>Ga0265297_10000417_pt1 | contig 130357 bp, 225 predicted proteins | sample Munlanlwell13791_FD_192502 | JGI IMG/M metagenome (GOLD analysis project Ga0265297, IMG submission 192502) | Leachate microbial communities from a municipal landfill in Southern Ontario, Canada - Leachate well 137-91 | ecosystem: Engineered > Solid waste > Landfill > Unclassified | place...
GAGGCCCCATCCCACTGGGGAGGCACACCACAAACCTGAGTCGGCAATTAGCGAGAAATGAACGACTGCGACACTTAAGCTCTGCGTCATTTCAACTTACTACATTGCTCGCCCAGGTACATCGTCTCAAAGAGCGGACCAGCATGTGTTCGGCTCACACTCTGCCTCGTATCGCTCTCCCATTACAATACATCAAGATGGTGGAGGATACGGGATTCGAACCCGTCGCCTACAGACTGCCGGTCTATCGCTCTCCCAAATGAGCTAATCCCCCAACTCTAAGAATGTCATCAACAAGACCAGATCTCAACGAATGCCTCTTGAAAGTCTCATATCTCGCAAGACCCAAGTCATACTTCAGATTACACGGACCAGCCAAATCATCAATGGTAATTCTCTTCTTTCTCTTTTTCATGTCTCCTCCAAAATGGAGCGGATGAAGGGGATCGAACCCTCGACTTCCACCTTGGCAAGGTGGCGCTCTACCACTGAGCTACATCCGCATGGAGCCACCAGAGGGAATTGCACCCCCGACCTGCTCATTACAAGTGAGCTGCTCTTCTGGCTGAGCTATGGCGGCATTTCATCTCAATGTTTTTAAAGATAAAATACAAAATGAAATCAGACTTCATAGATAACTTCCTCGAATCACTCCTGAAAAAACTTGGCACCAAATACCTAATAGCCTGTCTAGAAAACCAACGAGGCCGTGAAGTATTTGTAAAAAGAACAGTCACAGAAAAAGGAAAATGCATTTGTGGATGCCAAGACACTCATGGTGCTCACCACCTATGTACAATAATATTCCTAGAAAACAAATTAATTTAATCCATAGAGAAGGAGGGAAAATGGAATTTGATTATTGTAATCCAGAAACTTCAGTCGAGGAAATAGGAAGACTAATAATGAATATGAAATTTGGTTGGGATGGTGAGATTTGAACTCACGTAACTCCTGCTCCCGAAGCAGGCGAGGGACCAGGCTCCTCCACACCCCAATAGTTTCACTGCCCCCACGCGCCTACTCACACACTCACCGTCGTAAGCCGGATATGTGTGATTTCAACGCGTGGGACGTCAGAAAGGCCGGGGCTTCAACCACCGGCTCCAAATGGTAGGCGCGGCAGGGATCGAACCTGCTACTTCGACCTTGTAAGGATCGCACTCTCCCACTGAGTTACGCGCCCAAAATTGGTCGGACTGACAGGATTTGAACCTGCGACCTCTTCCTCCCCAAGGAAGCGCTCTTCCAAGCTGAGCTACAGTCCGATGGTGGACCCGCAGGGAATTGCACCCTGACTGCCTCCGTGCGAAAGAGGCGTACTCCTATTATACCACGGGCCCTTGGATTACGTAGCAAAATAAAGAATATCAGATGTAGTATCATCTGAGTACAACACCCTATTAACTATCTGATGTAAATTATAAGCATCCAAATGTGAATCATATGTCTTCCCAAAATCACTTGACCGTAAAATCATTTGCTGACCTACAAGTTCAAAGTACACTATAAAACCACTAGCCGCCAATTGAACAAGATTTGCATAAGTATTCATCGCTGTCAACTTACTCCCTGCATTAGTAATCAAATAAAAAGTAGCTTCTGTATTTGTCCATCCAGGATCAAGCGCATTCAAATGTACAAATCCAGTTATCTCACTTGAAATAGCACTAAGCCAAATCGAACCCAACGCAACACTTGGAATACTAAAAATTGTATTCCAGCTACGACCAAAATCATTTGACACAATCAAATTCATAGGAGTACCATCACCAGAAAGCATAAACAAAGTACTACCTTGGTATAGTGGTACTGTGCCACCAATCAAATTCAGAGTAGACCAAGTTAATCCCCTATCAGTTGACAACCCCATTCTCGCAGTATTAGTATAGATGTATTCGTTGGGTCTTAACGGAGAATAAACAACATCAGTAAAATAACTACCAAGTCCACCATGTATTATTTCAGTCCAAGTCACACCATAATCATCTGTTCTATAAATATTATCACCACTGATTATCCCAACACCATTCAAATCAGTAGCAAAATAACGAACATCGACAATACCAGGGATTGTTGCCCAAGTTACACCATAATCGAATGATCTATAAACAACATAGTTCTGTGCGTCACTTGCCAAGTAAGTTCCATTTCCCAAATACTTAACCAAATCATGTGCCGCCCCTGCAGTTGTTAAAACATTCGCCCAATTTACACCATCAGTTGACCTATATATTGAAGACCCAGTTATATTATAATCAATATCAAATCGCTCGATTATAAAGAAATATATCCCACCTTCCAAGTAGAGATATCCCTGAATATTATCACCTGGAGTTCTTGGAACTTCTAAGACTTTCACCCAATTTCTACCAATTCCATTATCTATAACCATAGCTCCTTCATTTATAGGTGGTATTATACTAGTTAAAAGCGTATTCGTATTCAATTGTTCTGAAATATCTTGTAAACCATAATTACTATTATGGTTTACAACCTCACCACGATTTCTCTCTATATCGAACATTTCAATAGAATTATCATCGTACGCCACTGTGCCGTAGAGATGTATTGTAACATCTCTAATTGCTCTTCCTGTGTTTATTGGGGCAAAGCTCCAAACCGCAGGTAGAAGATTATTTTGAAAATCAACAATATCAGCATAGTTTGACCCAACAAGATTTGAGAATACTGTTTTGGTTCCTGATAATTCCTCAGATGTTCTACTGTCGTATGATACACGGAATGGTTCTGTTGTATTGTCAACATATGCTATAATTCCTGAAAGATTAAAGTTAAATGATGTCACTGTTCTCATGTCTGTCTCCTATTCCAAATTTATATTTGGTCCAGGGAGTCAGTATCGCACTGACACCTCGTGTTCTTCAGACACGCGTGCAGACTATCTACACCATCCCTGGAATCGTATTTTACCTATATGAAAGTAGTGGCAGGGGTAGAAGGATTTGCACCCTCGCTGACCGCTTTGGAGACGGTCGTGCTCCTACTACACTATACCCCTATATTTCATTTGGAGCGGACAAAGGGAGTCGAACCCTCACATCAACCATGGGAAGGTTGCATGCTACCATTAACATCATGTCCGCAAAAATGGTGGAAGTGATGGGATTCGAACCCACAACCTCCTGCTTGCAAAGCAGGCGCTCTCCCAACTGAGCTACACCCCCATGAGCGACCAATGGTTAAAATCACACGAAGAACAAAGACACAAAAATAGTAAGTTAATAACTGACAAATTAGTAGATTTAATATACGAAGAACTAAAAATCCCATACCAACCATCAGAATGCGATCATCATTTTCTTTATAAAGAAACTATTTTCTCTTTAAATTTCGTAAGAACTAGAGAAGAAAAACCAGAAGAATTGGATTATTTCTGGGTTGACAAACTAGTACCATGTTATCCCGAAAGCGTTGGAAGTTTTTTCGTAAGAAAAAGTATGAATTTTTACCTCGCTGATCCAAATTGCTTCAAACAAGCAGCGTCTTGGATTAAACGACATGTTTCAAGAAAAACTGGAGCCACCGCTGGGGATTGAACCCAGGACCCCCTCCTTACCAAGGAGGTGCTCTACCACTGAGCTACGGCGGCAAAATGGAACGGGTGGCGGGACTCGGACCCGCGTGATCCAGCTTGGAAGGCTAGCGCCTGGCCTCTAGGCTACACCCGCATTCACAACTTTCTTACAAAGTTCAAGAAATTCATCATTTGACATTGATTGTTTTGCAAAATTAATTGGAATGTCCACCTTGGAAGGCAGCCATGCTCATCTATTAACACCATACCCGCAAAAGATCTTTATTATGGGATAAGGTCCTCACCGTGACCCTAAACGGCCTGGACACCCAGGAATTACATCTCAACTAAGACTGTGAGGAATCGAACCCCATTCTCCTAGTATCAGTGAACTCCACCCGAATCACGAGGAATCGAACCTCATTCACCAACACATCGGCATTCTCCCAATGAACCACAGTCATCATCGAGTGTAATCAAAAATGGAGCCAGTGGAGGGACTTGAACCCACAACCTGCTCTTTACGAAAGAGCTGCTCTACCATTGAGCTACACCGGCAAAAAGATAATACCAATTTATGAAATTCTGGCACGCACACAACTACGGCCAATCCCTCCTCTCCCAAATCATCCACACAGCAGCCACCCAAGCCAAACTAAACTGCGAAATCTTTGACACCACCGGAGACAAAAAAGGCTACGAATCAGCATGCACAATAACAAGAAATGAAATCCAAGTCGTAATCACCCTATCAGATCAAAAAATAGTAATACACCTATACGCATCAAAACTCCGTGACAAAATCGACGCAAGAATAGCAATGAAATATTATGAAATAATCGAAGAATTGGATCACAAAACCTATATTCAACTCCACCTAGAAGATCCAAAATCATTCGACCAAATGACTCAGGTGTTTAAAGCGCTAAAACCAATCTGGCGCTAGTCCTTACCAATATCAGGATATTTCGCGTGAACCTTAGCACGAACCTTCGCTTTTTCTGCCTCCGAACCATGCTGAGAAACTCTAGAAAGAGCATTTCTGGCATGGCTCTTATCGTGAATTGGATATCTTCCACCTGGTAGAGCGAAATTCTTGGGAGCTATTTGTTTTCTCCCAGCCGCTGTGAGTTTCTTCTCTGTTACCATTGAACCAATGATAGGACTGATGATTTTGGCTGCCATGTTTTTCTCCTTTCACTTATTTTTGAAAGTAAGAATGATCCTCTTCGCATGGTGGTAAAACAATCTTTCTAAATTCTGCCAAATTCCTAATCATTCTTTTTGGTGCAATCAACATTGGTGGCTGACTCAAAGCAGCACAAGCTAATATTTCTCCCCAAGAAATCCATGCAATATGATATTTTCTCCAATTAGTAATTAAAAATTTATTAGTCCAAGACTTATTCTTTTTCCCATTTTTATGGGCTATAGCCAGAACAGAATGATATCCTCTCTCACAAAAAACTTTCATTGCACAAGGCAATAATTCACATATGGAATTCTCTCTCCAACTCAATGGAAGTAACCCAAGACCCAATCGTTCAATTTCAAAATTAATATTTATAGCTGACCCACACAAACATCTTGCTTTCTTGCAAATTGATTTATACTTCCGAGTACCCATTTTTGGGACAAGATCCTCATAACCCCAAAAACGAGCTGCATTCCAAACCGAAACCAATTGACATTCACAATATAATTGTTTATTCTGATAATCCATCATTCTCTCCTCAAATTGGTGGTCCCGGCAGGATTCGGACCTGCGGCCCAATGATTATGAGTCATTTGCTCTCACCGCTGAGCTACGGGACCAGATGGAGCAAGGAGTTGGTCTTGCACCAACACCTCTGTCGTGGTCTCATTTTGGTACCCAAATGAGCATGGCGACAGTATCCTGACTTAGAAGATCCTTGCAAGGTGGGGCTGCTGCGGTTGATTCCGCCCGTAAGTTACTCACTTACGTTGACATCCAGCCCCAAGAAACCGAAAAATCACATCATTACACGGAACTTTCATGAAATCACTACATCTGTATTTTCTACCAAGCCTCTTTTCAGCGCAAAATATACAAAGACAATAATGTCTCAAACATTTATCCTTTTCACTATCCAAAATTCAAAATAATCTGGACAAATCTTATACCAGATGTGTTGTTTTAACATATACGTTCCACAAATCTTACCACAATCCTTGCAAGCGCAAGCTTTCCGAATTTGTTCAAGCCGCCTTTTTGAATATGGCATAATACTCCACAAATTTGGTCGGGGCGACACGATTTGAACGTGCGACCTTCTGGACCCAAACCAGACGCTCTAGCCAAGCTGAGCTACGCCCCGATGAAAGTAAAATACTATGGTAGTGATTCGCCAGTTGTATTTCCTTTCTCCAGGCTTTCAAACCTTCGGATAGCTTCATCTATCCTTGGGAAAACCCGCTTGCGACAACCTTCTAATTGTTCATCAATCAACTTCAAAATTACTTCTGCTGATTTTGGACCGCATGGAATACCATTTTCCTCCATCTTCTTCTGAATCGCAGGAATTTGTGGCGTACCACCAAAATCCATTCGAATCAAAGTCTTTGCTTTTTTCAAGATTTCGCTTCCTTTCTCTCCACTTAAATCTTCTTTTCTTTGTCCTTCTTTCCGCTCCATGTTACGTCTCCTTGATTTAGCAGCGTCATTGCTGCTCTTCCTTCTTAAATACAGCGAGAAACCGGAGCGAGATAATAGTAACAAAATATTAATAGTGAGATTATTCAGGACTCAGGCCAAAGTTTTTTATCAACCATCTTTAATCTATGGCACCTAACACACAATAAGTCGCATTTATCCAATTCTCTTTTAATCGTTTCTTGTGATCGACATCGTAAAATAGACCAATCAAATTCTTTCTCTTCTTGATTTCGATGATGAAAATCAAAATTTACAGGATGCTCTACCGAACCACATTCAACACATTTCCCACCCTTATAATCTATCGCGAAAATTTTCTTTTTGTTCCATCTCCTCATTTGAAAAATATAAAGACATTTTTTACAATACGTATGTTTCCCGCCTTTCTTCCCTTTAGAATTAAAATCGTTAAGATTCTTTTCTTGCTTACAACAACTACAAATTTTTCTACCTGATATAAATGACTTGGTTAGATTCATTTTTTGCCAAGTACTAGAACATTCAGGGCTACAAAAAAGTGTTTGATTCTTACCCCACCTTTTTTGTTCAAATTCTTTTCCACATTGTTTACAAATTGTTTTTCTCATGAGATTGGCAGGGATGCTGGGATTCGAACCCAGATCAAAGCTTTAGAAGAGCCTTAGACTATCCATTGTCCTACATCCCCATCCTTTCTTATTATATTTGATTAGAATTAGTCATTCTAATCAATAGTTGGCTCCTCCACCTCGATTCGAACGAGGACCTCAACATTAACAGTGTCGCAGGCTACCGTTAACCCCATGGAGGAACAAATCAGAATCTCAGACCCGTAGCCTGGACAAACGCACAGGCTACGGGGTTTCGTTTCAAGATTCCACGTCATCAGTTGTCAAAGAACGCTTGTGAAGCCAGCAACGTCCAGGTCCTAAAACGTTCATCACAAGCCGTCAAACCGTTGTCAGCGTAACCAATTGATCCTTGTCACTTTAGCGGGCTGGATCAACCGATCTCCTTAAAACGCAAGAGGGTGGCTCGAAATTTCTTTCGGCCACCCTCTTGAGATTTCCAGCTATTTCTCTCTTGAGCGGTGGCCTTAGCCAGTTCCTGTAAAATTATAGGCTGGCACTGCCGGTAGCGTGTTGCTTCTACCGCACCATCCTATAACTAAGGTCCGCTCACTTGATTTCATTTACGTCACGCTCCTCGTCCAGCTTCTATCCAACTTATCTTTGCCGTCAATTATTTACTCAGAAAAGACCACTCCGTTATTTACTCTGATATCCTCAGTAATCAGATTGGCAATCGCCTTCGGATCACGAGACTCAGCAAATGGGTTGCCCTTCTCTTCACTCTCTTCTTCCTCTCCCTCTTCTTCCTCTCCCTCTTCTTCCTTCTCTTCACCACCAGCCTTAGGCGGCTTCGGAGGTGAAGGAGGACCCTTCTCGTCCTTCTCTTCGGCTTCCGATTCTCCACCAGCATGTTCTGCTGCTTCCTCTTCTGGTGTTTCGGAGGCTTCATGTTCAGCATGTTCCTCTGGTGTCTCACCAGGGAAGTGCGGTTCTGCTTCTTCGGCTGGTGGGAGTGGGCTGCCTACGTCAGGAATGGCTCCGCCCATTGGGAGATCACCACCAGGTGCCCCGCCACCAGGAAGGTCGATATTGACGTTACCGCCTCCTGCTGTCAATGCTGCCAGAATTTCGGAAAGGGCTACTTTCCCATCTGGGTCGGCTTGGATTGTTGTTCCGCCGATTGTGATGGTACCTTCCTTGATGACGATCTGTTTCCTGGCCATTGACTTCTCCTTAGTAGTTCTTCTTCTGGACTTCACCTTCTGGGCCACGGATCAAGGCTTTTCCGCCTGATCCCTTCGCATCTGGTGGGTCGTACTTATTTGCTTTGACTTTTTTGGTGGCAAAAGCTGCTGCGCTTTCTTCACCAATGGTTTTTGCAACATCATAAGCTTGGTCTTTGGTGTTTGTTTTTACTTTTTTTGGTAATTTATTCTTTCCCATGATTTTATAGCCACCACCTGCTGGGCATGCGATTGACCCTGTTGACATTTCATGTAATAGACTTAGTTTCATCGCCTAATACTCCATACTGCGGAAGTATGTCATCATCTCTAACTATAAATTTGAATGCAGATGGTTTTATTATAAAATTCTTGGAAGCATAATCCCCCTTCCCATTTACTAATGAGTCTAATATTTCATCTTTTAATATTACAGGTGATCCAATTGCTTCCTGGATTGGGACCAGTTTCCCAAACATATCTCTTATAAAACCAGGACTTACAAATTTATTTAATGTCATTCTCATGTCCACAAGTCTTATTTTTTCATCAATAGCAAAATAGAATATGGTCTTTGTAATTCTGGCATACTTCATAAATATTACTAACTTACTGGTATGACTTAGAACTTCATCAAGATTCCTGTCTTTTTTGAGATCCAAAAGTTTTCCAGTAAAATCAGCAAATCTCATTGTTACATATTCTTGATCTCTTTTTATTATTGCTGCTATACCGTTCGTAGTTGAATATCTTTTGAATATATAACAAAATTTTCCAGATAGGTTACTTTCTGAGAATGGCAATATTTTTGGGTAAGGTAATGGGTCTGGGATGTCGATTTCAATCGTCGATGAACCATGTCTCGCCTTGGATGATGTGGTATTCTCCACCGCGTGAGCTCCTTATCCTTGAGATTGAAATCTTTATGGTGTTTTTGACACGTTCATCGTCAGGGATTGTGAACAGGAGCTTTGGGAGATTTTCTTTCAGAATATAAGCAGTTCCTCCATTTATATCTATTATTACTCCATACCATCGTTTCCAAAATCCATGCCAAATTACGAAGTCACCTATTTTTGGGACATAATTGGCTATATTTCGGTATTTTGCTATGCCTATTTCAGCATCAAGTTTTCGTGGTATTCTTATCGCTGCCATCTTTGATGTCCTCCACTTTATATAGCTTCACTGCATATGGGTCAAATTCAAAAACCCCATCTTGTACTTCCCATCTTATTCTCAATCCGTTTCTCTTTCCTCCCATTTTCTTTGAAATAAAATTATCAACGTTAAAATGCATACGTTGAATATTCCAAATTTCCAACATTGATGCTGGGATATCATCTTTCTCTTCAACTTTCTCTATTGCTTGTCTAATAGTTTCCATTGATTGCATATATTTCTTTACGACATCCAGGCCATCAAGTAATAATCCATACATTGATGCTTCTTTTGTTATTGCACTAACTATTTCTTTTTGTTTTCCTTCCTCATCATTCCATTCCATTTCTACTGAGAGAGTAATATCCTTTTCTTCTGGATTTTGTTGCATTACCATGCTTATTAATTGCTCTATTTCAAAAAGATTTTTTACCTGAACAGGTTTTGATGCTTCTTCCATCAAAGCATCTTTTATTTTCTGATTTGTCCCACGTTGTTGAACAGGAGAATGGGACATTTGTTCCATGTCTTGACGAGATATATGTCCTGACTTTGCCATTTAATCCTCCGGTACATCCACTGAATTATTTATTGGATTTGATATTCTTTGGTGAACAAGATGGAATGGTTGTCTATTAAATATCCGACTAATTACCCCATGAAAAACATTAGAAAGCCTGTGTAATAACATCCATTTAATGAAAATATCCAAGATAAATATGCCAAATATATCTCCTTGTAAAATAAAAGCTGCTGGGAATGATGGCCAGACAGAAAAACAATATCCGCATTTCACTAATTCACCTAAAAATCCTGGATTTACTTTTGTTAACCAATTTCTTAATGGCAACATTATTTTGGAATCAACTATAATTTCTGTAAGTGCTTCAATAGCTATTATTAGAGCCACCCATTGAAATATTATCGTATTCATGATCTCTCTTGGTACTTACATCCTGCCTTTGAGCATGACCAGAAATATATTAATCTCTTATTTTCTGTTCTGGCAAATCTGTTTAATGGAGAGCCACAACTAGGGCACCTTCTGACTGTAATACCCTTCAAACCTTGTGGTTTTGCCAACCGAATTGTTGATGTGGTAATCTTTACCCCGGAACTACTGGCTTTTCTTCCACCGCAGCAACCCATGATGTTTTCTCCGTTTCCAAATTTATATTCGTCTGTGATAATAGTTTCTCAAACATCTCCTTAAAAGTTAAATTATGCTCTCTAGACGGTTGCTGTTTTAATAACCAGTCCCACTTTTCAGGATAATTTCTCAACATCCATTTAAAAAATTCCACTGGTGCCTTATGTGGAGATAACTCGAAACTATATTTATGATGACTCGCACAGAGTAATATACCGTTTAAAACATTATGTCGATGTGATGTCATTTCTCTAGGTATCATATGGTGTGCTTGACAATACTCTGTTGACTGGCATATAGCACATTTTCCGGAGTATGTCTTTGCTACCAATTCTTTCCAAAGTTTATCCGCTTTATTGCGCCATAATCTTGAATTTGGGTCTTCAATCTTCTTTTGTAACTTACTCTTTTTCTTCTTTTTCATTTTCCTTCCTCCCTGTGTTCGGACATTCTGGATGAATACATTTTTGCGTTCTGAAAAATAAAAATTTGGTTACAAATGATGACTTACAAATCGGGCAAAATGGACCAATATCACCTTCACGGATAATACACCCAAGTAATATAGGTTTCTTCATTTTTCACCTACAAAAAGGCCCACTGGTATTTAGCCAGTGGGCCTTTCAGAAATCTTATTCTAACCAACCAGACTTCGGAAGCTTCACAACCTTCTTATTTATAGTACGAGTCTTCACAGTCGGTTCATTGAAATCATCGCATCCGAGTCTAACACCTTCAAAGAAAGCACAAACTACATCACGTTGATCTGGTGTCAGGTAAGTATCACTATTTGGGATTGGACAGTAGAAATCAAGAACTGCAGATGCAGCAATGATGGCAAGCTTGACTTCATCCGGAACGTTCTTGAAAAGAGAAGAAGCCAACAACTGCTTCACTTCAGCGGCTGTTGGAAGCTTTGAACCATCCTTGAAGTACGGCATGATCTGCTCAGAGATATTCTTTGAAAGAGCCAAAGAAGCTTCCTTTGCCCCAGTAGGATTCTTCTTTGCCCAAGCTGTCAAACCCTTGTCAGTTCCGAATTCAGCACCGGTTCTAACAAGTTCAACAATTGTTACTTTGTTTTTTGCGAGCCATTTTCCGAATTCGACTGGATCAGTCGGTGGGATAAGACCCCCACTGTTACAGCCAGGGACCAAAACAAGGGTAAAGGCACACAGTGCCAACAACGCGAAACGTCTCTTCATGTCTCTCTCCTTAAACAAGGGCTCCCAATGCCAAACTGATTATCTTTCCACCAAGAGTTGTTGCCATCTGTAACCAGAAAGCTTTCGTTTCTTGGTCTTGTTTATATACCTCTGCCAACATAACTGCATTATCCTTATATTGGTTAATAAGATCAGAAGTATCCATTTCACTATAAATTAACTTCAAAGCATCAAGATCCTGCCCTTTGGAACAAAGAAGAAGGAATTGCTTGAAAACATCCCTTCCTGCTTTTAGAATTAAGAATCTATTAGCAATCATATATTCGATAACTGCGTTCGTAATCTTTACTTTTAATTCGTTCCCGTCCCAATCTTTAACTGTGATTGGTGTTTCTTGTGAAGCGGTTGCTCCTGAAATCATCTGATCAAACCATTTATCATCAAATGCAGCTTCCAAGATTTCTCTCCTTATCATGGGTCCGTAAGCTACCAAGATATCAAAGATTAATTGGTCATCTCTTTTTTGATGATAGTCTGGGTCTTGGAGATCCATTTTCGGATATTCAAACAAACGACTCTTTCCACCTTCGCAAATGAAAACATCTCCATTTGCTCGTTGTTCAATATAACCCACCACCTCACTCATTTTTCTTCTCCAAGAATAATTTTATATGCATCTCTAGTCATCTTGACAAATTGGCGGAGTTCATTTATATCTATATCTTCTTTATTATTGATCCTATCTGATAAGGTAACCGCTTTGGAATAAACTTGTATATTTATAGTCTTCCCTTTCTTTTTAAGAGTTTCAAATGTATCTCTTGTGCCGATTACAAACCCTTGTAATTCTTCTTTTGCAGGTTGTTTGTCGGTACTATCTATTCTATCACATATAATATCTGTTATTACATATTGCTCTTTTACTATTTCTTTGGTTCGTGTCGTTCCACATCCTACCAGAACTAGCAGAAGAATAATTGCTGTCTTCTGGTGGAGATGTGTCATTTTATGGTTCCTTTAAAGTTATGATGAATGTCTGAGACACTTGAACAGGTTTAAATCCCAATGCTGCTTCAGCATTTAAATATTCAGAAATGGTTGGATAATTATCACCACTTGGAGTTACGGTAGTTGGCAAGACTCGCCAATCTTGTGTAAAGTGGCATGCGTCTTTGATTGTGATTCCAGGAGCGTTGTCAGATGTGTAGAATCTTCCATCTAATGTTCTTCTGACCAAAGCTATATCAACAAAATGAACTTCCATGGTAATCTCCTATTTCTCAAGGAACTTAAACGAGAGGATGGTTTTACTCATCTCACTCATTAATCCCTTTACCTTGTATTTTTGAATAGTACTAACTATATTTGGGTAAGAGAATTTCACATCTTCAGACAATTTATCAGCAACATAAATCATATTCTTACTTATATATGGACAAAGTGATAAATCAATCAATTTCCTATTTAAATCGTAAAGGTCTGACCCCTGTTTCTTAAATAATTCCTTCCTAAACTTAAAATCAGCAACAACCTGTCGTGCTCTAACTTCACCAATCTGATCATATCCATTTAGATTATCTGACTTATCTCCAGTCAGACATTTCTCTTCAACAGGATCAATATCTTCACTTCGATCATATATTCTAATTTTCTTTGCTAGTGGATTATATAGATCTATATCAAGATTATAATGAGCCAATTGTTTGAAGTCACCATCACTACTGATGATGATTATTTTCTTTTTTGGATTTAGCTTACAGAATGCGTAAATCAGGTCATCAGCTTCTTGTCTGTCGCATATATATTCTCTACTGTTTATATATGGCATAAGTCCACGAACTATTTCGCTTGTTCGTCTTAGATATTCTTCGGCTTCTGGTACTTTATGCTCACGTCCATCTTTATATTCTTTATATAATTCCCGTCTCCAAACTTCTTCCTTTGGAACATCCCAGAAAAAATGTACTGATCGTGGTCGGAATTTGTTAATATAAGCAGATAGAAATCTGAAATAAACAACTACGAAATCAGCTTTTGTTTTCATGAAATTTGGATCTGCAAGACCTGCATGAATCGCTCTATAGATACAATTCTTGGAATCAACCAACATGTGTTCGTATTTATATGTCATAGATTATGGGGATGGATTATTAGTCCATCCCCATTCTCCTTTCTGGGATTACTGTTCCTCTTGCAGACCTTTGAGAATGTTCTGAACGTCAGGATCATTCTCATCCGCCTGAGGCTCTGCTACTTTCTCTTCCTCTGCCACGGGCTCCTTCTTGGTAGTGGTAGTCGTCTTCTGTTTGGCTTTGGCTGCTGCAGCCTTTGGAGGAGCAGCCTCTTCGGCTGGCGGCTCTGCAACTTCCTCGGAAACAGTTTCTGTTACCTTGGTTTTCGGAGCAGCCTGCGGTTTTGTAACAGGGGCTTTAGCAGGAGCAACTTCGATTTCTTCAGATTCTCCTTCACCGCCACCACCCGCTTCCTCTCGATCCAACATCTTCTTTGCTACCTCTTCCAACTTCTTCGCATCACGTGGCTGGAACTTGGTTGGTAGCCAGAAGCGACGATCCAAAATTTCCTGGATTTTTTCCATTACTGGTTGACCCTTTGAGTCCCTGACAAGAGGACCATAGGATGCAGCAAGGAAATCAGATCGTTCGTAGTTGTTGTATTCTCCCTGTTTCTCGACAACCAACTTAAAGGTGTAACCGCCTTCAGTTGGGTGGAAGAAAATCCCGGCTGCCTTCGGGTCCTGTGCATCACCAACATTGTCATTGTTGATGCATTCTTCCATTCTATCACAGACAGTCTTTGGAAGGTTCATCCACTGTACCTTCCCACGGACTGATTCTGGGTTCTTGTCAACATTTAGGAAGTAAATGTTAACAGCGTAGAATGAACGAGCAAGGTATTTCCGAGCAATAGATCGCCGAAATTCCTTGTCATCGTTATCTTCCATCAAATCAAAACCAAGCTGACAAATTGAACATTCTTCCTTGTCATGGATTCTTGGGCATTCAATCTTGGTATTGTTGACGAAGTGTCCACCATTCTCGTAAAACCAGAGATCCATGGTCTTCTCTGCAACACTATTCGGAGCACCTTTACAGGTGTCTCCTTCTTCCAGTGGTGGGAGTACTCTGAAGAGGAATTCCAATTTCTCACCATCCTTGGCCTTGGGTGGTCGGAATTCATCTGGGTCCTTCTTCCCCTTCGCTCGCTCTGCCATCCTAGCGCGGAGCTTCTTCAACATTTCGGAACGACTTTCCATCTTCGCCATTTTCTCTCTCCTTGTTCTACTTGCCCTAGCCACCATGGCTATTAGGCTTGCTTCTTCTCTTCTTTCTTGAAGCCAGACAGGCTTCGTAACGCATCAAACTTATACTTCAATGACTCAGAAACAACCTTCAGACGCTCTTCAGCCTTCTTCTCTCTGAGAAGCTTAGTTTCCCATTGTTGGATAGCTGAATCTGAATTAATCAACTCCTTCAACTCAGTACTACGAATATCAACCTTCTCTTGTCGTGACTGTTCAAGTAATTTCTCAGTAATCTTCCCACGTTGCGCTCTAATTTGCCTCTCTATAGCTTCTACTTTAATCTTCTGTTCAGCAAGCAACATATTCCAAAAAGCCATCATCTCTGGTGTCTCTGCCAATTGTTCTTCAATCATCTCGTAGTTAACCACCAAATCAGGAGCAATATTTTTCTGATAAGAACCAAGATCATTTGGTAAATCATTTATCTTGATATTGAAAAGGTAGGCGACAATCTTTGGGTCTACGTTTTGTTCAATCCAGCTCATGGCTTCACCTTCCAAGCAGACTTGTCAAATCTTTTTTCAGTGGAGGAGGGTGGAGCTGTATGAGCGGTCAGGGAGGGCTTCCAGGCAGATTTATTAAAACTCTGCTCTGGCACATCTTTTTCTGTCTTCTCGTTCTCGTCCTGATTCCCTGTTACCCTTGCTAGCTCTCGTGCCTCTTTCTCCAGTTCCTCAAATCTCGTTCTCTCTGCTTCTTCTCGTTCGCGTTGCTTCTTTCGCGTTTGTCTCTTCTCTTCCAGCTTCTCTTGAACTCGTCTTTCTCTTCTTCTCTTCTTTTGTTCCTGCTTCTTATGTTTGCTCATCTTTATATACTCTCACAAACTTCCACAAACGCCACTTGTTCCCAACACTGACCTTCAACGGCATTACTGGTGCTTCATTTAAATACGGTTTTAAAGGACATAACATAATATTTGAAACTTGTTTTATTAATGGAGCAATCATCTTCTTATCAGAAACCAAAATAATCGAATCATGAATTTCAGTAAACAAATTCATAGGAAACTTTTTATAGATCTCCACAAGACTAGCTTGCATAGCATGAGCCACACCACCCTGGAAAGGGCTATTAAAAGCACTAAGTTTATTATCGCCAGTATACTTAAATTTCCTACCAAGTATTGACTCAACATAACCATTTTTCTCCATAAACTTCAAACGTAATGTCATATATTTCCTAAATGTAGGGAATATATCAAAAATTGGATCATCAAATTGAAGAGAATAAAATGAAGATAAAAATCTCTTCTTTATAACATCACGTGTCATCTCTTTATGATGTAAAAAATCAGTAACATAAGTATATGGGTCAGATTCCCTAAATGATTTCTCCATATTAGGATCTTGTGACATAAAAGATGCAAATCTAATATCTGCAGATGTCCAATCGAAATGTATAAAGTATAAATTACCATCTTCTATTGGAAGAATAATATCCTTATCAGTCGTCCCTTGAATATTATATCCAGATGTTTTCGATCTCCCAGTAACAGTATCCATACTATAATGCGGATGTACTACTTTATAAGAATGTCTAATACCTCTATTTTCCAAATGTTGATATACAACAGAAGCATGTGCACGCAATTTCTCCCATTCTTCACCATTTTTAAATGATACAGCAACCTTATCTAATATATTTCTAAATTTCCCTGGGTCAAGTTTTGGTATAATTTTATCACAAACATCATATCGGAGATGAAGATCCAAACCAAATGACTTTAAGTGATTTTTAAAATCATTAACACAACATGGTTCTTCAAATTCTTTCTTAAATAAGTCAATATTAGCACGGATTTCTTTTATTGTAAGACCGCTTCCTTTTTCAAAGAATATATATAGACGTTTCTTATTTCCATCGACCACAATTGATCGAAGTGGTTCAAACGGATAATGGTGTGTGTCGAATAAAGTTACTATCTGTCGCACTTGGTTTTAAATACGACTAAATAAAGACATGAACTGGTACCTCGTTCTAGATAATGAAAAACAAATTCTCTATACAATTGATCGCCCCAAATTTCATTTCAAAGAAAAAAGTAAGAATCCAATTTGGTCCCTTCTTCATATTGAAATACCAACCAGGCCTCTCGAAAACATCTCGAAATGGATGAAAGAAAAATATCCCGCAAGAATAAATCTTATAGCAATGAACGACGAAAATTCGTTAATAGAGAATTGGATACTTGAAAAAGCCTTTGTAGAGTATTATCAACCAAGAAATTCAAGAGTACTTAATTATAAAGTGCTCGTCATGGTGATTAAATACGAGTGGGCAAGGAAAATAAAATGAGATACGACTACCGGTGCAGTGACTGCGAGAACATCTTTGAAGTAACTCATGGAATGAAAGAAAAACCAAAAGTAAAATGTCCAAAATGTAACTCTCCAAAAACATCGATAGCATTTACAAGTGCCGCCACGTTCTATATTCGAGGAAATGGATATTTGGATAAGAAAGGCTGCCATAGAGATATGAACCTCCACAAGCTCACACATGATGACCCTTATAAACATATGAGACAACGTGGTGAGAAAGAAGAATTAGTCCAGAAATTAAAGCGTGGTGGGAAACATCAAAAGAATCCAAAGAGTTTCTGGATGGGAGCAAAGAAAAAATGATCTACACTACGATTACAACTTGGTATCCTATAGAGATAATGCCAACTGGGTTCTGGACAGTAACCGGATTCCTTTGGTTAGCTCCCTGTCAATAATTAAATCTCTGAAACCAAATTCCTTTTCCGTAAAACATCAGCCTTTAAAGCTTGAGAAAGGGGATCGTCACCCAGAATATCTTCAACATTACCATGTCTCGCATAATTATAAATATCAGTCTTCAATTGAATAATAGATTGTTGGATCTTCCTAGCTAGGAATTTATTTCGTCTTCCAATGTCTATTGCCTCTGATATCTCATGATCTTGCTTTGCTTCATCCTCCATCTTCGCAAGTCTGGTATAATAATCAGGAAATTCATCCAGGTGATCTTTGGCTATTCTTTTTGCTATTTCCTCATTATCAGTATGTTCCATCTCTACTTCAATACCCATCGCCAATTGTTGTGGATCATAGTCATCGTCGGGACGGGTATCTGCTGGCTCGTTCTGTAATACACCCCTTGCTGGGATTGCGTCGTCCTCTGCCAAGATTCTTGCTATTTGATTTGGTTCCATATTTTATATTTGAAAGGGCCGCGTGCCCGCCGTCCCGTTCAAGAAAGGTGTCATCCCATGCCTTGAAGGAGCCCACTGCGACGGGCACGCGGCTTGCTCTTGTATCATCGAAAAACTTCCAAAAAATTAATCCTCCTGTTCAATAACCTTCATAGTCTCATAGTTTACCCTAGCCCCAACTAATTTAAATTTGGCACCATTCCTATTTTTTGCTATATAAAATCTATATTTAGCATGTGTAATGGGGGAATCCTGATTCTCAGGATTCTCCTTACCCTCATCATATTCCTGTTTATTCTGATTAATAGTAACTAAGTAATCTACTGCAAATGTTTTTCCATAACTCTCTGCTACTTTATTTAATTCAATAACTTTTTCTGTACTATTTGTATTTAGATTCTCATTTCCATCTCTATTCGTCTGGAAGGCAGAAAATACCAAGACATTTTCTTTCTTAGCTAATCTACATAATTCAACAGCAATCCTCTTTTGAACCCCGTAATCACGATCATCACGAACAGCTTCACGAGGATTCAACAATTCAAGATAATCAACAATTACAACATCAATGTTTATACCATGAACTCTTCTCAATGTGTTTAGATTTGAATGTATAACATCAACAGAAACGTCATTTGGAGCATATTCAGCAATAATTAATTTCTTATTATAAGTTTCTTTTATGGAATTCAAACGGTTAATCATATTGGCTTGAATCGGCCCCTCAAATCTACGTCTAATCCATTTTTCAGTAAAACAACCAAGATATCTCTGGCCAGTCTTCTCCTTTGACATCTCCAAAGTAACGTGTAGAACATTAAAACCATGAAGAATGGAAGCAGCACCTGAATTTACCAACACAATACTCTTACCAACACCAGTAGGCGCGAGCCAACAGAAACAATCGCCTTTAATCGGACCTCCCATATTGATATATCCATCTAATCTATGAAAACCTGTTGTCATATGGCTCTCATTTTCTTGTTCAAATAATCTCTCATACTGATCAAAGAAAAAGAAGAAATTTGCCTGATGACTTGTAATCTTCTTGGCTTCTTCCAAAATTACTTCTACCTGGTCATATTCTCCTCGTTGGTGGGCTTCAATAGATTCCTGAGAGAATAATTTAGAAAATGCCTTCTTTTTTGCCCACTCAGTTATCCGCTCCATAATTATCGGAACTTCACGAGGATCAGACTCGCGTTCTATAACTCCAACAATCTCTTTGTGTGGATCTTCAGCTGTCAATACACTTGTCGCAATATCGAGACACATCGCCCTTGAAAGAACAACATTATGTTGTTCCCAATGATATTTTATAACCTTGAAAACATAAAAACATTCATTTACCTCAAAACATTCTTCTTTTAAATAAGGTAGAATTGTTGAAGCATATTCAGGTTGGTCGAAAATTAAAGATATAATAGCCTTCTCTTCATTTTTACCGAATTCTTTCTTTTTATCGTCAGATTCTCCCTTTATTTCCATTAAGATGTAGCTCCACAATACATTCTTATTCGATTCTTACAAGCAGTGAGAGCTTCATTAAGGAAACTAACTACAGTTTGTTGGGCTTCACAGAACGTAGACAATGAATCCTCATGATAACATACTATTTTTGGATTATGCCAATTATCAGCATCTCCAATAGTCATGTGTCGTTCTGGGCGTGGTCTTAAAATAAACTTATATAACCACATTTTTCTCTCATTATCCCATTCCATATTATTAACCCTTAAAGCTTCAAGAACACCGGTTGATGCTGCCGTGTCTGTCAAATACACAACGTCATTGACACCAAATCTCGGTGCTGGTGGTTGTACTTTAAACTGCTTATCTTCATAAATCCTGGGAACAACATAAGGTGTTAAACTACCAGTTGCCGAACATTTTTCTTGGAATAATTTTAAAGCAGTATCATATTGCCTCTGTAATACAGAAACTTGTATTTCCAAGGCACCACAAAGATTTATTATCTGATCTTCGTACAATTTGGCTGGTAAAAAATCACTCTTCTGTGGGGTTTGCATAGCCAAAGTCCTAACAAACCCATATAAATATTTCTGTCTACTTGGGTCAAATTCAACAGTGTAGACATAGAGAGGTTCAATAAATCCTTTTGAAGCAGAAACTATAGCATACACAGTATCCTTTATTTTAAATAGTGGTGCTGACGGCTTTACGACTGTTCTATCATCAGACATTAGGTTTCTTCTACTACCTCACCAACAATTTCTTTCTCCTGAGAAGGTTCGGTAGTATTCTCCTCTTCTACTGGTTGGTCCTTCTCTATAGGTTTGAAGAGCATTTCTCTAATCTTCGTGTCAATTTCTTTGATCTTCGCGGGTTCCCATTTCTTTAAAGTATCAATTGCAGGGATTTTTCCAAGACCAAGTCTCTGACCATCATAAGCAAACCAACTACCAGTCTTCTCAATAATTCCATATTGAACGCCAAGATCAACCAAATTACCAAGATAAGAAATACCTTCTCCGAAAATAATCTGGAAAGCAGCTTCTCTGAACGGAGGAGCAACCTTATTCTTAATAACTTTTACCCTAACTTCATTTCCGATCTTTGGACCTTTATCATCTTTGTCTTTATCTTTTGAAGAACCTGAAATAGAACCAGTTCGCCTAATATCAATTCTCACAGAAGAATAGAACTTCAAAGCACGACCACCAGGAATAACCTCGTTTGAACCACCAAACCCAACCAACCCAATTTTCTCTCGAATCTGATTAACGAAAATACAACAAGTATTTGTTTTTAGAGCCACACCCTTCAACTTTCTACAAACCTGACTCATCAACCTGGCAACCAAACCGATATGAGAGTCACCAACCTCTCCCTCTAATTCTTCCTTAGGACAGAGAGAAGCAACCGAATCCAGAACTATTAACGAGATTATACCAGATTCTGCCATTTTCATTACCAAATTCAATGCTTGTTGAGCCGTATCTGGTTGACTGAATAGTAATTTATTCTTTGAAAGATTTACTCCCAATGCTTTCATATAGTTTAAATCGCAAGCGTGTTCTACATCTATAAATGCACATATCCCGCCTTGAGCCTGACATTCTGCAACTGCAATTAATGCCAATGTTGTTTTCCCACTGGCTTCAGGCCCAAAAATCTCAATAATTCTACCTCTTGGATAACCACCAACACCAAGTGCTCTATCCAAAGAAAGAGATCTGGTTGGAATTACGTCCATCTTTCTAATTTTGGAATTATCATCAATACCATCCATAATAGCCTCTTTACCACAATCTTTTTCAATAGCAGATAGTAAACTATTTAGTTTTTCTGTCGTTTCGTCCACTTTCTTGGCCATCTTCATCTCCTCCAAGGTTCACGGTTTCAGGTTTTATGCTTTTTATCGCCTTTATTACCTTACCTAAATCATATTCAGATACTTTAATGATATCATCTATTGGTATCTGTATAAGTGTCTCATCTTTGGCAAGGATTGCTTGGTTTTTCTGACCAAGTGCTGTAACTATCCAATGTCCTTTTGGAAGAGCTGGACGACCTGCTGGGCCAGACATCCACTTGACATTTTCAGTGGTTTTTAGAACTACTATATCAAATCTCTTAATCATGCAAATATATTTACGGAACTGATTAGGAGAAGAGTATGAATCAGAAGGAAAAGCTGTTGGCTGAAGCTGTGAAATCTATGTTCGGAAATGATCCGTCAGTACTTGGCATAATTAAAGGTAGACCATCTCCTGACCCAACAGCTCGTATGCCACACCAATATGAATATATTATGGATGTATTTTCTATGAAAATTCTGGATTCATTACACTTCGAATCAATAAAATCAGCATTCTATGATATCCATAGTTACAAATTTATTAACGATCCAACATTCAAGGAATCATTCGAAAGACGAATGAAAGCAATAGGTGTACCATTCGCCGAAATAGAAAAAGCCAACAAGGCCATTGCTGAAACTATCAAAGAAATCAGTGGAAATGACATAGATAAAAACATTTGGGGATGGGACGAAAGATCAGCAGGATGGCACCCAGACCTTGAAGGAATAAGACAAGTTTCCCAAGACTTCAACCAAAAACGAAAACAAGAAAAACCATATAGTGGTGGCGGTCCAGCCCCATCAAAAACATCATTAACAGAAGTATATGAAATTTTCAATCAGTCATCAAAACTCCTCCCAAAAATCAAGATTCTGAAAGAAGCAGCTGATTATGCTTCCCCAGGCGAACAGGTCTTCATTGATCGATTTGGTACCACCCCATCAAGAAGATTGGTCGCAATTGCAGGAAAATTACTCTCTGGGCAGGGTGGGAAAGAATTTACTGAAATAGATTTGGCACGAGCCTTGGCAAATGCCTCAACTTTCCTGCACAGAGTGGTGGCTAATGAAGTACGGAAATTGGACAGGAAGAAAGCAGCATTAATTAGCCAATTCTTTGCACAAGATATGGACCATTTCGTTCCGGGTGGAAAACCATCCAGAGATCTAATTAACGCAACCGCAATTTCTCTTCCTGAAATGATTCAAGGTGCAAGATTTATCCAAAAGAGTTATAGGGACCCAGAACTTGCATTGAATGTCCCAAGCACCAAACTTCCAGAACGTGAGAATCCACCTTTGGGAATGTAATTACACTTGACCAAGTGACGGAAATATGATAAAATAAAGTTGAAGGAGGTGTGCTATGAAAATCACCTGCCCCATCTGCCAGAAACGGTCAAATCTAATTACTGATTGGTATAACCCAATTCTCTCGTGTGGTTGTAAAATTACTCAAGAACAGTTTGATAAAGCCAACATTGATGAACTCTATAATCGAGTTATCGCTCTGTCTGAAGATGGTCTAACAGTTGCACATGCTTTAGACGTTGTTCTGAGTACCAAAGCGAAGAAATAATTATCTAAATACCCTTCCTCTACTTGGCATCTGATGTGGGAATACTGCTCCTGCATATCCAGGGTGATTCATAAAGTATAATAGATATAATTCATGTGGTTCAACATCCAATCCTTTTTTAATCATAATATATAAATGCTTTGAAGCCACAGGAGTATCCCAAGTAATCAAGTCTGTCTCAATTATACCATATGACCCTTTGTGATGTTCCTCTGTTTTTTCTATTTCAGTAACAACGTATGGTACGTAATCAGTAGTATGAATATTAAACATTGCGACTACTATATCTCTAAGCAATTTATTCTCACCTGTAAATTCTTTACTCATATCCAACTGATTACGTGGAATCCCAACACCGAGAGTGTTAACCACCATATATTCAATCCAATTTGTTAGACTAAAATTATCTGGTGGCTTCCAGGTGGGTTTGTCATCAGTAATCGAGGTACTCATTTCACATTCCCTCTTTGACTACCAAAGAATTTATCTATTCTAGGTCTACCAGCTGGGATAGCTGTACCTCCTGAATTTGTTGGACCACAAGGACCAGCACTTGGGGATGGTGGAGCTGAAGAAGCTGGCTCCTCAGTATTTATATTGGATCTCACAAATTTCGTTGGGAATTTTGGTTTTACACGACCACGCAATTCAAGAAGTTTCATATGCTATATTTGGCTTACAAATATCCCTTTCCTTTACACTTTGGGCAAACCTGATTTCCTATCTTTAAACGGCCCTTGGTATGACATAAAGGGCATTCCGTTAAATTATAACCACCAGCGAAAGTATGGACATTTGGATTTTCCCTGGACCTCTCAAGCTCTTTTGCTCTCCTCTGGATATCGGCGTCACTTGTCGAGACTATAGTAATATCAGTCACTGATCCATCAGATCCATGAATTCGTTTCGGTAAAGCCATTGGAACACCTTCTGGTGTATCAATAACTTGTGGTTCAACACTTTCAGTTACAGGAATTTCTGAAGTGAAATCTTTATCAATTCTCCCTTTTTCTTTCCCACTCTGAATAGCACCTTGAATCATAGATTTCGTATTAAATGCACCATTCATAACAACTTGTTCACCTGCCAAACTTGAATCAACAGTAATCTTTGGTTGAGCTATCCTTGGAGCAGACATTTTTTGTTGTTTTGGTAATGCCACTACAGGTCTTGGTTTTTGTTGTGGTTCAACTTCGACACCTTCAGTAGCAGCCGCTGGAGCTTCTGCGAGAACAATACCACCAGAAGTTTCACCAGTGACATTTATACCAAATTCCTTCATTTTTTCAAGAAGTTGACTATATTCAGAAATTTTTTCCTTCACTGCTTCCTTGACCATTTTTGGGGTAGTTTCTTCTGCACAACCATCACACAGAACTACCTCATAAGATGTTTCCACTTGAACAGTCATGGTAGTGTTTAATTTCTCAGAGGCACCACAAATGATACATTTATTCTTGAAATTAGGTTGCATGATCTCTCCTAGGCTTATTTATCTATGAGTAAGAAAGAAATTGAGATAACAGATTTAACTTTCAACGAGGATCAGAATATATCCCCTCAAATTGACCAGAAGACGAAGGAAAAAATTAATACTATAATTTCTCTAGCTACACAGGAGAGGGATGCAATCATAGCACTAAATATCAAAGCAATAAAGGTATGTTATGATCTTCTTTACCAAAGGTCACAAACCAAAACATTAACCTCCGCACAAGAACTTTTGGACTTATCAAAATTCAAAAACTTGTCAGTATTAATGGTAAAATTAAATAGATTTATAAATGAACGAGGAGTCTGGAAATTACAAAAGAAGAAAATAGGTGACCATTCTTTTTATTCACTTATTCCGAAGTCTTAATAGACGTTTTATACAACTACTAATATCCATAAAATCATCATGCTGAGCATTACTTCCAACACAATAAATCCCGTATCCCTCAAGCTCAGATAAATCGGGTTTCTCACCAATCGGTATAGCACCCTCAATCCTCTGGCATTCCTCAATACCTATATTATGTGTCAAGAAACTACCAAAATACTGATAAGGATTCTCTATTTTATCAAATGTCCAGAACATATGCATATGTTTATCCAATTCTACAACCTTGAAAAACTCAATAAATTCATCAGCAACAAAACATGATTGACGACCCTCAAGATCAACTTTCTCAGATGTAATTCTATAATAGCATACATCCTTACTTTTCAAAGAGAGATTCATACCACAAAAACTCAACAAAGCATTTAATGGTATAGTAGAAATTATTCTATCATACTCTCTTTTTGTTTCCTTAAAAATAATCATTTTCTGTTTCACATCTATCTTAACCAAATCACCCAATTCATTTATTGATGTGTTTATATTGTCTACCTGCTGTTTCTGTAATTGACTATAAAGTTCAATTGCTGTAATAGGATAAACAGAAAAAGCAGTCGTTATAAGTTTAGGTGCATATTCCTGAAAATGATCATCATATAATTTCTTTAGATATATTTCTTTAATCTTTTCATCACCTTCTAATAATTGACCTTCAAATGACAATGCACTCTTAAAAAATATCTTCATCTTATTCTTTGGAGACATATTTACCATAAAATCATCAATATCTTCAGAATACACAATAAAATTATCAGCCAAAGGAAAATCGAATGTATAATACCTCGATTTCTTAAATGGGATAAAAATAGAATCTGGATGCAGGAATTTGGCTATGCATCCTATAATTCCACTTCCAAGGATGAGATCAGCCAACTTTAAAAATCCCTTGTGCAATTGGATCTACAAAGGGACAAACACTTTGAACTAATTTCTGTTCCTGTTTTTCCCGATCTTCCTTCTTCATTTCTTGTAAAGCTCTAATCATACCCAAATTTTTCAATTCTGTAATCGGAATCCTTCGTACATCCTTAGAAATATTTATATTATTACCACCATCTTGAACCACCACATCAGTCTTCTTCGGAGGCATCCCCCAAAAAGCTTTCTCATTCACCCAAGTAACTTCATCAATACCAAATTGTAATAATTGGCCAGTTTTCGGATTAGTTGTTTCCCATTTAATTGCTTTTTCGGGAAGCCCATGGACATCAAATAAAAAATCTATAGGTCTAGCCCCTATTTCAACACCATCAACTACTACTGTAATTCTATCCCAGTGGCTCATTTCTTTTTCTCCGTACTTGTAGTCCAATTACCACTCTTTTCTCGTTTATTTATTATATCTAACATTTGCTTTTTTAACTTTTCCATACAATCAGTACAAATATCAATATCCAAGAATCTCCTATCAACGCTCACTATATTAGCCATACCAGCTGATCTATCAACAGCAACATAGTCAATTTTTCCAGAATAATATATAAATTTATCTTGAAACAACCTACCACAAAGATCACAATAAATACCAACATTCTTACCTTCCAGGGAATAGATCGCCATATGATTATGTATCAAATGAGGGCAAAATCAACATTCCTAAATTCAGGCGGTCTTATACCCTTCTCGCTCTCACTCATATTATCAAATTTTTCACCCTTCTTTTCAAGTGAAATAATTTGAGATTCAGACGCAATCTTAAAACTATTCCTTTCAATGTTATAATCAACCATCATTTTAACTCCACGACCAGGTTTCAAAATAGCTTTATCTGTCCCATTTACTACATCCTTCCAAATTGTAATATCAACATTCTGAATCCCATCTGTAACAGAGAAAATATAAAAAACATTTCCAGTAGTCTTCGCACGCTTTTTAACAATATTTTCGATTACAACTTCAATAGAAGGTGGTTTTTGAATTTTCTTTTCCATTACCTGTTGTTTGGCATTTTCAATGGTGCAATTTCCAGACGTCATAAAAACCGACAATGGATTACTCCAATAATATCCAAGTAGATCTTTTTCAATCTGTAATTTCTCAATGTCCGTAAAATCATTATATAAATTTATAACTTGATCTCTACTCGGAACCTCACAATTATAACCAACTGCTGGCATCCAATTTGTTACTGATTTTGGAAGCTTTTTCTTTTTTGGATAAAGAGTTTGAAAATTCTGGATTTTCATCTCCCTAATTTTCTGGAGTTCCTCATCAGACGGTAAAAATTTACTATTAACCTCTTTCCGTAGATCTGTAACATCAGCATTATTACAATACTTATATTGATACCAAACCCACAAACCTTGTCTATTCGGGTGAATCTTCTCGAATGCACCAAGTTTTATTAGACGTTCGAAAATAACCTTAGACCTACCAAATTCTTTGACAACCTGGTCAATATCACCAAATTTTTTCTTTCTAGAAGACCATTCAATAGAAGCTTTCTCGCCAATTCCCTTCATAGACTGCATGCCTGGAATAATTGTGTTATTTCTAACAGAGAAAGTTCTGGAAAGATTGTTTATATCAAGTGACCCAAACTGTACACCATCCAATTTTGCCGCACCCATATACATCTTCAACTTATCCTGGTGACATTCAGACATCACAGCAGCCCACCATTCTGCAGGATAATGACTCTTTAAGTAAAGACATCTATAAGTAATCAAAGAATAAGCAACGCTATGAGCTCGATTAAAAGCATAGCGTCCAAAATCGATCATCAACTTCCACCAATCATCAGCTGATTGCTCACCAAGCTGTTTGGTAGCGCCATCTTTCCACTTCTTCTCGACTTGCGGAAGTTTATCCTTCCACTTCTTAGCAATAATTTTTCTAGCAGCCTCAGCTTCAGGGACAGAGAAATTGGCTAATCGAATCCACATAGCCTGAAGTTGTTCCTGATAAACAATAACATTGTACGTCTCACTCAAAATCTTGGTAATACGCTCATCAACGTTTTTCTTCCACGATAAAGTCTTATCGTCTCGACGCTTAATGTAATGCGGAATCATATCCATAGGTCCAGGACGACCAAGGGCATTATAAACAACCAAATCCCAGAAATCCTGTACCTTACCTTTTTGAATAATTCCCTTTTGGATGGGAGTTTCAATCTGAAAAACAGATTCAGTACGCAAATCATTACACATCTTCAATGCGTCTGGATCATTCAGAAGAATAATCTTCTCGGAACCATCAGGATGAATCTCAAAACCAGCACGAGGAGGATCAGCAGTTGGGTCCATCCTACTCCAATCAATAGATATCCCACGTTCCCTCTTAATTGTCTCACCACATTGCCAAATATAGAAAATTGTCTTCAAACCAAGAATATCATATTTAACCAAACCAAACTTCGAAAGCTGTGTACTCTTCCCCTCTGTCCATTGGCTAACCCAATTACCAGATGTAAATGATAACGGAACAATATCTTCAATAGGTCTATCTGCAATAATAACCCCACCAGCATGTGTGCCCTGCGATTTAATCTTTCCAACCAACCGAAAAGCAGTATCACACAAATCAGGATACTTTTCCTTGAATTCATAAAACGCCCTATACTTCTCATGCTCCATATGTGCTTCTTGTCTGACCTTAGCATCAGGATCTTTCAAATTCTTAAAAATCTTATCATGATCATCCAAAGTTAAATCATCAAATTCATCAGGTAAACTTGTTGTCAACTTCATAACTTCTTTTAGATCTTGATTCGTCACCCTGGCAACATCTTGAAGCGCACTCTTCGGTTTATAAGTATTCCAATTGCCAACCGAACACACATGACCATATTTCTTAGAAGCAAATTCCTTAATCGTAGCTCTAGCCAATGGAAGAAAATCCAAATCGATATCTGGAAAATCTGTTTGATAAGATATATTATGCTTAATATTATCCCTAATTGGATCTATAGGAGTCATTCCTAAGATCCACGGAAAAACGAGACCGTTTGGATTAACATCCCACTTTTTATTCTCTACAAACGCATCCACCCAATATTGATTCAAACCTTGTTTTTCGATTTCACGGACCTCAAACTTGATTCTATCAATATACTCAGTAGACAGTTTCTTATAAACACAATCGATGACCGCTTTCTTTTTGAGTTGTTCCCAATCCATGATAATTAAATACCACAACAGGATCTGTTGTACTCAACACCAGTTCTTATAGTCTGAGTAAGAATTGGGTCCAAAGCCTTAAAAACAGGAGATTCATTTAGATCAATATACTTAATCACCAAATTCGGGAAATCAGCCATCAAAACCCGTACACCAGATATTAACTCCCTATTTAATTCAATAGTCTTTTCTTCTTTTACAAATTTCTCATCTGCACGACCAAACATCCTCTCCATATACTTATCCTTAGTAGTATAAACAGTAATATCCTGACTTCTAAATTCAGGTTTAATACTACTCATCACAAATTCAAGAGATCGAATCAACGACTGATAAGAAGTAATCTTCGTAGGCCATTTTAATGCTCTGGTCCGTTCATGAACACCAGAATGATCCTTAAAAATTAATCTAACAATCATCCCAGTACCATCTTTGGGATAATACTTACTATGTATGTAGGCTTCAATCATTTTTACCTCCACTCGGAAATTCTCCACGATTTTGGAGACTTGTAAAATGCTCATTACAAATTCTGACTAATGTCGTCTTAATCGTTAAAGGATCATGTTCAGCCAATTTCATAACATCCTCAACTTCCTTCATATCAATACCATCCTTATATTTCTTATTTCTTATTTCAACCAAAAACTCAATAACAGCCTTCACTGGGACACAGATTAATAATGCAATATCTTTCTTAAATAATTTCTCATCAGTAAGATATGACTCAAAAGCATCCGGCCATTTCAACAACATCCTATCTGCGTCATTACCCATATATCTATGTAATATACGATATGAATGTAATGCTTCTTTAATTAGTTTTAAAGTTTCTGTTTTATCCATAGAGATATCTACTTTGGTGTAGTATCCTTGGGCATCATACAATTCAACATATACCCACCACGAGAAGGAGACATAAACCTATTGAAACTCAAATTCCACTTTATGGGATCAAGTTCATGAATTCCAAGAACATAAGAAACTAATGAACCACCAACACTACCACGTCCAGGGCCAATAGGCCATTGCTTCTCTCTTGATGCATCAATAAGACTAAGAGTAACCAAGAAATATGACGCAAATTTCTTCTCGATAATCCTCTTCAACTCAATTTCCGCTTGCTGTTTATATGTCACCGGCCTCTCATCATAAGTATAAATGGTCTCATCCTTATCCAAACCCTTCGCAACCAAACCCTCATACACCAAACGTCTCAACTCTTCGTCAGCATTCTGAACAACAGGTAATTTTGGTTCAAGATTGGCCTTAAAAGAAGTACACTTATCAGCAACCTCAAGAGTATTTGTACAAGAATCTTCGAACACACTTATGGGGACAAATTTCCCATATTCTTTGGTAACAAAAGTAGCACGAAGCTCAGCACGAGTTTTCATAAACTGTTCATCGCTATTAACATGGAAAAGATTTGGATCATCAACCGGTATCTGCTGATCAATAGCCATCATAATCTTCTGAAGATAAAAATCTTTTCTATTCAAATAATGACAATCATTTGTGATGACAGTCTTTATTTTCATTTGACTTGCCAAAATTGATAATTTCTTAAAAACATCAAGATCACCTGGTACTCCTGGCATTTGAAGTTCCAGATAAAAATCTTCACCAAAAACCTTCTGAAACTTCTTTACATAGTTGATAGCACCTATAATATAATCCTTGCTAACCAAATTTCCATTACGCAATTCATGACAAACAGGACCATTTAAACATCCACTTAAAACAATCAAACCCTCATGATGTTTTGCTAACAAATCAAAAGAAACTCTTGGCTTGTAATAGAAACCAAATTCCCAGGCAGCTTTGTTAATTTTCAACATATTAATATAACCAACTTCATTCTTAGCAAGAACAGTAATATGTCTATTCCTGGAAATTCTATTTGCTAAATCAGGGAATTTCTGCTTCAACTCCCCCATCTTCGCGCCCTTAGCAAATAAATCTCTTCTCTTTTGTTCAAAATCATTAAAATAAAATTCACACCCAACAATAAACTTTATTTTGTGTTCCTTTGCTGCCAAATATGCATCTGGAATACTATTCAATACACCATGTTCTGTTATAGCACAAGCTGGCCATTTTCTCTCAGCACAGACCTTAAAATAATCACTAGGATGAGCAACACCATCAAGTAAACTAAACAAAGAATGATTATGGAGATGAACCATCTCCGTCTTTCCAGGAAACTTCGCTTCAGCTTCTTCTGCAGTTATTGGTGGTGGAGGCGGCGGAAGCGGTGGTGCTGGAGGCGCTGGAGGTGCTTGTGAAGATTCTGGTTCCATGTATATCAAATACTTTGTACACCACCAGCTTCCAAAGCATTTTTCCCAGTAAACTTCTGCCAATGTTCCTCATACTTCTTCACAAGAACAAAAGGATCAAATTCTACACCACGAATCTTCGCAAAAGCCCACTCGAAAATTAAACCAGAAATATCATCACCATGCGCAATTTTATATGTCTTTATCGCATCTTGAACTAGAGGAGTATCCTTCTCCCATAAAGACCAATTATTTCTAATATACATCCCAGCCGAAAAATGGACTTCAGAATATGGGTCCTTAGATCCACGAATAAACGCCTTCTCATCGTCTGAAATAGCAGCAACCAAATTATCAACAGCTTCCAAAATAGTCTTTGGAACAGAATCTTTTTCAATCTTCATTTTATACTCTCCAATATCTTAGCTCTCAACGGAGTAATATTCTTCCTCATCTTAATCATAGCTGTCCTGGCTCTCCTACCAGCAGACTTATTTTTAGAAGACAAAGCCAAATGAGCATCATAGGCAATTTCCTCAGCCAAATCAATAAACATCTTCACTTCAGGTTCATATTCACCATGCGGAATAATAATATCTGTCTCACGAATGGCTGGCTTACCAGAATTCAAAGCACTTTTTGCTTGCTTACATTTCACCTGGTGAAGTGTAAGTCCAGCTTTACTTGTACACAACTTCCCACAAATACAAAATAACGGATTGTTCACTGTTATCTCCAACTTTTACTTATGCATCTCAGCAGCAATCAGACACCCTCGCGAAACAGCAAAGAGTGGGTCCGTTGCTTTCTTAATATCGCCGATTGGGATTTGTAAATCATCCTTCTTCTCCAAGAACTTCCTAGAGAACAATTCAATAAAACCTTCTGGAATTGAAGTACCACCAGCATTAATAACAGGAACAGGCGTAGAGAATTTGAACTTATCACGATTCTCCTTGAAACCCTTAACAATCCCAGCAACAACATTCTCAACCAAAATCTCATACATCAACACAATAGCCTGATCAACCCTATCCAAACCCTCCTTTGGAGAATTCAAATTCAATTTCTCCTTACGACGACAAATACTAGTAGGAGTCTCACGAGTCTGATGGTCAGGGTGTTCAGGATCATAACCAAATCGCTTAGCAGCCTCGATGTCAATCCAATCACCAGCCCCAACAACACAGAATTCAAAAATCGGAACACCCATAATACCAGCATGAACAGTAATAGTACCAGCACCCCAACTAATCCCAATAGCAGCATTCTGCTCCTCAATAACCAAACATCTACCTTCATTTATATGCTCAGCAACAATATTACTACGATCCTTAACATAACTCTCAATAATCAATTTAACAACTTTCTTATGAAATTCAATATTTATATTGGTATTACCAACAGGTTGTGCTGTAGTGCAATAATATAATACAGCATCGTCTTCAAGTTTTCCGATAATACTCTTAATAATAATAGCAACTATTTCCTGAGCATCCTCATCCCATTTGTTAATACCACCCTCAGCCATTGGACGACTTAATGTCCTATTCATCACATAAGCCAAATTCTCTGCCTTTCCGCCAATTGCGATAATCTCCTTCCCACGAGAAATAAATGGTACACCCTGCTTCACCAAAAGCTGTTCAAGAAACTGATCAACCTTATCGAAAATAAGATATCCATTGGTCTCATATCTAAATTTTATAGCTTGCCCATCCCTATACGAAAGAACAATATTTTTTGTACCAATATCAAGGCCCAATCTTTTCATGTTTGCACTCCTAACTCTTCTCTGTCCCAAAAGGTACTTGGGGGATTTCTTTGTGTTTAAGCCTCGTTGAAAGTCCATCAAGGACTTCTTCATCCCTGCTGGGATGGTTGGCTGAACAATCACCGGGATTTCCTGTTTCGACAGGACGTGGTCCCGCGCTACCCGTAACCTCTCGTTCCTGGGGTCTTCCGGTCGACCCTTGCTGAACCCGTACTGTAAATTCGCTGACATTAATCTCCACCTTCATCACTGGTGGCAAACCGAACAACCAATTAAAGAGCCTTCTTAACATTTTTTCTCTTCACCAATTCAATGATCTTCTTAAAACTCTTAAAATCCTCAACAAATTGAAACTCCAACTCATCAGGATTCCTAATCGGAACAGCAACCCCCACCTTACCAGTATTATCTATCCAACCAACACAAATCTCCCACTCATTATAACCAAGAATAATACCCTTCCTCCCATCCCTGCCAATAACAATAACAGGAGGCTTAGAAACCTCATGCTTCCTAGCATCCCAAAGACCATCAAAAACAACAATACCATTCTCAATCTCATATAACGACGCCATCAACCTGGAAAACTCATAATGATTCTTCTTTACACGAACATACGTCCCATCAGGCTTATCAACAACAACATGCTTCCTATACCTACACCACCAACACTTCCCAACATAAACCCACCTAATAACATCCTGGGTATAAGGATCAGTATAGAAATATTGTTCAATCTGGACACCAACCAACATCTCAGAAACATCCTTCTCAAAACCCTTAAGACCACCACGTTTAAAACACTTAATAAAATCCTCCCGCTCCTCTTTCGGAGGATCTTCCTTATGGAAAATCCTCAAAAAAGTAGGCTTTGGTCTAGGAATCATATCAACCCTCTCTATACAAAAATCTCAGCTCCAAACTTCGTGATTTATTTATCAGTTTCCTGTTTAACTCTTTGAGCCTTAAACCAATCAATCATACGATGATCCAAATAATTCTTTTTAGCAATACCAGGAGTATTCCCCAACTTCCTGGCAACACACCAAACAATAGCAGCAATCTCCTTATTAGCATCACTCTTCTTCTCACGTCTTGGCTGTTCCAAAAACCTCAACATAACACGCCAACCAACAGTATTAGCACAAAAAGTTCGAAAATCCTTAGGAACAAAATTCTTACCAACAGCAACATGAACAAAATCAAATAACTGCTCATACTCAATACCAATCCACTTATTATCAGGTAACTGCTTATCATAATAATACTTCCCAATCTCAACCAAATAAGGCTCACGAATCTTAATCTTATGCTTAACCTGCTCCTTCCCCAAAAAATCCAAAAGCATCGTCTTACTACCAAACATAATATGCTTATTCTGAAGAGTAGTCATACCAAAAGTCTGAACAACCTCACCCTTATTCTTCTTCAACCCAGAAACATAACCCTCAGCAGAACCCTCATTACCAACACGAATACCATACCTCATCATCATCAAACAAGCATACGAACAACGAGCCTCCAAAGAAGAAGGATCAGCCTGAATCCTAGCCTGAAAATCCTTCTCCAAATCAGCAGCCATCTCACCAATCTTCGCATACCTATTAAACTTCCCCTTCTCATAATCCTCAGGCCTAGCACTAGCAGTAAAAGTACTCCAACAAGGATATTCTACATTATAATAAGCAAACTTCTCAGCAGGTTCGAGAAAATCCTCGTCCTCCTCCAAAATAAGAACAGAAATAAAATCTTCCTTAAGTAATCTCATAAAATATATTTAACCAGAAAATATAGAATATGAAACTTGAACAGATAAGAAAACCACTCTGTGAAGTATGGCATTTCCCCACAAGAGCCCTACGACGCATAAACCAAGCCACAAATTACTCCAACGCATCATGCCTATTCAGTGACGCCAACAGTATCAACCCAATAGAATACTTCAAACCCAAGAAAACCAATGTCTACCCAATAAAAAGTAAATAAATTATGAACTGGACAACAATATATGATACCAGTTTAACCCCACAAGAAAATATATCATTCCTCCTTGACGACACATTATTAACAGAACGAAAATTCAGAGGCGACTCCTGGATAATAGTAGCCAAACCAGACCAAGAAACAGCCAAGAAAATAGAACAATTCACCAAATCACTAAAAATCCCAAATATCAAAAAAGCAGACTACTACCACGTAACACTACGATATTGGAAAGGAAACCACGCAAACAAAGTCAAAAAAGTAGTCGAAATCCTAAAAGAAATAAACTACCAACCAATAACCTGCACAATAACAAAATACGAAATCCTAGGAAAAGAAAAATCCCTAGTACTAAGAATAACCTCACCAAAACTAATATCCTTCCAAAAAATGATCGACAAGAAAATTCAAAAAGAAGGAATACCACCATCAGATTACGACCAATTCAAAGGCCACATAACAATAGCCGAAGAAGTAAACGAAATACCAGACGTAAAATTACCAAAATTCAAAGTAATATTAAACAAGTGTCGATTCAATAATGGAAATCAAGAAATCCTTTGGAACCTCTAGCAAAGATAATATATGAAACTTTCCCTCCTAACCGAAATGAAAGCCGCTGACGCATTATATGGATTTGTAGCCTGGTTAACAACAAGAGAAAAACCAATAACCTTCGGAGCACATCACCACTGCGGACCTGCAGCAGACGCCGTAAAAGAATTCCTTGATAAACAAGGCGAATCAGATGTAAGCGATGAATACCCGGATAATATAACCATGCCAAACTAGGAGGATAAATGTTTAAGATCTTCCTACTAGTAATACTTTCCTCATTAATATTCGCCGATGATCAACCTGATAAACCATCAATAACAATATCTTCAACAGAAGGAGTACAAAAATTAGGCGACGAAATAATCAGACTACAAAAAATACATCCAACAAAATATCAATTATTTATAAATATTATCTCTGACGATATATCTGCATGGTACGAACCAGAACGACCAAAGAATTCACGAATCATAAATTTAAAACCAAATACAAAAGAAATAATGATTAAGGAATTACGTCATGAATGGTGTCATATGATCCAAGAGCAGGAGGGACGTTTAACTGATAAGGTTGCTGCCGATATAGAAGCAAGAAAAGTTGAATAGTATTTCATAATTATGGACCGTGAAATTAAAAGAATAGCTGATAGTTTACCAGATATAAATTTAGTAGAAGTCTTAGAGGACATAGAAAAATATCTCCCTTATGAAGGTAATAATCAACCAAGATTCGTTCCTCAGGATGGATATGAAAATACATTTTATCTCTATTATGCCTTTAGAACTGGAATAAATTTAGTTTTTGATGAAAGAAGTCTAAAGGTTTCCAAACCATGTAGAGCTGCAGAGGGTACCAAAAGTCGAATTTTTGAATGGTGTGATCCGAAGAATGGTTATGACCCCAAAGTTATAGCTGATTACATTCTTCATGGATAGATAACCGTTGCGAACGGTTTCGCGGTCATTTAATAGGTGGACAGATTCGACCAGGTATTATGTGTCTGTCCAGTTGGACCTAAACTAACAAGCCTTTACCACTGGTCCCTCACCAGAGAAGGTGTTGTAAAATCCTAGTTGGACAGAGGCCCCTCAGGAAAACTTACGATCTATACCTGAGAACGTGCATCCTCACCAGTGCAAGCAGCCCACTTTGGCGACAGGGTGGGTGACCAACGGCAGAAACACCGTTGTGCGGATAGGGCCTCAACTAGGTGGGTGAACCCAGACAAGATCTGGGTGATCCTGACGATTGTTACCGCAGGACACGAACGTGAGAGCATTAGAGAAACGCACAAAAAAGCGGTGCTTACTGGTCCGCGCCCAACTTGGTTGGGTGTTTGGGTGCGATAATCTACTCACAAGCGTGTCTTACATGGTAGGAAAACAAAGTAAGCTTGGGTATGGGCAGGCGATGAGCCAACTTTTTTCATACCGCCCCTACGCTACTTGTTCCTGAGCTTTTTTGTTTTTTAACTACTACCATGCGGATGCGGATAATAGGTGATCGAGTATGCAAACACTGGAAGAAGTAGAAAGTTGGGGAAGATTTGTAGATTTTATCTGTAATACTATGGATGAAATAGACAAAAATCTCCCAAAATACCTAATATTCAGAATGACAGGAAGCTGGACAAACTGGGTGTTAAGACGGAAAGATAAAATGTGGTATGAAGATAAATTAGTCTTTGACATACACGCCGCCTTCTGTCCAGATAAATTAATTATAACGTATAACATACCACGAGAATTTGATTATAGTAATCCAGATGATTTTAATCCTGAAAAGATTGGTAGGTACGTTACTAGTATTTGTAAATCAAGAGGAGTAGTAAAATGAGTATGTTATCATCTATTTCTGAATTATTTGGTAGTGATTATAATAATATCCATATAAGCGTTGAAGATAGAGTTCATAATAATTCTATACATATAACATTTCCGTCATTTTTAAATATATCTCCAAGTTGTTTGGAAAATGGTTCTGAGAGATTGGATGTAATTTATCGCAATAGTATTTATGTTTGTTCTATGTTACTTGGGAAGAATGGTAGATTGGAAATATATTTTGCAATAGGTGATGGGAAAGTTCATATTATGACATAGCCGACCCAAAATTCGACCCCTTTACTCTTGTGGAGAAGGTAAAAGGCTTGTTATTTCAAATATACCAGAGAGGTGAACATGGCTAATAAATTTTTTGAGAAAGCATATTATATAAATCTGGATAAAAGACCAGAACGGAAGATTTATATTGAGAAACAACTTCAAAAAGTAGGAATAGATGCTGAAAGATTCCCAGGCATAATTCCGTCCGAAAAACTAAATTTCCCTACGATTGGGCATAGAGGATGTGTTCTAAGTCATCGTGCTGTTATTCAAAAGGCTTTGGATGATGGGTTGAAGAATGTTCTCATTATAGAAGATGATTGTGTTTTTACAGAGGAATTCCCGAATATATCAAAATTAATGATTGCTGATATGTTATTTCTTAAGCCACGATGGGATTTTTTATTCTTTTATTATAAAGAATGTTGTGGTTATACAAAGACTAAGGAAATTTCTAAGAATTTACAGTATATTGAGGGCACAGCCAAAACTCATTTTTATGGGGTAAACAAAAATGCTTATAAAAAGGTTCTTAAGTTGATCGATACTTATAGTGATTCAATTGGTCAGATATATCATGCTGAAAGTACAGATTTTGATGTTATTGCTCCGATGAGTGATTTGGTAAATCAATTACCTGGTTTTAGTGATACAGAATAGTTACCAATATCCTTTGACACATTTCTGAGAGTTTCCGGCCCATTTTAAGTTCAGTATACATCCGCATCCTTCTTTTTCGGAATTCCGTAATATATTCTGTGTGCGAATTTCTCCACAAGTATAATATTTTTCGTTTAATTTTCTAAATAACCTTATGCCCTTGGAGTCTATTGCTGTACATTCTCGACATATTTTCTTTCTTTTTAGATAATTAACTGGTGATGTTTTTGTTTCTGCTACAAATTTTACTATGTCATTTAATGACCCTGAAAGGTCTTTTATTTGATCCCAAATCTTCGGTAGACATCCACAACTGGCTAAGCTTACGGGGGCGGAAGGATCTGCCAAATGTACTTCTGGTGTGTATATTCCGTCTTTTAAGTATTGCTGTAGTTTTGTTTCTGTATCGAAGAAGTCATTACAGAGAATATATTCATTTTGTCCATGGTATGGTCGTATGTCAAAGTTGTATGATAAAAGGAACATTGGGATTCCTACGCTATGCATTACGTGTGACATACCACTGGAGACACCTATGAATGCATCGCAAGTTGCAGCAATTTCCAAACATTCTTTTAATGAGTATTCTTTCCCGAGTTTTATCCATTCAATTTCTGGGAATTTCTCTAGAAATGCAACTACTTCCCATCTTGGTGGTCTATTAACTGTTGATGCGTTGAATTGGTAACAAATCTTTTTATAAGGCCCTGGCTTCCATTGAATTTTGGTTCTTAGATTTTTAATTGCCCAATAAGCATTTGTTTTCTTTCCACCTTCTTGACCAACTATTTCGATTTTCCCCTTTGTCTCCAATAGTGGGATTATCTCTTCAAACATTGGATGACGGCTAACTTTCGGGGTTTCTCCTGTTTCTTCACTTTGTTGGAGTAACCAATTTATAAATGTCCATCCATCCCCTAATTTGTTTAGTGCTGTTTCTGATGAATAGATTGTGTCGTCCAGAATGTTACCTTTTTCTCCCCAATTTTTCCCAAATGGGCATTGGAAATCTATTTCTTTGATGTCCGAGGATATATTTTTTATTTGTTTTCTAAAATGATGCCCATCTTTTTTATTTCTACAAGTTGTACAATGTGTATTGGAAGTACAATGAATTGATTTAAAAAATTCCATCTATTCCTCCTTTACGAGAATACACATACATATTCTCGTCCTACACATTCTGGTGGTGCAGTTGCGGTAAGAGTTATAGTACCTATTGGCTTTCCAGTGCTTGTGTCGATATCACCTAATGGTGCAGTACCAAAACCATGACCATAACCAGAATATATATCAAAAAGAATTTCCCAATGATCACCCACACAATTCAAAACATATCCTTGTGGATAACTTCCTTCCTGCCATTGACAACCTGAGCCTTTGTAGAAAGTATAACCAGCTCTAATAAAGATATAACACGCGCCACAAGGGTTTCCTGAAACTGTAATAAAGCTATTACTCATCCCCGTACAATCTGGACAAGCAGGTGGCGGCGGAATAGTAGAAGACGGTTTGATAGATGGCTTTATAGATGGCTTAATTGATGGTTTTGCTGATGGTTTCGCCGATGGTTTTGCTGATTGTTTTGAACTAAATTTTGAAGATCTCTTTGATGAAGTACTACTTCTGCTACTACCTCTTGAACTTCCTCTGGAAGAACTCCTGGAAGAACCACCACCTGATCCACCTGATCCACCAGAGCCAGAACCTGAATTGGACTTTTTGGTTTTGCTACTCGTTCCCTCAGGATAAGCAATAACATCTGGTTCACCTTCAATTTGGCAATAATCTCCAAGATTTGGGCAAAAGAAGAAATTGTCTTTACAACATTGAGCGGGCGGTTCAGGATTATTCACAATATCAAATGGAACAACTTGTGTGTAACAATCTCTATTTGGAGGAATTAGCCCATCCTGCCAACGAAATGGTGCCATTTCCCAAATTCGATGGGTAGTACATGCTTTTGGTGGTGTCCAAGAAGGTAGCTTCAAATCAGAAATTGTAACATCGCCCTTAAATAAATAATGTACAATCTTCTTGCAAGAACCAATTATTGGCTCTACAGCCAAAGCGTATTCGCCACGTTTAGGCGCTGTGCTCAACAATCTAAGAGTAGACGAACATTTAACAGTCGGGGCTGGAGTTGTATTATAAACCATATCTTCAGATTCTGGTTGAGATCTTAGAGAACTTATAAAATTTTCGAATGACATTAAAGGATCATCGAAAATATAATCAACGATTTGAATAAAGGGTTCACCATCAACACCATCTGGCCCTGTCGGACCAACTTGTCTTACTTTAAATCGGGTACCCCACAATGTCTGGTCAAAAACTCCTTTTTCTAAGATAATAGTAGCATTTAATTTAAAATCTTGGAATGTAATTTTGCTATTTTTCTGATCGACCTTGAAATCTGTTGAGTCAATATAAGTAATCGTTTGTTCAGTTCCAGAAATTGGTATTCTAACTTCGATAACTTGTATATTCTTCACAAATATTCTTAATGAGATAGGAGTATCTATTGGTGTTTCTACAGTGTGATTTATAATTGTGAGCGTATTTGTGGTTAGTGTATTTGGTGAATAAAATTTTTCTTTTTCCGCTGGTATTCCGTTTCTTCCTGGTACTCCGGTTATTCCCTGTGCTCCCTGTGATCCAGCGCATGGTGTTTTAATTAGACTGGCTATAATCTTTGCTTTGTTTACTTCTATTTGGAGGACTTTTTCTGTTCCATTGGTGTACGGTTTAAATGAGATAGTACCATCAGTCGAATGGAAGTAATAGAAGTATGGGTTATCTTTTCTATTTCCAACATATATTTTGGTTTTATTAAAACTTACACCTGCTGATTGCATTCCTTTTATTGATTCAAGAAGATTAAATATGGTTGGTGAAACGAGGCCATTATTTGTTTCAGTTACTATGTTTGGTGTTAAATGAATCCCGAGGTTTACCCAAGTATCTATTTCTTGGTGATATTGGTAAACGACTCCAAATTCATCAGCTATGAGCATCCCATCAGTGGGATTGGGTGGTAACTTCGTGTAATCAAGTCCCATTATAATTATCTACCTGTCTTATATTATTTTTGGCAGGTAAATTACAGAACAAGTCCATTATTAATATTAATATTTTCAGTAACTACTGAAGCGATCCTTTCAATATCTGATCTAACTTGTGTTGGTAGAGTTTCAGCTAATTTTTCAACAAGTTGTGTTAAACCAATATATGGTTTCGTTTCTTTTAATTTTTCTGGAATTATTTTGGCGTGCTGAGTTGCTGGGACTCCTTCACCATATAACCTTTTTTGAATATTTTGAGCCTCAGCAGCAAGTTGTGTTATAAAACCATCAAGTTTTTTGATGGCTTGATGAAATTTCTGTTTGCTTGGTCCGGTGTTAGGGACTCTCTTTGCGAAAGTTAAAAATACCTTGGCCTTTTGATATGGCTCTTTTGCTATCGTCAGTGCGTTTATCAAACCCATAGCGCTTTGATCACCAACTGATTGGAATATATCTCTCCATTCTGGACTTTTTAAGATTGAGCTTGCACCGACCATCTGCCCAATAGAATCAAAAAATCCTTCAGGTATAATCAGATTTTTATGTTTACCTTCAAATAAGTATTCCAAGATAATTGTTGATGAAAAATCTTTCATGCTCTATATTTGTTTCGAGACAAATCTATATGCTTCACTGAATGACATACCGTTGTTCTTAACAGCAATATATGCAATTGATAGAATAATTCCTTCTAAGGTTTCCAGCGCATGTTCAGCAATTGGGTCTGGTTCATAAGTATGACCGCACTCCAGGATAGGGGTATCGCGAATAAATTCTTTGATTTCTTTTTCAGATTTGCAATGTTTGCAGTATCGCATCTTATATCCTCCTTCTACTTTTACTTTATCACATTGGAATTCCTCTGTCAATCCCAAATTATAGCTTCTGCAAACCAACCTGGCACGATTTTCTTATTCCTCTCGACAAACCATTTAAAGTCAGAGTCTACAACATAGGTGACACCATGATCTGCATCATGTCTACAAATCCTACCTGCTGATTGTATTAATTTCGTCATAGCTCTCCAATCATAATATGCAGGTGAATCCTCTATCCTTTTGGCTATTTGTGGGTCGCCTTTTGATGGGTAAGGTACTTTACAAATAACTTGAAATCTTCCCAAATCGTCTGAGAGATCCAAACCTTCGTGCATTGCTGGTGCCAAAATAATACTATTATTACTCTCCTTTTGTTTATTAATCATAGCATACTTATTATTATTAAATTCAGAACTCTTTTGGAAAATAAATCTATCACGAATCTCTTGTCTACAACCATTTATAATGGCATAAGCAATGTCGAATGTATGGGTATGTATAATACCTTTATCATTTTCGTGGAAATCACAAATATCTTCAATGCTTTTTACCAATTTCGGCAACGTTTCTGATTTATTCTTAAAACTCATTGAACCTGCAGGTCGGTAATATATTGGTCTGGAATCTTTGTGGAAGACACTTGGCATTGTAAAAGATGCCACCTCTTCATCTTTTATACCGAGTGTCCTTGCGAAAATCGGTTTTGATAATATCGTAGCACTCATCATCAATACCATTTTACCACCTGAAAAAATATACTTCTGTACGAATTCATCAACGAAAATTGGTTTTAGTACCACATTTCTGTGTGATCCTTCTTTCTCCTCCCAGGTACAAATCCAATTATCAACATCCGATTGTTCAAGCATTTCTAATTTTAGCAGTATATGACGCCATTCATCCTCTTCCCTGGAATTCATAGTAATTTGAGCTATATATGCTAAATTTTCTATTTTGGTTTTAAAGTCATTTTCAATAAAGAAATTTAGATATTCTGCCGCTGTTTCAAATTCAGGGAATTTAATCCCAGGAATTCTTTTATCACTCAGATTTATTTCTACGAACTTTAATAGGGCATCTTCAGTATTATGACATTCGTCTATAATTAATAATTCTCGCGGTGGGAATCTCTGGACCACTGATGATTGGAATAAGAATGATGAGAAATTCATTAGACAGATTCGTGACGCTAATGCCTCGTCTACTCTCTTGAAATATGGACAAATCCATTCTTGTGCATCTTTGTCATTACAATAATCTAATTTACTTTTCCCGTCTCTCTTACATTGACCTATGTCACAATGCGGATTTTTACCACAATGTTCCGTGAACCTTTGTCGTTCTTCTTTGGTAAGATTATTTTCTGTAAGTTTCCTAGCATAATAATTACATTGGTATGCGTTTCGTCCCTTTAAGTCTATCATTGGAGAACGGCTAGCTATATGGAGACCATTTTCACCAAAATCTTTTGTTAATTGGTCTTGGAGAAATTTCTGTGTTGTCAAATAATAGGCAGAATTTGAAAATTGTGCTATTGTAAAGGCAATTGCGCTCTTCCCTGCTCCTGTTGGAGCTTCCAGGAATACAAATCGCTTCCCATTCTTGAATGCCGTCAGGATCTTCTCTATTGCTGCTTTTTGTCCCGACCGATATTTCTTAAGAGGAAACAGCGAGTCGACATCGTTTAAATCGAAGTTCATGGTATTTAAATACCGTGGACATCACCTCTGAAAATTGGGAAGAATTTGGTAAAATATCTCCGATGGAGTTTCAGGATACAAGTATGTGTTTTTTCTATAAAAGCGAAAGTGCTTATTCAAATGTGGTTTTTTCTGGCTTACATGACTTGAATTTTGGGAGGGTTTCGATAAACAGGTTAGTTGGATTAAAAGAAAACAAAATTGTAGAAATAGAAGAACCAGATGCAGAAATATATTACTTCATGGTTATTGAATTTGAATGTGAACGCGCCAGATTTAAGAGTCAAAGCGGAAATGGAACTTTTGAACAATTGCAAATTTTAACAAACGGCGAAAAATACTGGGAAATAATGTACCACGTAAATCCAACAGAGTTCGAATTTTTGGTAAGGGTACCTCAGTGGGCTCTTGGGAGAGAATTCCAAACCAGGATTATAGCAAGTATTAATCTATATAATGTTAGTATTTTAAGAGCATGAAATTAATTATCACTGCTGATATTCACAACGGAGTACCAGGAAAGATTAATGATACTATATGGGCAATGAATATCATAAATGAGTATGCCAAAGAAAACGAAATAAGACAAGTAATGGTCCTCGGTGATCTCTTCCATGATAGGAGTAGTATAAATATTGATGTTTTAAATGCAGTTTATGATTTCTTTGGTAAAGTAGACGAAGAAGGTGACGTAATCTGGTCGTGTTTCCCTGGAAATCATGATATGTATCTAAAAAATTCATGGGAAATAAATTCAATCCACGTCCTAAATCATATAATTTCTATTACAGAAGACATAAAAGAATTCACATTCCAAGGGACCAAACAAAAATTTTGGATATTGCCATTTATTCATTTTGAAAACAATTATATGCAAAAATTAGAAGAAATTAATAAAAAAGCTTCTGAAGATGATATATTACTAACACATATTGGCGTATTGGGAGCTACTCTAAATGAATGTTTCCTCTTAAAGAATTGGTCACAAGTTACATTCGAAAACACCAAATTTAAACGAGTCTTCACCGGTCATTTCCATTGTCACCAAGAAATAGGGAAAACAGTTTATCCAGGAAGCCCTATTCCGTTTAGATTCGACGAAGGAATGTCTGACCATGGATTCTTGGTATACGATATAGAAACAAATACTTGGGAATTTATAAAGATTTTTGATATTTACAAGAAGTATAGTAATTATAGACCACCTGATTATATGACTATTATTGATAAAGATCTCATGAAAAACGTAGGATGGTTTGCCCATAATCACATCAAGATTGTCCTCTCAAAGGATTATACAGCCAATGAGATGGAAAAGATACGCGGTTTTGCTCTAAAGTATAAAGCTCTCTCTGTTGGCTTCAAAATGGAAAAGAAGAAAATCGAAGAATCTAAGATAACCTATCGAGAACAAAAAATTGGGACACCTAGAGCACTATTTGAGGCATATATTAAGAAAGATGAACCAAAATTGAATACCAAAATTTTACTAAGTATTCATAGTGTAATTGAGAAAGACGCAGAAGAAAGAATCATGGTGGAAGAGGCAGAAGATGTCCAAGCTTAAAATAAAACAATTAACAATCCAGAATTTTAGGAGTTTTGGTGATTATCCCACCATTATAAAGTTGGAAAAACTTGGACCTGTCCTTATTATTGGTATGAACGAGGACGACCCAACCAAAACAAACGGAGTCGGGAAGAGTACTATTGCAGATGCAATTATTTGGGTCTTATTTGGACGACTTCCAGGGAATAAGCAAAGTCAGATTACCCCTGGTGATTGGGTAGTAAATGAGAAAACCAATGAGAGATGTAGTGTAAAGTTAGAAACCGAAGATAGATATATTATTGAACGAACCAGGAAATGGGAAGGACATAATGATCTTATTATAACAGATAAGGATGGGAATGATATAAGTAAATCGACAAATAAAACCTCCCAAGAACAACTCAATAAATTATTCAATCTTGATTATGATATCTTCACAAATAGTATTTTCTTCGCTCAATCAAGTGTTCCCTTTTTAGAACTCCCAGACCAGAAACGGAAAAAAGCCTTGGAAAGAATGTTAAATCTTTCCAAGTTCGATCAATATGCAATTATTGCAAAAGAAAAACTTGATCAGACAGAAAGAAAACAAATCCAATATACTACAGAAGTTAGTAGTATGGAATCAGAAATATTAAAGATAAGCCATATAATAGAGAAAAACGTTGAATCAAAATCCAATTGGGAAACAGAAAGAGAAAATAAAATATCTGAGATTAGTAAGAAATTCCAATCTTTGGATAAGAAATATTCAGATAAAGAAGAAGAAATTATGACACAAATCAGCAAAGAACAAAAAGAATTGGATCAAATCGAGACATCTGATATAGATGGGCTAAGAAAATCATGGTCGATTTATGAGAAGAATAAGGACTTCATAACTGAGATAGAGAAGTCATTTATAAAACTCGAAAATGAAATTAAAAATCTCCAAACAGAGAAAATAAACCTCGAGTCTATGAAAGATGGTCAAGATCTTTCCCTTCTAATAGCAGATCTTGACCGTCAAATGGATGATATAGATAAGGAATTAGATGGGTTACCTTACTATAGTATAGAAAATTTGAAAAGGAAATGGATACAATATGAAGATCAATTATTGAAGGAAGAAGATAAAGCAAATGAAGTGAAAGACTTGGAACAAGAGTTAGTCAAGATAGAGACCGAATTAAAATTAAAGAACGACGAAATAGCAGGCTGGAAACAAAGAGAAGGGAAAACCTGCAAATATTGTAGACAACAAATCACATCAGGACATATACACAAAATTTATAATGATGATTCGAAACTTTTAAAAGAAATAGTCAAGAAGAAAAACGATCAAGAGAAATTAGTAGATGAGAAAAAGAAATCTGCTCATGAATTTGCCGAATCAGTTGATAAATTAGAACCGAAGATATCAGTTTCTGAAGCAGAATCAGCAAATAAGCAAAGAGATGGGAAAATTGCCCAGAAAGGCTTATTACAAAAACACAAACAGGATCTTCAAAAACGTCATTCCGATTACAAGCAGAGTAAGGAACAGAGGCAAGCCAGAATAAAGGAAGTGAGAGGACTCATTGAGGGGAAAACCAAGGTCTTAAAAGGAAAGAAAGACGCTCTGGTTTTAAAAATATTAGAGATAGAGAAAAAGAAACCAACTGTTACTGTCAATGAAGCATTACTTCTAAAACAACAATATGATCAGAAATTAGAACATATTGAGAAACTACGAGAAAATATCACGAAACTTGGTAATGAAAAAGAAGATGAGAGAAAAACAATTTCCTCTGAAATTAAAGAAGTAAGGAATACTACAAATCCATACCAACAAATAATTGATGATTTGAAAGTTGAACTGGACGGGATTAAGAAACAGAAAAAGAAAGTCCAAGACACCGTGTCTCAATTTGATGACCTAATCAGACATATCTCCTATATCTATAGAGCTTATTCAGACAGAAGACGGATTCGGTCATTCGTGATGTCACAATTAATACCATTCTTTAATACAAGAATTGCTTATTATCTCGATACATTTGAATGTGATTTCCGAATTGAATTCAATTCATTCTTACAAACAAAAAGTGATAAGTGGCCATATGAATTATGGTCTGGTGGTCAGAAGAGACGAATTGACCTTGCGATTATGATGGCAATTCATGATCTTCATGAGAGCATTTACGATAAACAATGTAATGTCCTGGTCTTTGACGAATATGATAGAAGTTTGGATGAAAGTGGTATTTACTCCTTTGTTAACTTATTATTTAAGGATTTCAGCGGCAGCGACCAAACCATCCTCATCATCTCACACAATCAACATCTCCAGGATATGTTCCCAACTAAGATTATGGTGAAATTGTCTGACAATCTATCTCATATTGAAGATATAGGATAATGGTATTATTGCCTCTCATATGCACCAATATCTGGTGCTCCAACAAACGGATGACGGAGGATATCTTCCGTAATTCCTGGAATCGCAATACCAGCGTTAATCGCAGGTGATCCAGCTTGTAATGAATAGTCACTCCCACCAACGAATAATGGATTGTCTTTAATCGAATGCACATCAAAACCAGAAGCTGTCTTGTAAGCAGCCAATGTGGCGTAACCAGAGCCGTTGTAAGAGATAAAACCAGCCCCTTCAGGCCCAAAGATATTGTAATCTGATATCACGTCAGTGACCCCAACATTAACGTTTAGATTTGCCCCGGTTGAGTTCCAAATAATATTGTTCTTCAGGATGCTACCAGCATCAACGCCCGCGTTGAAACCAATACCCAACGCATTAACAACCGTGTTGTGATAGAAGCTGTTAGTCACCGCTGCCGAGCCTGGTCCAGCGACATTAAAGACAGAACTCGGACCATCTCCGACAGAGAGGTTGGAATAAATCAGATTGCCAGTTGGCATGCCGTCGCCATTGTCATAAATAACGACTGCACCACCATTCCCAGTCATCATGTTACGTCGAACGATGTTGTTGTTAGAAGCATCCTGAATTTGCACCGCCCATCCCTGTTGATTTCCAATAAAAGTGTTGTCCTCAATGATGTTGTCGGAGGAATGACTAATATAAATACCATGATCAGTAGACGCATCAAGCGTCCCACCATTATAATTAATGGTGTTACCTCTTACACGCCACCCGTCCACATGACCCAATCCAGTTGCACCCATCTGAATACCAGTGGCTTCAGCATAATCAATGGTACAATTCTTAATGATAACTCCGAACGGCTCCTCTCCCACCCCATTACCGCCGTAGATGTTGTAGAAGTATGCTTTCGTAATGCGAATGCCGTCAAAGACAACATTGCTCGTGTTAACGACTGCGCTGTTAAAGTTCTGTGGTTTTTCGATTCCAGGTGCTGTCCAGGTGACTGATGGTTCTGTCGTCGAATATACTTGTATCGTGCCTCCTGTTGAGTAATACTCGCCAGCTTCGGAAAGATCCCCAACTGCCGCCACCTTCGTCCCAAGGACTCCATTGAAAAACAATTTCGTTATGTCCAGATATGTGTAATACGTCCAAATATTATCTGCGGCTGGAGGTGTTGTCGGTTGTAGTGAAATCTGGTCGAAGTACAAATCAGAACTGGCTGAAGTAAGCCGGTAGACGTAAACACGGAAAGTGGTAGTCGGATTTTCTGAGGTAAATGTAATCGTGTACTGTGCCCAACTACCAGTTCCGGTCAGTGTAATGTAGTCACTAGCTCCCCAGCTCCCATTTGAATGTAGGTAATTACCAGACGCCTGGCTCCTAATTTGGAACAAGGCACTTTTCCCCACTGGGATCTTAAACCATATGGAAAATGTATAACTCGTACTGGCAACACCAGCAGCACTAAACTGGTTGAACCCAATATAACTGTTACTGGAATCAACTGACATTTTAAGCGAGAAATTCCCGTTTTCAACAACACTGGATTCCTGAGTTATGGTAGATGCACCAGTCAGTTCCTTAGACCATCCATTGGGTGTTGTGGAATTAGTCCACCCTTCCATACTCCCATTTCCAAGGAGTTCCCAAGAAGGAGACCATGTACCCTTCAATAAAAGTGCTCCATTAATCTCAGGCTTGGGGCCGACACCATACGCATCAATGGCGATACTAGGAGACGGAACCGTGAACGCTTCACGCCACACCTCTCCGCGTTTTAGATGAATACGATCACCAGGAGTGAATGAAGAGGTATTGACTTTGGTGAGAGTCTTCCACGGAGTTGCCTGTAACAACCCCGTATTTCCATCCAATCCAGATGTGGCATCAACATAATAATCTGTGCCTGCCGTGCAGTTGCCTATTACAATTGCTGTGCCAGCGAAAAGTTGCGACCAGAATGATACCTGCCCTAACGCAGCCCGTTCCGCATCGGTGAGTACTCTATTGAAACCAATTGCAAAACTGGTGACCAAAACACCACCATTAATCCATGTAATTTGATAAGTTTCAACCACAGAAGATGGGTCAGTGAAATCAAAGATTCCGCCTGTTACAGCCCCTGTGTTTGCCATCGTACCAGTTAGGGTTGAATACACATCCGTCCAACCCACACTGGGTATGTATAAATCCTGTCTGTTACTTTCATCTCTAGAGGGATCATTGGGGTAAAACATAAATTCACATGATGGAACAAGATGTTGCATACCAGCAAGTAAAAGAACCTTTTCAATTGGAGTCAATGGATATAATTCATCGATCGTACTAATCAAATCAGCATCATCAATCAAATCACAAGAATTAGTACAATCGGTAATAGGAGAAGACAAATTATTACTCCCACCAACAATATCAATATGACCATTAACTCCAATATAACTAAATCGGTATGTATAATCCAAAACATCAGATGGCGCTTCTGTCACCACTCTGATTGTTAATCCTAATTGTCTGAATAGTTCATTGACTTTTGGTAATTGGTTTAAGTAAGAAATATCTCCATAAGTCTGTAGAGTTCCATCTTTTAGGATACATCCATCTTTGACTTGGTTATTCCGTAAGGCTACTGTTGCTTGGATTATCCATGTACTTGTCATACATTATATTTGCATTATCTAATTTGCGTATGAGTTCTTCAAAAGATCAGTAATTAGATTATCTCTGGCATCTTCGACACTAATACCAAAAAATATCGATTGTGATATTAAAAACTTATCTATGTCTTGTTTACATCTTGCAAGACGATCATCAAAGATCGTCCTTTTCTTGATAGTCCCACATTCGAGAATTGGGTCGTCTCGATCATACCCAATGATCTTCTCAAACTGCTGGTGTTTGCGGCAAAAAGTAATCATGTTGTCGTCCATCCTATGTTTTCCGCAGCATGGTAATATCGCAATAACTTTTTTCGATAATCTCCCAAATATCTCTGACATTTTCTGAAGGCCGACAATTCTTTCATATTTACATTGGCTTGATTTTTGAATATCTGTCTTAAAATCAAAAATTTTCGACCTTCTGGTTATAGTATATATAATTATGAAAATTATAAGTAGACCAGAAATATCAGCACATTGCTCGACAATCTGCCCACACAAAGACGGAGTATTGACCGCTTACTATAACGGTCCTGAATGTACAGACACACAAGCAGTCAACATAGAATATAGCGACAAAGATATACCTATATTAAAACTTCCCAGGAAAACGGGTAACTGCGTGCTTATACCTATGAATTCCAAAAACGCTTGCCTAATTTTCTCTTTGTTTGAAGACAATGACGGAATAGAAGAACCAAAATCGCCAGTTGCCAGGTGGCGATTTTGTTCAAATTGGAAGTTGATCGTATCAGTCAGTAACGGAAAAATAACAACATCCAAACCTGAAAGATTCGAGACTGAGTATAATGTAGGACACTTGGTTAGATGTAACCCAATTCATTGGAAAGGACTATGGTATCTTCCGATATATAGAGAACATGATGTATATGGAGAAATTATGACAAGTATTGATGGTTATAAATGGAAATCATTGTCTAAAATAGGTGATAATATAAACCGAACAAGCGGAAAATTCGGGAAAGGCGTTTTAATTCAACCGACCATCTGGGCAGACAACACCAAAATATATTCACTATCACGAGACGTCAGTAACAACAGAAAAGCCTGGTATTCTGAATCATCGGACCAGGGGAAAACCTGGTCAAAACCAATCTCAAGTAATATATCAAATGATAATAATTCTATAGTTGCTATTCATATGAACATCTCAGAACCATTAATAGTCTGGAATTTTGGATTCGGGAGATCGTCTCTGGTCCTTGGAAAATATAAGAATCTAAATGGTATACCTTTATATCAACTAAATAAGGGGCATGCTTCATATCCAAATTATTGTTTCGATTCATCAAATAATCTACAGATTGTCCATACTGACCAAAGCCAAATTGTTAGACATGTAATAGACAGACGACAGGTAGACAAATTTTTAGTCTAAATTTATCTTTCTTGGTTTTGACTCGTCAATAAATACTGGTTTTGTCAAAATTACTGGCTTTTGCGGCGGTGTTGGTTTCTTTGTTTGTGGTGGATCAAATTCTTCAATCATTTCCTGATGAAGGGCGCTATTTATATCTTGAATAACACCATTTGGGATATGTGGTAATGCTTCATCTGCTGCGTCATTTAGTTGATTTAGATATCCATACCCATTCTTTTCTGGTCTTGGTAACCCAGGCCATTGTATGAGTGGTAATTTCGCATCTCTTACTTTCTCGGCTATCATTCGAACAAGATCCAATATTGCTTCGTGATTTATCGCATGTGTATTAAACGCGGTTGAGAACCCCAAATTTGGAAATCCATAATCAATATATTTTATGGTTAATTTTATCTCATCACAGATGTCAATAGTCGATATTTCTAAATTATCACGATTCAATCCATACATAGTAGCAGCTTCTTTGATATTAAGATATAGATTCTGCAAATCTTCTTCTGTCATATTATTATATACATAAATAAATTTGTGATAAATCTAACAAAACCATTCTTCTTATTCGTAAATTGCGAAATTTCATATAACGGACGAGCAAGATCCACATTAGAGAGAGGAAATTATGTAATAATAAGAAAATCAGATGGTACATTAATGATCCATGGTAGTACATTATTAAAACCTCTAAATTTCCAACCCCCAGGAGCAACAATAACTGATAATGGAAAAATCATATCAATTAAAAATAAAGAATCTATTGAAATATCAATATTTCAAATAATACATTACTTTGAGATAAATGAATGGTCTAATAATAAAATAACCATTCAAGACACGGAAAGTGATCTTCGCAATCAAGTTATCAACGATATACACTTGTATTTCCAAGATGTAAAAGAAATACACCAGGAATACCAGACGCAATTTGGACCAATAGATTTACTTGTAGTTCAGTCTGACACAAAAAATGTCATAGAACTAAAGAGAGGACGTGCTGGGATTTCGGCCTGTACTCAGGTTGAGCGATATATGAAAACACTTTCTGGAAAGGTACGTGGTTATATTATGAGCCCAACGATTACAAAAGGAGCACTTGAATACGCCAAGGTTCATGATATTACATATTTGGCAGTTAATTTCAAGAGGTAGGGAATGCCTTTCACTTACACACAGCTAAATTTAAACGACGATCAACGAGAAATACCATCTTCATTTTATTATATTGTTGATACCAGATTAAAATCTTTATTTGTAAAATTACCCAAAAATCCATCCATAGGCGATCCAATATTTTTATTTGATGGATATCATTCATTTTTAAATAACCCTCTTATTTTGTGCGTAAACGGTAACAGAATTATGGGGGTCAATGAAAATCTAATCTGTGATGTAAATGGTGCACATTTAGGTCTAATTTTTACTGGGGGAGAAGAAGGTTGGTCCTCTTTACCATTATGTTATCAGGAGCAGCTTCAGCAAATGGAATTACCACAGATAGAGAATTTACCAAAGCAAACAAATTATAATTTCTCTCCAAAAAGGTGGATTAATTTATGATTCCTGAGACTGAAATATCACATCCAAATTGTGATATAATTAAAATTTTTAAAGAATTCAAACATCACCATAGTGAGATTGGATTAGAGAAAAGAAAGAGAAAATGGAAAAATATATTTTATTTAGATGATTTGGGATTATATATAAACCAAGATTCAACTTCATCTGAACAAGCATTTAAAAATGCCGAATCAATGATTCATATTTGGGAAAAATTAGGCATAATAAATAAAATTCGAGAATATAAATTTGGACACATTTCACGCCAAGATTGGTCACATTCACCAATGGTAGTATACTCATTTAGATCAAAATGGAGAAAACACCTCAAAAAGAGAGGACAATTATGAAATTCGCTTGTGTAGCAGACACTCATAGTTATGGTCCACCTAACTTAGAAGGACCTTTTGATGCTTGGCTACATGCAGGAGATATTTATGATGGGAGAAAGAAATCTTTCCACAAAGGGTGGTTTGATATAGAAAAATTATATATAGTCCATGGAAATCATGATTGTAATGACCATCATGGTATTTTTAAGAAATATAGCGCAACCGGATTGGTAACGCCTCTGGCTCCCAAATTATTTCTCGTTGGAATAGGATGGACTGGGGAACAATATTTTGAGCTACCAACAGAAGAATGTCTTGCAAAATGTTGTCAGGAGGTCCTAAGGCAGTGTATGTTCAAAATGAAAAATGGTGATCAAAGTATAGTCTTAACCCATTATTGTGCTCTCAATGGTGCTATTTATTGTAAAAATCCTCTTGGGTGGTTTTCAAGTAACATAAATTCAGTCATAGACGCTATCAGACCGTTGGTAGTAATTCAGGGACATAAACATTCTCTAGCTGGGAAGGTTTGGAGATATAATAATACTATTTATATAAATCCAGGAAACAAAGGTATGTGTCTGAATATTGATGAAAAATGGGGTATAACTATATCGTAGTAAAAAATAATATAGAAATAGGAGAGTAAAAATGGCTAATATAGTTAGTGTTACTGCTAGATTCAGCGGAACTGTTGCTTTTACTGATAATACTGTGAGTATTTTCCATAGTGGTATGGAAGGAACAGAGACAGATTATATACTTTGGTCCGTTGATCAAGCAGAATCAATTGAGACACTAAAACAAGTAAGTTGGTCAGGACCTGGTTTGTGGCCTTGGTGGGCTTTGGTAAGAATTGCTCTTTCATCATTTAATTTTATGGATTTCGATTGGGATACACCACTCCCTACTACACAAAAAGTTGTTTCCAGTCTAACTGGGAGATGTGATTTCATCTTCGCCTTCGATGATAACACAACAGCAACTGCCTCAGTAGCGACACCAAGTGATATAAACTTGGCACACATAGACGCCTCAATGATTGTAACAGTTGAAGATGAATCAATTGCCACAGCTGACAACATTGCTTTGGTTCGACTAGGCATTCAAACATTACTTAGTAATGTAATGGAAGATGCTTGGGTTACCGCCTAAACCTCTTTGGCGTCCTTTGCATCACCGGAAAGAAATCCAAATGGGTCTATTTTCATAAATCTAGATAATGTTTTCCCATCTACGACTACTTTTCCAAAAAATTCTTCTGTTGTTCTAACAAAAATTTCATCTTTCTCGACATTCTTATAAACAACTACACTCACGTTGTCAATATCAGATTTGGATTGGAAAGTCGCATTATGAAGAATTTCATATAATCCTCCTTTAAAATGCCTAAAAATAGTTTTCGGACTGAAATTTGGGTCAATAATCTTTATTGATCTTGCTGTTTTATCTCTTGATACAATACCTTTTTCTTCCAGTGTTTTTACGGTATTCATAGCAGCAACAGAGGAAATGGAAAAATGACTGGCGATTTCTGCTAATGTTGGAGAATAAGAATGTTCAGACCAGAATTGGCGGATGAATTGGAGCATCGTCATCTGCTTGGGCGTCAGACTCTTCTTCATCATCCTTGGGCTCTTCTTTCTTCTTTATTGGTTCTTCGACTTTTGGTTTCTTCTCTTCTATCTCTTCATCTTCCTTCTTAAACCACTTGACATTATTTTCCTTCATCCATTCCTTTAACCAAGATTTGATGTCACTAATGACTTTTCTGACACGGCGTGTATCAGAGAATGCTATCCCATGTATAGAATATGCAGTCGTCATGAATACAACCGGTTCTTCGTTTATTCTGAAAATATACCATTTATCATGAAACTGATATTCCATACTAATTTCCCAATGCAATCTGTTCTTCTTCACCTTGGTCCGAATAAACTCGATCTTCTTCACCTTCTGTTTTGGTTTATCGTCTCGATCTGACTTACAAATTCGCTTTTTTAGTTTGATCGTTAATTCTGGAAGTTTGATCATTTTTTGTGAGCTGCTTTCAATTCACGGAGTTGTTTTAATTCTTTCATTGCTTTAATATATTCCGGATCATCTTTTTCAACTGACATTTTTACAATGGCGCATAAAACTGGCTGTAACCTATTTTTCACATCCTCTAATTTTTGTGCGTCTTTTGTGTCTTGTGGATCTCCTTCAAGCCAAAATAATTTTGTGTCACCTTGAGTATCTGGAAATAATATTATATTCTCAAATGGGAGGTCTGATTTGTGAGCATTTACCCATTGTTCAAATTGGTTTAACTTGGCTTTTGTAGCCCAAGAGGGTAAATTCCCGAAGTTTATTGTCAAGACCAAATTTTTCATAACTTTTATATACTATACCGCAGGTGCCAAACGAGACGATCCAACCTTTTTTGTGGCTGATTCAATTAGTTGTAATACTTCTTTTAATTCTATAGGTTTATGGACCATCTGGACGTTTGATTCTGTTTCTCTAAATTTTAGTCGCCGATCTAGTACTGACCATAATACTACCAATGTACCCATACTTTGTAAAAGTTCAACTGCACTTTCTGAATCAGCTGCTGTATCTATATCCGCCAAAATAAGATCATAACAGTTCTCCCTTAAATAATGCGATAGAAGGATCTGGTTATTTGCAAAATCAATTGTCACGTCTCTAAGGTGATTTTCGAGGAGTTTGGCAACTTGTTTCGCAAAAACGAGATTTAAATCAAAAACCAAAATTCTCATCATCTTACTCCTTTTGGTTTTCTATTTCTCTCCGGGTGGCATAAACCGACCCGAATGATGCGACTGTAACATTTATTGTCTCAATATCTTTTGCTAGCGAAATATGGGTATTAAGAATTTTCTCTGTTAATTCTTTATCTCTCTTCTGATCATTATCCTTATTGGTTGACACCTCTTCAAGAATTTTTTGAATAATTACATCTTGGTCTTTAATCTTACTTTTTAATAAATAAAAGACAGTTGCAATTAACCCCAAAAAGATTGGCACTATTATGGCAATTACTGCTATTACATTACTCGCATCCATGATGTGCTTCCACCTATTGAAGAAAGAAATGTAAAAGCTCGTTGCCTCCGTCCCACAAAATAAATTTGAATAGATAAATAAATCCAAACAAGGAGAATTTTAATGTATTGCATCCATAATTATATTACAGACTCAAACCCAATCAGAGCAAGTGAAGATGCTTTCGAAGGAATTAGACACGATATACAGATTTATGTCAAAAGAAACATATTGAAATTAAAATCAAAATATCCAATCGAACATGCATTACAAGAATTTACAAAAATTCTTATTACAGAAGAAATTCTCCAAATCCTTCGGAATAATACAAATGTCGCAAGAACCCAACTAATGAATGAATATAACAATGATCCAATAATGGGATCTGTAATAACATTCGATTTGGAAAATGAAATAGAAAAATTATTCAGAGAACAATGGAAATTTACACCTAAATTTTCTTATCTGGGAAAACAACACCCAACTGAACATTAACTTGGGTTTCACCACCAGAATCAAAACCACAAGGAATAAGAGCAACCAACAAACCATGTTGTTGTCCAATAAAAGCACCCTTCTTGATTAATTCAGACAATAATTCCTTATATATAATACAACACGTCTCAGGAGAAATATCCATAATAGCACCCTTAAAAAACTCGTGCTTATAATCTATCATCTTAAAGAAATCAGAAGCTCTCTGCGAAGAAATCTTTATATAAGGGTCCAGATCCGAGAAGAATTTATCCACATTTATGTTGTGTGCCATTTTTCCTCCAAAATTATATATAAAGCAAAGGAGAAAAGAAACATGGGATTGCTTCAAGAAGCTGTTGCTAAGATTAGACAAGTTGGTATAACCAATGTCAGAATATCGCCCATCTCTGGTGACACAAAGCATCAGATAGAAATTCAAGAAAACGGGTCTTGGATAAAAATCCTCAATCCAATGGAAAAGAATATGGCTGAAGACGTTCTCAGACAAGCCAGCAATAAGGTAATACTGGGGTGAGCAGGTAATCTTCGTGGTGGTCCACCTCGAATTTATAGACCAGTATTTAACCGTACGAACCCAAGGAGAACATAAATGTTTAACACTAATTTCTGCTTCCGACCAGGACGTCTAACTATCCTACTCGATGCACAAGCAGGGTCTTCTGGGAAAGGGAAAATAGGAAGTTTTATTACCCATCACGCAAATAATTGGGATTTCGCAGTTAACACATTCATGCCACAAGCTGGCCACTGGGTCAAAATAAAAAATGGCGGAAGTTATTTCTACCAAACATTCAATAGTTGTGCCTATCAATCAGACAGGTATGAAAAACTCTATATTTCTCCTGGCGCAATGATCGAATTACCAGCCTTCTTCAGAGAAATGGAAGAGAATAAGATACCAGCACACAAAATTGGTATCAGTCCAGTAACAGCCATCCTTCAAAAGATCGACGGTGATTTTGAGCGTGGAATGGTCGATTTTGATGGAAAACCAGTCGAAAAACGACATGACGGAACAATGAAAAAAGGTACCACCGCTCATGGTTGTGGTGCAAATAGAGCCAGAAGAGTACTTCGTCGTCCTGAAGCACTATATGCCAGGGATGTTCCGGAACTCCAACAATTCCTCTGTGACACACCAAGAGAAATTATGGATAGACTTGATGCTGGCCAATCTGGTCTATTTGAAATAGCGCAAGGTTTCCAACTCTCATACCTCCTCCCAGAAATGTTCCCATACTGCACTTCTCGAAACTGTACAGTAATGGCTGGGCTTGATGACGCAATGATCCCACCACGATATGCAGGAAATGTTATCATCAATTGCCGTACTTTCCCGATCAGAATCAACAACAACAAATATCTTGACCCAGAAACCGGAAAACACCTAACATGGGCGGAAGTTGAAGAATATAATAAGAACGGGAAGAAATATGAAACCTACCAAGGAAATAGTGGTCCAGGATATGCCGATCAGACTGAAACCACCTGGGGACAAGTTACCAAAGATAGTAACTCAAAAACACCGATTATGGAGATGACATCAGTCACAAAACTCCCAAGGAGAGTGTTTACCTTCTCTCAAAAGAACTTAGCAGATGCCTTCCGTTTCTCAAGGACTGGGAATGGCTCAATTTTCCTTTCAGTGAACTTCATGAATTATGTAGATGCAAACATTACTGGGGCAAGTGGAACAATCACTGATAAGGTGCCAACAAACCTACTTACACCAAAAGTAAGAGAATGGCTGAAGAGCAATTTGACATCATCACAACTACAATCTCTGAAGTTTATTGGAACAGGTCAAAATCTGGATGAGCAAATTGTTGTAGATGATGATATATTTAATCAGAAGAGTTGTGATTGCGAAAATCAGTGATAAGATATTCTGGAGGAATACAAATATGCATAAACCAATTGAAAGCAAAGTTTGTCGTAGGTGTAATGGTAGTGGAAAACTTCTAACAAAAACGTGTCCGCTCTGTAAAGGTACCGGAAAACCAGTAATTAAACCATGCCTCAGATGTGAGAGACTAATATCATTGGAACATGAACATATTAGAATTTGTCCATCATGTAAACAGAATACCCCTTATTCAAGAGAACCAATGAAAGTAGTCCTGGGTTAGACGTGATATTTATCACCAAGTTTGTCTCTTGAAGAGTAACCACCGAACTTACTCCTAAAGAAAGCAGCACGTCTAGCATAATGTTTCGTCTTTTCCTCGATTTCACTCATTTGTTCTTTACTCAATTGAGAAAAACCCTTTACAATAATCACATTTTCTTCCAATTGAGAGACAGTATCAACGCCAACGATGATAGTACTAATAGGTAATGACAAAGAATAATGAATAGGTTCCCAAGTTGTAATTATACCTCTCTTTGTCCTATCAAAGATATATCCCTGGGCAAAAACCTTCATCCCGATAATTCCAAGTTTCTTTCTATTAGCTATCGGTAATAGTTCTTCGATAAAAGAAGGCTTAATATGTTTATCGGCAGCATTTAAAGCGCACAGAACGGTATCAAAGTCATGCCTTTTGGACATCTCTACAAGAAGTTTCGGATTCTCATGTCCAGTAAATCCAAGATGTTTAACTACACCTTGCTCTTGCATTTCAATAAGAGCTTCCAAAGCCCCACCTTTGGCTGTTATCTCATCTACCTCCTCCATTCTATCCAAATGATGTAGTTGCCAAAGGTCAATATAGTCAGTTTTTAGACGTTTTAGTGATTTTTCCAGAAATTTTAATGAACCATCTCTTGTCCGATCATCTGTTTTTGTAGCTAGAAAAATTTTCTTACGAAAATCAGAAATGGCTTTCCCATAATAGTCCTCTGATGGCCCATAGATCGGTGATGTATCAAAGTAATTTATACCTAACTCATAAGCTCTCTGGATTATCTCTACACAGTTTTTCTCTTTCCCCTGCGTTTCCAATGAACCCTGACCACCAAGACCAATAATAGTACAATTAAAGCCAGTTTTACCTAATTTTCTAGTAGGAATTTTATTTTTTGCTTCGAATAGTAACCCATTATTTCTATTAACGTCCTCTGAAATAAGGTGGGCTATCTGCTTCGGATTCATACAGTAGATTTGTCTGGCTCTATCCAATGTTCAGGACACCAAATTGTGTCCGTATTATCTAATTTTACTCTATAATATCGGTGATCTCTATCAACTACCCACCCCTTTGTGTTGTGATATGGGTGTTGTGGATTTACAAGAATAATTCTGGTACCTTCTTTAAATTCTGGTTTTATTACTGGGATCTCTGGTTTGTCACCACAGAAAGTATTTTCAATGTCCGGTGCCATCTGTAATCTCCATATGTAGCTTTGATGCAATTATATCTTTTTGATCCTGATATTTCCCTTTATAAAACCGATCGGTTGGACTTGTTTTTACCCAATAAAGTTGGCCAATGGGCATTCTCGGGTACACCCAAATATCCATAGATGGAAGAATCTCAAGAGTCCATCTCCCGCAGAAACCGACATCACCAAACCCAGCGGTAATATGTATAGTAAGACCAAGCCTGGCCACGCTTGATCTTCCTTCAAGCATTGGCACCAAATCATTGGTCTTATTTGCATTATATTCAAAAGTCGAGCCAAGATAAAAATTACCTTTCTTTAGAAGATAACCATTTTCTGGGATTTCAATTTCTTGTGTTGGGTTTTTAACACGCGGGTCGAGGATTACTCTCAAATAAGTTTTCAACTTCGGAAGAAGTGTTACGTCATATGAATTGGTGCCTACTTTCTTCTCATCCCAAGGATCTATAATTATCTTCCCTTCATTATACGCCTTAATAATTTCATCACCATTTAAGATACTCATGCCGTCTCAACTCCCTCAGGTTTGGCCTCAGGTTTGGCCTCAGGTTTGGCCTCAGGTTTGGCCTCTATCTTTTCAGATACTGGGTTTTCAAGATTACGGAGGATTTTCTTGGCCTGAGATACACTAACATCAAAACGTGCAACCTTCGTCAATTTATTAATCATACCAAGATCAATATTACCGCTGATCTTTATCGGAGTTGGGCAATACTTCCTGATTAGATCTATATCGTTTTGGTGTTGTTCGACGGTAATTTTTGGTACCTCAACATTTGTATCAGTTCTAACAAAACTCCCAGGCCAATCTCTGAAATATTTTAGGGAATTTTCGATATCTGGGAGTTGACGAATTCTTAAACCAAGAACCCATCTAACTTCCATTAATTTATTCAATTGTCTGATAAATTCAGAAATAGCTTTTAATTCATTATGACTCTCTTTGTCATTTCTTTTTGCTGTCACAAGAACCTCTACACCATCAGTACCAAAAACCGATTGTGGGAGATCTCTTAATTTTTCAAGAGCAAAATGCCGACCAGAATCAAAATCGACAGCGGTTATAATCTTAAATTGCCCGTTGAACTTCCTTCGTTCTATGAGCATAGCATCAATAAATTCAGGATCAACCACCACCGCTGGGATGGTGTTTTTAATTAAGAATGAAGATAAATTATGCATATCCGTAGGGGCCATTTTCCCACGGCGTAGGTTTACTTCAAGTTTGGTCATCTGTTGATGCATTTCTTTCTCCTTTGCGAGTATTTACTTAAGTTATGGGTGATAAATATCCACTTACATAAATCATCAAATCTTCGTCCAATCGCATATTGGCCAAATTTTGATATATATGTAATCATTTTAACACAGGAATCTATATCCTTATGAAGATATAGATTCCTCTCTGATTTTGTATAAGTATTAAGAAAAGAACAAAGCCACATTGAAGGTATCACATCATCACAGATAATGAAAATTGGCTTTCCTTTGGCTGAAATCATCTCTTCGAAAGTGCCAACTGTGAATTGTTTCCTTCCAAAGTTTACTACAATAATATCTGCCATTCGAACAAGTGATAAACAATGAGCCCTGGTTTGATCATTCCCAATAATTTTCTCATTTGTTTCTGGGCTAGATGGGTCATTCTGTAACGCCATTCTTAGCTCAAGTTGACGTTCGCCTGTCACGTTTGGAACCCAAACTGGCTTAACCAGCGGATTAAGTACAGTCATCCCAAGCTTCTGTAATGGGATTTGTATCTTTTCCCTCCACGCTTCTGGTATACGCTCTGATTCCACAGGTCCAGCCAAATAAATTCTAACTCCTTTTAGACAATTCATGAAGAAACCTCCGAGAGTAAAATACTAAAAGAGGAGAAAACCATGAAAACCACAGCTGTGATACTTGATGGTACTGACGTACGCCCTGGAATGTTGGAACAAATGAGAGAGCAGCTAAACAAAGAAGAAATGCCCATCTATGATTCTTACTTCATAAACAACAGAAAACAGATAGGGAAATCTGTAAAGGGTACAGCCAAGGTTGAGGGTGAGAAATTAGTATGTGAAGTTGAGTTCTTTGAAGGACTAACAGAAGTAACTACTATCTGGCGCAAGGAAGATGGGTGGATCATCAGTTTGGAATCAGAAAATGGAAACGGATAGCGCGACAATCCTTTATAACTTGGCGTGGAAGTTAAAAGAAGAATATCCTGGTTTCGAACTTTTTCTGAATCAAAATATGCAGAAACTCATTCTACAAGTCCACACTAGAAATCAAAATAACTGCGGCGATTGGAAATCAACATTATTGGTAATGACACTTTTTGAGAAAGGTGTATTAAATATTGATCTCTCTGGGATAGGTGGTAGAAACGCAATGTTTGAATTTGATTTATGTGATCCAAAATCGTTGGACCAAGTTTTCGAAAAAATTCATGAAAATATCCCACGAAACCCAACTGTTTGTATTGATAAACTACTCCAACACTGGTCTGATACATTTCTAGGCTGTAAAGAGGTAAGTGCTAGTTGGAGGAATTTCTTGGGAAATACACCAGATTTTACTCTTTGAAGAATTTTGGTGTTGTTTCGTTCTTACCCTTTAATTCATCTGGGGTGGTATCTGTCACCTTGATACTTGCGAAAGCATTATCTGGCTTCATCTGGGTATATTCAGTAGCTGGATTTGGGTTATGCGCACCAGTTGCAGCTTTCGTAGTCTCACCCTCGACAAACTTCTCATCTTCTGAGAAAACAGAATCCAATTTTTGATGGAATTCTACTATAGAGGCGTCCTGACGGAAATTCAGAAATGATCTATCCATGAAAAATCCTCCAGATTATTTTTGTCTCTTTGACTCAGCGAATTCAAAGATCTGGTTAACAGCTTCCTTATGGTCTAATTTATTGAAGAATTTGCAATAATCCCATGGATTATACGATGAGCATATAAAAAATCTCTTTCTTACTTCTTCTGGCAAATTCTGTCCTGCAAATGTGTAATATTCTGCTTCCGCTGCAAATCTGGACTTTCTATTTTCTGGGTTCACATCAGGATTGACACCATAGAAATGTAATTTATCGCCTACCTGACACATATCTAAGCCGAAGATATATATCCTCTCATAATTCATATAATATGCCACCTGCATATTAGCATAAGTACTTGACCTTCCTATATAGTATCCACCAGACACATCTTTACTAAACCCCTTCCCCTGTCGTGTCCTAACTATTATCTGATTTCCTCTTCTGGCTGTTACATTTGGCGAATTTAATATAATTCCTTCATAAGATCCCCAAGCTTCTTCATTCCTAACATATTGTGTTTGATCACAAAACGCCCAGAATTTTGACGGCCAAACTGGCATAAATGGCTTATTTATACACATGAAATCAATATAGGGGTGTTTAATAATTTTGGTAAAGTCAACTTCAAGAACAGATGGACCAGCAGCTATCATTACCAGGATTCTTCCTGTCCCTGAATCTTTCAATTTTGCTACTTTTCCGTCTGAAGAATTAATTGGAATATATAATTTATTCTGATTTCTTAAATGAGATGTCTTCTTGGGGATTATGTTAACTTGTTTTTGTGGTTTTGATACTACCGCTTTAACCAAAACTCGTGGCATCCTTGCACTTGGATTTCTTATTACATTTATTGGACTTGCCGTTCGTGGGTTTATAACGTTCCTAACTTTTACTAATTTTACTACCGGTTTAACAACTGCTCTGGGTACTGAAGGTTGATATCTGGTCGGTTGAGGAATTGGTAGTGCCCTAGCGTTTGGACGTATCTTATATGATGCCATTTATTCAGTATCCTCCTACCTATATTTACCTATATAATTTACGATAAGTATGGTATTGATATTATCTACATCGACGCAGCATCCGCCATCATCGCTTGAGGATGTTCCAACAATGGAAGCATTTCAGGGCATTTTGATTGTACGAAGTCAAACGAATACTTCTTATAATGCTCTCTTTGCTTTTTTTGTTTATTCATCTTTGAAAATAAAATCCTAAATGCGGTTGTCGTTAAGAGATTAAATACAGGAGCTTTGCCGTGAGTGAATCTGAGCTTCCCACTTTTAATCTTCTCCATAATTTGCGCCCAAGCATCATGGACATGTTCCTGGTGATCTTCAGGGGATTTGGGGTTAAATTTTGTGGCGACCCCATCACAAATAAGATATATCATAGAGGACATCTGTTCCCAAGCGTAAGAATCACGCGTCAATATCCAACCGTACCACCACTCTTCCAACACAGCACTACAAACGTAATTTGTTTTCTTTGCCATCTCTCAGTCCTCCTTAGGGCTGAAATACATTTCATGTTCGGAGGAAATACAAGATGTCTTACCAACAGATTGCCAAATTGTACCTTAGAGGCCGCAGAATTAAAAGACTCAAAGAACTACCACCAGAAGAAATAAACAAAATTGAAAAAATTATTGATTTAGTAGTACAGGACCCAAATTTGATTCACTGCCAAAAAGAATTCTGTAACGCTCTTGCTAGAACAATCAGAAACGAATACTCTGATACAGATGTAGGGTTACAAGATTTCAGAATAGCAGTTATGCGAGCAGCAATAGAAGCACATGATGATCCAAACGTATCACAAACAGTAACTGACCCAGTTCAACGAAAGAAATGGTTCCAAACATGGGTATTTAATTATTTAAGACAAATATTAAGAGAAAATAAAATTCCAGTCATCAAAAAAGATAAGATTAGTCAGATTTCTTTGGAAGAATTTGTAACCAACAAAATCCTCAAAGAAATAAATGATAAAAATTCAATTCTTGAAAAAATTGAAAATGGATTCTCTATACACACAAATACACTTTTATTACCACTTGATATAGTGAAGAATATTTTCGAAATGAATAACAAGTATTTAAATCAACTGAAGATTCAGATTTCAGGTGATAATATAATGATAATCCGAACATGTGAAGAAGTCAAAGTACAATCACATAACGTAATTACCACCTCTATAAAAGAACACAGTTTTGACGTAGAAGATGAAACAAAACGCGATTCCGTCGAAGTTGAAGCTGGGAGACATAATCCAAGAACGGAGGGAGTTTCGATGGAAGTAAATGAGACATTTCAAAAACTCCGAGAGAGAATCCCACAAACTGCACAGCCAATTCTAGAAATTTACATTGAAGACAGCCGACCAGACCAATATGTCGAGAAATTTGGAAGTGGATCACCAAAAATAGCCCATATAGCACAATTTCTTGGAATGTCAGTTAGAGAAGTAAAAAAATTGGTAGCCTTAATAAGAATACAGATGACAATATTAAATTTAGGATATTGACAGTCCTTCAAATATAATATGAATCATGAGCGTAGACGCCCTAACTCGTGACGTATATTATGCCCTCAACAAAGAATTATTGAGGAGGATGATGATAAAATATTTTTTTGAAAAAGGCTTCAAAGAAGATATGTCAAGAAAAGTTTACCCACCAAATATTCAAGACATAGCAATGAAAATTCCACAACTAACTGGGAAAATTGAAGTAGTACCACATGTCGAAGACATAGATCCACAGACAAACCTGGTAAAATTAGGATGGAATCTATTCGTTCTAGGCACAAAAAGAATGTATCTTGGAGAATCAACCCATACCAGCTTAAGTGAAATTAAGTGTAATATAGCAGGGCCAATTTGGTCCGAAGGTATTAGCACCATCGACTATACTACACCCAAAAGAATTATTAATTTCCTAGTTCAAATTCTTGGAGATAGTAAAGCAGCTGATCTGGCCAGAGCTCCAAAACAATATAAAGATAAATTTATGCCAATGTTTAATAATAATGATCAATCAGGATACTTCAGGACGCAGGGCAGGCCGGTATTGTAAATATAACATGGGCTTATTACCTCCATTATTTGTCCCATCCACACCACCAACCACAATAACAGATATTAACAGAGACCTAATCCAAATAAATGGACATATTGAGAAAGGTGGTGTCTATATTCAAACCAAAGACCTGGAACAGGTTATCAGATGGTTAATAATGAAGTATAATTCACAGTTTGATAATCTCCCAATGGTATTAGCTCAAATCAAAGGAACACAACAATTCCTAATTATACCACAATCGCTCCCGCCTCTAATTGCTATTCTAAAAGAAAGTGGAAGACTAAAAATACCATATGCATTAGCAGAATTAAGCAAAGCATTACAAACATTAAATTATAGACTCGAACCCGAAGTATATCAATTCTTTGCAGTAAACGATGTTGATGTTACTATCATAAGCTAACAAATATATAGTATGAGACTGTCTGAACTTCACCAACAAAAAGTATTATCAGAACGTCAATATCATTTTAGTAGTACTAAGTATACCGACAAACAATCACCATGGCGTGGAAGTATAGGCGACAACAAATCATTTGGTGGAATAAGCAAAAAACATTTAGGGAGAAAATCATGAGAGCATCATTAGCATTTAGAATACTACAATGGATAGTATTTCGAATAGGACATACCAAAAGTCTATCGCATTTTCCATGGATGACCTGGGATGAAAAGGAAAGAATGATAGAATATAACGAAATTCACCAAGAAGCTATACCAAAACTACAACCAGGAGATATAATCTTACACCGAGACAAGGGGTTCTTCAGTAATATGTGGATAGGCGGCGCAATGATTCATGCTGGTATAGTGGCCGAAAATTACCAAATAATTGAAGCTATAAAAAAGGGCGTAGTAAAACGACATGTCACACACATACTCAGAAGTGATTACGCATGTATCCTAAGACCAATATTCGACGATAGGAGTATAGAAGCTATGGCAAAAATGGAAGCCTTATATTGGTCAGAAAAGATTATAGATTTTCCATATGATGTACTATTTGACTTCTGCGGCGAAGAAGAACGAAAATTAATTAAAGAACATGAGAAGAATGCCAAGGATCATGGCGTACGTTTCTGTTGCACAGAAATACCATATTTTGCATACTTAAAATATATCCCAAGTCTTGGAGTGGAACGAAGAAGAAATATAAATTTCTTTACTTGGGTTATTAGTTTTTTTGGATTACATCCTGGAAAAGCTGTAATTGATGCAGATATGTACATAAAAGCCAATTTCGAAATTATCTGGTTAAGTCATACTTTTACTACTGAATGGGCACAGAAAATGAAAAAGAAAGATGAAAAATTCATCAACAAAATTAAGGAATATTGGGCCTAATCCAGTTTGTATATTTATCCTTATTTCTCTTTAAAACACTTGGGAAATATCCAGATATATCGACCACTTCAAGCGGTTTCTGGTGTGCACCAAATAAATCTCTTAATTCAGCAATTCGTTTTTCTATTACCGCATGAACTTGCGGTGTGTCGTGTTCTGCATGAGCAAATGCTCCAAGCTTCTCATGGATTTGTTGAACACTCATCAAATAGGCAAAATGCCATCCACCGGGGCTAACTCTCTGAAAAGAATATCGATCATTTCTAACCTTCTGACATCCTATATGTTGATATTGGAAATAATATAAAGCAGTTGTACCAACCCAGTTCTCTGTAGTACAAATAGTATTAGCAAAATACATTGAATAAACTTGATGATAACCACCATGTTTATTCAATTTCACCATCTCAGGATCTGGGATCTCATCTATATCTGACATGAATACCAAATCATTGGTCTTACAACCACGTAGACCACGAATTATAGATTCTCGTTGGAAATATTCACGTGGCCAACGGTCTGACCCAGAATCTGGTGTGTCAGAAACAACAACATGACAAATCTTATTCTTCCATGGAGCAAAACGCTCTTTATTGTCTGCAAAATATAAAGGTTTCTTTTTGCCTGAAAATTCAACAGTACTCTCAACGATCACAAATTTATCCATTACTGGATCTAGAACTTTTAATCGGAATTCCAATAAATCAAGCTCCGTGTTTAAAAGAAAAGCATCTACTCGCATATTCACCTCAAATCGTCCAAATGAATGGCCAAAACATCCCATTGATCACCAGTATCAGAACCAGGATAAATTGGCTCAGTATAATACCCATATTCTTTAAGTAATGATAAAAGTTCATGCCTGCTTGTACCAGTACGATTCAAAGCAGCGTCATTTACCTCAATACACATTGCTGGCTTATTTTTTCGAATTGTTTCTCGTCCGCCACGGAGAATCGCTACTTCTTCCCCCTCTGCGTCAATTTTTAAAAAACCAATTAAACCAAATTTAAAGGAGTCCAACGGTCTCACCTGAACCACTAAACAATCGGGGGATGGCATATCAGACAAATAAGAAGCACCACAATTTGGATATATCCTGGTCCAATATCTCTCCGTAAATTTATCTCCCAGAGCCATATTTATCTTTACAGCTCGTGGGCAATTATGACTAAGACACCAAAATGCTGATGGATTTGGTTCAAATGAAATTACACCCAACGAATGTTTCAAATATTCAAATGAATGTGACCCAATAAATGCACCAATATCCAACGATAGTTTATAACTCAAAATATATGGAACAATTCTACTCAGCATCCCTTGGTCATAGTCAAGGCGTTTGGTCTGATATATCCAGGAACATGGCCCGGAATCGCCACGTATAATAGCGATATTACAATCTGGTAAGACTTCAAGTTGTGTACCGTTGAAAATCATTTCTTCTCGTTATTGGGTAGAAAATGAATGGTCAAGCTTACTAATTGACCATCATCCTGTCGTGTCCAAGTTAATGCATCTACACTACACAAATTGATACCCATATTATTCGGAATTACATTTAGAGGCAACGGAGAATCTTTCGTCTTAAGTAGTTGTTCGACTGTCTTCGTTTCTGTTTTCATGACCTAACCTTTCTTTATCGCCCAACTTGGAGCCGGCTCTTGCGTCACAAAAGTCAACTTTAGATTATTCTTCTCACAGAATTCCTTAACAGCATCAATAACACCCTTAAACTGATAATCATGACCACACAACCAGCCACCAAGTTTTACTTTCGGCCACCAAGCACACATATCTTCGAAAGCAGATTCTTTTGTGTGGATAGCATCAATATAAACAAAATCAAAAGATTCATTTTCTTGCGTCTTCGACACCTCAACTGAAAATCCTCTACAAACAGTCACACGTTGATCACTACCAAATGCTTTTTGAACTTCCTGAAACCGTCTCTCGGCCTCATCATCCGCAACATTACTTGTATCATTTGGATATATCTTCTCATCTTGGTGACACCATGGGTCGACAAGGAGTAAAGACACTGGGTCTTCAGTCAATATTGTTTTTGAATATACACCACGCTCGACACCTATTTCAGCACAACGTTTCCCCTTTATCCCAATGGTTGATAACATTACATCTCTATTTGCCGGAGGAGAAAAACCATCATTCAGAAGTGTATGAGACTGCTTCTGTAAATGAAGCGCTTGAGCGGCATTAATAAGACCGTGCTTATATCCACATTTCTCAAGAAGTTGAGCATAATGGATATCACCACCATACCAAGTAAACTCAGATGGGAACAGTTTTTCGAATGGTAGTGCATTTAGAATTTTCTTATCGAACATCAAGAACCAACCGTTGACAGATCTATTGATGTCGTAATTCTCATCGATCGGTACCGAACGGTTTACCAACCCCCAAGTCGCTTCTCTCAAACCAAGCGGTGAAGCTGACGACACAGACTTTAGACCATCAATCATGTGATTCATGAATCTTGGATTAAATAGTGTTACATCATTATTCATGACAACAATATATTTCGCAGGATTACTCTGCGTCTCATTTAAGTGATTAAAACCAGCTTGGAGATATTTATTAAAACCAAAGGTACCTCCTGGGAAACAAACTTCAACATCAGGACCAAACAAATTTTTCTCTGTTTTACGTTCTTGAGCTAAATTAATATTTGTCTCAACTACGACGAAGCGCATACAAATATCTGGACTACTAGAACGTAATGATTTTATTGCCATCTTTGTCATATTATATTCACGATCGGTTTTTGAATATGACAGGATAATAATATCAACATCAGCAGAAGATTTTCGCCACCCTCCTGGTGTTGTTGAAAAAACACTCGGGGATGGTTTCGCAAGACAATCCTGAATAATCCTATAATTCACTTCCAGTCGTCCATCATGCGGATTATAACTCAACGCATTCCAAGCTTCCTGAAGAGACTCATCTTTAAAATTATTATCCCCAACATAATACCCCATAATACTAACCAAATCATGGGGTTTATATTCCCAAGCATCAGGATCGACCAAATAATTTCCATCACAAGCCGCCTCAGGAATAGCCAATGCCTTTTTTGCAGCCCAATAACCCAGAAGATTATCTCCCTTAACACGACAAAAATCGGCTAATTCTGTCCATGTTTCCCGCTGGTTGCTTTCTTCCGTAATCGCTTTTAATAACCAATTAAATTGTTGCTGCTCATGCTCAGCAGCCAGTTTTTCATTTTTGGCTGCAAAGGCATCATTTTTGAATTTTCCATAACATTGAGAAATTTGTATACAAGCATTTGCACGCTCTCTAACGCAGTTTGCCTCTGGCATCTTCAAATAATGAATATGTGAATTAATTGCATCTTGATGACGATTCTCGAATGTATATTGTCTACCCAAATAGAATCTCATCCTGGCATCGTTTGTTGCTTCTCGAACACCAAGTTCCAACAAAGGTAGATATTGTGATCGTGGCTTGGTACCATCTGGATAATGTTGTACAAGGCATTCACGTGTACCTGCACGGACGTCTTTAAAATTATGTTCACAAACCAATGCTTCATGTACTGGCGATGCCCAAAGATACCCATGACGACTATGAATCTTCTCATACCAGAAATTGTTTCTAGGTTTACCGTTTACCATACTCCATGCAAAGAAGTATGATAGGTGATTGACACCAGGGGTCCAACAATCTTCAACAATCTTACGCCATCCAGGAACCAATACTTCGTCAAGATCAATACAAACCAGAACATCAGCATCTTCTGGACACATATCTATACTAAGATTACGAGCTATATCAAATCTCCAAGGATTCTTTCCTTCTGCAGTGAGTTTATCATACTCATCAAGTGTCTTCCAACTATCAAAGGGCACAACTTCAACATCAACACCACACTTAGAAAGAGCGTCTGGTGTCCCGTCAGTACTACCAGTATCAAGAACATAAACACCATCAGCATCTTCACAACTCTTAGCAAACCGTTCAACAAATTGTAGTTCATTTTTACAAATAGTATAAACACAGATCTTAAGACGACCCTTCTTTGGGCGTGTTGGGGCTGGAATCTTTCTTGCTGTTGGTTTCTTTACTGATTTAACATTTGGGAGATTTAATTTATCGAACATTTTTTGCCATTTCTTCTGGAATCTAGCTAATGCCAAATCAAGAGTTGGACCACTAGCGCCCCAAGAGAAATGGGAACTTGGCTGGTGAATCACGTAATTTTGACATCCCAAAGAAATAGCCTTAGCACAAAGATCAATATCATAACCATGCCAACCAATATATTCCTCATCAAAACCACCCAATTGTTCGAATACTGATCGCCGTATAAAAAGACAATATCCATCAAGAGTTTGTGTTGGGACATACCCAACTTTACCTTTTGGAATAAAATTCCCATCAGCTGGTGATGAAAATATTAAATCCTGTGCTTTTTCTCCTCTACCTTGAGTTAAACCACCTACAGTAGGCTTACATTCGTGCCATTGTCGCCCAGGTATTTGTTTATTTGATCCGCAAAAACCAAGTACCCCTGGATTTTTAAGATATTCAAAGTATATTTCCAAAATATGTAGTGGAAAATTTACACGTGCATCTTGATGCATAAAACAAAGGATATCAGCTTTGGATAATTTGGCCAGTTGATTATACCCAATGGCGATACTCTTTGCCCCAGTGAGAGTCTGCGGGGTTACACCAAAGTGTTCTTTTACGTTTTCAATTGCCTCGCCAGACAAGGTCTCATCATTGGTTAGAATTAAAACATCTATTGTCATTGGTATCTCCAATCCTCATCATATTTACTAGCAAAAATAAGAATATGGAAACACTCTGGAATATCTCAGGAACTGTCGCTTACAAAAACGGCAGAGTAGAAGAAATAGGGGCTATAAAAGATTTTGGCGGTATAAACGCCACTAGATGTAATTACACCTCTGGAAGTATAACTGTTAAAAACATTGGGTCAAATAAACTAATTTATTTCCTTGGACTTACTCCTGACCCTTCACAAGTTTTAATTTCTTCTGTGACTCCTTTATCTGACTATTTTGGCCAATATTAAAGAAATAGTGTCTTCGACTTCACTCCAAAAGCCAATGCCTCTGTTCGTTCAGCATTTGTAGGCCCTGGACAGGGATTTGGTCCCCAATTTGGAATATTATAAACATGAGTCACTTCAGGCCAATCAAGCCTAAGATCAATAGCTGGCAGATGCTGAAGACACCAAGAACCACATCTATTCCCATTAATCATTGGGAAATAAATCTCCTTAGCATCTGAAATAAAAGTAAACCACCAGCAAAAGGTACTATTTGACATCACTATTTTCTTAAACCCTAATGCTTTAAAGAAATGCTCAACACCCCATCCTGAAACCATAATAGGATTATACTTCTTAAAAATATCCAAATATTGATTACCAGGATCGTCAGTCATTAAATATAGCTTTTTGAAGGTCATTCGTTCAAGAATAGACATATAATACAGAGGATCAAGCGTTAACCCAAGAGGTGTGAATTCTTTCAATCTTACGTTTACCAAAACATCATCAGGATCAACTTGCATTAAAGGTTCACCACCAAACCAAGTTCTGATAAGATCACGATCATTTATAAAATAACGACTATTCACCCAGCCATGTTCAATCCAGATCTCTGTGTTACGCTCATATGGGACTGGTAACCCAGATATCTCTGGCCATCTTGGCATAGGATCAGCTCCATTTAGAAATACACGACCAACAGAAGTTGTTTCCCCCAGAACAACATCCCTAGTTCGTGGAAATCCTTCAATAGGCTCTGATTCAAGACGCCTACCAAGCTTACGCGCTAATAATCTACCAGCAGCATACATGAAAAGTCGATTACCAAGACGACAACCATCATTATAAATTATCTTTATCATAAGATTTTTCTCAAATAGCCTCCAGGATTTTGTGTCATCAAAAACTTCTCACGACTCCTATCAATTTCAAATTCTGGATGAGTTCGAAGAAAAATAGAGACCGCTTCAGCCGGCCCAGGACCATGATCTAAACAAATCGGATGACCATTTACATCAGTATCTTCAACTATTAAATATGAATTTTTCGAAACAAAAGGCGCATAATACCCCATCTCCTTCAAAACAAAATCTCGACTATGGTCTGAATCCAAAATAACCAAAATCTTTTCTGCATCTTTGGTTAGTGTTGCTACAGACGCCAAAATAGCAGGTTCTAAAGAATTACCGACAAGATAAAAAATACGATTATGTTCAGGAAGCCCATCACGAAGTGCGATATCAATTGAAACCACCCGTCCTTTCCCAATTAAATCACATATTTGTGCCAAAAAAAGTGTACTACCACCAAAACAAGTACCAGTTTCAATAATCAAATCTGGTTGTAATTCATGAATTATCTCTTGATAAATCCATAAATCCAAAGGACATTTTTGTGATGGGATTCCAAACCACTTAGTATTAGTAGCCCAAACTGCACTATTATAATACAATTTATGGAAATCATCAATTATTTCTTGCTTTTCCATATTAATATTTACCAATATACAATTATTATAGCAACACCTGGACCACCAGCACCTCCTAATCCATTTGGAGCACCGCCACCTCCACCACCAGAAGCATATCCTCCTGCGCCTCCACGACCACCATTCACACCAACACCAGCGCCTCCACCGCCACCAGCTTTAAAGAAACCCGTTCCAGCAGAACCATCCCCAGCTGGATTCCCAGCAATTCCACCAGCACCGCCACCACCAGTACTCCAACTTCCACTAATTCCGCCAGCTCCTCCATCCAAACCAAGAAATCCGCCGCCACCACCACCAGCACCACCAAAAACAGAACCGCCACCTGGTAATGGAGTTCCACCACGTGTATTGCCACCAGCGCGACCACCACCATATTCACCAGCTCTTGCTACTGACCAATTAGCACCGCCTGATTCCGATACTAGCCCTTGCCCGCCATTTGCATTTCTATTAATAATCCCCATTGGTAAATTTTCACCACCTGTGCCAGCACCAAAATTACCACTGTCATTATCTGACCCGCCACCATAAGCAAAAGCATAAGAACCAAATGATGTATTACCACCATTTACTGCCCCACCAGCAGGACCACCAGCCCCAACAATCGTAGTAACTACACTAGAAAGCTTAGATGCGTCAAAATAACGTAAGATATAAGAACCTCCTCCACCACCAGAACCACAAGTATCACCACCATTTAATGTAGCGTTAGTTCCACCACCTCCAGCGCCCCAAAGCATCACTTTGATAATTTTGGCGGCTGATGGTTTATACCATCTGTAGGTACCAGCCTTCATCAATGAAGCATAATATGAATAAATCGGTCTGTGAACATGTCTACCCATTAATATATTGCGATGACGGTAACGTACCCAACACCGCCATCTCCTCCTCTCCCACCAGTAACACCTGCCCCTCCACCACCACCGCCACCGCCATACTTCCCTCCTGCCCCACCATCTCCACCAATTCCTGATCTACTACCACCGCCTCCGCCACCACCACTACCACCATAGATTGAGCCAACACCATCAGAACCTGGTCCACCATTTGTTCCGTCTGAGATTATAGAACCAATCCCGGCTGTCCCACCACCTCCAGCAACAAAAGTTAAATGTTGCCCACCATCCTGACCATTCAAACCTGATTGGGCAAACCCGCCTGACCCTCCACCAGAACCACCTCTAAATGAGCTACCACCAGCCGAACCAGTTAGATAATTTACTCCTCCGCCAGAAGCACCGCCCCTAACTGCACAAAACCCCGTAGAAGAAGAACTCGATACGCCAAGGCAACCATCCGGGGTATCGTTTGTTGTGTCCGCTGCATTATTCGGAGTTCCTCCAATATCAAGTGCAGCGGAAGTCAACGAACCACCACCACCTCCACCATTCAAAGTTGCATATCCAGTAGATCCTGCCCCACCACCGCCACCACCAGCTGTGGCATATATCCCAAAACTCGAAATCCCTCCATCCCCACCATTTGAAGCAGGAGTACCTCCATTACCTCCTGTCCCTCCTGATGCCACTGAAACTGTAACCGAGGCCGAAACAAATGAAGCCATCAAATGCCATGTCTGGTGACCACCGCCGCCCCCACCAGCTCCGGCACTCCTTCTGGTTCTAGCAGCTCCAGAGTATCCGCCTCCACCACCACCTCCGCCTCCAACACAAATTATAATTAACTCACGTGCCCAGTAAGGTTTCCGCCAGACATATGTTCCAGCAACTTTGTACGTTCGTACTTCAACGTACCGGTGGGTTCCAACAAATGACGAAATAGAAGCCATTAGAGTGAAATCACCATGACAAATCCATGCCCACCATCTCCTCCTCCACCACCTGTTGTTCCAGCACCGCCGCCGCCACCACCAGCGCCGTAATTTTTCCCATTCCCGCCATGTCCACCAACACCACTGGCATTTCCACCACCACCACTTCCAGAATCACCAGCTCGTCCCAAGAATCCCAAAGTTACTCCATTATTTCCATTTCCTCCTCCAATTATTCCTCCCGCTACACCACCACCAAGGACGCATGTACCTGGGAGCGCACCATCACCACCAGCTGTTTGTGTACCACTTGTGGCAACTCCTCCACCGCCTCCACCGCCAGGCCCACCAACAAGAGAACCACCACCAGGATTACCAGCAACTGTAAACCTTCCTCTTCCACCACCTGCTCCACCATATTCTGAAAAATTATTTTCCGTTACCCCATTCGCCCCAAATATATAATTCACACCCCAAACACCTGTTGGATTTTCAAGAACAGCACTACCCAATGCACTCCCACCGCCCCCGCCATGTGCGTCTGCATCAACCGTTTTTCCAGCAGTCCCACCACCTCCACCACCAGCAACCAAAACTCCAAAAATGGATGTGCCACCACCAACCCCATTCGAATTCGCATCTCCACCAGTACCACCAACCCCAATAGTACCAGCAACAGTAGCTGCCAAATCCGAAGCAAGTATTGTTTCATAAAGGTAACAACCGCCTCCGCCTCCACCTCCACCACCTCTGTTTCCAGAGGATGCAGAAAGCCCACCACCACCTCCACCACCAGCACCGAACATAATAACAACAATAACTTTTGCATACCTTGGTTTGGTCCAAATAAAGGATGAAGTTATACCATCATATTCATAAGGATTAACTTGTATAGGAGTAAGTGTCCCAAGAAACTGCGACATACGACTCATGAGAAATCCTCATTATGAATCTTTACCACGAGAATCAATCCAACCATCTACAATCAATGATTCAGTAACCGTACCTGAAGAATTGTGATAAATTTGTGCATTCGTATCAGTTATAGTAGGAATTTCATTGCTTGTCATAGCAATACCATTTACCTGACAGGTGAGATAGATCGTTGGGCAAGTAGTACTATAAAAATGGAACGCTGCAAGCCAATCACCAGGTGTCGCACTAACAGCAATCATCCGTACTAAAGCTTGAACATTTACTCCAGAAGGAACTCCTGTTAATGTAACAAGCGTCGGAGTTACAGGGGCTGGTTGGGCATTAATTTCCAAAATTCTAGTAATCCAAATGAATTTTTCACCAACTTGGATAAACGCCAAAATATTAGAACTACCATCAGTCAAAACAGAACCAATCCGCCTAAAACTATCATAATTAGTCGGTAGAGTCGGACCCGTAGCAGACAAACTAAACAGTGCATCAATAGTACCATTATCACTACGCTTAATTATGAAAATGTGATACCATCTATTTGGCAAAACCGAGTTTTCATCAAGACCACCCTCACCAGTTCCTTCAACAAAATTAGCATTTATTGCCTTTGTTAGACTACCCAACAATTTCATATCAGAATCATCAGCAGTACTACGACACGCACCAGGTGAAATATCCAAAGCATTATTTGGATCACCAACATTATTCAACATCTCCAAACCATCAATATAACCGCGAGACATCGAAACACCAGCACTCTCATCTTGATAGGGCCAGAAAATCCACCCCTCAGTATCGCCCGAAAACATAAGTGTTACTGACATGTCATTAATATCACAAATCAAATCATCAGCGACACCTTGAATGTTCTTACCATTACCAAGAATAGTTAAATTATTTGTAGCAAAAGTACCTTCAGCGTCTGCGAAAGCTACAAGTGTACCAATATCAGGACTAGCTGGTAAAGTAAGACTCCAAGAACCAAGCGAAGTATCAGCATTAACACCATCGTTTGCTACAGCAGTATAAAAAGTATTTTTTGAAATCCAGGCAATACCAGTTCCATTTAAACCAGCTGGACCAGTTATATTATAACCAGTAGGACCAGTAGCAAACCCAGGTGCCCCTGTAGGGCCAGTAGGCCCAGTGGGACCAGTTGGACCAGTAGGAGCTTCACCAGCCACTCCACCACCAGTTGGACCTGTTGGCCCAAGAGGACCAGTAACGCCCAAATCACCCGTTGGACCTGTTGGACCTGTTACCTCCGAAGTTGGACCTGTTGGACCAGTAGCCCCAGTAGGACCAGTACTGGTCCCAGTTGGGCCTGTTATTACACTATCAGCACCAGTCGGACCTGTTCTACCAGTCGGACCAGTTCTTATTGAAGTAGCCCCAGTAGGACCAGTAGCCCCAGTAGGACCAGTAGCCCCAGTAGGACCGGTCCTACCAGTTGGTCCTGTCCTTATTGAAGTAGCCCCGGTAGGACCAGTAGCCCCAGTAGGACCAGTCCTACCAGTTGGGCCAGTAACATTACTAGTTGGTCCTGTAACATTACTAGCATCACCAGTTGGCCCAGTTACACCAGTTGGGCCTGTAAATCCAGGCATACCAGTAGGCCCAGTTCCTCCTGTTGGGCCAGACATGACAGATGCTGGACCTGTTGGTCCAGTAGGCCCAGTAATTTTCGAATTTGCTCCGGTTGGGCCTGATCTACCTGTAGGTCCTGTGCACGTTTGCTCTGGTCCAGTAATAGTAGAATTTATACCAGTTGGACCTGATCTGCCAGCAGGACCGGTAATTGACGGTCCTGTTACACCAGTTGCGCCTGTTGGCCCAGCTCCACCAGTTGAACCAGTACCTCCAGTTGGTCCTGTAACCCCACCAGACGCAGGACCTGTTGGACCAGCTTCACCTGTTGGCCCTGTTCCACCAGTTGGCCCAGTTACCTCCGAAGTTGGACCTGTTGGACCAACTTCGCCTGTTGGTCCTGTTCCACCGGTTGGGCCAGATATACTACTCCCAGGGCCTGTTGGGCCAGTACTACCTCCACCAGTTGGTCCTGTTACTTCTGATGTTGCTCCGGTTGGACCTGTTGCTGTGCCAGTTGGTCCTGTTATTGTCGAATCAGTACCAGTTGGGCCAGTGGCACCGGTTGGGCCTGTAATTATAGATCCTGTTACTGTACTTGCTGGTCCTGTTGGTCCTGTTACTATACTGTCTGCTCCTGTGGGGCCTGTTTGAACTGCTCCAGTAGGACCAGTAATTAAACTATCTGCACCTGTTGGTCCTGTCAGCCCAGTTGGTCCAGTAAAACCAGCTCCAGTAGGACCAGTAGGGCCAGTAGGACCAGGATCAATAGAATATGATACACTAATCTCATCTATACTTGGAGTTACATCACCATCATCTGTCTCCAATGCCATCGCAAAATCAACAGTTTCTTCGAGATTACCTAAGGACCAATTTGTAAGCCCAGTTTCTATTTCAGACGGTGTATTTCCTGTAGAAATACTACCAAGAGCATGAGTTGTCCAAGAAGAACCATCCCATTTCTTCCAAGTAGAACGTCCATCAAATGAAACCAACATTTTAATGTTGGTGTTTGCGGGGGTTGTTGATGTAATACTACATGATGTTATCATACCCCCTTTTATGACATGAATATGACTAACATCTGTTGTTAGAGCGTACCAATAAGTACCTGATGGATAAGGAGCAGCTGCTGCCCAGAATTCAACTTCAGAAAAACCAACGGCGGCTGGTGTCATACCACCGCCATTTACAGCGGTTAACCACAAACGCCAATATCTGTGCGAACCACCACTTACGAGTACAGCAGACGTATACCAACCATTATCGATAGCTTGACCCGTGACCGTATCAAGAGTTGTCCAACTGCTACCATTATCACTATAATCTAAATGCCAATCTCTCGCAGAACGTGTCCCACCCCAATTATACTCAGCAAAACGATATTTTACAATATTTTGAGCAGTATCAAAATACCAACCAACCCACATATCTCCGCCAGGATTTGTCCCCCATTCCCATCGTTTAGATTCTGAAACAGCATCGCCATCAAAAACCTTCCAAGCTTCATAACCAGAACGTTCTCCACTCTTTACTACACGAGCATCATCCCCTGTTAAAAGAGGTGCAACATTTACTGGCGTCTCCCCAGTATACTTGAGTTTAAGTTCACCAGAATTTAATTCAATCTTACTCGCATCTTCAAACGTTAAATCTGTAGCAACAAAATCCAAAATAGCAGTACCGCTTAAAGCTGCCACCGGCCCAGATGGACCAGTAGACCCAGTAGGACCAGTTGGACCAGTTATAATAGAATCAGCCCCAGTTGGACCAGTTAAAATAGAATCTGCACCAGTAGGACCAGTAGAACCAGATCCGGTTGGCCCAGTAACAACAGATCCTGTTGGACCAGTTAAAATAGAATCAGACCCAGTAGGACCAGTAGAACCTGACCCAGTAGGGCCAGTAACAACAGATCCAGTAGGACCAGTGGAACCAGATCCGGTTGGCCCAGTAACAACAGATCCTGTTGGACCAGTTATAATAGAATCAGACCCAGTAGGACCGGTAGAACCTGACCCAGTAGGGCCAGTAACAACAGACCCAGTAGGACCAGTAATTAAACTATCAGCGCCAGTTGGACCAGTGGAACCAGATCCAGTTGGACCAGTTATCTCAGAACCAGTTGGGCCAGTGATATTTGAATCTGCACCAGTTGGGCCAGTTAGGGCTGAACCTGTTGGTCCGGTTATAATGGAATCAGCCCCAGTAGGACCGGTGGAGCCAGATCCGGTTGGACCAGTTATCTCAGAACCAGTTGGGCCAGTAATATTTGAATCCGCACCAGTAGGACCAGTGCTACCAGAACCAGTTGGACCGGTTTGGACTGGACCAGTTGGGCCTGTACCACTTCCAAAACCAGTTGGGCCAGTAACACTAGAACCAGTTGGACCAGTTATCTCAGAACCAGTTGGGCCAGTAATATTTGAATCCGCACCAGTTGGGCCGGTGCCACCCCCACCAGGACCAGTAGGGCCGGTTGCTGATGGGCCTGTCGGGCCAATACCACCGCCTCCAGTACCACCTTCAGCAGCCAACGCATCAATAAGATCATTTATAGTATTGATAAGAGTTTGTTTCGAATTACAATTCATAATCCCCAAAATATCAGCCGACGTTAATTTACGTGGGAGATCTGATGGGGAAGTAGCCATAAACACTCCAAATCCATAACTATATTCGCTTACAAATATTTATTAAAGTATGAGCTACTTCCAGAGAGGATTTACAGTACGAAAAGCAATTTCTGCTTTCTCAAATCCCTGTGGGTCACCGAGGTGAACGGAAACATCATCAATATCGACCTTATTTAAATTACGGAGATTATGGAAAGAGAATAAAATTTCATCATTATTCTGAAGAATACAATCCACGGTTTTCTGATTCTTCTTAATTTGCCAAGCCTGTGAAATATCCACTCCTGACCAACGCTTCCAACGATTATGATAATCAATTAAATTTACTGGCATCCTATCAATCAAAACACCAGATACACCAGCTTCTTTTAATATTTCCAATATAATTTCTACAACATCACACATATCACAACAAATCTGATTTTCCGATGGATTACCATCAAATGGAAATACTGATTTTTTCATAACACAATTTGTCTCGCTGGGTTAACTTTTTTCCGAGCAATTTCATTACGTCTCTTTATCTCGCGTTCAACAGCTTCAGGCAGAGCATCATTAATTCGATCATCCAAAACTTTATTCTCAATTTCCCTTAAAAGAGATGGCATAGCTTTTGCCAAACCCTCCGAAACTCTCTTATCAACTATTTCTTTCATTCTTTTTTCTAGTCGTTTCTCTACTTCCTCATCTATCTCACGTTCCCGATCTTCTTCCTCACTCTGTTTCCTCTCTTTCTCCCATTTTTCGTGATTTTTCCTTTCTTTTTCTGCTCTCCCAGGATAAATCATCTCAGTAATACGATTTTCTTCATCTTTTGCAAAATTTTGTACACTCCAAAGAAAACCTTGTCCACAATTAGTCCCAAGCCACTGAACAAAACACTGGAAAGCATGCGCCATAACAACTTCATCATGATCTGATTTAACTATACCACCTTCAGCCAATTCAGTCAGAAACATATCATAAATAGTACTATGATATGCTCCGTTATTCTCATAATCCCACATCTGAGCAAAAGATCTTTCCAACAAACCAATATGAGCAGATCTAAATTCCTCGACCATTTGTCGATCGGTATAAAGTCTATTTGATTTTACGCTTTTGTTTAGAACTCTATAATCCCATCGAAAATCATCCTTCCCAGTAGGATAAGAAGGATTCCCATATCTAGACCATGGCACCTTATCAGTAGCCAACATAAGATTATTGGACAATTCAAGTTCGTCTTCTTTAAATTCACTCATATGGATGTTTCCCCTCAATGACTGGTGGACATTCAAAAGAATAAAAACAAATATTAAACAGCTCCATAATTTTTGTAAGAATCTTATCCAATGAATCAGGATCACATAATTCATACCTATCAACCGAGGACCACCCAGTAATATCTCCATTTATACCATAATGTGTAGTCTTCAGGATGGAAAGATCAACCCAGGCAGAACCTCTTTTTTCAAAAACAGCAATCTTGAATAACCTTTTCGCTGGACCATACCTAGCACAGACAACACCAGCAATAATTTCACAATTTTCATTTTGACGAAAATCAATTTCAAACTCACCGCCAGAATACGTATCTTTCATTTTCTCAATAACAAAATTACAGATATGTAATGCAGGAAACATATTGCGTTATATCACTTAGTCTGCTCTTCAAAATAATATTGAAAATGAGACCCATTGTGAGTAACATAATGGGGATGAATCAAACCACCAAGTTCCCAAGTCTTAATTAGACTAGAAATATCATCAAACATACAAGTTTCTTCCAAATCTTTTACATCCATAGGAACACACATATATGCCCTAGCAACAGCCACCAATAAATCAGGGTATTTATCCTTTGTATTTCTATCAAGATCATAAAAAGCCCATTCAATAACAGTACCAATACCAAAATAATACTTCCCATCATACAAAGTCACCAACTGTTTTTCCATCTTCTTTGCACGTCTACAAAAATTAATGAATAATTTTTTTGGATCAACAGAAGGATCAACTAAAGTTAAATTCTTCATTTGGACCTCACATACCATCTATAGTCCTTATGAATATCCTTATTCTTTGTTTTTTTAACAAGTCTACACATTTCCCATGTCCTCAATAATCTCTCCGCTTGTTTCCATTGAGTAATATATGAATCGAAATTATTTTCTGCTTGCGGCATAAGAGCAACCAACACAGCTGTCACACCTAAATTCCTACCAAAAGCAAAAATTGATACAAGCTGCGTACCGAAATAACAATTTCCATCTTTCTTAAATTGGAAAGATCTAAAGACTGGGTCTTTGTGTACATTTCCGAGAAATTTTTTAAATTCCAAGAAAAGTTTCTTGGGATCAACGTTCGGATCATTAATGTCTATATTCTTTGCCTTCATATTTCAATTATATCTACTGACAAATTTAACGCAATGGGCAAATATATTCTGGGACAGGAGCAAGAACATGAGCTTTCAAGACATAACTATAGTAAGACAATACCCAATAATCAATAATTACGTACAATCAGACAGATATGGAAATGCACCACTATCAACCATATTATCAATAAGTGGTGTAGGCACAAGAGAACTAACAGTACACAACCAAAAATGGGTAGAAACAGTAATAGGTGGCACAATCGAATGTTGCTATAACCCACCATCAACACTAGTCAGCCGAGTAGTAACAGAAACAGTTATCGAAGAAACACCAAGAACACCTGATTGGCCCCCAACCAGATCCCCAGAACCAACCCAAACGCCCTGTGAATGCACAATAGATGACAACACATTCCAGGCAACATATCTCCAAGCGACATTCTATAACAGTGAAGGTGGAGCACCATACATCCCACCAGAACAGTGTAACTGCGACAATTCATTTGCATCACCTGTAGTAACACTAATCCCATATACTGACGCTGTATTGGAAGGATACCCACGATGTACTTGGATAGCATACCCACAAAATGGCGACTTCAGAATACTACTAAGTTACACAAGTGATTGTCTCTGGATAATCACCATACAATGTATCCGTGGTCGCCAGGAATACCAAACTATTTGGCAGGGAAGTAATCCAACTTCAACACAATACGGACTATATTCTACATATATCCAGAATGATATCCCATGGTGTGCTGACATAGCAACAGCTTACGTAGCCGTAGGAACGCAACCTAATTAATTCTTTCTACTGGTACCTTTCTATACTCAACACTCCTCTTATTTGCCAACTCTCCATCCAAACGCTCACCAATTGAAGAAACAACCCAACCATCCTCATCCTTTAACTTAAGAACCTTACCAACCTTCGCAAATCCCTCGGGGATCCACGATGTCATCTTAGTCTCACCACGTTTTAATTCACACTGTCGATAATGCATTTTTCTTCTCCGTAAATAATATTATCCCTGAAGATGTCTTCCTGGAAGTAATCAAATCGCAACATAACCAAACATCAACCAATTCTTCAGCATGCCGAAGAGTAATAAAAATAGAATCCCAATTCTTAAAAGGATCAACCTTTGTTAAACCACAAACAACATCTAACCAAGAAGAAACTTGAGCTATAGAAAACCAAGTAGTATAATCATATGCCTTACTAATTATATTTTTCTCATTCCATTTTAAAAATTCCCTTAATAACTCTTGAATATCACAATCAGGACTATTTATATCAATCTCACTCATCACCGCCTCTTGCCTTATCGGCTAAGGCTAACGCAGCATCAGATAAATTATCTAATGCATCTGGATCACATCCTGTATCACCATTTAGTCGTAATGTAAATCCCTCAATCTCTACATGTCCTTCTTTTAGTAATTCAATTAAATTTGAAATGCCAATTTCAATCTCATCCATTAGATTTCTCCTTTTTCTCTTCAGTACATTTGCATTTACACTTTGATGGATACCCCCTAATAATATGTGCGAGAGATTCCATACCAACAGAGAAAATACTTAAAATTAAGCCTAAATAAAAAAGACCACCCAACCAATACCAGAAACTACTAAACAAGAATTGGATTACCTCTAACATGGTTTTCTCCTCTTTCTACTTATTTAATGATTTCGCAATGGCTCGGCTCATAAATCAGATCGAACCTTATCTAAGAAACACAAAATAGCATCCTTCACATAAGATAAATCAGTTTCATTCAAAAACGCTTGTTCATGCCTATAACCAATACCATTTATTTGAGAAATCACAACACCTGGATGTACAACATAATTATAATGACTATCCATTCTAAGAACCATTCTAGCACCAGTTGCACTACCACCAGGACTCTTAAAACCTATATCAATTTGGAAATAAATTTCTTCCCCAGGCACTTGAATTTCCTTCTCATCAAAAAATTTAACATCTATCTCACAAATCTCACAAGGAAATTGAAGCATAACATGTAAAGAATCATCAAATCTATGAGAATAAATAATATATGTCCTATCCTTTTTCATGTCTTTCCTAAAATACTATCTCGACCCTTATCAGTAATGTAAAATCTACGAGTTGGGCCAATATCCTTCCACAACCAACCAGCCTGAATAAAAAACGACAAAAGAATCTTCGTCTCATCTTTCGTAATTATCAAAATATTTATCAAATCACCCTCAATCAAGAATCCATCCTTCAACCACCTTTTAAAGGGTTGACCAACCAAACCACCATTAGAACTCCAATGAACACTACCCCATTCAGACCAAACCCTCTTTATAATCTTACGGAAAACACGTTCAGGATTAAAACAAGGATCACTAACATCAACACAAAAAACCAATTTTCTCTTCATATCAAAGTATCAACTCGCAACTTCAACTCACCAAACCTATCCAAAGCAATATTCCAAACACCAATGGCCTCCTTCAAAAACTTCGCATCATTCTCCAAAACAAAACTCAAAACCTTCAAAGAACACTTCGGATCAACCAACTCATAAGCCATAGTTTGATAATAACCCTCAGCCCTAAAAACCAAAACAACCTTCCCATCATCAGTCAACTTAATCAAAATTTCCCTGTTAGGATTTATACAAACCAAAGCAATATTCCAATTCGGATTATCAAAACTAATAGAAAGGGTATTACAAACAGCCAATGGGAAAAGTTCATCAGACAACATCTTCATAGCTGCCAACTTCGGAGAACCCCAATCCTTAATTGCCACTATAACCCCCTAACATTCCTCAAAGTAGCGGCAATACACTTAGCAACCCGAATAGGCGAAGGTTTCCTCCCACGCCCACGTAAATCCAATTCAGCAGGAATATACGCAGTCCTCCAAGGCCTAATACTAACATGATTCTTATCACCAACATTAACCAAAATAGGACGAACCCCACCAATCGGATAAGCATCCAAAATCAACCTACCGCCACGAAACAAATTCCAACTATGCTCCCAACCACGACAAACAAAATAACCATCAACCCGCCTCAAACCCCAACGATTCTCAATAAACTGAGCCAAAGCATGACAAGACACACCCTCAATACCATCAGGAATTTGACTCAAAATATAACAGATATTATCAAAAAACTTAACATCAGCAGGATCAATACCACCCTGATCAACAGGAAGCGTAAGAGCCTTATATTGCATGTTCACCCTCACTTTCTGGACCCTTATCATTTACCATACTAGCCAAAGTATTAATAATATCAATATCCTTAATAAACCCCTCAACAACAGACCAATCAATAATTCCACCGAAACCACCACCACATTGCCTACCAAAAATCTCAACACCATTTACAGCACTCTCCAGAGTACCATTAGGCTCACTTATACAGACAGACAAATAACCCCACCTATACCTAACATAACAACACCTATTCTCATCAGTAATAAAATTCCACTGAGAAGGACAAGCACTACAAGTCTGAATTAAATTCTCGATCTTCATTAGAAACTCCCAACTTCCTCCTATCCAGAAAAACCCAAATAGACAATAATGGCCACAACAACGACAAAAACACAACCAAGAAAGCTAAACAAAATATAACTCCAGGAACAAAAAACAGAGCAATAGAAAGATCAGTAAGAAATTTCTTCATTTCTTCTCATTCTCCAACTTCTCATTCATAAAAGATCCAAAAAGCACCAACCAACAAACCACCAAAGCCTCATTGGTTTTCTTATCCAAATCACTCTTCATCTGCTCAGCCATTATATACCCTCCAACTCAAACTCCTGAAAATCATCACATCTAAAATTATCAACAACACGATACCTAACCCTATACTCAACACGATCAGGATAACTCCAAACCCAAAGAACAACACCCCTCTCCCAAGTAATCTTAAATCTAACCAAATCACCCTTCTTAAAAATAGGATTAACTTCTTTCTTAGGAAGTGGAGCCTCAGCAGGAACAGAAACACGCCCTGGACCACCACAACCACAACAAAGAAAAAGAACAACCAAAAAACATACTCTCATTTTACCCTCCCCCACTCAGTCCTCAACCTCTCACGACAAGAACTGGAACCAGCAAAACCACAAGACTGAATAATCCTTCTCAACCAAGCACACTCAGAAACACCAGCCCTATCCAAAACCAAACTAACAAACTTATAATTACTATACATCTGAAAAGCGTCATACAACAACTTCCACCGCTTCCCAGGTTTCAAACTATCAAACTTCGGCAATCTCTTCGGCTTAAAATCACCATAGATCTCATCCAACTCATTCTCATACAACCACAGAGCAACCAACCTAACCTTACGCATAGTAGCACGACTCTGCCCACTCAACGCATCCTTATGAGTCATAATTATTTCTCCGCCAAAGATTCCAACTCAAACTCCCTACACCACCTAGATTCAACATTATTATCAGAAAATCTCAAAGTATAAATACAAGTCTTCGCAGTATAACCAAAACTACACTCCATATATTGATTAAATTTCTTAGTACGCCACTCAATATCAACAACTTTCCCAATCCTACCACCATTCAACTTCACAATATCACCACATTGAAACTTCGGTTTCTTATCTTGCTTATACCAAGAATATGAGTTATCAGGAGGCGGATAACTAGGAAAATCCCTACCACAATCATCCGGACCCTCACAACTACACAAAAACACCAAAAGAAAGAAACACCACCTATGAGCCATAACTAACATACCCCCTCAAAAACATGCCAAACCAACACAGCAGGAAAAGGATGACAATCAATCTGAACAGTCCCAATAAAATTCAAACTAAAACTAATAGGAACATCATGACCAGTACCAAAAACATAAAAAACACGTACCTCCTTCTTTGCCATCTCATCAACCAAAGCCCAAATATATATCTCATTAACATTCTGCACACCAACAGAAAGAATCTTCGCCCCAACAGGCATCTCAATTGAAGAAGAATCCCCAGCAGGAATCCGATACTTAAAAATCTTCATGAACGCCTCCCTTTACTCAAAACGACACAATCCTCCTCCAACGGAAAAACACCATATCCAGTATCAACCACACGCTCATACCTATTACACTTCATATTCGACACCAAAATACTATTACAACCCCACTTAGCCATAGCCTCCTTCAAATTAAAAACCTTCCCATGCCTATACCACATAGTCTTATCCAAATGCAACTCACCAATCAACTTCTCCCCATCCTGAGTAACCTCCTCACGCCACCCACGCTGAAAAGCAAAAGCCCCATCAGGAAGACAAAACTCCGCATCCTCACTCTCAACCCTAACCAAAGAATCCTCAGGAACAATCAAACCAGGATAAAAAACCTTAACATAAAAAACTCTCATGATCTCACCTCCCAAAATTCGTAACCTCAAGCAAAAAATCAGTCCTCTCACGCGACGGAAAAACCAACACAATATAACCACTCTCCTTAATTTGCTTAACCGCTTTCCTCATCGGAAATAAAATACTCTTCTTAATATAACGATTAACCAACTTCTTATCCCTCAAATTACCAATAGGAGCATGAATCACAACAATACCCTTTTTCATGATTTCACCTTCCTCCAAGGAGGATCAACGTAAACAAACGCCTGACCACACAAAACACAAAAATCATCATCCAACAACTCCAAAGTAACCTGATCCCTACGAACAGGAAGAAAACCATGCTTACAAGTAGGACACACAGACCTAAACTTACTATCATCAACCCTCACCAAATCCTGATGCCTAACCAAAATCGGAGGCAACCCAATAAAAACACAAGCCAAATCATAAATCCCCATAGATAACTCCAACCAACATTGTATCAAACCACCAACTACCGTAAAATCCGCATCTTCAAACAAACCAACAAAACCACAAAAAATACCCCACCACACAAACTCGCACCCAAACACCCAACATGATCAGACGTTAAACCAAAATAAAAAGCAAACGCAACACACCCAAAGAAAGGAACCAACAACAGCGCAGAAGCCTTATTAAAAAACCAAAACCTAGCAAATTTACAATTAATAACCCAAATAATCTTATCCAAATCAAACTTCGGATCAGCAATATAACCCTCAAATAATACCTCCTCCCACTTCCTCTTCTCCTTACCATTAAAAACTAAATCCTTAAAGATACCCCTAAAAGCATCACCAATAGAAATACGAACAAAATCCCCATCGCAATTAATATAAATCCTAGGACTACTCAAACAATCATAAGTAGGAGATAATTCCCAAGCATCCTCTTGAAATTTAAGAAGAATAGGATACGGGAAACCAAAATAATTATTATTCTCATAATCCAACTTAAACCTACACCTCTCCTTAATAGAAAAAGCGACAAACTCACCAATATTCCTAAAATCCCTATCTATCCCACTTAACATTCCTACCACACCTCAAACACTTATGACAACAAGGCCAACAATGCTTAACAGAACTACTATTATGACAATGACAATCACAAAAAACATGCCTAGAACAATCCTTCTTTTTCTTCACACGTGCACTCCCCATAAAACCAACCCTCCCAGACCCCAAATTATACCCACACAACCTTTTTTCACCCCCACCCCACAAATTAATATCACAAAAACCCAAGATAATAAACCCCATGAACCCCATAAAAGAATACCTAAACCAACAACTCAAATCTCACGGATTCCACCAAATCACACTAGCAACATGGGAAACAATCCCAGAAACCATCCTAACAATAAAATACCAAAAACACATCTACAGCATCACCCAAAACAAACAACAAATAAACACTTATTACCTCAACTATACAAAAGAAACACCAAATGAAAAATCATTTGGATGGGAAAGAATAGCAACCCACGACCTAGCAAACCCAAACACAGACCCACAACAAATCATAGAAACAATAACCAACCACATCACACAAAAACCTCACGAACACACCTACCCAAACGCCACCGAACAACATTCCCCTTAGCATCACACCCACCACACCTGGCAACCAACCCACCAACATCAAAAACCTCAAGACCACCAAACAAACCCTTAACCCTATACCCCTCCAAAATAAACCTAACAACCTCCAAAATCTTATCAAACAAACCAGGATCACCCAAATCCAAACTCCTACAAAAACTAGGAGACAACCCAGGAAAAGCCTCAGAAAAATTACCAGTATGAACAGTAAAATCAGGATGAATAATCCAAACCACAACAAAACCATCAACAACAGCAATCCCAACAGCCCTCAAATAAAACTCCCTACCACCCTCCCTTAACTGATTATTGTAAACCACATCACGATACAAAAACCTCCCAACCTCCAAAAACTTAGAATTACACGTCCCAGGCAAATCATACTCACCCCACCACACATCAAAACCATACCTATCCTTTACCCCCAACAAATCCCTCAATACACCATGCAAAATAACCAAATAATCATCCATATTAATGAGACCCCATACTATCAGCAATAACCTTCAAACTCTCAGCCAAACTCCGAAAAACAGGAACCAACCCAACAAAACAACCAGTCAATATACTAACACACAACAAAAACCACACAACACCAACCTTACCCCAATTACTCATCACACACCTCCCTCAAAAAGAAGCCAAACTATATTTAAACCAAACATAAAACATGACAACAAACAAACTACTATTCATAATAGCAATACTACTAATAATAATCCTACTCACAAACTGCAGCAAACAAATAAGAAAAATCAACACAGTCGAACACCACAAACCTACTCCTCAACAAACCTCCACCTATCAACCCCAAACTCCCCAACAAAACTCCTAACCAACCCACACATAACCCAAACACCAATCAACTCCTCAGCAGACTCAAACAAATCATCCTTCCTAATACTACCACAATGCAACAAAAAACACTGAGAAATAAAAATCTCATCAGCCTCACACCTAGCACCAGCCCACACCATAACATCCAAAACATCAAAACACAACCCCAAACCATTCCTCCTAACCAAAACCCACTCACGAAACAACCCACACAACCCCTCAACATCAACACTCGGATTACCCAAATCAATCATACAAATAAAATATCCCCAACAAAATTAACAAAAATTAATCCAACGATACCACACCCCATGATCGACACAGACATAACCAACCCCAACTGCGACCCAACCGAATTATACAACAACTTCGCACAATGGTACCAAAACAACATCGCACACCAACAACTAACCACAGGATGGTGCTTCAGCCTAAGCGACATAATAAAATGGATATACACCGAAAACCAAACATTCGAAGAACAACAAGCCCAACAAATCCTCGAAATGTGGAAACAAACAGGAATAATCAAAAAAGTCCAAGAACAAAGCACCCACCGATACCAATTCCACCACCCAACAAACACAAAACCCAAACCACAAACACTCCTCCAAAAAATCATCAACATATTATCATCATGACCGAAACAAACATCACACTCCTAATCTGGAAAGAACTAACAAACCACCACCTCCCACCACACCTATACCAACTCGAACACAACACCTACCACGACATCTACATAATCACACTAAACATATGCAAATTCCCAGCCGAAAACCCATACACAACAGAAAACGAACAACAACTCCCATACTCCATAATCCAACCAAGCCTACACATCAAACTCCAAAACGGAAACCTCCACATCAAACAACAATGGACCAAAGAAGAAACAACATTCATCCTAGCAGACCCAAAACTATTCCAAAACATAACCAAATACCTAAAAAACTGGACAAAAACAACATACACCACCATCCAAACCCACCTAACCAACACCACCACCTACTACAAACAAAACAAATACAAAATCCCAGACGCAAACCAAAAAATCAACGAATGCAAAAAAGCCCAAGCCTACATCACAACAACCCTAAAAAGACTACATTAATATTTTGTTAATATACTGGCGTTACGGAAATATCTCCAAATTAACGTTATATTAATAAACCAACGCCACGGAAACATATATCTCGCCAAGAAGACCTCTGACCCCCTACCCACAACACCCCGCTCCACGGGCCGCACTTCGCACACCCCCGGACAGCGGAGGGGCGGGGGGCGGCGGTGGTGGCGCGGACAGGGCGGCGGCGGGGCGGCAGGGCGGCCCCACGCCGGGGGCCACAGGATTCCCTGTGGTTACCCACCATTCTGCCCTAAGTCAAGGAGAGTACCATGTACGATTGCACGAGCGATGTGGCGGTCAAGGCCAGCACGAAGGAGAACAAGCTGTCCGTGTCACTGACCGAGGCGGGCCTGACGCGGGTGGAATCCAAGGAACTGCGGCAGCGCCGGCAGGTGTTCGTGGTGGTCAAGGGCGTGGACGGCCTCCCGAAGGGCCGGATCGAGATCGCTGGCGAGACGGTCACCAGCCGTGGCGACAACTGCATCTGGGTCACCCACCAGAACGGGACGATCCAGGGCTTCAATGCGCTGGTCAACAAGCTGATCGAAGCGGAAGGCCACACGATCCAGTTGGACGAGATCAAGGCTGGCAAGGCGGCGACGGGACTGACGATCCAGGCTCCGGCAGCCAGCCTCTAGTCTTAACCCCACCCCATCGAAGCGGTGAGTAACTGGTAGGTGTGTTCACCCTGCGTTGTAAGAACATATTTATTCAGTTACTCACTGGGGGTGGGGGATTTACCTAGGTGGTTTCCTCAGAGGAAACCTGGTGGAATGGTAATTCTACTGGTTTCCTGGGAGGAAAATATGGGAGGGATACTATGAATTATTATTGGTCCATCCGAAGATAAACCCTTCTCTCGGTGTGGATGCACATAACAGGGGTGGGTACAGCTCTGGCCGGAGCCAAGGCCCAATCCAGCTAAAGGATTCACTCCCTGGTGGGGCTGGGTAAGCGAGAGAATATTCTCTCGCAGGGGAGGAATCACCATCTGTCATTGTGATGGGTGGCAGCGAACATTCGCAAAGGGAGGAAGAATCTTGGGCTTCTTCATCAGGATCGGTAACAAATGGTTCCTCTGGAAGGGGAATCACCGCATCAACCACCGGGGACTGTACAAAAAGGCTGGCTTCGCCATCGGCTAGGAGTTTCCTCACAGGAAAACCTTTTCTAAGGAGAACCAAGTGAAACGCGACCAGGAAGGAATGGCAATGTTCCGATGCCTCAGGGCATGGATCGACGCCAATGACGTCAGCGACCGCGCACTCTACAACGCAGTCAAAGCCATGTGTGCCTACGGCATGAACGAAAAACTCAAACGCATGGCTGAAGGCACCCTCAACTTCATCTTCCCCAACGCCTACGGACCAAACACCTGGCTCCCATTTGAGAAACTCGACAAACTCAACTACCGCGACCAGTGCCAAGGCCTCTTCCGAACCTGGGAAGACCTGTACAGCTCACCAGACCTCCACGTCGGCAGTTGGGTACCCGATTCCCTCACCGACGTCTTCCAGCAGACACTCGCCTGTGAGTGGGTCGAGATCGAGAACGAGAAAGGCTCTGGTTAAGAGCCTCTTTTCCTTAGCCCTCTTTTCTTGCCTTTTGGAAGGTCGATGAGACCAGGAACTCTTTCCTGCCAAAAGGATTAAAAGAGGGTTAATGAAAGGATCAAACACCCTCCCTTGCGTTAGCTACCAATTAAGGTGACTAGCGCGGTCCCATACCACCGAGAAGGTCCAAACTTTCGGATCGTCCCGACCTCCGATTGGCGGCTAGAGCAGATATCGGGTACGGTGTGGACTAACACACGGGAAGTGTCCTGCACAATGTGCGGGGCCTATATAATTATTCTTTTGGAGGAATATAATTTCTCTGAGGTGGTTTGTTTGGGTTTTCAGAACCGGAAGTGATAAATTTTCCTCCTTGGAAAGGAGTTTGATCATGGATTTTTCTCCGAGAAACATGTTTGCGGCGTGTAAGGTGGTTGCTTGTAAGACTGTTGATGGTGAGCAGTTTGATGTTCTTTTCCATCCTGGGTATCGTCAGTGTGGTTATCCTCATCCTCATGTTTCTTATTGTGGTGGGTTGATGCATCGTTATATGGAGGCGATGAGGGCTGCAAATGTGACTGATAATCACAGTGCTTATATCCTGAAGATCCCGGCTAAGATGAATTCTAACAACTGGAGTACTGGGGAGACTCTGATCGGGATCATGAATAGTGATAATTGTCAGGCGATTTTTTCGCCTGATGTGTTGCCGGAATATGAGGTTTGTTCGTCTTATTTGAGTGTTTGTCGTCTTGTTGGTGCGTGGTGTGATGGTGAGGGGGATCCTTGTCCTTTGGCTGTGGGGGTTTTTCGGTGGTTGTTTGGTTCGGAGTCGAGGCCGGTTGGTGTTCCTGAGAGGTTTGATTTTTACAAGAAGGTGGTTGGTGATCTTTTGAAGTCGGTTGGTGGTTGTTGTTAGGGATGGGGTGTCCTGTTCCTTTTCTTTTCTCTTTTTTGTTGGGAGGTGTGTGATGGGGAGGTTGCTGAGTGCTGGGGTGGTGTTGGCTGCGTGTGAGGGGTTGACGGTGCGGAGTCGTCCGGATGGTCGGTTGCCTCGTTCGGAGGGTGGTCGTGGGTTTAAGAAGGTGGTGGAGCACCTGCGTGCTGGCCTGAGGGGTGATGCGGTGTTGCGTTACCTTCGGGAGGAGGGTGTGGAGGCGGGTTCGGTGGTTGGTGAGTTGCGTGGTGTGGGGGTGGAGGAGTTGGGTTCGTAGTAGTAGAGAGCGAATCTTTTTTCTGAGGAGTTACTGTCATGGATGAGGTGGTGGTTGGTGATTTTGAGTATGGTCGGAGGTATGCTCAGGAGACGCTGATTCCGTGTTTGAAGGCTCGGTGTGCGTCTTTTGATCAGGTGAGTTGTTTGATTGCTCGTGTGGAGGAGGATGTGAGGAGTATCCCGGTTGGGGAGTTTAATCGGGGTGTTGTTGAGGAGGTTCGGAAGTTTGTTGGGACGTTGAAGTAGGGGTGTCCCTGCTTCTTTTGTTGGTTGGGGGTGATTATTTGAGGAGGTAATTTCATGGGTAGCTTGGGGACTTCGTGTCGTGGTCGGGTGGTGTCGCATTCGAAGCCTTTTGTGGTTCGGCAGCGTCCGGAGAAGCCGGTGCATCGGGAGTTTGTGCCGCGTGGTCGGCGGTTGGGGGAGTTGTTGGCTGAGGAGGGGGTGCGGCCTCTCAATGTGCAGAGGTTGGGTCAGCGAGTCCTAAGTGCGATGAGTGAGAAGTTGCATCGGACGTACAGGTTCTCGGAACTGAAGGTTGATTTGGTGGATGTGACGATGGGGAATCTGAGCGGGGATGCGAAGGTGTTGGACGAAGTCTTGAGGGGTGAGGGGGTGGTTGCGGCGGTTGCTTACCGGGAGTTGTGTCCGTTGGAGCCGTTGGGATAGAAAAGTGGGTGTGCACCTTTTTCCTTTCTCCAGTGGGGAAGTGCGCCTAGCCATGAATCCCAAAACGTGGTGATGGTTGCCCCTCCATTGTGGGTTTGTGGGGTGATTTATGGATTATACGTAGCGCCAAGGGTCGCGAGAGTAACCTGAACTATGTTGATTTACTTTTTGTGTTGTGGTGAGCCCTTTTCCTCACCTTCCTGTCTTGGGGTGCTTTGTGGTATTCTGGGATTGGGGGTGAGGGGGTTCATTTTGGGGATGATTTCCCCAGATGGAGGTTTCATGAAGGTGTCTCTGTACGTCACGCAACGGGTGGTCGACCTGAATAAGGCCGATCCGAAGACTCATACTCGTCAGGTGACGATTAAGGGTCTGCCTGTCCGGGGGTCGAAGACCCAGAGGGTGGGTGTGACTCTGCAGCTTCCTACGAAGGATGGGGTGAAGGCTGTCAATTTTGTGTTGGCTGACAGTCATTGTATCCATCCGAAGCATCAGGGGAAGGAGAGCTTGAAGGCGTTTGGTCTTCTGTTTGATGCTTTGGCTGCCAATCCTGGTGGGGCGGCTGAGGTGGAGGCTGAGGTGGGTGAGGTGAAGGCTCAGGGTGGTGGTGTGGCTTTGAGTTTGGCCCTCTAAGCATGGTCCGGGGAGGGGGATTAATTTCCCCCTCTCCATCAAAGTTCCTTCCTTTGGGGAGGGGGTTTTGGTGGGGATTTCTTCCTGAGGGAGGTGTGTGATGATTGTGTCTGAGTCTTTTCGTGTTTGGGAGGTTCATGTTGCTGTTCGTTCTGCTGGTCGGTCTACGATGGTTGAGTTGGTGGCGTTGCCGAGTGGTTCTGGTAGTGATGTTGTTGCGATGGCGATTGCTGAGGAGATTGTTTTGAAGAAGTGTGGTGCGCATGAGGGGGTTGAGGTTCATGCGGTCGCTACTTTTTCTAAGTTTGTGAATGATGTTGAGGTGGTTCGAGATCATCCACTGATCGACAGGCTGATCGACAGGAAGGAGAGGCCATGAGTGTGAGGTATACGAAGCCGGGGATGTATGTTGCGATTTGCAACACCGCTGATGGGAAGGGTCATTATGTGAGGGTGTTTGAGTTTCCTGATCTTTCCAAGCTTCCTGAGGATTCTCCGTATGCTCCTGCTCCTGAGGGGGTGGATGCGAGTTGGTGGTTTTTGAATCGGGTGGATTTTGTGGCTTGGGTTGAGGCTGTGTACCCGATTGATATTTTCAGTCCTTTCTTGCCGAAGGAGTGTGTTCTTTCGGGGAAGTTGGTGTGTCCTCATCAGGAGGTGTCTGGTGATAAGTGCACATCGTGCAAGGTGCCTGATGCCTGAACTAACCCAACCCCAGCATTTGGAATTCTATCACCCTCAGGAACAGCCAAATAGGTATCCCTTGGAGTTGTGTGATTGTGCGGATACCCATTTGCATATCTGTCTTTGGTCTGAAGATGGTAGTTTTAAGTGGACGGTTGCTTATTTTGTGAAGGAAAAGGATGGGTATATTCTTCGTTTTTGTGGTGATCGTCCTTTGAATCCTCGTGTGGATTGGGGTCATTTTCGGGAGTTGGTTGTTCAGGGTCAGCAGATTGTTGACAAGAGGTTTCTTTCTGAGGATTAGTTAGGGGATTTTGTTTAGGAGAGTGCGATGACGAACAGTCGAGGTTCTGAGCCTTCTCCTATTCATTTGCAGGAGAAGGAGAGGACTCTTGCTTATTTGCGGGAGGTTGGTGCCTTCCTTGATGAGCGGTTTTCGCGGCCTGATCCGAGTTGGACTGAGGCTGATCGGGATCGGTACAAGGCGATTTGGATTAAGTACCATGGTGAGTTCAAGGGAGGGGGTGTCTGATGCGGGAGGTGGTTAAGAAGGAGTGGCCTTTCTGGGTCATGTGGACGCGGGAGGTGTCGGGTTTGAGGCGTTGTCTTCGGATTGCTACTTTCCCTTATTTTATTGTGGTTTGTATTTGGGTTGGTTTCTTCCCGGTTGATTAGATGTTTGGTGAGGATGTAGTGTGACTGAGCGCAGCAGGCGGTCGCTCGTCCTGGGTATCCTCAGCCACCTGGAGGTGGTTTCATCGACCCGATTACACCTGCAGCCCCATCATGACATTATTCTCCGGTTAGGGGTGGGGTTTTCCACACAGATTCCTTCTTGGTGAGGGGGTCTGTGTGGGTTGGCTCATGGCGAGAACTAGCCTGAACGGTAGTGGTGGATAGGTATTCCTTGAAGCCATTATTGAATGGCATCAAAAGCTAGCGCGTGAGCCAACTCATTTTGATGGGATGTACACTCAAAGGCACTGACTGGTGACATGCGTCATCGGGTGCCGATGAGTGAAACGTTGTGGGCCTGATGGCCCAAGGAGGTAGTACAATGGGTAACGCACAGGTGACGGCGCGACTGTACCTGACGGACAGCCAGATCGCCGACACGGATCGCCCCGCCGCCAAGCGGACGATCTCCATGAAGCTCGTGGACGAGAAGGGCAACTCGCTCCGTGGCTTCCAGCCCACCAAGCTGAAACGAGCCAAGATCGTGTTCGGCGGTGGCCTGAAGGGTCTGGTCGCGACGGTCAAGTCCTCCGGTTCGTTCTCCCAGGAGGAATTGGATGCGAAGCACCGGCCTGCGTTCGCGAAGATGTATGAGGCCCTGAGCAAGGAGACGGATGGCGTCCGTGGCTACGCCGACGTCCCGGCTGAGATCGAGATGCTAACCGCCGTCAAGGACGGTCGCTCGCTCAACCTGGAATTGGGCCTCTAGTCTAAGGTAGTCCTAAAGCCCCCCTCCCTGATCTTGGGGAGGGGGGCTCTGTGGGGTACCTTGAGGAGATACCATGAGAACGATAGTTACCAGGAGGGAGTTGGATGACCTAGCTGGTAAAGTGGGTCTCCAGGTTCATAGGGAGTGTGGTGGTTTTAGGGTAGTGAAGGACGGAAAGAACATTTTTCCTGATTGTGGTGTTTGTCCTGTGGCTACCAAGGTGGATTGTTTGATTTTTCTCAAGGGGGTATTCTTCGGGAGGATGAATGATGGATAAGGAATTCAAGCTCCACTGGTTGGACGGGAAGACAGAAATCATTAAAGGAGAGAATATCGCCAATGCCTTTATGAAAGCTGGCCTTGGCGAAGGATCTCTCTCTGCCCTGGACTACTATGAGCAGGTCACACCGAAGGAAGAGAAGAGTGTTGTCCCTGCCTTACTTGATGTTTGGAAGAAGATGGATTGTGCAACCACAGAGATGGTAGCTATCAGAGCATTCCTTCTTGTGATTGACGAGAGGATTGCTGGTTATCGGGTGATGAAGGATCTTAATATTTGTGCCAATGATTTTATCAAAACGTGGGAGAGTATCAAACAGAAGGTCAAGGATGGATCACTTCTTGAAGGAGACAGTCAGGCGGGGGATCTCTTCGCAAAAGTTTATGGAGGTATGGCTTTACCTCGTGATTTTTACCAGGAGATCTTCCTGAAGCACTTCAGACCATTTGATCCTGCACATGGGAGACCTTGCGGGAATCCGAAGTGTACGGTGAGTACTGGTATGGCTGAGGAGTTGACGTTCGGGAGTGGGAAGTTGTGTGATAACGGTTACTGGGAGGTGCCGTGTAAGGTCTGTGCGAGGGCTGCTGAGAAGAAGGATGGTGTTCCTCTCAACTCGTATTGGCCTTTTGATAAGGAATCTCAGAAGAAATGAAGTATTTTGAGTTCTTGGTTGATGATGGTTGGAGGATGGGTTTTCTTCGGCCTGATGGGAATTATGGTTTGATTGCCCGTCAGGTTGGTGGTGTTTGGGAGAGGTTGATCATTTCTGGTGGGGTTGTTCTTGCAGGTGAGGCCAGGGGAGTCCGTGAGGTGGATGTCTTTATTCCTCATTTGATGGATTCGCCTCCTTGGAGGGATGAAAAATGATCGGTGATGCGCGAAGGTACAGCACTACTTACGACACCCCCAAGGGTGAGAAGAAGATGGAAATCCGTCAGCGGAATCACAACTGGGAAGACGCCCCCGTTTTCGTGCCAATGACACGTCGGAAAGGTTGGCCCGAAGGTGGTGGAATCTCCTCAACCCCTCTCCATCGTTTTCTGGAGGGGAGCATTGGGAAGAAGTGGAATGATGTCAAGGATAAGATTCCTTCTTCTCAGGCTGAGAATCTGAAGTGGATGTTGAGGACCGACATCCAGCTGGTGGATGGGAAGTATGTTGCGACGACCGGTTTCTATTATCGTCGGTTGACTTTCTTCGTGGACAAGGATGGTATTCTGCAGGGTGTGAGAGGTACTCGGTGTCCGAAGTGGAAGAAGCCGGTGTTGGATCGGATTCCTCTGCACGGGAGCACCGATCTTCCTCCGATTCGTTATTATTTGGATGATTTGGATCGGAAGGATGGGATGGCGGAGTTGATGGTCTTTGAGAAGAAGACCTTTGTTCGTCGACTGGACAATGGGTTCTGGTATGAGCGGCGTGTGGTGAGTACCCGTGAGGAACCTTCTTTCGTGTACAACAAAGAGGGGGTTTTCAGTGGGAAGGTTGTCTATCACACGGTGAAGGTGGAGAAGGATTTTCAGGTGGATGGGAAGATGCAGAAGCGCCTGAATCAGCACGTACAGAAGTTGGAGCAGGCCAGAAAGTAATGGCTCCTTCTTCTCATACGGTTAGGTGTGTGGTTCACGGTACTAAGTGTGTTGATCCCCCTATGACTTTCGAGGATTGGTTGAAGAAGTGTGAGTTGCCTGTTGGTTTTAGTCCAATGGTTGATGGTTATCCATTCTGGGATCAATGCATGCCATTGGATTGGGCGATTTACCTCTTCAATAAGAGGAAAGGTAAGAAGAGTGAAAAGAAAGAAGCCTGATGTTGTTCTGGCTCAGAAGGCTGAGACGATCACCAATTTTCTCTTTGGTGATCATGGGCCTTTTGGGTGGAATGATCCCTGTGACTTCCAGAGGACATTCAACAAAGCGAGTAAGGCTTCACGTTTGTTGTTTGTGGAGAACGTGTTGTCTCGCATGAAGGTTGAGCTTCTGGGGAAGGTATGAGGAGAAAGAGAGGGAGACCACCGGAGAAGCGTCAGCGTCTTTGTAAGAGGTGTGGTGGGTCGGTTGACAGTGTGGAGGGTAGTGATGTTGTTGCTTGTCTTAATTGTCATACCCTTTACATGTGGAATTTTCATGGGAAGCTGATTGAAAGGAAAGGTGATAGTGAGTTACAAAAGTAATAGGATGACACCAATCGCGTGTTGTTTGATTGGTTCGATGATCTCCACCTCGCTCATCTTCTTTCATGGGTGTGATTCTGAGCCTCCGAAAGAAACAATTGTTTCTACTACGCCTTCTGGTGGGAAGGCTGAGGCAACGGGATCACGAGTAGTGACGAAGGTTCCAAGCAAGATCATCGAGAAGCATCTGGCGAGCATCCCAACCACCGTTCGGATTGTTGTAGTCGTCCCGGTTTACAAGGGTTTTGGTGATTCGTTCGATGTTTCTCATTACCTGGTTGTGACTGAGACTAGCAAGTACTAAGAGAGGAGATTTACGGATTCTCCCTTAGTTAAAGGGAGAATCGGTAGTTGTCCTCAATTCGTAGTTATCTGCTATTCTGTATCTCTGGTAAAATTATCACCGTACACTGAGTTTCACACTGGATTCTGCCCACTCGGAAGGAGGAGATGAGATGAGTAAGCGTTTCGCTGTGGTATTTAAGTACATTGATCCTTGTCCTCTTTACCGGGGTTTGATGACTTGGTCGTCATTTGAATCCAAAGAGGAATGGGAGAAGAGTGAACGGAGAACGAAAGTTCTCTCTGAGGACAGAGAAGTGATCGTCAAAGAGGGAGTAACTGAGTTTGAAGCTCAGGAGATGGTTGATGGGAGTTTCGATCATGTCCAGCACAGTACAATGGAGATTCATTGAAAGATACGATCTGGGATATTAACGACCCAAGATGTGATGTTGAAGGGTTATTTATATCATTTGTTAATGATTTTTATGTAGAAACCAGGCCTCTTGTTTATAATAGAAGAGATATGATTGATAAGATGGATATTTTTGCTTGGTTACCTGATGTGGATAAAAGTAATATGAAATTAAGTGAAATGCTTATAAGTGTGTGGGAACAAGCTGGATTTCTGGACCGCTTGGAAAGTTGGAAGAAATCACAAATCTTCCCAAATCAACCATACCACTTCTCAAAGAAAGGGCTCGAAATCCATGAAAGAAGCAGAACAAAAGAAACTGTGGGAAGATAAGAGCACAGAACTCTTATCTTCTCTAAAGACTAAAGGTAAGGCGAAGGAGTACGCTCAGGTTCTTGACGAGTTCGTTGAGAAATCTCCTCCTGGATGGTCGGATCGTGATGTTGTTACTATCAGTTGTCTAGTTAGGGTCATTGTTCGTGATGTCGCTGTCATTGCTGAGAAGCGTGGTGTCAAGCTCCAACGTGGCTTAGATTCTGTTCTTCGTGAGGGGATCGATAAGTTTCGGTCTACTCTGAACCATAGTAAATGGTTCACCAACGGTGGTAAGTTGGTGTTCAAGAATGGTGGTGACGCAAAGCAGTTGTTTGTTGATCTGGTTTCTGTGTTGGAGCCCACTTGGGCAGAGATGTTGAGGAGATTGTGATGAACGAACCCAAGGATTACGCTGGTTGGCCAACACCAGATTTAAAGGTAGGCGAGAGTTACAGATTCATCCAACTGGAAGACAAGAAGTTTGAGTTTGAGTTGGTTGAACCGTTCTCTCGTAGTCATTGTGGTATGGCCAAAGACCGGAAGGTGATCGGTGCTGGGTATATCACGATCTTTGCCAACAAGGTGAGGATGGACGATCCGTGGTCCTCGTCACTGAATGTTGGTTGTTCTGCTCAATGTGAATCGGATCTTTCGGTTTTCCTTGGGAAGAAAGTTGTGGGGAAGTGGGAATGATTGTAGAAGTGTAGGAAGTGTGGGGACTGAACGGATAAGGAGGAAAGATGGCTGCCACGATAACCAACAAGATCGCAGGTCTGAAGAAAAGAATCAAGAGGTTCCAAAAGGGTGTCCGAGAGTGCCACCGAAGACGGTCTGGAGCTTTTTGTGGGTTTTGTGATGCTGCGAAATGCCAGATCGATGAGCTGAGGCAGGAGATCAAGAACCTCAAGAAAGACAAGAAGGGTAGATGAGGACCTTTTCTAGCAAACCACGAAAAATCTCGTATCTAGTCTTCAAGCAGAATGGTGTTGAGAAGGGGAGAAAGCTGTGTCCTGAGGGAATTCCTGGTGACAGGGGTTACCTGAATACGAAGGCTGATCTCTTCGCACAACATTGCCAGAAGATAAAACCAGGGTATTACAAGTGTGAGGTATGGTGTAACGGTACTCTGGACGGGGTTTACGAGTTCTGTAAGTCCAAGGGAGGATACGTTTGATGGATACCACTGAAGTTAAGGAAGAGAAGGCTTCGATGGATGATGCTGCTACTGTTGCAACTGTGGAATTGAGTCAGAATTTTCTAGGTTGGACTGCTGTTGATCTTGCCCGTTGGTGGGAGAAGCATTATCAAAAAGCGGGCCACAAGCGTCTTGGTCGGGCTTTGGTTGTGGTTTCCAGGGAAGCCACAAAGAAGAGTCCAATTCCTGAAAGACCCATGCATCCTTTTGAAGGTCCGGATGCTGCGAAACCAGAATGAAAGACAACCAGAACTGGGCAAGTCGGACACCAAAGAGCTTCAAAGGTAAGCACCCTGATTGGTGTTGGGTGACAATCAACATTCCTATGACCAAAAGAGAAATGATTGATTTCTTTGGAAAGGAATGCGATTCGAACGACAAGGAGTGTCCTTCTTGTAGGAATTGGAAGCTCTGGAAGAAGACTGGTAGAGCCAACGTGACGGTTGAGAGAAAACAGTTGTTGGAATAAGAAAGGAGAACCAATGACACCACCTAAACTCCTGAAGGCGTATGAAAGCAACTTCACTACGCTCCAAAAAGCACAAAATGATGGCCAATTGGCCCTTGTGAGTGCTATCCGCAAATCCGACAAAAAACCAGTAGCTCTTGTGTGTGCTATGAACACAAATGAGGATGAAACAATAACACCAATTCCTTTGGCGGTAATGTGTGAAGATAACCCGTTCGAGGATTTTGAGGACCCTACCAAACCATGACTTTAAACGATCAACTACAAGTCCAAGCTGTTGAGTTCGCACACCAGCACTACACTGACCCTGACGCAGCCGATGTAGCGATGTGTCTGTCTGCTATGTGTGCTGGAGCAGAGTTGGCTTTGAAGTACTGTGGGAAAGAGCCTCTAAAGAAGACTGAGATCAAGGCTGAGATTGTTCCTCCTGGGACGAATGTTGTTCCTGCGAGGTTTGGGCCTGGTGACCAATATGAGTGAAAAACAAATAGAGTACAAGACGTGTTGTATTATTTGTGGCTTAAAGAAGACAAAGAATTATGGTTGGTGTCAAAGGGTGATGCAAGGATTGACCATTCATTTTTGTGGTTGGGAGCATGAAAAAGAATGGGTTGATAGGACACAAATAGGACATTTCGATATCCTTGGAAAGACTCTCATCAAGGAGTTGACGGTTAGGGTCTTTCGAAGTGATGGTGGAGTTGATGTTTCTGACCCATCATGTACTCCTGTAATCGAAGTCACGATCGATCTTCTGACTTTCGACAAGGCCTTCGCCAAGGGGTGCACTCGGAAGAATCATTCGTTCTTCTGGGGAGGGAAGATTCCTGATAAGTTCGATCCTTTGAACAAGACGGAGATGGAGGACAAGATCAGGGAGTTGATTCGAAAGGTGACTTCGCATGGCTGATCTACCAATTGAAGGGTACGTCAGGCAGATAATCCCACAGATTAAGCAGTGTGCCAAGTGTCATAATAACAAGGCAGCTGCTTCTACTCTTCGGATTATGGCCAAGACTCTGGAAGAGTACCTTCCTGAGACTCTGATGGCGTACCAAGAGCAAGAGAAGGAAGGTGAACAAAGTGGCACAGGTGAAAAGTAAGACAATCGAACAACTGCGAAGGATCGCAGAATCAAGCATCGCAAAATATGGTATAAAGGTAAGCAATAGAACCGAGACAGCCACTTATTATAGGCACGGCAATATCCCTTTGTTCCGTATTCATTTTGGTACTTATAATAATGTTGTGAACGGGAAGTTTGTCCATGATCTTCCAGTTGTTCTATATTCATTCATGAATGGAGAACTCTGGGAAAAGTTGCATCTTGCCAACCTTGAATGTTGGTTCGTCAGCCACGATGGTAGAGTTGCCGATTTCGTTCTTCAGGATCTCGAAAAGATAAAGAAACATTTCGAGAACCCTTGGGTGATATCGGTTTTCCGTGAGGACAACGGCTGGGCCTCAACAATCGGACCATTCAAGTCGAAGGAAGAAGCGAAAGATGCTCTTCCTACTGAGGTCAAAATTGCTTGTAAGAAATATAAGGCAAGCATTGGTCCTCGCCACTACCACCTAAAGAAAGACATTGCAGCAAAAGGAATGATCGCCGAAATTACCAATGGATACGAGTCCATATGGTTTTTCGTCGGTCAGATGATTACTCCTACAGGGAATGAGACGTGAAAGAACTCACAGCCGTAGGGCACGTCAGAACTGTAGGTAAGGAAGTAGAGGCAGTCGTCGTCAGGCTGGATCACAAGGATGTTAGTGCAGTTAAGCTTGACCCAGCTAAGATGTACGAGGGAGTAAAGGTAAATGACCTCTTCATTGTTGTAGGTGACGAGATCAGTAAAATCCGCATTTTTAGGCATGATTTTACTGAAATGGAATTCGCCTCTTTGACTTTGAAGATCATTGATGGGGAAGTCAAGTGCGAACTAAAGGAGATGAAAAAGAATGAGTCACATGGCTCAAATTCCACTTCAGTACAAGGAGAAATTCTTAATCCCGACTCTTAAGGAGTTGAGAATTTCTCCGGCGAGGTTCAACGCAATCTATGTCAAGCACGTTCTCATATCCTTGGGTTACAAACCAAAGATGGAGAAGAAAGGTGGATACCAAATAGTGGTCCCCGAAAGTCAAATGAAGGTCTCAGTGACGGCGGGGGTCACGATCAAGACGAAGAAAGGAAAGAAATGACCAAGTTGGAAGGTGTCGTAACCGTCCGGTTTTGTATCCCATCTTTGAGGACCAAAATCCAGTTGGCCAAGGATTGGAAGTTCTCACTGTTCTTTGAACGCCGGAACAGTAAGATGGTTGAAGTGATGGGCCAAGAGTATTCCTGGAGTAAGTCAGGAGCTAAGGCGTGTGAAGTTGTGCTCCCTGAAGGAACAGTTCTTTCTGTTGACCGGATTTATGTCCGGAACGGGAAAGCTGAGTACGACTCGGTTACGTTCAGGGTTACTGATTGCCCCCAGAAGAAGTTCAATAAAGCTCGTTTCTGGGCAAAGCTGTATGATGTGAACACGATGATCTGCTACCCGATTGGTAGTACGATCACTGCACACAGCAGTATGGCAAGCTTCGCAGTTCCTGGGCAGAGATTCATCGAACTGTAGAAAGGAGAACATGATCCAGACAGTCAAGGTCGAACAGTTTAAAACGTCTGATGGGGTTCTCCATCCAACGATGGAAGAGGCCAAGAACCACGAGGCCAAGATAGAACTCTCAAAGTTTGTAGAGAACTATGGATGGAATGGAATGAACAAGGATGACGTTGCAGACATGCTCCTTGAACACAACGTCGAGCTATACAACATCATCAAGGGTTTGCCATGACCTGGTTGATCCTCTTACTGGTAGTTTCGTTGATCATCATTGGGATTATGTTTGAGAATTGGGTTAAACCCAAGTGTAAGGATCCCAATTGTAATGGGTTTGAGTGGGGGCGTACTGGTCACTGTTCTGAATGTCGCAAACCCATTACAAATGATGCTGAGGAGTTCTTCAGACAGGTCAGGGAAGAACGGATACAGGCCAAGAAGGAAGCTTTGGCTAGGGGTTCTACAAAAACCTGTCCTGATTGTATGATGGTTGTCCCGTCGGGGGCACGGAGATGTGCCCATTGCAGGTACCTCTTTTGGGCCTAAGGAGGTTTAGTGCAAGAAAGAGATCATGTTATCGAGGTTCTTAAGATGTCATTCCCATGCCTCTGTCCTGAGTCGGCAGAGAATCTTGAGAAATCATTGGCTGAACTTTGCGAGCGCAAAGGATGGGATTTCAACATGCTTCGTGAGGAAGCTGTAGCTCTCAGTGAACTAGAAGAAAGGATTAAAGCCAGAAATGGGTAAATCTATAATCGATTCTCTGGTCGATTCTATTCTGGTTCGTGTTAGCCCAAAGGGTTGTTCGTACGACAAGAAGCACGGGTTCAAGGTGGAAAGTCCGCTGGATTCGGACCTGGTGGAGTGCTATGTACAGAAGCATTTCCCGAAGGGGTTCGTGATCGTTGATCAGATCGAGATGCCGCCAAGTAATCAAAAGAAGAAGGATGAGGCGGCATGGTTCGAATATCAGATTTTCGGACCCTTTAAGACAGAAGATGATTTCCGCCTTTCTCATCAGCGAATGATGAAGAGGGGTGGATGTACTTCTGCTGGTGCTGTGTTGGCTTACAAAGATGGCATCAGGTACTATGAGGAAAAAAATGGTCTGTTTGGATCTCAACAATCCAAACTGTGATTTAGAGCATCTCCTGAGGGTCTTTAGGAAGTGGCTCAGGAAGAAGACGCTCCAAAAGTATAGCGATTTTCCTACCCCATATTATCCTCCTGAGAACAAAGTCTTTCACTTCTACGAGTTTAGGGATTGGGTTTGGTATCATACGAACAGACATTCATATCTCACTAAAGAAAGAAATCTGGTTGAGACAATCACACACATGTCTGTTCTTGGGTGGGAAATAATCCGTGCTCTTGAAGCAGGAAAGCTGATAACCAGAGTACGGCAGGGTGGTGGTAAGAACGATTTTGATTTCAGATTCGGAGACTAAAGTGGCAAACAAGAAGTGTAGACTCCTCCACCGCTTTATGGCCTGGGAGAAGAAGTGGTGTGACAACTACCAAAGTGCACGACCCAAGTGTGTGGGTGTGCGCAAGAACGAAGGGAGGTGGGAAGTAGGGTTTTTCCTAAATGACCCAATGAATGATTTCCATCCCAAGACACAGTGGGTCCAGGCTGAGACTCAGATTGACAATCTGATAATCTCACTCTACGGACTGAGAATGGAGGTAAAGAAAAATGAAAATGCTCATGCTTATCCTCCTCCTTCTCCTGTCGGGGTGTTTCCAACATGAGAGGATCAGAGATGGGAATACAGTACAGGAAGGACCTGTAGACCCTGAGAAGTTGAAGACTGCTACGTTGTTGGCAGAAAGGATCAACAAGGAAATTGATCGCCTCACCGAAGAACAGATGGAGATGTTGATGATGATTAATCTCATCAACCGTGATATTGATGAGGATGCTTGGATTCGTGCTGATCCTGATCGTGTTCTTGATCCAAGAGAGGTCTACAGGTTTTAGGAGGTTGGAATGGTTCGTGAGATCTAATCCCCACCTTCTTTGGTTTGAGGGTGGGGGGTAGGCACTCGCGCTCCGTCCCTTGTCATTTACGGCTGGAAAGCCAAGTTACCGAAAATGGAGGAATCCCCATGAAGTAAAAAACTGACCAACCAAAGATCTTCCTCGTACTCACCTTGTTAATCGTAAAAACCAAACAGAGAGGTAAAAGAAAAATGTCGACGAAGATCGCTGCGACGGCTCGCCTGTACCTGACGGATGGACAGATCGCTGATACCGATCGTCCTGCTGCGAAGCGCACCGTCAGCTACAAGCTCTTGGATGAGAAGGGGAACTCCGTTCGCGGTTTCCAACCCACCAAGATGAAGCGGGCCAAGGTGGTGTTCGGCGGTGGCTTGAAGGGCCTGGTTGCCACGGTCAAGTCCAGTGGCAGCTTCTCTCAGGAGGAGTTGGACGCCAAGCATCGCCCCGCGTTCGCCAAGATCTGGGATTCTCTGAGCAAGGAAGAGAACGGGGTTCGTGGTTATGCTGATGTCCCGGTCGAGATCGAGATGCTGACGGCAGCTTCGGACGCCAAGGCGCTCAATCTTGAGTTGGGGCTCTAGTTTAAATTAGAAGTCGACCTGGCTGATCTGACGTAAACCGTGACCGCCACCTCCAAAAGAGCCCCTGGAGGTGGCGGGGATGGTTTACATCTGATTGGATAAACAAGTTTCATAAGAAAGGAGACGAGATGACATCAGAAGAAGAAGGACTCCATGTGTCATATATCTCGACACTCCTGAAAGAACACAATATAAAACACGTCCACCATAAGAAAGCAAGAAAAATCTGGATTTTTACGCAAGACGACCATCTGATCTTCATCTGTCCTATCGGTGAAAAAACACTGAGTTTTGATTACACGCACCATAATAGTATATCTAGTCTTAGATTTGATGATCTAAGTAACCCAAAGGCTTACCTATGGTTGATTGAGATGATAAAAAGCATAATTCGATACGAGGAATTACGCAAAGAGTATCATCGATGACACCAGAACAAATAGAAACTTGCGACCTAATCAAGCAGTATATCAGTCAGATTCTAAGAGAAAATGGTTTTGAAAGCGAAAAAGTTTATAACGCCCATTATATAATCGTCCGTAAGGACGGGTTATATCTTGGGTGGTTCAATGTTATTCGGGCCAGGAATACTTATAGTTTGTGCATCTATAGTGGTGATCGAAAGATATCTGAAGATATGTCTGGGAGTTGGGACGGCTCGTTTTGGTGTGATTGTGACATTGCCGATCCGAACTCATTTACATGGATCGCTGATTTCTTCAAACACCGTACAGAGATGGTAAAGCATCACTTGGAGATGAACAAGATCAAAGATGAACACAGGTTTAAAAATGGGTATGAGTAAAATAAAGACATCAGAAGAACTCGACGTACACCTAAAATATGTAATAAGTCTCCTAAAAGAGAACAATATAGCATATAAGATTGGTGAACTCAAAATAATCTGGATCTATGCCAATCCATGGACTCCTGATGTAGATAATAAATTATTTGCTCGTATTTCATTCCGTTTTGACTCCAATGGATTACCCTATATAGGAATAGCATCTGATGTTGGTATTTTTGGTGGGTGGGTGAAAGCATCTACGGATGATCTCAGTGACCCGAAATCCTATCATTGGTTAATTGAAATGATAAAACATATGATAGCAATTAACCGAATAAGCATTGACTGGGCACAGGACCACATATGACCAAACTGCAAAGAGATATCGTAGAAAAGATGCTTAACATAGAACAAAATCGATTTTGTTGGTCTATCAAAGATGAAGATTTATATTTCATGGTAAGAGAGCATAAAGTATATAACAGACTTTACGTCTGCGTTTGGATGGAAGGAACAAATTTGTGTGCCGGAAAGTTCGTTCCTCCAAAATATATGATCTCAGACATATACAATTGGGATATATCAGACCCAGACTGTGACTTCAAGAAGATTTCAGATGAGATCTTGGTCCTCTGCAGAAACTCACCATTGGAATGGAAGGAGGAAAAGTGAAAGCAATAATCCTAGTGCTCCAAGGTGACACACCACACATCTATTTCATTACGGTTGAGACAGATGAAGAGATGCAACAAGTAATCGCTCCTATCAAGGGTATAGAACTGATGTACGTTTACGGAGGACGAGCAGTAGGTAGAAAAATAGACATGGTAAAACTATGTGCTGATACCTATAGGACATACAAGAATATGTCTGACCCATGGCCCTGGATATTCATGCACATCAAACAGATGCTGACAAAGGAGAGAGTATGAGTTGTAGATGCGGACAACCAGAGATAGGATTCGATTGCGTCTGTGACTGGGTAAGGAAAAATCCAGGGAACAATGAATACTCATGTTCCTGGTGTGGATTTTACAGGGCAAGTAGACCACGGTGTAACGAATGCACACCAGCGGAGGCCCCGCCACCACAAGGACAAGTCAAATTTGTTCATGAAATTGAAGTATTTCAGAACAAAGAACACGAACATGCGACCATGATCGTAAAACGAGAACTGGCAAGAGAGAAAGGAAAGGACACAAGAATCATGGCAGATGAGAAGAAACCACGCTTCCTGGTAGAGATCAAACAGAAGAAAGATGTGATCTACAAGTGTGAGATCGGCTCACAGAACAAAGAAACTGCCCAGGAATGGGGCAATCAGTGGGTCAAAGCCAATCATCGAGGCTCTGATTGTAAGGTCACTGTTACAGAAGTTCTGACCGTGCCACAATCCAATGAAGGGCTGAAATTGGCGAAGGATGCTGTGGTAGTGGCTGCTGGCAAGAAGGTTATCAAGCCTAAGAAATGAAGCGCTACCCAAACGGCGAACCAACAACCAAGGACAAAATACAAGATGAACCCTGGTATCCACAATACCAGACACTCAGAGAAATAGCAGTTCGGACTGGACACACAGAAGTAGAAGACCTTGTTTCAGTTGTTTGATTTCCTTGGAAGACCATTTCATCATGTTCCCCTTTCATGTCCTGTGTAAAATATTTTGCCAGGACTAGGGAGATTGGAGGCAATCACGTGATTTACTTCACCTCTGATACGCACTTTCGGACACGCCAAAATAATCACACTCCTAAAACGTCCATTCAAAGACGTAGAAGAAATGGACCAAGAACTAATCAAACGATGGAACAGCGTAGTAGGATCATGCGACCTGGTCTACCACCTCGGAGACTACGCCTTCTCACACAACAAAGAATACCTACACACATTAAGGGCAAGACTCAACGGCAAGATCATCCTCATAGCTGGCAATCACGACAGAGACAAAGCACTCAAAGAATCCAGAATCGACACAATCTACGGACACACCAAAAGTGCAGGAATCAAGACCTACCCGATGGTTAGGATTGATCTTGCAGGACAACAAATCATACTCTGCCACTACGCAATGAGAGTATGGGACAAGTCACACTGGGGGATTTGGCACCTGTATGGTCATTCCCATGGTAGCTTGCCCGATGATCCAAGATCGTTATCTTATGATGTTGGTGTGGACAAGAACAATTTCACTCCTCTCTTGTTTGAGGAAGTGAAGGAGATTATGTCCAAGAAGACTTTCAAACCGGTGGATCACCATGGAGAGAAACGTGGAGAATAAGGTTTGTTCCTCGGATAGGTGTGGGGCGATGTCAGTGCCCCATGAGAAGTTAGCCAATGGTCTATATCGCTGCACAGTGTGTGGAAGTCTCAAGGGACACCCCACACCCAAAACAATCAGGTACTGTCGCATTGCCGGATTTGTTCTCCGTAGGGTCGAGAAGGCCCCTTCCTTGCGTTCCGTCATTTCTAAAGACACTCAGGCGATGCAGGAGGCGGCCTTGCTTGGCGATGAAAAGGAGATGGCACGGTCGATTACTGCTATTATTAATACTCAGTTGAGGTTGGGATGAATGTTTACTTAGTAGCTCAAGAAATAGCGCACATGGTGCAGAAGAATATAAAAAGAAGGGAAGATGTATTGGTTCTCAACATAAGTAACCAAGTTATAATAAGGTTCGGAAGAGTAGAGTGGACGTGGCGGTTGGCAATCCTTGATGACAGGTTGATGTACCAAATGAGCTTTCTTTGGAAGACTAGTGTTAGTACTTACATTGATAAAGGCAACCACACCATGTTGGAGGGTAGTGAGTTGCTAGGTGATCCTCTCTGTTTCCAAAAAATTGCAAACATGATCTCATCACGAATACGGATAAAGGAGAAATTTTTTGCTTCTTCCGATCATCAAGCCTAAAGAGAAGGCACCACAAGGAATAAAATCACTCTTCGAAAAGGCAGTCTCCAATAGCGTCTTCGTAGCCATACATCACAGAATTCCTGGTGACCCAAACGGGCTCTACAAGGTGTATTTTGAGGGTGGAATCTATGTTAGGAAGGATCGTCCACCTACCAGGGAAGAGACGTGTGAGTATGCAAAGCAGGCTGCTGGTAGGGCTGTTCAGAATTCCCCCACGGTGGCGAAGTTTCATTTGTTGACCATGGAATGCATTGATCAGATTGGTCATGTGGACACTGAGACCTGGGAGGTAAAGTTCTATGAAGGAGCCTGGGTTAATTCTGGATTTGTCCAATCCGGAGTGTGATGTAGAAAAATACTTTCAACAATTCATTAATCGGTACTGGGACAAGTATGGTAGAATAGAACACAACTTTCGGCAGCAGGATGTTTGGATGTGGGTCATGTCATATAGACCAAAGAAGGATATAAATAAGAGACCTTCTTGGGTACCATATAGCAATCAGACTGATTTGTTCATTCCTGTCCTGATTGATGCTTGGAAGAAGGCAGGATTTATTGAAGATCGAAAGTGGATCTTCGGTTCTCCTGATAGTAATGATTTCAAGGTGGTAAACCCAGATCTTTGGACGGAGTTGCGATGAAAGAGGTAGAATTCCTACAGTTTCGTGAACTGAAGATCATCAAAGAATATGGCAACACTCTAACAATCTACACCTACACGAACTCTATTACGTTCCGAGGGGTGGTTGGGTTGGAAGATGGTTTATTCTCAAGTGAATTCCTCTCCAACCCAAATTGCAAAGTCGTCTTTCTTTTTGATTTGGTGAAGGAACACGGTTATACTTATACAATCGCCACTGACGGACAGACTTATGTCAACATCTCTTGGGGTAAGTCTGGCGTAAAGGGTGCTTGGAAGGTCTTACATTCCAAGCGTCATGAGAACACAAATCCGACGATCCTGGACAGAGACGCAATCAACGCAATGATAAAGTGTCTGTCTGAGGATGACATCAAGGCGGCTCAGTTCAAGAAATGATCTTGGATATCACAGATCCACGGTGTGATGTAAAAGAGTGTTTCCAAAAGTTCATCAACCATTTTTGGGACAAGCATGGTGGGCCAGGTGCTGTTGGTGGGGATTTCAAGCAGATTGACGTTTGGTTGTGGGTTCTCACACATAGGAAAAGTAATGAAACAGACACAACGAGATGTAAAGTATGGTTAGACCAATCCGATAAGTTTGTCCTTGATATAATCGCAACTTGGAAAAAAGTTGGATTTATCAAGAATAGAAGTGTTGTTTCCCTTGGGCCTGACAATAAAGAGTTCGAAATTGTGAATCTTGATGATTGGTATGTCGAATGATAGTTGAGATCACAAACCCCGGATGTGACGTAGAAGGACTATTTGTAAGATTCATGAATTACTATACAAATTGTTGGGAGCCATGGTTCCTTGATGAAAGCGTGTCTGAATTCCTGGAACACAAGAGGGATAAGATTTCGGACAATACGAAGTGTATAATAAACGCGTGGTTGCAGGCTGGGCTTATAGAGAAAAGGAAGCCGGCACCAAGACACCCATGGCATGATGAACGCTGTTGGTTCCTCACCCAGAAGGGTGAAGAATACTGGACAAAGAAAAACCAAAGGAGAAAGAATGATTCCTAAAAACGTCAAGAAAAGCATCGAAGTCATCACAGAAGATCCCAAAGTCAAAGCAGCCTACGACATCGAACAGTACATCAACGGGCTGTATAAGAAGAAAGAAAAAATCCAGGCAGAAGTACTCCCAAACCTGAATAGTCTGGCTGAAAAATTCCTCAAAGAAAGTTGGATCCCGGTCTGGAGAAAGAATCCAACTTACAACGGGAAGACTTCATCACCGATCCCAGATGACTTTGAAGTTTATGCTCCTTTCGTCCACCATACCAAAGACGGAAAGATTAAATTCCAACTTCAGGTTCAATGGCCTGCAAATCGTGGTGGAGTCGAAATTCCAAAGAAGTTCCTCCGACAAGCAAGATTTGCCCACCGATGTAAGAAGAAAGCTAAACGTGACCTTCTTGTCAGGAAGGTCGACGATCTTCTAGTCAAGGAATTCAAACTCCCGAACGGCGAGTTCCTCCCCCCGACTTGGGATGTTGAGAGAAAACCGACGATCGTCTGCGTTGGAAGGACTTTGAGTGGATACGAGATCCCTTTTAGTCTTGAGATGATGGATGCCAATAAGATCCACCAAGACTGGTGGAATCGGAAAAATGCAGTAGAAAAGGAGATCGAAGAATTCAGGAGCGTCATCCCTCCTCGTATTCAAGAGATGATTAGTTCCATCCTGGGTTCTTATGGTTCTCATGGGTCGTTGCGTGAATCGATGATTATGCCTGATGATAGTAGATTTGGCCGACCCAAATACTGATCTAAAGAAATTATGGCATGACTTAATCAACGGTATGGGCAAGCATGACGTTATATGGGATGGGCAAGGGAGATTCATATTTGAGGTTCTGATGGTTGGTGGATGGCTTACTGAAGGTGGGAATGTATCACTGGATAGATGGCCTCAGCTAAAAGAAAATGCCGAGTTATTGCTTGAGGCTTGGGTTCAGTGTGGAATTCTTGAAAGAATAAAGAACGATCATAATCCAATTATGCCCTCGAAAATCTATGTTGCGGTTGATAACGAGTATGTTGGTGACATCCTGGTCAGGAATGGGATGATACAACGAGGTACAATTCAGAAAGCTGTTTGACGGAGGACCGTGTCATAGCACTCCTAATTGGAGTGCTATGGAATGGTATCCCCGTAGATGGGATGCTATGACAGGATTAGGCCTGTCACGTTGCCCACAGGGCAGAGGAGACGGACATGGAATTCAATCGTCGCGTTCAGAAGGCCCGCCAGGAATTCATCAACAAGATTCCTGAAAACTGCCTCAACACCAAAGAAACTGCAACAAGCACGCTGGCCTGTCAGGATGATATCTGGGGTGACCATGACGAGCACTACCGCTGGGTCAATTGTCGGGACGAGAAGGGTAACCTCATTCCGCGACTGGACCCAGAAACCAGCGAACCCATGATGGATGGCGAAGGCAACCCCAAGTATGAGAAGTCCTTGGAACTGATCGGAAAGCCCCACATCCAGTGGGATCAGCACCTGGTCCAGATCCGGGTCAGCAAGGATTCCAGCCAGTGGTTCAAGCATTGGCCGGTGGCTGCTGAGCTGTTCCTGATTGGTAAGTTGGATGAAGCTGAAAAGCCTTGGTTGATCGAGGAGGGTGCTGAGCGGTTCATCACTGGTAAGATGCCGGTGAAGAACACGGAAGGTAAGTTCACTCGCGGTATTCAGGCTTTGCTGAAGCTTGGTATCGTGAAGAACATCGGTGATCAGGTCAAGTTGTCTATTGACGCTGAGAATGAGGATGCGAAGGAAGCTGATGTGGCTGCCAAGGAGTTGGTGGCTGCTCAGCCGCAGGTCGTCGAAGTCAAGGCCGAGTAAGTTTGTTTTGATGGGGTGGGACAATCGGTCCCACCCTTGTGAAAGGAGAAAATGGCAAAGTTTGACAAAATCGAGCTGGAAGCTATTCGTACTCTGGTGCGAAGTAAAGTTCATGCTGCTGTCAAGATAAAGGAAGACGAACGGAACAAGAAACGGTCTGAAGCTCAAGCTGCTTTTTCTGAACTGAATAACGAGATCTGCAAGAAGATCAGGTGTCGGGAACAGAAGAAGATCGAAGAAATTATGAAGGATATTAGGAAAGAATACCCTCTGGCCAGTAATCTCTATGGTCGTGGGAATAACTGTGGCACTGAGATCCACACAATTGGTGTCCAGGATGGAGAAAAATTAACCGTAAACGTCCGTATTAGTGGGACAATCAGTCTTGATATAGTTGTTGAAGTCCCAGAAGAAGACGGGAAGGAGTGGACCGCTGCACGAGATGCATTGAATGCAACGAACGGATCGTCCGTCGTTATCAAACACGAAGATATCGACGTAGCACTTGCAGAGGTTATCCTGACAGATCGAGCCAATATGATGGGTAAGATCGACGAGATTGTTGCCGGTATTCTCAAGAAATCCGGCGTGTAGTCAACCACAACTCAACAACAAGAGAGGAAAGAAAATGGCCGAAGAAAAACAAAAATGTAGCGCTCTGGCACTCAACGCACAGTTAACCACAGACGATATCGTAGCAGTTCGGGTTTCAGAACTCGAAACTGCTCTGGCCGTCGAAGAAGAAGCCCTCCGAAAGGAACGACAAGCCCTCCAAAAGACCAAAGAAAAACTCCTGACAGACTTCGACAAAGCCCTCAAAGACTTTGGTGAAACGGTCTACGGCAAACGAGCAGAAGAACTGAAGGTTTCTCTCGGAAAGATCTACCCACACCAGAAGTTTATATCCAACATCAACGTCAGTCTAAACGGGCGTTTCGACCCAGAAGATTGTGAGGACGAAGAGAACGTCCCAGAGAAAGAAAAGAAGAATGTTTATGTCCGAATGACCATTGGTATCAACTGCTGTGGTTCCAGGAGCGAAGTAACTCTGAACCTGTCGGAAGATACCTACCGATTCTGGCCGACTACTCTGAGGCAGATCAGGGCTGCTCAGACGAAGAATGACGCAGAGATCACCAAGAATCTGGAAAAGGTGGGTCGGAACTCCCTGGAAATCAAGAAGCTGCCTATGATGGAACGGGCAGTGAAGGCTGCTATTGCTAAGAAGAAGATCGAGGAGATCGGAGAAGAAGGTCTCCTGGAAGTGATGCGGAAGGTCAACATCCCTGCGATGCGTGCCCTCCCTCTGATCATTAGTCGTAAAGGCTAGTCGGTAATTCACAACCTGCCCCCTCTTTCGTAGAGCTTCCCCTCCACTGGAGAGGGGGTAGACGTGACTTTCCGATCACATGTAAGCCAAGAGTTAAAGATTCTTTCGATAAAGGAGAAAAGATGGACCTCTTCAAGCAATTCTGTGATGAATTGGGTGTAAAGGCCGAAGAAGTTGATAAAGAAATCAGTAAAGACGTTGAAATCCAACCCAACTTCTTCACAAGATGTGGCAGATATATCCATTATGGAGAAGAAATAAAAGATGACACTGTTATTGGTTTTAAAAGCGAAGAAGTATACCCACGTTCTGGCCTTAAATACATATATGTATTGGTCTATAAACACGAAATAGAAAAAATTAATCTTTATACACCAAAGGTAGAAGAATACACACAAGCCAATATAGACGATATAATGGCACAGATCTGTGCCAAACATCCATCGCCAGAATTGGATTGTACCTACGTAGTAAGGGAATATAATAGAATTTTTGTTTATGAACACCTGACTTACCCGGATGGGAATAGAGACCGAGCTGAAGTACTCCTACAGAAATATAAACGTTTGGTCTTGTTAGAAACTGGTAATGGAAATATACGCAAAGTAGCAGAAGATTTGGGTTTCCGATATTCATCAATATCAGGTGGAATTCTCGTCACATACAAAAAGAAGAAACCAAAGAAACCAGGAAAAGTCTCATTTGAACGAATAAGTGATCTAGCTCGTGATCTGAGTGAGATCATCAAAGAGCCATTCGGTGATTATAAAAAGTTCATCACATATTTTACCACCTATTGGGATAATCATGTCAACAGACGCCCAAAAAGGGCTGACCTTGCCAATTTCATCATCGTTGGAATCCCTATTGCGGAGAAGATTATATCAAAGAGGGGGATGAAGAAGTTGGGTGACTTCAAGAGGGAACTGTCCCGTGTACCTACACAACAGTTGTGTAAGGACAAGGACCCGATATTACGGAAGTTTGCGAGACTGATAAAGAGGTACAGAAATGAAGAAAAATAAGAAGAAATACCCTTTCCGGATTAGACAGAAGATTCTCATCCAAGGTAAAGTTGTGGCAGTAATGGAAGGTTGCTGTGTTGTCCGTCTGAAGAATGTCTTAAACCATCCTTTGGTTGTCACAATCCCCTGGGATATTATCAAGAAGGGGAGGGTGGAGGCGATTGAACCATAAGCGGGCACCTGAATTGACTCTTTTCATCTCTGCAAAGAAGACTGCCAAACTATTATCTCAAATGATAAGAAAGAAAGCCAAAAAAGGCGATTATTATATTATAGAAGTAAGATCTAGATGGTGGTACCGTGAAAGCATTGTAATATACTATAGTCGCTATTACAGTGGAGGGACATATGAACATATTTGTACTCTGACTCTATCTAGAGAAAATATTGAATGGTATAGTTATAATAGAGGGCAATGTAATGAATTTTGTGATATTGCAGACCCAACTTGTTTTGATCAAATTGTTGATAAGGTTATTGAAATAGCCAGTGAGTTTGGTCTTGAAAGGGAGAGAGGTTTTGATTGCCGTTGTGATACGAATGCCATCAAAATCAAGAAGCCAAGTATCTGGATAAAGTATAACGATGAAAAATGAAATGACCCAACATAAGATAATGAATAAAGTCAAAGAACAGCTAGAAAAATATGAATTCTTGAATATCCACCTCCAGGAACCACATGGTATTTTGACTGTAGCACTAAAATCACATAGTGAAATTATGATTAGAAGTTGGGTGTCTGATAAATCAATTGTTATTGATGCTGTAAATAATCCTCAATGTGAAAACTACGATCTGGCTGACCCAGATGTCTTTGAGAAAGTTGCAGAATCAATCATCGATATGCTATCTGCAAATGGGAAAAGTATGATAGAAAAACTTAGAGATGCTATTTCCAGAATTTCTAAGGATTTAAAGGAGATCGATGATGAATTTACCAAAACAAGAACTCATGGAAGCGGCTGAAAGAGCAATCCTTGCCGCTGGTGGCCCAACAAAAGCTTATGTCCATTTCAAGTACACCTGTGCCAACTGTGGTGAAAGATGTACCCTAACGGAACCAAACACACTGCACGAGTTTGGAGAATGTCATGCTTGTGGTCATAAGACACTGATCACAGAGGGTGGCTTCCTGTTAGGGTTAAAGTTAAAATGATTGATATCAATGATCCAAAAACCGATGTAAAGAAATTATTTGAAGAGTTTGTGAAATGCGATATGAACAAGAACACTTGGGGTGTTAATGGTCAGGGTGAGTTCTATTTTGATGATTTTTCTGTTATTACTTGGTTGGTTACTCGACGGAATAGTAATGGGTTGATTTCTGCTAGATATAATTCCGAAGATGATAGAGATGCAGGTGTATTAATATCGGCATGGACACAATGTAATTTTATTTATAACAAGAAATTTGGTGATGATACCTATCTGATGTATTGTCCAGTAGACAGTGGGTACGTCGAGAAAGTTCTTGTTGAAGGAAAGAATGCATTCGCGGAAGCCATGATTAAAGAAAGAAGAAGATATGAGAAGATATCATAGAAAGATCTGTGTAGAAATCTTTAATGAATTTCTCAAAAAGACTGGGTTAAAGGGTGGGGTAACAAGTAGTCGTCAAATAATCCCAGCAGACTATGAAGTAGTAGGATCAGTCTTAGCGGATGATTTTATTATATATTTTCGAGATAGAGATAGAAATATGGATGTAACAACATGTCTGAGATTCTCAGAAAATTCAATTATCGTCGAATCGACGCATTCTGATGATAAGGATTTCCTATTTGCAGACCCTGAGATGTTCTCGAAAACTGCAAATTCTGTTATTGAGAATATGATACGAACCATAAAACGCAGATCAGATAATATTCAAGAAGAAATAAAAAATCTACAGGATAGGAAAGAGAGAATTGATGCCATGGGAGTAAGATTAAGTGGAAAGTGACATTTTCAACGTCCTAAATGGAATTTACAAACAATTTATTAAACGGATGAATTCATATAAGTTTAGGTGCGGCATCAATCATTTTGGAAAAGCACAAAATATGACAATTGTATACGGAAGCATGGAATGGGGCGTCTATCTGGAATTTGTTGGAAATGATGTTATTGTTTTGTGTCATGAACGTTTTGAATTATCAGACCCAGATTCCATTGACAAAATAGTCGAAAAGATCCGAGAAACTTTCTTAGATAGAACAGAGTTGGAGCGAAAACAACTGAGAGATAAGATAAAGAAAAGTACAAAATTATTGTCTGAAATGGATGACTTCAAGAAAATCCTGGAGAAAGCCAAATGAAGTGTCCATCCTGTGGAACGGAAGATCCAAATATTTATGTTGGTTTCGTTAAAGTAGAATGTGTAAACCCGTCCTGTCCAAAGTATGTGCCTCCGAAAGCAAAACCTTGGAAAGACACCCTTAAAGAGATTGTAAAGGATCATGCTACAAATAATATCATTACCTCTTATACCAAAATACTGAAAAACCAATCACCAGCGCCAGTTCCAGCTCATTTATTGAATAGAAATGTGCCAGTACAACAATGTTCTCAGAAATGCGTCATATGTGGGGGCAACGTAAGCCTATTACCAGACTCAGACGGAGAATGTAAACTTTGCCAATTCCCAGTTATCCACCCTTCTATTACATTCATGTCTATAGGAAGAATCATATCAATCGATGGATATACTAGAGTTACACAAACTGACAACCCAAGAGCAGTATTCCTAAACTTCATACCAAAATTGAAATATCATGGACAAGGTTCAGAATCATTATGTTACGATTTCATGACTGGGCACGAAATATATCCCAATATTAAACCACAAAAATGGATGAAATATACCCCAGGGCTGCTGCCTTTTATTACACGCGACATTGTACTTGCTGAAGTTGTCATACTAAGACGCAATCAAGACGACACTTGGAGTCCAGATAACTTTGGGCGTATAGGATCAACAACACATGAACTAAAGGTCTATAGTCTTTTCAGGTCAACAGTATACGGTATGAAAATCATGATCAAGTACGACAAAGGTGACAATAGGATCACTGATATCTTCAAATGAAAACCACCCTAGGATTTGAATCAATTCAAGTTCCAAACCTGGTAAACAGGGTGGTAGCAGTTGAAGTAAGTCTAAAACACGATGGAGAATTATCAAAACCCACATCGGAAGTTGATTTAAGAGTAAGGATGTGGATGGTAGAAAGTGTAGGCTGTGATTATAATGGAGTACCGATGACACTATACAAAAAAGTTATAACAGCTATCCTAAGTAAGGGGAAATTCACCAGTAGTAATCCTAAAACAGCTGATGTCATTTCAAAGATTATTAATTTAGACGAAGTGATTAAGGTGGTAAAAGAAATCATCACAGGAGAAAACCAATGAAGAAAATAGGCGACAGGGTTGGCGCAATTTTGTGTGCTAGTGATAAGAAGCTGGAATTCCTTGGTTACGGCGTCTACCAAGGTGACACGATCCCGACAAAAGATGCTGGTGGGATGATGGCCAAGATGCTCTGTGAGGCTGGGATCCCCAACCCAACAATCAAACTGGACAACGGAGATATTGTCTACGGATGTGAATGTTGGTGGGGTGACGAAGAAAGTGTCAAGGCCAAAATCAAGCAATATGAAGCCGAAGGATTTACAGTAGAGATCATCAAGATCGCAGACGCCAGGGTACGGTAAATGCCGTCCTACAAAGCTGAAGTAATGATGTCCTTGGCAACAGCCAAGGAGCTAGTAGCAGAACTCACACAAGAATTGAACAAACGAGGATATCTAAAAGTCGAAGTTGCAGGATCTATCAGACGTAAGAAAGATTGGATTGGTGATATTGATCTGATCGTCCGAGGTGACGATCTCCTCCTTCTTGAAGGGCTTGGCGAGGCCAAGGAAAGAGGGGAATCCAAGTGGACATTCGTCTATAAAGGTCAGCAGGTCAATGTCTTCAAGTGTAAGGAAGAGCATTGGGGAGCAATGCTTCTATATTTAACAGGGCCAAAAGGATCAACTGTTGGATTGAGAATAAAAGCTAAGAAAAAGAATTATGTTTTAAATCAGTATGGTCTTTTTGATGAGAAGGGCAATCTTTTGGCTGCTAAAACTGAGGCTGAGATTTATAAGTGTTTTGGAAAGGAGTATAAGGATCCGGAGAAGCGTGGTAAATGATTATAGACATTCAAGATCCTAATTATGACCCCAAGGCTGAGGTGGACGATTATTTTGATTTTCTTGAGAATGAAGAAGGATACGGTAAAAACGCTTGGGGCTCTAAGGCAACTATGGTGGGTTGGATGTCCAGGAGATATAAAATGAACGTGTTCAATCATGTTACTGAATTATCAGAAGAAGTAGAAAAGGTATTTTCCATCTGGTTGAGTTGTAAATTGATAACCAAACTTCCTGGAACTCCAAACTGCTTCGTAAGGAGATAACTTTGGTCCCAGAACTGTTGAAGAGATTCCTAAAGAAAGTAAAAATTGTAAAAGACGGACCATGGAACGCAATCAGTGTTCATATCAATATAAATTCTCTAAAAGAAACCCAACGTCTTTATGATGAAAAAGACAAGAAAGAATTACGAAGAAAACAAGGCGTACTATTCAAAAAATTCTGTGCACAATTTAGCGTCGTAAAGGTACCTGGCAAGAGTATGAATGTCGTTTATATTACGGGCTTCCAAGGCGTCTCAGTAGTAACCGAAGATCCAGCAAATCCAAAAGCGCCAATAGGAATTATTGGGGATCTGTGGGTAACAAATAGCTACAAAACAGAATTTATGACATTCTTCCTGGATTCGAACGGGACTAAACTTTATAATTGCCAAGGTGATGAAATCAACGCAATCAACGCTCCTGAAATGATAACACAATTGAAGGAGCAAGTCAAAAAGGCGAAATGGTGAATCTTCTAACCAAGATCATCAAGAAAACACTTGAGAAAGTCAAGAAACCAGGCGAATATTTCGATCTAACCGATCGAGCTGAATGGTGCCTGATCTGTTTGGAGAAATATAGTAAACCAACTAATGATGTCCCAAATCAAGTACTCGCGACTATACAATTATACGATGGAATTATCTTTATAGGAAATCCTAGGGCTGGTAACCCCCAATTTCACTTAGATAATCCAGATAGTTTGGATGAATTTGCTAAATCACTGAGAGTGATTATAGACGAGTATACCCCAGGAGCAGAGCCTCAACTAGGAGTGAAGTACGTTCAAATTCCAGTGTGTGTCAAGCCGAGGAAAGTAAAGAGGATACCAGGGATAGGGATGAATTGGTAATGGACATAGAAGCAGTAAGAAATAGTCTACGTCAGGCAAAAGACGAACTACCGAAGAAATATCCAGGTCTGAAGTTTAGTACGATCACAACAAAGCGACATCATGTAAATTGGAACGGCTCATATTGGTATGATATTACATGTGTTCTATCAATGCCCAAACGATTTAGTATATCATATAAATATAGAATTTATTCAAACCGTGGTTCTGATCATTTTGTTTATGTTAGGAAATGTACACCAAAAGGTGGATATACCAGTAATCTCGGACTACGTGGTTTCCAGTGCCCAGATTTCAATTCAAAAGTCAAACCCTATAAAATTCTTGATTATATTCTAAACCAATGTAAGAAGATCAAAGAAGTCACTATCGTTAGAAATAGACATGCTTTTAAACCAAGGTGTTTTCTAAATCCAGAACCATCAATCCGGAACAATGCTTATTATGCTCAGTCTTCTATCGGGCGAGTTGAGATCGAAGTTGTAGCACTCAACCCAAAGACCGGAAAAGTGAGTTATGACAAGGGTGCGCTATCAGACCCGAATAATGGACTTGAACCATGGTACAAGTGCTTCATCTCATGGATTAGATGGCAAACACACCCAGTTAACGATTCATATCCCTGGGTTGAAGAGAAATTCATTCTTTACGATGGTGAATCTTACTTTTACCCATTCCATACCAAGATCCTTGAAAAGGATACAGCTTTCACGAAATGGTGTCATCATCTGACAATTGATGACAAGAAGGTCCTGGATATGGCAATTTCTGAATTGGTTAACGGAGCAAAAAATGTCACAGGATGAAGAAAAAGCGGCAGAATTAAAGGTAAACGACAAACTCAGACGAATTATTTCGGACGAACTGGCCAAACGTGGAATCGTCGCTGCTCTTTCTGCTGGTAGACTCAGGATTGATAATCTCCCAATGGCCTGTCGTATAGAATTCCAAGGACGGAAGGTTGTAGCTCAATTTATGAAGGGGATGGACCGGTACAGCCCAAATTGGGAAGAGATCACGTTGGTTGAGGAAACTGGAGATTCACTGGCAGATCCAAACTTCGATCCACAGGTGGCAATAAAGAGGGTAATCGAACTTTTTAATCACCTGAACGCTATCAGGGCTATGTGCAATATTGATATTTCAAAGCTCCCTCTTACTATGAATGAGTTGAAGAAGATGGTCCGAGACGCTGCGAAACCAATCCAAAATAATCTGAAGCTTGATATGTCTTGGTACGGAGAATATCTGACTGTAAACTTTACAAACGAAAAGACGACACCTTGGAAAAGGGGTAATAGTACAAAAATTTGGGGGTTTAAGAAAGATGGAGAAACTTTTCTTTATGAAGGTTATCCAGAAGATATTGAGAAAAGAATTACAGATCTGACTTCTCTTCTCAAGACGCTCGTGGAATCAGTAACATGAGATTTGGTAAGGACGACAGAAGTGCCACCTATTGGGATAGGTTACACTACAAGTGTGATAGTCTGAAAAACCGATATCGTTACCTGATAAATGGAAATACTCTAGATGTAATTCATATAGGAGGCTCACAAGTTTTCAAAGACCCAAACTGCAAAACACCTTATAAATTCATACGATGCGTCTTTAATGGTATAATAATGATTCCTGAAGATATAGCAGACCCAGGTGTAGAAATGGTAGTACGAATCTTTGCTGACTATTGCAACCCTGTGTCAGAAACTAAAGATTTCCTAATTGACCTAACGGATGAATTATTTTGTACGATCCCTGGAACGTACGTCCCGGTGAAGAATTCAAAAGAAGTATGTGAATGGATACGAAAAGAACTCAGAGAAAAGACCCAAGGAGAGACTAATGGCGAAGGAAAAGAAGGGCATTCTGGTTGACGGAAAGAAAGTCCAACTACTCACAAATGAAGATATCTTCGACGTCTACGGATGTCAAAGCCTCCTAATCAAGATGCTGGACGACGACGATAAAGAAATCGTCAAAGCCAGGATCTACCAGATCCAAGAACGGTATATCACCTCAGCAAAGGCCCGAATCAGGTCGGAAGCCAAATTCGTAGGCATTGACGGCTTGGACGTCAACAGCCTTGCACACATGTTGGAACAGGTCAGGGAATTCATGGGCGCTGAAATCCAAAAAGCGTCCATGGGAGGCGGAGGCCCAGTCAATTTGATGGGGATCATTCTCCAATCCCACCAACGAGCCGGTGGTGATCTGAAGGGGATCAACCTGGGTCAATATGGTGTCAAAGAAGCTCCAAAGGAAGAGAAGCCACCCGAAAGGGACGTTGACCCTGAATGGTTCAAGAGGAAGGGCGAAGGTGCTGGAAAATGTATGTTCGATGATCCAAAGTGGGCCAAGATTGCCAAGGCTTTCCTGGCTCTGGAAGATGCACGGACGCCGATTGAGATTTGTCAAGCAATTTCGCTTCTCAACCAGCTTCAGCACAATTCCTTCCACGTGCTGATTGATCTCCAGACTGGTCGTATGTTGGAGGATATGAGTGTCGGAAAGGTGGACCACAATGAGGCCAGAAAGAACCTGGAGGACGTTCTGAATATTGCTCGTAAGGATGGTGACCCTATGGATTTCATTGGGAAGATGAGCGAGGAGATCAGGAATCTGATGAATCGGTACTCCAAGCATCAGCGTGATCCTTCGGGAAAGATTCATGGATAACCAAGTTGTAATAGAAGCTTGCCTGGACCAATTTAGGAAATACAAATTCCAAATTGGTCCAGGCAATATATTAAAGGCTTTTGGTTTTTCTTATTTTATTTATATAAACGGTCCTCTACTAATAGTAGCAGTCAACATTAAAGGTAATATAGTAGAGAAGATTTCGGTGATAGAATTGGCAGACCCCAAGTTTGATCCAGAATTTGTCGAGAGTGTTATTTTACGTGATGTCTGGGATAGGGCCAATCTAGGAAAGATTATTGCTAACCTGAGAACTCATGAGATTTGCGTAAGGAGCCCCTGGAGCACATGGAAATAGAGAAGAGGCAACAGGAGTTCTATGATATAATTAAAGAAGCAGCGAAAAAAGCAGAGGTTATTTTTCAAAGTAAGAAGAAAAGTTTTCATGAGGTTAAAGAAATAGAAAATATATGTTCTAAGAATATGTCTGATTTTTTGAACAAAGAATTCCCAAATTGTGTTATTACCGTCAGTCGTCTAGACTTTTCCGAATGGAACGTAGAAACCATTTACACACTAGTAAAAATCACCTGCAGCAAGGTGGCAAGAATAGAATGTCGTATGTCAGGAAGCACAAAATGGAATTATGAGGTATCAGACTTCAATCCACCAACTCAGAAATATACACGAGCTTACGGCCATCCTTTACCCACAAGTACGATGTTCAATTTCCAAGGAATTTCTGATTATTTCAAGAACAATGAAGGAAGAAAAGTAACTGAGGACGCCAATATTATACCAGGTATAATTGACTACTTGAAACAAAACACTGGTCTAAAGATTGCATATAAGAAGATGGGGGTAGGAGAAGACGGTAAATCATTCAAGTATATGATTACGATAAAAGGCGAAGATCGTCTAGGAGTTGATATTTTCCTTTCGCAGATTGATTCAACCATCTCAATTACTGATTGTTTTATTGATCAGGTTGATTCTGAACTTGATATTTCAGACCCGAAATGCTTTGAGAAAATTATAGACACGGTCGTTACTATTTCAAAGAATAGGTTAAACGGATATATCGCTGCCTTGGAAAAAGAGATAGAAACATCACAGAAGCATCTAAAGGACAGAAAAACACTCTTGTCTCAGGTCGAGAGTGTTAAGGAGAAGAATAATGGCAACCAAACAGGAAGTTGAAGCGGCGTTAGAACTACTCAGAAAAAATTCTGAGAACGTTTATGCTTTTGATGATCTAGAAATAATTGAATGTAAAAGGTGTAATAAAGTTGTTGTTCAGGATGAAGAATCTGAAGGGATGTGCCTCAAATGCTGGGGAAAGACTGAATCTGAGAAAACAAATATTCAAAATAAAATAGTAACTATGTTAACTAAGAAAGTATCGAAAATTATTAAATTTTCCAAGACCAAAAATAGTGAACGTATTACGCTCACCTATAGGCCTGGTGGTTTCAACGGTGACTGTACAATTACATCAAAATTCGAACTTGACCAACAAAATGTTGTTGTTGGTATCGATACAGATTCCAGTAATCTTCCAACAAAACACCTCTGCTTCAAGAATAGATTCTGTTTAGCAAATCCAAACGTTCATGAAGAAGTAAATGAATGGCTCATCGCCAAATTTTATAAGATCGAAATGTCAATCCGAGCTCAGGCTTTTGTCCCGAAGAACCTTACCTACAAGAAATATATTGAACTTGGTGGTAAAGATAAAAACCTCGCCAAACTTGCAGTTTTAGTAGGAGAAAAACTTGAGTAACATGACATGGGGCGAGACAATAGAATTATTGAAAGAAGAAGGATTCACGATCGAGATAAAGAATAATACCTTGGGGGTAAACACCACCCATCAGTCGCAAACGTCAGGTAATATTACGATCAGAGCAAAGAAAACTGGTATTAGGATAGATATGTCACAGAGTGTTTATCAGAATGTAAACCCACACGTGAACTACCTAATCGAAGTCTACGTAAGGACAGAATCTGGTGGGTACAAAGTACATATGGGATATAATTTCCTACCAGAGGCAACTGATCTAAAGGATACCCTACAAAATATCAAAGTACCAGAGATGATAAAACCCAAGATCGAATGTTATACTTTTAGTGAACCAATGTATAAGAGAGAAGAATCACACCATAATCTGGCAATGAATGTGGCATTATCCACATGGTCCCTAAAGATCCATTGCCAGATAGCAACAATAACAGTAGCACCAGTCACTCTAGAAGAAGACGGAAGAATAACCACAGATAATCTGGCAGACCCGAAATCGTCTATCTGGTTCCTGTGTGACTGTACAAATTTCTTTGGAGCAACCTACGACTTCATCACAGATGGAGAGAAGGTTTACCCAATCAATAGGTATGGTAATAAGAAGATCACTGCAACAGTCAGTCCAAAGGCTACTGTCAAGTTGAATAAGCTATCAAAGTTTGATCAACAGATCGTCCATAGAGCAATCGAGGAATACAAAAATGGGATCTAAGAATGAATATGACAAGGCTATTGAAAAATTAAAAGCACTGGCACAAAAAGCAGGTGTGACGGTAGTAGAGAATGCTGATGAATTTATTCTAACTAAGGGAAGGATCAAGGATGTAATCAAAAAAGTAAAGAATAATTATTATACAGATTATTGTGAAATTGATGTGTTCTGTGAATCGGAAATTTGTGGTCTTACCAGGATGAGCAGAGACTCATATTATACTGGTAATTCATATAAGCCAGATCATGAAATTAGAATTATTGAAAATGGAGATAAAGACACTCTCAAGTATATGACACATCTTGAAAACTTCTATCAAGAAATGGTAAAAATTGGTCTAAAAGTCTCAGGTACAACACCAAATTTTATTTTTAAGAATGATATTGTCAAAGTCCAAATTGAAACCAAACGTGGTTATCGAAATTATAAAGTATACAGAAGGAATGAACACTGGAAGTGGGTAGTTGCATTTAGTTATGGTGGAAATCTTGACGATCTAAAGAGAGCTATAGAGATTGTTAAGAATATAAAGGCTCCTAAAAAGATTGATAAGAACAAACTTGAGCCAAATAATACGAACGGTTACATGTTTTCGAAGCCCAAATATTGTCGTAAAGATCATGTTTCACTACAATATGATCATACAATATTGCATGCTACCGTCATGCGACCAGTAACAATCGACGAGAAATGTAAAATTGATATGAGTGTCGAGAAGCCTGGCGAAGACCCATGGTTCTTGATCGAATGTAGGCGATGGGGGCCAGGGAGTGATTTCAAGATCCTCTTTCGAAAGCCCAATGAATATTTTATGGTTACTGGGGAAATGAACCTGGTAATTAGTACTGACCCAGAGAGAAATGTTCCACTCACCGAATGTGATAGGATTCTTCTGGACAAGATTACCACTATATATGCACAAAAAGTTCTCGGTCTACAAGTCGATCTCTCTGGTGTGGAGATAAATGAAGATGAAGAAATTTGAACGTGCATATATCCCCAAAGACGAACAAGAACGAATCACAGCGGAATATATCAGAATCTACGACGAAGATCCCAAAAAGATCTTCGAAGATGGACAAATCCCCCCACGAGACAGATTTATCGCAGATCTAATCAGGGTAGCAGAGGATGAACGAAGTAAGGAGATCTGGAAGAATGATATATACCAGGTCTCAATTC
>Ga0265297_10000418_pt1 | contig 130279 bp, 106 predicted proteins | sample Munlanlwell13791_FD_192502 | JGI IMG/M metagenome (GOLD analysis project Ga0265297, IMG submission 192502) | Leachate microbial communities from a municipal landfill in Southern Ontario, Canada - Leachate well 137-91 | ecosystem: Engineered > Solid waste > Landfill > Unclassified | place...
AGAAATTCCCGTTCTACCTGAAAGAATTGGAGTTCAGATACAATCACCGTCAGCACGACCTTTATGATGATCTAGTGAAATGTATCTCTGAGTATTCTCGGGTGGCTTCTATTCAGTAATCACCTTTTTCTTTTGTCTCACCTTAACGATCGCGTGGGATGGACCCATTCATGGGATTTCTTCTGCCGAGCCGCGTTCATACCCCCCGGCCAGCCCGGGGCTTCCCCACCAGCACCGGCCCAACGGATGCACCGCCACGCGGGGACCGGCCTCATCGGCCCGGCAAGAACAGGACTCACGATTCAACAAATGGTTGATTAAGTGAATAAAAAAAATTAGAGCCGGGATTTCGTCTTCCGGTGTTCCATGATCCCGGCAACAACCGTATCAAAGTCCTTTTCGAGCCAGGTCTTGCGCTCTTTGGTATAATCCCCGCTTCCATGGGTATAACTCTGGATGAACCGGATTGCATCTGCAGGACCGAGGTTTTTCACCAGCACTTCAAACCCCTGAATACGGATCTCGTTAAGCGTCTTTACTTCCATTGGCTGTCACCTCCATGAACCACTGTACGGGATTTTTGGTTTCAACAGTAATCTTATCCTCGTGCCTCTTAATAACTTTGATGAGAGAATCATCGGTCGTCAGGAATGCTGCCCCGGCGTGTTCGGCACATGCGAGGTGCAGGGAATCGAAGGTATCCATCCCTTGTTCGTGGAATGATCGTGCCCGGGTAATGAGACCCTGATCGAGATTCACCTGTTCGCGTGCAAATTGCATGAGGCTACCAACATGTCTGCGTCTCTCCTCATCGGAAATCCTGGCAATTTCAAATTCGATCGTCTCGCTTCCTACAAGGATCCAGTCATCGGTGCATCGTTTGAGAATCGCGATCACTGCTTCGGTTTCCATCCTGATCCGGTTTGAGGTTTGATCATCGAATGGCCTGCAGAGGCAGCAGACATCCAGGTAGATTCGCATGAGAGTCTCCTGATCCTTTATTTTTCCCAGGCATCAATAAATGATTGTATCCGCTTGCGTTTTCACCCTCTCGTCTCTCGCAAGTGTTGGGCCACGACACAAAACCTTATGCAGGCTACCCGGACGGCCAGACGTAAATGAGGGTACACGGTTTGATCCGTTGCCACAATTCTCGAAAAGGTCCTTGAGCCGGAGTAACTCCATAACCTTATTTTACCCATCCCTCAAACTATAGTTGAACCTTTAGGGGGGGTTGCGGTGAGCCGGAAAAGTGTCAATTTCACGATAAAGGAGATCAATTCCGATCTTGCACAGTTCCGGGACCTCAACATCACGATCGGCTCCATCACCCGAGAGCGGTGGGAAGAGCCGATGGGGCCCACGCCGTACCCTTCGCTCACGACCCTCCGCTCCTGGGACCAGCGGCTTCTGAGCCGGTACAAGCCGTTCTACATGCCGTTCTGCGACCTCTGCTGCCTCTGCACGTACGGGAAATGCGACCTGACCGGCACCAAGAAAGGTGCCTGCGGGATCTCGATGCCCGCCCAGCAGTCACGCACCGTCCTTATCGCTGCGTGTATCGGGGCTGCCACCCACATCAGCCACTCGCGGGACCTCCTCAACCACGTGATCGCAACCTCCGGGCGTGACTGCCCGATCAATGTCGGCGGGACCAGTGTCGAAGTCGAGGCGCCGATCACCCGGCTGGTCTGCGGGGTCAAACCCGAGACGCTCGGGGACCTCGAACCCGTGCTGGACTACTGCGAGAACCAGCTGACCCAGCTCCTCGCGGTCACCCATACCGGCCAGGAAGGGAACCACCTTGACTTTGAGTCCAAGGTCTTCCATGCCGGCATGATCGACCACGTGGGAATGGAGGTCGCCGACATTGCGCAGGTCTCGGCGCTCGGCTTTCCCAAGGCAGACCCGGAAGCTCCCCTCTGCGACCTCGGTCTTGGCACCGTGGATACCAAAAAACCGGTCATCCTCGTCATCGGCCACAACGTCCCCCCGGCAACCGCGATCATCGATCACTTAAAAGAGACCGGCCTCTTCCCCGAGGTCGAAGTAACCGGCATCTGCTGCACGGCGCTCGATGTCACCCGGTATTCGCCGCGGGCGAAGATTGTCGGCCCGATCTCATGGCAGCTCCGCTATATCCGGAGCGGGGTGCCCGATGTCATCGTCATCGATGAACAGTGCGTCCGGACCGATACGCTGACCGAAGCAGCCCGGATCCATGCGCCCCTCATCGCGACAAGTGAGAAGAACTGCCTCGGCCTGCCCGACATGACGGACGAGACGGTCGACGCGATCGTTGCAGGGTTTGTCAGCGGAAAGGTCACCGGCGCCCTTATTCTCGATCCGGAGAAAGTCGGGGAGGTCGCGGTCGCAACAGCAATGGCTGTCGCCCCGAAGCGGAAGAAGCACAGCGTCCTCCCGACAAAGCACCAGCTTGGCGAGTGGGCGAAAAAATGCACCCAGTGCATGCTCTGCCGGCGTGCCTGCCCCAATGACCTCCCGATTGCCCAGGCAATCAGGCTCGCGGCATCCGGAAACCTCTCGGGTCTCGACGAGCTCTACGATGACTGCCTTGGCTGCGGCAGGTGCGAATCTGCCTGCAAGCAGAAAATCCCTATACACAGTCTCATCGTTGCCGCCGCGGACAAGAAGACAAGGGAGGAGACCTACTGCCTGCGGAGCGGGCGGGGCGCCATCCAGGACCTCGAGATCCGCAAGGTCGGCGGTCCCATTGTGCTCGGCGAGATCCCGGGCATTGTCGCGTTTGTCGGCTGCGCCAATTACCCGAAAGGCTCGCGGGAAGTTGCCGAGATGTGCATGGAGTTCGCACGGCGGAGGTACATTGTCTGCACCTCCGGGTGCTCTGCGATGTCGGCCGGCATGTACCGTGACGAAGAGGGCAAGACCGCGTACGAACGGTATTCCGGCGCATTCGAGGCCGGCGGGATCGTGAACGTGGGCTCCTGCGTGGCGAACTCCCACATTGCCGGCGCGGCGATCAAGATCGCGAGCATCTTTGCAAAGCGCCCCTTACGGGGCAATTACGAGGAGATCGCCGATTACGTGTACAACCGGGTCGGCGCAGTCGGCGTTGCATGGGGCGCCATGTCGCAGAAGGCTGCATCGATCGCAGCCGGGTTCTGGCGCCTTGGCATTCCCGTTGTTGTCGGCCCTCATGGTACGAAATACCGCCGCATGCTGCTCGGGCGTGCCGACAAGGATGCCGACTGGTTCGTGTACGATGCCCGGACCGGGGAGAAAGTGTACGGAGGTCCCGTGCCCGAACACCTCTTCTTTGCCGCGGAGACCAAGGAAGAGGCGATGGTCATGGTGGCAAAACTGACCATGCGCCCGAACGACACGAGCAGGGGCCGGGCAAACAAGCTCGCAAACTACATCGACCTCCACAAGCGGCTCGTTGGCGGCATCCCGCAGGACGTGTACCGGCTTGTCCGGACCCATGCGGACATCCCCCTGACCATGAAGGACGAGTGCCTGCTCCACCTGTCCGGGCATGACTGGAAGGAGTCGCCGATCCCCGACCCGACGCTCCTGCCCCGCATGGTCCACCAGAAGAGGGGTGACTAGACCATGCCGATGACCGATTCCTGGCAGACCGCCGAGATCCCCGGGCCCAAGAAAGCCTCCCTCATCATTAAGCCTGACATCGCAGACGCCCTGATCAGCCGGGCAAAACGCCCGATCATGATCGTCGGCCACGGCATCATCGAGTACGAAGTCGAGGGCAAGCCCCTCATCGACTGCCTCATCGCCCTTTCCCGGAAAGCGAAGATACCGGTCGTTGTCTCCGCGAGCACGAACAAGGAGTTCCTCTCCCGCGGATTCGAACCCGCCGCCATCATGTCGGCGGTCGAGATCAGCAGCCGGCTGACCGATCCGGAATGGAAGGGGCTTGACGGAAAAGAGTCGTACGACCTTGCGATCTTTGTCGGCCTCCCGTATTCCATGCAATGGACGATCCTCTCCGGGCTCAAGCACTTTGCCCCCGGTGTCAAGACCATGACCTTCGACTGCGTGTACCACCCCAACGCGAGCTGGTCGTTCCCGAACAGCACGATCAAGGACTGGGCGGCAAACCTCAAGGGCATTGTCGAGAATCTCGAGGACTAACGGAGCACACCATGTTTGAGAAGATCCCGGTTGAAGTAGGCCTTGTCCATGAAGGGGAGCGGGTCCGCAAGAACGACATGCAGGTGGAACTGGGCGGCCCGCACATCGCAGAAAAGTTCGAGATTGTCAGGGTCAGGCCGGCCGACCAGATCGAGGACGGTGCGATCCGCATTACCGGCCCCGACATCAGCGCGATGGAAGAAGGTAAGAGTTACCCGATCGGCATCGTTGTCGAGATTGCCGGCGCAAAGGTGGAGCCGGACCTCGAAGGGGTTGTCGAACGGCGGATCCACGAGTACTCCAATTTTATTGAGGGCTTCATGCACCTCAACCAGCGGTACGACATCTGGATCCGGCTCTCGAAGAAGTCCTACAAGAAAGGGCTCACCTCGTTCCGGTTCATCGGGGAAGTGATGCACGAGCTCTTCAAAAACGAGCTCCCCATTATCGAAAAGGTCCAGATCACGTTCATCACCGACCCGGACACGATCAGGCCCCTCTATGCAGAAGCACTCACAACGTACGAGGCACGCGATGCCCGGGCACGGGGGCTTTCCGACGAGGAGGTGGACACGTTCTACGGCTGTGCATTGTGCCAGTCGTTTGCCCCCACGCACGTCTGTGTCATCACCCCCCAGCGATACGCGAACTGCGGGGCGATCAGCTGGTTTGACGGCAGGGCCGCGGCCGGGATCGACCCCAAGGGGCCGATCTATGCGATCGAGAAAGGGACCTGCATCGATGCAGAGAAAGGCGAATATACCGGGGTGAACGAGAGCGCGAAGAAGCGCTCGATGGGCGAGGTGAGCCGGGTATATCTCTATTCCGCGTTCGGGTACCCCCACACGTCCTGCGGGTGTTTCGAAGGCATTGCCTTTTACATACCGGAAGTCGAAGGGTTCGGCATCGTCCTCCGCGGGTTCCGGGATGTCACGGTCAACGGCCTCCCCTTCTCAACGATGGCCGACTCCACGGCCGGTGGCCGGCAGATCGACGGGTTCCACGGCATCTCCATCGAGTACATGCGGTCGAAGAAGTTCATGGACGCCGATGGCGGTTACAACCGTGTTGTCTGGATGCCGCAGGAGACAAAGGAGCGCCTGAAACAGTACATCCCGGAGTCCGTGTACGGTGCGATTGCCACGGAGAAGGACGTGAAATCGATCCCGGAACTGAAGGCGTTCCTCTCCGCACATGACCACCCGGTCATGAAGCGCTGGGAGACCGGGCCTGAGGCCGGGCAGGACGCACTGGCCGGCGATGGCCGGCACGTGCAGGTCTTCTCCGGCGGGGACATCCCCCTCACCTCCGGGGGGTTCCGGATCATCCTCAAGAACGCACGGATCACGGCCGAGAAAGTGATCATCCAGCCGATCAGGCCGGGAGGTGAGCACCATGGCACGCAAAAACCCTGATAACGGACCCTCGCTCGATGCCGAGCAGCTCTTTGCCCTCGCACCGCAGCTCCGCGAACTGCTTAAGGGCGTCCACCAGATCGAGCTCGAACAGTTCTCCATGGAGATCGGCGACCTGGAACTTTTTATCCCCACGTCCGGTACCGGGCACGCAGCCCCGCACCCGGCAGCGTCTCCCGCGCCCGCACGGGTAAAACCAACGAGCCTGATCCGCGAGTCCTACTTCCCCCCGAATGCAGCATTCCCCGGAAAGATCCGCGAGGTCCGGCTGGGCGCGACAAGGGCCGAGGGAGGGAGCAGGTCAAAATCCCTCACCATCGGCGGTGCAACCACGCCAGCATACTTTGATTTCGGGCACCCGCCCCGCCACCCGCCGGTCATCTCGCTCGATGTCTTCGATATGCCCGTTGGCCTGCCCAAGGTCTTAAAGGAGAACGTGGCCGAGGTGATGAACGACCCGGCCGAATGGGCGCGGATGAACGTGAACAAGTTCGGCGCGGACGTGGTCACCATCCACCTGATGAGCACGGACCCGCTCTTCCGCGATGCCACGCCGGCTGCTGCGGTAAAGACGGTCGAGGAGATCCTCCAGGCCGTTGACGTCCCCGTGATCATCGGTGGCTGCGGCGACCCGAAGAAAGACGCCGAGGTCTTCACGGCCGTTGCGCAGATGGCGGAAGGCGAACGGCTCCTGATCAACTCGGTCACCCTCGATATGGCGGAGTCTAAAACCCTCGAACGCGTGGCAACCGCGGCCCGGGACCACGGGCACGTCCTGCTCGCCTTTACCGGCCTTGACCTGAACAATGCCAAGGAACTCAACCGCCGGCTGTACGAGTACATCCCTCCCGAGCAGATCGTGATGGACCTCACCACCGTCGCGCTCGGGTACGGCCTTGAGTACTCCTTCACCATCCACGAGCGGGCACGGTACGCCGCCCTGATGGGAGATTCAGAGCTCGCCCACCCGACCATCTCGGCCGCCACGAACGCGTGGGCTGCCCGGGAGGCCTGGATGAAGATGGCCCCCGAATACGGGACACGGGAACTCCGTGGACCGATCTGGGAGACGATCAATGCACTGACGCTGCTCCTTGCGGGAGTCGACCTCTTCTTAATGATGCACCCCGCAGCGGTGCTGACCCTCCGGGAGATCATCCCCCGGCTCGGAAAGACCGGTGCGCCCCATGCCGACCAGATCGCCGACTGGGTGGGGGTACGCATATGAGCCCCGACGGCCAGCCCGAAACGGGAAAGAAACGGAAGAGCATCAAGGAGATCAGCCCGATCGACGTGTACAAGCTCCTGCCCAGGACCAACTGCGCGGAGTGCGGCGAGGCGAACTGCATGGCCTTTGCCACCCGGCTCGTGAACGGCGAACTGCTGCTCGTAGACTGTCCCCCGCTCCACACCGATGAGTACCGGGCATCCCGCGAGAAACTCGAACGCCTCCTTGCACCCCCCGTGCGCACCGTCACCATCGGCACCGGGGAGCGTGCGATAAACATCGGCGGGAAATACGTGTTGCAGCGGCACGATTTCACGTACCACAACCCGACGCCCATTGCCATCGATGTCCACGACCTCATGCCAGAAGCCGAGCTGCTCGAACGGGTCCGGCAGATCGAACAGTTCGCGTACAATTACATCGGCAGGACGCTCACGCTGAACGCAATCGCCGTCCGCTCTGTCTCAGGAGATCCCACGAAATTCGGGAATGCGGTCCGGACCATCACCGGGGCAAGCCATCATCCCCTTATCCTCTGTGCGCTCGACCCGGAGGTGATGGCTGCGGGCCTTGCCGAGGCAAAGGAACGCCGCCCGCTCATCTACGCGGCAACCGAGACCAACTGGATGGCGATGGCCGACCTCGCGCTCAGCCACAAGGCCCCACTCGCGATCTTTGCCCCGAACGATCTCGCCCTGCTCCGCTCGCTTGTAAAGACGCTCCTTGCCTGCGGCGTCCAGGACCTTGTGCTCGACCCGGGCACGTTTGCGGATGAAGGATTCCCCGACACGATCGCCAATTTCACGGCCATACGGGCTTCTGCCTGCAAGCAGTTCGATGAGTTGTTCGGCTTCCCCCTGCTCGGGGTCCCGCTCACGGTCTGGACCGGCACGGAACTCTCCGAAGACGTGCTCACGTGGCGCGAGGCGATCACCGCCTCGATGCTCATCTCGCGGTACGCGGACCTCCTCATCATGCACAGCCTTGACGGCTGGGTGCTCCTGCCCCAGCTGATCTGGCGGTTCAACATCTACACCGATCCCCGGAAGCCCGTTACGGTCGAGGCTGGGGTCAGGACATTCGGGAGGCCGGATGCCAAATCCCCGGTCCTCATGACCACCAACTATGCCCTGACCTACTTTACCGTGGAGTCCGACATCAAGGTGGCAAACCTCGACTGTTATCTGATCGTTGTCGATACGGGCGGCCTGAGTGTCGAGAGCGCCGTTGCCGGGCGGAACTTCACGGCCGAGGGGATCGCCGCAGCCCTCAAGTCCAACAACGCTGCCGGCCTTGTCACCCACACGACGCTCGTCATCCCGGGCCTTGCCGCCCGGCTGAGCGGCGAGACCGAGGAGGCGACCGGCTGGAGGATCCTTGTCGGGCCTAAGGACTCCTCGGGCATTCCCCAGTTCCTCCGGGAACGCTGGCCGCCGGAAACCTGATTTAAATAGTTCCGGCTGCCACCTTTTCTCCATATTCATAGTGCTGGAATGCCCGCATGGGGTATTCCGGTGAATACCGGGATGACACGATGACAGGTACGTTCAGGGTGATCTTTCACCCCATGGAAAAGGAAGTACCTGTCGTACCCGGGACTACGGTCCTTGCCGCGATCCGGGCCGCGGGGGTCCAGGTCGAGAGCATCTGCGGCGGGAAAGGCGAGTGCAACAAGTGCAAAGTGATCCATGTTCTCGGCGACTGCGATGCCGGGACGCCCGCCGCAACCAAGGGGCTGACCGGGGATGAGATCTCAAAGAAGTACTGCCGCAGCTGCCAGACGCATATCCTCGGGCCCTGCGAGTTCTCCATACCGGTCGAAAGCCGCATCGACTCCCCGAAGATCCTCTTAAACCACCACGAAACGGAGACGCAGCCCGACCCGTCGGTTACCCGGCACCTGCTCGTCCCGGGACACCTCCATACCCATGCTGCCGGCCACCGGTCCCTGAAACTGGAGGGATACCGGGAGACCCGCCCCCACATGACCCGGGAACAGCTCCACCAGCTGATGGCAGCAACGGAAACCCTGACCGTCACCATCACCCGCACGGGAGGATATCCCGAGGTGATGCTGATCGAAGCGGGCGACGCCACCGCACGGAATTACGGTGTTGCGCTCGACCTCGGCACCACTACGGTAGTGGGCGTCCTCGCTGACCTGAATGCCGGCACGATCTGTGCCGAGGCATCCGACCTGAACCGGCAGATCACGCATGGCGAGGAACTGCTGACCCGCATTGCCGTTGCAAAGAAGCCCGGGGGAAAGGAAAAACTCCAGGCTGCCGCGGTGGAGAGCATCAATGTGGTGATCGGGCAGCTTGCTCGTGCAGCCGGAGTAAAGGAACAGGAGATCACCGATATCTGTATTGCCGGCAATACCGTGATGGCGTTTCTCCTCCTTGCCCACGACCCCTCGTGCCTCGAGATCGTCAACACGGAGATCTCCCGTATCCCGGAGGTTGTCAAAGCCGGCGCACTCGGTATTGCGGTACACCCGGAGACCCGGGTCTTCTGCCTCCCGAACGTGAGCAGGTTTGTCGGGGGCGATGCGGTCGGTGACGTTGTTACTGCTGGTGTGAATGCCTCCCGCGAACTCTCGCTGGTCATCGACCTTGGCACGAATGGGGAAGTGATCCTTGGCAACGCCGAGTGGCTTGCCTCGGTCTCGTGCGCATCCGGCCCGGCATTCGAGGGCGCCGGCATCTCGTCGGGCATGAGGGGAATGAAAGGCGCGATCGATCACGTGAACATCGACCCTGCCAGCGGGGAGGTGACGGTGACCACGATCGGAAACGGGAAGCCACGCGGGATCTGCGGGTCGGGCATCATCGATGCCGCAGCGGAGATGGTGGCTGCCGGGATCCTCGATTTCACCGGTAAGATTGTTGAAGGAAAGCCCGGTGTCCGCCAAGGTACCGGAGGACTTGAATTCGTCCTTGTCCCAAAGGAGAGGAGTGCTACCGGGCAGGAGATCCTCATCACCCGCGATGACATGGCCTACCTCATGGACTCGAAGGCCGCCACCTGCGGGTCCATCGGCGTGCTCATGAAAAAATACCGCGTGGGTGTGGAGGACATCAGCCATGTCTACCTCGCCGGTGCGTTCGGGGCCTATGCGGATATCAGGAAGATCATCGCGTTCGGCATCATCCCGGACTTTTACCGGGCAGAGTTCCACCAGATCGGGAACGGCTCCCTTGCCGGTGCCTGCGCCACCCTCATCTCACGGAAGAAACGGCAGGAGGCGGCCGATGTTGCAAAGAAGATGGTGTACATCGACCTGCTGGTGGACGCCGACTTCATCGAGGAGTACAGTGCAGCGGTCTACATCCCGGGCAAACCGGAGTATTTCCCGAAACACTGACCGGTTTCACAACAATACGGGCCGGGCGACCGGTTGGTTCCGGTTGCAGGAAACCCCGGAGTTCCGGGACATTTATACAACCAGTACGGCGAATGATTGTACCAGGATGAGTACAGATGAGTGCTGACAACACCCGGGACAACTGGGAGGCAGATTATTCGCGGAAGGGGAACCTCTTCGGGGGTGCACCGCATCAGCTGCCCCCGTTCCCTGCCGGTTCCCGGGTGCTGGAAGCCGGGTGCGGGAACGGGAAGTCGCTCTCTGCGATGGTACACCGGGACTGGTGCGTGACCGCGATCGATTTCTCACCCAGGGCAACGCTCATGGCCCGGGCGATCGCACGGGACGGTGCCGGGACGGAGGTCGTGGTCGCGGATGCCCGGACGATCCCGTTCCAGAACGGATCCTTTGACGGAGTGGCGGCCAACCATATCCTGGCGCACGGCCTGGCTGCGGACCGTTGCCGGATCGCACGGGAACTCTGCCGGGTCCTCCGGCACGGGGGGCAGCTCTGGTTCTGTGATTTTTCAACCGGTGATTTCCGGAACGGTACCGGGCATGAAGCAGAACCCGGCACGTTTGTACGGGGAAACGGGATTCTCACCCACTATTTTACAGATAATGAAGTGGCCGGCCTCTTTCCCGGGCTCGATCTGATATCCCTGCGCCGGCACGACTGGACCCTCCGGGTCCGGGGAAAGGACTATGCACGGTCCGAGATCTCCGCGTTGTTCAGAAAATGATCCGCGGCGCCCTGATCGGTCGAAATGTTTTATTGTATCCGCACCCACCTTCCCTCATATGAGACATACGATGAGATCATTGACCGCAGTGGCCTGCATCGCCCTGTGCCTCGTACTCGCGATCATCCCGGGAGCGTCCGGCATTGGCGGGGACGAGGGATGGATCCGCGTTGACTGCAATGTCAACGGTGCCTCCGTGTACCTTGACGGGGAGTACAAGGGTGAAACCGCCGGGGGATCCCTGACCATCCCGGTATACACGACCGGGACGCCCCACCAGTCTGTTACGGTAGAGAAGTCGGGATACACCTCGTATACCGGTGCCGTTACCATGCCTGCTGCAGATGAAACAACGACGGTCTATGCAACGCTGAACCCGATTGTTACGCCGACCCCGGTGAGTTACGGGTCGATCTCCGTGAGTTCCCAGCCGTCAGGCGCGGAGATCTACTTTAACGGGGATTACCGCGGGCTTGCACCGCTCGTCATATCCGATGTCTGGCCGGGCAGTTATACGATCCGGGCCGAGAAGTCCGGCTACCAGACCTACTCGACCACCGCCCGGGTCTCATCCGGTATCATGACGAGCGTGTACTGCCCGCTCACGAAGCACGAAACCTCCGGTGCACTCTACGTCCTGTCAACCCCTTCGAACTCGAACGTATACCTTGACTCGGCATACCAGGGGTCAACGCCCATCACCCTGAACAACCTCGCTTCCGGCTCGCACATCCTCGAGATCGACCATGCCGGGTATTATGACTGGAAATCCAGCGTCAGCGTACCCGCGGGAGGCACACGGACGGTTGACGCCACGCTGAACCCGATGCCGGCGAGCACGACCGGCTGGATCTATGTCTCGTCCAGTCCCGGCGGGGCATCCGTGACCCTTGACGGCAGTCCCAAGGGCGAGACCCCCTCCTCCGGTTCCCTGAAACTAAACAATATCGCAACCGGCAGCCACACCGTGACGCTCACGCGTCCCGGCTACCAGCCCTATTCTGCGACCACATCCGTGTCACCTAACACGGTGACCGAAGTGAGTGCCATCCTCCAGCCGGCCACGACACCGTCCGGCACCGGCGGCCTCACTGTCACGTCAACCCCCCCGGGCGCCAATGTCTTCCTGGACAACACGTTCATGGGCATCAGCCCGCTGACACTCAGTTCCGTTGCTACCGGGGACCATGTGGTCTCGCTCAGGCTTGACGGCTACCAGGAATATTCCGTTACCACACCGGTGAATGCCGGGGCGGTCAGCACGGTTTCGGCTGCACTGACCACGATCACCCCCGCACCCACACCCAGGTCCGCGATGCTTCCCGCAGCCGGTCTCCTCGCACTCTTCCTTGTAGCACTGGTCGTGATCCGCAGGAAACCCTGATCAATTCTTTTTTTTACCAGGCCCCGCCATCACGGCATGGTCGCGAATAATACCCAGGCTGTTGTCCGGAGAACCATCCGTAAAAATATGGACTGATTAAAAAGGGAGGGCGGTTCTGATATTAGTGCCTGCGGGATGACCACACGACAGCACAGCCGGCAAGGGCGAACAGAGCGAACAGCGCACTGAAACCGGGAGATACCGGCGTTGATGTCGGGCCCGAGTACGCAAGCACTACCGAAACCTGCAGTGTTTTGCCGGCACTTACGTTAACTGTTTTCGACACGGGTGCGTACCCGTCCTTCTGGAACCGGAGTGTATGGGCACCGGCCGAGATCTCGTCAAAGGTTGACGGGGCATTGCCCACGTAGACACCGTCAACCCACACCTCTGCATCTGCGGGAGATGCAGTGACCTTGATCGCCCCGTTGGCGGATACCACTGAACCGGCTTGTGCTGCTGCGGCTTTGGCTGCCGCAGCTTTTACCGGATCAACAATCGTGTGGGTGATGGAGGGGAGCGAATCCACGTTATTGAAGGTCCGGGCATAGTTGTCCGGGAACTTCACTGTCACGATCGTGGGGGAGAAATCCGCGGTTATCACGCTGCTCACCGCAGAACTCTGCAGGGCGATCTCCGCCTTCTTGAAGTCCATGGTGCTGGTCACGTATTCGGTTCCCGTGGGGACATCATTCACCAGGGAAAATTTTTTCAGGAGTATTGTGGCGCTCGACCGGTCCATCGAGATGAGCTGGGGGGGCTCGGAACTGCTGGAGAGCCCTTTTACCAGCTGTTCTTCAAGCATGGACTGCGGGATCGCATTTTCGATCAAACCTTCCAGAGCAAAACGGAAAGTGGCAGTTGCGTCCCCACCCTTGTCGACGGTGATATCAAGCGACTCCGCGGTGAACGCATGTACCGGTGCAACGGCAAGAAGCACGGCACAGATAAACAGGAGCGTGCAGCGGGAAAGCATATGGTTGTATTCTGACATGACAGGAGTCCCTCGTGAAATAAATACGGGAAACCTCTCCGGATGACCCGGCCGGGACACACGGATTCGGTTATTTATATGATCAGGTTTATCCGGGCAACCGTTAAGCATTTGTGTTTCGCCGTTACCGTTCCGGGTAACCGTCCATCTTAATATAGCGACGCGGCGCATATTCCGGGAGTTATGCTGGACTCGATCATCCCGCTCCTCCTCAACATCGACCAGAACCTGCCGGTTGTGGTCACCGAGTACGGGATCTGGACCTACGTGATCCTCTTCATCATCATCTTCTTCGAGACCGGTCTTGTCATCACCCCGTTCCTGCCGGGGGACAGCCTGCTCTTTGTCGGGGGTGCAGCAGCAGCTGGCGGAATTCTCGATGTATGGTGGCTGATCATCGTGGTCATTGCCGGCGCCGTGCTCGGGGATACCCTCAATTACTGGATCGGCAACCGCGTCGGGCTCCACCTGTTCCTTGAACGGTTCCCGAACCTCGTGAAGAAGGAATACATTGACCGGACGTACGGGTTCTATGAAAAATATGGCGGGGCCACCATCTTTGTTGCACGGTTTGTGCCGATGGTGCGGACATTTGCCCCGTTCCTGGCGGGAATCGGTACCATGCAGTACCACCGCTTCCTCTTCTACAATGTGCTCGGGGCCGTTGCATGGACGCTCAGCCTGGTACTCGGGGGGTATTACCTCGGCACATTTACCGTGGTGAAGGAGAACATGAGCCTCCTCATGATTGGAGTCGTCGTCCTTATGGTGGGCACGATCATCTTCATCATTGCGAGCGTCATCTCCGCGTGTCTCAGGAAACCGGCAGAAGAGAAAAAACCGGACGAATAATTTTTTTTAATCCGGCCTGGGGCGGACCGGAGACCTGCCTGTCAGCGGTCGCATCGATTCTGTAAAAAGATCTACGCTTCCTTTCCCGTGTGCATCAGTTTCAGGGCCAGGGCAAGGCCGACCATGGAGGCCGGGATGATGAGGGTCTCCCACTTGAGGGCCTCGGAACCTACCACGATCACGTGTTCAAGCAGGTTCACCGCGAGGATCACGATGATCACCTGGACAAGGAGGGTCTTGAGCTCGCTGATATTCCCAATATGCAGCCAATGGGGGAGGTCCGTAGTGCTGGTTTTCCCGTTGTGGATAAACAAGGCATAAATTCCAAAGGAGAAGATCAGGAGGACGAGCGCAAAGAGGAACGCGTCGACGGCCTGGATGAGGACAACCGATGCCGCCGTTTCCTCGCTTAAGTGGCCAGGCAGTATGGCAACGCTGCGGCCAAAGAAGAAGATGAGATACGCGTTGATGGTAAAGATGGCACCAGACAAAAACATCAGCACCGATCCGGCAAAGAGGGAGATCACCGCAATGACGGAGATATACCGGAGGGAGAAGAACCGGGAGAACATTATTCAAGCATCTCCTTTTGGGCAATAAAATAATTCCTGAAACGTTATGCGGACCGGCTGATGACCAGTCCCTTGTTGTCGGCTTTGGTGGCGATGGCAATCGTCAGCCCGAGCGGTTTGAGCAGTTTTTTCATTGCCGTTCGGTCGAGCGCAGTGACCACGGCAATCGATGGGCCTACCGAACTCATGCCCACGAACTCCAGTTTCCTCTCGCGGAGCAGGTTCATGTAATGGTAGATGCCGTAACTATGGTGTTCCACTTCCGCACGCTTCGATCCCCGGAACTCGATCTCCCAGATGACGTCCCCGGCTTTCTTCAGGTCATCACGTTCAAGTGCCGGGACAAGGTCCATGAGGAACATGTAGGCCTTGAGCTCGCGGTCGCGGTAATCAAGGGTCCGTGCCTTGTTCATGAGGAGGTCGAACTCCTGTGTCCCTGCCGAAGAAATGTCGGTTGGCGGGATGAGGATGTAGACATTTTTTCCCTCGGCAAACGGGTGGTGGTACACGAGTGAGAGCTCGTCGCCCATCAGGGCCATGCCCCCGTGGATGCTCACGGCCGGGCCGACACCGGTCTCGAACCCGAACGCGATCTTCCCGTTGGCCGTCTCCTCGACATAATTATGGCCGATCAGGTGGCGGAGCTGGGTGGTGGTGAGCGGCGATCCGATCGCTTCGTTCAGCGCTGTGGCGACCGCGATCATGACGGTGCTCGTCGACCCGAGGCCCACGTGCTGATGCTCGTGGTCGGTCACCTTCAGGGAGAAGCCGCCCTTGTAGCCGGTGGCTTTTTTAAAGACCTCGATAAAGTTCCGGACAATGGGCGCCCGGTTGTAATCGATCGCGATCCCTTTTGCCGTGCAGCGGACCTCAGCGGTGCAGTAACACTGGATCGCAAACCCGATGCCCCCGCCGCCCGGGTGGTCCGGCGCAAACCGGTTCATGTCCAACACGGTTAAGTGGATCCGCGCCGGGGCCCTGACCATGACGGAGCCTTTGACCGGCTTCAAGGCATGTTTCCTTTTCTCAAGCCCCAGCGTCTTCGTGTTTTTTCCCGGGGCAAACGTTTTGAACTCATACTCAACGAGATCGAGATCGCCGCCGCGTATCTTCATGATCGCCATAGGTAACAATTCCTGTTTGGAGTGATCGGAGTTTAAGGTTTGTTATGTAAAAGAGGGAACCGGTTGTATTCTCCCGGTTCCATGAATTTCCGCTACGGGGCGGCATGCAGATGTGGAGGGCATTGAATAGATTGGTGATTGATTCGCTGGCATGTTGGTATTGTCGTGATGGTTATTCTGTGCACTCACTGGTTATAACCACCTCCGGTTTCATTCAGGTCAGTATCCGTTCCGTATATGCTCCGGGGGACTATGTCCCCGGGGCCTGATCACCAGATTATCCAGACTAGTATAAATACTACGGTAAGTTGGAAAAAAAATGACCGGAATTTTCCAACGTCCCGGTAGTTCCCGGCGTTCACGGATTAATATCGATTCACCTGATCGCTGACGGATTCATTTGATCGGGAATTAATACCTGTCACTGGTAATTAAGAATTATCCATGTATCCGGACAAGGCAACATTTGAACGCATGGTGAGCGAGGTACCGGATCTCACCATTGCCGGCCGGCAGACCCTCGCTACACTGTATGACGGGCCGTTGAGACTCCGGCAGATCCTTGCTGCGATCAATGCACATGCAGGTACTATTGGTGAGGGTAAAAATAATTCGCGTGACCTCTCCGAATCCGCACTCAGGAAACGGCTGGAGGTACTCATCAGTCATGGCATTATTGCACGTACCGGCAGCGAACGGATCAACCCGTATTACTTCATCCGCCGCCAGTGGCTCTTCAATTATTATATCATGACCAAGTGTCGTGACGGCGCGACGAGCGAATTACTCGACCTCACGATCCTTCTCCGTGAGATCTCCCGCCAGGGCGGGGGTGTCGATGCAGCACTGCCCCATCCGCGTTTCATCTCGGCGTTCGGGGAGCGCACGGAACGTGGTCATCAGGTGGCTGCAGGATACCAGTCTTTCAAAACACACCTGGGCAACAGTGCGGCCATTGGCGATTACCTTGAAGGCATCTACTCGGACATTTACGACAACCGCGTCCCGGAGAGCGATATCGACAGCCAGCTGGCCCGGGACTTCCTCCGGTTCGTTGTCGTGGCTCCCGAAGAGGAGAGCGAGGTCCGGTTCTTTATCTGGTATGCCCAGTTCTTCCATACGCTCGACCTGCACGAGGAGGCGCTCGATACGTTCGATAAAGGAGTGGAACTCGCACGGGAGCGCGGGCTGGATATCGGGGCCATTCTCGAAGGTGCCCGGATCTCCCGCGGCTCGATCCTCTTCTACCTCAACGACCTGGCCGGTGCAAAGAGTTCATTCCTCGACCGGTTCCAGAGCAGCGGGGCCTGCCCGTTCGCAAAGGCGAAGAACCTGTTCGGTGCCGGCATGGTGGAGTTGATCAGCGGGGATCCGAACCTGCCGTCAGTGATGGGCCGGTTCTCCCTTGCCCTGAACCTGTGCAAAGATGCGGACCCGGAGGGGACGGACATGGACGTCCAGGAACTCCGGGCCGACATCCTGCGGATGACCGGCTCCGCCCACCGCATAGCGGGCAGGTTCTCCGATGCTGCGGCATGTTATGAAGCGGCTGAAACGATCTATCGCGAGGGAGAGATGTTCCGGGGGATGGCATGGCTCCTGCCCGAACAGGCAGAACTCCTGCGGGCATTGGCATTCTCCGCCACCGGCCCGGAACAGGCACAGCATTTAGCCGGGGCGTCACGGAAGTATGACGAGGCAAAGGCTGCGTTCCAGCGCATCCGGAACATCCGGGGATTTGCACATACCCTTATCGGGGAATGCGAACTGGCACGGGTCGCGTACCAGAAAACAGGCACGCCCCTTCCAGACGACCTCGACACAAAATACGATAATGCGTTTGAGATCTACTGCCAGATCAATTCCCGCTGGGGGATCGTCAAGATGGCCATCTCGGAGGCACTGCTTTACCACCATGCGGCCGAGAAGTTCCCCGACAAGTATGCCGACACGGCCGACAAACTCGGACAGGCAGGGCGGTTCTGCAGGGACCTCGGCCTGAAAACCGAGCTGGCCCTCATACGGAGGATCCGGAAACACACGGATCCTGCCGCAGAACTCAACCCGCTGCTGTTCCTGTGACCTGTACCTGCCGGATAAAAAAAGAGGTTACCGGGAACTCGGCCGGTCAAAGAAGATATTTTTCCCGGTGGCCGAGAGCGGGATCGCGTAAACCACCGTGCACTCTTTTGGCACGATACCCATGTCGCGGGCGGCAACCCCGCCGGAATACATGATCCGGTTGTCGACATTGTGGATCTGGGCGGTCTTGACCGCGGAACCGACAGCAATCCCGAGGTCTGCCATCCGGATCACGCAGTTCGGGCCTTCGTACGGGGTGAAGGAGAGTTTCTTCTTCCGGCGGGCATTCTCAAGGCCGGCACAGGTGGGATAGCCGCAGCCCCCGCAGTTGATCCCTGCGGTGGTATCCCCGCGTGAACCGATGACGAGACACGCATCGGAGGCCGCGATGTTCTTTGCATCCCGGATAAAGAACCCGATATTCTTCTCTGTTCCGATCTGCTCCAGCCGGGCGGCAAAGGCCTTAAGGTCTTTTTTTGGAATAATTGCAATCTCGATCGTGTCAGTGCCCTTTCCCTTGGGTGCGGTCCGTGCTGCAAGGGCCATCAGCCCGGCCACCATGATCACCGCGTTCGTTTCACGTGCCATAGGTGAGTATGGGAGGATCGGATGAAAAAAGTTATCAATCCAGGTTATTCAGGATCCTGAAAAACTAAAAAAATCACACCCGGAACGCGACCCCGGTGAACTCGGCAACGGGCCGCTCGCCCTCGTACACCATGACCCGGTACGTGTCGCAGGCCCCGTTGTCCTGCACCCGTTCTGCAATGGCAACGAGCCAGCCCGTTGCGGGGACGAGATACAGGATGCTGACCGAGACCGCCACGCGGTGCGTCCCGCAGCAGTTTGCGGCAATGCCAAAGGCCTGGTCGGCAACAGAGAATATCGCCCCCCCGTGGGCCACGCCGCCCGGGTTCATCTTGCCCGTACAATCCATGGTGACGCGGGAGTACCCTTCACGGGCTTCGATGATCTCCATGCCCAGCAGTCGTGCATACTCGCTGTTGTTGAACTCCTGTACCTGTACCTTCACTGCCTCAGTATCCGGGTGTTCATGCGGTGTGCCGGTCATAAAACGTGATGATTTGAGACCACCAGATCCTCACTTGTATTTTTTCCGGGTGTAGGAATATTTCCCGCTCTCGCCGCCGTCCGCGACAATGTACACCCATTCGTACAGGGACTGCATGGTGCCAAACTGCTGGTAACGGCGCATGGAGAACCCGACTTTCAGTTTCCCGTCGAATTTCACGGTACCGAGGTCTTTCATCCTCATCGCAATCTCGAGGTCGTCGCCGGCATCGATGCACCGGTACATGCCGGCCTTCAGGAACGCATCCTTCCGGAACGCAGTATTGCACCCGAGGGTGTAATAGAAGGTCTGGCTGTAGTAACCGATCCGGGAGAAGGTGTTTGCCAGGAAGAGCGAGAACTTGTTACCGATCCCCTCTTCGATCGGGTACACGGGGCCATAGAGCTGGACTACATCCGGGTTGGTGAAGTCCTCGGCTATCCGCTTGATCCATGTTGAGGGAATGATGCAGTCGGCATCCGTGGTGGCGATGATCTCCCCTTTTGCCACCATTGCACCGTCGTTCCTGGCCCCGCCGACTTTTTTGCTGGTCTGGGTAAAGACCTTGTCGGCATATTTTTTCGCAATCTCGCAGGTCGCGTCCTTCGATCCGCCATCGACCACGATGATCTCGTATTCACTTCGCGGGACGCTCTGGTGGCAGAGCGAGACCAGGCACTGTGCGATATTCTCTTCCTCGTTAAAGGTCGGGATGACCACCGATATCATGGAAATGCTTGACTCCTCTCTCATTTTTGGGTCTGTCGGATGATAAGCGTGATGCACAAACCAGGTTTACGCGGATCGTTCCTGTGCAACGAAGTTGAAGACGGACCGGATGACCCCGTCCATGTTCAGGTACTCGAACTGGGCAAACCGGCCGACGAGCGGGATGCCGGCCTTTGCGCAGTAGTCCCTGATCGTGGCGATGTTCTTCTGGTATGACAGGTCATAGACCACGTACGCGAAAGGCTGTCGTTCAACGGATGAAAAGACGATCGAATCCGGGGTGCAGATCTGCATCTCTGCAAGCATACCCGTCACTTCCCGTACGAGATCGTCATCAGAAAGGCTGGCGACCTCGTCGCCTGGCTGGTACGTGATTTCTGCAAGGATGGAACTGCACCCTTCCGGGGCGGCATGACTGCTGAAACTGGACGGGAACGAGAGCCGGTTGGTCCTGCCGAGGTTTTTATCCGGGAGGTACATCCATGAGATCGGCGGAATGGGCCCCCGTATACCGATGTTGATGCAGGCAAGCGAGTTGTAGACAAGCGCACGACAGGCCTCGTTTACTTCCGGCGGGACATTCTCAAGGCAGGACAGCAGGTGCTGGACCGGTATCGTGCAGATCACCCGGTCGGCCCTGATGGTCCCGGTGCCGTTGCTGACCAGCCAGGCATCCCCGTCTTTCTTTACCGATGTGACCCGGAATCCGGTGCGGATGAATGGTTCGACCGGTTGTGCGATCGCCCGTACCAGGGCTTCGATCCCGCCGTCGAGCGGGTAGGAGAAGACAGCCTGGTGGGTATAGCCCTCGGTCTCGATCCCGATCGCGGATTTTATGATGTCCTCGACCGGGGGGCGGGGGATCCGGCCGTCCACCCAGTGGAACGACATCTTCTCCGTGGGGTACTTCCAGATCTTCTCATTGTAGGGCACCATGTAGCACTCGGCAATGCCCGGGCCGAACGTGAAATAGATCCACTCCCGGAAGTTCTCCGGTTTCTTTGCAATATCTCTCTCGACCTCGATGAGGTTCTGGACAAAACCGTTGATACAGGCAAACCGGTCTTCCATGGGGAGTTCGTACAGCCCGTTCTCGAAGGGGTACCTGACGTACCGGCCATTGTAGAAGATCTTGGTGTTCCGGTTGTTCCGCTGTTCGTTCTCCGCGATCATGCGGCGCATGAACGCGAGGACTTCAGTGTCCCGTGAAAAGATGATGTGGGAACCGCCGATATCAAACGTAAACCCGGATTTCGCCCTTGAACGGCAGAGGCCGCCATACTCCGGTTCCGCTTCAAGAACGATGACATCGTCTCCCCGCTCGTGGAGGAGACGGGCAAGCGTAAGGCCAGAGAGTCCGCCACCAAGAATTGTAATCGTCACTGCACATACGTTGGCGTGCAGGATTTATATTCGTGAGGGTTAATACGGGGCCGGTCTCCCGTCAGACCGTAATCGCTATCGGTGTCGCCGGGGCCGTGCACTGGCCGTACCGGCAGAGCAGGCCGGCGGGACAGTTATTGAGGCACGAACCGCAGTGGTCGGGATCCGTGAGGGTATCGTAACAGCCGTCGATGCAGCTGGTCTCCCCTAATGAACATGCGATCTGGCAGTGGCCGTTCATGCAGGACTGGCCTTCGGGACAGGTATTGTTGCAGTACCCGCAATGGCTCGAACTGTACCTGACATCAACGCACCGGTTGTCACATTTCATCCGGTCTGCTGCGCAGACAACGGGCTTTGTGGTCTGATAGGTTGTCGGGCTGGTGGTGAGGGTTGAAGGGACTGCGTTGGTCGAAACGGGAGTGGTGGCAACCGGCAGCGGTTCTTCGTTCTCGACAATTACATACGATCCGTTCTGCGAATCGCCAAGCGGGTTCCCGGTTCCCGTGACCGGTGATGCAGTCGCAGGAGAACCACCGGTGCCAAATCCGGTGAGCAGGAAATACATTCCGGAAATGACGATGAGACCAAGAACGACAAGGGCCGCTCCCATTAAAATGCGACGTGAGGGGCCTTTCCCACCCAAACCTGCCGGGACGGGCTGCGGCGACAGTCCGTCAGTGCCACCAGCGGGGGCCGGATCAAGGGCTGTACCGCATTGACCACAAAATTTATCGTCGGGTTTTGCCGTGGTGCCACAGGCAGGACAGGATCGCAAAAGAATCACCGGGTATGCAGGTATTCTCCTTTCCCGGGATGAGGAAAAAAGGTTTCTTTCAGTTCCGGCCGTAGTGGATTCCACGGCCCTGCAAAAAAGAGATTATTTCCGGATATACCAGCCGGTCATCGTCTCGTCCAGCACCTTGTCGGAGGTCTTCTTCGTGACCATGCTGATGGCAATCATCGCAATGACCGAGATGACGAAGGCATAGAACGAGAAGTGCATGGGCATGGCGATGAGATTGATCTTGAAGTAGCTCAGGGCCCCGAAGAACAGGGCGGAGATGAGACCGAGTGCCATGGAGGCGATCGCACCCTCGCGGGTAGCTCCCCGCCAGTAAAGCCCGGCGAGCAGCGGGACAGCGAAGGTCGCAAACATGATCCCGATACCGGCCCAGATCAGCCAGACGAGCATGTCCGGGGGACTGATTGCCATCAGGAGCGTGATTGCTGCCGCAGCGAAGACCGAGATCTGGCTGACGCGGACGACCTGGTTATCCGGTGCATCAGGGTTTAAGATCTTCTTGTAGATATCCCACGAGAAGTAGGTGCCGATGGTGAGCATGAGCCGGTCGGTTGTCGACATCACGGCTGCGAGGATGATGACGCCAAGGATGCCCCACAGGAAAACGTTTGGCAGTGCATACTCGACACCCGCGACAAAGATATAGTCAGATGCATTTTTCACATCAGGCAGGACGATCATCCCTTCCTTTACCATGGACATACCGGCAAATCCTGAAAATTTCAGGAGGAACATGACAATGCCGTACACGACAAAAGCGATCAGCGGGGCCCACTTGAAGTACCGGATATCCTTGACCGCAAGGACATTGTTGATGACATGCGGGGCACAGGCAAGACCAATGGTCAGCAGGAGGAAGAAGGAGACGACATATTCGGGCGAGAAGACACCCCCGACAACCCACGGGTCAACATTCGATGGGTTGATGGATGCCATCACCTCATTGACATGCGTAAATCCTCCGGCCGCCATGATGACGATAGGAGCCATGATGACAACTCCCGCGATAAGGACAATGCCCTGGATGAGCGTTGTCCACGAGACCGCATAGAGGCCGCCGATCACCGTATATGTTGTGACAATCGCGGCACCGATCAAAAGTGCCCAGAGGTGGGGGATCTTGAAGAGCCACATGAGGACGATGCTGACGGCCGTGTACTGGCCGGCAAGGTAGATCATGGAGACAACAATGCCCGAGAGTGCGCTCAATGCCCGGAGGGTCGTGTTGCTCTCGAACCGGTGGGCAAGGTAGTCCTGGACGGTGATGTACCCGGACTTTTTTGCAACCGCGTACATCTTGACACCGAAGAAGATGATACAGAACGCGATGGAGAGCGGGACCGCGATCTGTTCCCAGATGGTCGGCCAGGCAAACTTGTAGCCGAGCCCCGAGACACCCAGAAGCGACATGCCCGAGCAGACCGAGCCTATCATCAGCAGGGTGAAGACCCAGAACCCGAGAGACCTGCCGGCAACGACATAGTCCTCCATGTTGTGGATCTTCTTCGAAGCCCAGATGCCGATCCCGACCAGGAGGAGGAAATACAGGGCAACAAGAACGATAGTGATGATATCAGACATAGAGGTCCTCCTTGAACGTGAGGCCCCAGATCAACAGTGCAAGAATGAGTACGAGACAGACCCCCCCGACGAGGGCGACAGTAAGAAATGGCAAACCAAACATGCTATCCAAATAGTTTGTGGTATGCTAACATATAACACGATCGGATTTGATCCTGTTGTGTGGATATGACATGAGATCCCTGTATTATTCTCACTTTTAAAAATCCGATCGGTATTTGAAGGGTTACTGGTTCTTCGTATCATGAACGATGAGAACGAATCTGGAATATCTGATAATTATTGAAATTAACAAAAACCAGAAACCTGATGATCAGGATGGAGGTGTCTCTTTCCCGAACATCCAAAACAGTTTACGGTACACCCCGGCAAACGCAGTTCTTTCCAACAGGAATACCATCACCGAACAGACCAGGGTAGTAAAGAAGATCACGATATACGTGATATCCTGGATGCTCTGTCCTGCCGCAATACCTACCTCAAGAGGCATTGAGGCAAGGACTGCTGCCGCAAGTCCTTTGGGATCCATGACCGCCACAATTGCCGCATCCGATGCCGGGATACTCCGGGGGATCGTGAACCAGACGATGACAATACGCACCAGGTAGAACAGGGCTGTAAGAATGGCGCCGATATAGATGATCTCCATGTTCGTGAAGTGAATGGAGATCCCGATATAGATGAAGAAGAATGTTTTCAAGAGGGAGACGAGCTGGGTGAAAAAAGTTTTTTCAATGGGGGTGAGTTCGACTTGAGTTACCTCATCACCAAGGAACGGAAGGAACTTTTCGGCTTTGAAATAATGGAGGTTCCCAAGCGTCAGGCCAAGTGCCAGTGCGGCAATCGCCCCGGAGAATCCGAGGAGGTTGACGAATCCGAAAACAATGAAGACGAACGCCGGTGTAAGAAAGATACTCTTAATACTGGCGATTTTATGATAGATGGATGACCACCAGATGCCGGCAAGGATCCCGATGATGATCGCGATGAGGAACGAGGAGATGAGGCTGCCGACAATCAGTCCGGCATTGAACTCCTTCAGTTCTACGATATTGAGAAGAGCGAGCAGGATAACGATACAGAGCACATCGCCAATCGCGGATTCAAGCGCAAGGATTGCCTTTGTATCGTGCCTGATGTTGAGGTAATTGGTGAACGGGATGACCACGGCTGCGGCTGTGCCTCCGAGGATAGCGCCGAGCATGCAGGACTCCATGATCGTGAATCCTGCGAAAAAATGCATTACCACGATGCAGATGCCGATGATGGCAACAAAATTGGCTGCCGTGATGGCGGTTGTCCCGGTGATGGCCTTTTTGAGGTGCTCGACCGTGATATTCAGGCCGCCTTCAAACAGGATGATGGCGAGCGTGACCATTGTAAATAGCGGGCCGACAACGCCAAATGCTGACGGTTCAACAAGATCCAGGAACGGGCCGATGATGATCCCGATGGCGATAAGAAAGAGCACATCGGGAATCTTGGTGAGTGTGAAGAACCGCGAGAGGATGTTGCCGATAAAGATGAGTAATCCCAGGAAGAGTACGGTTACGGCTGCATCCATTCAATAATGAGTTGATCTGGAGGGAAATAATATGTTTTGGGAACCATTCCCGAATGGACTCAAATGCTGAAGAGATGCGCCCCACACAGAAAAGATATATGGCGTTCATCCCTATATCGGGACATGAAACAAGGGAGCAGTTCAGAGAAGAGACCGGATAGTAAATCTGATGGGGAACCCATCGATGAAGATGAGGGAATAGACGCGTTTAGGGTTCTTCAGGTCGTAGCCGTGACAGCCTGTCTGATTCTCATCATATGGTTTATTCTCCACAATGTCCTGCACATCATCTGATACCGCCAATGTTCATACCGGCGTTCCTGCAACCCGGCACTCTTCGAGTTCCCCTTCATGAAACACTTTTATTTCGACCGGCCTGCCCTGTCGGAACTCATTCAGACGGTCTTTGTGCATCTTTGGATCATGCCGAAGACTATGCACGGTAAAATATTCGTGAATGGTTTCAAGGAATGAGATCTGCTGGGTGAGAAGCGCGTTCTCATATTCCCTGACCTCGCGGGCGAGCTCGAGGCACTCTTCAAGGGGCTGTGCCGGGTCATATTGGCCGTGTTCGTATTTACGGGCAAACTTCAGCCATGTGATCTTTCCCTTCGGGTCTGCACCGCGACGGAGCAGGTGGGGATAGACGCGACAGCCGGAAAACCTGCGGTCGTAGATCCGGCACCTGCCCTCTTCAAGGAACCAGCAGGATCCGTGCTGATCATCTCTCATCCGGAGCGCATACCCTGAAACATACAGCATGCCGTTCTGGTCGCAGAACTCCGGGCCCGGTGCGGGTTCATAGGCCCCAGGATCGATCTTTTTTACTTCAGCTACATCGCGATCCAGAAGAAAAATATGCATGTTGACCGCTCGCGTACAGCACGCACCGCAACAAACACACCGGAACCTGGTCGCCCAGATTGATATCACCAGACGGTCAAGAGGGTATGCAAAGAGGCGGTTCTGCTCCTGCCGGAGCGCGACGATGCGGTAGGGAATGGGGATATCAGCAGATGAGTACAAGCAGCTCATCGAACATCAGTCACCCTCCTGTATCTGCAAGAAAAACCGCGATCCACCTGGATGCATCACGCATACGCGGTTTTCGGCAATACGCATGTTCATAACCAGCGGTCACAGTTTTTTATACCAGACGTTCATGCTCTCCACCGATCCGCAGATGTTGGTGTTATTCGGGAGCATGCCTCCGTGCTGGTAACCCGCTTCTGCGAACACGGTATTTATCGGCCCGAACCCTGCCCGGCAGATCGTATAGGCCAGTTCGATCCCTTCTTCTTTCATCCCGGTCTCCATGGCATGGAGAAGCAGGCCTGCAAACCCGCGTCCCCGGAAGAGCGGCCCGGTAGCAAAATCGGTCACTTCAGCATTCCGGTTCTCTGCATCGATCTCGCAGGACGCCACGGCACACAGGAGAGGGGATTTTTTAATCACGTAATATCGGATCGATCCCTGCATGGTCTTGCGAATGTAATCGGGGTCCGTGATGGGAAACGGGTATGTCTTGAAAACATTGCGGTAGATTGACGCAATATCCCCGACATCATCGGCATGGGCATGCATGAGCGAGAAACCGTCCGGCAGCGTGTGGGAGGATCTCTCACCCGCATGCCCGAGGGCTGCCGACAGTGCATCTGCAATGTTTGACTCATCGGGTACCACCTTTCGCGTGGGATCCAGATATTTCGCCATGAACGCACCAGGTTCTTTGCCATGGAAGAAGAACGGGACCGTGGCTTCCGTGATGTACCCGTCACGGGCAAAAACCCCGGCAACCGATACCGGTACCTTGACGAAGATTTTGGAATACCCCTCTTTATGGGCGAGGTCGTCTGCGTAACGGATGATGTCCGGAATATCTTCCGGGGCCAGTTTCATGACATAGACCCGGTTGTTGAAATGGCCGTGCTGGATGACGCTCTTCCCCCGGCGGAGGACAACATCATTCTGTGTCATCCTGCCTCCGTTCGATCCGGACATTGTTCTCCGGGATCAGGGTCGTTGTTTCATCGTAATCGGCGAGGAGTTTTGCAACCCCGACCACTTTTGATTCATCGGCGCGATCGATATTCAGCTGGAGTTTACAGTGATCACAATTGCCGTCGCAGAAGATACGATCATAATTGGCGGGTTCCTGGTAGGTGCAGATCATTCCCTCATAGTTGCGGAGCACGACCTTGTGCACCGACCAGGTCAGCAGGTAGTTGGGGAAGACGGGGATTTTCCCCCCGCCGCCCGGAGCATCCACGACGTAGCGCGGAACGGCAAACCCGCTCGTGTGGCCGATCAGGCTCTCCATGATCTCGATGCCTTTGGATACCGGGGTGCGGAAATGACTGATGCCTTCCGAGAGATCGCACTGGTAAAGGTAGTACGGTCGGATACGGTTCCGGACAAGCTGGTGGACAAGTTCTTTCATGATCCGCGGGCAGTCGTTAATACCTGCAAGGAGGACTGACTGGTTGCCAAGCGGGATGCCGGCATCAGCGAGTTTTGCCACAGCAGCCCGGGCAGAGTCTGTCATCTCCTTAGGGTGGTTGAACTGCGTGTTGACCCAGAGCGGGTGGTGTTTTTTCAGGACATCGACCAGTCCATCCGTAATACGGAAAGGCAGGACGACCGGGACCCGGGACCCGATACGTATCACTTCCACGTGAGGGATGGAACGGAGCTCGGTTAAGATCCAGTCCAGGTAATCATCGTTGAGCATGAACGGGTCTCCCCCGGACATGAGGACATCACGGATCTGCGGATTTTTCCGGATATAGTCAATCCCTGCAAGGATTTGCTTCCGATCCGGGATCGAGTCAATGTCACCGACCTTTCGTTTCCGGGTGCAGTGCCGGCAATACATTGCGCAGGTGTTGCTGACCAGGAAGAGGACCCGGTCCGGATACCGGTGGGTGATGCAGTCGCATGGGCTGTCCTTATCCTCAGCCAGCGGATCGGAAAGCTCGTAATTTTCCACGATCAGTTCCTCAGGAGAAGGGAACGCCTGTTTGAAGATCGGATCGTTCTTGTAATCGTTTACATCGATGAGCGAGAGGTAATACGGGGTGATGCTGAGCGGGAACTTCTCAATCGTCTTTTTGAGTTGTTCCTGCTCGGACGGCGAGAATTTTATCCCGAGGAGTTGCTGGAATGTATCAATATCCCTGACCCGGTGCCGGACCTGCCAGCGCCAGTCCCTCCAGTACTCCGGGGCGTACTCCGGTTCCGGGCTCTTCTGGATCAGTGACGGATCGCCCCGGCTCTCGGCACCCTGGGTGTGTCCTTTCAGGATCGAGACGAAGTCCTTTACAGTATTTTTCATCTCCCCGCTCAGGTACTGAAACCTCCGTGCAGGATCAAGAGGAGGCAGTCTCTGGCGGTCCCGGTCATTGGTGTCGGATGAGGTTGTCATGGTTCACTCTTTTAGAATACGCATACTTTTTTCGGTTTCAAATCTGTCAGGGCATGGTGATAATCGTCAAACCACCGGGCCATCGCGTTTGTCCTGGAGACCATGACCTTCCCGATTTTTTTTAAATGGGAAGGCCGGTAGTACCGCATGAAAAGGCGTTTACCGAAACAGAAGTGGCAGATGCCGCCGCAGATATCAGTGAGGAGAAGGAGGCCGGTCTGATTATATTTGTGCTGCAGGCCGGGTTTTTTTGCAGAATATTTTTCACAGGACGGATCACGAGATCCCCCGGTTTTGAGTTCACGAGAACCAGGAAGAATAATCCTTTTCAGCGGATCGTGCCGGTCTTTCCGGTCGATGAGGGAGAGATAATAACTGTTGGAACGGAACGGAAAGAGATCCGTAACCGTCTCCATCTTCTCCCTCCCATTGGGGGCGGACCCGATAAGGTTGTCGAGCTCGGAAATTGATAGTACGTACTTAGGGAACATTTGAGTTGCCTCATTTGGGGGTTCTGCTCTGCCCGTAAGAGGGCAGGGTTTGATTTGTGCGAAAATGTTCATTCAATTGACATTAACAGAAATTCATAGTAACCGGATGCACAAGTCAGTGAACGTTTCTTTGGGACTTCTATTTTAAACCCTTTCTGATTCTGATTATGCGACGGCGGCCTGGTGGACGGGATCTTATTTACGGCTGCTCTTTCCTACCCGATCAGAGATACGCAAAGAAAGATCGTAATCCCTTTATCCCCCCGGAGTACGATAATATATTAAGAAAATGCCAGTTCCCGCGACAGAGGAAGTGTCCTATGTCACCGTCCCGACATCATAACAATTCTTCACTGACCCGGATACTCCGGTCCTTTGCATCGGATCCGGGTATCGTACTGATCATCGCGCTGGTCTTTATCGGGGTCTACCTGATCGACACCATAACACCCCTGGGAGAACCGGTCTGGCTGCTCTATTTGATTCCCCTCATCCTGTCGTACTGGTCGAGCAGGTACTATGCAATTCCTGCGGTCTGTATCGTAACCCTTCTCTTCCTGATCGGCGGGATTCTCGTATCTCCCCAAGGGATAGCGATAAATCTCGTGATTGTGAACCGGTTTACCTTTTTCCTCGTCTTCATCAGTGCAGCGATTTTCCTCTGGCTGAAACGCCGGGGAGAGATGGGTAAAATACATTTCGATTGAGGTACCGGAGTCGCTCATCGGATTTATTCTGCCATCTTCGGTACTATTCGTTTACGCCCTTCATGTCTTTCCAGAGCCACGGCAACCGGGACAACTGCCCACCAGCCGAAAAAGAGCCGGCTCCTGAACGCGGGGACGTGAGAACCAGGTTTTTCACTTGTTTACGATAGGTCCGGATCCCACAGAGAAAGATCAATCCAGCCTGAATACCAGGATGAGGTGTGCTTTTTTTGCAGCAGAAAACAGTCCGGCAATCGTAAAGAGCATCCTGTATACGCGATCCAGTTTCCGGATCTCATCCGACTGCGTGAAATACCATTCTTCGAGCAGGGATATTCCCTTGTTCCATTGCCCGATCTCCGCTGCATTGTCAATTCCCCAGTAAATCCCTGCTCCGGTCTTTTGTATGGACGGGTGAGCCGCCATGCGTTTCACTGCATCTGCGCTGAAACAGTCGAATACCAGGAGGCTCCCCGGGAATTTCTGCTGCAACCGCAGGAGGAGAGATCTGACTTCCCCCTCATGGAGATACATGAACAGTCCCTCGGCGATAATAAGGACCGGTCCGGTTAACGGCACCGGTCTTTCCCGGAACCGGGCAAGCACGGGGTTCAACGCATCAGCCCAGAGTTCTGAAAACGGCTTTTCCCTGACATTCCCGACAAGGAATTCCGGGGACCGGGCGAACTGGCAGGGATAGACATTGCCCTGCGGGTCGATATTTGCCACCCGGTCGCCGGCACTGCACCCGCCGTTTGAGGATGCGATGAGGGCCCGAGCTGCAGCCGGTTGTACGCATCCATGCCCCGTCCGGTCGGCACCAGCCAGTACAGGCAGAACCGACCGGCCCCGATAGCTTTTGCGAGGTCGACAAGGGCGCCGAGTTCATTGCAGTTCTCCTTTGTCAGCGTGGTCCTGACCATCGCACGTATCCGCAGGATTTCCGATAATCAAAAATCGTTCCTGTTTAACATATCCCGGAAATAAATGGGAACAGTAAAATACATCCGGGCGAAAGATAGGAAAAAACCGCGGAATCCATGACATTCTCTTTCCCTTCCGGTATCACACCGACAAAACGGGTTCTCGTTATCGCGATAGTTGTCGGTATCATTGCCGGTGTCGGGTCTCTTCTCTTTTTTGAAGGCCTCAAGTGGGGAACGGCATTTTTCATGGGCTATCTCCTGCAGTGGGCGTACCCGGTGGAAGGGCAGACCGTTGCCGGGATCAGCCAGTGGTCCGAACCCCATTCACTGGTCCTCCTCCTGCCCATCCTTATATTCGGGAGCCTCATGACCGGCATCCTGGTAACGCAGTTTGCTCCGGAGGCTGAAGGCCATGGTACCGATGCGGCGATCAGGGCATTCCATGGCGATGGCAGGATACGGAGAAGAGTCCCGCTCGTCAAAGCAGTTACGGCCATTCTCACCATATCGACCGGGGGGAGCGCGGGGAGGGAAGGGCCGTCGGCCCAGATCTCGGCAGGTTTTGGGTCCATGGTTGCGGATATGCTCGGCCTGTCCCCCCGTGAGCGGAGGATTGCCATGACAACCGGGATCGGCGCCGGGATCGGGACGATATTCAAGGCGCCTTTCGGGGGAGCAGTCCTAGCGGCCGAAGTGCTCTATACACGGGACTTTGAATCCGATGCAATCGTTCCGGCGTTTCTTGCATCAGTGATCGGGTATGCGATCTTTGGCTTCTTTGAGGGGTACACCCCCATCTTTGCCTTCGAATCGCTTGTCTGGAATGTCTGGCAGATCCCCATGTTCCTCCTGCTCGGGGTCCTGTGTGCGATGTTCGGGCTTCTCTATATCTTTACGTTTTACTGGAGCCGCGACCAGTTCGCTGCTGCATTCAAACGGTATAACCTCCCCATGTACTTGAAACCGGTCGCGGGAGCGGTCCTCCTCGGGATTATCGTCATTGCACTTTCCATCATATCCCCGGAGGGAGAGATGCTTGGTCTCGCGAGCCTTGGGTCGAGCTATGGTTTTGACCAGCTCATGATCTATTCGATGGTCCCGCTTGTCGTGCTTATCCTCCTGCCGTTTCTCAAGATCCTGACAACATCCCTGACCCTCGGTTCCGGCGGGAGCGGAGGTGTTTTTGCCCCGGGGCTAACGATCGGTGCGGCAATTGGCGGGTCGCTCGGCATGATCCTGCACCTGGTTGCCCCGGAGTATGTCCCGCTGGCATCGGTGCCGGTGTTTGTGGTTGTCGGTATGATCTCCCTGTTCGGGGCGGTGGCAAATGCCCCCATTGCCGTGTTGATCATGGTTGTCGAAATGGTCGGGAGCATCACGATCCTGGTACCGGCAATGGCTGCAGTAGGCATCTCGACGTTGTTTAAAGGAGAGAAGACCATCTTCCAGGCACAGGTCGAAACAAAAGCCCAGTCCGGTGCCCATCGCGGCGAATATGACCGGAAAACACTCGAACGAATCCCGGTCCGTGATGCGATGATCCCCCGGGAGGCAGTCATTACAGTCTCCCCCGCAGATGAGTCGCTCAAAGTCCCCGATCTGATAGCAACAACGGGGCATACCGGTTTTCCCGTGCTCGAAGATGACCGTCTTATCGGGATTATCACGAACCGGGACACCCGGACGACTGCCGTTGCCAACGGAATGCACCAATTCGTCCGGGAGGCCATGACGCCAGCTCCATCCGTGATCCATCCGGAGGATTCCCTTGAGGATGCCCTTGCGATCATGGTCGGCCAGGACTTCAACCATCTCCCCGTTGTGGAAAAAGAGTCGCCGGACCGGCTGGTGGGTTTTCTCACCAGGACCAATATTATGAAAATGTATGCAAAGTCCAGCCATCCATCGTAGGAGATAGCAGGAACCCGAAATAGACCCCGCAGGTCCGGAATGCCAAGTCAAAAGGGGAGAACGGCAAACCGAAGGATCACGCTCCACGCGTTCGCATGGCGCAGACCGGTGACGTTATCAAAGGCACACATTTTACAATCTTTCATTCGGGCATGAATAGGAACGGATGCGGTATTTTTGATGTATCGTCAACGTGACAGGTGACTCGCACGGTGTTCCGGGGACAAAAAATTCCCCATAATTGTTTTGTGCAGCGCCCGCCAAAAGACCAGACTCCCGGAGGCAGGATTTTGCATATCCTTTAATAATTCTCCCGTTTATTTCACTGGTAGGAACCGTGCACTGTTTATGGGACACGAGGGGAAGCCTGTTTGCGAGAATTGCATCATAGGCTATGAACGGGAATTACAGGAGATTTGCGGGGCTATCGAACGCTCCGGGTCGGATGCACCGTCCCACGTTGCCATTATTGCAGAACAGATGGCCGGCCGCAAAACGCTCGTTGCTGAAATCAGGCGCATCTATGGCGATCGGGTGCACTACCTGCCACTGGACTTTGTCATCCGGGAGTCCGATCTCCCGGATTTTTCCACTCTTGCCAGTGATATCATCCTCATCGACAACTGCCAGTTCCTTGCGACACGGGTTATCGGGGGGTTTGATGTTCTTGATATCTTCCTCCGCACGCAGATTACTTCAAAAAAGATCTTTATCACGGCATGGAACACCTACAGCTGGCAATACCTGTCCTCTGTCATGCACATTGATGTCTATTTCCCCACGATCATTACGCTGACCCGGATGGATACTCCCGTTCTCAAGCAGGTGATCCTCTCGCGGTATAAGCCCGGGGAGATCCGGTTCATTGAGGACGGGGCAGCCGAACGGTCGATGTTTTTTTCCCTGATCCATAAGAAGGTACGACTGCCGCTGACCACCGCCGAAATTCCCCTTCCGTGGATAAAACTGAATTTTACCCTGATGCTCCGGAAGCTTCCCCGGAAAAAACGACTCCAGATCTCCATCGAGGATGTAATCTTTGAAAAGATCAACCGGATAGCCCAAGGAAATCCCGGGGTTGCTACCCTCCTCTGGAATTCGAGCCTGGATAAGAACACTATCTCGCTGCGATTTATTACCGAAACCCCGTATTCCATCTCCCTTGATACCAATGAATCCTTCATCCTCTCCGTCATCCTGTCCATGGAATCCCTGCACGAGAAGGACTTAGCGGCGATTGCCGGGTCGGAGATGGATATCAAGCAGGTATTGTACCGGCTTGTCCAGCAGGGCCTTGTCCAGAATAACGCGGGCTATTACAGCATCCCGCCGTTTGCCCTCGGCCCGGTGATCGATTACCTGAAAAAGACCCGGAGGCTGTGGTGATCATGGCAGATACCCTGCTGACAAATGTCACGTCCGAAGTTGCGTCCGAACTCCCGATCAAGAATATCGATGTGAACCTGATCGTCTATATTATCAGTATCATCGTCATCGCCTATGTCCTCACCTGGCTGCTCAGTTTCATCCTGATACACGTATCGGAGCGGATCGGCTGGTACCGGACATCGATCACGATGACCATCCCGCTCTTAAAACTCCTCGTTTACATCGTGGCCCTGTATTATATCATCATCGCGGTGATCGAACCCTCGCTGACCCAGATGATCGCATTCTCGGGGCTCTTTGGTGCTGCCATCGGGTTCGGGTTGAAAGATCTCTTTGCGGATATCGTGGGCGGGGTCGTGATCATCTTTGAAAAACCGTACCAGATCGGCGACAAGGTGACGATTGACGACAAGTACGGGGAAGTGAAGGATATCGGTATCCGTTCGACACGCATCCAGACACCCGCCGACGAACTCGTATCGATACCGAACTTTACCCTGTTCAGCCGGCCGGTGACCAGCGGCAATGCCGGCGACCTGGCGATGATGATCGTCATTGATCTCTTCATCCATCCCAGCTCCGATGCCGAGAAGGCAATGAAGATCCTCAAAGAGGCGCTGGTTACCTCGAAATACGTGATAATCTCGAAAAAATATCCCTATACCGTGCTGCTCGAGGACTTCCCGTTCTACAAGCGTGTCCGTGCCAAGGGATATGTCAACGATCTCCGGCTGGAGTTTGAGTTCAAATCGGAAGTGACGAGAAGAGCCTGGGGCGAGTTCCAGAAGGAGGGGATACTGCCGCCTTCGTTTGTGCCGCCTTCGGGAACGTTACGCGGTGAACCACCGCAGACGAGCACATAGTCCTTTTATTGTTGCCATGTTTTTTCAACACTTACCCGCACAGGGCATTACTGTCCTGCTCCAGGAACGGCGTGATCATAGTATAGTCCTGACTCTAATCCCGAGCTGAACAATTTGAATACTTCCCTGAAAACGAGGATAATGCAGGAGATGCCAGACTTGACGCCTCACTGCCAGCCGATACCGGCCCGGTAAATTCTGCCGTAATCTCCCGTTTCCCATCAATCTCTGGACGGGCATTACACGGAATTATCAGTGCCAGAAAACAGGAGGGTTATGTTCCCTCATCCCCGGGTGCGCCAGCGGTACCATACGTGCACTCTCCTTTGTAGAACCAGTTCCGGTACACGATTGGCGTAACGATGGTTGTCAGCAGGCTCATGAGCACGATGGCGACATATGCGCCCTGCCCGATGATACCGGCTTCAAGTCCGATAAGGGCCACGATCATCGCCACCTCCCCCCGCGGGGCCATGCCGAACCCGACAATGAGCGAGTCTTTCGTGCAGAGGCCCCCCAGCTTTGCCGGGATCCCGCAGCCGACTACCTTGGTGATGATAGCAATAATGGTCAGGGCGACCAAGAACAATAAGATCTCATACGTGACTTCGTGGAGGTCGGCGATGACCCCCAGCGAAACGAAGAAGATCGAGGCGAAGATGATCTGGAGATATTCCGCCCCTTCTTTGAGGCTGTGGCTCTGGTGAAGCTCGACATCCTTGAATGAAACGCCTGCGATGAACGCACCGACAATTGCCGAGAGTCCCACCATCTCGGCGAGCATCGCATAGAGAAAGGCAAGCATCATGGCAAAGAGGAAGATGAACTCCGGGAATTTCTTCACGAATGCCGTTGAATCAAGCCTGACGAGGAATTTACTGACCACGAGCAGGCCGAACGCTGCTGCAATGACGATGAAAGCGATTGCCTTGATACTTACCAGCGCAATCCCGAGATACGAGAACGATCCGCCAACAACATCCGTGCTGATTGCAAGGACGAGCAGGGCGAGAACGTCATCGATGACCGCAGCGCCGATGATCGCTTTGGCGGCGTCTGTCTGGAGCTTGCCCAGTTCCTTTAAGACATTCGCCGTGATCGCGATGCTCGTTGCCGTACACGCAGTCCCGATAAAGATCGCGCTGGCTGAATCGAACCCGAACAGGACGGCAAGCCACCATCCGCCGATCCATGGGACGATCACCCCGACGAGAGCTATGGCAAAATTTCTCGGGTGGATGATATCCTTCATGTTGAACTCGAACCCGATCACGAACAGGAGGATGACTGCGCCGAGATGGGCGAGGCTGCGGACAAAGTCCGTGTAGGTGATCCACCCGAGCACGCTCGGGCCGACAAGGAGCCCGACAAGGATGAGCCCGATAACGGCGGACTGGTTGATCCTTGACGCAATCAGGTATCCGCCGAGCGCCACGAAGAGGAGCAGGCTCATCTGGAATTCCGGCGAAGTGAAGAGGTTATCCATCGTGATTTACTTGGAAGCGAGAGTAAAAACAGTTTCTGGTTTTTCAAGACAGATTCCAGATTGTTCCGGTGCAAACCTTAAAAACGGACAATCCGTGTAAATTGTCGATTGAACCACAAGAGCTCAAAACTGTTGACGTAATACGATCTTTAATATCGTACCGTGCTAACCTATAGCACAGAGCATCCCCGCTTCCCGAGGTGACTGAAACGCTCGCACTCACCGGAGTAACCAAACAGATAGGCGGCCTCACCGCAGTGAACAATGTCGACATGACCATCGGTGACGGCCAGATCGTAGGACTTGTGGGGCCGAACGGCGCCGGCAAGACCACGCTCCTGAATATCATCTCCGGCATGATCTCCCCGACCGCGGGGAAGGTCTCGTTCCTGGGCGAAGATATCACCGGCATGAAAGCGGACCGTATCTGCCGGAAGGGGATAGCAAAGACATTCCAGATCGCAGAATCCTTCCCGAACCTGAGCGCAGAGCAGTGCGTCATGATCGGAATACTGTTCGGAAACCACCATGCCCCGGGCATGCGGCAAGCGGAGACAGAGGCTAGGGAGATCCTTGACGAAGTCAATTTCCCGAGGGAGAAGACCGGAACCCTGACGCGGAACCTCAACGTGGTCGAACTCAAGCGCCTGCAGCTCGCCCGTGCCCTTGCCTGCCACCCGAAACTCCTCCTCCTTGACGAGATCACTACCGGGCTCAACCCGAGCGAGAGTAACGAAGCGGTCGGGCTCATCCGTAAGATCCGGGACAACGGGACATCCATCCTCATCATTGAGCACGTGATGAGCGTTATCATGGGTGTCTCCAGCCGCATTGTCGTGCTCGACCATGGCGAGAAGATCGCTGACGGCCACCCACATGATGTCGTGAACAACCAGCGGGTCATCGATACATACCTCGGCGATATCGACGCATTTTAAGGAGGTATCGCATCCATGCTGTCAGTCTCCAGTCTCAATGTCTTCCACGGGAACCTTCAGGTGGTCTGGGACCTCTCGTTCCGGGTCAACAAGGGCGAGCTCGTAACCATGATCGGCCCGAACGGAGCCGGCAAGACGACCACGGTCGAGACGATCGTGGGGCTCAACCGGAAGGCAACGGGATCGGTTGTGTTCGATGGCGAGCCGATTCTCGGAAAGCACCCGAATGAACTCTTCTCAAAAGGACTTGCCCTGGTTCCCGAGAAACGGGAGATATTCCCGTCAATGCCCGTTATCGAGAACCTCCGTCTCGGAGGTATGGGCAACAAGGACCCGGAAGCGGCCCTCGCCCGCATCTTCCGGCTCTTCCCGGTCCTGCAGGAGCGGGAACGGCAGGAAGCAGGCACATTGAGTGGTGGCGAACAGCAGATGCTTGCCATTGGCCGGGCACTCATGTCGGAACCCCGCCTCCTCATCCTTGACGAACCATCGACCGGCCTCTCCCCCCTCCTCACCGGCCAGGTCTTCCGGTCGCTCGAGCAGCTAGGCAGGGAAGGAATGACGATCCTCCTGCTGGAGCAGAACGTGAGAAATGCGCTCGCGATGTGCGACCGGGGATATGTGCTGGAAAACGGCCGGATCGTGCAGGAAGGCAATTCCAGGGAACTCATGCACGATGCCCGGATACAGAAGGCGTATCTGGGGTTCTGATTTTTTTACTTTGTGAGTTCTCCCATCCCCTTCGGGGGTCGCTCGACCTCCCCGACGGGACCTCGCTGGGATGATTGCCTGGATGTTAATTTTAAGTAATTGCCTCACCGTGCCTCAAAGATCCCTGATGGGTTCTTTTCGAATTTGTGGTTCGGATGAATCTGATACTTTCATCAGAAAGTCGAGGAGGAGAAGAGTCGTAAGCTCTTCGAACCACTCAATCGTCGAAGATGGCCTGAGGCGGGGAGCCATCATAATCAAATGAAAAAAATAAAATTAAAATTTTAAAAATGCTAGGCTAACCCGCTGCCACCGGTTCTCCCTCAGGTTCCTTCCTCTTCCTCCTCTTCACCCACTCCTGCACCTGTTCCGGCAGGCTGACAAGCCCCTTGGGAAGGAAGATGATAGTGAGGATGAGGATGACTCCGATAATCACGTACCTCGCGAAGGTGAGCCCGGTCTCTTTCAAACCCTCCCATATGATGGTGAGGACTACCGTGCCTACAATCGGGCCGGCCAACGTGCCGAGCCCGCCGAGGATCACATACGTGATCGGCCAGAACGAGTTGTCGACGCCATATAATTCCGGCGTGATATAGCCGATGTGGTGGATCTGGAGCGCCCCGGCAACTCCTGCGATGAATGCGGAGATCCCAAATGCGAGGAGCCGGTAGCGGACCGGGTCGACACCCGCCGCCCGTGCCTCGGTCTCGTTCTCGCGGATCGCAAGGAAGGCGAGGCCGACTTTTGATCTCATAATATACCAGATAGCGACGATAGCACCGATGGTGATGATGAGGATTGCGTAATATTCGATCAACTGGTAGCCCGGGACGGACGGGCTCACGAGCCGGGGCGACGGGATCCCGTCCCATCCCCCGGTCATGGGCGCGAGCACGCTGACGGTCAGGGTCTGGACGATGATGGCGAACCCGAAGGTGACCATCGCAAGGAACCATTCCTTGAGCCGGACACAGGTGAGTCCGATGAGAATTCCGATGATAGCCGCGACTGCAGCGCCGATAAAGATAGTGACGAACGGCGTAATGCCGAACTTCACCGCAATGATTGTCGACGCATATGCGCCGATACCAAAGAACGCGGCATGGCCAAGCGAGCCCTGGCCGGAATATGCAAGGAGGTTCCAGGCCGACGCAAAGATGATGGAGATCAGCATCAGGACCGCGAGGTTGACGATGAACATATTATCGGTGAGGAACGGAATGGCTGCACCAATGAGCAGTGCCGCGATGGTGCCGTACATTGTCACGTTCTCCCGCGTCAGCTGCATGGCATCATCCCTCCTTCCCGCCAAAGAGACCGGTCGGGCGGATGATGAGTACAACGATCAGGATGATGAACGAGACCGCGTCCTTCCAGATGCCGCCCAGGAGGAATGCGGCACCGTTCTCGGCCAGGCCCATCAGGAGCCCGCCGATGATCGCACCGGGGATGCTGCCCAGGCCGCCGAGGATGATGATAGCGAATGCCTTGACCGCGGGGATCGAACCCATGTACGGGTTGAAGACCTGCCCGCTCACCACCCAGAGCGTGCCTGCCGCTGCAGCGAGTGCGCACCCGAGGCCGAAACTGATCACATCAATCCGCTCGACATCGATCCCGACAAGCATCGCCCCCTTCCGGTTCTGGCTCGTTGCCCGCATCTGCATGCCAATCGTGGTCTTCTTCAGGAAGAGGAACAATCCGCAGAGGATCGCAGCGGTGACGACCATGATGATGATGTAGTCGAGGGGGACCGAGAGCGGGCCGATAGGGACCGTCATGCTTTCATATGGGCTCTTGACACTCTGCCATGCGTCCCCCCAGATCATGGCAGCGCCGTTCTGGAATATGTAGATGAGGCCGATCGAGAGGAAGATCTCGTTGAGTTTGCCGGTGCCGAGAATGGGGCGGAAACAGAGCCGCTCGACGACCGCGCCGATGCCCACAAGAACGACCATTGACAAAAGGAGGATGACGAAGGGGTTGAAGCCCGTGAGGAAAAATACCGTGGCCGTGATGTAGGCACCGATCATGAGGAACTCGCCGTGTGCGAAATTGACAACCTTCATCACGCCGAAGATCAGGTTCAGCCCGGTGGCAAGCAGGATGTAGATACAGCCGGCATAGAGTCCCCAGAAGATGATCTGGAGAAAGATCGAGAACTCGTCCATGGCCTGAATCAGCACCTGCCCGGGTATATGCAGTATATCGTTATGCCCATTATAAAAAGGGAATATGATGGCCTACGAGCTGCTGCCTGCCACGTACCATGACGGCAGGACAAACCCGGTTGTCTTCAGGTTGTCGGGCCAGACAATTGCAGGCCGGGTCTCACCGGACTGTGCATCGGGCGAGAGCTGCTCCATCCAGAGGTCGAAACCCGATTCGCGGTAATCGGATGAGAACGAGATGGTGCCATCCTTCATCGCCTCGATAACCTGCGGCATCTTCAGGTCCACGAGGGCCTGTCGCACCGCGGCCTTGTCCGTTGTCCCTGCGTTCCCGATCGCCTTTACTGCGATAAAGACACCGTCATAGGTCGATGCCCCCATCATGTCCGGGTACGTCCCGAACCTGGCAAAATATGCCTGCTTAAATACATCCTGGTCGGCTGCAACAGCGCCTGCCGGGGCAGTGTAGGGCGAGAACCGGCTCTCGATGATCGCTCCTTCGCCGTACTGGCCAACGTCCTTGTAGAACTGGGCATTGTCATTGTTCTCGGCCGAGAGGAAGATCGTGTTCAGGCCGATGTCCCTGCGTGCCTGCGTTATTGCAGGAGCCCCCTCGTTCGGGAATGCACCGAGGTACAAGGCATCGGGCTTTTCCGCCTTGATCGCGGTCAGCTGCGTCCGGAAGTCGCTCTCCCCCATCCTGAAGCTCTGCTGGGAGACGAGGACGATATTGAGCTTGTTCTTCGTGATCGTATCGTTCACCGCGGTCTGTATCCCCTTGCCGAATGCCGTGTCCTGGTAGAGGAGGGCGAGACGGAACGGCCGGTCGGAGGACGCGCCCGCTTTCTGGTTAACAGCAGGACGGACAACCTGGTCGATGAACTGCGTGGTATACTGGCCGTACGTGTCCGTGGTCGGGCAGTGGTGGAAGATATAACTCGTATCGATGTCGGTCCGGTGGGTGATGATCGGGCTCGATGCGCCGGTCACGATGTACGGGACCTTGTACTCGGCGATGGTCTGCTCGTACGCCGAGGTGACAGCGCTCGAGTACCCGCCGACAAGGATGTCGACCTTGTCATCGGTGATCAATTTGGTCGCGGCCTTCTGGCCGCCAGCCTGTGTGGACTCGTCGTCCCCGACAATCAGCGTGATCTGGGCCTTTTTCCCATCCTGTAAGGTCACGCCACCCTCGGCATTGATCTTCTCGGCCGCCACCTGGGCAGACTGCCACATGTTCGTACCGACATTGCTTGCAGGGCCGGTCAGGGACGCAATGACGCCGACCCTGACGACGTCCTGCGATGCAGCAGGGGTCTGCTGCGTTGAAGCTGGTTGTGAGCAGCCAGCGATGAATGCGGCCGCGATGAGCAGGACCACAATTACGAGAACAGAATACTTCATGGAACTTCCTCTATGCTATGATATAGCATGGCATAGGATTGATGGGGAGCCGGCGTAATAATAGTATCGGTTTATCTCCGGCGTGGTGCACCTGGCATGAAGCCCATTCCCATATGCCCCGTTTGATCTTGCCTGCCAATGAAAGAATAAACCGATATGGTTTTGCTGGATCCTGACGGATAGATCTGTTCACACCCGGATGGTTTTCACGTGGATCTCGCGCCCCAGTTCTTCCTTGCAGTCCTCCCGATCATCCTGATCTTTGCCGGTCTCATCTTCCTGAAGCTGTCACGGACCACGATGGGCATTCTCGGCTGGCTCCTCACGGTCATCATCGCCGTGTATTTCTTCCAGACCTCGCTTTCGGTCGCGCTCGCCGCCTCATGGGCCGGCGTCCTATCCTCGTTTGGGATCTCTCTGATGGTCCTCTTCACCATCCTGCAGGTGACAATGATGGATGTGACCGGCGCAATCGGTCGTATCACCGCGTACATCAAATCGATTGCGGCTGAGCGCTACGAGCAGATCATGATCCTGAACGTGGGCTTCGGGTCGTTCCTGGTCTCGATCGGGGCAACCCCGGTCACGATGCTCCCGCCTATCATGATGGCGCTCGGGTTCTCGCCCATCGCGGCCGTTGCCCTTCCCTGTCTTGGCTACGACCCGCTCACATCCTTCTCGCTCCTTGCCGTCCCCATCACGATCCCGGCCGCAGCTTTCGGCTTCGATGCCAAGGCGCTCGGGTGCCAGGTCGCGCTCTTCCTGCCGGTCATCTCGACAGGTATTGCACTCGGCATGCTCTGGATCGCGGATGGATTTGAGGGGGTGCGGAAGGGCCTGTTTACAGCGGTCGTTGCCGGCCTGACGCTCGGGTTCTCCGCCATTCTCTTCGTGAACATCCTGCCGGCCTCCGCCATCGGCCTGGTCGGGGTCTTCTCGGGCCTGGTCACCATCGCGGTCCTCTTCCTCCTCCGTGCCCTCAGGGGGAGGCCTGCGCATGTTGACGCAGAGCCTGCAACGGTACCCACAGGGGGCATGCCCCTCTGGAAAGCGGCCTTCCCGTGGATCCTGCTCGTCTCGTTTGCGGTCATCATCAGCATCCCGGTCATCCAGGCCGGGCTCTATAGCATCTTGGGCCCGGCGCAGAAGATCACGGTCGTTGCCGACAAAGTGATAGACTTAAAACTCCTCAACCAGGCCTACTTCTGGGTGGTGGTCAGCACCGTTATCTCAGCCCCGCTCCTTGTCCGGAGCCGGGCCGAGGCGACATCCATCCTCTCGCTCTGGGCAAAAAGGGCATGGAGCCCCACGCTTGCCGCCATGGTCTTCTTTGCCATCGCGTACGTGATGGACTGGTCCGGCAAGTCGGTCATTGGCGGGACGCTGGCATTTTTGCCCGGCGCCGATGCGTTCAACATGAACGCGGTCATCGGGCTCACCCTCGCGCTCACCTTCGGCATCGGCTTCCCGCTCGCGAGCCCGCTCCTCGGCCTCTTCGGGTCGTTCATATCCGGCAGCGAGGCGTCGTCCAATGTCATGTTCTACGGGATCCTGGACAAGTCAACGGACGTCCTCTCGCTGGACTTCCTGCCGGTGTACGCGGCCCATGCCACTGCCGGCGGGGTTGCCTCAGGTGTAGCAGTTGCAAAGATCGTGAACGCGGCAGCAGTGATCGATAAGCTTGGCATCGAAGGCGAGGTCATCCGTAAGGTTGCGCCGGTTGCAATTGTACTCACGGTCCTGATTGGTGTGATGCTCTGCGTGATGCTGGCACTCTGATCCTTTTTATGGTACAATCTACCGGGAAATTAGCGGGAGAGCGGATGGGCCTTGACACTCATCGGGATTGTTTCCCCTCCCGTTCCATCCGCTCCGTATCCAGCAGCCCGTCACGGATGAAAATGATCCGATCGAAGTACTCCATGTGCCACGGTTCATGCGAGACCATGACCACGGTCTGGCCGAGATCCCGGTTCACGGCCCGGAAGAGTTCCAGCACCGTCCGCGAGTTCTCGGTATCGAGGTTAGCGCACGGCTCGTCTGCAAAGACGATGGCAGGCCGGTTCACGAGCGCCCGTGCGATACTGACCCGCTGCTGCTCGCCACCCGAAAGTTCGTACACGAGATGATCGAGCCGCTTCAAAAGGCTGACCTTCTCCAGCACCGCGGTGGCTGCCATGTAACACTCATCGAGCGGCCGGCCCTGCATGATCGCCGGGATCGCCACGTTCTCCTTCACCGTCAGCTCGGAGACCAGCGCATAATCCTGGAATACGTAGCCAAGGTGCAGGAGCCGGAACCGGGTCCGGGCCTCGTCATCGAGCCGGGAGACATCCGTGCCACTGATCAGGATTTTGCCGGATGATGGTGTGTCGAGGAGCCCGAGCTGGTGGAGGAGCGTGGACTTCCCGCTCCCGGAAGGGCCCATGATCCCGACAAATTCGCCTTTATGAATGGAAAGCGAAACGCCCCGTAGGGCCGCCACTTCGACTTCACCCAGCAGATAAATCTTTTTTAGATCGGTAACTTCGATCATCTTAACCCCTCATCGCATCAAGGATCTCCTCGTTTGTCACCTGGCGGGCCGGGACGTACGCGGACAGCAGGGAGACCAGGCAGAGCAGGATGATGCTGACCAGAACCGACCCATATTCGATCTCGGGTGTGAGATTTCCCATCGGGAACCGGATTTTCTGTATTGTCAGGATGAAGCGAATCCCGTTCAGCATCAGGATCCCGGTGACGATCCCACAGGTGCACTGGAAGAGCACCTGGATGAGGTAACTGCCCACAATGATCTGCTTCCGGATGCCGATGGCCTTGAGGATCCCGATCTGCTTCTTCCGGTTGATGATGTTGATATAGGTCACGATGAAGACCACGACGCTTGCGACAATGAGGGAGACAAATGTCATGATGTTCTTGACAAGGTTGAGACTGGAGATGGCGTCGCCCAGGATCCCTTTGCCCTTCTCATTCCATGTCTTCACCTTATCCTCCACGCCATAACTCATGATCGTGTACTTGAGCGCCGGGGCTTCGTCAGCCGATGCGCCCCGTACCAGGATCTCGGTTGCGGTGTCTTCCGAGTGCATGATAGAGTCCATCTCGTTCCGGGTAACAAATGCCGAGGAGTCAATCAGGGCCCCGAGGGACTCGTAGATCCCTTTCACCCGGTATGTCTTCACCACCCCGTTGCTGTAAGCCACTTCAACGCGGTCGCCAACCTTGACTCCACCGAGCGAGGGCAGCTTGTCCTGCGATTCATCCTCGTTACCCGCAAGGAGAGTCCCGATCAGGATCTGGCCGGTGTCTCCCTTCGAGAGATAGTCCCCGTCCGTTATGACCATGGGGTACTTTGTGACGCTCTGTTCGTCTTCCGGATTGAAGGCAGTCAGTGATTTTGACTGGAACTTCCCGTTCCTGATATTCGTGATGGTGACTGCCGTACTGGTATGGGCCGAAACCCCGGAGATCCCGGGGATCTGTTTCAGGCGCTTCACGAGTGCATCGGCATCGGTAATAACGATCTCCTTGTCCCGGGGTTCGATGGCCACGTGGCCGTACTGGTAATCGATCATCTGGTCATTGTAGAGGGTGACAACGCCGCTGATGATCATACCAAGGAAGTTCATCAGGACCATGACAAGTGCGATGATCAGGATGGTGAGGGCAAGCGTACTCCGGTTGCCGCGCCGGATCGCCCGCACGGCAAGGTAAAGCGAGACGCCGTACCCGCCATGGTTATTCTCCATGCCGCTTCCCCGGCCGGATGCGGAAGTACCAGTATGCCGCACCTGCGATGATACCGGCAGCCAGAATCGCAATGGCGACCGGCACCATACCGGAAGAAGAGCTGGTCGTAACCGTTGCCTGTTCCGCGATCGCGTGGGGGCCAAAGTCGTCGATATAACTGACGGTCAGGTTGACCGGCACGGTCCCGTCCTTTGTGGTCTGGAGGTAGAAGACCGCCGGGGCATCGCTGTCCTTGTCGATGGATCCAATGAACGAAGTCGTGGTCCCGGCAAACGGGCTGTCGAGCATTGCCCGCACGGATGTGGCCTGGTCGGTACCGGTGTTCTCTATCCGGATGATCAGGGTGAAGGCATTGCCCGGTACCGGGCGGACCGGGTCGGTGGAGAAGGACTTGACCGCAATATCCGCCCGGCCCTTGACCGGTATTCCGAGAGTTTCAGTCTGCCGCTCGGTTGTCCCGTCCGGGTTCCGGTAGGTGATGACAATGGTGACCGGGTCGATACCGAGCGGGGTGTTCTTGTCGGTTGCTAAAACGAGTGTCATGTTTGCACCCTCGCCAGGATCGAGATGTTCCGTGTAATATCGGCCGGGGGTTTTAAGGACCAGTGATTTTGTGGTCGAATTTACCACCATCGTGATATCGCTTGCCCGTAAGAGCCCGGTATTAACCATCATGATCCCCGCGGTACAGTCATCCCCGGGGGCAACGCGTTCCGGCTGCGACTGCGAGACGGTGAGCGCCGGCTTCTTCTGGGTTGAGATGTCGGTGTTCACGTTGACTGTCAGCGGGTACCGGGTACTCCTCCCATCCTTGACATCGATCCATGCCTCGGGAAAATAGATCCCGCTCTTTTCGGGAGCGCGTATGACAAAGGTGACCGGGATCGACTGGCCGGGCCCGAGTTCTCCGAGCCGGTCGAAGTCGCCGGTCAGGACATCAACACCGTTCTTTTCAAGGTGCACGTTCTCGATGAAAACGTTGATGTCGGTACTCTTCGAGTTTGCAAATGTGCCCCCGGTGGTGATGCCGCTGTTCTCGTTCTGCGAGGCGCTCTCGGCCGTGTTCCGGATGGTCAGGGTGATCGTGCCCATGTCGCCTGGCAGGAGAACTGCGGGAGTCACGGTATAGTCCGTGATGATGACCGTGGGGTTCGTTGTGCCTGCCCCGTTATCAATTGCTCCTGCGGGTACCGTGATAAATGCAAGCAGGATCAGCGCAGATAATACCAGGATCAGCGGCCCGATGCCCCCGGTTGTTGTTCCGGTGTTCCGCTCGCGCTGCCTGATGCCTTGTTGTCTTTCTTCTTCCACAAAAATCGCCATCTCCTCCGGAGTTTCCGGGTTTGTGCGGGCTTCATGTCCCTGAAAGGTGTACAACAGTTCAATTACATAAACATTTGGTTAGTTTATTGAACAAAAGATTACTATTGCAAACACAAGGTGAATATACTCCCCCGGCCAATGATTGTACTGTATTATGCCACGGATCAACGCGGAATACCGTGAAGATGCAAAGAAAAAGATCATAGCGGCCGCCATTGCGATCGCCTCAGAAAAGAGCTGGGATGCAATAACAATGGACGCGATTGCAAAGAGAGTCGGCGTCACCAAGGGGGCGTTGTACGCCTATTTTGAGAACAGCGATGCCCTGCTGCGGGAGGTGATCCAGGAGGTGTTCCGGAATATCCGGGCCGGGATCGAGAGAACACTTTCCGGCAGCGATGATACCCATACCATGATCCAGGGCCTTGCCGATCTGATCTTCGAGCAGCAGAAGCCCTATGCAGCGATCTTCTTCCAGCTGCCGGTCCGGCTCATACAGGATTCGCGGTACCGGGAAGATTTTTCCGTTATCTTTGATGGCAACCGGATTCTCATCCGCGACTACCTTGTCCGGATGATTGCTGAAGGAAAACTGTCCAGGGATGTTGACCCTGAAACGGCTTCAGCCACGCTTATCGCGATGAGCATGGGCCTGCGGATCAGTGCGCTCTTCCTTGGCAGGGATTCCGATGAGGCAAAAATGACGTGGATCGATTCGGTGGAACGGATCCTTGGCATCAGACCCGGATGCCGGACATAATCCCTTTCAGTGGGTATTCTGTCAGGACAAGTACCGCAGGGAATAGACACAACAGGTCTCTCTTTCCGGATCAGGGAGGGGAAAGAGAGGGACTCCCGCTTTGTTTATGGTGTTATTACGTCTTACCGGACATCAGCGCCTGGAGCTGGCTGATCAGGCTGGCAACCAGATCTTCCTTTGTCTGCTGCTGTGCTTTTGTTGCCTGCTGGTTTCCGGAGTCCTGACCCGGGTTCTGGTCTCCCTGCACACCGTCCGGCCGGTCGGGAGGTGCGGTCATGGTGCCGTTGCCCTGCCAGTTCCCCGCTCCCCCGGGAGCGGTCAGGTTGCCAGAGGACATGGTGCTGTTCCCGTGCATACCGGGACCACCCCTCATGCCCGTTGCGGTCATGTTCCCGGAGTCCGGCGGGGTAATGTTGCCATCGCCGCGGAACCCGCCGGGACCGCCCGTGGCAGTCATGTTTGCGACATCGAACGCGGGCCGTTCCCGCAGGGTCGTGTTGCCATTACCTGTTCCATTTGGGGCTGTCATGGTGCCGTTGCCCATCCCACCGGATGGCGGCTGGCGTATCTGTCCTCCGTTCCCGTTGCCCGGGCCGCCATTGCTTCCCTGCGATCCGAAATCACCGGGACCTCCGGATGACGGCGCCTGCATCTGGTCCATGTTCCCCTGTCCCCCGGTTGCGGGGCCGGCTCCCCCTGGTCCCTGCATTCCCCCCTGCACTTCTGCAAGGGCAACGGGCACAAGAAGCACGGCCACGCACCAGAGTGCGACGAGCACCATGACCGGCCGATTGAGAATCTTCACGATATATTTCCTCCGTTCCGGCAACTGGCTAAACGTCAGCTGCCCTGCACCTATCCTGTCAGCAGGATGATATAAATTGGATTCATGCACCGCCGGAAATATATCAACAACCGGTTTAGTTCATTCAACCCGTGAGTTAATATTATGCGGAATGTGTTCGTTCAGACTCAAAAACCGTCTGCGTTGCGGGATGGGATACCAAAAGGAACGGTACCGGTTTTTTATCCGGCAGAACATATTCAGAAAATTGATAATCTTTGAGAGGTCGATATACCTGTATGAGTGATGAGACCGTAGAAACAACGCCATCGCCCCATATCAGGATCCTCATGGATATCCTGGTCATCATCATCCTGGCGGTCGTCGTGTATATTGCGGCGTATTTCCTGAACCTGACGGACGCGCTGCTCCAGATTCTCCAGACATCCGGCGCGCAGCATGCCAGCGCGTTTATCATCGTGACCCTGTTCATCGTCCTCGGCCTCGTCTTCTTTGTAATCCGGCGCTGGCACGAGCTGACGCAGGTGTCCGGCGAGATCGCGGCGTCGAAAAAAGCACTGGAGCGGGCAAATACCAAACTGATGTTCCTCAACAACATTACCCGGTACGACATGCTCAACGAGATGACCCAGCTCCACCGGGACCTGGAGAATGCGGCCGTGACCCCCGAGATCACCAAGGTGAACGATGCCATCGGGCGGATCCGCCGGCAGATCAAGTTCACCAAGGAGTACCAGGACATCGGTGCCATTCCCCCGTCATGGCAGAACATTGCGGACGCGATCATGCGCGCAAAGGTCGGGGTTGACCTCGGCCATATCAATTTTGAGATGGACATCCATGACGTGGAGGTCTATGCCGACCCGCTCCTGGAGAAGGTCTTCTATTACCTGCTCAGCAATTCCCTGAAATATGGCGGGAGCAAGATGACCGGGATCCGGGTGTACCGCAAGAAGGCGGAAGACCGGCTCCTCATCATTTTTGAAGACGATGGCGTCGGGATCCCAAAGGACCAGAAGGCGTTCCTCTTCCCCAAGGAATGGGGCAACCGGAAGCATTCCGGGTACGGCCTCTTCCTGATCCGGGAGACCCTTGCGGTCACCGGTATCACGATCTGGGAGTCGGGCATCCCGGGTGACGGGGCACGGTTCGAGATCTCCGTCCCGAACGGCGTGTTCCGGCAGATCTGATTACGGGACAATAATTCTTTTTTGAAAAAACACCCGAACGATATCAGGGCAGTAAAAAAAGAGCGAACGGATACCGCTCACCGTATTTTCCCGTCGATCGTGATGGTCTTCTCCTCAACCGGGATCATGACCCCGGCCTTAAGAAGCGCCGTGTCCACCACGTACCGCACCCCGCCGCAACAGGACACTTCCATGTGGAGGAGGGTGATCGATTTGATCGCGTGCTCTTTGAAGATCGCGGCGAGTTTGGTGATATACCCTTCAATATCCGCATCGAGTTTCGGGCAGAAGATGATCAGGATCCGGCCTTTCAGGAACTCTGCATGGAACCCGGGGTACGCGAACGGGACGCAGTCCGCGGAGATGAGGAGGTCCGCGTTGTCGAAGTACGCGGCCCCGGGATTGAGCAGCGCGAGCTGGACCGGCCACTGCCGGAGCTCGGAGGAGGTTGCCCCGGGAACCGGCTGGCGCGGACCGGCCCCGCTGCCATCCCGCGGGATACTCCGGGCTGCCGAACCGGGACATCCGGCAAATGGGTTGGGCTCGTGGGGCCCGGCATGGCAGACGGCAGGTTTCCCGATGTGCGACGACCGTGTGCCAAAGGGTAACGGTTTCCTCCGGACTTCCGGTGCCGTATGCTCCGGAATGGGGATATTGTTCTCGATCAGGTACTCGATCGCCTCGTTGTAGAACGGGACCTGCCCGTGGCCCGCGAGGTGCTCGAGGTGCGCCTTGATCACGGGCACCCCCTGTTTTACGATATTTCCGAGCACGGTCTTCTCATCGTACGGCACTGCCTCCCGCTCGATAACGGAAATCGCACCCTCCGGGCAGGTGCCGATGCAGGCACCAAGGCCGTCACAGAAGAGGTCGCTGACCAGCCGGGCTTTGTTGTCGATCAGCTGAAGCGCCCCTTCCGGACAATCCGGGATGCACTGGCCGCAGCCGGTGCATTTCGTCTCGTCGATGCTGATGATCTTCCGCTTCATGGCCATCATCCCTTTCGTTGGTATTGCCCATTCAGGGTATCAACCTTGCGAACGGGGAACATCCGGCAGGTATGCGGGAAGGTTGAACGGGCATCCTGTGCAGGGAAATTTTAAAAAAGATGAAACCGGAAAAATTACTTCCCGCTCGTCACGGTCTTTGACCCCCGGAGGATCCCGACCGTTCCCGTCCGGACGAACTCCTTGATCCCGTACTGGCGCAGGAGTTTCTCCAGGGCATCGATCTTGTTGGTATCGCCGATCACCTGGAGGATCAGGGTCTTTGCCCCGACATCGACAATGGACGCCCGGAAGATGGACGCGATCTGCATGATCTCGGCACGGGAGGTCCCGAGTTCTGCGGTGACCTTGATCAGGGCAAGCTCCCGTTCCACCCGTTCGCTGTCCGTCAGGTCCGAGACCTTGATCACATCGATGAGCTTGTTGAGCTGCTTCATCACCTGCTCGACTTTCTCATCGTCGCCGATGACAACAATGGTAATCCGGCTCATATCCGGCTCCTCGCAGGGCCCGACCGCCAGACTCTCGATATTGAACCCGCGCCGGGAGAAGAGCCCGGTGACCCGCGAGAGCACGCCGGCCTTGTTCTCGACAAGGATGGATAACGTGTGCGGCTTCATGATCGCGGATGCCCTCCGATCATGTCATTGATCGCAGCACCGGCCGGGACCATGGGGAAGACGTTCTCCTCCCGCTCGATCCGGAAGTCCATCACGAACGGGCCGTCACAGTCAATGGACGCCTGCAGTGCCGGGAGCACTTCGTCAGGAGATTCAACCCGAATGCCTTCGATGCCATAGGCATTTGCAATCTTCACGAAGTCGACCGGCGGGAGTTCGGTGTACGAATACCGGTGGTCGTAGAAGAGCTCCTGCCACTGCCGGACCATCCCGAGATACATGTTGTTCAGGATAACGACCTTCACCGGGATGTTGTCAGAGGCAAGGGTGCCGAACTCCTGGATGTTCATCTGGATACTGCCATCGCCGGCAATGTCAAAGACCGGCACATCCGGGCGGGCAAAGTGCACCCCCATCGCTGCGGGGAGCCCGTAGCCCATCGTGCCCAGGCCCCCGGAGGTGATCCAGGTCCGCGGGTTGTGGAAGCAGAAGTGCTGTGCAGTCCACATCTGGTTCTGCCCGACTTCGGAGACAATCACGGCCTTGTCCCTGACCAGATCGCTCAACGTCCGGATGATGAACTGCGGGTGCAGCGCACCGTTCGCCGGGCACTTGAGCGGGTGGTGCTCCTTCCAGTGCTGGATCTTCTTCCGCCAGGCATCGTGTACACCTTTCTTTTTGATGGACGCGAGTATGTCCTGCAGGACCGCTTTCACATCCCCGACAATCGGGACATCGACCCGTTTGTTCTTGCCGATCTCCGCGGGATCGATATCGATGTGGACCACCTTCGCGTGCGGCGCAAAGGTATCGATCTTGCCGGTGACCCGGTCATCGAACCGGGCCCCGATGGCGATGAGGAGATCGCACTCCGTCACGGCAAAGTTCGCGTACTCGGTGCCATGCATGCCGAGCATGCCGAGGTTGAGCGGGTGATCGCCGGGGATGCAGCCGATGCCCATCAGGGTCGTAGTGACCGGGATTCCCATCCGGGTTGCGAGCGCAACCAGTTCTTCTGAAGCATTTGACGCGATGATGCCGCCACCGGCGTAGATAAGCGGCCGCTCCGCTTCAATGATCAGGGCGACAACCTTGTCGATCTGGCGGGAATGGCCCTTGTAGGTGGGATTGTATCCCCGGAGCACGACTTTGTCGGCACGCGGGAGATCCTTTGCCGTCCCGGTCTGGGTGTTCTTGGGGAGATCGATGAGGACAGGGCCCGGCCGGCCGGTCCCGGCAATGTAGAACGCCTCCTGCACTGTCCTGCTGATCTCGTCGGTCTTCTTGACAAGGTAGTTGTGCTTGGTGACGGGCATCGTGATGCCCGTGATGTCCGATTCCTGGAATGCGTCGTTCCCGAGCATGGATGTGGGGACCTGCCCGGTGATCGCGACCACCGGTACGGAGTCCATGTACGCCGTGGCAATGCCGGTAACAAGGTTGCATGCACCGGGGCCGGATGTGGCGATGCATACGCCTACACGACCGCTCGCTCGCGCATAGCCATCGGCGGCGTGCGCAGCAGCCTGTTCGTGCCGTACGAGAATGTGCCGTAATGAAGAATCATAGAGTTCATCATAGACCGGCAGGATCTGCCCGCCCGGGTAGCCGAAGACGATCTCGGTCCCTTCGCGTTGCAGAGATTCGACGAGGATTTTTGCCCCGGTTTTCATGTTCTGTCCCTCAGTAGTCTGTTCATACCGGCGATCATCGCCTCGACACTTGCCATAATGATGTCGGTGCGGGCGCCGCGTGAAGTAATTATCTTCCCGTCTTTACTTAATCTTACTGTAACTTCGACAAGGGCGTCGGTACCGCCCTGTATCGCGTCCACGTGGTACTCTTCGAGCCGGATATCCGCGACCTCGCCCACACACTTGCGCAGGACCTGCATGGCCGCATCGACCGGGCCGTCCCCGGTCGCCGCCCCGGTCATCTCCACACCGTTCACGACCAGCGTGACGGAAGCAGTCGGGATCATGTGGCTGCCGGAGGTGGCGGTGAACTGCCGCATCTTAATGACCGGCTTGCACTCGATCGCGAGCACGGCATCGGCCACGGCCATCAGGTCGGCGTCCGTGACCCGCTTGCCATCGTCGCCCAGCTGCTTCACACGCTTGACAATTTCTTTGACCTGCTTGTCCTCGGCCTTGTAGTTCATCTCGTGCAGGGCCGCCTCGACCGATGCGGTGCCGGAATGTTTGCCGAGCACGATCCGGCGCTTGCGGCCGACCATCCCGGGTTCCACGGACTCGTACGTGGACGGTTCGCGGATCACGCCATGGGCATGGATGCCGCTCTCGTGCGTGAACGCCATCTCGCCCACGATCGCCTTGTTCACCGCGAGCGGTACGCCCGTGTGCCGGGAGACAAGGCTCGATAGCGGGTAGATCAGCTCTTTTTTGATCCGGGTCTTGTACCCGTAGAGGATTTCGAGGGCCATCACAACTTCCTCGAACGGCGTGTTGCCGGCCCGTTCACCAAGGCCGTTGACGGTCACGTGGGCGCACGAGGCGCCGGCCTTTAAGGCCGCCATCGTGTTCGCCAGGGCAAAGCCAAGGTCATCGTGGCAGTGGATCGAGAGCGGGGCGATCCTGGTTAACGGAGGGATGAACTCCGCCACTTTCTCCGGGGTCAGGAGCCCTACCGTATCGCAGAAGCAGAGCCGGTCGGCTCCCCGCTGCACGCCTTCACAGAAGACCTCGTGCAGGAACTGCTTGTCGGCTCGTGACGCGTCCTCCCCCGAGAGTTCCACGATCAGCCCCCGGCCTTTCGCGTACTCCACGGCATCGTAGGCCATCGCCGCAACCTGATCGCGGGTCTTCCGCATCTTCTTCGCAATGTGCAGGTCGCTCACGGGGATGACAAGGTGGACCGAGTCTGCCCCGAAATCCGCAGCATAATCGATGTCCCCGTGCATGGCCCGGACATACGTGCAGATCTCGGAAGAGAGCCCGGCATCTGCAATGAGCCGGATCGCGTTGCGCTCGCCATCCGAGGCCGCGGCAGAACCGGCTTCGATGACATCGACACCTATGGCCGCAAGCCGGGTTGCAATCTCAAGTTTCTGGTCAGGGTTTAACGATACTCCGGGGGTCTGTTCCCCGTCCCGTAACGTGGTATCTAAAAAGCGCATGTTATTGACAAATAAAACATTCACTCATGGCAAATCACCATGAATATTCGTTGGAATGAAGAATATAAAAAATATTCCTGCACCAGGGTCTGTTATTGAAAAAGCCAAAGAATCCTGTGAGACCTTCGGCAATATTGTTCCTGACCATTTTGTTGACGCCAACAAAATGGTTTTCCTTGGGTCAGATGCACGAAGCGAGGTCAAAGATATTCTCCTAACCCGTGTATGTCGGTTACCTCATCACACAGAATGGTGACGTATTGTCCGGAGTTATTTTGCGGTGCAGACCCGGAAAAAGGAGATCATTGAAGACCATATCCGGCTTGCCGAACGGCTGAAGACTCGAAAACACCTGAAAGAATCCGAGAGGGAATTATCCCGGATATTTACGAACGCAGTGTCGACGAACCGGGTTTTGCCCGGATCCGGAAAACCCTTCTTTCTGTCCCCCCTGGTTCAGAATTACATGCCTGCCATCTGTCGGCCTCTGTAACATTGCTAAATACACCCTCATCCATTCCCAAGGGAGAACAGCGATTCATTCCGGCCCGGTTCCGCGTTTTTGCGAATTATGACCTCCCCAATCCGGGGGTTGAGGGAAAAGAGGTACAACCGGGCCCGGTACGGGCTCCGTTATACCAGAATTCCCACGGGAGATTTCAGGAGGGCGATAAAACCCTCACCGACGATAAACTCTTGTCGGGCCCCGGGAGAGATGCCGGATGATTTTGACAAAAATAGATCTTGGTCTGATGGCTGCCGGTATACAACCGATGATGTTGATAACAGATTTAATCGAGGCCCAACAGATCCCGGATAAGCGCAACGATCGCGAGCCGGTGCTGTTCACTGACGGCCCCAATCCGGTCCCGGAACCGTTCCCGGTCCAGGGCAACGATCTGGAAGACGAGTGCGACACTCTCTGTATCGAGGCCGTTGTGCGAGTCCGGGGAGATAGGGAGGGTATGGGAAAACCTGGCGCTGCCCATGCTGCTGGTCAGCGGGACGACAAGGACGAGGCCGTTCGCGCTTCCGACAATAATTGCCGGTCGCATCCCCCGCTGCTCATGTCCTTTTGCATCGGTGAGATCCACGAGCCAGACAGCACCGTTCTTCATCGGGTCAGTGCTCCAGTGATTTCAATGAGGCCCTCTGCCAGATTCCCGTCTCTTTTTTCAGTTCCTCAAGATCCTTTTGTGAGGGGGTATAGAGGAACTCCTTTGCTTTCGAGATGCCAAGCGCGATCTGGGCCTCTGAATAGAACGGTTTGAGCCTTTTTACCTGCCGTAGTGCTTCAAGCGGATCGCAATTCTGCCGGATCGCATAATACCCGTAGGTTGCGCCGACTTCGAGCGGGACGGGTCTGAGCCCGAAGATCCTGCCGAGCTCCCCTGCGACCTCTCTTTCTGCAGCATTAAGTCGGGAGCCGGTTTCTTGGTTCTCGAATTCGGGGGTGAATGCAAACAGGTCCTTTGTCAGGTCCGGAGAGTAGGGCCCGCGTACATACAGGCTGCAGGAATACCCGAGGTCGATACCATTGAGCTCAAGTAGGCAGACGAGTTTCTGGGCGATGAGCCGGTCGTCGAATCGCGAGATATCGAATCCGAAGCTCAGTTCCTTAAAGAAGGCAATTACTTTTTTCCGTTTTTCCATAATTCATGCACCGCAGTGGAGGAACCTGCACAGCCAGGTCCGTGTTCTTTTCCATTCATCCTGTCCTTCGGTCGTGATGATATAGAGTTCGAGTTCTTTTCCTTCCGAGGTTATCTTCTCGGAGGTGAGATATCCCATGTCTTTGAGAACGTTGAGGTTGGCGAACAGCACGCCGTCATTGATGTCGAGCGCCGCCTTGAGTTCGCGGTAGGTTGCCCCGTCCTGTCCGAGGGCAGCAAGGCTCGCGAGCAGTTTCAGCCGGACGAGCGAGAAGACCTTTGCGTTGAGCCCTTCGGATTCATTCAGGATGGAGAGGATATCATTCTGCATTTTTTGGGTCTCTCCTTTTCATGATGATTGGTTGGTTAGTTTTATTTACTTTGTTATTTACTTAAAGTTTAAAGTAAATTTGGATGGTGATAAAATCGAAAAATCGTGTGAGAGAATTCATATTACCTGGAATATCTGACTCCAGAATTTTTCTATCTTGTAAGAAATGACATTGATGATATATTCTCCTGGTTTAGTATCGACAAGTTCGACATCAAAAGATAATTTATTCATCCCAGCCTCACCTCTGATAATTTTTGATACTCCGCGTATACCAAAATAAGCTTCAGCTGTATGAGGCACAATTCTTGACATCACTTCAACAAGAATCTCATCATCAACTGCAAGGTTTGTCGTTCCGGTAATTGTGAATTTATCACCGGATCTTTTTGGAGAGATTGGATCTATCCGGATTAAGGGCTCTTCAATCAGAAATTGAAGCTTTGTATACGTGTCGTCTATACCAGATTTATTGAGAAATTCAATGCGATTGACCGCAGCTTCCATACTGTTAAGACTGCCCTTCCCTGTCACAATGAATTTTTCATTATTAAAGGAATTTTTCACGATCATAGAATCCTGCGATACAACCGGCATGACATCGTAGGTATGGTTGTCCATGGGATGCTGAATCACGACAAAATATTGCCCTGTGAGAAGGGCTTTGGAAAATTGGGAGGGCAACGTCAAAATATAACTATCATCTTCATTGACATTGACGTACCAATGATTGAATGAATTCGGTCCGAAAATCCAGATCGCAATACCAGAATAGGTCGTTTCTGTTGCAGTCCCGGTAATATGGATCTCATCACCTTTGGCAATTGTCACTGAACTTACCGTTGCGGAGACAAATGCCCTTGATGTTGACGGGGCACTCACTTTCCTGGAAAAAAATTTTTCCAGATTTCCTTTGATTTTTAATGTTAGATCGTCCACCGAAACGTAAATAGAGCACGTGTGATCGGTTTTCAGCCGTTTCTTAAAATCTTTTAATTTTTCAGCATTTTCACACTCTACAAATTTCGGAGGGACCCCGGCATTTTCCTCATCGATTAGGAAAATCTAGATTTCAAGACTGCTCCTTATTGCAGTTTCATACTCCCGTTCAACGAATAATTTCCCCGTTGCTTCATCAACAGATCCGTAGCGCATCCCAATGATACCGATGAAAACTTCAGATGTGAGTACTTCTGAAAGGCAGGTATCGAGCGGTTTCTGGGTCCGTGCACCAAAGACCTCCATACCGTGGATGTCCACGGAGAATTGTGACAATACTTGTCTTACGGCGTTTCTGTGGGGTATCAGGTCTGTGTATGTCGAACTTACGAACATCGGTGTCTTGGAGGGCATATATTCACCTGTATATCATGAACATTCTCCATTCAGAAGTTATTACGCATTTTCGGGGCTCCCCTCTGCTTCATTCTTGACATATATTCTTTTTACGAACGTTTTCATTATTTTACTAACTCCCATATCTTTGGAGATTATCACGTAATACTCGTCAGTAATGTCATCAATAACAAACACATCTTCGAGTGGTGGACCTGATATTAATTCGAGAGTATGTTTGTCTTTTGGAATATGGTTTATCCGGCTCACCCAAATATGCATCAAGATGAATGATGATTCAATAAAAATTAACAAAAAAATGTTGATGTTGAACAAAAATCCAAAATATGCAAATTCAAGTGTGAGGATGAAAATATAGATTGAAATTACATCTCCTTTGTTGAGAATTCCAGTGTTTTTGTACCAAGGTAAATTAGGTTTATCTTTAGCAATTTTATTGAATTTCTCGATGTTATCATAATGTTCAAATAATTTTTTGAAATTCTCTGATATAGGGACTAGGAGAATCATATTTATCCAAGCATATAATAAAAGTACGATTTGAATGAGAAAATTAGTAATCACTCCAAAAATTAAACCAAATATGATGAAAAAGGCATAAACTAAAGTTATCCAAACCAAATTCTCAAAAAACCAAAAATATTTCTTACGAGTCTCACTCTTCATTGAAATATAGGGGTCTTCGCCAATCATTCCAAAGAAATGTGTGTAGACAATTAGTCCGGTTAACAACGCAATAAGAATTGATAAATTTTCAAAAGAGAAATTAGTCCCACCGATGATATGGCAAGTCTGATTTCCACAAGTTAAATTATAAACTATATCGTTTTTAAGAAACTCGGTTAAATTTGAAAAATTCATCGAGTTCAGATAAACTCCCATCAAATTGCTTTCCTTTAAAATGTATACTAAAAATGAGGAAAAAATGAATAATTGTATCGAGATTACATTGAAGACAAATATTATATGAGAAACTGTTTTTTCCAATGACATAGGTTGTTTTTGAGAAGAACTAAATGAACGAATTTTTTTGTAGAGATCATTAACGAATTGTCTTATCGATATCCTAAAAATGATAACAAGAAAAAAAACGGATAGTATTGCAAGAATTACAAGCAAATTAAGAATGTCAATGCTAGTCATTTACTCTCTCTTTAACAATGTACTTCTTTCATTTTTTCGAGGCTTCGTTTGTAGGGGTTTTCGATTCAATATTTATCTGGAGCAATTCAAGCGTCGTCTTGGTGCATGCCTGAATCTTATCAGCTGCTTTTTCCAGATTTGCCTGGTCGATCCTGTGGTCACTATCAAGTATTCCAGCATAGAGTTCCCAGAGGTTCACCTGTTCAAAATAACTCAGGTAGGCGATTTCAATCTGGACAAGATCAGAAATTGCTTTCTGGGATCGTTCCATCGAACCTACAAAGAAACTTGCAATGATCTGGACCAGTCCAACACCACCAAAAATAATGGCGTAACCACCATCTCCTTTTACCATACCGACAACTGCGGCAGTTATCAGAAGAAAGACACCAAAAAAGAACATCGCGATGTTCAAACTGACAATAATCTGTTGGGTCTTTTTTGCCCGGTCAATTGCGTTATTGAGGGCATCCAGTGCGGTTTTTTCCAGCTGCTGACAGAATTTTCTGTGATCCTCAATCATTTTTAGAATCAATTTATGCCGTTCTTCTTCATTCAGGTGATCAATGTTAACCGGGACATTTCCTCCGAATTTTGAAACGACTTCTGCGGTATTATCTCCAGAATCCCCGTGCATATATACCACTGGAGTGAGTCTCAGTTTGCTGATTATATATTCATATCATTTTTTGTGCTCCAATATTGATTGAGAAAAGATACATATTTTGTTTCATCCATCACGCCGTACCCAGCATCCCCTCCACCATCTCCTTTGCCCTCCCTCCCGCTCCTCCACATCCGGATCGATGGCGACAAAATCCGGGTCGAAATAATCGATCACGAAACGCTTATGCGTGCTGTCGTCCACGATCCATGCCGCCACCTCCCTGGAACCCCCCCTAACCTCCTTTCCGGCCCCCCCACCCCCCATTTCCAGAAACACGCCCCTGATCCATGACCTTCGCTGTAACTGCACTATACTGGCCGGTTATTATCAGCGCAAAACCGGCAGAAAGGCAATCCGGGCCAATACAGGGATTTCCCGGAATAACCCCCCGAAAAAGGGCCGAAACAAGCCGGTAGAATGAATCCCAGTACCATGAATCGGGGTCAGGAATGAGCCCCGATTGAACTTTTTCCCTGAATCGGGAGGTGTGACCCCCCATCACTGAATATCCGCAATCACTCCCGAACGGAACAGAGCGGCCTCCTGTCATCATATGGACCGGGAGGTCTGTCTAAGATCGCAGATCCTATATCCCCGTTTCCCCAACTATCCGGCATCGCGGAGTACCGGCATGGGATTGTTCAGCAGACCGAAAACAACCGGGACGATCGCGGATGCCTGCCGGGATCTGAAAGGGGCAGCGACCCGCGGCAGGCTCGGTGACAGCATCGCCCGGCTCGTGCTCGCCCATTCCCCTGCAGACATCCAGCAGATGAAACGGAACTTCGAGACAAAGGTCCAGGACCTCACGCCCGAGTACCGCGACCGGCTGACAAGGAAGATCACCGAACACCTGCTCGGCACGTACCAGCGTATCCGTCTTGATGATCAGCAGGGGAAGTTCAAGACTATGCACCAGCCGGTCACGGAAGAGCAGAAGAAATACTGGGACATGGTTGCCGGCCAGTGCCGGGAAGACGAAGGCGGGGATGCACCGGTAATACGGTTCCTGAAATATCTCCTTGCGGGTTACTGCATGCTCATCCTTGACGAACCCGGCCACCCGGTCGGCACGCCGTTCCCGGGCGGGGACGAGGTCGAGTTCACGGACGGGATCTATTACTGTCCGGTACGGGAGAAGGCCGGCGACGTGGATGCAGCCCTCTGCCCGTTCTGCCCCGCACACCAGACCCCGCAGATTGGTTACCTCAGGCCGGCAACCCGACCAACCAAGCGGACGAAGCAGGAGTTCATCGATAACTGTTACCGTTACCACAATTTCAACGGGTAATTTTTAAGAAGAGATTAACACGAAGTGGCGGGGACAGGGAGATCAAAGTCCGCGAGCCGCATCGCTAAAAAATGGGCCGGCTTTTTTAAAAATCACGGCGGGGATACCGGAGGAGCGCCAACCGTTCCCGCATCCTTGTTCAGCATGGATTTGTACCAGACGAACCAGAAATTGTCCAGGAACCCGATGATGTTCTTCATCACGATCTGTCCGATCATCAGGGGAACGATCGGCATCAGCCCGGCAAAGGCAACGACAACAAAGATGATCGAGTCGAGCGTGAGGCTGATCGCATCGCTGGCGCTCGAACGCAGCCAGACCCATGGGTTCGTGAGCGTACTGCGGCGGTACGCCTTCTCCTTTTCAAGAAACCGTTTCTTGATCCGGTCGAAGACAAACGCGTCCACGTTCGAGCAGATCAGGAACGCAACCCAGCTGGCGATCGTGATCCGGATGCTCATGGAGAAGAGCGACTGCCACGCCTCTTCATAAGCGAAGAACGGCGCAGCAGGGAAGGAATTGATCATCACAATGAAGAGAACCCAGAGGACCTGCGTGACAAAGGCAATCATGATGGCAACGTGAGTCATGGTCACGCCGTACACCTCATTGATCATGTCGATGACCTGGGCGATGAACGGGTAGATGAGAACCGATGCCGGCGCAAAAAGAACCATGGACAAAATATTGAATTCCAGGATGCGGGCTGCCAGGATCTGCGATGCGGCAAGGTAGATGACATAAAAACCGACCAGGACGGGGAATGCGTACTGGCGGTAATGCCGGATCACATAGACCGACACGAGGGTGACGAGCGTGAGGCTGGCAAACCAGCAGATCCAGAAGAGCATATGCTGATTAATTATTGTCCGGTGAGCCTTTATGCATTGTGTCAGAGCCGGATAGAAAATTTTTATCAAATTATTTTAAAAATTTTCCGGATTTTTCCCGGAGATTTCTGGAATTATTATGAAAAAAAATTTGTGAATTAAAAATAAATCAGAATCGTTTGTGAAAAATTTTCCGACCCGAACCGGATTTTTTTAGAGATTATTTTTCGCAACCATTTACATTTTCATTTGTGCTGCCGGAATTTTTTTCGAAAATATTTTCGCGTGATGCGAAAGGATGGCTAAACCAAAATATCATCGGCGAACACCACCACCAGACATGCAGATTTACGCCAGTTCCACCCCTCTGTAAACACCCCTTTTTTTCGATCCATAACCCCCCTCAATCCGGGCTCCATACAGCCCCCGTTTCCAAACGGAGCACGCATTGCGCCCCGATTTAGATCCTACGACCCCCTGTTTGATACAAAACTCCTGGTGGTTTTTGCTAAACAGGGGGTCCGGAAGATCTTCACGGATCTACACGATCTAGAAAACATGGATCGGATAAGTCTCCGTCGGAAGATCCCTTCTCCGACGGCAAACGCCCACAATAGCGTGCCCCAATCAACGAAATACGCCCAAACTGAGGCGCATATAATACCCTCCGGAGCCTCATAGCAGCGTTTGGCGGGCGTTTATTTTGCCCCCTCGCCCTTCAGTCCAACAGGTCCCGGAAAATGGAAAATCAACCCATATCCTCAAAACGCTGAAATGTGCTCCGATTGATATTTCGGACACTATCCGCGCTCCGATTAAATCCGGGCGTTTTGCTGCGTTTTCTAAAAATGGCGCTTTTGGCAAACCGGGCATTTTGCGGGCATATTGGGGATGTAGGTAAGGTACTGGCATGAGTGAGGGGGGTTGACTGGAGTGTCTTTTCTCACTTTATGGGATGCCTTACGCGCAAAAGGTCTGCCGACTTTTGCGCTAGCAACGTACTGTACGAGAATATTTGATCAAGTAACGTGCCCAGGCGCGACCCGACGAGGCGTCGCGCCGACTCCCTGCATCAGCAGGGAGGGGGTGACATCATTTTTGTAGTAGAGATTTTTTATCGATCCGCGTCCGGAAAAATTTTACAAAATAATCCGGGAAGTTGTTTTAAAAATTTTTCAAAAAATCCCACCACCCCTTTCACCCCCCCCACAATTTCCCCAGCCCCCACCAAACCCCCCCACTTCACGCAGCCTTTATAGTATCCCGTGGTAATGAGTAATACTGGAACCCGCAGGGTATACCCTCGCATGTTTTCAATAATCCCGGGTGCACTCATGGAAACGCCGCAACTTCTGGCCGATAACCCTTCGCTTTACATCAACCGCGAACTGAGCTGGATCCGGTTCAACCGGCACGTACTCGATGAAGCCCTTGACGAGCGTCACCCCCTGCTCGAGCGCGTAAAGTTCCTCTCCATCTTTGCCAACAATCTCGACGAATTTTTCATGATCCGTGTCGCCGGCCTCCAGCGCCAGCTCAGGAAAGGGGTGCTCAAGGCGCCACCGGACGGCATGACCCCTGCCCAGCAGCTCGATGCGATCCGCCAGCAGCTCCTCCCGGAACTGCAGGCCAAGGACGACTGCTGGCACAAAGAACTCTTGCCAAGGCTCGCCGCTGCCGGCGTTGTCCTCCACACGTACCGCGACATGAGCAACCCGCAGAAAGAGGCAATGCACCGGTTCTTCCGGACCGAGGTCTTCCCGGTCCTCACCCCGCTTGCCTTCGACAGCTCCCACCCGTTCCCCTTCATCTCCAACCTCTCCTTGAGCCTCGCGATCATCGTGCGGGACCATAATGGAAAAGAATTTTTTGCCCGCGTCAAGGTCCCGACCAACCTCTTCCCGCGACTTATCCGGGTCCCGGAGCCGGACGGCAGCACACGCAGCGACGACCGTGTCGTCCACCTCGTCTATCTTGAGGAGATCATCGCCGCCCACCTCGACATGCTCTTTCCCGGCCTCGAAACCGTTGACTCGTTCCCCTTCCGGGTCACGCGGGACGCAGACCTCGAGATCGAAGTCGATGAAGCCTCGGACCTCCTCACCACGGTCGAAGAGATCGTGGAGCAGCGGGCCCGGGGAAAGACCGTGCGCATTGAAATCGAATGTTCGATGCACGAGAGGACCTGCCACATGATCGAGTCCAAGATGGGCGTCCTTGACTCGATGGTGTACCGCGTCGGCCACCCGGTGGGCATGGCCGACCTCATGCAGCTGATGTCCCTTGACCGGCCGGACCTCAAAGACATCCCATTCCCCCCTGCGATCCCCGCGGAACTTGCCGAAGACCGGAATATCTTCGACGCGATCCGGCACCACGACATCCTGCTCTACCAGCCCTACGACAGCTTCTCGCCCGTGGTAAATTTCATCCGGCAGGCAGCCAATGACCCGGACGTGCTTGCGATCAAGATCACCCTGTACCGCGTAGGTTCAAACTCCCCGATCGTCAACGCCCTCTTAGAAGCCCGCGAGAACGGGAAGACCGTCGCGGCCTTAATCGAGCTCAAGGCCCGCTTTGACGAGGAGAATAATATCGGGTGGGCCCGGGCGCTCGAACGGGCAGGGGCGCATGTCGTGTACGGGGTCGTGGGCCTCAAGGTGCACGCGAAACTCTGCATGGTCGTGCGGCGCGAGAAAGGTGGTATCCGAAGGTACATGCACCTCGGCACCGGCAACTACAACGCAACCACGAGCCGCATCTACACGGACTTCGGCTTCCTCACCTGCGACCGGGAGATCGGCGAGGACATTGCCAACCTCTTCAATTTCCTGACCGGGTACGCCCGGATCGACCGGTACAACAAGCTGCTCGTTGCACCCGTCACCCTCCGTACCGGCATACTGGAGAGGATCGACCGGGAGATCTCCCGCCACCGGCAGCACGGTGACGGGCACCTCATCTTTAAGATGAACGCACTGGTCGATCCTGCCTGCATCGCAGCGCTCTACGCCGCCTCGCAGGCCGGCGTGAAGGTCGAGCTGCAGGTCCGCGGCATCTGCTGTCTCCGCCCCGGTATCCCGGGCATCAGCGAGAACATCCGGGTCACGGCCATCGTTGGCCGGTTCCTCGAACATGCACGGATCTATTACTTCAGGAACGGCGGGGACGAAGAGGTCTGGCTCGGGAGCGCCGACCTCATGCCCCGGAACCTCGACCGCCGGGTCGAGATCATCTTCCCCATACAGGACCCGTTACTGAAGACAGCGATAACGGGTACAATCCTTCCGGTCCAGCTCGGGGACAACACGAAGTCCCGGGTTATGCAGCCCGATGGCACGTACGCACGTCTCGCACCTGCTCACGGGGAAGAGGCGCGGAATGCGCAGGCATGGCTCGTGGAACACCGGGGTACCTGGCATGGCAGGAATTCCTGAAGCCTCGTCCACGGACACCGGGCTCTGCCGGTTCGGGATGCAGCGGCTGCCCCCGCTCCTTGAGGCATTCGAAAAGGAGATCGATGGCGTCAGGGCTGCCGGGGACATCGAGTACATCCACCGCATGCGGGTCGCGTCCCGCCGGCTGCGGGCAGCCCTCCCCCTCTTTAAACCCTGCTTCCCGCAGAAACAGTACGCCCGCTGGATGAAGGAGATAACAAGCATCACCCGGGCGCTTGGCGAAGCCCGCGATGCGGATGTGCAGATCGCGTTCCTGGTCAGGTCCTGTAAGAAGAGTAATGCTGCCTGGAAGGCACGCCCCGGGGCCGCGGGCACCAACCCGGTGGAACCGGCGGTCGCATTTCTCGGAAAGGATCTCCAGAAGAAGCGGCGGCAGCTCCAGGTCCATGTCCTCTCTGCTCTTGCGGCACTCGAAAAAAGCGGGATTGTCAGCGATATGCGCACAACGTTTGCCTCACGGCTTGCAGACGGCAGGCGGATACCGGTACAGGCAATGGCCTTTGGGGTACCGACCGTTGCAGCACTCCGGATCGAGTCCCGCCTTGAAGACATGCGGGCCTTTGAGCCATGGGTAGAGCATGCCGATGCAGTGGCGGAGCACCACGCGATGCGGATCGCGGCAAAAAAACTCCGGTACACGATGGAAGTGTACGCGCCGGTCTACCGGCTTGGCCTGCAAAAACCGATCAGCCGCGTGAAAAAGGTGCAGGAGATCCTCGGCGACATCCATGACTGCGATGTCTGGATCGATACAGTAACAAGGCTCCTGCTCAGGGAACGGGGCCGGTTCAGGTCGCAGGACGCAAAGACGCAGCCGGACACGGCAACGCTCGCCAGCCTCCGGCTCTTCCTGCAGGAACGCGAGCGCGAACGCGTCCAGCTGCACCGCCGGTTCATGCGGTACTGGGAGTCCCTCACCCGCGCCGGGACCTGGGACGGACTCCGGCAGACGTTTGTCAGCGGACGGATGACGCGTTACATCCCGGTAAAGAAATACCGCGATGATGAACTCCGGTTGGCATGCGAGGCACGGGCGGCGATATACCCGGCAGGCCTTGCCCACCACCGCACGGTCACCCGCCTCGCGCTTATGATCTTCGATGGTCTCCAGCCCCTGCACCGGATGTCCCCGCACGACCGGGTCCTGCTCGGATGTGCGGGCATGCTCCATGATATCGGGTGGCTCCACGGCGCACAACGGCACAATGCCCGGTCGGCCCGCATGATCTTCGCGGACGAATCGCTGCCGCTTGACTTCGCCGACCGCATCACTACCGGCCTTGTCGCCCTCGCCCACCGCGGGCGGGTGCGGATCGAGTCCCATCCCCTCTTCACGCTCCTCCCTTCAGGAGCACAGGTAACCATCCTCCAGCTCGCCGCGATCCTCCGCATCGCTGACGGGCTGGACCTTATCCATGCGGGGTCCGTGGAGGAGGTCCGCTGCACTATCGGCGACCGGCAGGTCACCTGCGAAGTCATATCCCAAACCGATGTTACCCAGGAGAGGGAGCGGGCGCAGTCCCGGTCCGATCTCTTCGTCCGGGTCTATGGACGGGAGGTCGTGATCACGTGAAGGACGCAGGCATCGGGCCGGAAGGCCGGGTAGTCACGTTCATCGACATGGGGACCAACTCGATCCGGGTGCTGGTCGTCCGTCTCAACCCGAACCATTCCTACACGATCCTGACACGGCAGAAACAGCAGGTCCGGCTGGGCGAGGGGGAATTCGAGGACGACGACGTCACCCCGCAGGCCATGGACCGTGCGGTCATGGTGGCAAAAAAGTTCGCGGAACTGGCACGGACTTTCAATTCCGAGGAGTTCGTTGCGGTCGCCACCTCCGCAACCCGCGAGGCCGCAAACCAGGACGAACTCCTGCGCCGGATCCGCGAGGAGGCGCAGCTGGACATCCGTGTCATCTCCGGCCGCGAGGAGGCCCGCCTCACCTATCTCGGGGTTGCGAGCGGCATCCACATCGGCGACAGGAGGATCTTCTGCATCGATATCGGCGGGGGCAGCACCGAGATCGCGGTCGGCGACGCCCGGGACTGCCACCACCTTGACAGTTTCCCGCTCGGCGCCATCCGGCTCACCACCATCTATTGCAGTCCCGATGAGAAGGGGCCCATCGCGCCGGAACAGTACAGGAAGATCCAGCAGCATGTTAAAAACGCCATCATCCATGCCACGGGAACGATCCGGAAATTTAAACCGGACTGTGCCATCGGAAGTTCCGGCACGATCATCAACCTGGCCGAGATTGCCGAGCGGGCGCTCCACCCGGCCAACGGTTCTCCGGGCAATCGTGCTGGCCAGACCCTCACCTATAAGGACTTAAAAAAAGTGGTCGAGATGCTCTGCCAGCTCCCGCTGGAACAGCGGCGGAAGGTGCCGGGCATGAACCCCGAGCGTGCCGACATCATCGTTGCCGGTGCCGCGGTCCTCGACGTGTTCATGAAGGAACTGGGACTTGCCGAGATCGCCATCACCGGCCGGGGGCTGCAGGACGGCCTCCTCATCGATTACCTCTCGCGGATAGACAACTTCCCCCTCTTCGGAGAACTCTCGCCCCGCCAGCGGAGCGTGCTCCAGCTCGGCCGCTCCTGCGGGATCAACGAAGCCCATGCCCGGACGGTCATGGGTCTCGTGCTCGATATGTTCGACACCGCAAAGACGAAAAAACTGCATGACTTTTCCGAGACCGAACGCGAACTGCTTGAATACGCAGCGTTCCTCCACGACATCGGCTCGTTCATCTCGTACACCAACCACCACGCCCACTCGTATTATATTATCCGGAATGCCGAGCTCCTCGGGTTCGATGAGCGGGAGGTGAGATTTATTGCAACGCTTGCACGCTTCCACCGGAAGAAGAGTCCCCGGAAGAAAGATCCTGATATCACCGATCTCGACGCACGGGAACGAAATGCCCTCCAGCTCCTTTCGAGTTTCATCCGGCTTGGCGAGAGCCTGGACCGGAGCCATGCCGGGCTGGTCCAGCACGTCCGGTTCTCCGCTGCTGACAAGAATACCGCCCGCCTCGAGATTGTCACCGGTGGCGACTGCCAGCTGGAGATATGGGGGATCGAGAACGAGAGGAAGGCGTTTGAAAAAGCATTCGGCAGGAAATTAATCTTTGACGTTATTGATGCGCGGAATACCTGAAAGAATGCATTGCTGTACTACCGGGCGGTCGGGCACAATCACGGGAATTTTCCAAGCGCCTCTTCCGCCCCGGACCGGAGCCGGGCATCGCTGCTGATTAAGAGCCTTGTCAGCGGGGTGATCGCACGGCCGTCCCCGATCTCCCCGAGCGCCCATACGGCATAGACCGCGGGGTCGCCACCGGCATCGAGCAGGGCGACAAGAGGGTCCACGGCCCCGCGGGAACTGATCGTGGCAAGCGCGATGATTGCGGGGATGACCACCTGGTTGTGGGGATCGCCGAGCGCTTCGACAAGGAACGGCTCTGCCGGCTCCCCCATGGCAAGCAGCGCATCGAACGCGGCTTCCCGGACTCTCCATACGGTATTCTCGAGACTGGTGATGAGGAGCCGGGTATTCTCTTTGTCACCGGATTGTGCCAGCTGCCGGACCACGCCAAGCCGCACCTCTACACTTCCGGACTCAAGGCCATTCACCCATGACGCACGCTGGTCCGTGCCGGTGCCGGAGGTGCCGGTAGACACGGGATCAGGGACACGGTTTGCAGCAGAGGGAGCCATGTCCGCAAAGGAATTCGGAGAAGATCCCGGTGCAGAAGACCCGTTGTCCAGGCCGAGCGCCCGTGCCCATGTGTCGACTGCCCACTGGGCCGCTTCATCGGAAAACGCCAGCTCGTCCTGGAGGCGTCTGACAAGAAATCCCCGGAAGAGTGACGGGGAGAGGGAGTGACGGGGGTTGAGGAGGTCCGAGGGCACGTGCTGGCGGACAGCGTTGACGAGCACGAAGATCTCCTTGTTGCACCGCGGGCAGGTGTCCCGGAGAAGGCCTTCGCACCGCAGGGGATCGCAGGCAATGGACGGGCCGTATCGTTCGACCATCGACTTGAGGATACGGGCGGGCTGCTCGTTCATGAGTTCACCGGGGTCTCAGGAGCCGTGATTGTCAGCGTCACCCCGTCGATGATGAGCGTTGTCCCGGGATTCAGCGGGACCGCCCGGCCGGGAGGGACGATCGTCTTGTTCCCGTCCGGGAAGACCGCATGCCAGGGCGTTGATGACTGGTTGCGGATCCCGAAAGCCCCGGGAATGGACGGGTGCGGGACAACGGTGCCGACAATGGATGACCCGTCATCATTGGCCGGAGAGAGCGAGATATGCCTCCGCCGGATCGTGGTCCCGGAGGAGAGAGCAAGGGTAGTATCCCCGACCGGGCGCTCGATCCGCAGCAGCGGGGGAGAGATGAGCGGTGCATGGCAATGCCAGCAGGCCTGGGTCCGGCCATCCGTGCGGGCGAAATTTTCGGCCCGGCACTTGGGGCACCTGACAAGCCGGTCCTTGATGGATGAGAAGATGTTCTGCCACTCCCCCTCGGTCACCCGGCGGCCGGGATCCCGCAGGCCATCCGTGAACACCCGGATGAACGTGTCCCTGAGTTCCTGCGGGCAGTACTCCCAGCGTTCGCGTGCGGTTGCATAGTCCGGGTCAGGGGGGAGCCGATTTGCCGGGTTGTCCGGGTCGAAGACAAAGACCGGCGACTCGCCGTACACTTTCTTCTTTGCCGGGATGTCCCAGCAGTGGAAGCCGTACTCCATCTCCCCATGGAACGGGTGGTGCCAGACCCAGAGGTAAAAGAGGAGGACGGCAAGCGAGTGCAGGTCGGTCTGGGTCGACGGGTCGGCGCTGTCCCGGATGATCTCCGGTGCCATGTACTCCATCGTGCCCCAGACCTGGCAGCGGGACTGGCGGTTCACGCCGACATTGTCGTTGTCACAGATCAGGATATCGCCGGTATGCGGGTCGAACATCAGGTTGCCGGCAGAGATGTCCCGGTAACAATGGCCGGAGAGGTGGAGGGCCCGGTAGCTGTTTGCGAGCTGGTAGGAGATCTCGCAGAGCGACGAGAAATTGGGCACGGGCTTGACGTGCGCCCATACCTCCCCAAGCTCGGCATAGCGCTGCGTGTCGATCCGCATCATCAGGTACCCGAATTGTTCGGAACCCTCGCGGGTCACGAGGTCGAGCGGCCAGACAAACCTCCTGCCGGCAGCGCCATAGGGTGGGCCGGTCCGGACAAGGTACAGGATGGCTGCCCGCTGTTCGGGCGTGGCCTGCTCGGCCTTGTACCACTTGACCGCCTGGTACACCTGAGGCCCTTCGACAAGGTAGACCTCGCCCTGCGTCCCCTCGCCGAGTTTCCGGATCACGTGGTATTCCGTGCCGGTGAGTTCCGCCTTCACGCGCTCGCCAATCGCAAGGGGCATTACCATCCCTCCGTTGATAACACGTCGTCCTCACCGGTTCCGTTTTGTCCCGGCTGCGGTTTATCTTCTCCCTCGACCGGGTTGATACTGACAAAGACCAGCGTCATGTCGTCCCCGCTCGCCAGTTCCGAGTACCGGTCGAGCCAGCCCTTCATGGACCAGGCAACACTCTCGATACCGAACTCGTTCACCCGGTCCACGAGACTCTTCACAAACTTCAGGAACTCCGGGCCTTCGGAGCCGTCAAACGAGTCCGAGACACCATCGGTTGCGGCGATGAGAAAACCCCCGGCCCCGCGGTCGAGCGTGGCCGTGCGCCAGAGGAGATGGGCATCCCGGGACGAGAGCGACTGGGTCTCCATTCCCATGAGCTGGGTGTCGCAGGGGATCGGGCACTCCACCGTGCCATCGGGCCGGACAAGGACAACGTCGCCGTCCCCGATCTGCCCGATCAGGATCGTGTCGCCAACAATGAGTGCCGCGATCAGGGTGGAGCCGTACCGCGTGTAACCATTATTCCCGGCATTGCCCGCAGGGGAGAGCGTGATCTCCCGCTGCCCGACATCGACCTGCACGTAATCCCGCCAGCGGCGCGTCACCCTGCGGGGAAAATCGGCCCTGAACTCGGACCGCAGGATATGCCGGGGGATCGTGTGCATATGCATCCGGTGAAACCCGATCAGTTCGTCCACGGCAGCCTGCACGGCGAGTGCCGAACCGGTCCGGCTCTGGTCATGGCGCGGGTCACCATGGCCGTCGGCAATGGCAATCGCAATGCAGGGAATGGCACCGGACGACCCGCTCCAGACGGCAAACGCATCCTCGCAGGGGCGGGAGGACCGGATATGGGATGCCCCGGTCCGGCTGCAGCCAAAGGCCCAGCCAAGAGCAGGGTCGCATGCCGAGAGGAACGGGCGGGGGGGGTCCATGTTCACTTATCTAAAATAATTCGGTATTGGAGGTAATCATCGGCGGGGGAGATTCGAGCGCGACATTCGAGATGTCGTCAATGCTCCCGGTACTCCGGCTCCGGCCGCGGGACGAGGCCACCGATGCAGAGACCGAAGCCCACTTGATGTACGAGACCAGTTCTTCGGGAGAGTGGGCCTTGAGGAGGCCGATCTGGTCCTGGTTGACAAATTTCAGGAGTTCCGGTTCATTATAATCCGATTCGTCGCCGATCGCAATGGCGAGCCGGACAGCCTTTACACCCCACGGGATCTTAGCCAGTTCGGCAATTGCATTGTCGTATTCCTCGCTGGGGTCGGTACAGAACCCGTCGGAGACGAGGATGCAGACCGGGGGAAGCCCTCGCCGGGGCATGCGCTCGATCGAGAGCTCGTCGGCAAGCAGCCGGAGCGCTTTCCCCGTTGCGGTCAGTCCCGAGGTCTCGAGTTCCGGCCAGGTGAATTCTGCCACCGGCACCGGGTCGGGACCGACGTGCCATGCCGCATCATCGGAGAACCTGATCGCCCGCATAAAGATCTCTACTTCCGGATAGGCCGCGACAGCTTTCTGGACTTCAGGAATTGCTTCGCGGATCGCCTGGTTCAGGGTCGCGATCTTCTTTCCCCGCATGGAGTCGGAACAATCGGCTATCCAGAAAAAGTGCAGTTTCTTGCGGACTACCTGGCCGTCAGGAATCGGAACAGTATCTTCTATGGTATGACCCCCTTTGCCATATCATTCATTCTGACAGATAACCATATAAGTTCACCGTTTTCCGGGCAATTCCGTGCAGATAGAGCGCATGTGCAAGGCCGATTGCAAAAAACGCAGCAAATGGGAATAGAAAAAAAGGAATAAAAATCAGTTTTGTTGAAATTATTCGTGTTGCGTACTCAGCTCAGTGGAATTTATGAGTGTGACCCCCTCTCTCCCCCAAAGGGGGAGGCAGCCCAAGGGGGCAAGCCCCCTTGACCCCTATTTTTGAAAAAAACATATAGATTCTCGTAAGGTCGTGCTCCACGGGGCGAGCCCCGATGAGGCGGCGAGCGCCCGTGGCTCCATCCTAATTCAAATTCTTACTTTTTGCAGCGTTTCTACAGAGCAAAAAAAACCTAGAACTTCTTGACGGCCTGTACGAGCTTCCCGACCGACTCCTGTGCATCGCCATAGAGCATCCGGGTGTTGTCCCGGTAGAACAGGTCGTTCTCGATCCCGGAGAACCCTTTTCCCTGTCCGCGCTTGAGGACGATCACGTTCTTTGCCTGGTCAACATCGAGGATCGGCATACCAAAGAGCGGGCTGCCCTGACGGTGTGCTGCCGGGTTGACGACATCGTTTGCGCCGATCACAAGGACAACATCCGTGCTCGGGAACTCCGGGTTGATCTCGTCCCGGTCGAAGAGGTGGTCGTAGGAGACTCCCGCCTCGGCGAGAAGGACATTCATGTGCCCGGGCATCCGCCCGGCAACCGGGTGGATGGCGAACTTTACCTGGACGTTCTTGCTCTCGAGCAGGTCGGTCAGTTCCTTGACCTTCTGCTGGGCCTGGGCAACTGCCATGCCATAACCGGGGGCAACGACCACGGTGTTCGCGTACGCGAGCAGGACCGCGACGTCATCGGTCTCGATCGACTTCATGCTGCCCTGGATCTCGACGTTCTCTTCCGTTGCGCCGAATGCCCCGAAGAAGACGTTCGTGATCGAACGGTTCATTGCCTTTGCCATGTTGAGCGTGAGCAGCGTACCTGCGGCGCCAACGATGATACCCGCGACCACCATCGCATAGTTGGGGGTTGCAAACGAGAACCCGTCAAGCGCAACCGCAAGGCCGGTGAAGGCGTTGTACATCGAGATCACGACCGGCATGTCGGCCCCGCCGATCGGGAGGGTCATGAGGAGCCCGAACCCGAGCGAGAGGACGAAGAACAGCGGGAGATATACGGAGATGGAGAGCGGGAGCCAGGCCGGCTGCACGATGACGAGAATACCGGAGATGATGGCGAGGACCAGTACCGCCATGTTGATGACCTGCTGGCCGGGGAAGGTGATCGGCCGTGGGCGCATCCAGCCCTGGAGTTTCATGAATGCGATGATGCTCCCCGTGAATGAGATGGCACCGATGAGGCCGCCAATGACCGCAAGGGAACCGGTGGCGGCATGGGTTGTGCCAAGGAGTGCGACGGCCGAGATCCCGGCTGCCGCGCCGCCGCCCATCCCATTGTAAAGCGCGATCATCTGGGGCATGTCGGTCATCGCAACGCGCTTTGCCGCGAGGTAACCGAACCCGCCGCCGATTACGATCGCGATGGCGATCAGGGCAAGGTTGGTGAGGCCGGGGGTGAAGAACGTTGCGAGCGTCGCGATCAACATTGCAGCGCCGGCCCAGACGATCCCGCTCCGGGCAGTGAGCGGGTGGCTCATCCGCTGCATGCCGATGATGAAGAAGAAGACCGTCACGATGTAGACCGGATCGATCAGCCACGAGAGGTCGGTCATTTCAGGCCTCCTTGCCGGGCTTCTTTCCGCTGCGGTCGAACATCTGGAGGATACGCTCCGTGACAACGTAACCTCCGGTCACGTTCGCCGCACCGAGAATGACCGCCACAAAACCGATGGCCTGTTCGAGAGGCGTTGTCGCGAGGCCGAGCGCGACCATTGCACCGACGAGCACGATACCGTGGATGAAGTTCGAGCCGCTCATCAGCGGCGTGTGAAGGATCGCGGGGACCCGGCTGATGACGACATAGCCGGTAAACGCGGCCAGCATCACGATGTAGACAGCAGTCCAGAGCATGGTTGTATCGGTCATGGTTTTCCCCCGGTGATGAGATCGAGCGTTGGTTTATGACGCACCTCTCCCGCGTGGACAAGGAGGCTTGCGACCAGGATCTCATCGGTGAATTCCGTAACAAGGGCTCCATCCTTGTCAACGAGGAGCGACAGGAACGACTGGAGGTTCTTTGCGTACATCTGGCTCGTGTGGAACGGGATCCGGGCCGGGAGGTTCTGCGGCCCGATGATCAGGACGCCGTGCTCCCGGATGGTCTTGCCGGCCCGGGTCAGCTCGCAGTTGCCACCCGATTCGGCAGCCATGTCAATGATGACGGCACCCGGCCGCATCGTTGCGACCGTCTCTTTGGTTACAAGGACAGGGGCCTTCCGCCCCGGGATCGCGGCGGTCGTGATGACAATGTCCGCCCGTGCAACGGCGGCGGAGACCATCTGCTGCTCCTGCGCCTTCTCTTCAGGAGTGAGCTCGCGGGCATAGCCGCCCTGGCCTTCGGCATTGATCTCGAGTTCGAGGAACCTGGCACCGAGGCTCCGGACCTGTTCGCCGGCTGCGCGCCGGACATCGTAGGCCTCGACAAGGGCGCCAAGCCGCTTTGCCGTTGCAATTGCCATGAGACCGGCAACACCGGCACCAAGGATGAGGACGGTTGCCGGCCTGATCGTACCGGCGGCAGTTGTCAGCATCGGGAGGAACTTCGGGCAGTTGTCGGCACCCATAACGGCTGCCACGTACCCGCCGGCAGTTGCCTGCGAGCTAAGTGCATCCATGCTCTGGGCGCGGGTGATCCGCGGTACGAGTTCGAGAGCGAACGCGGTGATCTTCCGGTCGCGCATCCGGGCGATCGCCTCAAGGTTGTTTGCGGGGTTCATGAACCCGATGACGATCGTGCCCTCGGCAAGCTGATCGACATCGGCAACGGTAGGGGGCTGGACCCGGAGGACGATCCGGGCGCCGTCCAGCAGCTCTTTTCGGCCGGACGCGATGGTTGCACCGGCTGCCCTGAAGAGATCGTCGGGATAGTATGCGCCCGTTCCCGCATCATGCTCGACACGGACAGTATAGCCGGACTTCGTGAACTTCTGGACAACTTCCGGCACAGACGCCACGCGCTGTTCACCCGGGGCCTGTTCCTTTGGAACGGCAATCACGATTGGCGTGGCTGCCGGGCCGTTCGGACCGGCCGGAATCGTATTGGTTACATCCTGTGCATTGACGGGGGAGCTCACAATTCCCACCGTCCCTGTCCGGCTCTTTCGCTATGGAACAACCTGTTCACTCCATCGATGATCTGCAATGTATCGTATAGATTGGAACTATAGCTTCTTTATTTTACGCACACGGACGGCAACACCGCGGCGCGAACGCAGCATCTCTCCGGCCGGTAGGGCTGCACGGCCGGTTGCGATGGCCCGCTTACCCACCACCAGGACCTCGTCGCCGTCCCGGATCGCGGGGTCTGCCCCGGTCACGCCGGGGACGAGCACGTCGCCTTCCGGTACGAAATCATCAATGGTTACGCGGTACCCTTCAGCGATCATGGCCCAGCCATCGAACGTGGGGCGGAGGAGACCGGTACCGGTGTCGAGCGAGAAGAACTGGGTATTGCCTTTGCTCCAGAACAACTCGAGGTTACGGCCGCGTGGCATCATTCCTTTTGTGTCTATGTCGACACCAAACTGGCAGGAGAGCATGCCATGCAACCGGTCATCCTTGATCTTGCGCTCACCGGCAAGGCTCGCGTCCAGCGCGTTTAATGCTGCGGGACCTGCCGGGTTCTCCGTGCAGGAATATTCAAGCGTGATGCCGCAGAGCTCGGCGGCCTGGCGGGCAACGGTGAGTGCGCCACCTTCGAGATGCGCGATGATCCGGCGGTAATGGTGGCGCGAGAAGTACCGTGCAAGGATGCCGGAGATGACCGCACATTCCTCAGCATCCCAGTACCCGGTCACCGGGACATCGTAATGGCCTGCGGGGTACACACATTCGAGCTCGCGGGGGACGAGGCCGAGCGGGGAGGTGACGATCAGCTCGTGGGCACGGCCGCCAATTGCTACCTGGAACCGCCGGTGGCTCTGCGAGAGCGAGTAGGGCTTCCTTGCCGAACAGGGAAGGAGAACCGCGACATCACACCGGGGCGGGATGTAGCGCGTCAGGAGCCGTTCGGCGAACCGCTGCACCTCGGCCCGCTGCATGGACTCGCCGGAGTTTGCCCGCATGACACCGCTCCGGGCCACAGGCAGAACCGCTTCCATGAATGAATAATGGCGGTCGAGGTGGCGAAGGATCGCGACCTGGTTTGCATCCATCCGGCAGCGGGACTCAACCAGTTCCCGGAGCTGTGCCTGCTGGATGAAGCGGGTGACGAGCGCAATCTCGTGCCGGAGCGCTTCGCGGTTGTGCCCCAGCAGGTCCCCGGCTTTGCACCCGGGACAGGTGCAGATACCGGCTTCCATGGCATCCGCCGGGAAATCCCCCTCGGGCGTGCAGAACCGGCCCTGTGCTGACCTGAGGTCCACCGCGGTGTAATCGAAGAGTTCGAAGCCGGAATAACAGAGAATTGCGACCGTTGACGGCAGGGCTGATGCGGGAGCATACCACGCGGTGTCGGCGGGTGTCTTCTCCTTGAGACCGACAAGCCAGTCCACATAATTACGGGGGTTGGCAAACGCGGTGTGCCAGTTTGCGGCCATGACACAGTCGCCGCTCTCCGCGGCATTCTCCCGCTGGGGATGGATGATGACCGGGGCGTCCGTAATTACCGGGGGAAATTCCTGTACCAGTTTTGCAGGAGCAGACAGGGGGATATTGATCGACGGGGACTCCGCCAGGGCAGGGAACAGGACATCGGTCTCGGCTGCCGCAGGAAGCTTCACGATCGCGGTGCCGGTCTCAAGCACGCCGGTCCGGGCAAGCCCGTCCCGTTTCCGGATATCAAATCTCGTCATCTGCGGTCTCCATGTCCCCGAGTTCCTGCTGCACGAACGCAGCCCATGCCGGGCCGCACGCGATCACAATCCTGCTCCCCGGGTGGCTGTCGGCAAGGGCCCGTATGCCCCGGCATCCCTGCCGGACCATCGCATCGTCCCATTCCGGGAGCTCGCACGGGCCGATGGGGAAGGTCTCCCTCAGTTCCTGAGGGTACGGCCCGAACGGGGGCTTGAAGGAGAGCGTGTCGTCGTATCCTTCCCGCACCCTGCCATCGATCAGGATGAGGACATTCTTCTTAAGCGGGAGCCGGGCAAGCTGCTGCTGGTATCGCAGGACCTCAGTGCGCCGGCAGCTCTCATCGCCGCGGTAAAAGAACCGGCGTTTCGAGGCCCGGTCATGCTCCGCGATGACCGGGGCATGGTCAAGGAGCGCCCGGTACCCGGAGAGGAGCTGCGGGTGGCCGCGGCACCGCTCGTCCACCAGTTCCCAGAGCGTACCGTCAACGATTGCCTGCCGGACCCGTGAGATCTCGGCGAGTGTTACGTACAGGTTGTGGAGCGCGAGCAGGCGTTCGCGGTCGGGGGCGGCCCTGAGTTCTTCAGCCGTGTGCGACCGGCAGACACTGCAGGCACAGGGGAGGTCCGCAAGTTCCTCGATCCGGTAACTGCCGTGGGAGGTGAGGTACCGCCCGTCCTTTGCATAGAGGGCATAGGCAGCCGAGTCGAACAGGTCGCAACCCATCGCCGTTGCAAGTGCGAACATCGATGGGTGGCCGGCACCGAACAGGTGCACGCAGGCCGAGGGGGAGAGGGTCCGTTTTGCGGCCATCACAACCTTGACGAGCTCGCGGTACCGGTAGGACTCCATGAGGGGGACAACCGCACCGATGGGGCAGAACGAGAAGCCGAGTCCGGTCACTTTCCGTCCCGATAACTCGCGGAGGTCTTCGAAACTCCCGCCCTGTACCGGCCCGGCGATCGGTGCATCGCTGCCAAAAACTTCCTTTGCCTCGGCGAGCCGTTCGAGCGTGATCGCGAGTTCGCGTTCGGTGGTCTCGCGGTCCGCGGCGGGAGAGGTGGGGATATCGAGGGGTACCCAGATGTCACTGCCGATATCGCGCTGGAAGGAGAGCGTCTCCGTGTTGGTGATGGAGACCTGCCCGTACACCGAAAGCTGGAACGAACCGGAGTCGGTCATGATCACCCCGTCAAAATCGAGTACCTTGTGCAGCCCCTCGTCAAGGGCACGGGCCCGGAACTGCCTGCTCTGCGAGAAGATGTAGGCATTGGTGATGAGCGCCTCGACACCCATCTCCTGCATCTCCTTTGGCGAGACGAGCTGGAGGTGGGGGTTGATGACCGGCAGCAGGGCCGGCGTCTTTACGATTTTCTTCCCGACCGCCAGTTTCCCGCAGCGCCCCGCGCAGTCGCTGTACAGACTTTCAAATGCAATAGCCATTCCGCACCGTGATGTCGCTTTATATGGGCTCTCTTCAGGTTAAACGGTTGCCCTCACTTTTTTTCCGAGAAGATCTGCCCTTCAAAGGTGAGGATCTCAACTGTGGGGTAGGTCCAGCACCGGTTGGGGAGGCCGGCCTTCATGCAGGTATGGTCGAGGAAGGTGGTGGCGTCCCAGCCGTACTCGGTGGCCACCTGGGGGAGGAGGAGCCCGCTCGTCCCCATGCCGCGCGCGATGAGCCCGTGCCTGCCGACAATGACGTTGCCGGGACGTTCCGGGGGGTCGCCTTTCAGGGGTTCAGGTACAGTAAGGATCGTGACCTCGACGGTGATCTCCTCCAGTTCCTCCTTCCGCACCGGGGGAAACCGGGGGTCCTCACGCGCAGCTGCTCCTGCGGCATGTTCAATTGCCTTCCCAAGCGGCATCACGGGATACGGGAGCCCGATGCACCCGCGGAGCTCGCCTTTTATATTGAGGGTGACAAAAACGCCGCGCTTTTCATTGAAAACGGGAGTGAGTTTCAGCGCAGGTTTGGGTTTTTTCGCGCAGACATATTCAATGGCGCCGCGTGCGGAGCGGAGCGCCATCTGACCCTCTTCCGGAGTGAGCAATTCCATGGCTGTTCCCTTTCCTGTGACTGTCTATAGTGCATCTTGGATAACAATCTATCGAACCGGGCGGACTGCCCTGCGGGCAACTGCGGATTCCAGAACAGAGAGGTACGGTCGCTGCGCTTATCTCTTCTGCCGGCCCATAGATAAACGAGAGGGAGAGAGCGGCCGACGGTAACTTAAGTGTTGCTGAGGAAAGTCCCCCCACCCACCGGGCACGCAGCCGTACGCAAGTACGGGTGGCGAGAGTCACGGCAATGGCACAGAAACGACACGGCCTGCCAACAGTGATGAAGCGGTTGAGCCGGAAACGGCGAGAAACACAATGTGCGAGTAACCCGCTGAACGTTTACGGGCAGGATACGGTGAAACGGCGAATCCCTGCGGGTGCAAGTCAGAACAGGACCATGGAGCGCTCGGTATCCGTCCGGGTATGACGCAGAGCTGAATGCCGCTAAAACAAAAGGAGGCTTACTCCTCCCACTCGCTTTCTTCTGGCAATTTTCGTTAGTTTTAGTCTTCCTGACAGCAGGTTTTTTCCTTTTCATAAAGGAGTGCATGGAATTCTCTGGACCCGGCTTCAATACAGCAAGCTATTAAATCAGGATTTTCAGAGTACGTGTAGAGGGAGTAAATCGTGGATCATCGTTCTTATTCATGGAAGTCTGCATGCCGGTATCTTATCATCATTGCCTGCATTGCCGTACTGGTCATACCCGTTTCAGCGGTCACCCTGACGCCCGGCTCTTCAACAGCCGGTTCTGCCACCATCTCGAAAGGGGACCCCGTGTACATCCAGGGTGTCGCAACCGGCCACCCCCGCAACGGCCTCCAGGTATGGGAGATCGGTTACAATACCGTGAAAGTATCAACAATCTCTGTCAACGATGATAACACCTATTCGTACGAACTGAAGTCAGCCGATACGCAGAGCCTCGCATCCGGCCAGTACGTCGTGATTGTCCAGCACCCGATGATGAACGGGGAGTTTGACATTATCTATTCCTCCGATACCGGGCAGGTCATCAACCGCCAGATGAATGGCGGGACAGCGATATTCCAGCTGACCCGGAGCGGGAGTCTCCAGAGCACCGATGCTGCATCCGCACTCATGAAGGCGATTAACAGCCAGAACATCGATGATACGTTTGCCTCGTCCTCGTTTTACGTCAGCCAGCCGGATGCACTTATCCATCCCGTTGGCGACCATGTAGTCGGGGATAAATTCACCATCACCGGCTCCACCAACCTCGCCGTTGGCGATAAGCTCCAGGTGGATGTCTATTCATCATCCTTTGCACCGACCAAGAAGAGCGAGAGCGGGGAATATTCGGGTGCCAGCGGCGTAGTGGAGGTGATGCCCGGCAGCGATGGGCGCAACCAGTGGTCGTTTGACATCGATGCATCGACGTTCAGGCCGGATGAGTATATCGTGACGGTCGCAGCCATTATCCAGGATGTCCGGGGTTCATCGACATTCAATATCCTCCCGTCAGTCCCTGCAACAACGCAGGTCGCCGAGACCGCCATGACAACGGGAACGGTTGCTCAACCAACACCTGCATCAGCAATCGCGACCACCCCAACGCAGGTACCGACAACCCTGCATTCTGCCCTGCCACTCTGGGTCAGCGCAGCTGCGGTATTAGGGATAATAATTGTATTGAACAAAAGAAAGAACTGACCCGCTCCTACCAGTTGAGGAACAGGGTCTTGGTCCGGGAATAACTGTCAAGAGCGTGGATCCCGTTCTCCCTGCCGATCCCGCTCTCGTTCATCCCGCCGAAGGGGATTTCCGGCGGGACAGTGAGGTGGCGGTTCACCCATACGATCCCGGCATTGATCTCATCGAATGCCCGTTTTGCGGTATGCAGCCGTGTGGTCCAGACTGAGGCCCCGAGGCCATAGCGGGTACGGTTTGCCTCACGGATTGCCGTATCGAGGTCCGGGACCGGCATCACCGGCAGGACCGGACCGAACACCTCTTCGTTCATAAGCCGGCCAGCCGGGGCCACATCGGCAACAAGGGTCGGCCGGTAGAAGAGACCGCGGTCACAGGGCGCATCGTCCAACCGGCATCCCCCGGTAAGGATCGTCCCTTCCCCGCCATCCCGTGTCGCATCAACCAGCTGCGATATGCGTTCGCGCTGGGCGAAACTGTTCAGGGGGCCCATATCGATACCGGCATCAAGGCCGTTGCCGATCTTCAGTTCTTCGATCCGGCGTTTCAGTTTCTGCGTGAACACCGCAGCAATGGCATCGTGGACGAACAACCGCTTAACCGCCGTGCAGGTCTGCCCCGCATTATAGAACCGGCCCCGGAGCGCCCCAACGACTGCCTTGTCGATATCCGCGTCGTCCATTACGATCATCGGGTCCGAGCCCCCGAGTTCGAGCGTCAGCTGCTTGAGATGAGTCGTCGACAGTTCCCGGATCCTCCGGCCTGTTGCACAGTTCCCGGTAAAGGAGATCTTGCGGATCTGCGGGTGGCGGACAAGGGATTCACCAACAACTTCCCCGGGCCCTGTTACGATATTGAGGACCCCGGCCGGAAGGCCGGATGCCTCAAGGATCTGTCCAAGCCGGATATTTGTCAGGGGTGTTGTTGAAGCCGGTTTGAGGACCATCGTGTTGCCAGCGAGCAAAGCAGGCCCGACCTTCCAGCCCATGATGAGCACCGGCATATTCCAGGGGATGATCGCCCCGCAGATCCCCAGCGGCTCATGCGAAACAAGTGCATCGCCGGAAGTGCCGAGACGGATGAGGTCCCCCGGCCGGGAGGCAGATATCCCGGCATAAAATTCAAGAATATTGGCATATCCCCTGACCTCATCGATGGATTCCCGGAGGGGCTTTCCCTGCTCCATCGTCAGGAGCCGGGCAAGGTCCTTGTGCTGCTCCCGCACCTCCTCTGCCGCATGGAACAGGATGTTACCCCGGTCACGTATCATCTTCTTCTTCCAGCCTGCGGATGCAGCTTCCGCAGCATCCACGGCCCGCCCTACATCATCGGATGAACCGGAGGGTACGCGATCGATCTGCTCACCCGTTGCCGGGTTCGTCACAGCGATCCATGTATCGTCCAGGGAGGCAACATCGGCGCCCCCGATCCTCATCAGCATACTCTGCCTCCTGTCATCGTATCATCCTGCCAGTATAATTCCCCGGAGGGTGTGAAATGCTCCCTGTCACAGGGTAGAATCTATTCCGGTTTACTATTCGGTAATACCTTACAAAATCCCTTCCATCGGTATTCAGGGACGGGCACGGCCGCACCCGCACTGGACTGCTGCATTTGCCACCGCTGATGCAACGGCTTTCGTCACGTCCTTGTCAAGGATATTGGGAAGGATCCGTTCGCGGTGGGGTCTGGGGACACAGCCGGCGATTGCATGTGCAGCGGCAATCTTCATCTCATCAGTGATCCGCGTGGCGCGTGCATCGAGTGCCCCCCGGAATATCCCCGGGAATGCGAGCACGTTGTTGATCTGGTTGGGTAAATCGCTCCGTCCCGTGCCAACAACCGCAGCGCCGGCATGCTTTACTTTATCCGGCATAATCTCAGGTACCGGGTTCGCCATGGCAAAGACAATGGCATCCTGGTTCATCGAGCGTATCATCTTCTCCGTGACAATCCCGGGGCCGGACACCCCGATAAAGACATCCGCCCCGCGCATCGCATCCGCAAGGCTGCCGTCAAGGGCGTTTTTATTCGTCTCTTCAGCGATGATGAACTTGTACTTGTTTTTGTAAAGACCGGGCCTGCCCCGGAAGATCGTTCCCTGCGTGTCGCATACAATGATGTCGTTGACCCGGGTACAGACATCCGGGCTGTAGCCGATGCATTTCAGCATGCGGGTGATGGCATAACCGGCTGCTCCCGCCCCGCTGATCACGATGTTGAGATCACCATATTTTTTACCGGTCACTTTGCAGGCATTCAGGATTGCAGCAAGCACAACAACCGCAGTCCCGTGCTGGTCATCGTGCATGACCGGGATCCCGATGTCCTGCAGGGCATCCTCCACCTCGAAACATTTCGGGGCTGCGATATCCTCAAGGTTGATCCCCCCGAAGACCGGTGCAATGTTCCGCACCTTGTCGACAAAATTCGTTTCATAACTCTCAAAGCAGATCGGGAAGGCATCGACCCCGGCAAATTCCTTGAACAGGATCGCCTTCCCTTCCATGACAGGTATGGCCGCATAACCGCCGATGTTGCCGAGCCCGAGCACGGCGGAACCATCCGTGACGATGGCGATGGTGTTGGCTTTCAGCGTGTATTCATAGGCAAGGGCCTTGTCCTTCACGATCTCCCGGCTGACTTCCGCAACACCCGGGGTATAGGCTACCGAGAGATCGTGTTTTGTCTTTAAGGGGACCTTGGACCGGATGCCAAGCTTCCCCTTGTACTTCGCATGCATGGCAAGCGATTCCTGGTAGATCTCGTTGCTTGCAGATGAGAATGCCATCCGGTTTCCTCTCAGTACGTGTGAGGGATGGGGCAGGCAATGAAGATAGTGGTTGAAACCCGGCCGATACTTATTGTAACAGGAGAAGGAACCTGTCAAGATTATTTCACGATCCATTGCCCACATAAAGGTAAATTTAATACATGTATGGACAGATGTATACATTAAGGTATACAAAAGTCATTACGCGGCGAACAATAACCGCATTCCCCCTGGTACCTGAACATTATGGTTGTGAACCACATGAAGTCAAAAGACATTGCTATTGTCGGAATCCTGCTCGCTATCGGTGCCATCCTCCGGTACTTCCTTGCGATGCTCCACACGCCCTTAACACCGAACATGATCATCGCATTCTATTGTCTTGCGATCATCCTGATCCGGCCAAAGATCCTTGAAGCACTCGGTATCGGCCTTGTTGCCGGTGTCCTCTCGATGCTGATCTCCAGCTCGATGTTCCCACCGGCAAATATCATCAGCGAGCCGATCGGTGCCCTGGTCTGTTTCGTCCTCTATGCGGCACTCCGCGAGCGGACCAAGATTGCTCCTTCCATAACCACCTTTGTCGCAACACTGGCGAGCGGGTTTTCGTTTGCCGCGATCGCGATCATCGCCATCGGCGCGACCTACCTGGCCAAGTACAATGGCGACATGATGGCATTCGTTGCTGTCTTTGTCCCGATCGTTGTCATAACGGCAGTTTTTAATGCAATCGTTGTCCAGTTCCTCTACATCCCTTCCAGCAGGGTGCTTCTTAGAGGACAGGAATGATCGAACTCACTGACGTCAGTTACACATACCCTCACACGGTGCAGCCGGCCCTGCACCGCGTGTCACTTTCTTTGAAAAAAGGCCGGTGTGTGATGGTCACCGGCCCTTCAGGAGCCGGGAAGACTTCGCTCTGCCTTGCAGCATCCGGGATCCTGTACCATGAGTATGGCGGAAAGAAAGAAGGGACCGTAATCGTTGACAAAAAGAACGTATCGGAATACAAATCCCTCTCCGATCTTGCCCAGAACGTAGGGGTTGTCTTTGACGATGCCGAAGCCCAGATGATCTTTACCACCGTTGAGGAAGAACTTTTATCAGCGCTTGAACATCGCGGGCTTTCCGCTGAAGTTATCGAAGAGCGTCTCGACGGGATCATCAGGACAACCTATCTCGACGAGATCCGGGACCGGTCGCCGCACCATCTTTCCGGCGGCCAGAAACAGAGAGTCGCCCTTGCCGCAACACTGGCCCTGGGAAACGATATCCTCATTCTTGATGAGCCGACATCCGAACTTGACGAGCATGCCACACAACGGATTGCAGAGATCCTTGCAGAGCTCAAAAACCAGGGAAAGACGATCCTGCTGGTGGAGCACAAGTACCACCATTTCCGGGATATGGTCGACACGCTCGTCATCCTGGAAAACGGTGCCATTACTGCATCCGGCAACCCGGTCACGGTCCTGGAGGATACACGTATCCGGGGCATGATCTTTCCTGATTTCTCAACCATCCGGAAGGCCGTACCGAAACCTTCGGGGAGCGATCCGGTTATTTCCGTGCAAAATCTCTCCCATTCCTATGGTGATGTACCTGCACTGTCCGGGATCAACCTTACCATCCACCGGGGGGAATTTGTCGCCATCGTGGGGGAGAACGGTTCGGGAAAGACAACACTTGTCAAGCACTTCAACCAGCTCCTTTCCCCAACGGGCGGCGATGTGATCATCAACGGGAGGAATACCAAGGAGTGCAGCATTGCCGATCTCGCGCATCATGTCGGCCTTGTCTTCCAGAACCCGGACCACATGTTCTTTGCCGATACCGTGCTAGAAGAGATCGCGTACGGGGTGAAAAACCTCGATATCGGGAACGGTGACGCAGTCATCGATGCAGCGCTCCGGGATGCCGGTCTTTCTGAAATGGCCGGGCTGTACCCGCGGTGGCTTTCACGGGGGGAGCGGCAGCGACTTGCCATTGCCTGTGTTGTTGCCATGCAGCCGGGTATCATCGTGCTTGATGAGCCGACAACAGGACTTGACGGGTACGAAGCACGTATGGTCATCGACATGCTGAAAAACCTCCAGGAGAAGGGCCACACGATCATCATCATCACCCACAACCGGGAGATCGCAGAACATTGCGCCGACCGCATCATCGTGATGGAGAACGGGCGTATTATTACCGATTCGGAAGGTGCATGACAATGGCAGAGATCCTCCAGTACGTCCACAAGGATGCATTCCTGCACCGGCTCCATCCCTATACCAAGATCTTTTTCATTATCCTCGTTACTGTTATGGCCATCATTGCCACCGATATTCCGTTCCTCATCCTCATGGTAATCGCCCTGCTTGCTTTTGCGGCATACGGCAATGTGCTCTCGGAATCGCTTAACCAGCTGAAGTTGATCCTCGTCATGAGTGTGATCTTCATCCTGATCACGGTCATTACGATGCCCAATGGGGAAACAATCGGATATGTCATCCCGCAGGGTGTTCCGTTGGTCGGCGGCTTAATCCCAATCACCGTTGGAGGACTCATGATAGGCGTCGTCCTCACACTTCGTTTCATGATCCTCATCTTCGCCTTCCAGCTCTTCCTGATATCAACGCAGCCACGGGACATCGTCCACGCAATGGAGAAGATCCGGGTCCCGATTGATTATATCCTGATGTTCATCATTGCGCTCCGGTTTATCCCGACCCTCCAGATCGAGGGGCAGCGCATCCACGAGGCACAACTGGCACGCGGCTTTAACCCGGGGACCGGAGTACTGGGGAAGGTCCGGAGCGTTTCCCCCATCGTCATCCCTCTGGTATCCAACGCATTGCTCCGCTCTAATGTACTCGGGCTGACCATTGACATGCGGGGATACCGGACGGGTAAGAGAACCCACGTCCGCGAACGGGTCTTTGAGAAGCGGGATTATGCGGTGATGACCGTGATGGTCGTTGCCGGGTGCGGGTTCGTTGCGCTCGTTCTGGCCCGGATGGTTTGAAAAGGTCCGGAAATTTTTTCCGGAAGGTATCAGTTTTTTTCTGTACAGATTCTCTAAATTCTTTTGCCGGTTACATTTTGTTTGGAATGTTCCAGCCGCTGAAATATTTGGAAATTTTTTTCGGTTATGAAAATATTTCCGGAACTTCCGGATTAAAAAAATATTGTTTGCAGATTTTTTGCCGGTTACAAATTTTTTTGGCTCTGTAGAAAACCTATGTGGGATAGTGTCAGATAGGGATGGGGCCACGGGCGCTCGGGGTCTGCCGACCCTCGCCCCGTGGAACTTAGCGTATACGAGCCTTGAAAAAAATTGAAATCGGGGGGTCAAGGGAAGGGGGCTTGCCCCCTTGGGTTGCCTCGAAGAATCCATACGGATTCTTCTCATCCTCATGGTCCTGAAGGACCATTCGGACTCCCCCTCTGGGGAGCCTGCGGTTTCCAAAGGGAAGCGGAGGCTTGAGAAGAACCGCAGTTCTTCGATATGAGAGAGGGGGGCACACTCGTAATTCCACTGAGTGTAGTGTGAGAAGGATTTCTACAGGGCAATTTTTTTTAGAGCTTTCCGGGACGCGGGGATTTTATGCATTATTTGCCTGAATGTTTCCAGGATACCGCAGGGGTAGCCTCCTGAAAACTCCTCCGTCGGTGAACACTCCCCATTGGGGGATGCCCCAATCCGGGCATTTTACGGGCTCCGATTGACCACTTTTCCCGGTCCGGATGCCAAAAATGGGGAAATAACCACCGGAATTTACCTGTTTTTTGCCTGTTTTACGTCGGAGAAATGACCTGCGTTTTTAGCCGTGTCCGGTTGGCCGATCGGGTGCCCGGATGAGGTTTTGGACGTCTGGAGGGGGGATCTGATGGCCGGAGGGGCACTATGAGCGTTTAAACGGGGGTGATGGTTTTACGTCGTAGGATTCCGTTTTTTGGGGGGAAAATGTGATGAATAATGGTGGGCGGGTTTGCGGGTCGGGAGCTGAAGGAAATCTTTTCCGGATTGCGATTGATCCGGAAAAAAATTTTTGTTGCGATTGGGATTGCGATGGTAATTTTTTGTCAAAGTTTTATGAAAAATAATTCAGCAGGGTTTTGTTGATTCGGATCTCAATCACGCAGGAAAATTTTTGGCTGGCAAATATTTTTGCGATGCCCCACGCGCAAAAGGTCTGTCGACTTTTCGAAGAACTCTGAAGAATTCTTCTCATGTCTCAACTCTGATGAGTTTCGACATTTGGCTACGCACTTACCTGTTTTCAAACATGATTTAGGATCTTGCCCAGCGAGGTGTCGGCGAGACCCCCGAGCGACCCCCGAAGGGGGTGGGTAAGTTCATAATGATGGAATAATTTGTAAAGATAGTTGATTATCCTTGAATTTTCTGAAAAAAACGCATTTATAAAGAAATAAATATTGGAGATCGCGATTACTTTTCATGGACTTTATCGATGAAATTCGAGCATTTTCAAAGAAAATTCCAGGGCTAACCGAAAAAATTCTTACCGAAGAGGGAACGAAAAACGCTCTTATCATGCCATTTATAAAAATTCTTGGTTATGATGTGTTCAATCCCAATGAAGTAAACCCCGAATATATTGCTGATATTCCTTTGAAAAAAGGAGAGAAGGTAGATTATGCTCTTTTAAAAAATGGGGAGCCTGTTATTCTTATTGAATGCAAATCGATTACTTCCGATTTAAAGAAGGAACATGCAACGCAGTTATATCGCTATTTTACATCGACACCTGCAAAAATTGGTGTTCTGACTAATGGAATTGTGTATCAGTTCTATACCGATTTAGATGCAAAAAATAAAATGGATGTTAAACCGTTTCTTGAAATTGATTTATTAGACATTAAAGAACCTTTAATTGCGGAATTAAAAAAGTTTACAAAACAGGAAATCAATCTCGATGAACTTGAAGATTATGCCTCCAATTTAAAGTATACCCGCGAGATTATCCATATTATTAATAAGGAATTTTCTAATCCATCCGAAGAATTTGTCGTATTTCTCGCGCGGAAAGTATATTCTAAAATGATGACGCAACAGGCAAAAGAAAAATTCACCATAATTACAAAAGAATCTCTCAATCAATTCTTATCAGAGAAGATAAATGAACGGTTAAAAATTGCAATGGAACCTCAGACATCAACACCCCAAAATGATGATAAGGCCCAAACAATTCAAGATGAAGAGACAAATAAAGTTGAAACCACCGAAGAAGAGTATGATGGTTATTATATTATAAGGGCAATCTTAACCGAAGTAATTGACCCATCACTAGTTGTAATGCGCGATTTGCAATCGTATTGTGGAATTTTATACGAAAATAATAATCGGAAGCCAATCTGTCGATTCTATTTTGATGGGAAACAAAAAAAGATCGGTGTTTTCGACAATGAAAAGCGTGAAGAAATAATAATTCCGATTTCGGATTTGAAAGACTTATTCAAATTAGGAGATCATTTTAAAAAAGTCGTAGCTATGTATGCGATAAAATAATTTTAAAAATCCCCTGTTTTTGAAAAGTTTTAATAGTGAAATGGGTTGTCCTGAAAAACGTCGAACGCCCCGGCCCGGAATTTCCCCACCCGATACGATTCTGCCTGCCACGTGAATGATGCTATGGGACTTGTACATTCCATTGAGATCAGACCGTCCGAACGTACGGTTGCGAGACGACACGTGGAAAATTTTCCCGGATATTTTCCAAATAGTCAACGTTTAAATATCCTTCACCCAAACGGAAGCCTGAACATTGTTCAAAAGGATGGTTTTTGTAACATGACAGGATCTGGAAAATCGCCGCTGGGCCGGCTTGTATTGTTCATTATTTGTTTGTCGGTTGCCGGGGCTTTTGTTGCCGGGGTACACTGGTATGCCATAGACCTGCCGTTGCAGGAATCATTGCAGGCACCCTCAAATAGTATCGGGGGCTCTGATGTCAGTGCGTGCATAGCTCAATGCGATGCCCAGGCACAAGAATGCTATCAACGATATGAAACTATCGCGTGTACCGTGCAAAATGGCGTTTGTGTGGATAACTGTTCCGCAGGCGAGTAAGTCCGCGGGGATTTCTTGATATAAATCCCGGCATGCCACGCTGAGCGGGTTCCCCCCTGTGGGTAACGGCCGCCTCCAAGGCTCCCGGCATTACATCCCTTTTTTTATCGCGTCCGGAATTTTTGCTGATGTATCCACTACCTTACCGTGGCACGTCCATACTCTGCATCAATCGTGCAAAGTTCTGCCTGCTCCATTACGGCCGGACCGGATGAACATACGGATTGGAGACGACACATGGAAAATATTTCCGATTATTTTCCAAATAGTCAAGGTTTATAAGCCCTTCACCCGAATCGAAGATTGAACTCTGGTTCGCCAGGATGGTTTTTGTTCCATGTCAGGATCCGTAAAATCGCCGCTGGGCCGGCTTGTATTGTTCATTATTTGTTTGTCGGTTGCCGGGGCTTTTGTTGCCGGGGTGCACTGGTATGCCATAGATCTGCCATTGCAGGAATCATTGCAGGCACCCTCAAACAGTATCGGGGGCTATTACATCGGGCCGTGTCTAGCTCATTGCGAGGTCACGGCACAAGAATGCACTCAAGAAGCTTTCACGTGTACCAGGAACTATGACGTTTGTGTGGAGCGCTGTTTCGCAGTCGGGTAAATCAACGGGGATTTCATGATACCGATCCCGGCATGCCGTGCTGAGCGGGTTCCCGCATGCGGGTAACCCGCCTCCATGGCTCCGTCACTTCCTCCCTTTTTTAAGCATCCGGTTTTTTTACTGTTGTATTCCCAATAACCGGAGCAACCACGATATGGGAATGCACCGATCCGCATTAACAATGCCGGCGTCTTGCCGGGTACAGAAATTTCCGGGATGTTCCCGAGGTTATTCAAAAGTAAGCATGAGCCGGTGCTATCGGTTTTTCAAATGCTGCAGGAAATCCAACCCGAAAAAGATACGCCCCGACCAGATCCTGAACCCGGGTCAAAAGCTCCGGGGGCTTCCAGGATATCCACTACCTTGCCGAGGCACGTTCATACCGGTATCAATCGTGCAAAGTACCCCATTACTAACACCGTGAAGCCCGTAAAACGGTCTCTTCATGAGATGCCCGGTCCGGAATTTCCCCTTACGGTACGATTCTGCCTGCCACGTGAATGATGCTATGGGACTTGTGTATTCCATTGAGATCAGACCGTCCGAACGTACGATCGCGAGACAACACATGGAAAATTTCCCCGGTTATTTTCCAAATAGTCAACGTTTAAATATCCTTCACCCAAACGGAAGCCTGAACATTGTTCAAAAGGATGGTTTTTGTAACATGACAGGATCTGGAAAATCGCCGCTGGGCCGGCTTGTATTGTTCATTATTTGTTTGTCGGTTGCCGGGGCTTTTGTTGCCGGGGTACACTGGTATGCCATAGACCTGCCGTTGCAGGAATCATTGCAGGCACCCTCAAACAGTATCGGGGGCTCCGACGTTTTGGCGTGCATAGCTCAATGCGATGCCCAGGCACAAGAATGCTTTGAACGATATCACAGTAGCGGGTGTACCGTGCAAAATGGTGTTTGTGTGGATAACTGTTCCGCAGGCGAGTAAGTCCGCGGGGATTTCTTGATATAAATCCCGGCATGCCACGCTGAGCGGGTTCCTGCATGCGGGTAACCCGCCTCCATGACTCCGTCATTTCCTCCCTTTTTTAATGATATCCGGATTTTTTGTTGATGTATCCCCACGTACCGGAGCAACTGCGATCAGGAAATGCACTGGTCCCCATTACTAATGCCGGCGTCTTACCGGGTACAGAAATTTCCGAGATGTTTCCGAGGTTATTCAAAAGTTAGCATGAGCCGGTGCTATCGGTTTTTCAATTGCTGCAGGAAATCCAACCCGAAAAAGATACGCCCCGACCGGGACCTGAACCCGGGTCAAAAGCTCCGGAGGCTTCCAGGATATCCATTACCCTACCGAGGCACGTTCATACCCTGCATCAATCATGCACAGTTCTGCCTTCAATGTGGATGATTACCTGAGGCTCAAACGCGCTCCATTACGGCCGGACCGGATGAACACACGGTTTGGAGACGACACATGGAAAATATTTCCGATTATTTTCCAAATAGTCAAGGTTTATAAGCCCTTCACCCGAATCGAAGATTGAACTCTGGTTCGCCAGGAGAGTTTTTGTTCCATGTCAGGATCCGTAAAATCGCCGCTGGGCCGGCTTGTATTGTTCATTATTTGTTTGTCGGTTGCCGGGGCTTTTGTTGCCGGGATACACTGGTATGCCATAGACCTGCCATTGCAGGAATCATTGCAGGCACCCTCAAATAGTATCGGGGGCTCCGACGTTTTGGCGTGCATAGCTCAATGCAATGCCCAGGCACAAGAATGCTATCAACGATTACGCATTATCGAATGTGCCGACCAACATGCCGTTTGTTACAATCGCTGTACTGCGCCGTATCAATGATACCGATCCTGGCATGCCGTACCGAACGGGTTCCCCCCCGTGGGTAACAGCCGCCTCCATGGCTCCCGGCATTACATCCCGTTTTTTATCGGATCAGGCATTTTTGTTGATGTATCCACACTTACCGGAGCAACTACAATCCGGGAATGCACCGATCCCCAGTTATAATACCGGATCCTTGCCGGGTACAATAATCCGCAAGGAATTCCCGAGCGTATTCATAAGTTAGCATGAGCCGGTGCTATCGGTTTTTCAATTGCTGTAGGAAATCCAACCTAAAAAAAGATACGCCCCGGCCGGGACTTGAACCCGGGTCAAAAGATCCGCAATCTTCTAGGATGTCCACTACCCTACCGGGACTGGCGTTTTAGTGTATGCCTTACTTAAATTGCTTTTATCGCTTAAATATCTCACCGTCTCACGGTCTGATATACCCCGGGAATACCAGGAATTTTAAAAAAAGATGGCGGTTTTAATGGGTCCACGTGGGTGTAGGAGTTCCTGTAATAAGTGCAAGACTGGTGGTGTCCCTTGTTGACTGGCCCCAGTACGTGCAGGCATCAAATGTCATGTTTTCAGGATTATCGATGTTGCCCACAGGCTTGACCCAGAAATTTATCGTTGCGGTGATTTTATGACCCTTTATTTCAACGAGAAGATCATCCCGTTTTAACACCTTGAGAGTCCTTGTCAGGTACGTGGAATAATCCTTGCCGAATCCATCCTGGAGATAGATCTCACCGGAGGTTTTATTCCTCACCGTGATTTCAAGGTAAGACTGGGGATCATACGTGTCGTATTTTTCGACAACATCCTTTTTCGAAGTATATCGTGAAGTGTATGCATCATAGCCCGTGATATTATGCGGCTTAACAGTGTAATTGATGTACATCGGGGGATTTTTCAGGTTGAAGGAGAACGCGGATCCATTATAAAGAAATGCCTGGGTCAATGTATAAATCCTGCAGCTTTTTTCCTCAGGTGAAGGGGTCGGGGCGGTGAATGTGGAATACCCCGGGGCCTGTGTCCCGGTGATGCCGACATCCGGAACGGTTACATACGGAGTTGCTGTGGTAACGTAAGCAGAGCCGGAGGCGGTTGTGGTTGGTCCTCCCGCCGGCGTATTAGTATACTTGACTCCCGTTGACGATTCTTTGGGGGGGGCAACGCAGCCAGACAGTGCCATCATGGCAATCATCGCGATAATAAAAAAGACAGGTCCCGGCTTTATCATGGTTAATCAGAGTACAGTAACTCATAGTAAATAAGCATTTCAAAACAAAGTATATGACAATAAAGGGTTATTTTCGTAGGATCTTTTTGGAATGAATCCGTTTGCTGCATGAATTCCCGGCGGGTACATTATCCGGGTGTACGCAAAATATTATAGGATTACTTATCATTATCTGGGAGAATAGATTTCGGAAAGAGTATTCTGCATCACACCTGTTTGCTTCCGGTTACCGGTAGTATATTTTCATGAGACAATGGGTTTTGAGGGGGATAACGGATGGCTATTATTGGAAAAAACATATGCATTGTATTGATATTCTGCAGCCTTCTGGCTGCCCCGGCACTGGCTGGTACAAATTATATGGGCGGGAGCCCGGACCTTTCGTCATATATTTCGGGGTCCACAGAATTCAGTCCGGGAAATGAATCACAGATTACCCTCGTAATCAAAAATACCGGGATCAACGAATACAAGCTTGTGTCAAGTGCCACGCAGGACCTTGCCGATCTGCCAAACACGGCAAAATTCCTGAAGGTGGCTCTCCAGTCCGGCAATGCACCGCTGGTCGTGAAGACAGACCCGCAGATGCTGGGGGACCTCCCGGGCGGGTCGAGCACTACTTCGACATTCATCACGAAAATTAATACCGATGCAAAGGGCGGCACCTATACCCTGCCCCTTTTACTGAACTATTCCTATCAGGATACCTTTGCCCAGGCGGGGGCCATCGAATCTATCGAGTACAGGTATAAGACCGTGGCTCTCACGCTCAATATCCCGATCACCATCAGGCACGAAGTATCAATCGATGTCATTTCAGCAGAGCCGGAACACCTGAATGCCGGTACTGAAGGCTACCTGAACCTGAAGATCAATAACACGGGTTCTGAAGATGCGACGCAGGCGATTGTAAAAATTACCCGGAACGGCAACAGCCCGGTTGTCCCGGTGGACAACAGCGCTTATATCGGTGATTTCCCGGCGGGAAGTACGGCGTCCTGCCGGTACAAGGTCTCGGTATCCTCCAGCGCAGAAAAGCAGACCTATCCCGTTGATGTTGAGGTTGAATACCTGAATTCAGAAGGGGACACGGTCACTTCCCGCAGTGACACGGTTGGCGTACCGATCGGGGGGAAGGCAGACTTTGCCATCATCTCCGCACCTGCAGAGATGCACCCGGGGAATAAGGAGGTCATCTCCGTTGAATACAAAAATACCGGTGACACGACCATCTACAGCGCCCAGTCACGGATCAGTGCCGTCGACCCGTTCAGCAGCAGCGAGGATATCGCATTCATCGGAGACCTGCAGCCGGGCGAGTCCCGGGTCGTGTCCTACCAGGTCAGTGTTGATCGCAGTGCAACCATCAAGGAGTACGGCCTCGATTCGGAGATCCGTTACCGCGATGCAGTCGATAATACCTACATCTCTGACATCATGAAGGTGAACGTCGATGTTACCGCAACAAAGGGACTGGAGACGATCATCACCAACCCGATTTACCTCTCCATCCTCGCTGCAGCAATTATCGGCATTGCTTATTTCATCTACCATTACCGCAGCAGAAAACAGTAAGCACTCTTTTTCCCCTCTTTTCTCACGCAGTATCACATGCACCCGGGTTTTCTCGTCAAGATAATCGCAGGACATGTTCAGCCGAAGATGACAGCGTCCGAATTTATTAAGAGCCACGGCTTACCAGATTGTATAGCGAGAACAGCACTCATTGGAGTACCTTTTCAGATAATACCGGTGCAGACATGCGTATCACAATGACAACGATTTTTTGTACGGGATGTCCCCCATGACCATCCCGCGGATCATCATTGCCGGTACCCACAGCGGCTGCGGCAAGACAACCGTTGCCAGCGGGATCATGGGAGCGCTCACAAAGGAAGGGTATACTGTCCAGCCATTCAAGGTCGGCCCGGATTTCATTGATCCAACGCACCACACGCGGATATGCGGCAGGATCTCCCGTAACCTCGACCCGTTCATGATGGGCGAGGAGGAATGTCGTGCTTCGTTCTCCCGTGCATCGGCAGGCGCCGACATAGCGGTTGTCGAGGGGGTCATGGGCATGTTTGACGGGGTTGATGGATCCGATCTCTCAAGTACCGCCCATGTTGCCCGGCTCCTGCAGGCGCCGGTCATCCTCGTTGTCGATGCAAAAGGGATGTCCCGGAGCATCCACGCACTCATCAAGGGGTTCATGACCTTTGATCCCACGGTCACAATCGCTGGCGTAATTGTCAACCGCACCGGGAGCAGACGCCACCGGGAGATGATGGAGCCCTCCCTTGCGATCCCCGCGTTCGGGTGGATCCCACGGAGTGAGGCTATTACCCTGAAAAGCCGGCACCTCGGCCTTCTCATGGCACACGAATCCGGCTCGCATGATGAAATCAGCGACCTTATCGCGGAACATTGCGATCTTGAAGCGATTATTTCGGCAGCCGGTAAAGCGCCGGCAATCCCGGTCCGACAGGAGACCCCCTCGCAGGTGGCCTCCCGGGCCCGGATTGGTGTTGCCCGCGACAATGCCTTCTGCTTCTATTACCAGGACAACCTTGAACTGCTCCGGAAAACCGGTGCCGAACTCGTCTTCTTCAGCCCGCTCCAGGACCGGCTGCCCCAGGTCGATGCACTGTATCTTGGCGGAGGATATCCCGAACTTTTCCTTCCTCAACTCGAGGTGGCAGCCTGCACAACGGATATCAGCAAGGCAGCTCGGGACGGTCTGCCGGTCTTTGCCGAGTGCGGCGGGCTGATGTACCTGACCCGGGAAGTCAAAGGCGAGCGTACCTGTCGCATGACCGGCATCCTTCCCGCCATTGCCGAGATGACAAACCGGATCCAGGCACTGGGATATGTGAAAGGTACGGTTACCGGCACGGGATCGTTTTTACCGCAGGGCCGGATCGTTGCCGGCCATGAATTCCATTATTCACGGCTGGTCCCGGACAAGGATGCACGCTACGTTATCACCCTTTCGAGAGGGATGGGGATTACAGACGGGAAAGACGGGCTTGCAGCATCGAATACCGTGGGAATGTACACACACTCGTATTTTACCCCGGCGTTCGCCCGGGATTTCGTGGATGCGGCCGTCTCCTTCTCCCGTTCATGATCCTTCACCGGTCTTCTTGTATCCATCCATACAAGGGCTAAAGTCATAGGAAAGCGAACCTCTCAAACACAGGCAGGTCCGTTATCCATGCGCAGTGATGAAGTGAAATCAGGTTACCAGCGGGCGCCCAACCGTGCGCTCCTCCGCTCTCTCGGCGTGACCGATCGCGAGATGGGGCTCCCGTTCATAGGAATCGCCAATGCATACAACACGATCGTGCCCGGCCATATTCACCTCCGTCAGCTGGCCGAGAAGGTGAAGGAAGGCATTGCTGCCGCCGGTGGTGTGCCGTTCGAGTTCGGGGTTATTGGCATCTGCGACGGCATCGCGATGGGCCACGAGGGAATGAGGTATTCCCTCCCTTCACGCGAAAATGTCGCGGACTCCATCGAACTCATGGCGCAGGCCCACCGGTTCGACGGCCTCGTCTGCATCGGCACCTGCGACAAGATCGTGCCGGGCATGCTGATGGCTGCGGTCCGGTGCAATATCCCGACAGTTGTCCTGACCGGTGGGGCCATGCTCTCAGGCTACCAGGACGGGAAAGATCTCTCCCTCATCGATATTTTTGAAGGCGTGGGAAAAGTAGCCGCCGGGTCGATGACCGAAGATGCGCTGTGCGAACTCGAGTGCTGCGCCATGCCCGGGTGCGGCAGCTGCCAGGGACTGTATACCGCAAATACCATGGCCTGCATGACCGAGGCGCTGGGCATGTCCCTCCCCGGTTGTGCGGCAACACCGGCTGTTGATGCGGGGAAACTGCGGATCGCCCGCGAGAGCGGAGAAGCGATCATTCCCCTGGTGAAAAAACAGGTAACGCCCCGGGACATCATCACGAAGAAGAGCCTGCGGAATGCCATACGGGTGGACATGGCGCTCGGGGGTTCGACCAACACGGTGCTGCACCTCATGGCGATCGCAACCGAAGCCGAAGTCCCGCTCTCGCTTGAGGACTTCTCCACACTTGCCGAAGAAGTCCCCCATATCTGTAATATGCAGCCCTCCGGCCCGCACTCCATGCAGACCCTTCACCGCGCCGGGGGGATCCCTGCGGTGCAGAAACAGCTGGAGCCATATCTGGACAACAGCCCGACAGTCTCCGGAAAGAAGATCCTGGAGATTGCAAAAAGCGCTGTTGTCAGGGATGAGGAAGTGATCCGGCCATTGAAAAAGCCCATCAGTACTACCGGGGGGCTCCGGGTACTGTCCGGCTCCCTTGCACCGGATGGTGCCGTTGTGAAAAGCGCCGGTGTGCCAAAGGAGATGTGGAAGCACACCGGCCCGGCCCGGGTTTTCGATGGAGAGGGACCGGCCATGAAAGCAATCCTGGCAAAGAAGATCAAAGAGGGCGATGTTGTGATCGTCCGGTACGAAGGTCCCCGCGGGGCACCGGGGATGCCGGAGATGCTCTCCCCAACGTCGGCACTGATGGGACTAGGGTACAAGAAGGTTGTCCTCATCACGGACGGCCGGTTCTCCGGGGGCACCCGCGGCCCCTGCATCGGCCATGTTGCCCCGGAAGCGGCAGTCGGCGGCCCCATTGCATTTGTCCGGGACAAAGATTCTATTTCGGTCGACCTGCATGCAAAGACAATCGATCTGCAGGTATCGGTAAAAGAGATCAACCAGCGGAAGAAAGGGTGGAAGCCCCCGGAAAAAGCCCTCACCGGCGTCCTTGCCCGGTATGCAAAGACCGTGGAACAGGCAAACCTTGGTGCAGTGCAGCGATAACCCGGCTACTGAGATCCAATCGAAAACTCTTTTTTGTCGGTCAGGCTAGGGCAGTTCTGCATTGACGGGTGATATTACACCCATAATAACTGTATTTTCCGGGTGCGATCGGTTCTTGTTTTCAGATAACCGTGTATTCAGGAAAAAACAGGGACATACCGATAATTCAGTAACGTGAAAAAAGAGTGAAGATATTATGCCGCGCCGGCGCTGTCGTACAGCTGGCAGATATAGCGTGCATGCCAGAGTACGAGTAACGGGGTCAGGAGGAAAAGGATGAGCATCCCGACATAGGGAATGGCCATGCAGATGACCTCGATGATACTGATAATGATCCCGATGATGATGAGGGCTATGATGTAGTTTACCCAGCCGATCTTGCCGATCGTCTCAAGGATCGCACTAAAGTTGAACGCCTCACCCATGCTGCCGGTCCGGGCGAACCGGATGATACCGATTGTCGCAAGGAGGCCGGTGATGACGGCAACAATAAAGAGGATGATGAATCCGGCGAGCATGCCACCGATGATCCCAATGATCGCTGCAGGGTTCATGACATAGGCAGTAATACCTGCACCAATCGTGACAAAGGCGATAATCAGGAGGGGAATTGCCCAGATGAGCGAGACGATAAAGTACTTGATACCGTCAATGATGAGGGTTCCCCATCCGTCCACTTCCGGTGCCGGTTTCTCGCCGCGGAATACTTTCAGGGTATAACCAAGGAGCGGGATACAGAGCAGGATCGTTGCTACCAGGAGCAAGATCCACTGCATCCATTTTCCTACAATTGCATCCTTTGCATAGGCAAAGGATTCTCCAACCATGTTTCCAAAATCCATTTGTTTCACCACAAAGATACCAATCAATGTATAGAATCATCTGTGGCTGTTTCCTGCCACAAACGATTTAAAGAAGGTATGGCAACTTCGCAGAATAAATATCTATCGCAGATTTTTGGTTAAAATTCAAAAAAAGGGGCAAATATCAGTGCCTGAAGTACCGTACGCCCGTAAAAACCATTGCCATGTTGAGACGGTTTGCGGCTTCGATGACTTCCTTGTCCCGGATCGATCCACCGGGCTGGACAAGTGCCGTCGCACCGGCTTCGGCCGCGACTTCGAGCGTGTCCGGGAACGGGAGGAACGCATCCGACGCCACTGCCGATCCCCTGAGGGGAGCACATGCTTTCTCAATGGCAATTTTCGCCGAGTCAACCCGGCTCATCTGTCCGGCACCGATGCCCAGCGTCCTCTTCTGGTCGGCAAAGATGATGGTGTTGCTCTTCGTGTGCTTGCAGACCTTCCAGGCGAGCTGGAGCGCCTTCATCTCATCCGCTGACGTGTCCCTGTCCGTGATCACCTGCCAGTGCTCCTGGTAGGCCGGGGTCCTCTGGACAAGGATCCCGCCATCGATGGTCCGGACCTCATCTGCACCGGTTTTTTCCGGGAGGACCAGTACCCGCATATTTTCTTTCGTTCTCATCATGGCGATGGCATCATCGGAGAAGCGGGGGGCAACGATCACTTCGACAAACGTCTTACAGATCTCTTCCGCAAAGGGTTTTGTTACTTCACGGTTCACGGATACAACCGAGCCGTACGCGGAGACCGGGTCGACCTCGCGGGCTGTAAGGTATGCATCAAGCACATCAGAACCAACTGCGACTCCGCAGGGGTTGTTATGCTTCACGATCACTGCCGCCGCGTCATCGAACTCGCGGAGCAGTGAGACTCCCGCATTGACATCGAGGTAATTGTTGTACGACATCTGTTTGCCCTGGAGGGGCTCGGTACCGGCAATTCCATGAGTCCCGTACACTGCTGCCATCTGGTGCGGGTTCTCGCCATAACGCAACGGCCTCCCGTGCGTAAACTGGAGGGACAGCGTTGTGGGGAACGGCGAGGTGAGGGTGTACAGGTAATTACTGATCGCTGCATCATACCTGGCGGTGCGGGCGAATGCCTTCTTTGCCAGCTCAAGGCGCTGGTTTTCGGAGAGGTCCCCTGCATGTATCGATGTTATTATGCCGGGATAATCCGACGGGTCCACAACGACTGCAACGTCCTTGTAATTTTTTGCCGCTGCACGGATCATCGCCGGCCCTCCGATATCAATGAACTCGATCAGTTTTTCGAGATCCATCTGCTTTTTGGACATTGCTTCAAAGGGGTACAGGTTGACGACAAGCAGGTCGATGCGGTTGATCCCGTGTTTTGTCATCACTGCATCATCGATCTGCCGCCGCCCCAGGAGTCCCCCGTGGACCCTGGGGTGCAGGGTCTTTACCCGGCCATCCATCATCTCCGGGAAGCCGGTATAACTCGACACTTCGGTGAACCTGATATTCGCCTCAGCAAGGGCTTTGCCTGTTCCCCCGGAACTCATGATATTGAATTTGTGTGCCGATAAGGCCTGTGCAAGTTCGATAATACCGGTCTTGTCCCAGACCGAAAGCAATGCCCACTTCATGGTCTTATGTATGAAAAACAGGAAAGAAAAAGGTATGCGAGTATACCTCATACCGGTATCTCAAGGGTCATTTGGTATCCAGGGTACGGGATCTTGATGATCCGGACAAAAAAGCCAGGAACTTTGAGAGAAACAAACCTTAAATCTTTGCTGAATACCGATTCATAAAATGATTTGCATCCGGTTTTGGAAAACAGTCACAATCTGGAGGTTCCCGAATATGGTGTATGTGAAATTTTATATAGAACTACAATGCAATAGATAATGGAACATCGAATGGGATGTATTATGAACGACGCAGATGACGGACACGGGCAGCCCGGGAAAGAGGTGAATGGCACGGAGGAAACATCAACGGCCGTTCCTGGTGCCGGTGAACCGGATGAGCAGAAGAAAGCGTATGCTGATCTGAACGACCGGTTCCTGCGCCTTGCTGCGGATTTTGAGAATTATAAAAAACGCAGTGAACGGGATCGCGCTTCGCTTGTCGCCATGGCAAACGAACGCTTTGCCATCGACCTCCTTGAGGTCCTCGACAACATGGATAGGGCACTCAAGGCTGATGATGCACACCTCCATGAAGGAGTTGTTCAGATCCACCAGTTGCTCAATGACCAGATGCTTCGTCATGGTGTCCGTCCTATAGATTCACTCAAAAAAACATTCAATCCCGCTGAACATGAGGCAATCGCCCATGTGCCGTCAGATGAACCTGCCGGTACCATTATTGACGAGATCTCACGCGGGTATCGTATGCATGAAAGAGTTATCAGGTTTGCAAAAGTAGCAGTATCCAAAGGAAATCTGAAAGATCAGGAGGCATAAAAAATGGCTAAAGAGAAGGTTCTGGGAATCGATCTGGGAACAACCTTTTCCTGTATGTCGATCATGGAGGCCGGGAAGCCCATCGTCATTCCGAATGCTGAAGGCGGGAGGACAACCGCGTCCATTGTCGCATTTACCAAGGAAGGGGAACGGCTTGTCGGCAGTCTTGCCAAGCGCCAGGCAGTGACCAACCCCCAGCGCACGATCCAGTCCATCAAGCGGAAGATGGGGACGAGCGAGAAAGTAACCATCGATGGCAAGGGTTACACCCCGCAGGAGATATCCGCCATGATCCTGCAGAAACTCAAGGTCGATGCCGAGGCATATCTTGGCGAGAAGATCACCAAGGCGGTTGTCACCGTCCCCGCATACTTCAACGACGCCCAGCGACAGGCCACCAAGGATGCCGGCCAGATCGCCGGCCTTGAAGTGCTGCGGATCATCAACGAACCGACAGCAAGCGCACTCGCATATGGCATCGACAAGGAAAATGATGCAACGGTCCTTGTCTACGACCTCGGCGGCGGGACATTCGATGTATCGATCCTGACACTTGGCGACGGTGTGTTCGAGGTGAAGTCCACGGCCGGGAACAACCATCTTGGCGGCGATGACTTTGACAAACTTGTCCAGGACTACCTGATTGAGGAGTTCAAAAAGAAGGAGGGTGTTGACCTCAGGAATGATCCCTATGCAATGCAGCGCCTGCGTGAAGCGTCTGAAAATGCAAAGATCGAACTCTCCCAGCGGCAGACCACGAACGTCAACCTGCCGTACATCACCACCGACGCCAGCGGCCCAAAGTTCCTCAATATCGACCTGACCCGGTCAAAACTGGAGCAGCTCATCGGGGATCTCGTAGAATCCACGGTCGGCCCGGTCAAGCAGGCACTCAGCGATGCAAAGCTGGAGCCAAAGGACATTGACCACGTACTGCTTGTCGGCGGATCGACCCGCGTCCCGCTTGTGGTGGAGACAATCAGGAAACTCATCGGCAAGGAGCCAGACAAAGGCATCAACCCGGATGAGTGTGTTGCCGTCGGTGCCGCGATTCAGGGTGCAGTCCTTACCGGGGAGACCAAGGACATCGTCCTCCTGGATGTCACCCCGCTGACACTCGGCATCGAGACACTTGGCGGGATCGCCACCAAGCTCATCGAGCGGAACACGACCATCCCATCACGAAAGAGCCAGATCTTCTCCACTGCCGCGGACGGCCAGACCAGTGTTGAGATCCATGTAGTACAGGGCGAACGGGCACTTGCCAAGGATAACTTCACGCTCGGCAAGTTCCAGCTGACCGGCATCCCACCGGCACCACGGGGCATCCCCCAGATCGAGGTCACGTTCGATATCGATTCAAACGGTATCATCCACGTGTCGGCAAAAGACCTTGGCTCGGGCAACCAGCAGGCGATCTCCATCAAGGGCGACCGGAAACTGTCCGAAGAGGATATCAGGAAGGCCATGGAATCCGCCAAGCAGTTCGAGGAAGAAGACAAGAAGAAGCGCGACGAGATCGAGCTGCGCAACCAGGCAGACACCGCAGTCTTCATGGCCGAGAAGATGCTCAAGGAGAGCGGCGACAAAATCGATACGGAAGACAAGACAAAAATCGAGGAGGGTATTGCAGCGATAAAGAAGGCCCTGCCGGAAGACAACCTCGATGAGATCAAGAAGGCCATGGAATCCCTGACAGAGTCCGTGTACGCAGCAACGACCAAGATGTACCAGAAGGCACAGGCAGACCAGGCAGCACAGCAGCCGCCGGGCGATGGTGCCGGTCCCGCTCCCGAACAGGAGCAGAAGACCGATGACAATGTCGTCAATGCCGACTATAAGGTAAAAGAAGAGTGAGCAAACGATGAGTGCGGGCGATTACTATGACACGTTAGGCGTTCCGCGGAATGCCGACGAGAAGGAGATCAAGAAAGCCTACCGCAACCTCGCCCGCAAATACCACCCCGATGTCTGCAAGGAGCCCGGCGCCGAAGAGAAGTTCAAGCAGATCAACGAGGCCTACAGTGTCCTTTCCGACGACCAGAAAAAGGCACAGTATGACAACATGGGCCACGAGACCTTCACCAATGCCTCGAAAGGCTCCTACACCGGTGGCGGCGGGTTCGGCGGGGGAGGGTTCTCCGCAGACTTCTCCGGTTTCGGCGATATCTTCGATTTCTTTGGTGGCGGAGGCCGGCGGAGATCCGGGCCCCAGCCCGGTGCCGACCTGCTGATGCGCATCCAGATACGGCTCGAGGATGCCGTGGCCGGCATGGACCGGGAGATCGAGGTGATGCACTCGGAGCCATGCAAGGCGTGCAGCGGTTCCGGCAGTGAGACAAAACGGCTGAATGTCTGCCCCAGGTGCGGCGGCAGCGGGCAGATGCGGCAGGCAACCAACTCCCCCTTCGGGCAGTTTGTCCGTATGTCCACCTGTTCACAGTGCGGGGGGAAAGGAAAGATCCCTGAAAAGACATGCAGGGAATGCCATGGCACAGGACACACCCGCGTCAAGCGGAAAGTATCCGTGCACATCCCTGCCGGGATCGACAACGGGATGCGGCTGCGCATGGAAGGGTACGGGGAGGCCGGGGACTACGGGGCAGCAAACGGCGACCTGTTCCTTGAAGTCTATGTCCAGCCCCATGACCGGTTCGTGCGTGCCGGTGACAACCTGGAAACCACAGTCGAGATCAGCCCAATCCAGGCGGTTCTCGGTACCGGGATCGAGATCGAGACCATTGACAAACGCCACATCGACCTCAGGATCCCGGCCGGCATCCAGTATAACACGGCGCTCAAGATCGCCGGCGAGGGGGTCAAGCGGCGCGGAAAACCGGGAGACCTCCTGGTCCGGGTCAGGATCATTACCCCCAAATCCATCAGCAACGAACAGAAGGAACTGTACCAGAAACTGGCTGAACTGGAAGGGAAAGGCGGCGGTGCCGGCGGTTTCTTCTCCGGCATTATGGGGAAGAAGAAGGGTAAGAAGTAATTCATCCCCATCCCCTCCCCCACTTTTTTACATTTGTTCTGGCACACCTATTTGTGCGCCCGGATACCATCTGATCAGGATGAAGCTGCTCTTTGAGCTCTCGGGAGAGAATGCAACCCTCCCGTTCGCGGAGCTCGAATGTATCGGGACCGTGACTGACCAGCGGTTGCAGGTCGCAGTAGCCGACTGCCCTGACCCGGAGGCAGCAGAGCGCCTTGCCATGACACAGGTCGTGCTTGAATACCTCGGGGAGTGCGAGCCCGATCTCACGGCATTCCGCGATCTGCTCAAAGGCCTTGCACTGGAAACGGATGTGGCCTTTGCCGGCAGGGCAAAAAAGGTCCACGGGGGGTGCCATGAACGAAACCCGGCATCGCAGCGGGAGTTCGAGCGACTGATCGGCACGATGATCTCCGGTCCCGTCTCGCTCAATTCTCCGGAGGTCGAGTACCGGGCAATCCTCTCGGAAGACCGGTGCTATTTTGGCAGGGTCATCTACACGATCAACAGGGCAGCATACGATACCCGGAACCCCGGCAAGCGCGACTTCTTCCACCCGGGGGTCATGATGCCGCGGATGGCACGGACCCTTGTGAATATTGCATGCACCCGCCCGGGCGATAGTGTGCTTGACCCGTTCTGCGGGACCGGGGGTATTCTTATCGAGGCCGAGCTGCTCGGCATGCACACGATTGGCAGCGACTTCGACCCGTTCATGATCGGCGGGAGCCTGCAGAATGCAAAGGAAACGGACTTTCTCATGGGGGATGCCACATCCCTCCCGTTCCGGGACCATTCGGTTGACAGCGTTGTCACGGACTTCCCGTACGGCCAGTCGGTCTGCATCCGCAAGAGCGATACGATGGACCAACTCTATGGCGATGCCCTTCTCGAGATCCGGCGCGTGCTCCGGCCCGGGCGCCGTGCGGTTGTTGTCACCCACCGGGACATTTCCGGCATTGCAGCGCAGCACATGACCGTGCTGCAGCAGCACGACCAGCGCGTCCATAAAAGCCTGACACGCAGGATCCTGGTCTTAACGCACTAAGCCGGGCAATTGTCTACCGGGCACAAGGAAAAGAATTCTTTATTCCCCTTTCACACCAGATATTATCCGGTTGATATGAGCATACGATTCCCGGTACATCTGTCGATAATCACGATTGTTTTCCTGCTTCTATTCTGTACTCCGGCCCTTGCCTATTCCGGCGATGCGACCGGATGGTACGCACAGGGAAATGCGTTCCTTGCATCAGGGAATACTTCCGATGCAGTCGCGGCATACGATCAGGCGATCAGCCTTGAACCGGGGTACTTCGATGCATGGGACGCCAAAGCGGACGCACTCAACCGAGACGGCCGGTTCTCCGATGCACTGGACGCATCGACCCGGGCCGTGGAGATCAATCCCAATTATGTCCAGGGCTGGATCAACCGGGGCCAGATCCTCTATAACCTCGGGTATGTGTACGAAGACCAGATGAACGACCCGGCCCGGGCGAACGAATACTATACCCAGCAGGTCCTCGCATTCGAAAAGGCGATCGCACTCGATCCCGCCAATGCCGATGCCTGGTTCAACAAGGGATATGCCCTTGCCGGCATGAAGCAGTACGATGAGGCGATCGCTGCGTTCGACAAGGTGAAAGAACTCAACCCCGATTACCCGAAGATCGACAAGAACAGGCAGATTGCCCGGCAGCTCAGGGATGCGACCGCACCGGATTATATGAAGTATACCCCGGTGTTTGTCGGCATTGCCGCGATCATCATCGGCCTTGTGTTCTGGTTCGTGTACCTGCGGGAAAAAGAAGAGGAATAATTTTTACAAGGATCGGAAAAACGCAGATAACAGTATCAAAAGCGGAACGGGAACCCCTTACCTTCCCTTCTCGTAACAGATCTTTGCTTCCTCGGGTTTGCCGATCTTGTCAAGGACATCCCCGATATCGTTCCAACACTCCTTGCGCCCGGGATCGATCTCCAGCGCCCGCTTGAATGCAGCGAGGGCGTCCTGGAACATGCCCATCTCCTGGAGCGCCCGGCCCTTGTGGATCCAGGCATCGACGAACTCCGGCTGAATATGGAGCATCGCATCGAACGCCTCCACGGCGTCTTCATTCCGGCCGAGCGCAATCAGGGCACTGCCCCGGGTAAAGTACGCGATGGAGAACGTTGGATCGATCAGCAGGGCACGGTCATAAAACTCGATGGCTTCATCGTATTTCTGCCGGGCCGACAGGGCCATCCCCTGCCGTGTCAGTGCCTCGGTATTTTCCGGGTCCAGTGCAAGCCCGCTCTCGTACGCCCTTTCCGCATCCGGATATTTGCCGAGATCATACATGACATTCCCTTTTCCCATCCACGCCTCGACAAGGTTCGGATCCAGCTCGATCGCCTTGTCAAAGGCCTCGATCGCGTCCCGGTTCATCCCGAGCTCGGCGAGGGAAACGCCCTTGTGGGCAAATACCGGCGGGAGGTGCTCGATCTCCAGTGCACGGTCATAGGACCCGATCGCCTCGCGGTATTGTTCGAGGGCTGCATAGGCCAGTCCCTTCTGGTCATGGATCACGGCCATCCGCGGCATGATCTCCAGCGCATGGTCGAATGCCGTGATCGCCGCATCGTAACTCACCAGTTCAACGAGTGCACGACCTTTCCAGAAGAGTGCCTGCCAGCAGGAGGGGTTGATATCGATCGCCTGGTCAAACGCAGTGGCTGCTGCCGTCGGGTTCACAAGGGCAAGGAGCGCCCGGCCTTTTTCGTACAGGGCACCCGCATTCCCGGGGGTGAGCGCGAGGACCTGGTCGAAGGAGGAAATGGCATCCTTGTATTTTCCGGTGTGGAGCTGGGACCTCCCGCGTTCGTAGATCGCCTCGGCGTATTCATGCTGGATACCCAGTGCCGCGTTGAACGCAGTTATCGACTCATCATACCGCTCGATGCGGGCGAGGGCAACACCCTTGTGGAAGTAGGCCTCCGCGTAGCGGTTGTTGTTTGCAAGGGCCAGGTCGAAAGACGGGATCGCGTCCTCGTACTGTTTCTGTTCAAGGAGGGCACGGCCCTTGTAATAGTATGCTTCGGGATAATCCGGCTGGTGGATGAGCGCCTGGTCGAATGCACCGACCGCCTCATCCGCACGATGCACCTTTATCAGGGCAATGCCCCGGAAGAGGTAGGCAGCGGCATAGGACGGGTTGAGGGAAAGGGCGTGCCCGTAATCCTGGATTGCCAGGTCGAACAAGTCGAGGCTGGCGCGTGAGATCCCGCGGTACAGCCAAGCTTCCGCAAACCCGTCATTCTCCGAGATCGCCCGGTCATACGCGATGACAGCCTCGTTGTTCATGGAGAGCATCGCGAGTGCCCGGCCCTTCTGGTAATACGCTTCTGCACAGTGAGGATGCTGCGCCAGCGCTGCCTCGAAATTCCTGATGGCTTCGTGATATTTCCCGAGCCTTAATAAGGAAAAGCCAAGGGAATAACTGGCACGTGCATCCTTTGGGTTGATGCCAAGGGCTTTGTTGAAGAAACTGACCGCGTCATGGTCCCTGCCAAGAGCGGATACGGCCCTTCCCTTTCCCGTCCAGATATGGGCGAAATTGGGGCGGATCTTCAGGGCCTTGTCAAAGGCCTGGATCGCATCGTCGTACTGCGAGAGTTTTGCCAGCGCTGCTCCCTTGTGGTACAGGGCATCCACATTCTTTGGCTGGAGGGAAAGAGCATTATCGAACGCGATCACCGCCTCCTGGAACATGCCCATATGGCACAGGGACCGTCCCTTGTCGTAATATGCCGACATGTAATCCGGCCGGATCTCCAAAGCCCTGTTGAATGCCTCGATCGCATCCTCGTACCCGTTCGATGCATAAATCGCACTTCCCTTGAGATACCAGGCATCGGCATTGGACGGGTCAATCTCGAGCGTCCGGATATAAGATTCAACGGCATCGTTGTGCCGGCCCAGCGCGGAAAGCGCTTTGCCCCGGTGGAGCCATGCATCGATCGATTCCGGGAAGATCCCGATCACGTTATCGAAGGCCTCGATCGCGTCCTGGGACCTTCCGGTCTGGAAGAGGGAAAGCCCCTTATGGTACGAGGCCTGCCAGTTGTCGGAGTCGAGGTCGATGTTCTTGTTGAAGGCGATGATCGCCTCGTCATGCCGGCCAAGGCTCGCAAGGGCAAGACCTTTGTGGTAATACACGCCGGCATAGTTCCCGTCGATGCTGAGCACCTTATCGAATGTTTTGGCCGCCTCGCGGAACATCCCCAGCGCTGACAGGGCCCGGCCCTTGTCGTACAACGCTTCCGTATACGTGGGGTCGATCTCCAGTGCACGGTCAAAGATCTTGATGGCCTCCTCGTTCTTCCCCATCTTCACAAGAGCTGCACCTTTGAAATGGAGGGACGGGATGTGCATGGGCTGGACCGCAAGTGCATTATTGTAGGCATCGACTGCCTCCTTTGGCATTTCGAGGCTGTCGAATGAACGGGCCCTCGCAAAGAGGGCATCGAAATAGTCCGGCCGGATGCGGACCGCCTGGTTGAATGCATGGATGGCATCGTCATGACGGTTGAGCCGGGACAGGGCCATGCCCTGTTCGAACCATGCCTTGTCATTATCCGGTGTCAGGGTCAGCAGGTGATGGTATGATTCGACCGCTTCCTCAAACTTATCAAGGGCGACATACGATGCAGCACGGTGATACATCGCGTCGTGGTCCCCCGGGTCAGACCGGAGTACCGTATTGAAGGCATGTATCGCATCGCCATACCGTTTCAGGTTATAGAGGGCATGCCCTTTCGCATGCCATGCTTCGGTATGCTGCGGAGAGTGCCCGATGATCCTGTCAAACGACTCAATGGCACGGTCATAGGATCCCAGTGCAGAGAGTGCACGCCCTTTTCCGAGATATGCATCCATATCGTCCGGACGCTGTTCGAGCACATGGTCGAATGCGGGCACGGCCTCATCGAAATTCCCAAGACGCATATAGGACTGGCTCAGGTGATACCATGCATCCGTGAGGGTTGCGTCAAGGTCAAGGGTGGCAGAGAGCGTGGATGCCGCTTCAGGAAACCGGTCAAGGTGGAAGAGTGCCAGTCCTTTATGGTAGAGGGCAGGGACATACGAAGCATTGATCGAGAGCGTTGCATCGAATGCCGTGAGCGCTTCCCTGTACTGGGTAAGCCGCTCGAACGCGAGCCCCTTGTCGTAAAAGGCGTTGATGAAGTGCGGATCGATCGCGGTCGTGTTCTCGAATGCCTGGATTGCATCGCGGTCACGGTCGAGGTGCACCAGGGCAACGCCCTTGTCATACCACGCGTTGGCATATTTTCGGTTGATCGCGATGGCGTGGTCATAGGATGCAACCGCTTCTTCATACCGGCCCAGCTCCGACAGCGCAATGGCACGGTCATACCACCCGTTTGCATTCTTCGGATCCAGGTCAAGGGCATGGGTCAGGGCATCGATGGCCGGTTCAAACTGGCCGAGCGAGAGGAGCGAACTGCCCTTCCTGAGCCAGGCTCCCCCGCAATGGTCATCGGCCCCGAGCACCTGGTCAAAACAGGGGACTGCGTCCTGGTACCGTGCCAGATCGGTGAGCGACCGGCCTTTCAGGTACCAGGGAACCGGGTTCTCCGGGGTGAGGGCAATGGCACGGTCAAAGGATTCCAGGGTCTCCTCAAACCGGCCCAGGTCGTACAGGGTACTGCCACGGAGCACCCAGACATCGGCATTGTTGTTTTCGAGTTCCAGTGCACGGTCGACCGACTGGAGTGCCTCATCGAACCGCGACAGTCGTGCCAGGGAACGTCCCTTCTGGTACAGGACCTGCGAATTGTTCGGCTCCACTTCCAGCATCTTGTCAAACGCCCTGAGGGCGTTCTCATATTTACCGAGCCCGAAGTAGGAAAGACCGGTCTGGTATACGGCATCGACGATCGAAGTATCGTGGGTGAGGGCCTGTTTGTAGGAGCGTATCGCCTTCTCGTATTTCCCCAGGGCCTGGAGGGCAAGTCCCTTGTAGTAATGAGCCTGGTAAAAATCCGGGGCATGTTCAAGGGCATAATCGAAGGATGCGATAGCATCTGTGTATTTCCCGAGCCGTGAGAATGCACGCCCCCTCAGGTATGCGGCATCATACCAGGTGGAATCGAGTTCAAGGGTACGGGTAAACGCAAGTATTGCCTCCTCATCCCTGCCGAGTTCCGTTAATGCCTGCCCGCGGCTGAACACGGCCTGCACGGATTTCGGGTCATACTCAATAGTTTTATCAAATGCTTCAACAGCAGAGGAATAATCCGCGAGCTTTGTGAGGCAGACACCCTTGTCGAGCCAAGCGGCTGCATCTTCCGGCGCGAGACCCAGGGTCCTGGTGAAGGATTCCAGTGCATCCTGCCACCGTCCAACCTGCATGAGGGAGTTCCCGCGGTAATACCAGAGTTCCCGGGTATTCAGCCCCATGGACACGGCCCGGTCAAAGGCTGCGACGGCATCCTCATGGCGGCTGATAATTGCCAGTACCAGCCCTTTCTGGTACGCGGCATCCTGCATATCCGGTTGCAGTTCAAGAGTACGATCGAAGGCAGGAAGGGCATCTTCGTATTTTTTCAGCGCGTTCAGTTCACGTGCCTTATTGTACCATGCGACAGCACAGGTACCTTCGGACACGATCGCCTTCTCGAATGCTGCAAGGGCTTCCTCGTGAAGGTTCTGTGCAGAAAGGGCAACGCCCTTGTAATACCAGGCAGTGGCGTTTTTCTTGTCGAGAGTGATCAGCTTCTCGAACATCGCATGGGCATCATCCCACCGGCTGAGGCGGAGATATGCCTTCCCCCGGAAGAGGAGGGCTGCCGGGTTCTGGGGTTTTCGTTTCAACGATTTGCCCAGCGATTCCACTGCCTCCTTATACCGGGCAAGGCGGTACAGGGAGTGTCCCTTGCATGCAAGGAGCTCCGGGTTTGCGGTATCGTTCTCCAGCGCCCGGTCCAGTTCAATGACCGAGTCCTCGTACCGGGAAAGTTTTACCAGGGAGATCCCCCGGCCCCGGTGTGCCCGCACATTTTCCGGATCCTGTGCGATCACCCCGTCAAACGAGGAGATGGCCTCCGCATAACGGTTGAGGAGCAGCAGGGATTCGCCTTTTGCCAGGAGAGAACGCGGGTCCTGCGGGTCGAGGGCAAGTGCCCGGTCTGCCGAAGCGATCACTGCTTCATACCGTTCAAGCCTGAACAGGCAGAGCGCCTGCTCGGTATGGACCCTTGCCGTGTTCAGGCCAAGCTCGATGCAGCGGCTGAACGCTTCGAGAGCGTCCTCGTACCGGTCGAGGTGGGTGAGGGAAAGACCCTTCTCGAACAGGACCTCGGCAACATCCGGCTTAACCCCCAGGAAGCCATCAAACGCTTCTACGGCTGTCGCGAATTTTTCAAGCATGACAAGTGCCCTGCCCTTCTCCTGCCATGCTTCGGCATTGGACGGGTTGATCTCGATGACCCGGGTAAATGCAGCAACCGCATCGTCATACTCGTGGAGGAGCATCTGGGCAAAACCCTTGTACAGGAATGCCCGTTCGCAGTCCGGGGAGATCCGGTTGACTTTTGCGTATGCGGCGATCGCTTCCTTGTAGGAAGCAAGATGATCGCGTGCCCGTGCCAGCCCGTAGAGTGCGGAGAGGTCCTTGGGATGGACGGCCAGCACCTGTTCAAAGGCCGTCGCCGCTTCACGGTACCTCCCGAGTGCGGCAAGGGTCCGGCCATTCTCCAGGAAGGCCTCGGTAAAGTCCGGCATCAGCCGGTTGGCTTCATCAAATGACGCTGCGGCTTCGGGCAGGCGTTTCAGGCGGAACAGGCCAACGCCCTTGTAATAGTAGGCTTCCCCGAACTCAGGGACCAGCCGGATGGCCTGGTCGAATGCCGCCACCGCATCTTCATCATTCCCGAGGCTGATCTGCGCCCGCCCCTTGTAGAACCAGGTATGGGGGTTCTCTGTCTCGATCTCAAGGGCATTGTTGTACGAGAGCACCGCTTCAGAGAACCGTTCAACGGCAAACAGGCAGAACCCCCGGATCAGCCAGGCATTGGCAATTTTCGGGTTGGTATCCAGGGTTTTTGTCAGGATCTCGATCGCGTCGGTGAATTTTCCCAGCTCGGCAAAGGCCAGTCCCTTGTGGTAGAGCGCGTCCTTGTTGCCGGGATCGATCTCCAGGGCCTGCGAGAACGCGGACGCTGCCTCTTCCTGTTTCCCGAGGACCGCAAGCGCAAGACCCTTCTGGTACAGGGAGTCTGCTTTCAGGGGATCGATGCTGAATGCTGCATCGAACGATTCGATCGCATCCTCATGGTTCTCGAGACGGACCAGTGCGAGCCCTTTCTGGTAATGGATTGCTGCGTCATCCGGGGTGATCTCGAGGGCGATGTTAAAGGACATGATCGCCTCTTCGAACATCCCGATCTCGGCAAGGGCAATCCCTTTCTGGTAGAACGCCGGGGTGTAGCTGGGTATCAGGGCAAGGACACGGTCGAACGCTTCCACTGCTTCGAGATACTTTTCCAGGTGTGCCAGCGCGAGCCCGCGTTCATAATGGATCATGGCATCGGAAGGATCCAGCTCGATCGAGTGGTCGAATGCCGGGACTGCATCGGAAAACCGTTCGAGGTCGGAAAGGGCCGTGCCTTTGCTGTGCCAGGCCTCGGGAGATCCGGGCCGGATACTGATCGCTCTTTCGGCTGCTGACAGGGCATCCTCATACCTGCCGAGGTCGTGCAGGGCGAACGACTTGCAGAGTGCCGCATCGGCAAGGGCCGGATCGGATTCGAGGGCCTGGTCGAATGCATCGACGGACTCCTGGTAGCGGCCGAGTTCATAGAGTGCGAGCCCGCGCTGGTGATGGGCGGGGGCATACCGGGGCGTGAGGGAGATACAGAGGTCCAGGACCTGGATGGCATCGTTCTGCCGTTCCATCCGCATGAGGGCAAGGCCATGGTGATAGAAGGCCATCGCGTTTGCGGGGTCGAGTGTCTCGGTACGCTCGAATTCAACAACAGACTCCGCAGGATGTGACCGTTCCAGGAACGAGAGACCGGCATGATAATGCGCTTCGGCAGAGTTCGGGTCAAGCCTGATCGCAAGAGAGTATTCTTCCAGCGCCTCGTCGTGCTGGGAGAGGTCGGAAAGGGCCCGTGCCTTGTAATAATGGGCCTGGAAATTATTTGCATTCTCTATAATTGCCTTGTCAAAATCGTGAATTGCGTCCCGGAATTTTCCAAGGTTGTAGAGGGCAATGCCTTTCCTCAGGCGTGCATCGGTATATTTGGGTTTCAGCTGGAGGGTCTTGTCAAAGGCAAAGACCGCGTCGCTGTGCCGGCCAAGGTCCCCGTAGGCCTTCCCCTTGTGATAGAACGCAAGGGCATTCTCCGGGTCGTAGATGAGGGCCTTGTCAAAGGATTCCAGCGCGTCTTCGAACCTGCCGGTCTTTTCGAGCGCGATACCGCGGTTGAAATGCCCGGGTGCATTGCTCGTGTCTTTTGCCAGGTTCTTGTCGAATGCCTCAAGGGCTTCAGGATATTTTCCGGTCTTTAAGAGCGCAAGGCCGAGATAATAGAAGGCCTCCGTGTAGGATGCTTCGATCTCGATTGCCCGGTTCAGGGATACGATCGCATCCGGGTACCGGCCGATCTCGATCATGGACCTGCCTTTGTTGTACCATGCCGGTGCAAATGCCGGGAGGATGGCGATGGTCTTCTCGAAACTGGCGGTCGCGTCCCGGTGGTCCCCCAGCTTTGCGAGCGACAGCCCCTTGTGGAACTGCGCATCGCCGTTCTTTGAGTCGATCTCGAGCAGGATCTCGAAGACGTGGATCGCGCCCTCGAACCGGTTCACTTTCTCCAGTGCCAGGCCCTTGTAGTAGAATGCCTCGATACTCCGCTGGTTCAGGGCGATTGCGCTGTCAAAGGCATCGATCGCGTCCTGGTACCGGCCCATGTCAAAGAGTGCCCGGCCGTTCTTGATCCAGCCAGCCTCGTTGTCAGGTTCGATCTTCAGTGATTTTGAATAGGCAAGGATCGCATCATCCGTCCTGCCGATCTGGTTGAGCGCATCGCCCTTGCGCATCCAGATGTCATAGAGCGCCGGGTTGATCTCGAGCGCCCGGGTGTATGCGCTGATCGCATCGGGGATCTTGCCGAGATCGTATAACACGGTCCCTTTCCGCACCCATCCTTCGGCAAGGTTAGAATTGATCTCCAGCGCTTTTGTGTAAGCGTTGATGGCCTCCAGTTCCCGGGACTGGCCGGACAGGGCATCTCCCTTCTGCATCCAGACATCGATGAGCGTCGGGTTGAGCGAGAGGATACGGTCATCGGTCTCGATCACCTCGGGGTACCGCTCAAGGATGAAGAGTGATTTGGCCTTGCAGATCATTGCTTCGATCAGCGAGGGGTTTACCGCAAGGCTCTGGTCAAGCAGCGGGATTGCCTCTTCATGGCGCGAGACCGCTGCAAGCGCAATACCCTGGTACATGTAGCCGTCGGAAAGCGTTGGATCGAGCTGTGTCGCCTGCGCGAGAGCGGAGATCGCGTTCTCGAACTGCTTTGACTGGAGATAGGCAAGCCCCATGTAATAATACGACAGTGCATTTTCCGGTTCAATGGCGAGGGCACTGGAAAAAGCCTTTACGGCATCGTCGTACCGTTCCCGCTGGATCAGCGCGATTCCCTTGAAGTGGTAGGCCTGCGCATTCGAAGTATCGAGGGAAAGGGCACTGTCGAATGCCCGGATCGCATCATCGTACCGTTCACGCCCGGCATATGCGATCCCCAGGTAGTAGAAACCGGATGCATTCTCCGGTTCAACCGCAAGGGCGCTCTCGAATGCGATGATCGCATCGTCGTACCGCTCCCGCTGGGCGAGGGCCACACCCTTATGGTAGAGGATCCTGGGATCGTCCGGGGAGAGGTCCAGCGCCTGGTCATAGGATACCACGGCCTCGAGGGGTTTTCCCAGTTTCAGGAGCGCATTCCCTTTCTCAAAATATGCCCGCGGGCATTTCCGCGTGATCTCGAGGGTCTTGTCAAATGAACGGACGGCCTCATCGTATCGTTCCAGCGCAGAGAGTGCCAGTCCCTTGTAGCACCAGGCATACAGGTCACGGGGATTGTCGTCAAGCGCCCGGTTCAGGACCGTGATCGATTCGTCGTACTTCCCGAGGGAATAAAGGGCAATGCCCTTCCGCATCGAGGCCTCGCTCAGCTTCGGGTTGAGACCCAGTGATTTGTCGAACGCGGCGATTGCATCCTCGAGCCGCCCGAGATGGGCAAGGGCAATCCCCATAAACAGCCAGCCGTCCGTGAGCGCCGGGTTCTGTTCAAGGGCTTCCTCGAATGCATTGGCCGATTCCTGGTAATGCAGCAGGTTGAACAGCGCGAGGGCCTTCTCGTAGTGGGCATTGGTGTTCTGCGGGGATATCGCAAGGACCGCGTCGAATGCGGTCACGGCCTCCGTGAACCGGTTGAGCCGGGAGAGGGTCAGGCCCCGGTGGAAGAGCGCGAGCGTATGGGACGGGTCGATCTCCGCGGCCCGTTCGAATGCCGCGATCGCGTCTTCGTTCCTGCCAAGCTGGACAAGGACGAGTCCGCCCTGGTAATGGGCGTTGATATATTTGGGGTTGATGGCAACGGCCCTGCCGAACGCGTCCAGCGCCTGCTCGTATCGCCCGAGCTTGATGAGTGCCGTCCCCTTGTCGTAGAATGCCTGCGAGTAGGTGGGGCGGAGCTCTATGCTTCGGTCAAAGGATTCGATCGCTTCTTCGAACTTCCCGACTTTTATGAGCTGCAGGCCTTTCTGGTGGAATGCCTGCGCATTGTTCGGGTCGAACGCCACGGTACGGTCGAATTCCTGGACCGCGTCCTCGTTTCTCCCGAGCTTGGCGAGGGCAAACCCTTTGTGATAGAGGGCATCGGAAAAACCGGGATTGATCTGCAGGGCCCGGTTATAGGCATCGACCGCTTCGGTGAACCGGCCAAGGCTGGCATACGAGATCCCTTCCTGGAAGGCAGCCGATGCGCACCCGGCGTCCCGCTGGAGTGCGTCCTCGAACGCTTCGATCGCTTCCTTGTGCCGGCCGAGGCGTGTGAAGGCAATGCCCCGGAAGTAATGCGACCCGGCATGGTCCGGGTCGAGTGCGAGCCTGCGGGTGAACGAGTCAAGCGCCTCTTCGTACCGGCTCAGGTTGATGCAGGCAACACCACGGCGGTACCAGGCTTCCTCATTGTCGGGTTCAAGATTCGTTGCCTGGTCGAAATCCAGGACCGCTTCCCGGTATTGTTTCAACCGGAACCAGGCAAGCCCCCGCTGGAATATGGCGTTCGTATTCCCGGGCTGTACCTCAAGGGTCTTCGTGAATGACTCCGCCGCATCCTCGAACCGTTCGATCCGGACTTCAGAAAGCCCGAGGTAGTACCAGGCATCGGAAAGATCGGGGTTCAGGTCGGTTGCCTGGTGCAGGGCATAGACGGCATCCACGTACATCCCGATCTTAAAGAGCGACATCCCCTTGATCGCCCAGATGTCGGCATGACCGGGCTCGTGCTGGAGGAAATTTTCCGCGGACTGCACCGCATCTTCGTGCCGCTCCTGCTTTGCAAGGATAAAACTCCGGTAATACCAGACCCAGATATCGTCCGGATCGAGTTCCAGCGCCCGGTCGAACGCGGCCAGGGCCTCGTCATATTTGCCGACATCGTAGAGGGAGATCCCCTTGTTGTAATACGCACGTGAGTATTCAGGAACGATCTCGATCGCCTTGTTGTACGCGAAGATCGCTTCCTGGTGCCGGCCAAGGTCCGCAAGCGCAATCCCCTTGTTGTAGAACACTTTCGCGTGGCGGGAGTCCACCATCAGCGCATGGTCGTAAGCACCGATCGCGTCCTGGAACCGGCCCAGTTCATACAGCGCGATCCCCTTGAGGATCCAGGCCTCGGCATTATCGTATTTTATGGAGAGGAGGCGGTCGCAGGCAACGAGGGCCTCTTCGTTCCGGCCGATCTGGGCAAGGGTTGCGGCTTTGTTATACCATGCATTGGGATCGGTTGGTTCTATCTCTACGGCCTGGTCGTAGGCCTCGATCGCTTCTTCAAATTTTCCCAGGTCGTACAGCGCGATGCCCTTGAAGTAATAGGCTTTTGCAAGCCGGGGATACAATGCAAGTCCCCGGTCGAACATGACAATGGCTTCCTGGAACCGGCCAAGATCATAGAGTTCAATGCCCTGCCGCAACAATGCTTCTGCATCACTCTTGTTCATGGAATCTGTTACCTCGTGTTGAAATGCCGGGGAGTATCGTGGATTTTTTCCAGTCCTGCTGTCGATGGATCCATCTGCCATAGAGGTTTTATAAAGACCGCATATACCCTTTCCGGTACAGTCTTTTGCAACCTGTACAGATACTACAGCTGTCTATTGGTACTATTTTTATACTCAATCCGTATTAAGAACGGTTGGTTAAAAAGAGGGGAGGGGGGGAGCCCGGTGCTCAGTGCCGGTCCAGCTGCCGGATGACCCGGGACAGCCGTTCCACGCCGGTGCGGACCTTCTCCGGTGTCGAGTTGGAGAAATTGAGCCGAAGGGTGTTGGTGCCGCCCCCGTCAGTATAGAACGGTATGCCGGGCAGGACGGCGACCTGTTCTTTCAGGGCATGTTCGAACACGTCCATGGAGGAGATGCCGTCCGGCAGGGTGACCCAGACAAACATCCCGCCCCGGGGTTGTGTACAGGTGACCGATGCCGGCATCAGCTCCTTAATCAGGCTGACCATGAGGGTGCACTGGTCCCGGTACCGGGCACGGATGACCCGGATCTTTGCATCGATGTCCACCGTGCAGAGGTACTCGTACGCGATCCGCTGGGAGAGGTAATTCGAGTGGAGGTCCGAGGCCTGTTTTGCAATCACCAGCTGTTCCATGATCGCGGGGGGAGCAACCACCCATCCCATCCGCATGCCCGGTGCAAGGATCTTTGAGAACGACCCGGTGATGATCGCCTGTTCCGGCAGGTACTGACGGAACGAGGGCAGGGAGACCCCGTCAAAGTTCAGTTCGCCGTACGCATCGTCTTCGACAACAAGCGTGCCCCGTTCTGCGAATATCTCCGCGAGCTCTTTTCGCCGTTCTTCTGTATAGGTCACCCCGGAGGGGTTCTGGGAATTCGGGACACCGTAGAACAACCGGACCGGGTAGTGGTCGAGCTCATGCGCCAGCATCGCCGGGTCCGGCCCGTCCTCGTGCAGGATGACCGGATGGAAGACGGGTTCATAGAGCGAAAATGCCTGGATAGCGCCGAGATACCCGGGCCGTTCGATGGCTACATGGTCGCCGGCGCTGATGAGGACTTTTCCGATCAGGTCAAGGCATTGCTGCGAGCCGTTCGTGATCAGGATCTCATCGGGAGATATGTCCAGCCCGAGGCGTTTTTTGTACCGGTCGGCAATGAACTGGCGGAGCGGGCGGTACCCTTCGGTAGTGGAATACTGCAGTGCAACTTTCCCGTCCTGTGCAAGTACATCTGCGGCGGCCCGGGCTACGCCCCCGACATCGATGAGCTCCGGGTTCGGGAGGCCCCCGGCAAAGGAGATGATCCGGGGGTCTTCGGTCACCTTGAGGATTTCACGGATGAATGACTTGGGCGTCTTTGCCATCCGGGATGCAAACGTGTACTTTCGGCCGCCGGATGTTTTTGCCCCGGCCGGTAACGGTGTCTGCTGGCTCATGGTTCACCTGATTTGTCCTGATCAGTTTGGGGAGGAATCTCCATAAAGTGATCCCTCCAGCGGGAGGCGCCAGTGAGATCTTATGGACCGCGGTGCAGCAAGCTGGACGGTTTACACTTTCACCCCCCTCATGCCCTGCCTTTTTAGTTCCGGCAATTCTTTTCACTGGTATGATGGACGTGGCAGCACAGGAAAATTCAACAGGCTATGACTTCCGGCACCTTGACCGGATACGGGAAAAATTCCATGAAGTGTTTGGCAGCGAATGTACGTTACGCGACGAGACGCTCGTGCAGCGGTACACCATTGCGCCCGATGGCGAACTGATTATGTTCGTGCGGTAACTCCGGTTCCCGCCATAAACGGGGGTGTCTGGGAAAACCTCTCCCGTTTCGTTTCACGTGCTCCAGGAGCGAAAAAATTTCCCGGGCGCTGTTCGAAGAAAGCCACCCGGCTTTCTTCTCAAGCTCCTACTGCCGTTCCGGCAGTAGTCGCTTATCCAAAAGGCACCAATTAGACGTTTTTTGGAGGCTGAAATGCTCCCAAAATGCACAAAATAACGATGATTCAGCCGTATCTTAAAATCACTGCTCTATAATTCGCAAAAAAACGCGAGTATCAGAAAGTCGGTTTTTCAAAATGAGCCCGGATCCGAAAATGGAGCGTTTTACGAGGAGATAATTTTCAGAGGGATTGTAAGTCCCGGTCACTGACGGTAACGAGAGAGTGTGTAATCAGGATCAAGGACCGTGCTATAGTATCGATCGCGAAAAGATACTTTTGACTTAAGGGGACCTGAACCCTCGTTCCAACCCATCCGGCCCCACAGCAACCCCGGATCGATACTTCCAGGAATGCTCCGACCGGCCTGTTTCGGGGGTTATTGAGGAAAGTGTCCCGGAAAAACCCTGTACAGCGTTCTGCCGTGAAACTGGCTGTTTTCCAAGGAGAAAAACCGGCCTGTTTAGACCCTGTTTCCTTTGAGGATAGGTAGTTGCTATGGGATTCAGCACGTGGGTGGGTGGGGATGAAGAAATCCTGATTTAGGATATTGTCTTTCATGTTCCGGATCCGGGGCAGCATCGCGAAAATTTTCTTAAAAAAAATTTAATTTTTTTCAAAATTTTTTATACGGATTGTGAGACTATGAAAAAAATTGTAGGAAAATTTTGTTGGCAAGTTCACACTGAGCGATGCTTTACGCGCAAAAGGTCTCCCGACTGCTCGAAGAACCATTTGGGTTCTTCTCGTGCCTCATCTCTGATGAGATTCGACATTTGGCTACGCATTTACCGGTTCTCTTGGCATGATCCAGAACCTTGCCCAGCCGCGACCCGACGAGGCGTCGCGGCGACTCCGCGCGAAGCGAGGGGGGGGGGGAGAACTCGTAAAAAAACGCACGTAAGTCCAAAGAAAATATTATCATCTCAAAATTTAACGAAAAATTATGTATTGTCAAAAATGCGGGAAAGAGAACTCCGATGATAATAAATTTTGTAAAGAATGCGGAGCTTCTTTGATCCAAATAAATTCATCCACTTCATCTTCATATCGTATTTCTCCCGAACCATTCGGGATTATTATTGGTATAGCAATAATTCTTGCAATGTATGCAATTCCATTAGTGCCAGTTTCTTTATTTTTCTCTCAAGGTACTTACATATCATTGGCTAAGGCTATCGAAATATGTTCATCTCCCTTGTATAAATGTCCAAGTGTAAATCTTTCATTATGGTTTTACGCTGGATGGTTATGTGCCATTTTTTTTATTTTTATTAGCGTGTTTAATAAAACGAAAATAAATTAGTACGTATTGTTAAGCAGGTCTCAAAAAAACGGAGGTGAGATAATGGTTTCACTAACCATCATTATTGAACAGGGAAAAAAGAATTTTTCCGCATATTGCCTGGAACTTCCGGGTGTCATTGCAACCGGCAAAACTGAAGAAAGCATATTCGAAAACATGAAGGGGGCAATTAACTTTCATCTTGAAGGAATGCGAAAGAAAAATCAGTCTCTACCCTCTCCCATGCCAAAAACAAGAAAAATCCAGATCCCTAAAAAAATGTTTGAAAAATCCGATTATCACGAAATACCCGCATAATTTTTTAGTCGCTCACCATCTTTCCACAGTCCGGAAACATCCAGAAACCGGTACGAACCGATCATTATCTCTTTTATTACGCCGTTCCATCATGACCGTGCGATCTTTATGGCTGGCAGAGATAGGTCTTGATGTCCATAAGTTGTATACAACGTATGTGTGATCAAATCCCGTGGTCTTACCGATAAATCCATCATATCGAAATAATTATCATGCCGGGATATAACCGGAGAAATATGAAAAATTTTTCTCTTTTTCTCCTTGGATTGATATGCATTGCAGTAGTGATTGCGGCTGGATGCACAGGAGTATCGAATACCCCGACAGTAACCACGATGCAGACAGCAGCCCAGACAACCATTCCCCCCACCCCAATGATTGCTCCAACCGTTGTCATTGTGACCACACAGACCACGATCCCGACAACAGATATTGCGGCTACTGACCCGATTCTTCATCGGTATATACGGCAATACTCCGATACAATAACAAATGGGCAAAAAACAGGTTATGAATTCAGATTCTACCCGGGAGGAATTTTAAACTATCGCGAGGGGACAACGTCAATGGTTTCTGACAATATTAAGATAGATACCGTTACCGGGGAAGCATCCGGTACATGGAAGAATATGGGAAATATGACGTATCTGATCATGTACCTCCCAACGGGTGTGAATGGGGCTCAGATCATCCGGCAATATACCTTGGTGCCAGCGCACGAAGAGAAAGAGTATCCCGGTGTTATAATCAAAGAACACATAGAAAGTTCTTACGAGACCGATCAAATCAACAAAGGTCAACAGAGGAGTTCGAATATAATGTATTATCCGGAACGGGCAAAAATCGATTAATTTTTTTAGAGAATAGAAATTCGAAGGATAGGAATTTTCAAGCCTATGCCGAGATTTGAACTCGGGACTTCCTCCTTACCAAGGAGGCACACTGCCGGGCTGTGTCACATAGGCACGTATACAACCGACGAAAGAGATTCCGTTGCGGGTTGCCTAACTACGTTGTGAGTAATCCCTATAAAACATTGCGGAGATAAACCGGGAAAAACCCGTAAATCCTGCCTTGTTCATACGTGAGGGAGGATATGGTTTTATAATCCGGCCATCAGAGCGCGTTCAGCCGTTCGATGCTTTTCACGACCCCGTCAAACGTCGCCACTTCAATAATCGGCTCGACACCGGAGTTCCGGACGGTCTTCATCACCGTTTCAAAATCGATCGTCCCGTCACCTACCGCCCAGTGGGAGTCCTCCTTTCCGGCATTGTCGTGGAGATGGTAATGCGCAGCCGGGTGCCCGAGGAACCGGTCAAGGCACCCCATCTGGTGCGCATGTCCGACATCGAGCGCGAACGGCGCATTCCCGATAAGCGGCAGTTCTTCGGGAGACTTCAGAAGAAAATATTCCCAGTTCCCCATGTTCTCGATAAAGAACCGGACCGAATATTCTTTGGAGATCTTCTCCAGCTCGCCGATAGAGCGGACCAGCTGCTGCTCGGATTTTTCCCGTTCCTCGGCCCAGGCATAGTATCCCGGGTGAACCACCACACCTGCGCCAACCTCCGACGCAATTTTCATGCACTGGGCCATCACCTCAACACTTGCCCGACGGATGGTCTCCAGCCGGCTCGCGATATTTGTCCCCCGGCTGGGGGCATGGATCGAGAAGTGGTGATCGTAGGACCGGAGCGCCTCAGCGGATTCGAGATAGTGGAGCCCCTCGTCCATCACCTCGATCCGGTCGGTGACAGCGGAAATCTTCTCAAGCGCATCGGCAAGGGGAAGCTGGTGCAGGCAGAAGGTTGAGACCCCGAACATGATGAGTGGTCGTTGCTCAACGGACTTAAACGTGTCCTATGGTGTAAAAAAATTCTAAAAAAAAGAATGTGAGATACGGGTTATTTTTTCATGTGGACGTCCATCTGGGGGAACGGGATCTCGATACCCTCTGCCTCAAACCGTTCGGCAATGCGGATATTGATATCGTCCTTGATCTCATCGGGAGTATTATATTTCCGTGCCCAGACCCGGAGAATAAAGTTCAGGCTGGACTCGGCAAATTCGGTGAAGAAGACCGTGGGGGCCGGGTCATCGAGAAGGTAATTGGTCTTCTTGATCGATTCACGGGCAACTTCAAGGAGGATCTGCTTGACCCGCCGGGGATCAGTGCCATAGGCAACGCTCACCGGGATCGTGAACCGCAGTTTCTCGTCAGGTTCGGAATAGTTGATGATCACATTCGACGTGATGGTGCTGTTGGGAATCGTCACGATCTGGTAATCGAGGGTCTGGATACGGGTGCTGCGGGTGCCCACCGAGATCACGTTCCCGTAATTGTCATTGATCTTGACCCGGTCGCCGACCTTGAACGGCTTGTCGACCTTGATTATAGCGCCACCGAAGAAGTTGGAGATGAAGTCCTGTGCAGCGAGCGCTACTGCGATACCGACAATGCCCGCACCGGCAAGGAACGGTGTGATATCAATCTCGAAGACATTGAGCACCGCCATGATCGCAGCGAACCAGATAACGTATTTGACCACCAGTTCCAGGAGGTCGATGAGACGGTCGTCCAGGTCAGTATCGGACTTCCCCGCCAGGAAACGCCCGTACGTGGTGATGATGTCATGGAGAAGGGAAGAGATGATCCAGGCGCTGATGAGAATATAGAACGACGTCACATATGCAGGATTGAGGAGAAACTGTGCATTCTCCGGCACGATGTTGAATGTGGTGATGGCTACGTAAACCGAGATGACAACGATTGTGATCTGGACCGGAAAGCCCAGCGCGGCGATGATGATATCATCCCATTTCGTCTCCGTGGTTTCAGCCTTTGCCTCCAGCCACTTGACAAACGTCCGGACGAAAAACGCGATGATGATCCCGACGAGTATCGTGAGTGCTGCGTAGATGTAGTTCGGTTCGAATCCTGATAGTTCGAGCGCCATACACGTATACTTATGTGACTGAACGGTAAATACTTTTGAGACTTCTTATGGCGACGGGCAAAGAGATTGCGGACAGCTTGCACGAACTGGTGGACCGCGACATGACCTTCATGCACATCTGCGGCACGCACGAGGCGGCGATCGCACGGACCGGCCTGCGCAGCCTGCTCCCGGAGCAGCTGAAGATCGTAATGGGACCCGGCTGCCCGGTCTGTATCACGCCGCAGGGCGAGATCGATGCGGCACTCGACCTCGTGGAGAAGGACTGCATCATCGCCACCTACGGGGACCTGCTCCGGGTGCCCGGATCAAAAGGGTCCATGGAGTCCTGCGGGGGGGATATCCGCGTGGTGCAGGGTGTCCACAAGGCGGTCGAGATCGCCCGGAAGACCGACAGGGAAGTGGTCTTCATCTCGGTAGGTTTCGAGACCACCGCCCCGACCGTTGCCGCAACGCTCCTCACAACGCCACCGGAAAATTTCTCCATCCTCTCCTGCCACCGCGTTGTCCCGCCCGCGATGAAGTGGCTGCTCGAGCAGGGCGAGGCAAAACTGCACGGCTTCATGCTCCCCGGCCATGTCTGTGCGATCATGGGCTATGAAGAGTACGAGGTTTTTCCCGTACCGCAGGTCGTTGCCGGGTTCGAAGCAGAAGACATCCTGCTCGGCCTTCTCATGCTTGTGAAGCAGGTCAGGGAAGGGACGCACCGGGTGGACAATGCCTATCCCCGGGTGGTCACCCGCGAAGGAAATATCAAGGCAAAGAAGCTGATGTACGAGGTCTTTGAGCCGTCCGATGTCGAGTGGCGCGGCTTTCCTGTCATCCCGGGTTCAGGCCTCCGGCTTAAAAAGGAGTTCGGGCAGTACGATGCGCAGAAGAAGTTCGGGATCGAGTTCAAACACATCTCCAAGCACTCGGCATGCAGCTGTGACAAGATCCTGCGGGGGCTTGCAAATCCCTCTGACTGCAAGCTCTTCGGGAAGGTCTGCACGCCACGGACCCCGGTCGGGCCATGCATGGTCAGCCACGAGGGCGCCTGCAGGATCTGGCACCAGTACCACATGAAGAAAGCCTGAACAATCCCCCGGCACTTTTTAAAAATATTTTTTTAATGCGTCTCATTACCAGCCAAGCTCCGGAAACCCTTTGGACCGGAACACGGAGTTGATCTCCTGCCGTAATTGTTCGGCACGTCTCTCCCGGTCCCGTGTCTTCACGTTGATGTAATCGACGACAAGCATATCATCGAGGGTATCCAGGTCCAGGTCCGCCACGACGGGTACTGCCATAGGTACGTTCAGGATACCGAGGAGCTTCTTATCGACCGTGATGCGACGGGAGAGTTTGGCCAGCTCGCAGAATTTATCCTTATCGACCCCGGCCTTCCGGGCCAGGGCAAGGGTCACTTCCAGCTGCTTTTTTCTCTCAAGAATGCTGTTGATCGCGGCGTAGAGCTCATCCAGCTGGAAGGGTTTCATGAGATAATCATCGATACAGATATGGTACTGTTTTGCCAATTCCGGCGTGAGCTGGCGGCCGGTGAGCATCAGGACAGGGATTGTCCGGGATGCCGGGCCCTTCTTGATCTGCCCAAGGGTCTGCCACCCGTCCATCGGGCTCATGCCTACATCAAGGAGTATCAGGTCGGGGATTTGTTTTTTAATGAGATCAAGGCATTCCCTCCCGCTGGATGCCGTACGGGGGGCATAGCCTTCCATCCGGAGAAGCTCGGCAATGGCCTCGACCATATCAGGATCGTCATCAACGATCAGGACATCCTGTTTCTCAGGCACCAGTACTTTTGTCCTGCGGCGGATGGTCAGGATCGCCAAACCTGCTGCAATAAAGACAGAAGCAGAGAACAGCGTGGCAAGCACAAGGTACAGGCTGGTGTCGGGAGTTGCGGTTTTTACCGGTGCTGCCCGGACAAGGCAGTCCGGATCACCGGCATAATCGGCACAGAAGACATTGACCGACGGCCTGAGATCTGCTGTTACGAGAAGGGTCCCGTCACGCATATCGGTTAAGGTGAATTGTTCCATATCCTGTTCATAGGGGGCGGTGATGAACATGTCGCTGTACGCCGGCTGTTCAGTATAGCCGATCAGGCTGTCTCCGCCTGGGTCTCCCAGGATATCGCCATAGGCCCGACCCGGCTCCTGTACTGAAAATGACTGCAGTTCGTTTCCGCCCGGGCCCAGGATCTTCCCCGCCAAATCGCCGGTCCGGATCTTCAGGTTGGGGGCTTTCCCGTACCTGACTTCCATCGATGATACGGAATACCGGCCGTCATCGTACGTAAGCTTGATCTGCAGGATTTTGTCAAACTCTGGTACGGGCTGCTCAGCCGCTGATACTCCGCACGAGCATACGAGAACACCCAGGCAGAGCGCCAGGCAGCAGATCCAGACAGTCTTCATGATCATCCACCCGCCTGTGATATCACGTGACTGATGCGCTGCGTTGCTGCTTCACCATATTTGCCCCTGTACCCGTTCGCCATGATATCCGGCATGGGATCCCACTGCCAGTAGTTCTGGATGCAGCTGGCTGAAGAGAGGGATGCCTTTTTCTGGATCTGCCGGCACTGGCCGGGATCGCGCTGGTTTGCCCGGGCTGAGGACTGGCACGACTCGAGCGAGGCCCAGACATTCGCATTGGGATCGTTCTGGTAATAATAGGTGTTGCCGCAGTAGGTATCGACCAGCTCGAATACCGCGTGACCGGTCTCGTGCTGGATCAGCGTCAGCTGGTCTGCGGGGGCCTTCATCAGGTTGCGCCCCGGCCCGAAGTTCTGGCTGCATCCGGTTGGCTGGCAGGACGTGTTTGAATAGATGCCATAATACTTTGGGTACAGGATGACGGTCACGTCCGCAAACGTGACCTCATTCCAGTAACTCTCGGGAATGGTGCCGGCACACCCGGAGAATGCATCGGCAGGTGCCGCCGGGTCATAATAATAATAGAAATTGAACCGGCTCGCGTAGCCGGAGGGAAGGGCCTCCGAAGGGGACGTTACCTTGTCCAGGTCCAGGTACGTGGAACGGATCACCTTCATCACATCCTCCCGGAACCGGGTTTCATTGGTAAGATAGAGGGGTGTTGCGATCTTGGCATGATCGGTACAACTATACGAGGTTGACGAAGGATAAAAAACCACATTAATTGCATCTGCCGATGCCCCGTTCCCGTTCAGCGATACCAGGGACCCCTGCGAGATCTCAATGTTAAGTGTCTGTTCATCTGGATACGAGAACTTTTTTGTCACTTCCTTAAAACCCGGCCGGGTTACCCGCACCGTATGTGTTCCCTGCGTGACATCCGGCAGGGTCATGTTCCCGGATGACAAAGATGTGGTCCCCTTGTATGCGCCGTCCAGGTAGATCAGGGCGTTACCCAGGACTTCCTTAGTCCGGGCATCATTGACAACCACCGTCAGGGAGCCGGGATCCGAAAGAGCTGAAACCGTCCACGTAAGCGAGAGGATAAGGAGGAGGAGGAGGATCCCGCTTATTTTTTCGTGTCCTGAAAGAGGGGTCATAGGATCAGTGAGAATGTATAAGTACAGGTGTACTGTCGATCGTATAGTATTACTTTTATGACACGGTATATAGAATATTCCCTTTGCCTGACATTCCATTCCGGGAAATTATAACAGATTTGCGCAGAAATCAGGGCCAGACATGGGAGATTATAAAAAATCCGGGCGGGCCTATGCATTGCGAAATGGCGACCGGGGACACGACAGTATCGGTCGTGTGAAAAAAGTGTGCCGGTACCTGTGCTGCGCTATCATCAGAATTTTTCCCCCATTCTTTCCGCCATCCGAGAGCTTTAATACGCAATGAGGTGTTGTTAATATGGAACCGTGAACCCCCGCACTCCGGTGCTGTCTCCCTCGTCATAACCGCATGTGTTTCATGCAAAGGTGTTATGCGTGCCGGAACAGCAGTGCACAGGACACGGCGAATGTGTTGCCTCGGTAGGGTAGTGGACATCCTAGAAGCCTCCGGAGCTTTTGACCCGGGTTCAAGTCCCGGCCGAGGCGCTTCGATTTTCGTAGACGAGTCTTTTCTCAAATTATTAAAAAAAAAGTATTACTGTACAATTGTCGATCACGGTAAATACGTAACGCAATACCAGATGTGGCGTTTTGCTCGTCTCACTCGCTATAACTGTTCGCCTTATCGTCAACCTAGAACTTTTAATTTTTTCCAGTTGCATTTTGCTTATTATGAGCCTCCCTACCCCATTCTGGGGTCTGACGAAGGAAGACGAGAAGATTTTCAAAGAAAATCTTTGAAGTCGCTCGGGGGTCTCGCCGACCCTTCGCTGGGCAAGGGACTTGATCACGCAAGCATACCGGTAAGTGCGTAGCGTAAAATGTCGAGTCTCTTCAGAGTCGAGACAGGAGAATCTCGAATGTCGTTAGACATGAGAGAGGAGAATGCTTCAGGTCATCAGACCTGACACATGAGAAGACTGAAAGTCTTCGAAGATCGCAGGTCTTCAACCTAATGCCGCAGCATTCTTCGAATCGGTGAAGATTTTCACTCCTGAACCGCGAGAAAAGTGCACCGGCACTTTTCGAGTCCCGCGAGCCGTTTTGCGCGTCAGGCATCGCAATAGTTCCGGCCCAACAAAAAAAGAGACTGGATATTCAACAAAAGTTTGACCAAAATTTTCATCGCGATCCTGATCGTTATCTGAAAAATTATTCCGGATCAACCGGCCTCTGGCCGAAATTTTCCGGCAGAACCCGGGTCGCGTATCAGCCCACCGTTATTTATCATAGTTTTTCCCTAAAACCGTCATTTCTCCGACGTCCGACAGGTCATCAGACCTGGAGGATAAGAAGAAACCCGCAGGTTTCTTCGTCGTAAAATCGCGATCCCCGTTTACAGGGTCATAGAGCCCCTCCGGACCCTGACTTGGAACCCGGAACGTGCCAAACCCGTTCCACATCCCATTCTGCCTCCCATTAGCGTCTATTAGCGGCTGTATTTACGGACGTTACGATTCACACCTGAAAAACGGGAATTTTTCCGTGGATTTGTCCTGTAATTACGCCCGTGTTTTTTCCGAATTTGTCCTGTTGACCCACCGGAATGAGGTAACCGGAGCCCGCAAAAGGCCCGGTTTTGCCCACCCCCAAAACCGGGGATCTCCCCGGGAGATGGGGGTCCCGGAAAGGCCCACTTCATGATATCCTGTTTTCAGGGTATCGCACACATCCTTCCTGATAATTACAGAAAAAAAACCGGAAAATTTTTTTTTTCAAATTCCGTGAATGAAAAAATAATCGTAATGAAAGAATGGTCCCGCCCCCGCTTTCACCGGCGATAAGTTAGAGATATATAGGTACTTCTGCCCATTTTATTGCATGAAAGAGAGCGGGAACACTTCATTAAAGATCGAAAATATCGTCGCTGCCGGGACGATTGCGGATGCGATCGATCTGGAATTCATTGCAACCAGTATAACGGACTGCACATTCACCAAAAAGAAGTTTCCCGGTGCGGTATACCATATGCAAAACCCGAAATCCGCTGCACTCATTTTTGCATCAGGCAGGATCGTTCTCACGGGACTCCACCGGGCCGAAGATATTGAAACCGCATTACAAAACCTTCTGAAAAAAATCCGGGAGGCCGGAATCACCTGCCTTGACGATGCGACGTGCGCGGTCACCAATATTGTCTGCACCTATAACATCGGGTTCCCCCTCAACCTGGTCAGGATCGTGGCAGCGCTGATGGATCACGAGCGGGTCGAGTATGAGCCGGAGGCCTTTCCGGGACTTGTCTGCCGTATCTCTGAGCCCAGGATCGTATTCCTTCTCTTCTCATCGGGAAAGATTGTCATCACCGGTGGAAAGAATATGGACGATGTCAAAACCGGACTCAACGTCCTCATGGAAAAACTCAGTGTTGTTGACCCCAAAATAACGAGAATTAAAAATTTTTAAAAGACGAGCAACTTTTCATTTTTTACCGTCACCAGCGTGACGAAAAACGCAGAGAAAAAAATAAAAAATATGCTCTGTTGAAATCCTCATCCAAAAATGGTTGTACCGACGACCAAAAGATCTAAGGTACAATGTCTCCTTTTCTTGAGTGTGAAATCAAATAGAAAGGAGACACTTAAGAAATCAGCGAGCCGGAA
>Ga0265297_10000419_pt1 | contig 129883 bp, 185 predicted proteins | sample Munlanlwell13791_FD_192502 | JGI IMG/M metagenome (GOLD analysis project Ga0265297, IMG submission 192502) | Leachate microbial communities from a municipal landfill in Southern Ontario, Canada - Leachate well 137-91 | ecosystem: Engineered > Solid waste > Landfill > Unclassified | place...
TCGGGGTGGGAAGTCGAGCGGGCGGGGGAGGAGAGGGGGGGCAAGGGGAGCCGTGTCGAGTGGGATGGGGTTGGCGAGATGGGGGCAGTCGGGCAGGGCTGGGGGTTGAATCGGGCTGGGTCGTCAGGGCGGGGGGACCCGGGTCGCGTGGGCATGTCGGGTGGGTCGGATTGGGTGGAGTAGTCAAGTGGGTCGGGTCGAATTGGGGTGGGCCGGGTCGAGTGGACAAGTCGCCGCGGAACGGGATGGCCTGGAAAGTCGGAGAGCGGAAGGGGTAGGCCCGGACTGGCAGGCGAAGTCGACGGGGGAAGGCGCGGCCTGACACGGGAAGTCGACTGGGGAAGGTCCGGACTGGCATGGAAAGTCGAGGTGGGAAGGCTCGGGTTGACCTGGAGAGGAAAGTCGTGCGCGGCGAGGAGGCCTGGCATGGGGAGTCGGAGAGCGGAGGGGGGCGGCAGCCCGGGGTGGCAGGTCGGGTGGGGATGGGTTGCGGTGGCAAGCGGTGTCGACGCGGGAGGGAGTGCGCGGGCATGGGGCGTCGGCCCTGGGTGGACATGGAGAGTCGGAGGGAAGGGGAGAGGACTGGGTGGGGATGTCAGATAGGCAGGAGCTGGGTCGAAGCGACAAGTCAAGAGGAGGGACGGAAAGTCGGAAGGGGGTGGAGGAGTCCTGGGTAGGCATAGGCAGTCGGAAGGGGAGGGTAGTCATGGGTTGTCGGACGGGGATGGAGCGCGGAGGGGAGGGTTGTCTGGTCAGCGGGAGCGGGCGGGGTCGGAACGGTGTGTCGATAGACCAGGGCGGGCCAGGCATGTCGGCAGGCCGGGGAGGGCCGGTCTTGGCTTGTCGGGGACGGCACGAGGAGAACTGGGGTGGGGCTGGTTTGTCGATGGGGGCTGGATTGGGTGGCCCGGGCTTGTCGAGAAGGGCACGGGAAGAACTGGCCTGGAAAGTCGGAGAAGACTCGGCACGGGATGACAAGTCACAGGAAGCGGAGGGGGTTGGCGCGGATTGTCGGCAGGGAGGGCCGGTCTTGGCTTGTCGAGAAGGGCACGGGACGGCATGGCGTGTCGAGATGGACGGAGGTGAGGTGGCACGGAGGGGCTCGTCGACCGGCTGGACATGGGTAGGGAGGGCTTGTCGCGGGGAGGCAGGGATGGTTGGGAATCGGAATGTCGGTGCGGGCTGATCAGACCAGGCGCGCGGCGGGGCGGGCGGGGCGGGCGTGTCGAACAGGGGGGGCAGACGGGGACTGGATGGGCTCGGTTCGTCAGATCGAAGTGGGCTGAGAAGAGCTGGGTTGGGTTGTCGGACGCGGAGTGACACGGAATGGCCCGGGCAGGGACGTCGAGCTGGACAGGAGTAGATGATGGCTCGGGGCGACAGGTCGAGTGGACAGGACTGGGTGGGGATGTCGGGGCGGCGCGGAGTGGCCCGGATTGCGTCGTCGAGCCGAAGGTTACCTGGAGCGATCGTCTCGCCACCGGACGACCATATCACCTCTTGACCCCGATGTGGGGGTCAGGTACGGTCGAAACATGGAGAGAGACGCTAGCACCTTCATCGCTGCCGATGGTGACGAGCACGAGTCACCGGTCATGGCGCTGTACGAACAGGGCCAGGAGCTATGGCGCACGAGTGGCAAGCCCCCGATGCCGGCGCACATAGCCTTGGATGTCGCCAGCGATCTGCTGCTGGACGAGGTGCCCACTGACGGCGTGAAAGCGGTGGCCGCCCAGGCGCTCGTGATGCTCGCAGCCGAGCGGGGCGCCCTGATAGGGCTACTCCAGCGGTTCGGCTTTTCGGGGCACCTGGAGAGCATCGGCTACACCCAGGAGAGACTGAACCCCAGGCCTCGTCGCTGACGGCCCAGCCTTCCCCCTACAGCTCCACGAAGGAGAATCCACAATGGACGACATGAAGCCGTTGGCCTGGTTCGGCGACCCGGACCTCAAAGAACGAACGCTGCTGAAGCTCAAGGAGCATCGCACCAGGGACGAGTTCGCACAGGGGGTGTATCAACGCTTCTCTTCTGATGAGTGGGGCGTGGTGACCTTCAAGGGCTGTGCCCTTGGTTGCATGCTGCCAGCACAATCATTCAAGAGGGAGCACGTCGCGCGCCCGGCCGGTTGGCCCGGATGGGAACCTCTGACGGAGCAGACGTTCGGCATCCCGGCCTTCGTCGCGCGCTACATCAGCACCTACTTCGAGGGGCAGTCGTCATCCGAGAAGGCTGGCGACTTCGCCATCGCCGCCGTCGAGGCCATTCCGGTTGGAGCAGACCTGTCTGGCGTCGCAAAAGCCCTACATGAACGACAGGATGACGATGATGACGATGATGACGATGATGACGATGACGATGCGGTAGGGCGGAACGCTGCCGTCTTCCTCCGCCTCCTTGCGTCAGCTCCGGTCCCTGCGGGGGGTGAGTCGTGAACATCGACCCTGTTGGTACTCGTCGGCGACTCAGGCGAGACGTGGGCCGTCCGACGGCGCCGATCTCCGCGCCGACACCGGAGCCCAAAGAGGATAAGGTCGCCGCAGGGCTAGCCCTCTTTTCCTTGTTTGGCATGCTGTTCGTCGGCGTACTCCTCGCCTGGTTCGTCTTCCCGAATCCGTTCTCTCTCTCTACCGAGGAGGACTACTTCGTAGGCCACTGCCATGATGTCGGTGGGTTCGTAGCAACCAGCTATGGCGAGGACGAGGCCCAACGGAGGATCGGCTACGGAGGCGTCTACTCCGGTCCGGAGCTTCTGTGTCTGGATCGGGACGGTCATCGTCTCGACTACGACTACCAGGACTACGCGAGCTAGGTGCCCCGGTGTTCAGTCTCCTCGCCGATGTTGCGACCCCCGTCATAGCCCTGGGCGCGACGGCATGGGCCGTCCTTCAGGCGCGAGTGCTCAATCGATGCAAGCGCGAACAGCTCGCACGCAAGGCCTCAATGGAGCCGATGTGCCAGTGCAGCCATTCATTCAGCAGGCACGCGAACGGCCGTAGGTGTCAAACGGAGACCAGGTACACCATTAGTACCTACAACTTCGAATGGCGCCAATGTCCCTGCGTCCTATATGTGGGCCCCGATCCATCGCTCTCGGGCCTGTGGCATCTGCCGTTCGACGGTGGCGTACCCACAGGTCGCACAATCAGACAAGGAGACCTTCTCAGATGAGCACCTTGCGGGAGATGCTCGCCCAGGCGCTGGGAGAACAGCACGGCATCATCACCAAGAAGACTCCCTGGGAGGACCTGCCGCTGGGCGTCCAGGACATGTACCTGGCCAAGCAGCAGTGGATCGTCGAAGTGGTGTCGGCCTGGATCGAGGAACGGGGACCCGCGGTGGCCGGCACCCTGGCCCTGGCTCTGGCCGACGAGGCGCTCGACCGCCCGGTGCGGATGTGTCCTGACCAGTTCGAGGACAGCAACGGCCGGGTGATTGCTTGCAGCAAGGGGCTCCACGAGTGGAGCTACTATAACCGACACGAGTTCAGCAGGGTCCTGGAGACCGCGAGCAAGGAGTAGAAGGTCATGGGCACAAGGGGGTTCCTCGGCTTCGTCATCGACGGCGCAGAGAAGATCACGTACAACCACTTCGACTCGTACCCGGAAGGGTTGGGCAACGACGTCAGGGATTGGCTGTCCACAGTGGACCTGGCTCAGGCGGCGGATAGCGCCAGGATGTTGCGCGTCGTCGACCCCGACTCGGTTCCCACGGCCGAGGAGAAGGAAGCTCTACAGCAGTACGCTGACGCACATGTCGGGTCGCAGCGCCTGGACGACTGGTACGTCCTGTTGCGTCACACCCAGGGCGAGCCGGCCCTGATTCTCGCGGCCGGCGTCATGGGGGACAGCGCCGAGTTCCCGCTGAATTCACTCTTCGCCGAGTGGGGCTACATTGTGGACTTCGACAGCCAGATGTTCGAGGTCTACAAGGGCTTCCAGCATGAACCCCATGAGGAGGGTCGGTTCGCCAGCAGGACGGGCGACGGCATGCACGAGGGCTACTACCCGTGCCGACTCATCGCGCAGTGGCCGCTGTCGCAGATCCCTTCCGAGGAGGAGTTCCTTGCCGACATCGCGGCGGCCGTGAAGGAATGAACGAACCGCAGCACTACTGGATCTGGAGCAACGAGCACGGGGCCTGGTGGGGGCGCGATCACCGCGGCTACGTGAGACGTCTCCAGGATGCAGGCCGGTACAGCGAGCAGCAGGCCGACGAGATCGTTGCACAGTCCGGCCTCGGCGTCACCGATGAGCAGTGGCCAAACGAGGTCAAGATCGCCGTCACCAACAACTACCTTTCCCGTTCCGCCATGGAGGCCTTCTCCTCTGCGCCGGACTACGACTGGAGGCCCAGGCAATCATGAGCACCAACAACGAGAGCGACGACGACCCGAGTCGCAGGCTCAGGAACCAGATCATGAGCGAGGTGCCCCCGCACTTCCTCGCCGCCATAGACCGAGGGATCTCCAGCGCGCAAGAGTTGACCTCCGGCCTGCTCGCGGCGTACATCCTCTTCTGTATTGGCATAGACGAGGGCGACGCCAAGGCCACTGACTACAACTTGACGTACTTCAACGACAGGTGGGTCAAGCTCAGCTCAGCAGAGGGAATGATGGCGTTCATTACCCTGGCCGATCTCCTCCTCCAGGAGCTGCGCATGAAGCACGGCGGCACCTGGGAGCAGTTCCAGGCGGCCGGGATGCGGGGGGACTTGTTCTACGCTGACGATGAGACCAAGCAGATGCAGGACCTGTTTGCCGCCTTGGAGCCCGAGGCGGGATCTGGGTCGTGAACAACGAGCTAGTCACGACCTGTCCGTACTGCGGCCGGCAGAACGAGCTGCACTTCAATGTGGCTGGGGCCTCACCAAGCCCAGGAGACATCAGCCTGTGCTGGAAGTGCGGAGAGGCAGCCAAGTTCGGCCTCGACCTCTCACTGTCCAAGCTGACGGTGGAGCAGAAGGCGGACCTTAAGACCGAGGAAGAGTACCGTCAGGCCGTGGCCGCCCGCCTGGAGTCGCGCACACCACGAGAAGCCCTCGGGCTCTGGCGGCACATGCAGGGGGAATAGAGTTCTGTCCTTTATGGACAAAACCTGGAGAAGAGAGAGGGATGTCATGGACATCGGCAAAGAGATCAAGGAAGTAGAGTTCGAGCCGTTGGAGACCCCGGGTCAGGACGTCCCGGTGGAGCCCGCGGCGCCGTCGGTCCCGGTGACGGTGCCCCAGGAAGAGCCGGTCGGTGTCTGAGGTCACTAACCTCCAGTTCAGCGGCAGCGAGAGGGCCCTGGTTCCCGGGGCCCTCCGTGGCTACCGGGCATGGCTCTGTAATAACCGCAACGGCGTGCTACTGCCCCTTTCCTCCGGTTGGCTTGCCACCAAAGGTGAGCCCGTAAACGCTTGGCCGGTTCAGTGGCCCTTGACGGCCGTCTGTTATCCCGTTCTTGCTGTCGACATTCAGAGGGCAAGAAATCGTCGATTCCGCCCGCACGTGGGCTTCGAGGAAGCGCCAGCTCGACTGTGCGCTTGCGGCATATACGCAATGCATTCACCTAACGGCGATTACGATAGGTTCACGTCGTCTATGGTCTTTTCGTACGGAGAGATCGTTCACGGCTCCATCAGGGCCTGGGGCCGAGTGGTTATAGGTGAGCTTGGCTTTAGGGCCGAGAGGGCTCAGGTCGAAGCAGTGTGGTCGGACTATCCCTTTACGCGAAGTAACGTCGCGATGCGGTACGGAGTGCCTAGCTTCGAATCCAAAGAGGATTTCCTCAAGGCCTTCCCGCCGACCGGCGTGCGAGATCTCCTGGAGGAGAATGATGTCGAGTCCGGAGTACGCGGACCGCGCTGACGTGGAGCTGGTGCCGGGCTACATGCGCGCCTATCGGTTCTGGTCGCTTTTTGGCGGCATGCTGTCCGACGAAGCGCTAACGGATCACCCTTTGCTTCTCTATTCGCTATTCGGTCAGGGCCTGTACTGGGATCGGGGCGTGAATACGGCTCGCTGTGTCGGTTACATGAAGAGCGTTGTACCAACGCGATGGGCCTTCACGGAAGAGCAGTTCGGCCGCCAGTGTAAACGAACTCCAGAGCCAGACTGTAGTTGCGGATTCTATGGAACTCATCACGGACTTCCGTCTGAATACAGCGACTATCCCATTGGTGGATCCTTCAAGGTTTTTGGTCGGGTCATTCTCGGAACCTATGGACTGCGGGCCGAAAAAGTCGAGGTTGAGGCTCTATGCCTTAATTACAGACTGCTTCAAGGAAAGTCTCACTACAACAGAGCACACGAGCTGGCTGACAGGTATGGCGTTCCGCTATTTCTCGACGAGAGAAAGTTGTTGAAGGCTTTTCCGCCCGTAGACGTTTCTCCACTCCTAGGTACCGCGACTCCGCCTAACTACTACTACTACTACAGTCTCTAAGGAGGGCGCTCCAATGCATAAAGAGGATCAGAACTACAGCATGCACGGGATGCACGACGTACCCCTCTTTCCGGGTTTCCTGCGGGCCTATCGGAGCTGGGACTGTGATTGCTGCTCGGAGAACGATGGATGGCTGACTCGCATTCTTACTGGCCGCGTAGCGGCACATCTTGAGTCGGTCTACGTGGGCAGCCACTGCTGGCGTCCCGGCGTAAACGCGGCTCAATGCGCCCAGTTCGGGACGCGCTTCTCGGCAACTTCCGTGTCGGAGATGCTCGCGGCGCTTTACCCGCCGGGACGGAGACCGAAAAGGTGCTTCTGGGATATGCGGCCCAATTGCCGTTGGGCGCCAGACGGTAATGGCGCGGCCGGGCTGGATTGCCAATGTGGCTTTTATGGTACGCATGGCGACTTCCCGTCAGATTACATCTACACCCGCTCCATCCACGGCTCCTTCAAAGCGACGGGGCGAGTCATTCTGGGGAAGAAGGGAATACGGGCAGAGAAGGCCGAAGTCGAGGCCCTGGTCGGTGGCGGAAAGCATGCGGGAGATCTGGCTGATCGCTTTGGTGTTCCTCTCTTTCGGACCCGGGCGGCGCTATTGAAGAAGTTTCCGCCCATGAGCGACGTAGTGGGATCGATGATCGATGGCTGAGTATTCAGGTGCCGGAGTTACCGACCTGGTTCCGGGAAGTCTTCGCGCGTTTCGCGTCTGGGCCCTCACGAGACCGAGTGATGAGTGGGCTTTTTCTCGCGGCAGAGGTTGGCAAATCCAGCTTAGCCTCACTTCGGTGTCCCGTTCCTATGAATGGATTCCCGGAATCAATAAGGCTAAATGTCTAAGGGGAGTCTCTCTATTTAACCTAGACGAAGCTCACGACGTCGCTACATGTACGTGCGGTTTTTACGGTGCGTATAAGGGAGTGCCTAGCGAATACTACTCACTCCCTATTTGGGGCTCCTTTAGGGCGTCAGGGAAAGTGCAGCTGGGCACCAGGGGAGTCCGTGCCGAAAAAGTACAGGTCGAAGCGCTCAGCCTCCGTCCGTACGCCCGAGTCACTGCCCATATCCCTACTCGGGATATGTTGCTACACCTTGGCGAAACCTATGAAGTCCCAGTCTTTGAGGACTATAACGATCTCCTCGACGCCTATCCCCCGGAGAGCCTCGACAACATTCTTCCATCGCTTGCCGAGACAATTCGACGAGAGCGAGAGATGGCAGAAGAGGAGATGGCTGCCGCCGCTGCCGCTTTAACCGCCCAAACATTGGGATTCGTCAGCCTTGCGATCACGGGCTTCGCGAGCATGGCGCGACAGCTCACCCAGAGCGTGGGATCCCTCAATGCGGCAATCGCACCTTCCCTCATCGACACTCGGAGGGAATCTCGCGCCATCAGGGCTTTCCGTCATAGGCAAAGAAAGAAGCGGATCAGAGAATGAAGCTCATCATCGCCGGTGATACCCATGGCCACCTCGGGCACGCTAACTACCTTGTCCGTGAGGCCAAGAAGAACGAGTGTGACCGGGTCGTCCAATGTGGAGACTTCGGCTACTGGGAACACATGCGCGAGGGCGTCTACTTCCTGGATCAGCTGAACAACTACTGCGAGCAGAACGGGATCACGTTCTACTTCATCGACGGCAACCACGACAAGACGTCGATGTTGCTGGAGCGCTACGACAACGACGAACACAGGGACGAAGAGGGATTCCTCAAGGTTCGGGAGTTCGTGCGGTATGCACGGCGGGGCCTACGGTGGACATGGGATGGCTGCCGGTTCATCGCCCTGGGTGGCGCGTACTCGGTCGACAAGGACTGGCGCCTGGACAAGGAGTGCGATCACGTCAGTGCCGATTACTGCACGAAGGAGAAGCGCGGCCGGGCGGAGGTCGACGATGCGTTTGCTCACTACGGCGCCCGTCAGCGGACGCACGTCCATAAGTACAAGCCGCAGTCTTTGTGGTTCCCCGAAGAGGAGATGTCCGATGTGGACATGGAGCAGATCCTCCAGAGCACATCGGACGACTCGTGATGGAGGCCGCCGCATGAACCTGCCCAGCACCCTGGTGGAAGCCGCAGCGCGCGGACTGCATGCCCACGATCTAGCCGTCCAGGAGCCGTCGTGGAGCGAGATGGAGGACTACGACCGGGACAGCTATCGCAGTGCGGTCTGCACCACCCTCGCTGCCGCTTTGTCCACCTGCACCGTCCGCGAAGAGTGGCGGGCAAAGATCACCTACGAAGACGGCGGGGTCGGCCACACGGGCTGGGTTGTCCGGCCGGACCTTGTGTTCGGCGTCGACTACCTGACGCGAATGAACCCCGGCGCCCGGACCACCGTCGAGCGGCGGCTTGTGATTGAGACCGAAGGAGAAGAGACGAAGTGAGCTACGCGAACCCGTACATCGTCTGCGACTTGTGCAAGAAGAGAGCCACGGACGGCAGCATCGAATCGGGCCGGTTCCGCAACATCCCCTGTGGCCACGCGGCGGACTTCCACTCCGTCTGCCCATCGTGGGGGCCGGTCGACGACTGCCAGTGCATCGAGCATCTGGGCCGACGCGATCACGGCAATCCGCTCCTGCCGGAGTCCGCCGATGTCTGACATCCCCTGGACCCGTCGCTGCGAATCGAACGCCTGCATCGAAACCGCTGCCGTCGGCGACAAGGTCCACATCCGCTCCACCCGGACACCGGATCAGGTGCTGATCGTCGACCGAGACGAGTGGGAGGCGTTCCTGCGCGGGTCGGAGCTGGCGGGCGTCGACCTGGAGGCGATCCGGGAGCACTGGCTAGCGTCCGAGCAGGTCGTGGTCGTGCTCGACGGCGGCCTGCCGATGAGTTTCGTCTGCTCGCACGAGGATCCGCGATACGTGATCGAAGCCCTGGTCACCGAGGTCGAACGCCTACGCTCGCAAGCGACCTTCGCCGGTGCCGCGCGCCGCCCCAGGGATCGGGGACAGAAGCCGATCTCTGGCGCCACACCGCCACCAGAACGCCGCTCCGGCGTGGCGATCCGGGCACGCGTTGCCGACTTGCTCCCGTCCAGGGCGAAGGATCTTCCGTGGACATGGGCTGACGAGGACCGAAACACCCGGACCCGCCAATGCCTTTGCTGCGGACGCCCTGGTCATTACCAGCAGATGCTCGAAGACCATATGGCCGCCCATGGGACCGAAGGGCTCGGGATCGTCGTCGAAAACGGCTTCGTCGAGGACGGACACCATCGAGTCGTTGCCGCCATCAGTCTTGGGATTGACGATCTGCCCACCGAATCGGGCTCGGAAGCACAAGCCCGGTGGGTTAGGGATCACGGCCACGTTGACTGGTCTGGCCGAAAGTTTGGTGACCGATGACCGAGGTTGAAGCCCTACGCGCTCAGCTGAAGGCCGCCGAGCGTGCCACCTGGGACAAGGCCATCGCAGCACTGCGAGATGGCGACCAGTACCACGCATGGCGCAACCAACTACCGGAGTACCCGGACACACCGGACTGCTGCCTCCACTGCCACCTGATCGCCGCCAACGGCCTACACAAGTCCGAGCTCGTCGCCGCGTTCGAACGGGACCAGGAGTACCACGCCGCCCAGACCCACGCCGCCCAAGAAGCCCACCGCCGCCGTACAGGAGAAACCTGATGATCGTTCCACCCTCCGTCCTACAGCCCGTGCCGCTGGCGACGCCTCACCGGCGCAACCCGGCAGGTGCCTGATGGGCGTACCACACGTCAGCACCGAGTGCGACGAGCACCATGACCTGGTCCGCGACTTCGGCGGCGACCGCCCCACCATCACCGTCCTGTGCGGCTCCACCCGGTTCGGCCACACCTTCCAGGAGCAGAACCTGCGCCTCACCATGGCCGGCCACATCGTCCTGTCCATCGGGTGCGACACGCGCTCCGACCATGAACTGTGGCGCGACCTCGACGAGGCCGCCGTCAACGAGCTGAAAAACAAGCTGGACGAGCTGCACAAGCGGAAGATCGACCTGGCCGACGAGGTCCTCGTCCTCAACGTCGGCGGCTACATCGGACAGTCCACCCGATCCGAGATCATGTACGCCGCCAAGGCCGGCCGGCCCGTCCGCTACCTCGAGGAAGACTCGGCCCCGCTCGCCGGCGACGAGTACAACGGCTTCACCATCGACGCGTTCCGGATCCCCGGCCGGCCGGCCGACGCACGGGTCGTGCTCCGCCGCGGCGGGGAGCTGGTCCGCGAGTTCGAATATCCGACCTACCGGGTCTGGACGCTGCTCGCCCACTGGCGCGAAAACGTCGAGGTCAATCCGGAAACCCACGCGCCGCCGACCTCGATCGAGCGGAAGGCACTGGACGCCGCGGTCGTCACCACACCGGATCCGTCCGACTTCGAAGGGCCGTGGGATCGGGATCGGCCGCCGCCGTTCTGACCCTGACCCTGACCCTGACCCCGCTTGCATCGACAGGAGAGAAAATGAACACCGCCATCAACCTGGACACCCTGCAACTAGCCAAGGGCGCCCACGACAGAACCGCTATTTCAACGGACATCCCGACCTTGTAGTGCAGGGTGTCTATCCGAACAACGCAGTGGCGGCGGGTGAGCAAGGCGTCGAGATCAAGAGCACGCGGAGGGCGGGCGGGGCGGTCGACACGCATGGCGCTCGGCGTCAATGGATGTGCGTCTTCGTCTACGCGGTCGATGACGCGACGGAGCCAGCGTGGGATCGGGCGCCCATGTCGTTTACCGAGGTCTACCTAGCGTTCGTCGAGGAAGACGACTTCCGTCACAACCCACGTGGTGAACTAGGCACGCGAACGGCGACTCTTCACAGCGACGGCTTAGCCAAGCTACGGCGGGGCTGTGTTTACTACGACCGTCCAGGGTTCACCCTGCAGGCCCGACTTTGAGACGAGCCAGGCTAGGGATTGCCTTCCGCGCGACGGCCACGTAGTCCGGATCAAGTTCGACGCCGACACTTTCGTAGCCGACGGCCTCGGCCGCAGCGAGGGTCGATCCGGAGCCGGCGAACGGGTCAAGGACCACGCCTTCGCCGAGCGGCAGCACCGCTCTAACGAGCTTGCGCAGGAACTCCTGAGGCTTCAAGCTCGGGTGATTCGCTAGGCGCCGCTCGGTCGGACGCGTGGGTCCCGATCTGATTACGTCGCCGAACGGCTGGCTGTCACTGATCCGTCGCAGACCGCCGGTTTTCCACTTGCGAAGGTTGTCAGAGATGCGCCCTTGCGGAACCTTTCGGAATAGCAGCCACGGCTCCCACTGCGATCGGGGCATGACAGAAACGTCGGGAAACTCGTCATGGGCATTCTTCGGTCGGTCGCCGCCGCGCATCGTCTGGACTAGGCGAACGATCTCGCCGCGACGCTCTAGTCCAGCTTGGTGCAGCGAGACGCTCACGAGGTGCGACACAAGCGGGTTCGCAGCGACGACCACATGGGCGCCTGGGACGAGGACGCGCCGGACAGCCTCGCCCCACTCGACGAAAAAGCGTTGCAGCTGTTCGAGATCGGCCTCTGTCAGAGTGGTAAATCGCGGCAGCGGCGCTCGCTGGTGCCCATCGAACGATGGTGGGATTCGCCACACGCCACCGCGCCGTGCGCGCAGCTTCGCCTGTTCCAACTCGGTGTACTCCACCAAACCGTAAGGCGGGTCAGTCACGCACGCGTGCAGGCTATTCGGCTCCTGCGCGGCGAGCCAGTCGAGGCAGTCGGCCTGGTACAGGCTCGCCTGCCCGAACGTGAAGACTGGCCTGCCCAAGTGTGGCACGCGCATGGGCCGCCCTTCGTCAACGACAAGGCGCAACGGAACAGCCGTGGCGGTCATCGGCGCCGCAAGACTGTACTGCCCACGAGACGTTTGGGCGAAGGTGTTCGGATTCAGGCGTAGATAGGACCGAACCGACGACTGGGCAACCTCTCCCCCGAGCGCCTCCTCCACCGCGCGGTGGATGGCTACCGTCGAGGCGGACGCACCTTTCAGCGTCTGCATGTACGTGATGATCGCGTCCCTCACGACCCCGGGGCTCCGCCGTACGGCCATGTCCGACCCTCCTCGACGACGTCCAGACGTCAAATCTGGATGTAGTAAATCAGCTCAGCGGGCTGACATCAAGGATCTGGGCGAAAGTGGCCGACGTGTGTCGGCGGTGAGTGTTGTTGTGTGCGTAGGCATCACTCGACGGTAGCCGGGTTGGCGCGTCAGTCGCCGAGCCACGCCGCCGCCATTGCGTCGAGTCGCAGTCCTGACCAAAGACAACGGCCCCGCCCTCGACCATGGGGGCGGGGCCGTTCGCGTGCGGACGCTACCCGTCGCGCGGCCACTCGCGCAAACGACCGAGCGGGTTCGTCTGACCCGGGGTTTGGTCGTATAGCCCGTCGAACAGCCCGACGAGCGGGTCGCCCCCGGGGTGCCCGCCGTAGAAACCTACGTCAGGGAATCCCGCGGTCACTGCGTCGATTGCGGCGCGGTACAGCTCAAGGTCATGAGGAGCGCAGAGATCGACAAACTCGCCCGGTGCGAAGCCGCGGCCCGCCGCCAGGGCCGCCGCCAGGGCCGCCGCCTGGGACGCCGCCTGGGACGCCGCCTGGGACGCCGCCGGGGCAGTCCTTCAGCCCACAGTGGACACGCCGGACTCGGCTATGAGCCTGTTCGAGCACATGACCCGGCCCAGCTAGGAGGTGACCGGGTGGGGCCGAAGACCACCACCGCGCCGCTGGGTGGCATCGGGCACGGCCCCGAACCGAACCGCACGACTGCCCTGTCCACCGGCGACACGAGGGGGGCCGTAGTTCTGGCCGGCGAACGGATCTCACAGGGCGAGTGGATACGCGCCTTCCGGGCCATGAGGTTCGGAACTGTGCGTGGCGTCCGCGCAGCCACGATCCGCGCCGTGGGGCTCACCTTCGCCTCGTACGCCGACTTTGAGGACGGCGACCGGATCTACCCGGGCACCGCCCTCCTGGCCGTCCACATCTACGCCGGGTCCGCGTTGGCGTACGACGTGGGGCATCCGGTGCCGGTGTCCAATGTGGTCCGGCACGGGTACGCGCTCAACGGCCAGGTCGCTCTCGTCGACGGCGCTGACCACGCGCCCGATGTTAGGACAGGACTCCGGTGGACGTGATCATTGCCCATGACAAGCCCCGTGGTGCCGAGCCCGGCTGGAACCGGAAGAACTTCCCGGAGTGCTTCCCGAACCAGGATCGACTCCAGCGGCCAGTCGAGACGCTCGACCCCAAGTTCTTCTTCCACGACCACTTGCACTGGCTGTATGTCGACGACATGTGGCACAGCCACAATGGGCCCACTCGGGATATGCACATGACCAAAGTGTTCGGGCTGCACTGTGATCCCGACGCCGCGGAGTCCAAGGACTATCACAAGGCTAAGTCGTGGTGGCCATTCGACACCGAAGAAGTGACTGCTGGTGAATAACGAGGAGGAAGAGGAGCTGCGAGGGAGGTTCTTCGAACTGACCTCGGACCATTTCCCGTTCGTGGTCGAGTTCTTCCGGCTCACCGACAGGGATGGCGTCAACCCGATCCATCGGATTGAAGTCACGGGCGCTGGAGCCGTCGAAGTGCCCCGCCTAGGTAACGCGAAAGATGGTCTGGTTTGGGTTCGGACCATCTTTGCCAATGGCAAGATCCGAGATTCAAGAGAGGTACTCGAATGATCACTCTTCCCTGGTGGGCCTACGTGCTCATTCTCCTGACGTTCTGGAGTATGGGAGTGATGCAAGGTCCGCCCATCACGGACATGATCCGGGAATGGAAATACAACAGGTCTCGCCGGAAATGGAAACAAACGGCCTCGTCGGTAGTACTATGACCGCATGGCGGGCCGGCTCTCCTTAGTCTTAGCTCGACGCTGGGCTGATTGCGAAGACTGCCCCGAGCAGGAGCAGGAATTCGTCACGCCGGGCACCCTGAAGAACCCAGTCGCCACCGAGCGACTCATGGAGTACTGGACCCACGGCAAGGGCGCCCTCAAGATCCGCTGGGGCACCGACGGCTCGTTCCGCCGCTGCGTCAAGCACTTACGGAAGTACTTCCCGCAGAACCCCAACGGTCTGTGCGCCAACCTCCACCACCGGGCGACTGGCGAGTGGCCACGTGAGCACGGGAAGCTCGGCATCCCTTCCTGACCTCGCTCCATCGGGCTCTGACGCTAGGATCGTTGGCATCCATCCGCGCGGCCCCGAGGGGGATGTCTCTTGATCAAGCGGTTCGACTATGAGCCAGGGCAACAGGTAGAGAAGATCGGCGGCGACTACACGTTCAAGGGTGTGGTCGTTGCCGCGTTTGAGAAGACATCCCGGGCTGAGCGCTACGTGATCGAGGACGACCGCGGCATGCTGCACATCCACAGCGCCAAGGACCTTAGGCTCGCGACCAGAACACCGGACCCCGAGCACAGGGAGAAGACTTGATCTTCAATGACGACTACCTCCTCTTCCTGGACGTGGCCAGAGACTTCTTTGCCAAGCATGGCGGAGTGGACTTATCGACTCAGCTGATCAAGCTTCAGGAGGAAACTGGAGAGGCTGCCGCGAGCTACATCGGCCTTCTCGGCGCCAATCCGCGCAAGGGCGTGACCCACACTGCGCGCGACGTTGCCGACGAGCTTGCTGACGTTGCGATAACGGCCCTCATAGCCATCAAGTTCGCCGGCTTCGATCCCGATTCGGTGATGGCAGCTCAGGCGATAAAGACTAAGCAGCGACTTGCAGAATGGTACGAGGAAAATGGCAGACCAGAAGACGAAGATCCTGTCGGTGACGATGGCTGACTGTGACTTACAGACGTTTGCGGCAGGCGGCAAGGGTGGCCAGCGACAGAACACGTGCAACACGGCCGTACGCATCATCCACCGAGCCTCCGGTGCCCGCGGCGAAGCTCGCGACGAACGCAGCCAATGGGCCAACAAGAAACTGGCCTGGCGCCGGATGTACGAGTCCAAGGAGTTCCAGCTCTGGCTGCGCCGCACCACCGGCCAGCTGGCCGTGGCCGAGGCCATGATCGATGAGATCGAGGTAGCGTCGGCCGATCTCCAGTTCGAGACACGCCACCAGGGCCGCTGGGTCCGTGTCGACGAGGCCAGCCTCCGTGCATGACGACTATGAGGTCGTCGAGGCCCAGGTGATCGTCTACCGCCGTCCGTCAGACGGCCGCTATCTGGTCGAGATGTGGATGCCGATGGAGCCTGACGACCAGTGCGTCAACCAGGGCCAGACGTACAGTTACTACATCGGCCCGGTCAAGATGCCGATGCCGGACATAGTGATCAAGGATTTGACCGAGGAGCACTAGTCGCTGGCTGCTTTTATCGCCCGTTCCAGTCGTGCGGCAATTAGTGGTAGGTAGTCCGCTTCTCGCTCGATCGCGATACAGCGAACGTCCTCGGCAACGCACGCCTCTGCGGTCGTGCCGCTGCCGACGAATGGATCGAGCACTACGCCGCCAGGCGCCACCGCGAGACGCACAAGCCAGCGCATCAGCGCTAGCGGCTTGACCGTCGGATGGGCGGTCCCGTCGACCTTCGGGCGCTCGCGGGTCGGCGCCTTGGCCTGATAGCGGAAGGTCGGGAAGAATCGCGACGCCCCGCCGCTGTCGCCGTACCAACCCTCGGCGCCCCGCTGGGTGCGCCAGCCGTCCTGGCCAAATTTGGCCTTTCCGCCGTGCGCCCGCGTGGCCGGATCTTGCGAGTGCAGTGCCCCGCTCTGCTCGTCGAGTTCGGCCACCGGGCAGCCCGGCACGCAACCGGCAGCGCAGGCGTCGCCGACCGGCGCCCCGTCCTCGTCGAGCAGCGGAGCGTGTGAGAGGACAACGTTGGTCGGCCAGCGTCCGGCGTCGTTGCGGCGCGAGCCCGGACTGTGCCAGGAGTCGCGCAGCGTCTCGCCGCCGCCGCCGGGCGAGACCTGATGGTTGGCGGGATTCTGGCCGTGATTGCCCCATACGCCGCTGTCATCGTCGCCGAACGCCACCCGGCACGCGTCGATGTTGAGCGCGCCCGTGCCGTGCGCCACCACGTTCTGCGCGACGGTCCCCGTCAGCGGCTTACGCGCCACCACGATCGGCTCATGGCTCGACCCGCCTTGCGCGCCCGGGGAGACGTGAGGAGTTTCCGATGTAGCAAGGATGTCTAGGCGTGAGCCTATTCTATCCAGTAGCGGCACGGGTTTATGTCCGACGACAATGCTTTCCCAGGCCGGCTTAAGCGCCGTGCCCCAGCCCGCCCAGCGCTTCGCGTCGTCGGTCGCAGGAGCGGTGACGTTGAATATCGGATTTAGCGGCCCGGCTGGCTTTACGTGACCTCTGTCGCGCGCCTCGAATCCAGGAGATCTGGCCCCAGCGCTACTGCGACCCACGACCTCGCGTTCAACCCCGGCCGCCTTATCGATCGCTTTGCTGACGTCGAGCGACTTAGGAAATCCGCTTCCGTACAGCCACATGATCGTGTCGCGGATCTCGAAGCCGGCGTCCTCGACCGCGCAGGTCAGCCGATGTGACGTGCGCGTCCCGCCGAACGCGAGCAGATGCCCGCCCGGCTTGAGGACCCGCAGGCACTGCTTCCAAAGATCGACGTTGTACGCGATGCCCGACCCGTCCCACGGCTTGCCCATGAACCCGAGCTCGTAGGGCGGATCGGTCACGACCGCATCGAGGCTGTCCGCGGGCAGTCCGGCCAGCACCTCCAGCGCGTCGCCGTGGTATAGCACAACCGGCTGTTGGTTATTCGTCATATGGGATTCCAGTTCTGATCTCGTCGCCATGCCTCGTTGCCTGGCGTCTTCCGCCAGGCCTCTTGAGCCACCTGGGCTGCCTGTCCAAGCTCAAGCTCATAGTGCCGACGCAGACAGCCCGAGCACCGGACGACGCCGGTAGTCTCGATCGAGACCACCGCGTGACCGCCGCATTCATCGCACGTCCAGGACACCAGTGGACCGCTCTCGGTTACGGTGTATAGCCTGCCGCTCGGGTAGCGGAACTGGTCACCGATCTGGACGGGCACCTAGAAGCTCCCCAGCACGCCGTGCACGAGGATGTTCTGACGCAGTCCTACGTACGTGGAGTGGCCCCCGACTTTGCTTGCTATGTAACCCATGTTGCGTAGCCGCTGCCCCAGCCGACGCCGGCCGACGGCGCCCAGGTGGTTGTCGGTGCAGTACTTCTGGTACAGCACCTGGATCGCGGAGAGCCGGATCTCGGCGCCCGGCTCCTCGACCAGGACGCCCTCCTCTAGCTGGTCCCGCACGAACGAGCTGACCGTGTCCACGTCCAAGCGATAGGCCTCGACGTCCTTGGTGATCGCGTCGGGCTCGTCCAACCCCTGCGCCTGATAGGCCTGGAGGCCCGCCAGGAGCCAGTTCAGGATCCCGTCGCGCTCGGTCAGAAGGTGGTTGTGATAGCCGAGTATCTCTTGTGGACCGTTGGCGGTACCGAACTCGGTGTTCATGGGAACGCTCTTAGTCCGTCGCCACATCGCGTTGTCGTCGGAGTTCACCTTCGGCAGGAAGTTCGTAGCGATCCAGACCACGCACTGGGCCCGCCAGGATTGGAACGGCTCGTACAGCCCTCGCGAGCTGACAATGTCGTTGCCCGTCACTCGCTTGACCAGTTCCTCGTCCAGCTGGGCACCCTCGGGCATCTCTGATGTGGCCACGAAACGCTTGCGTCGCAACTGATGTAGGTCGAACGAGGTCTCGCTCTTCTTCAGCCGGAAAGTGGTCGCCGGTGCCGTCTGTCCATAGCCGCTGAACATCTCCGTCATCACGGAGGTCAGCACCGACTTACCCGTACCGCTGGGCCCGTGGAGCATGAACATGGCCCGCTCCTGCGGCACCCCGAGCATGGAGTAGCCGAGTGCACGCTGCACATAGTCCCTAATGGAAACATCAGGGAAGGCGTCAACCATGAACTGGTCGAACAGGGGGCACGTCGCGTCAGGGTTATAGCTCGCGCCGAAGGTCAGCGTGTTCAGGTCGGCCGGGTCATGCGGGCGCAGGGTTCCGGTGTCCAGCTCCAACGTGCCGTTAGGCAGGTTCAGGTGGTTGGGATCGCGGTCGAAGTCCTCGGGCGTCACGGAGATCCCGGGCTCGGTGCTGAACCGCCTAATCGCGGCCTGAAGGCGGCCGTCGTTCTTGCCCTGCACAGCTAGGCCATAGCGCTTGCGCGCTTCCTTCTCCTCGTCGCCGCCCATGCCGCGCACTTCTTCCAGCTCAATGGAAGCGGCGGCTACAACACGTTCGGCCACGTCTACCGCGGCCCGCTGAATCGCCTGGTAGCGATCCTCAATCCAGGATGAGCCGGTCCACATGTACCACTTCTTGTCGATCGTGTTGAAGCGGAACGTGTCTCCGTACTGTTCCTTCATTCGTCGGCCACTACCCGTGTCGGTGAGGTCTAATCCCCCATGTGAGGGTAAGGCTACCTCACTCTTCGAGTCGGCCGTCCAGGGCGAAAGGGCTGGAGCCGGCGAAACATCTAATGATCTTGGTCGATCGGGGCGTAGCCGGGATAAGGCCCTGGCTGCGGCCCGCATGTCGTCGTTGTGGTGATAGAAGGCATAGACGCGGAACTTGCTCAACGGCTCCTCGGTCGGCAGTCCGGCCGAGGTTGACCAGACGTAGAGACAGTCGCTGTCGCCGCGGTATCCAGTAGACGCAGAGTGCCCGTCTCGAATGTCCTTGCCGGGCCGAACCCAGAACGTCTCGCCGCCCACCCGGTGACTGATCTTCCAGCCCTGGCCAGTGAACCAGTCGTCCTCCCAGGAGGCCGTGCGATTGAACTCGGTGCCCGGTCGGGTGTCCAGGTCGTCGGCTGGCCGTACGGCCGGGAGATTGGCTCGTGGCAGGGTTGGTGAGGCCTCTGGTCGGGCGTCCAATGCGGCCGTGATGGCGGCGTGAATCGCCATCCGCTGCGACCAGGTGATGCACGGGATGACGCCCTGCTTGCCGGCGACTGTGGTCCACGGCTCCCCGGACTTGTGGCAGTTGCCGCCGGTTGGCGCCACGATCACGTAGCCGCCCTCACCGCGGGTCTCGGCGAGCACGCGCCAGAACTGCCGGTCCGGAAAGTCGGCCAGGATCTTCAGCTCTTCGTCGTTGTACTCGTCTGACCGCGCTACCCGCATGGCCAGCTTCGTGTTGCCGGGGATGTCGTGCCCAGGGACCCGGTAGAGGACGTGGATGCCGCCGGATGGGCTCCACTCGGCATATCCGAGCGCGAGAAGACTGGACCAGATTTCCTCGACGCCGCGTAATTCGCACTCGCTCTTAATGCGGCTGAGCGAGTCGCCGTCTGCCGCTCGGCCCTCTAACTCAACGAGTTCTAGATTGCCCGATACTTTGCCGCAGATAACCGCGACACCGGCCTGTGGGAAACGCACTTCCCACCAGCGTCGGACCTCTCCTCGGGTCGGGCGGGTCTCCTGGTAGTTGACCTCGCCGCGCTTCCAGTCGAAGTAGGGGGCCTTCGTGCCGCCAGGTCTGATCGGAATGACGGAGCAGCCGCCGTCGAGCCAGGGAAGAGCAATGTTGGTGACATATTGACCAACCTCTTGCTCGGGCACGACAGCATCTGGCATCATGGCTCCCGGGTTGGGGTTGGGCTAGCCCGCTGAGGGGTCTTCCGTGATGTCGGAGGGCCCCTCTTCCATCGTGGTGACACCGACTGTAAACCTGTGGCCTTCTGTTACGCCAGACCCAATCTGGGGTATGTTCTTGGCAACTCTCTCCAGGAGCCGTAGGGCCCCGTGACTAGCCGACAAAGCCAGCGCGGGGCCCTACACATGCCCTGGGCGAGGTACCGCCTAGAACGGTGGGCGCTCCTGGAAGCTCGCCTGACGCTGCTGCTCCTGCTGCTGGCGCTGGTACTGCTGCTCTCGCATCCGCTCCAGGACGCTGCGCTCCTCCTGGGTCAACGGACTGGCGCCCGCGACCGGTGCGGCGTAGGTCTGGGGCTGCGACTGGTAGTTCTGGGGCTGCGACTGGTTGCCGCGGTAGTCATCCTGTGGGTAGCCGCCCTGCTGGTACGACGTGGCGGCCGGCTGGGAGTACTGCTGCGCCTGGGGAGCCACCTCGTCCCGAGGCACGAACACCGAGGGCCGGAAGTTGGGGTTGGCCTCCTTCCAGGCGTTGGCGCGCTCGCGCGCCGGTCCGTCCGCGGACATGTCGTTCAAGACCCACGGCGGGTTCATGCCGTTCTTGCTAACGCCTTGGCCGACGCGCCCAAGGACCTTGCTACCGATCATTGGACGCAAGCTCGCGATCATCTGCGCCTGCATCCAGTTGCAGTTGCGATAGACCTTTCCGGGTGCTCCCGAGTCGTCCTTGTCGTCCAGGTCGATGATGTCGACGCAAACGGCGTCGGACTTCTTGCCAGGCTGAGTGAACCGGGTCTGGATGTGGGGGATGTAACCGATCGGGAAGGCGATCAGTAAGTGTCCAGCTAACTGCTTGGGGCTGACGAATTCACCGCCGACATCGGCAGGACGTCCCCAGTCGTCGTCGAAACTCATAGCGACTCTCTCCCTTTCCTACTTACTCTGCTGAATCCGCGTAATCCGACGGAAGCATTGTCGGCGCAGGTACCGACGAAACTGTCGGTACGGTAGGCACGGCCGGTGACTTCTGGCCGAGAGCGGCGATTTCGGCTTCCGCTTCAGTCACCTTTTCTTGCCATCTATTGACCGCAGCGAGCGCAACATCGCGCTTCTTGATGGCCGCGGCCATCTCCTCGTACCAGTTGCTCATACGGTCCCTTCTTCCTTTGTGGCTTGTACTAGCTTGTTGGTCCGGATCGAGCGAACCTCGCTGGCAGCCGCAGCAAAGACGACAGTCTCTTCTATGCCGTTGACGTAGAAGTACAACCAGTCTCCAAGTGCGTCGAGCCTGTAATAGCTGGCCTCAACCCAGGCGCTCGAAATAGCGTGCTTGTAGCTGATCTCGTACGTGTTCATGCCCCTTCTCCCTCCCTCCTATCGACCGGGACATCCCTTGTCGTCGGCCGCGACTGACGGGTCGCGGTCCTGGACGAACATCGGACACCAGACGCAGCCGTCGCCCGGGGTCGCCTCGATGAACTGGAACCGATGGGGGTTCGTCTCCACGTCCAGGGAAATCAGCTGATCACCGATACGGTACATCCGATCGAGCGCCGCGATGGCCACGCTCTCGTCGTAAGGCGTGGTCCAGACGAAGCAGTCGTTGAGCCAGCCCGAGCGTGGGTAGAAGATCAGGGCGACCCGCTCCACGGCACGGCCAGCCCGCTTGTGTCCGAGCCCGTAGACCTGGATCTGGGTGATGTAGCCCGGAGGGATCTCACCCTTCTTCACCTTGCGCAACACGTCCGTGCCGCAGCTCTTGTGGTCGAGCACCGTATGGGTTTTGGCATTGAAGACGTCGCTACGCCCCTGCACCAGTGGGTCAGGGTGGACCCGTAATTCGGTCAGCCAGCCCAGGTCGAGGACCTCGGACTGGTAGCGGTTGATCGCCTTCTCCAGCCAGTCATGAATCGAGGTGCCGACGATTGCCGGCCACGGATCCATCTTGGTGTTGACCGCAGGGATGCCTGCGATCCGGTAGGCCACGCGCCGGTCGCAGGCATCACCCAGCTCCGAGGGGCCGATCGCCTTCTGCTTGGACCTGGGGTTGTTCTGCTCGTTCCAGAGGATGATCTCGGACAGCTCCTGCTTCAGCGACGCCGCAACGGGGTCGGCGCCAGGTAACGGAGCGAAGTCGTCGAGCATCAGCACCCTCTCGTCCAGGTGCTAAGACCCTAGCGTGGCCCACCGACAAAAACAGAGCACCCGAGCCGGACGGTCCGACTCGGGTGCTCTGCTTCCTGTGGAAGGGTTTACTTGCCGGCGCGACTCCACTCGGCCCGCGGCGTCCAGTCCTCCAGGATGTGAGGGCCGTCCTTGTGCAGGCCGGTGTTGTAGATCCGGACGATGGCGGTGAAGACGCCCGGGAGCAGGCGGCTCTTGTTGGCCAGCTGCCAGGTCTTGCCGTTGCCGATCACTCGGGCGATGCCGCCACCCTCCTTGATCAGCTTGTTGACCAGGTCGGGGGTCTTGATCTTTTTGCCGTCCCGGACCTTCAGTAGCGAGAGGGCCTCGACCACGCGGTAGTCGTAGATCTTGGTGTCACCCTCGTGGCCGTAGGCCTCCTTCATGACCTCCAGCGCCCAGCGGAGCGCGGGCAGGCCCTCGGGAAGCCGGGCCAGTCGCAGCGCCACCGAGTACGCCTCGAAACCACGCGGACCGGTCGGGATGCCGAGGTCGTCGAGGATCCGCTGGATGCCGATGACGTCGGGGCGCTTCTCGGTCAGACCGACGTGGTAGAGGTACTTGACGCCGACGCCGAGCCGGTCGTTGAGCAGCCGGAACAGCTCCGCCTCCTCCTCGCGCGTCAGGCCGTAGAGGAACTGAGCACGCAGTGGCTTGTCGTAGTCGGCCTTGATCGTGCCTCGCATGCGCTGCTGGCCGTCGAGAACGATGTAACGCTCGATGGCCTTCCCCTCGGCGTCGACCTCTTCGCGCACGCTGATGGTCAGCACACCGAGGGCCCTCGGGCGGAGATTCTTGGCGATCTTGTTGATCAGACCGAGCTGCTCCGGCCGCTGGATGTCCGGGTCGATCTCGCACTCGCGTGCGTAGATGGTGCCGGTCCGGATGTCGCGCCCAGCGGATTCGGCGAAGGTCGCCACCGGGTCCGCTGCCGGAGCGCCCGAGTCGGGTGCGATGAAGGTGGGTTGGGTGGTCATGACTGCTCTCTCCTTTGGACTTCCCGAATGTGCCCCCTCAGAAGGCCCTTCAGGGGCGATACCTTGCGATTGGCTTTGATGTAGCCACGAAGAATCTCTTCCGCGGTCTCTGCCGGCATGGCCGGATTGATGGCAGGAAGGTGTCGGATCTCCTCGCCGATCGCAGCGAGCATCTCGACGATGTTGCGCATCCGATCGGCCTGGACCCTGGCGACGCTCGGGTTGGGCGGCTCGTCCGGCTTGACCACACGTCCCCCTTGGATCTGGATGGCCGAAGACGGCGCGTCACGCCTGAACATCCGGCGAGGCTTTATCTCGCGCTGTTGAGTGATGTCCTGGAGTAGCGCATACAGCGAATGGAGCCGCCCCCCTTTGTCGTCGACTTCATTGACCGCCCGATACGCCAGCTCCTGAACAGCTGGACCCAGCCGCACGCTGGTTCGGAGCGTCGAGAAGATGTGGCGCCGAACGGTGGCGTCCTTGATCTCGAAGCCGAAAGCTTCAGCAAAGGCGATCGTCACGGCGTTGTGGATGTGTCCTCGCGGCTCGCTCCCGGTGGCCGGGGCCATGATCCCGGCCTGACGGGCGTGCCGGGTTGCCAGCGAGTTCCTTCTCCGAATTGGCTGATACAGCCGGATGAGCTGGTCGTCCAGCTCAAACAGGTGCAGCAGCCGCATTGGCTCGAACGGCAGACCCATGGACTCCGCCCGCCGGGCCCGCTTGAACGCGACGATGGCCTTGTACCAGTCGTCCGTCACGGTCACCGGGACCTCGGTCCAGCCAAGCTTCTTGGCCGCTACGGTCCGACGTCCGCCGTCGAGCGCCAAGAAGGACGTATCGAGGAGCAGTGGCACCACGATGCCACGCTCCTTCATGCTGTCCATCAATGGATTAAGGTCCCCGAAGTCGCTCCTCATCCACGTAGGGTTGGCGTTGAGGATGTCGCGGATTGGAAGCCGCGTCTCCCCTGAGGTCTCGTTCAAAGTCCCCACTCCTGCTCGGTCACTTGGTTGCCCCTAAACCTACGGGGGGATATGGGGGTACGTCAAGCCCCCAGTAGGGAAAAAGGGAGAGACCCCCGGTTCCAGGGAGCAGACCTGGAACCGGGGGTCTCCGGTGGAGAGAGCAAGGCTTACTTCTTGCCCCCGTTGAGAACCGTGGCCTCCTCGACCTTGAACCGGTAGCCGTGGTTCGTGTCGAGGCTGGTGCGCTTGGCGACGCTCTCCACGATCTCGCGGACGGCGTCGTCCATGAGCGCCGGACGCACGCCCTCCTTGGCGCCCTCCATCAGCTCCAGCTGGGGCCGCAGGGTCCGCGCGGCGCCGACCAGGCCCTCGGTGGTGACGATGCCGGGCTGGCCATCGTTCTTGGCCATGATGTACTTCTGCGACCGGCGGGCTGCCTCGACCACGAAGGCCGGCAGGAACTTCGCGTACGCCTCGGACACCGCTGCCCAGTCGATGTCTTTGGCCAGGAAGTCGTCGCCGAGCGTGTTGCGGATCAGGCGCCGGAAAGCCTGCTCGTCCAGCTCCGTGATCTCGATGACGGCGTCGATCCGGCCCGGACGCAGGGCGCCCTTCTGGATCTCCTCGATGTGGTTCGTGGTGAACAGGCCGATGATCTCCTTGCCCTTGTTCACCGCGCCGTCGAGCATCTCCAGGAGTCGAGAGATCTCGACCTTGGTGGAGGTGCCGGCGTGGACGTCGAGGTCCTCGACCACGACGACCGCGGGCGCGTACAGCTCGGCCGTCTTCATGACCGTGGCCGGGTCGTCCTTGCCGGTGCGGCACATGATGAACGTCCAGCCCTGGGCGACGGCCTCGACCGCGGTGAGCATGCAGCCCAGGGTCTTGCCGGTACCGAACGGGCCGGCGAACAGGACTGCCCGCTTGAGCGGGAGGCCCTGCCGGCGCATGGCGTCCGCGTAGCGGATCGGCGCCCAGACGTGGGCTTCGAGGTCGTCCATGACGCTCTGGCTGTAGACGACCTTCTCCGGGTCGACCGTCGAGAGGTCGATGAACTCGGGCTGCATGTTGTGGCCGTTGATGGCCTGGCCCTTGTAGATCGAGTTGTTCCGGAGGTACTCCTCGATCAGGTTGAAGATCGACTCGATCTCCTTGCGGTACTTGCGCGGCGCGTTCACCGTCAGGTGGAACACGTACCCGAACTCGCTCTCGCCGAAGCCGACGTCAAACGTCGCCTCGTAGGCCGGGAACTGGACCAGACCCCACGGAACCTGGGCCGTGGTGCCCCGGGCGTCGATCTTGATGGAGACGAACTCCGGCGGCTCGGGGCCGAAGAAGGTCATCCGGTTCACGCCGAAGCCGGTGGTGCCGGTCAGCTGGCGCATCACGGTCATGAAGGCGTACGCGCCGTCGTAGGGCCGGTACGGCATGGTCCGGTTGAAGTCGAACTTCATCTCGTCCTGCTTCATGTGGTTCCGCAGGAAGTCGATGGCTTGCTGGACCTTGCCCTGGTACTGCGCCGGCAGGATGAACTTGTCGCCCTGGAACAGGAGGCTGTCCTCCTGGACGGTCATCTGCCCGAGCTGCTTGAGCAGCGCGCTGACCGCGTCGCGGAGCTTCTCCTCCTGGCTCGGCTCCTTGCCGCGCCGCTTCTCCTCCTGGACGTTGTCCAGGAACTCAGCGAGCAGCTCCTCGGGATACACCCGATCGGCCACCACGATGCTCTTGTTGTTGCTCATGCTTACTCACTCTCTCCAGGTGATTGGATCAGTCCCACCAGCCTCCGCTGATGGGGCCGTGCTTGTGTTGCACCACGGGGCAATCGGTGACGACTTCGCCTAGCGTCTGATGCTCCTGGCGTGCCTTGCCGAGGGCAGCGCGTACTCGGGACCGATCAGGCCCCCAGTAGTTATTGCGCTTCTCCTTTTTGGACGGTGGTCGGGTGTACCGATAACGCCGTCTGAAGGGCCATTCTGGTTCCCAGACGCAGCCCTCGACCTTTTTGCGCCACCCGAGCTGTCGGTGCTGCGTGAACTCGGGCTCGACGGGCAGGTCACACTTGCGGGACTCTGGGAATCTGTGCCAGCCGTATTGACGGGTCACGTCGTACTGGCAGTAGTAGTGCTCAGGTAGGTGCCATTCAGAGCGCACCCACCAGGGCGCGTCCTTGTCTGTCCTGGACACGATTTCCTTACTCGGCTAGACCTTCCAGCCTCCTACGATCGCGCCATCTATGAGCACCTCCTTCTTCACGTGGACACTATGGGAATCGAACCCATGCAGCGCTGAGATCTTTATTCTTAGCTCACCCACCACGGGCAGCGTCCTTGTAACGCCTGGGACCTTGGGTTCACCGCGTGCCGCGCCGTATGCCGTGCGACCGCTCCCCCAAGGCACTCCCAGGCGAATGGTTCATTTTTCTACCGCCGCCCGTGAGGCGGCCAGTCCGACCGTAGTCGTCCTCGTTACGAGCTGACAAGGCCCGTCGGTACGGGATATGCACCATCAAACTAACCGTGCCCCTATGCAGATTCGAACTGCAAACCTCACCGTTAGGACCGGCGTGCTCTTCCTTTGAGCTATAGAGGCGTTCAACTTTGCAATGATGCCAGAAGTCTTTCCTCCAGCGCCTTAGCGTAAGGCTCTGGGATGGTCCAACCAAGGCCCTGAAGCCGATTGACGCTGGCGAGGATCGCGGTCGATCCACGGCCTTCGACGACGGTCTCGGTGACCACCTCGTCAATCACCGCCGCATAGCCGCGGTCGACCTGGATGAACGGAGACAGATTGGTAAGGACGACGACCAGACCGGCGCCGGAGATTGTCCAGCGGCCGAACTTCGGCCACGAAAGGTGCTCGTCCACGTGGATGTGCGGCTCGGGGCAGTGCTCCGTACAGCCGCGTCGAATCATGTCGCTCAGTGCCCTGGCGCTGCGCATCTCGGGCTGAGTGCCGGTCATACGGCTCAAACGCTCGATGACGGCTGTCTCTTTGGTCTCTACGCCCAGCGTCACCTGATGGGTCCGTCGGTGTGCGTGGGTCTTGCGGTGGATCCGGCCCTTCATGTCAACGATGCCGGCCATCCAGGCGAATTCCGTAGACCTCACATCTGCTCCAAGAGGTTAGGGGGAGGAACTGAGACTGGCCCCGGCCCCGATCGAGTCATCGGCGTCGTCGCGTCTTTTGGGACGCTCGGCCTCGTCGATCGAGGCCGGGGCCAGGAGTGCGGGACTCGACCGCCCCCCAGCGGGCCATCCGCACTCCGTCTTGCTTCCCTGAAAGGGAAGTTCGTGCCCCTCATGCGCTCCACGGGGAGGGGCCACCCGCTCGGTCCCGCCCAGCAAGCTGGAACATGGGAGCGACTTTACGGACGGGCAGCGCTGCCCCGGGGGGAAGCGCGCTGGTCGCCATCCGCCCGCCCAGTGTACCCAACATACAAAGGGCGAGTTCTTCGATTGTCAAGGTTCCGGCCCTCGGCTCGCGCCTCGGTGGTGATGCCATCATGCCACACCCGGATGTGGGGGTGTCAAGCCCTCGGGGCCAAATTCCTTAGCTCTTCCGACCGCCGCCGGCACCTTGTCCGGGACGGCCATCGAACCATGCCTGTAGCTCCTGGCGGCGGCTCCGGTTCCAGACCGGAGACCGACCAACATACCCGTCAGGGCTGGGGAAGGGGTGGCCTTCATAGCGGCCACCGGCCCGCGACATCCACCGGTACTGGCTGATGGTCCTCGACTCGATGCCGAAGGCCATCGCCAGATCGGCCGTGGTGAACAGGTAGGGAGGCTCCTGCACGGCTGGCTCCTAAGCTTCAACGATCTTGGCCCTGGTGACCACGGTCTGCTTGATGTCCCGGAAGGTCTCGTGAGCCTTGACGGTCGCCTTCAGGGTGAAGGTCTCGCCGATCTTGTCTCCCAGGACCTCCCGGCTGGCGAACCACTTGATGATGTCGCCCGCCGCGGTGCACATGGAGTAGAGCACCACGGCGCCGAAGTTGGACTCGATAAACCGGATGGCCCGGATCGTAGCGGTGAAGGTGATGCGCTCCTTCGGGGCGCCCACCCAGTTGCTGGACTGCTCGGTCGACTTGATCAGCGTCTCGCCCTGCCACTTGGCCCAAGCCTGTGGTGCGCTCACCAGGAAGCCGATGTGCCTGATGGTGACGGTGTCAGCCGCCGCGATGGTCTTCAGGTTCCGGACGTAGTCACTGCCTCCGGAGAAGTCGTCGCTCAGCACCCAGGCCAGGCACTCCTTGGCCCGGACCTTGGCTTCGTCGGCCAGGGCGCGAATCCGGCTCAGCTCTTCCCGCCGAGCGGAGGTCAACGACCGCGGCGGCCAGATGACGTCCATGACGTCGCTCTTGGTTGAGCCATTGGGCGAGGACGAAGACCTGTAGCCGTCGAGCTTGATCAGGGCCCAGGCGAGAGCCAACACGTACAGGGTGTCTACGCGGTCGAAGCTGATCGAGCCCATACCCAGGTCCAGCTCCACCGCGAGCGAGTCCTCGTCGAGAAACGGGACGCTGGCACTCCAGCCCAGGAAGTCCTTCATGCAGGTTGATCCGACCTGGACTTGCTGGTTGGTCTCCTCGTTCAGCACGACGTAGGTCTTGCTCCGGGGACGGCTAACGCGGCAGTGGTCGCAGTAGTCCTTCTTCAGCTGGCTACGGTCGACCTGCCGGGCGCCCGGCGCGCTGCGCACGGTCAGGCCCACCAGCTCGTCCCATTCCAGGGTCGCTAGGAAGGTCCATCCGTTGTACTTCGGCGCCTCGCCGGCCAGCTCAACGTCGTACCAGATCTCAGTGCGCTCGAAGCCGAGGTCGTCGGTGACCTGGACCTCGACGCGCTCCCAGGCCAGATCGATGCGGCCGGTGAAGCCGCGCTTCTGGGCCCGCTCGTTGACCTTCGCCACGTTGAGCTTGGTCGCTTCGAGCTTGGCTTCGTTTACTCGGACCCACATGACTTCCTCCAACTTCGTAGATCTGATGTCTACGAAGATACCTACCCGGAGGAGGGGGTGTCAACCCCCTAGATGAGACAGAAGCCTTGACCCTCACATCGGGGTGGTGTTACGTTAGCCCGCACGAGCCACTACCCCTACGAGTACCCCCGAAGGTGACTTCTCATGACACTCGCGCGCACTGCACACGATGCCGTGGTTCAGATCCTGGAGCGCGACGACCCGGAACTAGGGCCGCACGAGCGCGTCGACCTGGAGAAGGCCCACGCCATCGTGGACGAGCTGATAGGAGTGGAGGAGAGGGGGGCGGCGTCTAGGAAGGCAAAAGCCAAGGGCATGGATTTGCCTCTCCAGGCCATGCTCAACGCCGAGCTGGATAGAGTCACGGCCCTGCGCCGCGAAATAAACGTTGCCAGGGCTGCACTACGCGAGATGTTGTCTCTCACGTCAGCGTCCAAGGAGTACGACGGCACCCTCGCCGCCCTGGTAGCCGCCGTCGGCGAGCGCCTCAAGCGCATGGAGGAGGGCGAGTCGACTGACGCAGCCCACCGTGACGCACTGAGTCAGCGCGCTCGCGCCCTTGACGAGGAACTGGCGGCAGTCCGGGAACGCGAGACATCCAGGAAGAGTGAGATGTACGGCGTCATGGGGAGCCTTGGCCGCGTCGAGGTGGGCCTTTCGGAACTCCGGCAACGCCTCCGCGCCGCCCTCGACGACTAGGAGGACACGAAGCCGTGATTGCCAATGACCTAACCGCGGTGCGGCGGCGGCGCCTGCTCGCGCTCGGGATGAAGCCTCGCCCGCCGGCCCCAGTCGACGTGGTCTCCGCTTCGTTGGCCGATGTTGGCCTGTTGTGCCAGGAGATCGAGCAACTCCGGAGCCTGCTTGCGAGTCAGGCGTTTGCTGCGATGGACGCGGAGGCGCGGGGATTTGTAGCCGCTCGCTCGGCTATTTCCGCCGCGATCCTTGAGCAGTCTGAACTGGTCCGTACGAAGTCCGGCACGGAGCCACGCTACGTACATCGAGCAGCTGGCCTCTCCGAGGCGGCGACTATTGCCAGAGAGGTCAACTACCTCGAATTCCCTACCTCGGAGCCGACGTCGTGACTGAGCAGAAGCGCCATCTGATCACAATGGACAGTCGCGGAAGGGTCTCGCTCGCAAAGCTGGCCCGCCCCGAGGACTCCATCTTCATTGTCACCATCGAAGACGATGGCGTCATCGTCTTGACCCCAGCCACTGTCGTTCCCAAGGAGAGTTAAGTCGTGAGCCACTACACGGTCATCGTGCACCTGCCAGGGTCGATCGGTCGCGACGAGATCGACGAGACCTTGAGCGCAGTCCTGGCGCCGTTCGATGAAAACATTCGGGTCGAGCCGTATCGCTCGTACGAAAACGGTTCGGCCAAAGAGTTCTGGTGGGTCCAGGCTCTCCAAAGAGACGTCGAGGAGAAGGCCAAGGGCCAGACCTTGGAGGAGGTCGCCGCGAAGCTGGAGGCGGCAAAGATGCCATGGGAGAAGTTCGACGCAGACGTGAAGGCCAAGGAAGTTTTGGCTGAACTGGACGCTGACGTTGCTTACGCCATCCGTTTGGGCGACAACCCGGGCTGGAAGGAGGTTGCCGAGGCTTACAACGAGAAGTATGGCCACGGCAGCGCGCTGGCCGTCATGGGCGACGATAGCGATAGCGAGAAACTTTTCTACGACGAAGAGTCAGGTCGGGCCTACACCTTGACCACCTATAACCCCGACAGCAAATGGGACTGGTGGTGTATCGGCGGCCGGTGGCAGCGTTACTTTGTCAGCTCGGCAAAACCAGGCCAGCCGGAGGCAGAGCTACTCATCTACGGCAGCCCTGGCGCCTTCACGACGCCAGAGTCCGTACACACGCCGGACGGCTTTATCCGGCCCGACGGCGGCCCGCGCCATCTCCTCGATTTCTCGCGCATGCGGACTGACGCTGGCGACAAGGCTGACGTCGAGTTCGATCAGTGGCTGGACTTCCTGGCCACATTTGATCCGGTAGACATAGAGACCGCCCGGTCTTGGGAACACTTCGTCAATCTGGCCAACGCAGGTTTCTTGACCTGGGATGAAGCTCGCGCGCAGTACAACAGCCAGCCGCTCATCATCGCCACAAAGCGAAGTGGTTCGCCGTACGCCAGTCTCTTCAGCTGCCCGCTCATGAAGTTCGAGGGCGTCACCAAGGAGGAGTACCGGGCCAGGGCAGAGATCGCCGCCGTCCCGGGCTATGCCCTGCTCACTCTCGATGGCACCTGGTGCGAGCCCGGCAAGATGGGCTGGTTCGGCGTATCCCATGCCGAGGAAGGTGATCGCGAGGTCTACCTCCGGATGGCGAACGACTACCTGGACAACGTCCCGTCCGACGACCTTCTCGTTCTCCTCGACTGCCACATCTAGGGGGCCACGCACATGAACCTCACTAAGACTGAGGCCCGACGCGAGGTGTACCGGAACTCCTTCGTCAGACCGATGGAGTCCTGTGGCCATCGCGGTTGCCAGGAGCACCGGACGAATGGTGCGCGCGTCATCAACGTGCTGGCGGGCGGCTCCGGCCTGAGCTTGGAACTGGCCGATGTGGACGCACTGATCGACCGAGCTACTCACATCTACTGGGAGCACCACGTCGCCGGCCACGACCTCGTCATCGTGGACGACCTCTCCCAGGTCTGGGCCGTACTGGCGCGGCGCCCGGAGCCTGCTATGTCAACTACTGACGACGGAGACAGTCAGTGAGCAAGCTCAACACCGAGGACATCATCGAGGTCTCCGTCAAGACGAGTTCGATCGGACTGGTCTCATCGGCACTCTTCGTCGTCATCGTCGCGTGGCCGGTCATGCTCGGCCTCGGCGCCGCGCATGCTCAGTGGCCTGTTGTGCCGGCATTCGGCTACTGGACGACGTACATCGTCACCCTGGCGATTCACCTCGTAGCCAGTCTGACTCGGCCACGGTCATGACCTCCGCTCGCCTTCTTTTGATCGGAGACGCCATAGACCGATTCATGGAGCTGTTGAGTCAGATCCAAGGACTCGTCGGCACGTCCCGGTTCGTGCCGGTCTCGACCGAAGAGGGATTGGCGACAGCTCAGAAGATCATGGCGTTCCCTCGACACATGGCTGCCGTCGATGTCCGTGAGGACGTGGCCAACCTGATCCTCACCCTGGTCGCGGAGCGCGACGAGCTGAAGCGGCAAGCTGGAAGGCTGAGGGGCTCGCATGGGACGGCTTGAGCCCGTCCGGCGAGCGGACGTTAGATAGATTCATGGCGAACGAGTCGCAACCCCACATCTCTCATGACCCATACCGGCGTCAGGGTATGGTGAGCCAACTCACCTACTGTCGAGTGTGCTCTGCGGAGATCCAGGACGGCGACGGCCGGACGACCCCGGCCGGACAGTCCCCATGCACGGGACCCCGGGTTCGGCGTCCGAGATTCATAGGAGTTGGTCCATGACGATCCACCCCAGCCATCACATGATCACTGGAAATGATGGAACGGTACTGGCTGGGCTCAAGTACTGCGCATCTTGCGGCTGGGTAGACGCCGCCGGCTACTCGTTGACGAAGAGCAAGCTCGCCGAGCCGTGTGCGTCGGCAGCTGCGCAGTCCCGACGTGGCCAGTCAGGCGAGGAGAACGAGGAGGAAATGCCCAGTGCCTAAGCTGGACGACTATGCCGATGAGCTGGCGGTAATGAACTCGATCCCGGTGATCAAGTACGTGCCGACTGAAGCTCCACCAGTTCTGGTGGAGACATCCCGAGACTACGTCCGGGAGATGAAGGCGATTCTCGACCAACATCTGACCAACGAGCAGTACAACGCTGCCGAGATAGCTCGGACGGTTGTCGCAGAGTTGCGCCGCGAGGACCCTGACCTCCTCCTCGGTTGGCTATCGGTGCAGGCGGTTCGGCTTGTCCGGGAGACGATCCTCAAGCGTGACTCCACCTTCCGTGGCGAGAATCGGCAGCGAGCGGCCTACAGTACGTCCCGATCGGTATTCCGTGACGCCGCCGCGGAGTTCGAGCGCACGGGTGACGACAAGCCCTTGCGGTCTCGCTTCATGGCCGAGGTGTACGTCATCCCTGACGGCTCACGAGTTCCATTGAGACTCATGACCGCCGACCAGTTGAACTTCGCTGCGGACGATTTCCAGCAGCGCGGCAGAGAGAGCCTCTTCCGGGAGGCATTCCTGCGCGCCGTGGCCACCCGCTGCGGCGATCGGACCGTGGAGGAGGTGTTTGACGAGGGGCAGCTCGCACGACTGTGGCTGTCGATCGCTACTCCCAGATAGCCAGCGACACGACTACTCCCCCCTGGCCGACCCACCTCTATTTCGACGAACCTCCCCCTGTCGCCGCCTCCCCGCCCAAGACGACGCACCAGCGCGACCCACTTCATGTCAACCCAGTTGACTGCCCGACAAACCTGGTCTCACCCAGCCCCATTCACGCGCCGACTTTCCTTCGCGTGCAACAAAAAATCAACTATCCACAAAGGAGTAAGAACAGTGGCATCCGTATTCGCCAGCTACCAGGCCGAGAACTACCCGTACCGCTTCAGCGGCACTCTGCTCGTGGGCACCATCGCGGGCGGCATCCCCGCCGACCCGAAGGTCGCTGAGGGTTGGCTACGCACCAAGCTCGGCGTCGACAAGGAGGCTGAGATCCAGCGCCTGGTCGCAGAGACCATGGTCGAGCGGGGCGTGGACATGGCCGCCGCCACCGAGATCGTCAACGAGCAGAAGAACCTCAATGGGTTCAAGCGCGACGCGGAGAGGGGTCTCTACATCGAGGGACGTCAGCTCAAGGCCGCCCTCAAGGAGGCCACCTCGATTGCCGTCGCCGCCGGCAAGCTCTCCCAGCGTGGCTGGGGTACTACGAACAAGGGCATCCTGAGCTTCCTCGCGGAGCACATGTTCGTGGTCGAGGACAAGCTGTTCCTGGGCGTCACTGAGCCCACGGGCGTAAACCAGCGCTTCGTGCACACGTTCCGCGGCACCGGCATCCAGTACGAGGAGTACGTGAACGAGGCGAAGGTCGACTTCACCGTCATCACGGACTTTGACTTCAGCGCCCGGGACTGGGCCGCTATCTGGTCGACCGGCGAACAGAACGGCATCGGTGCTTCCCGGTCGCAGGGCTACGGCCGCTACGAGGTCATCCGCTGGGACCGCGAGGTGCTCTCGACCCCGAGCAAGCCGCCGGCTCCGAAGAAGCCTGGCGCCTGACCCTTCCTCCAGGGTGGTCCGTGGATTACTCTGCGAATCGCCGTCTTGGGTAAACCCCCACATGGAGGTAACGATGCGTTTCGTCTGTGACAGCTGCACGAACGGGCAGCACGAGGAGTGCCGCGGGGGTACGTGGTGCGACTGTGGCCATCGGCCCACGCCAAAGATCTTTCAACTAGCTCGGGAGGCTAGGGATGCCCAACTTCGATGACGACGTGCCGATGCCGGTGGCTGTACCGCCACCGGCAAGCCGACCAAAGGCGTGGGTCCCGGCGCCCGAGCCGGCGAAGCCGGCGGCTCTGACACTCCGAGAGCAGATGGGTTGCGCCATCTGGGTTGGCAACGGCGTCCGCCGCAAGTCCCGTACCGAAGGACAGTGGCGGGCCATGTCGATGGAGCACTCGGGCAGCTTGCGTGATACCTACCTGGGCATCGTCGACCTGATGCGGCCGGTGATCAAGGAGCACTTCGAGGCCGCCCTGACGCAAATGGAAAGGTCGCGGACGGCCAGCGAGCTTGCCTCAAATTTCGAGGCAGCGCTGGTCTGGGAGCAGGCCACGGTCATTCTGCGTGCGGCCATCGATGATGTCTGAGGTCATTATCGCCGGCCTCTCGGCACTGGCGACCATGTTGCTATTCCTGATCGTCTTCACGCTTGGGGGCATCTTCCTCGCTGTCGGACATCTCCTCGTTCGACTGCGGAACTGGATCTATCGGCGACACCTTGAAGGGAGGGGGCCTACTGGCGGACCGCACAACCCATAACTGTTGAGCGATCCAAAGATGGGTCGCGCCTGAAAGGATCTTTGTCCACATGAGACGCACTATCACTGCCCTGGTAGCGATAGCTACGCTGCTCCTACTTCCACATCCGGCGCAGGCCGCCGCCCCTACGGCCGTCTCGCCCGTCACCGCTCCTATTCATGTGGAGCTGGGTGGCACATACGTCACTCACGTCCTACCGGCCGACATCGCGACGAACGCGCAGTGGGGCGAGGGCGTCATCCGGATCACCACCCGCGTCTGTGGCAACGCTGACAACTGGGAGCAGGTTGCCGCGGCCAACGGCATCAGTCCTCCGGTGTACCTGGTCCTGCTCGACCAGCGGATCGTGGTCAGCTGCGCGGCCGGATCATCGCCCAAGACTCCGGCATCAGCGCCAGCGGCGGCTCCTCCGGCGCCCGCGCCAGCCCCACAGGCGGCGTCGTCGGGCTGGGCTAACCCCGTCTGCGCTATGTCGATCGGTGACGGACTCGGCGCCGGACGCAATCACATGGGCGTGGATCTGATCGCCGACTATGGCACTCCAATCCGTGCCGCCGCGGCCGGTACCGTGTCGGTCGCTACTCAGATCTACTACGACGAGCAAGGGCGCGTCAAGGGCGCTGGCAACTACACGACCATCAGTCATGGCAACAACGTCTGGACACAGTACTTCCATCAGTCCAAGTGGGCCGTGACGTCTGGTTGGGTTGCTACTGGCCAGATCATTGGGTACGTCGGCAGCACTGGCGACTCGTCGGGACCCCATCTGCACTTCGAGGTCCGAACCGGGAGCGCCTGGGGCTACGCCCAGGACCCGATCGCTTGGATGAACAACCACGGCGTCCGGCTCGGCTGCTAGTAAGCAGATAGCCTCCTGGAGAAGAGGAATGTGTCGGCCCGATGGGATCAGATCCCAGGCAGATCTCGCGGTCCCATCGGGCTGACCATTTACATCGAAAGATGACCCAGGAGACAGAGTTATGCAGACTCAGGCCGTGTTGCGTAGACCAGGAGACATCGTGCAGATCGCTCGTCGGCTATGTCAGGAGCTACACCAGATCCGGCTACAGCTCGGTCTGTCACAGGCGGACGTGGCCAGGGCCATGGATATGCCGACCTCTCAGTCGAGCATCAGCGACTACGAGACTGGAGTGTCGTCACCAACGCTGCGCTCCTTGGTCCGATGGGCCGACGCGCTCGGCTGTACGTTGCGAATTGAGCCCGGCACCGAGCAGTGGGATGAGCGGGATCTACGAGGAGCTGACCTGCCGCACTTCACGTGGCGAGAGTGGGCAGTGGCCGGCGTCCCGGATCGAGTCTTCCATTCCGCCGAGCACGCCCAGAAGGTCGCCTCCTTCCAGGGATTTGGTGAACGCGAGATCAAGGTCCGAGTGGTAAAAGAGTGGCTCGACGGAGAAGTTCTGCATGGCCCCTGGGAGAAAGTAGGCAACGATGAGTGAGGTCTTTGTACCTAGTGCTCGCTTCGCGATATCACCCGACGGGCGCAAGGCTGCAATCCGTGCGTACGACGGAGATTCCTGGTTCTTGGCCTTGTTCGACTCGGTCAAGGGTACGCATGTTTCGAGCTTGCCTGGCGACTGGATCTACTTCGTGCCAGCGGTCGAGCGCGACCTGGCTGGCGAGGAGGTCAAACGGGCGGCTGATTCCTTGGAGGAATGCGCCTCGATGTTCGAGCACATCCGTCGACACATGCTGCCCGAGGTAAGTGAGCCTGGGCATGGCGAGCCTGGGGTAGAGCGGCTTGAGAATCGGATCCACCAGCTGGAGAACGGCCTGAGATGGATTCGATTTTGGGCGGGACTGCACTACCTGGGCGACGCCTTCGATCCTGAACACATGCGAGACATCGTCAACGTCGCCGCCGACGTTCTCGATGGGGCCCTCAAGGAAAAGCTCCCCGACTTCGATGAAGCCCTGGCCCGCGCCAAAGAGGCAGGTAAGCAGTGGGCGGACAGGGTCGGGCAGTGGGTGGAAGAAGACGAGGCCTCCCAATCGGAAAGGTAGTGACCATGGCTGAACTAGTGGGTACCCAGAAGGCGGCTGCCCTCCACGGCATAGCTCTTAATCAGGGCTACACGATCCTGGAGCAGCTCAGCGCAGCACGCGAGGCGCTGGACATCTACGAGCAGGAGTACGACCAACTCAAGGCCAAGTGCGACCAGCTAGAGCAGCAGCAGTCGACATGACGTGGCTACTGGTCCTGATCGGACAGACGGTGCCAGGCTCCGAGGGAGTTCCTCTGCCGGCAGTCTTTGCCTATGGGCGTCGGCCGTGGCACGCACGCAGGAGGAGGAGAGCATGAGCGGTCGAGTCGGGATCTGTGGCGCCCAGTCGCCTTTCTATGGCGGAGCATCACCCTACGTGTGCGATCTGGACGCCGGCCACCTCGGCTGGCACGGGGCTATGCCGCCGGGGTTCGAGATGCTCGGGATACGGACGAGCTGGGGGCGAGTAGATACAGACGTTGCCCGCGACCCGCGCTGGCCGGAGAGCGCTCGAATCTCAAACCTGGACGACCCGTTCGACCTGGCCGCAGCCACTGATGCCAGTGCGCGCTATGGCCGGCTAACGGACGTAGAAGTCGCCTTCGCCGCACACCGGGCAGCGCGTCATCTGCATGCGGCCCTGCGCGAGATCGAGCGCCTACGACGCAGCTCCGAAAATGCACTCGCCGTCGAGGACGAAGCATGACCAGCGATCGGGCCGTCTGGGTCATTGGCACCGCGGAGGATTGCGACTTTCAGATCGTCGACGAGTACGCCAGCGGTCATCACTGCCGGATTCTTAAGACAGACTCCGGCTATGTGGTCGAGGACCTGGGCTCGATGAACGGGACCTTCGTCCAGTCTCCGGGATTCTCGAACAAGGTTTACAAGTCCTACCTGCTGAAGGGTGGCCAGTCCCTGCGTGTCGGTCGCACCGACCTGGCCTGGACCGAGATCGTCCGCCGTTCTTCCCCGCGTCGAGCGCCGGCAATACCAACCATCGAGAGCTTGACCAGGGAGCTGGAGCTGGAGCTGGCCCGCGCCGAGCTAGCGGCGGCCAAGGATAGTGAGGAATGGGACCCAGGCCCGATGTATATAGAGTACGACCGGGTCCGAACCGCGCTCCTTCGGGCCGAGGCGATCATCGCCCGGATTCGGGGACTTGACTCCGAGGACGAGACCGTCAGGACACTGGTCGGGGACTACGGCACCTTCGCCGAGGACCACATCCAGGCCCTGGTCGACGAGCGCGACGCCCTGGAGCACTCGATCATCGACGGCCGAGCCCTAACCAACGACGCATTCCGTCAGCTCCGGGAGTTGATCCTCCCTGCGCTGAACCTGGAAGACGACGGCAAGACCTCGCTTCTGTCCTATGTGGAACAGCTTGTGGTCGAGGTAGGACACACCCGCAAGGGGAGGGAAGAGCAGTGACCGAGGACTGGACCCACGCTCCGGGCGCGACGGAACCACGCATGGAGATGGCCGCGATTGGCGGTGTGGTACTGCTCCGCTCATCGTCGGCCCCGGAGAAGGTGATCTCCCTGACCGAGGCTGAGTGGCTCGCATTCATGACTGGCTTGCTGCCGAGGACCGACCCGCGCGAGATCCCGGGCTCTATGGCCGGACCCGGCGGCCCCCACGACCCGCACGGGGTCGTGCTCGACGCCCGCAACGCCGTCCTACTCGAAACCATCGATGTGTCGACCGTCGACCCTGAGCGTGGCGGTCGGGGCAGGTCGGCGCTCGCCCTCGTGCTCGGGGGGCGCATCAACCAAACCCAGGATCGTGCCAGTGTGCTGTTTATCTTCGGCACTGACGGAGCGGCCGGCATCATCACCGAGCTGATCGGCGTTATGGACAGGGCGTCTGGCTCCGAGTTCGTCGCCGGATTCATGGCCGATCTCTCCGAACGCCTGCGCGGTGCCGAGTGACCAAAGTGCGGCTCATCGCAATCCAGATCACCGATGACGTGGTCTATGGCGCTGTTATGCCCTCCGTGGGTTACTTTCCGGAGGCGGACGTCGGCCCGTGGGGCATCAACGCGGCACCTCGGGCCTGGGAGCTACTGAAGCAGTTGACGGCAGAAGACGCCGACGTCGAGGATCTCAAAAGGCGCTACGGCAAAGAGCTGGCCGATGCCGAGGAAGAGTTGGCCCTGGCGTTGGACATGGAGTACGGCGAGTACGGCTATCCGACTGGAGACAATACCGTGGTCAGTCTGGCCATGGAGGTTCGCCGAGAGCTGGAGAAGGCCCGCGGTGAGCGTGACCTACTGAGGATGCAGCTTGCTAGGGTTCGGCAAGCGAGTCGTCGTACGATCGATCATCTGGTCCGGCAGCTTGAGGCCGTTGGCCAGTCACCCACGATCGCCAGCCCCCTCGAAGGGACTCAATGAGCGACAAGCTTGAGGCCGTTACCCAGGCGGTGAACCAGCACCACGTGGACACTGTCCGGATCTGGGGAAACTGGACCTGGATCTGTAGCTGTATGCCCGGTCTGGCGGAAGAGACCTTCACCGAGTACGAACAGGCCCAGGTCGCTGGCTCGCGCCATCAGGCCGTTGCGGTGGTTGACGCCCTCGGGCTCCTGCTTCTGCCGCCGGGAGGATCGACCCGGACCTGGTACGGCTACACGGACATGAACGGGACCGCCGTCCATCGCTGCCTGGACCCGGACTACTGCGATATCCCGGCCAATCTGCACGTGGTGTCGCAGACGGTAACCATGTGGGATAACCGATCCAGCTACACCAGGGCCTGGGAGCCGTACGTACATCGAGGGAGAGTCAGTGGCTGAACAGAGCATCAACCTGGACGATGTCTTCAGGGCGCTATCTGAGTGGGGACAACAGGAGGCCGAGTTACGCACGAAGGTGCGAACTCTCCAGGCCACTATCGACGAGCTGACTCAGCAGCGCCAGCGGGGCATCGAGCGGCTCCGGCGTGACATGGGACTGCCCGACCGGCCCGGCAGCACCTTCGACATCGCCATCGATGAGGCCGTGCGTACCTACGAGGCTCGGGTGAACGAGTCCCGGGACGCGGCGGAGCTGCTCCAGGGCGACGTCATCTCCCTGCGCACCCAGGTCGAGACGATGATCGAGGAGCGCAATCAGGCCATCGCGCGCCTGGTCGAAACCCTGGAGAAGCCCGTCAACCGCAACCGGACCCTAAGCAATGCGGTCACGGAGGCAGTCGAGATGATCCAAGAAGCCAAGAAGATGGTCCAGGAGAACCTGTGAGATTCTCCGACGGGCCGGGTCGCCGCCAGCAACGGAGCTGGTGGCGGGCCCTGCTCTGTCGGCTTGGTGGACATCGCTTCGGGATCTACAGCGTTGGTCATAACCACGGCAAGGAGTGCCGCTGGTGTTCGGTCGTCGGGTTCATGACCCCGGCAGAGGTCGCCTGGGCTACGCACGTCATGCCCGAGCCACCCCGGGAGGAACTGAAAGAGGTAGCAGTCGATGCTCTGGAGAAAGAGGCGGGCCAGCGCTCAGACCGGCAAGACTAAAGCCTTCCCTATCGACGAGATTCCCCTTGTCTACGCGGATAGGGCCACACAGAACGTCATGTGGGCCAGGGAACAGATCGTCCAGATGTTCAACTGGATCGACTATCACAGATCCGACGGCCACGACTGTATGCCCTACTGTCTGCCCCGGGAGGTCCGCGAGTTCCTGGACACCCTGGAGATCGTCCCGCTCAAAGTACTTCTGATCACGGCTCTCATGGACTCGGTGCCACTGGATGGTCACGGTGCCAGCTAGCAGCCAAAACTTAGCGCGCCTCGTGACCCCGACATCCCCCAGGGGCTAGGATCATGGCATCCACCGAGCACAACCGGGAGGTTTGCATGATCGACCCGACCGCCGTCCAGGCAGCGTTACAGGCGCCAGACGGCTGGACCGATACCCCGGAGCAAGCCCAGCTCCGGGCTTGCCTTACCCAGATCCTGAGTGGCCACGACGCGATCGACACCATCCGCATCTGCAAGGACGTCGTCAACGTCACGAGAGATCAGCTGCTTACTGGCGCCGCCAGTGTTCGTCGAGCTGCCGCGGCCGAAGCTCGCAAGTCCATGACCCCCAAGGAGATGTCGCAAGCCTCCGGGGAGACGCCGCAGACCATCTCCCGCTTATTAGCGGAATCAAAGATCGGATAAGCGCATGGTTGACGCTGAGGCGGCGCTGGAGAGCGCTATCGTGGCCATCCGAAAAGCCGAAAAGGCGGCTGAGATCAGTCCACCTAGTGACGCATATACCTGGGCGGTAATCGCTGATACGTGGGCCAATATCGCCGGCCACATAAGGAAATTGGATACGTCCTCCGATGGCCAGTGATGACGAGGCAAGAGGCTTCTCTCAGGGATACGCACTAGCTGTCCGATGGCTTGAAGAGGTAGCCGAGACGCAGAAGGCTGACGGAAATTACACCCGTTGGGGTGTCTATCGGACCGGCGCCGGCTTCCTCCGTGACAATGCTCAGCGGGCCATTTATTGGCATCAGGACAAGCTCGTCGTCGAGTCGGCCGATGTGCAGGATTCTCTTCAGCAGATGGCCGACGAAGAGGGGCAGGAAGTACACCCCGCCGAGCCTGTTCATCGTTGGCCGTATTGGCTCTGTCGCTTGATCCTCCTCTTTGACCTGATACCACGCTATGGTCGCGTGTATCCGATAGTGAAGCCGTCGGATGACCAGGACCCGCCTCGCGCCGCGATATGGGTATGGCAGTGGCGAGGTTGGTGGGGACTACACTTCCTCGACCGGAGGGGTCTCCTTGAATGGGTCCAGGAGGAATATGCCCGTCGCCATTCAGTCGAAAAGCGTTAAGACGTACGTCAGGCCGCAGATATTAGCTAATCGCTATCGGCCCTTTAGTCATGGAATCGATACGGAGATTCCGGTGAGCCCTGAGGATTTCCGTCGGTTCCGGGATGCTTCGCTTGCCGCACGTTCTCCGTTTAAGGCAGGGCCATTGGAATGGTCAAACCATATCGAATCTTAGTAACGGGTTGGCGGGACTGGCCGCGTGAGTCGGCCTGGGTCATCGAGAATGCCTTGCGCAGACGCGCCTTCGGTGCCGGCATACCGGCCAACCGGCGCATTGTCGTGGTTGATGGACTCTGCCCGTACGGGGGCGCCGACCAGTGGGCGCACGAATGGGCAGTGAGGCACCAGGACCTCAATATCGGCTGGGAGCGGCACCCAGCTGCGCGCGGGCCGCAGGGCCAGCTCCTAGGGCCCGCGCGCAACACCAAGATGGTCAAGCTCGGAGCCGACGTCTGTCTGGCCTTCCCTGGGCCTGGCTCCCGAGGGACGATTGACTGCATGACCAAGGCGGAGAACGCGGGCATCCTGGTCCTCACCTACGAGTGGTCGGAGAAGTTTCGACCAACGAGTCCTGGGACCCTTGACAGCACCCCGATGTCCCCGTGATAGTGGAGGGACCGGCGGCGCCGGTCGTAGACGGGACATAGTCCAGGGTCGCGGCCGGCACCTGCTTCCCCTACCGGAAAGGCTGATGGCGATGACGAACGACGAGGCCAAGGAACTGATCAGGCGCCTATCGGGTCGCGTCCTTCCTGGCGCGGCGAACGCCCTGTGCTACAAGGTGGCCACCAGGACCAACAAGACGGACCTCATCCGGGTCGCACAGGCCGCCGGCTGCGACTACGTCGAGGACCCCGAGGACAAGCTCCAGCTCATGGTCACTGGAACCGTGGAGCAGCTGCACGAGGTCCTGGAGGCCTTGGCGACCCTGGAGCGCTCGTCCAATGGCAGTTGACTTAGAGACCTACCAGCGGTACCTGCTGGCCGAAAAGAAGGCCAAAGATCTCGGGTTATCGCTGGTGGAGGTACTAGACCGCGCCCAGCTGCTCCTCACCGCGGACCGGCGGCACAACCTCTCCGTCCAGGCTGTAGAAGACGTCTGTCGGCGCCTGGACCGACAGAGCCCCAACAAGTTGATGGCGTATTTCAACGGCGGCAGGACCGAGGGCACGTCGGCGGAGATGTTTGAGGCCACCAAGAAGTGGCTGGAGATCGTGGTCCAGAACCTCGCCAAGAAGACCCTCGAAGATCTGTAGATCGCTGGACCCCAAAACCTTCTGGAGGAGTTGACCATGACCACAATTCTGGAGCCCGCAGACGTCCTGGAGCAGGCGGCCGACATCATCGAGGACGGCGGCCTGGCCCGCTGGAACCTGAAGAACAACGACGGCGCGCACTGCGCCATTGGCGCGCTCATGGAGGTGGAGGTGAACGCCGGCCTCAGATACCGCGTCGATTACGGAACACACAAGGGCGGCAGCGGTCGAGAAAGCCTGCTCCTTAAGAGGACAGTCAAGGCTCTCTACGATCACCTCCTTGAGGATGGAACCCCCGTCCACCCTAACGACAAGGAGTACGACGTGGTGCCCGGCAGCTGGACGGTGGCCCGCTGGAGCAACACGTCCGACGAAGCGGCGGACGTGGTCGACGTTATGCGCCGCACGGCCAAAGAGCTGCGCAACGAGGCGGTTCCCCGATGATCGATCTGATCGCCTGCATGCCACAGGATCGGTCAGGATTGCCGGCCATCCCGGAACTCGACGCGATAGTCATTACCGACCTCTACGTGGCTGACGCCTGTCAGAAGTGTGGGCAGGCGATATGGGTCGGTCCTCGCCAGTCCGCGGCCCACAGCCTGGAGCCGGAGCGCTATGCCATCGTGTGCTTCGAGTGCGCTGCCGCCATCGCTGGTCCCGACCCTGGCGTGGTGCAGTTGGGTGGCGGGTACGGCGTAGAGGGGCGGCGGCGGTGACCACGTTGGCACTGGAGGTCAGTCTCCGTCTTCGGCTCTGGTCGACACGGCTTATGGCTGCCTATCGGTACGCTCCCCAGCACGCGATCTATGCCCCCTACTCGCGGAGGCTGACCCTAACGCCATGACGTGGCTGAAGACCGGAGAGCTGGTTTGTGACACCCCGGGCTGCAAGCTGGTATTCGAGTTCCCGGGCCCCAGGGTCGAGGTCGTCAGAGCCGCTCGCGCGCACGGCTGGCACATCTATGTCGGCCCGAGCTTGTCCGGCAAGTCCCTCGACTCGGCCCTCTGTGAGGCGTGCGTGGGCACCGCTCGCTCGAAGATGGCCCCAGTGACCCGCTTCGCTGAAGAGGTTCCCCTGTTTGACCTGGAGAGCTGATGAATTCGGAGAAGGTGGTCAGGGATACCTGGTCCAACTACAACAGGTCGCACCGGTTCTGGATCCTGAGTGGCCCAACGCTGTCCGATCCGCAAGTCAACGTCCGGTGCGCTCGGTGCGGACAGACACGGAAAGTTTGGGCACATGTGGACCTAGACGGAGACGTCCGTTGGGGCTGTCCGTCGATCCCGGCGTGGTACCGGTTCAGACTGTGGCTGAACGTCAAGGAGATCCCGGGCTGGGACTGCAACACCATCCCTCCGTGGATAAAGAAGAAGGAGAGGAAGCGTTGAAGCGACTTGGTGGCTGGCTTCTGCTGATCGGGACCGTCGTCGGGTTCGTGGCGGCCTTGGTGCAGATCGAGAAACTGACTTCTGATGACGTTGCCCTGTACTGCCTCGGCGCGAGCGTCGTCGGAATCATCGCCGGTATAGGCGGTATGACGGCCCGCAACATTCTGAAGAAGAACCCGAGGAAGGTGAGGGTGCAGAAGTGACTGTTGAGTCATCGCCACCTCAGGGCCCCAAGAAGAGGGCCCTTGATGCCTATGTGGACAAGCTCGCCGATCTCCGTGAGTGCGCCGTACAGCAGAAGTTCTGGGAGGAACGGGAGAAGCGCATCAAGGCCGAGCTGGCTGAGGTCCTGGGCGACGCGACTATCGGCACGGTGAGCGGTCAGGACGTCGTGTTCTACGAGTACAAGGACTCGTTCCGCGGCGGAGACTTCGCCAAGGCGTATCCCGACATGGCGAAGCTCTACAGCCGCGACATTGTCAAGAACCAGTTTGACCCGAAGTGGCTCAAGGTAGCGCGGCCCGACCTGTACGAGCAGTTCCAGACCCGAGCGTTCAGGTCGACCTGGGATGCCTAAGACACCCAACTCCTCGGACCGGGCCTTGCTCGTGTCGATCCTCGTCGGCTGCCTCATTGCCGCCATCTGCATAGCATGCTCGAACTTCTTGGGCCTAGGGCCAAGGCTATGACGAGCAAAACCAAGGAGGACTGGCCGACCGTCATCGCCATCGGTTTATCGGTACTGTTCGTCGTGCTCTGTTCCTCGAAGTTCATTCCCTTCCTGTTGGACCGCATGACGTGGTGAACCGACCGAAGATCAAGGGGACCAAAGCCGAGTCCGCCGTGGAGAAGTACCTGAAAGACCATGGCTGGCCCTACGCCGAGCGTCGCAGCCTCAAGGGCGCGCTCGACAAGGGAGACATGACCGGCGTCCCTGGTCTGTGCGTCGAGGTCAAGTACGCGGGTAAGGGTCTCAAGCTCGGGCAATGGCTTACGGAAACTGGGATCGAGCGCATCAATGCGGGTGCTGATCACGGAATCTTGGTCATCAAGCCGCCGGGGTTAGGAGACAAGCGCACCGGACAGTGGTACGCGGCGATGGTCGGCAAAGACTTCGACCTGCTTGCAATGCGTACCACTGTCCGGAGCGCTTACGTCTGTCCATTGAGGATTGCGCACGGAGAACCCACGACCTACACGGCGGCGACGTTACGCCAGGAGCTGCCAGTCCTGGTCCGCGAGAACCAGGAGCCGGATCAGGCGGCCGTCTTGACGCTGCTACCCCCCGGCAGCAAGGAAAAGCCTGAAACCTGGTACCGGGTAACGGTCCTGGACCACATGATCCGCCTACTTTGGGCGGCTGGATACGGAGATCCCAATGGCAGTGCCCATCGACCGGAACAGCCCTGAGTGGCAACAGCGCTACGAGCGGCACGTAGAGAGCGTCCGAGGCAACGTCGAGAAATACGGCTGGTCGATCCAGGCAGTCTTCCCGACCGAGGATGACCCGGGCGTCGTCTTCGCCTACACGATCGGACTGATCGGCAAGGGCTGCGTGTGCGAGCTGTTGATTGCCCAGCTGCCATTCGACGCGATGGCGACCCTGCTCAATCAGATTGCCGCCTCGATGCTGGAGAATGGCGGCGTGCCTCCGTCTGAGTGGCCCATGGGCGATAGCGAGTACATGCTGCGGTCCGTCTGGGTACCGGGCCCCGACGCGATGTACCCGTTGGGAATGGCCGGTGCCTATTACGGCGTCGAGGCCGTGCCCGCCATCCAGTACGTCTGGCCCGGACGCGAGCACCAGTACCCATGGGATGAGAGCTGGCCCGAGGAGTGGGTGCAGCCCGTCGGTGGCGCTGGCCGCCCTCATCGATGAACCGACAGGGTCGGCACCGCGTCTACAAGTACGCCGACCGTTGGTGCGGGAGGTGCGGGACCTGTCGCGATGTCGTCGAGAACCCGCGGTGGATATCGACCCTGAGCTTGCTGGAGCTACATGTTCGCGAGCATCAGGGGTTGACACCGGGGGCGTCCGTCATTCAAGCTTAGGGGGACATCGGGGTACAAGCCCCAGCAGAGCCCCTACCTCTGGAGAGCGAAAGATGGACGACAAACAGATCAGAGCCGCCGCTCTGGAGTATTCCGTCAGAGCCCACAGCGGCTCGCGGACGACCGACGCCCAGGTTCTGAATGTGGCCCAGCTATTCGAGGGCTACATCCGCTACGGCCGGCGTCCTACAGGAGACAGCGCCAAGGTCGACGAGCCCGAGTACGTCACCGTAGAAGCGCGTCGGGAGGCTTGCGTCGCTGTCTCTCGCGGGATCGTTCATGGGCCACACTGCTGGTTCGCCAACGAGCGGGCCCAGGATCAGCAGCTCTACTGCTCCGGCAGGGAGGCCTAGTCATGCCCACGTGGCTGATTTACGTGCTCTATTTCGTGGGTGCGCTTGCGGCGCTTCGCTACGCTGCCTTCAGACTGCAAGACAAGATCGATCGGGAGGATCATCGTTATGGCATTCCTCCGGGAACAAGGTCATGGTTGCAGCACGATCTCTCGTTCCCAGTAGTGACGGGCGCCGTCTTCTGGCCCCTCGTAACGCTTTTCTTGATCCTGCGTTTTGCGACCTTCCCGCGCGGCGTCACCAGTAAGTTCGCCCGCGAACGGGCGAAGGAGCTGGAGCTGAAGAAGCGCGAGAGGGTCATGAAGGAGCAGGCCGAGGAGATTCTCCGACTGTGCAAAGAGAACGGCCTCATCATCCCCCCCAGTCTGTAACGCCAGCAACACCACCATTGCGCCGCCCATTACTCAAGGAGAGAGTGAAGGACCATGCAGAAGCGTTTCAAGGTGATGGCGCTGGCCGTCATCGCTGTCAGCCTCGGCGTTACGCTCGCGGGCTGTACGTCAGACGACACAAAGGGCAACCCAGGCACCAACATCGCCGACAACCGGCAGAACTACACACCGAAGAACGATGTTGAGGGACACAACTACAACGCCCGTCAGGCCATCGCCGACAACCCCGCGACCCTGATCTGGTGCACGGTATTTCCGACGTCGCCGAACGCCAAGGCGTTCACCATCCCGATCGTCGGCAAGCTCACCTCGGGCAACAAGCGTCCCTATCCGACTGAGCAGGCAGTCATCGACAGCGACACCGGCGGCTACACCTACAACCCTGAGGTCCCTGGCCCTGACGGTATGTTCGGCACCTCGGGTGAGTACCGGTACGGCTTCGATCCGGCCGGCAACTACCACGACTTCTACAACCTGGAGACGTACTGCACGACCGTGCCGAACGTCCTCCAGAAGGAGCAGACCATCGTGGTGATCAAGGCAGCCGGCGATCTCGGCGCCATCGACAAGCAGGTCGAGGCCGCGCTCGCGGCATGCCGGGCCAAGGACCCGGACCCGTCGCACACTTGCCCCGAAGCCGCTCGGCTGTTGGGGGTCTGACGTGAGGCTGAGCAACTACAACGGCACGTGGCTGGAGAACCAGACCCCGGGCAAGCTCGCCGTGAAAGCCGTCGGCGCTGTGTTGGTCCTGTCACTGCTGATCTGCGGTGCCGGTTGGATCTTCGGCTGGCTCAAGACCGGCGCTGACGTGGTTGGCCCCGACAACGTCAAGAAGCAGTGGGAGTTCGCCTACGAGTACGATCGGGCGCTCGGTGCCATCGCCAACAACTGGTGCAGCATCAAGAAAGCAGAAGACGTGGCCGTCGGCGACGCCAAGGAGCAGCGAACCTCGCAGCGCCTGGCCCAGGAGACGCTCTATGCCTCACGCAAGGCCGAGTATGACGCCGCCCTGGCCAACGCCTTCAAGGCTGGTCTGGTTGCCCCACCGGATGTCCCGAAGCAGGCTCCAACGCTTCAGGAGAAGGTCTCCAGCCTCCGCCTGGAGTGCTGACCGCAATCCCTACAACCCCTACACAATGCAAACCTGGAGGAGTAAGTCATGAAGTTCGTTTCCCGACTCGGGGTCGTCGGCGCCGTCGCCTACGCCGCGTATCTGGCCAACAAGAAGTACCAGCTCGTCGACAAGGCCTCGGTGCTGGCCAACGCGGCTGTCGCCAAGGCCACTGAGGTCGCCGACGGTCTGCTCACCAAGGCCTTCGAGGTGCTCGGTGACCCGTCCGCGGAGGCTCATCAGGACGAGGAGGAGCAGGAGCCAGCCCCTGGGCCTGACGTGCGCGTCGCCCAGGCTGCCCCCTCAGTCCCGACGTCTCCGGTCTACGGGGACGCGAACGTCCGCTACGGGGCGGCGCCGGGTGTTACCTACCCGACCTCAGGCGAAGCTTGGGCTGCGGGGCTCCGATGACCGCGCCACAAGAGCCTCAGGAGCTTCAGCAGTACGACGCCGGCAGCGTGCAGTACGCCCCGGCGACACAGGTCCGGCTCATGCCTCGCGCTCCGCTGGGCAGCAAGCCCACGCTGGACGTGACTCAGCTCGTGGACGTCGGCGCCCTTCTCGGTGCCCACGGCCTGGAGCGGGGCGAGGTCAGCGCTCTGATCGACGTGCTCCAGACCATCATGATGGACGCCACCCTGACGAGCCTGCCCAAGGTGCTGGAGCGCATCAAGATCGCCAATGTGGCCCGACTGCGCCGACTGAGCGCTTCGATCAAGGATCTGCCCAAGGTCCGGCTGGCCACCCCACAGCAGGGATGGCGGGGGGCAATGGGCGGGACGCAGGTCGACCCGGCCGAGTACGTTGACCTGAAGTCGGTTCAGCTTCTGATCGCCGCGGCCATCTCGGAGAACCCGGCCACCTGAAAAGCTGCCACGGGGAGCTGCGCGCCAGTTGTAGGGGCTCGGCGAGCGCTCCCCGTGGCTTTTCGCTGTTCACAAGTGAAGGTGGGGTCCCTCATGGGAGGAAGTGAACTACTCGATGAGGCGGCCTGCTGGCGCCATCGGGCGCTGTCCCCCACCGCCTGGGAGGACGTCGAGAACGGCTGGTACGGCACCAGGGGTGCGGCGGCGATGCTCGTGTGTCGCTTCGAGTGTCCGATCACCGAGACGTGCAAGAAGAAGATCTTTGGCGAAGACATCGTGGCCGGCGGCGGGTGGTACACCGCCAGTGGCGAGTTCCGCGAGATCCCGGCCGGAATGATGGACGCCCAGATGGCGGCGGCCGTTCTTGGGGTCGCCGTTGAGCGCGTCCAGCGCTGGATGGGGAACCGCCTGAAGACGGTCGCGAAGTATCACGGTCGAGCCCTCTACAAGCAGGATGACGTCTTCGCTATTGGCCGCGATCCCGCCGTCCACGGAACCAATGCCGCTCGTTATCGGCACGAGCGCAATGGAGAGGACCCCTGCTCGCGTTGTAACAGGGTGTTCGCTGGCAAACGGATTCGACGGACGAAGGCCGTGGTCTAGGTGAAGGTCACCATCGACTGGGAGTCCTCCGGGGAGGTGTCGCAGCTCCTATTCGTGGCAAGTGGCATTTTCGCTACCTGCTTCGTATTGCTACTGATCTTCCTTTACTCCAGGAGGCTTTAGATGCGCGTCTACTACGACTGCGAGATGGTGGAACGAGGCCGGGACTTACCCATCCAGCTGGTGTCGATCGGCATGGTCCGCGAGGACGGCGCCGAGTTCTACGCCGTCAACGAGGAGTGCTTATCGGCCGTTCAGCGCCATCCTTGGCTCTCGGTCAATGTGGCCCCACATCTGCCGATCCAGTCAGACGGTCCGTACATCTTCCAATGGGACCGAGATCATCCCGACTACGACAATGTCCTGCCCCTGGACCTGCTCGCCGAGCGGGTCCGTTGGTTTCTTACCCAGGTGGTTGAGAAGACCGAGCTGTGGGCCTACTACGGGGCCTATGACCACGTAGTCCTGTGCCAATTGTTCGGCGCCATGGGAGAGCTGCCGGCCGGCATCCCCATGTTCACTCATGATCTTCAGCAGCTCTCCGAAGAGCACCCGAACATCAAGCTCCCTCCGTCGCCGGAGGTCGAGCATCACGCGCTCTTGGACGCGCGCTGGGTCCGAGACGCCTACGAGAGGATCGCAATGCTCCGTCCCCGCGGCGAGGCGCCCACATACGGCGAGATCACGGACGAGGTCTACGGCGCCATCGCCGAGCTGAGTATGCACAACGTCGGGTTCATCGGTGCCCCAGACGCCGGTAAGACGGTTCTGGTTCGGGACGTCCAGGCCCTGGCGCCGTCGCCTACAGATCCCAACGTTGTCACCTCTGATACGGTCATCGACATCGACTGGATTGAGGGAGAAGGCACGCTGTGATCAGGGTAAAGGTGGCCGATTCGGTCGACCTCTATGAGGTCTTTAATGTGGATGCCGACAACATCGCCTACGACGCAGAGGCGCTAGAGCTGATCAAAGACGGCGAGACTGTAGCCGTCTTCAAGTCCTGGCTCTACGCCCTTCTGCTGCCCGAGAGCGAGAACGAAGTCCCCTTCGTCGTACTCAACGACTTCGACGACGAAGGAGATCTCGAAGACGATGATGACGACGACCTCGATGATGAAGACGAGGACGAGGACGAGGACGACGAGATCGAGGACGCGGAAGTCATAGAGACCAACGACGTCGAGCGGACGATCACGGACCAGGCGGAGTGGGCTCGCCTACAGGGCTTGCTGCGGAGCGACGCGGCGTAGTTCCCTGCTCGCGGTACCGCTTGGTGCGGCCATGGCGGTACCCACGGTGCTGATGCACCTCCTGGCGGCGCGACTCAAGCTGCACCTGGGTCGCGTTGGCCTCCAGGCCCCAGGTGACCAGATTCAGCACGTCCTGAGCCAGCTGGCGGCTCCACCACTGGTCTCGGCCGCGGATAGTCAGGTTCAGAGTGACGATACCCAGAGCTTCGCCCGAGACGCCGTGACAGGTGACCGCGGGGTCTCCGTCGCAGGCCCAGCCCAGCACCCGCTCAGCCTGAGCCAGGAGGCGCGTTATGTCGCCATTCTTGGGCTGAAGCGTGTACTCGAAGGTCCTGGTCGAGCCCCCCATGTCATTGGTCCTGAGGGAACGTCGTGGTCGTCGTGGTCAGATACTGCTGCGTAGAGGACTGCGACTGGGACGGCGGAGTTGAACCCTGGTGCGGCGGCGGTCCCATCGGGGCCGACTCGAACGCCCGGTCGGTGATCCGGAGTGCGTCGCGCCGATACTGGGCCAGCTCATGCATAAGCGCCTTGTTCTGTTCCAGAAGGCTATTGTTCGAGCCATTGGTATTGCTCTTGATCTCCCTCAATTCAGCAAGACCAAGAGCCACGAGTAAGGTGAGAATTGCCGAGCTGACAGCCGCTACATCACGGTCTAAGAGCGCAACGGTTCCAATGACAACCATTGCGACAATGACCATAGAAGCGAGGGACCAGCTCACATTCCTCATACCTTTGATCTTGCCAGAAATCAGACCTTATACAAGGTGAACCTGGCTCACTTAGGCGTTGTCGGCGTGTTGGGGATAGCCCACACGGCGAAGCCGGCAAGCAGTCCGGTGACGATGATGTTGACCCATTCGTTCGAGGTCACTCCAACGCCGCCAGGACTCGTCTCGATGATGGCGGTCTGATACAGCGAATAGGCGGCCACCACGAATCCCGTGAGCGCCTTGGCAACGGTTCCAAGTGCGTTAACCATGCGAGACTCCTTATGCAAGTTGCATATCCCGCACAGTATCCCTCCTTAAACGCAAGTTAAGGAGGATTCCGAAAGACAAAATGGACCCAACTTCCCATCGGGAGAAGCCGGGTCCATGTTGCCGAGCACAAGAGGTAGGGCCAGCCTAGTCGATGACGTCCCGCCGTCGGTAGCTGTGCCACCGGTTGCCGTCATATGGCCGCGCGTGCCGGACAGGCCCTGGAGAGTGGTCCGGCAGCTGCTCCCAGACCAGGACGTAGTTCGTGGTGAAGTCGTTGTTGAGCCAGCCCTCGAACAGGGAGATGACTCCTCCATCAGGACCGACAGAGCCTGGACCGAGGAGCCCAAGAGCGTCGCCTGGCTTCATCTCCCTGGGGTCGATCTCCTTGGCCCAGCCGTCGGACTCTAGGGTCATCGTGGACAGGCCGCCGAAGGAGTGGGGCGCATCGAGTGGGATGTCCCAGCACATGCTCAGATAGCCCGCGGAGTCCGTGCGGTAGCCGGAGGAGTGGAACCCGATCTTGTCGAACGGGACTGTCTTCTGTGGCCAGCCATAGCGAGTACGTAACAGGATCCGGGCCCTGGTGATTGAGAGGTCAGTCTTCACCTGGTTCCTCTTTCAATTCCTTGACGAGGGTCAGCAACCGTTCGTCGGCATATTGCTCGATCCGCAGAATCAGGTTTCCACGGTCCAGCTCGATGGAGATGCTGGCGCAACTCTCTTGGATTATGCCTGCTTCCAGTAGGGCCTGGTACCAACGCTTCGGGGTCAGATGGAGCGGCTTCTCCGTCATAGCGCCGCGTCTCCCTTGAAGGGGCGGCCGGAAGTGTTGCCCGGCTTGCCATCCGTTGGCAGTGCGTGATGGCGCCAAAGCCACGACTTGCGTACCAGATGCGAGATCTTGGCGCCGGCCTCCAGGCAACCGAGGGTGAAGAACCGGTCCTCGCCGGAGTTATTTTGGCCGCGGTTCAATTCCTGAAAGCCGACCTTCTTTGCCAGGTCCGTCCGCACCAGGGTGGTGATCGTAGTTTCGATCGGGTTCTCAGGATCGAACGGATTCAGGTAGTGCGTCACCGGGAAGACGAGGTCCTCCTCCAGGATCCGGGTCTCTCCGTTCTGGAATTGCTGCAAGATCTTGAACCACGAGTAGACGAAGTCGGCGCCCGTCTCCTGCTGGTGCTTCATTAACCACTCAAGATGCTTCTCTAAGAAGACGTCGTCAGAGTCCAGGAAAGCGACGAAGTCTGTGGTCGCCATCTCCAGCGCTCGCTGACGAGTAGCCGCGGCTCCTGCTCGGTCGTGGTCAATCACCACGATGTGTGCGTCCGGCAACAAGGTCTGCGCATGGACGGAGGCGGTCGCCTGCGCCAGCATGCCGCTCTTCACTCGTGCTGGATGGGCTGGAGTAATAACGGAAACGGTCGGTCTACTGCTCACTTGCTCACTCTCCCAGGTCGTTAGCGATAAGGCTTACCAGTGTGCCCAGTGAGCCAGCCGTCGTGATGAATTCCGGTTACCTGGTCAATGAAGGAGCCGGGACAGCCGCTGTGGCGCCAGTCGGCGACCAGTTTCCAGTCGACCGCGGCGATGCCCGCGTTCGGATCCCAGGTAGCTACCGTGAGGGCCCCCTTCCAGCACATGATGCCGGTGGCATCAAGGTGCCCCTCGACGAAGGAGTCGTCACCGATGACGTTCCAGTGCTCTCCGTTCGCACGGAACTCCACTTTGGACACGGACCACATGGTCTCGGCCTGCTGCATGGCCGTCACGTGAGTGCTCACATGATGAGGGAGCAACTCATCGTCGTCGCCAAGGAAGCCAACGAACTCACCCAGCGCCAGCCTGGACCCGAGCATCCACGGCACTGCTCCATTGGCAGCCCTGGTGGCCGCGTTCTTCCAGGTGTCGTTGATCTCGATGAAGCGCACGCGCCGGCCCTGAGGGTCATAGCGGTGCTGACTCACGTACAGGTCGTGCAGGCCCTCGTTTTCATCGCTGATGATGACGTGCTCGATCTTTCCGTCGTAGTCCTGGCGAAGGACTGACGGCATGCAGCGGCCGAGCAGCTCGTCCTCGCGGCCGGGGATGGTCGGCGTAACGATCGAGACGAGCGGCCTACTTGGTTCGGTCAAGGTCGGCCTCGATCATCCGGCGAACGACTTCCTCGAACTTGACGGTGGCCTCCCAGCCCAGGATGCGCTTTGCCTTGCGCGCGTCGGCCTGGAGCAGCTCTACGTCAGCTGGCCGGAAGAGACTCCGCTCGGAGACTACGTAGTCCTGCCATTTGAGCCCGACGTAGCCGAATGCAGCCTCACACAACTCCGTAACGGAGTGGACTTCGCCAGTACCCAGGACGTAGTCCTCAGGCTCCTTCTGGGCCGCCATGAGTGGCAGTGCCGCCATGAACTCGGGAGCCCAGCCCCAGTCACGTCGAGCTTCCATGTTGCCCAGCTGGAGCACGTAGTTACCGGTGCCAGCTCGATAGGCTGCCACCGCACCCCGGACCACCTTGCGAGTGACGAACTCGAACCCGCGCCGCGGCGACTCGTGGTTGAACATGATCGCTGCGGAGGCGTGGATGCCGTAGGACTCGCGGTAGTTGATCACGGTGTGGTGTGCGAAGGCCTTGGCGACGCCATAGGGAGAGCGGGGGCTGAGCGGGGTCAGCTCGTCCTGTGGGACCTCGCGCACGGCTCCATACATTTCGGAGCTGGAGGCGTGAACCAGACGGATCTCGCGGTTCACGTTTCGGATCGCTTCCAGCATCCGTAGGACCCCGAGCCCAGTTACCTCCGACATGAGTGTGGGCTGGAGCCACGAGGCGCCGACGAACGTTAGGGCGCCAAGGTTGTAGACGACCTCAGGCTGAATCTGGGCAAGCAGGGTCTGTAGGCCCGACTGGTCGAGCAGGTCGCCCTCGACGAGGCGCAGCGTTGGCAATTCCTCTTGGAGCTGGTCCCTGGCGGGTCCCGGCCGCCCCCGGACCATGCCGTAGACCTCGTGCCGTTCCGCCAGGAGCTGCTGGGCAAGATAGAACCCGCTCTGGCCGGAGACTCCTGTGATCAGAACCCGCATGTGGATTCCCTATCTAGGTGGCATAGATACTCGAAGCTGGGGATGGCCGACGAGATGTCGTGACGGACCATCGGCTTGACTTCCGGTCGCGTGGTCATGGCCAGCTGGTACATGGTCTTGGCCCCGGTGCCCACCCAGCGAACGGCGTCGGTAATCGCGTCCTGGTGTACGGCGCTGTGGATGAGCTTGGCGATGACGTGGTCGCTGTCGCCGATCGTCCACATGTCAGTGAAGGCGCGCGGGTACTCGAAGGGGTCGCTGCGGAACGATGTCCTCAGGACCATGTAGCCGTGACGGTGCCGTTGGACTTCACGTTCGGCCTGAAGCTTGGTCGAGATGTAGAAGTTCCAGGGCTCCAGGACGCACTCAGTCGAGATGAGAATGATGGGACACCGCGCCGCGGAGACAAGGTTCCGGGTGCCTAGAACGTTGGTACGGAAGCATTCCCATGCAGCAGCCGGGTTGTTGTCGGGGGCGCGAGTATTGGTGTAGGCCGCTGCGTGGACGATCAGGCTAGCGCCACTGCCCCAGACGTAGCTGTTCACCATGTCGGGGTCGGTGATGTCCAGCTCGCTCCGGCTAGGCGCTATGTAGTCGCCCAGCTGGAGCAGCTCCCTGCCGAGTTGGCCGGTACCGCCAGTGAGAAGGATGGCGCCGGTCCGCTCCGGTTGCCTCACAGGAGTACCGGCACGGGGATCGGCACCAACCACTGACCCTGGAAAGCCTTCTCCCGCTGGAGCACGCCGGACAGGTAGTTCCAGATGCCCAGCAGGTAGACGTCGGGCGCCCGGCTATCCGACCGTGGGTCGATGATCGGGATGCCGGTGCCCGGGGTGTAGCGCCCATGCTTGGTCGGCGTGGTGTCCACGAAGTACTGGACTAGCTCGCGATCAATGCCACAGAAGTTCAGTAGCGTCGTCGACTTGGCCGAGGCGCCGTAGCCAGCGACCCGCTTTCCCTCACGCTTGAGTTCGAGCAGGAGCCCGAGCAGCTTCGCCTGGATCCGATCGGCGCGACCCTGAAGCCCGTCAAGAACGTGTTCGTCGCGCAGCCACTCCTCGTCGTGGAGTAGTCGGGCAACGCTGTACTCCGGCGGATACCCGATCTCACGTCGACCGATGACCACCCGTAGGGAACCGCCCTGTGGATTTGTCTGGGTGACGTGCAGCGGCCGTAGGCCGTGCCGCTCCAGGGCGTAGGTGAGCGACGTCAGGGAGAAGAACTGCCGGTGTTCGTGGTAGACGTGGTCGATCTGATTGCCCGTCACGAGGTCGGCCAGGTACTGGAACTCGACGACGGCCTCACCGTTAGGTGCCAACACGATGTTGAGGCCCTCGATGAAGTCATTGAGGTCGGCCACGTGGGCGATGACGTTGTTGGCGATCACCAGTCCCTGGTGTCCATGTTGGACGACGATGCGTAACGCCGCATCGGTACCGAACCCTTCGACCCACACGTTGAGTCCGGCCTCCTGCGCTTTGATCGCAGGTCCCTGGGCCGGGTCGATGCCGAGCGTTGGATAGCCGGCTGCGGCAAAGCTCTTGAGCATGGTGCCGTCGTTACAGGCAATCTCCAGTACGCCCAGGCGGCACAGGTCCGGAAACTTGGCCATGAGGTCTGCTGCGTATGCCTTCTGGTGCTCCACAGCTACCCAGGAAGAGCCTGTGTAGAATCCGTAGTCCCCGCCCCACAGGATGTCGTCGGGCACTACCTCGGTTAGCTGGACCAGCGTGCAGCGGTTGCACCGGAACAGCCCTAGCGGGTAGCGCTCCTGGACCTGGTCTGGGTCCGTCGGGAACTCATCCGCGAGAGGGCTATCGCAGAGGTACAGCACCTCATGAAGATTGGTCGAGTGGCAGCTGCCGCAAACCTCACGCCTCATTGCCATGACCCTTCGTAGACGGCTTCCCACTTTGATACGTGTTTGTCGATCGTAAACTCCAGCGCCTTGAGCATGGCAGCATTGCTCATTTGCTCCCGGAGGGTGTCATCGGTAAGGGCGTGGAGGTACTTGGGCCAATCGTCAGGCTCGCGAACCAGGAATCCATTCACTCCGTGATCGATAATGTCGGCATACTCCCCGATGTCACTGGCGATGGCCGGGACGCCCTGAGCGAAGTACTCCTTGACCTTGATTCCGCTCTTGCATTGGTTGAACGGAGTGTCGACCAGTGGGGCGATACCGATGCTGAAGTCCATCGCCTTCCAGTAGTTCTCCATGATGTCCCAGCCGGTGTAGCGCGCTCGCACGTGTGGGGCCATGTAGTTGGCCCCGATGCAGTGGAACCGAGCCCGCGGCTCATGGGCGGCATAGATCGCCAGCTGCTGGCCGACGCCGGGCCAGTCCTGCTGATGGAACATGCTGCCGGCCCAACCGACGATGACCTCGTCGCCCTGTTGATGGCGCACCGAGGCGATCCAGTCGGCCGGCAGGCAGTTGGGCAGCACTACGACATTGGGATTCAGCTCCCGCATCCGGGCGGCGAGTTTCGGCGTCGAGACCGTGACCACGTTGGCGAGCCGGATGTTGTTGGCGGTGTCGGCGGCGATCGGAGCGTAGATCGAGTACGGCAGCGAGTTGCTCGGGTCGACCTCTAGCAGGTTGTCGTCAAGGTCGTAGACCGCCAGGAGGTTGGGATTGGCGCACATCTCCTCCCAGGCCGTGTTCTTACCCGCGATTCGTTGACCTATAACGACATCACCTAGCGATGGGTCCGGCGGTGGCGGGGACCAGTGCACCTCGAAGCGACTCGGGTCGAGCTTGTTCAGCGGGTAGTGCAGACGGTACAGATAGCAGGCGGCGCCATCGGTGGCGATGGCAAAGATTCGAGTTACCACGGCACATACCCCCAACGCTTACGGAATGCCTCGCGGTCCCGGCCGGTCTGTTCGCCGAGTCCGGGAATGGTGTTGGTGTAGTCGCCCGGACGGCTGTTCGGGGCGGCCGGGCCGCCGACCATCACCATGCCGCCGTTGATCCGGCAGTCGAAGTCGACCGACGTGTCCTGCCACCACCAGTGCATCGTTTCGTCTGCCCTGATTCCCCTGTCGCCGTCAATGACGTAGGCCCAGCCGACCATCCGCCCGGCGATGTCGCTGTCGGGTGCCGTCTTGACCACAGGCGCATGCTGGCGCCCCCAGGGGTTAGCACAGCCGGCCGTGGCCCCCGTCTCGCGCATACCTGCCACCACTCGCGCGTACCAGTCGCCAGGAACGATGACGTCGTCGCAGAGCATCGCGATGTCTCGTGGCTCGTTGTGGGTGATGCTGGCCAGGAGGTCCCAGCCGATGTTCCACATCCGAGCGATGTTGGGCGGCTGTTCGGGCCAATAGAACGAGGCCACCCGTGAGTCCTTCGGGATGTCCGATGGCGGGCTAGAGGCGTTATCGAAGATCAGTAGCTGGTCTACCTGAGGCAAAATCGCCTCGATGCCGGCCCTTAGTAGCTCGGGCCGATTGTGGGTCAGGATCAAGGCGCAGCGCACGCGCTCGTCAGTAGTCATCAGTGGCCAGCGCCTTGGCGATACGGCCCATGAGTGCAGCTACTTCGCCTGAGGTCCCGTGGAACTCGATCGTCGTCAACGTGTCCCTGTTCTCGATCACGAGATTGAACCTTCCCCACGACTCCTCGATCTGAACGCTGGAACCTTCAGCGGGGATCCGGAGGCGATCCATATGAGCCCGGCTCATGCGCCGTACTCATCCGCAGTAGCGGCGTGAGCTGACTCCAGGATGCCCGCCGCCTCGTTGGGGCTGAGCCCGTGGTCGTCTACGAGCTGCTGGAACAGGTGCCGATAGACTTGCCACCAGCCGTAGGTCGACGTTGCGCCATCTCGCTCCATGATCGCCTGCTTTAGATAAAGCGCCATATCGAGCGCTTCTTCGTAGGCATCCTGAAGCGCATCTCGTCCGTTGTGCGCCTGTAGATGACTGCCGTACTTCTCCGCCCGTCGACCGCAAAGCTCTTCGATGTCGGCAAGTACGCGATCCTTCACGAACGGGCCATCGTGGACAATCGGCGGCGGTTGCGATGAATCACTCATGACAGGTCCAGCGGGGTCTCGGAATTTGCGAGCGATGTAGTCGAGGGCCTCAGTCTTGGTCATCATCGCCGACCTCGCCAGCGTCCTGGTCGGTGTCGAGCGTCAGCTTTAACCAGCGACGGCTCTCGCTCGTCAGGCCCTGGCTGATGGCCTCGGCCTTCGTCTTGAAGATGCGCCAGTCGACGTAGTCGCCATGGCAGCCCCAGCCAGTGGTGTCATTGCCGGCATGCACGGTGGCCCAGTCGCCGTTCTGTAGCTCCACGAGTGCGGCTAAATCGGTGTCGTTATAGCCGTCGCCTCCGACGTCACTGGAGTACATGGCCCACACCTTGTAGACCTGCCCCAGAGTCACCTGTTCGCCATCGCGGGGGTAGCTCTTACCTAGTACCTGCTGCCAGTCATAGGGCCCCCAGCCGGGCAGAGTCGGTAGCTCGCTGATCTCATCCATTGCTTGCCTGCTGGATCTCGTAGGCCTTCGTCCAGGCCTCTAACCAGCGCCAGGAGTTCAGCTCGATAGTTTGCGTCCGCATATGTTCGCGGCCTCTCTCTCCCAGGTCCTTGCGAAGCGCGTCATCGTCCATCAGGCGCTTGATCTCTTTGTACCAGTCCTTGGGGCGGTCCACGAGGAGCCCCGCGCCTGATTCCGCGGCGAAGCGTCGGTACTCGGTCCTGGGACTCGCCACCCAGGGAACGCCGGCCGCGGACGCTTCGATGACCTTTAATCGACTCTTCGAATGGTTGAACGGAGATATTTCCAGCGGGGCCATAGCCACCTTGAGCTTGGCGGTCTGCTCGACCCAGTTCTCCAGGGGAATGATCCCGGTTACATCGGGCTCCTCCTTGAGGCGCAGCGCGTCCTTCACCTTGGAGGGGGGGCCGACCACCCGGAACTTGTACCCGTCGTCAATCAGCTCCTGCACAGCTCGACCGCAGGTCTGTAGGTCGACGGGGTGAGACTGCGTCGTCCCAGCCCAGCCGAAGACGTCGTCTGGCTCGACTTCGATGTCCAGATAACGCTGTGGCACGTAGTTGTCGATGACCATTCCTCGGTCATGCTTGGCGTAGACCTTGAGCAACGTCCTGGTCGAGAGAGTCACCAGCGTGGCGGCTGCGCAGGCGTACTCAGCGTTCTTCCAGGAGTACGGCGTATTCGACCGAGGATGATAGTTCCCGTAAGCGGCGTTCTGCTTGTGGATCGCGGTGAGGTCGTCGTCCATGTCGATGACCACCGCTACGCCCTTCTTGCGAAGGAGCTTGATCACGGCTGGATGCCAGTTATGGGCCACTCGCTGGAGCACGAGTACATCAGCACCTGTAGGTACCACCACGTCCACGACTTCTGCGTCAATGAACTTAATCTCCAGGCCAGAGCCGGTGTTAGGCCACTGGATCTCGATGTCGTGGCCCTGGCTGGCTAAGTGCTCGGCAGCCCAGATCAACCGGTAGTAGCCACAGCCTGCCGCGTCCGCGGGTATCACCAGAATCTTCATTTGGTCACCGTGCCCCTGTTGGGTTGCCCATTTGGCGAACCCTATTGCATCCGTCCCCCAGAAAGTGGACTAGACCGGGCTCAGTACGTAGTTCTGAGTGAAGGTGGTCGGGTCCATAGTGAGCAGCGTGCTGCCCGATCGGATGATCCAGTTGTTAACCGGAACAGGGATCGGAGCGTAGCCCGGGATGGTCGTCACCGGGACACCGGTCGGCTCCAGATACAGGACGCTGTCTCGGATGACTGCGTTGTTGATGACGCCAGAGTTCGCCCGGACGAACTGCCGCACCTCTATGACGTTGGTACCGAGCCACTGGAGGGCTTCGACGTAGGGAAGATATCTGACCATCTGTCAGTACCAGCCTCTCGCTTGCCACGAGCATCCCGCGATGAAGTTCGCTCCATGCTCAGAACGGAAGACGAGCGAAGTATATGGACCAGTAAGGAGGGCGATTCCGCCAACGTTGCGCTGCCATTGGTTAACGCCGAACGCCACCGCATTCGAGTTCGTTTCGAAGCTGGGGAAGAGGTAGCCAGGCCGATACCAGCCACTACAGACAATGTTGCCGCTACCGTAGACAGTCGCCGTTGCCGCGGCCGTAGTCATGACGCCACAGTCGAAAGACGTCTGCGCATTGCCATTGATGGTAGAGGAGACACCCGAGGCAACCTGAGTTCCTTGGTAGAAGTACGAAGCAGTGCTGAGGTCATTTACTCGCATCAACATGGTCTCAGCCATGAAGCCGCCATAGTCGGTGCGGACTATCCAGTTGATCTGGAAGTTTTTAAGCGTGGCCGGGACGTTCATGGTCACAGTGGCCAAGGCCGAGTTCAGGAAAATGTTCTTGGTCCACTCCGCGGGAGTGGCATAGCCAACGATGAAGTTTCCTGACGGCGGGACCGAAATGACGTAGACCCGACCTCCGACGTTAAGAATATCCACCATTGGAACGGCTGTAATCGACTCCGTATCTCCGTCTAGCAGAATGAGCGCAGACGTGATCGCATTTGTAACGCTATCCGCGGTCACCTTAACGACACTTGCCATCCTCAGTTCCCAGGTCAGCCCGAGCGCGTTTGCGTTACTGACGATCGCCCTTGCCTGCGCGGTGGCCAGCGGAGCCGGGTCGTTGGAAAGCGGAGGGCTGGTCACCGGTATCCTCGCCGTAGCGTGTGAGACATGGGCTCTCCTGCCGTTAGGGTCAATGACCAGGCCACCTCAAGCCACAAGTCGTTTTGCCACTTAATGACGTTGTAGCTGTCGTGACGGGGGTCTGCTGCGGTCGATAGATTGGTCGTCTGGAACAGGAGGCGACGCTGCATGATGTTCTGCGCAATTGCAGTGCACTGGGCAATCGAACCAACCTGAAGGTTGGTCACTTCAGTGATCCTGAATCCGCGCTTCTCGAAAGAGTTCGGCGCGTTCACGGGGACGTCTGCAATGCCGTAGGTTGCAACACTGCGATCGGCTGATGCAGTAGATGCGACGATGAATCTGTTGGGGGCGTTGAGAATGTTCGATGACTCAGTGATCGAATCTCTCATCACCTGATCGCCCTCGTCCCAGTCAAAGTCCGGGATCGCGAATGCCGGGTTGAAGTTGCGAATGAAACGCATCACGTCGGTGTTGTCGAACCATGGACTGAGGTAGTCGCCAGTCAGTGCCAATGATTCGATAATGCTGCCTCGGCGGGCGCCGAATCCCCATGACTCAGTGGTGTCGTAGGGCGATGGCTCGATTGTGTACGTAATCGGAAAGTCGCGGATCAGATTCTCAACCGCGACAGTGACGGCTGTGTTTGTCGCGAATCCTTCTTCTATCGGCTGGTCGATGATATACATGCGGTCATTCAAGGTGGCGTTGCCAAGACGGCCCGAAGTAAATAACCGTGACGTCTCATCAGAGAACAGGTAGCGACCCATCGGGTATTCGACCCCGCTGGGGAAGGTCATCTTTACCGTGACCTGATCGGTGATCGGATTGATTGCCGCGGTGTCGGCGCGACCAAAAGCCAATCGCAGCTGGCGCTTGATCGCCCGAGTCGTGTCATGGCTCAACGTTGCCGGCCGAATCGGTGTGATCGTACCCAGATTCTCGCCGGAGACACCGTTGATGAGGTTGAACCGATAGCTGTACTGGCGCTGTCCAACCCATGGAGCAAGGTCCAGGATCGGGTCATACGGAAAGTTAGTGAGCGCCGGCATCTATGGGCTCACCTGGCTTGCTGTATCGGTGACCTCGACGATCTGAACGGTCGCCTCGTAGAGTCGCCGCCGGTTACGCACCACGCCACTTGGCACGTTGATGCTAGCGAACCAGCGATTGCCGTCCTCGTCGCGAACGCAGACGTAGGAGACGTCCTCCCAAGCGAGGTCTCGGAAGGAGACGAAGTCGGCCAACGTCTCTGGCGCGATAGCTGCTGCCTGGACCAGTACCGTCCGCTCGAACTGCTCTCCGCCACGTTCCGTCGGTCGGAACGCAGTAAAGAAGTTCCGGTCATACATGGGCTGAAGTTGAGTGAAGCTTGCCTCCGGGAAGGTGAATGGTTCAGAGACTTCGCTCTCCCATACCGAGGAGTACGCCAGGTTCGAGCCACCATTCTGGTGCTCGTTGGTCGTGAAGATCAGTACGTGCGCGTTTTCGAGGCAGCTTCCGCTAACTCCCGGCGCAGCCATGGTCGTGGTGACGGTATCAGACCAAGGCCCCTCGAATCCGTACGACGACAGCCGCCGGATGCGATAGTACGTCTCGACGCCGACTCTTGCCTCATAGTCTTTGAAGCTCACAATGTACGGATCGTCGGACAACATGATGGTCTGCCAGTCGGTGATCTCATCGCTACGCTGAAGCTCGTACGTGATCTCATTGATCTCATTGACTGTATTGAGCTTGAACTCAGTAAGAGTAATGGTGTACGGGATGTTCGAGGCGTTTATAGTGAACCCGACTGCGACGGTGCCGCCAGTGAGAGGGATACCCGTATCAAAGGTGGCGACAGTCCATTCCTCTGGTTCATTGTTGCGCTGGTTCCATGCTTTTGCGCGTAGTACGCCACCGAGCGCCTGTGCCTTTAGTCGCCAGCTGGACGACTCAGTGGCATCGTACTGAATGCCCGGCACGTCGATCGCACCCGCCGATATTGTTAACGATGGATTGCGGTCGATATTCACTGAGCCATAATGAGTACCGGACCCGGGAAGATTTGGCGGCCCTAAAAGCATGTAGAATTTGTAATGCTCACTCGCGGTGTATCGCAGTCTGATCTCGGCGGTGATGTAGGACGTCGCCGCGAGAGCGGGCACAAGGGCCGGCGCGGTGAATGCGATCTCTACCTCCTGGTCCTTGGAGACCAGACCGCTAATTGGTGAGACACTGCCCTGGGGCGACGCGGAGTAACTGGTGATGAAGGCGCTAGATCCTGTGGTGCTCTGAGTGGCAGTTCCGGTTCCAGTTGCCCAGCTGTAGCCATAGTTTGTCGAACCGAGGCTACCGGTAACGGCAGGTCCGTCGAACGTGTCATAGATCGTGACAGTATTCGGGCCCCAAGTTAATTGATTGTAGTGAATGGCTGTTGGTATACCGCACGGATCGATTCCACAATTTTGGCCAATGCCAGTCACGGGCATGCTCATCTGCGTCACCGCAAATCCGGTAACGACAGGCATGTCTGGTCCGAATATGACCGAGACATCGGCCGATTGGTCCGGTGTCGCTGTCGCGTAATAAGGTCCCCACTGCGGCATCCAGGACTCGTAGACGGAAGCGCCAGAGACGGGAGCGCCATAAGTGGCGGAATTTAGGCGCTGAGTCAAAGGCACTTGCGGGAATGCGGAGTTCGGCCCGAAGGGTGAATACACCACATAGATCGCAGTGCCCGATGCGGCGGGCGCATAGGCGCCAAGCACTTCCCATCTATTGCCCGATGTCTCACCAAAGGCCGACCACCGCCAAGTGGGGTTCAGGCCGGTGCCCATCTGCGGCGGACTCTCAAAACGAAGGACTATCTCTTTCCAGCCGTCGAGAATCTCGTCGAGCGCATCGAACTCGGCGGGCGTGATCTCAACCTGTTTTCCAATGCCAGTCAAGCTCGGGCTGTTCAGGCAGTCCACGCGGAGTGGTGCCGTAGTGGCGCCGAAACGGCGGGCATAGAACCGAATCCAGGGCCACGTCTGCAAGGAGCCAATGACACCATCGTCGATGGTCTGATACACGTAGTTGGTGCTGTAGACCTGGGCCGCCGACTGGCGACCGTAGACGTGACTCTCGGTCAAGGGGTTGCCACTCGGGGAGTGCAGAGTCAGCTGAGGCAGAAGATCTGTGCTTTCGACGGTGAATGTGCTTCCGATGATCTCCTCGTTCAACGGGAACGGGATATTGACCTGAACTGCCTCATGCGACGGGATCTCATATAGCTGTCGTGCCTCGTTGAGGATTGGGTAAGGCTTAGATGTGTTCAGCGCCGACAGGGCGTCGCCATTGTTCGACTCGCTGAGGGTTACGACATATTCGCCAGACGCAATAGATGGGCTCAACGCTCCGGCCGGGGTTCGAAGGGCGATTGCGTTAGCGCCCAATACAAACGGACTGCGGGTGTTGAACTCGGACGCGATCGTCGGGCCCATGATGCGGCGAGTGCCGAAAGCCACTCTCCGCTCCTCGCAGTAGAACACCTCCAGGTACGCTGTATAGATTTGCAGCGTGGCGCCGATGGCAAGCGGAGCGACCGGATAGTAACTGGAATTGATCAGCATGAAGATTCGGTTAGCTGCGGTTCCCTCAAACCGCTGCAACTCTGTGAACGTCCATTGCTGAATGTTGGGGTTGTACGTGCTAAAGCCGCCGGTCATGCCTAAGGTCGGGTTAGCGTCACCCAGTCGTGTGCGAACTGTATGTAGTCCGGTCACTGTGGTGCTGTTCGCCAGTGGCGACATCTGGATAATGCCAAAGGTAGAGCCGTCTGGGAAAGACGTCAGAGTATCGTTCGACAGCCACATGTCTGTCGGGAAGTCGTACCCGTCGGTCGCCTGGCTCTGATCTATGTAGTACGAAACGACGAAGTCGACTCCGAGGATCCGCTTGCCGCTGAGCAGGTTAGCGTAGTTGGTGACGGAAAAATGGAATTTGGCGTACTGGTTACTGAATCCGGGATTCCACTGTAGATAGCTGTCGTCACCGCCGTCGAACATGGCTTCAGCCATGCTGGCGGTCTTAGTAAAAGATGGATAGAAGTACGTGTTCGAGTTGCCGGTAACGCTGCCGTTATTGCAGGGGAGCCGGATGGATCTGACTGGCCCTGACTGCTCTTCTAGGCCCTTGGGATAGATGCTCGCCGTAAACATACGGTTCCGGATGTAGTACTCCGGAAGAGTGTTCACGTAGAACTTCGCAGTAGGGATCGTCGTAGTCGCGTTTAGAAGAAAGGAATGGCCACGCTCGATAGAGTTGGCGAACGAGTTGAAGACGAGGTCTTCGTCTCGAATGGGAACCCATTCTTGCCCCAGAATCTGGGGGGCGCGAGGGTTGTATCTACCCATGTAGTGGCTCCTTTCTTCCTTAGACGGGCCAGATCATGCTGCGGACGGCGAGGGCGATCTGGCGTTCCTCAATGGTCTTGGCGACCTGTGAAGCGACTGCGCCGCCGGTCATGTTCGCTTGGCTCTGGGTCGCGGGAGCGCCAGAGAAGTTGACCATGATTGCTCCCGCGCCGAAGCTGATGTTGCTGACCGCCCGGCTGCTGGCGTCCGCCAGGGCCGGAGCCTCCATGTCCATACCGGTCGCGACTCGCTCGATGATCTTCTGGCCTGCGATGAGAGGGTCGCCCGAGCCTGATAGCGGTCCAGTCTTGGCCGGCGAGAAGGGCCAGTGGTCCCGGACTATCTTGGCGGCCCAGTCGACAGCGTCACCGAGCCAGGAGAACTTGCTCTTTATGCCCTCAACAAGCATGTCGACGATCTTCGCGCCAGCCTGATACATGGCGTCCCAGAGGCCCTTTAGCGCCTCTCCGATCTTGCCCGGGATCGACTGGATGAACTCGATCGCCTTATTCCACTCGCCGGTCAGGGCACTGAAGATCGCCATACCGATAGTGGAGATGACCTCGAATATGCCCTTCAGGATTGCCCCGATACCTTCGACCAGTCCCTTCAGGAACGTGAAGAGCACCTTGTTGACCAGGACGATCATGCTCCATACGAACTGGAAGAACTCCGCGAAGGCGGGGATGAGCCAGTACCGGACAAATTCGGCCGTTGACTCCAGTAGGGCGAAGACGGCGCCAATCCCTAGGAACAGGAACAGGAAGGCGTAGCCGAGCGCCTGAATGGTGTGAATGAGTCCCTCAAGGGCCGCGGCGCCAAGCTCTGACTTGAAGAACTCGGACAAGATCTCGAACTGCTTGGTGATGTCCTCTAGGAACTTGTTCCCGCCGGCCTTGTCCAGCTCCGCCACAAAGTCCTTGATGCCGCCGACGATCGCACTGATGGAATCGCCAAGCAGTCCGAGAGTTACCTTGACCCGCTCTAGCCAGGCCAAGAACTCTGGGTCGTTCTTCAGCTCCGAGAGCCATCTACCAAAGCCGGCCACCGCGGCATTGAACTTCTCGCCGAACCAGTTCATGAACGGCATTACCGTCGTGCCAAGCTCGGCAAATCCGATTAGCAGCGTCTGGAGTGCGGGCGTGAAGGTCTGAATCCACTTCACGGTGGACGGGATCAGCTCACTGACGAACTTCTGGAAGAACGGGTTGTTGAAGAAGGTAACGACACTTCGAGCCAGAGTGCCAAGCGCCTCAGCGATCTGACTAATGCCCCCAGTGCCGATGCTCTGGATGCCCTTGATGAAGACGCTTATGCCATCCCCGAAGGACTTGAAGAAGCCCTCCTGGGCTACCGCGGAGAACTCCTTGAACAGCTCCCTAAGGGGCAGCAGGGACTTGACGAACTCCTGTGCGGCTGGCGTCAGGCCTTCTATTGCCTTTTGTAGCTCGTCGGCATTCTTCGCCGCGAATGCACCCTGGATAGCGGTCCCTAGTCCCTTGAAGGCTAGGAACAGGACGCCAACTTGGAGAATGATCGCGCCGAGCAGCCCCGGCACGATGTAGAGGAGCGCGATCAGCGCCTGTACGCCTTGGATGAGGCCGCCGATGAGCAGAGCGATCTCGCCGACCACGGGAATGAGTAACGCGATCAACGGCGAGCGACCAGAAACGTTGAAGCCGGCGCCAACGGCATCACCGATGGCCTGTCCGACCTTCTTGAAGGCTCCGGTGACCTCTGGACTAAGCGCCTCGTGCTCGGCATCTCGTGCCGCCGTGCGGATCCAGCGCTTGACAACGTTGCCGTCGCGGTCGATTTCCCAGGTAGACCCGGTGATATGGATTCGACGGCTATTGAGGCCGTTCTGAAGCTCGACGGCTAAGTCTGAGCCTCGATGCCTAAGTTCTGGGCCCATGCCATCAGCGATGGCATCTCCCATGTCCTTGCCGGTCTTCTTGAGCTGGGCGTCGCCATCTCTACCAATGGCATCCAGCGACTGCTTGACTTCGCGAGGGACGCGGCTGCTGTCGACCGTTAATTGAGCAACGAGTTCAGCATCAGGAACGCCTGCCACAGCAACACCACCCCTCAAGACAAGATGCAGCGGAGTGGGTCAGCAGGGCCAGGCGCCACTCCAAGCAGTGTATCTACTTGCCGAACGAAAGGAATGCGTCGGCGGTCATTTCCATTTCCTCTGCCTGCGCCTCGGCGCCAGGTGGCGGCATTTCCAGCTTCATCGTGAACATGGTCGTGTCCTTCGCCTCCATGAACCGCATCATGAGAAGAAGAACCGAGTCGAGCCAGAGAGATAGCGATACCTTGCTGGCGTCGATTCCCTTGAAAGCCAATTCAGGTCCCAGGATGTGCCACGACTGTCGAGCTGCCTGGATTAGTCGGATAGCGACCCACCACCGTCGGGCTGCTACCTGCTCGAAGAGGCTCAAGATTGCCTCATAGAGCTTGTCCGCGCCTACGTGGAGGGCGTTGACCTCGTCTTCCAGTGCGGGCAGGAACTGCATCACGAACCCATCCATGTCGACCTCAGGCAACATGAAATAGGAGAGCCAGTCGGCCGCGGTGAGAGGCGGCACTTCGAACGAGACGCCCTCGATGATCAGCGTCGTTGACCATGGCCGCAGGGACCAGATGGGGTCCAGGATCAGGTTCGGGACAGGCGCTCTAGTCGCTGTCTCCGAGGCCGGCGAAGACGGCAACGACGACTGAGACGACGAACGCCTAGGAACGCTTGACCGGCGGACGCCCACGGCGCACCTTGGGCTTGATGTCCTCGCCATCCTCGGTCTTAGTGAAGACCGTGACGAAGGAGATCAGCTCGGAGAGGTCTACCTCTCCCTCTACGATCATGTCCTCCAGGTACTCCCGGTCCTCGGGCTGGACGATGGCGGTTTGCAGAATCCGGAACATCCGGTCGACGCTTTCCAGCTTACGAGAGCCCTCTACGTCGTCCCGTTGCAGAATCTTCGACTCTCGGGCTAAGAGCATCATCTGGGCGTCGACAAGCTTGCGGATGACGATATTGCGGCCGTGAACGAGGACTATGCGCGTCTCGCGACCTGGGTCAGCTGCATTCATACGGTCGACAATATACGTACCTACAGGTCGTAGTTGATGAGCCGCATCTTATATTTCCGCGCAGCTAGTCGAAGAGGCTTGATGAGGAACCCTTTGCCCTTCACGCCAGGATGGGAGATGCCGACCTTGTGTGCTGCACCTGGCACTTGCGGCATGTAGACAACCTCGCCGGCTTTCCGCCAGAAGAATTTCAACTGCGGTGCGCCAGCACGACCGAAACGGTAGATGTGCGGGGCGCCTTTCGGGAAGATGTCGTGAATCTTGGCGCCGCTCTCTACGATCTTGGCGTACGACTTCCGGCTACCAACGAATCCGGTGACTATCGTTCCGACCCGGACGGGACCTTCGGTCTCGATGCTCTTCATCAGGGCGCCAGTTGTATAGGAACCAGTGCCCGGGGCGACGAGGATTCGAGCTTCCCGCTGAACCTCGCGCATGATTCTCTTGAGCTTCCAGTTGGCGATGAGGGACGCATCCAGCTCTATCTGAACGTGGTGGATGCGGGTCTCGAATGGCATTAGCAGTCGCAGTTTGCGATCTGAGCGGTCAGCTGAAGCGAGCGCTCGACACAGCCGCCTTGAGGCAGGCCCTGATTCTGGCGCTCGATGACGACCGACATGCCTAGGAACAGGCCGCTGTTGGTCACGACGAAATCCCGGAAGCAGCAAGCTGTGCGCCGCAGAGTCAGGGCATCGATGACGTTCTGACGAGCCGCGGTGTCCCACTCCAGGCAGCTCGGCGGGAAGTTCATGTCGCCGACCGGCACGCAGCGGATGAGTCCGATCTGGAAGCTGACACCCCAGGTGGGTGGCGCGCAGCTGGCCGCGGCCTGGCGGACGATGTCTGCCTCCGGAAAGGAGGTCGACGAGGGGTAGATGTCACCCAAGGAGACATACCCAATGCCCTCACAGCACAGGTCTTGCATGATGCCGCCATCATGGGCGACGGTGCTGCCAATCCGGAAGCAGCAGTTCGCTGGCGGATTCGCTGCTCGTGCAGCTTGCTCACACAGGCACGAAAGCAGCTCGTCCATAAGCGTGCCGACGAGCGGATCGGCGGTTGACAGCGGAAGCGGGGAGGTCACGGCCACGTCACCTGTCGTGGGATCTGAAGGTCGGGCGAGTAGTACCGAGTGCGACCCTTGAGCCCGTATGGGTTGTAGGCCATGATGAGCTGGTCGAGCGCCCAGATGCCGGTAAGGCCGTTCTTCAGAACCTCTGCTATGTCAACGGCCGAGAAGCTGACGCCCTGGCGCGCGATATTCTGAATCCGCATGGGCAGAGTGCAGGGCAGACTGAGGCACGCTCGCGCATATTGACACGCGAGGTCAGATGTTGCTGCGGCAAGGGCTGTCGGGACGGCCTTACCGCGCAGATAGGTGACCGTGAAGGCCTCTGGATCGTTGGGCGCCAGGTTCTGGTCAGAACACAAGGGCCAGCACTCGGTCGTATCGACGCGGACGAGCCAGACCTGGTCGAGCACGAAGTACGCGCCCGTTGCCGGCAACGTCTCTCCACCAAGCGTCACTGATTCGATGGAGTAGACGGGGCCTGGGAGGTACACCTGGCACTCCGGCGCGCAACTCGTGCACGCCGGGCCTTGACCGCACCAGCAGTTGCGCCACTCGCCATTGAAGATGTAGGGCGTCCAGCCCCCCATACCGTCGTAGTAATAGCCCGTAGGGCAGTCGCTACAGATACGGCCACAGGGGCGCACTGTCAGTTCGCAAAGACCAAACTGACGTCCAGTGGCGGCCCAGACAATAGTCTTTGCGTAATCAAGCGCCTGTGCTTGCAACTCCGGAGAGAAGTCATCCCAGTTGTCACAGCACATCTGCGTCAGGTCGGGCCACGTGCAGGGCCCGGATTGAATTGTCATCGCCCCGGGCCCCCTAACTCTGAACTATTTCCGTTAGCAAATGTTGCTACGTCAATTGTTGCTATAGCAACTACTTCTTAGACGGCCGCGCAGCCACAGCTCGCCGCTGGTGGGTCCAGGCGAGTGATGAACATACGCGCATGCTGCGTAGATGTAATTGGCGTGAGCATCGGAATCGGATTATCCAATGTTCCGGCCGCATCCGATAGGTCAACGTTGTACGGACCAACGCCCCAGAGCGAGTTGTTCGTGGTCCTTGCGTTAACAACAAAGTTGGCGACGCCGTTCTCTAGCGTCATGTCACCGATAGTTCCCTCAACAACAAACGGGAAGAGGAAGTATCCGTACTCCTGACCGCCAGTACATAGCGCAGCCGTGCCGGACAACCGCGTCCAGGCCTCCAGGGCAAAGTTGACGCTGGCCGCCGAATCCTGATCGGTAGAGTAACCAATCTTTGTCGCAGCACTGTCGTCAGACGTGTAGAGCGGTTCCGCGGCGACGATGTTGACAATGTCTGGATCGACGTTGCAGAAGGTGATGACCAGGTCGATCCACTTAAGAATCGGCGGGTTGGTCTCCCGGACGCAGAATGTGCCGTCACCGTTCTTGACGAAGAACTCTTCGCGATCCTCATAGTTCTTGGTCATCTCAATCGAGATGATGCCGTCAGTAACTACCTGAGAGCAGTCGCCAGTGACTACCTGCCCACAAGAGTTGAGTCGGGTCACCCGAACCCGGGGAACCTTGAATGGGGTAAAACAAACAGCAGTCATTACGACTCCTCGCCATTCGAAGCGGAGGTGGACGTGACTTTCCGGGGGCGCCCCGGCCCTCGCTTCACGGGGAGTGGAACAAGATCCGGAGTTTCTTGCACACTCTCTCCAGTAGCAAGAACCGGCACCTCAACAACTTGGAAGGCGCGCTCCTCGGTTTCTAGCCCGACCGGCATCTCCAATGGAGCTTCGGCCACCTCTTCGATGGCCAGTTCGACCTCAGTCTCGGTCGTTGACGTAGCAACAGGTTCCCGATTTAGCGTGGACTGGTACCAGCGCTCAGCGAGAGCGGCCTCGGCCAAGATGACCCGGCCGGCGGTGCCATGAGCGACCTCAACGTGATTGGGGCTGTCGGCCATGACGAGAAGCTCTTGAACCACCTGGATCAAAAGCTCCTCGTCTACGACGATTTCAGTCCAGTCGCGCATCAGAGGCATCGGCTCATCGATCCGTCGTATTGAGCGTGACTTCGACAGCGGCCGAATAACAGTCGAATGACAGGACGTACTCGCGCTCCATGACCATGTTCAGGACGTTGGTAGCGCGATTGATGACCTGACCAAAAGGCGGCACGAACAGTTCCGAGTCCGGCGTCCGCCAGATGGCAACCTGGCCGGTTATGTAGATCCAGACGTTCGTTCCGCTAGGAACCTGGCCGGTGGGTCCGACTCCGGAGTAGTTACCAAAAGACACCGACGTGTGCATCGGCGTCCGCCATACCTCGGAGCCGTAGTTCCCGCTCATCTCCATGGTGTAGGCGCCCATGAGGTACGCCTGCGCAGCAATAGGAGCGTGGATGACGCCCGGCAGTCCGTATCGGGCGTACAGCCACGACTCCAGCTTGCTGACCGCCTGTACTGGCCCCTGGGCGGTACCGAGGTTGGTAGCGCCGGCAAGGCTAGGAGACTGACCAAACTCGCCAGTTGAGAAGATGCGCTCGACTACGGCCTGCTCTCCAGCGACGAGCTGTTGGAACAGGTACTTGTTGATCGCCTCCTGGCCCAGGTTGGCTAGGCCGACCGGCGAGCACTCGATCGACGAATAGACGATGAACGGGTCACCGACGATCGTGTCGATCGGGTTATCCAAGTCCTTGTCACGAACGCCAACGGGATCTGTGGCGTCCTGGCAGGCGACCTCATAGCCGTCTGGCAGATCGCACGTAGAGAGCTGGTACTGGAGACCACCGCTACGGGCATTGATGGGGAGGTCGAGCGGGCCGGTAGCAACGTTAAAGAGCCCGTACCGAGGCAGTACGGGATTAGGGGCCGGTACATAGACCGGACCAGTAAGTCTCGCCATGACGTCACCTCCTTCCAGGTAGTTAGGGGCTGGGCCGAGTGACCCAGCCCCCTACGTCCTGCTAGCAGGTAACGGCGCGCTGTACGCCGGTCGAGCCGTTGGGGCAGATGGCGATGGTGTAGACGCGACTGATTGGACAGAACCGCATAGCGCGGAAACCGTCCTCAAGGAACAGCTGCGTCACTTTGTTGGTGGCCAAGTTGACGCTGTCGTAGATGGTGTCAAGCCGGATGACGTCCTGGCGAGCGACAACCCAGGTGCCCGAGGGGTATGCCAGGAAGCTGACCTCAATCGGAAGCGCGCAGATCGGGGTGTCCGAGCCGGGGAATGGGCCACCGGAGACACCGGTCGAGGTGAACGAGTCCTGCCAGTCGTAGACCCACTGAGCGCGAGCGTTCCGGTTGCGCAGCATCGAGTCGATCATGGCATCGGTCAGGTCTGGGTCCATCGGGCCATTGCGCCGGATCCAGTCCGCGCGCATTTGAGCCTTCAGCCAGTATGGGAAGACGAACTCAATCGTCTGGTCGCGCCGTAGACGCAGCCGGTACTGGATGTCGACCGAGGCGACCTCGACTGCCGACATGACCTGGGAGACAACCGAACCGTCCGAGGCAAACGGAGCACACGTCATGGAGACCGCGGTCGAGTCCGACACGATGTCGGCGATGATCTGACGGTTCACGTTGTGCGCCTGGGCCGCGATGGCGCCCTGGACGAAGTCCGACACGAACTCGGGGTAGCCGCGGTTCTGAAGGATGTCACCGGTCAAGCAGAGCGCCGCGACCTTCAGCCGGTCGTCCACGAAGGACGGACATGGGATCGCCACACAGGTCTTGGTGGTGTCCGCGATGACCTGGGCCTCAGTGAGGATATTGAAGCCGGTGCCGGAACCGAAGATCGTGTCGAACTGGATGCCCTGGTTGTGCCGGATGCCGCCACGACGGGCACCGATCTCGGGAACCGAGAGCAGACCATCGGTCGTGATCTGGTTGCAGGTCGTGTAGATGGTCTCGGACGGTGCACACCAGCCGACGCCGGCCAGAAGCGAGCCACCGGGGAGCCGGGTCTCGTCACGGGCGTAGTCGATCTTGGTCATGATCGTCACGTCGTCGTCGCCATCGCTGATCGCGAAGTCGTTGCCGAACTCGCGACGAATCGTGGCCACTGTGGACTGCTGGGCGGTACCACCGCCGTGAGTGCGCGAGCGTGCGACGAAGGCGCGAGCGACCTCAAGCCAGCCGTTCAGCTCGGCGCCGGCAGCGAAGCCGGTGTCGGCGGCGGCCAGGATCCGGAACTGCGGCGAGTTGTCCTCGCCGGAAACGATCTCGCCCTCAAGAGCCTGCGGAGTGGATGCCGCGATCTCGGTGACCGTAGGGATCTTGCTGCCAGTGTCCATGACGCTCATCTCTGTGGACTTGACCTTGGCAGCCTTCTTCGCGGCCGGGGCCTCTGCGGCTTCCTCGATTTCGTCGTCTGCCATCTCGTCGTCTGCGCTGTCCTCAAGCTCCATCTTGGTGAGAGCGTTGAAGCGCGACTGGCGAGCGCGACGTGCGCTAAGTTCGTCGTCGACAAGAACCATGAAGGACTTCAGGTCCTCAAGGTTGTCGAGGTCTTCGTCGGTGGCGTTCTCTGAAGTCAGAGACTCGCGTAGCGAATCGTAGGCGGCGGCAGCCTCAAGGCCCAGGTCGCGCAAAGCAGCAACCGTGAACCGAGGAAGGCTATTGGCATCTGGAATCTCAAACTCTTCCATTGCTGGACCTCTCGGATAGCACGTAGGTAGCACGCAGCTAGCCAGGCGGCCCTCAGCACAGCCCTGGATTCAATTGAACGCAGTGTAGATCTAGGCGATATATCTGTGCAAGCAAGGAACTGCTTCACAGTTCCTTTTTTTCTACTTCTTTTTGACTTCGATACGGCCGTTGTGCTTGGTGGCGGCGATATCGGCTGCCACCTTGGAGGCGAATTCTTCTTTGCGGCCATCAGCCCTGGTGACCACGTAGGTCTCGGCTGGGTTCCCACTGCTCTTTCCGCAACTGCAAGCCATGTCTACTTTCCTCTCTCCATCAAGCTCACATATCCATTGCTCCAGCCTGCGAGCTTGCTGAATGCGTCAGCTGCCGAGGCCCCTAATCGCATTCTAGACACAAAGATCGCTCGTACTCGGTCACCGCTGAACGCAACGTTTCCATTCGCATCGAGGGTTACTGTGTCACCGGTCGGCCTGGGCGATTCACCGGTCTCGTCGATCAGTTCGAGGACTCTAGTCATCTGGTCCCTCCGTCTGGGAGACTCATGTTATGGCCAAGGAATCAGAAACGATCATCATGAACGATGCCGACGGGAACCCGGTCAAGGACCCGAAGAAGGCAGCCACGGCCGAGATCACTCGGGTTGACGCCAACGGCAAGGTCCGGCGCACGCTCATGCTGGGACCAGATGCCGAGCGGCAGCAGCCGTCAAGCCCTGGCGGCTGGTAGGCCGTAGCCGGGCGATCTCCGCCAGCTGGGCGGCAGCTGACTGCGGGAAGATCTGGTCGAGAACAGCCGCCCGCTCCGGGAACAAATCCCGGAACCAGATCGGCACCCATGCGTCCTCGCCTTCGGCGTCACGGAAGATGCCTTCGCCTACTTGGCCCGTGAAGTAGAGCGAAATGGCCTCGGCAAAGTCCTCATGGATGTCAGAGGTGCCATAGTTCGTGACTCCGCGAGGAACCGGACGCGACGCATCCGGCGTTCCCCGGATGTCGGCGCTTGGTCCCTCTCCGTTCGGAACGAACCGGCGCAGCTGAGCACCGGGCCGGTCACTCCGCGCCGCCTGCTGCCACGCGGGCGAAGTCGAGCGCAGCCGTGGGGGGACGCCTTCCTCGATGTTGTGGCCTAGCTCGTGGTCCAGGTATCGCTTGAGTCGGTCACGATCGGCTGACAGCAAGCGGTCGGTCTGCCAGATGGCAACCTCACCGTCGCCGGCCGAGGCGGCTGACCAGAAGTCGGTCAGGCCATACTTCTCCGCCATCTCAGCGTCGTTGGGGTTCGCGCCCACCATGGCGTAGTAGGCCTTCTGGTAGCCCCGGGCATCCGGCGCCAGCGAGTCCTGGTACGCGATGAGGCGATCCCGCATGAGACGCGCGCTGGCCCGTCCTTCAGGAGTGTCCGGGTGCTCGACGGTGTAGTCGACGCCGTCGCGCTTCCAGTTCGTCGCGTTCTCGATCGTGTACCCGTCTACGACCTTGCCCTGGACCTTGGTTCCCATGCTCATTCGCCGCGGAGCCGGAGAGCCCTGTCTTGACGGTACCGATCGGGCCTGGGCTCGGGCTGTTGGCGTAGCCCGAGGAACACTCGCCTGTCCGACTGCTCCAGTGGCTGGGCGCATTGTCGAGCCGCCCGGCGTCCGGGCCAGGATGGCATCAGCCCGACCGAGAGCCGCGTCGTACCAGTCCTCATGTCCGGCAGCGACAAACTCCGGCTTCATCTCAACGAGCTTCGTCCTGGCGTCCAGAACCTCCTCGCGAGTGAAAGGCATCTTGTCGGCCCACCGGGTGGTTCCGTTCGGAGCCTCTACGGTGGTGCCATAGTGCTGAGCAAACGGGTCAAAGGAGTTTGGCGTCTGAGGCATCTGCTCACCACGGTAGGAGACTGGCGCCCCCATGAAGCTAGCCGCGTGGTCGATGCCGTGCGCGTTGCCGTCCGCGTCAATGATGATGTTGTCGTCGTGGCGGTCGACGTTGCCAGTGATGAGATCGAGCAGGTGCAGTCGGCGACCTCTGTCGCTAGCCACCGCCTTATCGAGTCGCTCCTGATCGGACCCGCCGGCTTGCCCTGGCACCAGGTCCATGAACACGGTGTCGTCGCTGGAGCGGTAGGTGGACGGGACGTCGGCACCCATGCTTCGTCCGTACTTTGAGGACAGATCCTCAGACAGAGCCTGGTCATTGGCCGAGTAGTCCCAACCAGGGCCGTCGTCGCGACCTGTCTTCTTGCGGATCATGGGTCGCCCGTCGGCCCCGGTTACTCGATGAACGGTTGAGTAACTGCGGTCGCTAAGCCTTCGGCCCACCCTCGGCTTCCCGCTCTCTACGCTGGCCTGGAGGTCGGCCGGCGTGGCGCTTCCCTCCTTCTTCGAGGGGGTCCGGAGGGTTGCCTTCTTGGCTGCCGGTGCGCCGACCAGCTTCTCAGCGAGGGCCCGACGCAGGGCTGGCTTCGGCTGGATCGGGTCCACGCCGACGGAATCCGCCACCTCGCGCATGATGTCGAGGCCGACGTTCTTGTCCTCCATCCACGCCTCTGCCTCGTCAGGGCTATTGAACCCCCGAATCCGCTCGGCCATTCCGTCCGGGGTGTCGGGCACACCCTCGCGTGTGATGCGAGGCTTCGACGGAGCAGCTGCCGGCGACGGAACTGAAGGAGCAGCCTCGGGAGCGTTGCCAGCCCGCAGACCCTTGATCCATTCGCGCATCTGAAGGTGGACGTCGTCGCCGTGCTTGCCACCGGTCGTAACCCGATCGGCAAGACCCCACATCCGGTAGGCGCCGTCCACGCTCTCGTGATAGGTACGCAGCGGCTTTGTGATGCTGTCTTCGGCGTTACCGAGGCTGATCTCGCCCTTCTTTTCGTCGATCTCGCGAATCGCTCGGACGACTCGATCCAGGGCGGAATCTTCTTCGGTGGTGATCCCGTATAGATGATGTCCACGAGGAGCCCTAGCGACAGGGATCTTGTGCAGATTCTCGACTAGAGCGCGCAGTGCTGGTGGAGTTCCGTCCGGCAGATCCGGTAGGTCGCCCTTGGGGATGTCCAACTCCCTGATGGCCTGGTCGAGCTTCTTCTGGAGAGCGGGGTCAGTCTCGACCGACCGCAGTCTCTTCAGTTCCTCGACCATCCGCTGTGGACCGTCGAAGTCGTTAGCGTCGTCGCCACGGTTGGTGCTGATGGAGCGACGAAGCTCCATGATCTCGTTGGCAGTGCCGTTACGACCCTTCGCGGCGTAGGCCTGAGCTAGAGTCATGCTTCTGGAGTCGCCGTGCATGAGCGAGTTATCGCCCTCGGGATCCGTGACCAGCGGGACATCTTCCTTGATGGCCGAGGTGGCGGGAGCCGCCTTCGTCGGTGCGGCTTTACGCGGCGCCTTGCTCACGGTGACGTCGAGCTGCCGGATGCCGTCAACAGTCCGGTCACGGGTCACTGTCATCTGGAGCCCGCGCTCTAGCAGGATCTCCTTGTTCTGGTCGTCCTCCTCGCCGTATCCACCAAAGCGGATCGCCTTAATGCCCTTGGGCACGTCGAGGCGAAGCATGATGCCAGGCTTCTTCGGGTCCATGCCACTGTCGGCATAGGTCCGGGAAATATCCCGATCCACCGAGGTGGACATGAAGCCGGGGTCATCGAAGACGCGGCCGACCAGTGATCCCTCTCCCTCAGGGAGGTCCTTGAACTGGTCGATACTGTGTGGACGGGCGATGCCACGCCACGTGCGGACAGAGACCGGCAGCGGTGACTCGTCCATTACCTCGTCGATGAGCTTGGTGGCCTCTGTATCTCCAGCCTCACGAACCTTCCAGGGGGACGTGTCGCCGTCTTCGATGTTGTAGCCGTGCAACGCCTTCTCGGCCTTGGCGAGCTTCTCTGTCGACCATCCCTTTGGCGGAGCCTCGAACTCGGTGGTCATCTCCATGTCCCAGATGGAGTCGGTCGGGCCTCTCTTGTCGCGGGTAATAGTCCGGACAGTTGGCACTGCCAATGCGTCGTCACCCTCGACGAATCCGGTTGAGGTCGCGGCAGGCGTGACCTTCCTCAGCTCGGCTGTGGCCGTAGCGTTCTCCACATTGGACTTCGCTACGCCTGCCTCAACGACCTCTGGAGTGACCTCTTCTGTCGGCTTCTTGCTGCCATTGAGTTCGTCGGCGATGTCACGCAGGCGCTTGGCGTCGGACCTGCCCATGGCCTGGCGCATGCTGCCCCTGGTCGTGGCGTGCGTGTCGAGGACGTCTCGGTTGATGACGTCCCGCCTCTCCAGCGTGTCGGCCTGGGAGCGTAGGTCCCGAGCCACAACGGCCGGGTCTTCGCCGTTGGTGATTCGACGCATGGCCTCGTCACTGGAGCCCAGGCCCTGGACCGTCTGGATCTTGCCGTCGCGGGCCTCCAGGCGGTCCAGCATCTCGGTGTAGTTGTTGCGCCGCTCCACGCCAGCCCTATCAGGACGCGGGATAGCCGTCTTCTTGGGTGCGATCTTTCTGGCTGGCGCCGCCTTGGTTACGCGCGTGGGGCTCGGGGTCGCCTGCACGGTCGGTGGTTCACGCAGCGAAGCACCTGGGTTCGGGCGTGGCACCGGAGCAGTACGGGCGCCCTCGGGTACCTCGGAGACAATGGCTCCTCGGTTGAGGATCACGTACTGTTCGTTGGCCCCATTCACCGGATCGGTGCCGAAACCCTGAGTGCCCTGCGGGACGAAGATCGCGTCATAGCCGCGAGCCATGGCGTACCGGCCCGGGTCAGCGAAGGCGACCTTCTCCGGACTGTCGTCTTCCAGCGAGAACAGGTATCGGTTGTGCTCGCGGACCAGGTCATCCCATTCGATGATCTTCGCGTCCCTGCGCATGCCGAATCGACCCAGCGAGCCCGGGGTCTTGTCGGCATAGCCGTTGGCATGACCAAACCGGCGGGTCATATAGGTGCCGTTGCCGAAGATGCCTTCGCCCATCCGGTACGGGCCATCCCGGAACTCTTCGTGCACCTCTGCGGCCGGCTTGCCGTATTCGCCACCCTTGGCACCACGGAACAGTCGGAAGTCGACCTCCTTGGTGCGCAGCATCCGAGTGAACTCCTCCGGTGTGACCAAAGTGGTCGGCCGGTCGAAGCCCTGCTCGGCGGCGAGAGCCTCGCCGATCGCATCGCCGCCCGTCAGCGGCCCTTCAAGCTCACCGCTATCGCTACCCCAGCCGCGTGGCGGCTTGGCGCCTGAAGCCTTGGCTCGCTCGATCGCCCTGGCAGCCACGCCTGGCTCGGCGATCAGGTCGCGGGCAACTGTTGGCCTGGTCTCCAGCTCCGCTCGACGAGCCACGTCGATGTCCTCGAAGTGAGCGACGATGGCCCTCTTGATATCCGGCGTCTTGGCATTGCTCTGGCCGTCGACTCCAAGGTCCTTGGCCAAGGTGCGCCACGTAGCGACCGGAATCGGTTGTCCATAACGCTCTCGCCCGCGGTACGGAGTCAGGCGCCGCATCTGCGCGTCGTACACCTCCAGCATGCGGGCCCTGGCGGCAGGACTTGGGGCCTGACTCAGGTCCCGAGTAATGCCCTCAGGGTTAGGCGTCCCATCCTGCCTGATCGGCCGACTCGCCAGCTCGGCCTCTTTTTCCGCCTTACGTGCCGCCTTCCGCGCGGCGATGCGCTCATCGAGCGCCTTCCGGTCGGCTTCGATCTGCTCAGGAGTTCGGGTGTCAGGCGCCGCCTTTGGTGGCTTCTTCGGCACAGTGGGCAGACCCGTATCAGCTAGTCGCTGGGCCCGCAGATCTGCCGTCTCGTTGTAGTCATCCAGGATCGCGGTCCGGACGTCTTCAGGGCTGGACCGGTCTAGACGGTGCCCGCCAAGGAGGCCGCGAGCCAAGGTGCGCCACTGGTTGTTGTTCAGCTCGCCCAGGTCGTCGAGGACTGCGGCGCGCTCTTCCGGCGTCTTTGCTTCGATCAGCTGCTGACGAACCTTGACAGCGTTGACCGGACCACGGAGGGCTGGCTTCTTGACCGCGGCCGGCACTGCCTTGGCGAGTTCAGCAGTGGCCTGGTCAGTCTCCAAATTGGACTTGGCGACGCCAGCCTTGGCGACCCTCGGAGTGACCTTTGCGACCGGCTTGCTTTCCGGCGCTCCCGATCCAAATATCTCAAGGCTGTGGACGATTTCGTCGCGGGTCCGCTCTCTATCTCCCCGCAGGCCAACCGGCAGCTTGATACCGGCTGCACGGGCAACAGCCCGTAGGTCGGCCTCGTTCAGATCCTTGAGAACTTCCGCCTTGGCGGCACGGCCATCGGCCACAGACGCGGCGTCTGCGATCTCTGTGATGCGAGCCCGACGAACCTCGGGTCCCTGCCGCTTCGGTGCCGGCATGGGTCCAGAGGAGCCGCGCCGTGGGCCCTTCGCTCCATGGCGCTTCGCGATGGTCGCGATGAGCGCGTTCTTGTTGCTGGGAACGTCGGACACGTCGACATCAAGCTCAGCGGCGACCTTCCTCAGCTCAGCGGAGGTGAGGTTCTGTCGGTCGAGTTCGCGAACGAGATAGGCCTCGTCGCTGCGGTAGCGCAGCGCGTCGGCAACCTGCGTCTCGTGATCCGCGGCCTTGGGCGCCGCCTTCTTGACGGCGATCTTCTTAGTAGGGGCCGACGCTCTGCCGCCGCGCGGTCGCAACTGCACCCCGGACTCGGTCAGAACCCGGTGCACCCACGCATACGACCGGCCGGTGGAGTTGGCCAATTCTTGGATGCTCTCGCCCGAGACGTATCGCTTGACCAGGTCCTTCGCCAACGTCGCGCGCTCGGGGCCGAGGATTCGTCGGCCCTTGTCGGTTGCGACGGCGGCAGTGGTCTTCTTGGCGGCGACTGTCTTCGTCGGCGTAGCGGCCTTCTTCGCTGGCACCGTCTTGCGTGCCGACGGAGCGAGCACCTCCGCGATCCGGTTCATCTTCTCGTCGTCGCCATCGCCACGTAGCAACGCGCGAGCCCGGGTCTTGCTGATCCGCTTCTTCTCGATACTGCCCTTCATGACGCCGACGTGGGCGCGCTGGAGCGGAGTCAGCTCATCCCAGGACGTGCCGGCCTGCTGGAGAATCGGCTCAAGCTCGGCGCGATTGTCTGCCTCCATTGCCTCAAGCTGACGAGCGCCGGCCGCCCTGCGCTCCTCATCCCTCTCAGCACGAGTCTTACCGGGGCCACGGATCTCGCGACGGATTGCAGCCTTGGTCTCCCGGTCGACTTCCGCCTGAGTCCGTGGGGCCGCCTTCTCTGGAGCTGCCATCTTGGCGGGCGCGGCCTTGCGTGGGCGGGTGCTGATCGCGTCGCGAATCTGCTTGCGCTGGGCCGGAGTCAGGTCCCCGTCGTCTCTCAGTAGGCCCTTCATGGCCTGTCGGACGAAGTCTGGGTGACTGGCGTACAGGTCGTCGACCAGGTCCCGGGTCAGTGGCGTCCAGCCGACCTCCCGGATCTCGGTGCCGTCCTCGGGCCCCTTGAAGTCGACATTCGCTTCGTCGCCAACGAGGTGACGGTGGCTAGCGGTGGTCTCCATCCAGGCGTTGTCGGTGTTGCGCGGATCGTCGACATATCCCTTGTAGACCTCCCGAGCCCTCGACATGTCGAGGTCGGCGCCGGTCTCTTCCTTGAACTCGCGACCCAGCGCCCGCGAGACGGTCTCTCCGTCGTCGACCATGCCACCGGGAAGTGCTCTCTGAGGCTTTCCATCGACCAGCTCGCCGCGAGTGATGGTGGCGATCTCCAGTTCGCCAGTCTCCGGGTTGATGCGCGTGACGATGTTGTCCGCGGCCGGATTCGCGCCCCACTTGCCAAGCAGACCGCGACCCTGGACGCCGGTCCGGGTGTACGGGTTGCGGGGGCGTCCCTTTGCATCGAGGGTGACTTCGCCCTCAAGGCTCGTGAATGGACGGTCGACGGCGGCCACGTCCGGCGGATCCGCCCAGCCGCCCTTCTTCTTCGTCCGGTCGTTGTCCAGGACCGTCTTCGCGGTGTAGTCAGGTGGGTTGTAGCCAGGGAACGGCGTAAACCAGTCGGCCTTGATGCCCGGCGTCCGTTGCCGCTTCGGGTAACCCTCGGGCTGCTCAGTGCGGGACTTGACCGACCGAGCAACCCGCGCGTCGCGTTGCGCGGGAGTGAGCGCGCGAGCCTTCTTGGCGGGCGCGCTCTTCGCCTCCTGGTCAAAGGCTTCGATCTGGTCGGCTGCCTTGCGCAGGCTCGCCGCCGACTTGCGCATGCGCGCCTGCACGATGGGATCAGTCCGCCGCGAAGCGTCATCCTCCGTCCGGGCGGCTCGCTCACGCAGGAGGGCTGGATCCCGGTCCTGTTCAATGGCGTGCTTTACCGCAACGTCGCCCAAGACCGGTGTCGAGTGCTCGTACGCCAGCTGGTCAATGAACCGGTCGCGCGCCCGCTCCTGTGTGGACTTCCGGGGTGCAGCCTTCTTGGCAGGGGCGGCCTTAGCCGGAGCTGCGGCCTTAGCCTTGCGCCACGCCTCGACCTGAGTGAAGTTTGAGTCTGCGAAATCCTTAGCCTCGGCTGGCGTTAGTCCCTTCCTGTCGGCCAGGAGGTACTTCTTCTTCCAGTGCTCCGACGCTCCCTCGGGCAGCCCCCGCTCGCGCAACGCCTTGACAATGCGGTCCTTGATCTGAGTCTGAGTGAGATGGCCACCCATGGCCTCGGGGATGCCGGCCTTACCAGCGACTTCACGCTGTCGGGCGCTAGGCAGTCCATGTAGGACGCGGCCGACGGCCAGAGTAAGCCCGATATCGCCAAGGTTGGCTGCATCGATATCCCGCAGCGCCTTACCAAGCTCATCATCGGTTGGTGGGACCCTGACGGGCCGTGGCGTCTCGGTGAACCGGCTTACCAGAGTTCGAGCTGAGGTGACATACGGAGCAGTCCCGCCACGAACGGTGGAACCCATGCTGTCCCGAAACGTCTGCGTGTCACCGCTGTCTGCGATTCGGCGCAGGTTGGCCAGAACCTTAGTGCGTTCGTCGTCGGGTAGCGCATCGAAATCGACCCGGGACATGGACTCGCGCTGACGAACGTACGCCCGACGGTCCGTCGGGCGAGCGATCTCGCGTGGGAGTTCAGGCTCTCGCTCCGGTGTAACGTCGCCGGCACCCCGGCCGCCGATGTTGCCCTTGGCGAGGAAGAACGCCTCATCGTGCTGGAGTCCCCGGTCGCGCCGGTCCTCGTAGATGGCGCGCTCGCGAGGCGTCAGGGTGTCGACCTGGCGCCGTTGGGCCGGGGTCAGTGTCCAGCGAGGGGTACCAGCCCTTGGCGCTGGAGGCTCTCCCAGATCGATTTCGCGTCGAGCTGCTCCGGTGTCGCCAGCCACTGGCCGACGGGGTGCCGACTGAGCGCTCAGGGAGGCCGCGATCCGGTTCATCGGAGAATCGGTCGGCTCGTCAATACGACGGAGGCGACGAGCTGCCGCGTCCGGCGTGATGACCTCACGGCGGACTTCGTCTCCGACCGCGGTCAGCGCAATGCGATCCATGTCGCCAAGGTCGGAGTTCTTGACCTGGGCGGACTTCAGCCAGCCGTCGGTGAGCTTCTTCGTGGCCCGCATCTCCAGACGGTCCCGGGCGGCAGCGACGCGCAGCTCTTGCGCGGACGGCAGGGCGGGAGCTGGAGCAGCTGCTCTCTTGGCTGCCTTCTTAGCCGGTACCTCAGGAGCAGCCTTCTTCGCAGGAGCTGCGGCCTTTTTAACCGCAGCCTTCTTGGCGGGAGGGGCCTCCGGTGCCTCGCGTGGGAATTTCCAGCTCGCCTGCCGTGCACCGGCTGGCCGGTAGTTGCGCTGGACGGTTCCCGCACGTGCTCCGGGGTTCTCCTCCATTTCCAGCAGGCCACGACGTACCAACGTCCGAGCAGTCGCCGGCCGTGGGATATCGCGCTCGACGACCCATCCGCCACTGTCTTCCGGCTCGGTGCGCCGAGACTCGTTCGAGATCCTGGTAACCAGGTCCAAGGTCTCGCGCTGCTGCGGAGTAAGGCGTGGTTCTTCAGACGCGGCGGCCTTAGCCGCGACCTTCTTGGCTGGTGCCGCCTTCTTGACAGGTACGGCCTTCGCTGCCGGGGCCGCAACCTTCTTGGCCGGTGCCGCCTTCTTGACGGCGACCTTCTTGGCTGGCGTCACCTTCGCGGCAGGGGCTGCCTTCTTAGCTGCCCTCTTCGCCTCGAATTGCCGCATGGTTTCGTTGTAGTCACGAATGTCGCTGACGATGCTGCTCTCCTGAGCAGTGCCCAGGTACTGCGGGTTCCCGTCCTCGAAATGCCAGCGGTTTCCGCGCGACTTTCCACCTGAGCCAGCGCGGACAATCTTGTTGAAGCGGGGACGGCCATAAGACGTGCCGAAGAAGTACATGCCCGGCCGAATGTCCTCGGGACCGGTAGCGATCTTCGCAGGGTCGATCCTCTGTGCCCGCATGGCTCGGGCGATCTGCGCGTACTTAGGTCCGTACTCACGCTCGTCATCCAGCCACTGCTGGCGCTCAACCTCTGCGGCTGTGGGCGCCTCAACGGCCGGCTCGGCTGCCTTCTTTGCTGGCGCCTTCTTAGCCGGTGCCGCCTTCTTGACAGCGACCTTCCTGGCGGGCGCAGCGCCAGTCGGGTTGGCGGGATTGAGCTTGATCCGCTTGTTGCGACGAGAGAGTTGCTCCGTCTGCTTCGGTAGCTCCCGGTCGCCCAGTGCCGATGGGTGGATGAACGACAGGTTCGGATCGGTGATGTCCACCCGTTCCTGGGTGTTCCCGTTATCCCAGGCGATAGTGACATCGCCGTTCTCGTCGCGCCGAATACGGCCACGGACGACATCACCGTCGGGGCCGGTCCAGACGGCGATGTCATTCGTCGTCGGCTGGTCGAGAGTCTTACGGTCGATAGCGCTGACCGGCTGCTCTTCGGACTCCAACGCCCGCTGTGCAGCGGGCGACGTCTCAGCCGCAGGCGCTGCCTTCTTGGCAGCCCTGGCCGGAGTGGTCTTCTTCGCGGGGGCCGGAGCCGCCTCCTCAGCGACCGCCTTTCGTGGCGCTACCTTCTTGGCCGGCGTCGCCTTGGCGGCCTTGGCTGCCTTCTTGGCAACCGGAACCTCGACGGGCTCAGCGATGGCTCTTGCGGCCTCGCGGGCGACACGAGCCTTCGCTGCCTTGGCCGCTCGTGTCTCTTGTAGACCTTCAGCGACCTTCTTCCAGGCTGCCTTCTCGGCCAGGCCCTTCTGGTCGACGCGATCGATGCTGTCGGCGTAGTCCTCGATCTCCTTGCCGAGCTTGACGCGGGACTCACCACGGTCGAGCCGGTTCTGATACTCGCGAGCGCGAGGAGAGTCCAGCGCTCCAGCATCGGTGCCAGCGAGTCGGCGGATGCCCGGCTTCTCTGCATCGCCAGGGGCAGGCGGTGCCTCCGGCCCGGTACGCATGGCCTTGGCGGGCGCCTTCTTGGCGACCTTTCGAGCAGTAGCAGCGCGGCGCCGTGGCTCGGGAGCGCCGGCCCTGACTCGGACCGCCATCTCGTCGAGAAGGTCTGCATCGCTGTTCTGGACGGCGCGCATGCCGGCGTCGTTCACGTCTACGCTGCTGTCGAGGCGGTCCTCAGTGGGATCGAGGAGATCGCCCTCGCGTAGCTCCTTGGCGTCCCGAGCCAGGCTGTCGGCAACGAAGTCAGGGAGCGCGCCATCGTTTAAGTCATAGGCTGCCGCTCGGATGACGTCGCGAGCCTTGTAGGTCTGAGCCCGAGCCTCATACTCGTCGACCTCGGCATCAGAGATCGGCTTTGGCTCTGCCGCTGCCTTGGCGGCAGCCGCCTTCTGGGCCTTGGTGGCAGGGGCCTTCCTCGGGGCACGGGCCGCCTTCTTGGCAGAGGTCGCCCCTTCTTCTGCCTGAGGCTCTGGCTCCCGCTCCGGTGGAGGCGTGGCAATGCCAGCTCGGACCCGGTTGGCGCGCTCGTGGATCCGGCGCTCGTCGTCGTTGCGTGGATATGCGGCGCCGACTTGCTCTTGGAGTTGCTGGTCCCGGCGAACAACGGCAGCATCCCTCTCCGCCTCCTGGCGCTTGGCTTCAACCGTGGTGATTCGTGGTTGAGCCTCGCGCTGGCGACGGGCCTCGTTGCGCTGGCGCTGCTCCTCGACCTGCTCTCGGGTCTGAGTACTGGTGCCTGCGCGCTCCTTGCGGATCTGACGAGCCTGCTCCTTGATCCGACGCTCCCGCTCGTTGCGCGGGTAACCCTCCTCTTGGGACAGTTCGTAGTCCTCGGAGATGATGAGGTCGTCGCGGTCCTCCTGGGTTGGTTCGGAGCCGGCCGTCTTGATGCGACGGTCCTCGATCCGCTTCTGGTCGCGCTTGGCTTGAGCCTCGATCTGCTGCCGCGTCTTGGCCGGAGGCGCCGCCTTCTTTGCGGGAGCTGCCGGTTGCTCCTGTTGTTGTGCCGCCTCGTCTACGCGCTTCTGGTCGCGGAGCGCGTCCAGCTCCATGCGGAGCCTGTCGTTCTCCTCGCGGTAGTTGTCGTTGTCCTCTCTGAGTTGCTTGTCGAGGCGTGCCTGAAGGTCGTCGAGGCGCTTCTCCCTCTCCAGCTGGACGCGCTCGCGCTCAAGGCGCAGCTTCTCGGCCTCGCGCTGGGCAGCGTCAGGGGCCGCCGGTTCGGCAACCCTCCGCTGGGCGGTAGACCTGTCTCCCGGGTTGTCGGCGACGCCTGTGTCTTCGAGCTGCTGTCGCTGCGCTTGGGACAGGTCTCCGCGCTCTACCGGCTTCTCGCCAGGGATGCCCGCTTCGCCGCGAGGAAGGACTGACCCCTTAGGAACCGGCTGGGGCGCCGTCTTAGGTCCCTCGACGGGATTGCCATTCGCGTCCAGTCCACGGCGAGCCAGCTCTTCGGGAGTGGCCTCGATCGCTGGCGCCTTCTCGCTCTCAGGCAACTCCCTGCCCAGGCCGCGGGCAACGCCAACACCTCGCTGCGGAGCCACCGCAGCAATGACGTACTTACCTCCACCAGGCGCATCGTCAACTCGAATGATCTGGAGCTGGGTCTGCTGAGCCAGAATGACGTCACGGTTGCCGTTACCTACGACAACGGCCTGTGTGCCCTTGGGGGCCAAGATTGACCAGGTGACGTGGTTCGGTCCACTCGGCACCGTCTCCGGCGTCGTGATGTTGGTGGGCGCGAAGCCCAGGTCCCGAACGAGCTTGCCGGTCCACTCCTCGACTTCATCCATCCGCTCCGGCGGCAGGCCGAAGGCGTCCGGACCGGTGACACGAGTGAGGAGCATGTCGTAAGGCAGCTCCTCCATCATGTCGTCCATGTCCTTGATTACGCCTGACGGACCACCCGGCTTCTTGGTGTCGTAGCCGGCGCGTAATGCGGTCTGGACGTCCTGATTGCCCTGCTCGGTGATGAAGTACTGAAGGCTTTCTTCCTGCTTTTCGGTCCGCTTCTTGCGGCGCGGCACCGCAGCCAAATAGCCGGCGCCATGGGCGTCGGACTTGAATTCGGCTGGATCGGCTCGCTTGAGTAGGGCGTCGACGAACTTGGCCATTGCACCAGAGATCTTCCACGAATCGCGGAAGCGACCCTTCTTATCCCGAGGGTGTAGCTCTGGCTTCCAACGACCGAGGTCGACGGCCACTATGTCACTCCTCTGGAGGCGGCTCGATCACTGTATATTGCGCATTGAACTGCATATACAAGCGCTGTTGTGGTGTCACGACAATGCCATTCGGATCCTGCTTGAAATTCTCGTATTTGGTGTCCATCAGAGTCAACTGTGCAAGATCCCGCTGATACTTTTCTTCGGCCTTTTCTTCATCGAGACGAGCAAGCCGCTCGGTACGAGCGATGAGCGCAGCGTGGTCCTCAAGCTCCGTCATGCGCTTACCGAATGCCCAGGCCGAGCTGCTCGCGCTCTTCGTCGATAGCGGCCAGCTGCTCCATCCGACGACGCTGGTTGTGCTCTTCCAGCTCCTGGTCGATCTGAGCTAGACGCTCCATCCGCACTGACAGCTCGGCGGCGTCGTCCACCACGTCATCAGCCGGCACCTCGGTAGCGGCGGTGAAGCTCTCTGCCTCGCTCATGCTGAACTCTCCAATCGTGTCCTCCTGGCCCAGGACGCCGACAGCCATGAGGCTGAAGGCGTGTCCACCCTGCTCCCGATAGATAGGGAAGCCCGGGTTATTGACGGCCAGGGCAGCAATCAGTTCCAGATTTCCGTTGACCTCACGCCAGTCGCCGGACAGCGCAGAGGCGCGCAGCTCGGCAATCCGCTCTGGAGTCATGTTCGTGGTCAGTGCGCCGTTAACCCAGATGCCATGCCGGTCCTCGCCGACGTTGACAACCGCCGCGGCCCAGCCGGTGTTGTCGTAGTGCTCGCGGGAAGGCACGATGCCCCACTGGGCATTGGCGTGACCGGTCCCCAAAGTGATCTTCCCGATCGGCTTCTCGGCACCGTCGTCGCACCGGACGGTACCGACCCGGAACAGGTTGTAGTTGGTACGGGTCTTAGGTGCCATTACGCAAGCGCGGCCGATGCCGACGTGGCAGACCTTCCATTGCGCCAGGTGGCCGAATACCCGACCGTCGTCAGTGATGGTCAGCTTGGTGGGCGCCTTGAGCCCCGGATCTGCAAACCACGCGGACGGCGGGGCCAGGGGCGCAACCGACGCGAGCAGAGCAACGGCATCGTCTCGTAGCGAAACAGCATCAGCGCCCATTTCCCCGGTGTGCTCCGCCATCTCGATGCCATACTCCTTAGCCGCCTCTCGGATCCGACCCCACATCAGCTTGAGCTGTTCGGCCGAGTACTTTTCCGCATTCTTCGGCATTGAGAGGTAGGCGATGGCTGCCAGGACGTGGGGCTCAGAGTCGATCGGATAGCGGGCAGTGCTCTCCCGGTATCCAGGGTCGGCGTACTTCACGTCGGCCTTAGGGCCGTACGGCGTCTTGACCTTGTTCATACCCATGGCGCTTCTCCTAGTACCCGCACTTTTCGCAGATACCGTCGGCGAATACGTGCTCGCCGTCGGCACCGTAGGCTTCCTTCTCTTCCTCCATGCTGTGCATTACGTCCATAGGAGGAACCGTTGGTACGAAGGTAATGGTGATGTTGCTGATCGGCTGCATCGGACCGCCGAACATGAACGTGTTGGGGTTGGATCCGTTGGTGGTTATGGTGGCCGGCACTTGCTGAACTTCCATGACCTGCTCCTCGCTTACGGTGAATCCCTCGTCGCATCCGCAGTCTTCCTCTGCTTCAGCGGACGCACGTAGCGCTGGCTGGCCTTCGCCCTCCTGGAAAGGAGAGACCAGGTTGGGGTCATTGAACGCTTGAGCCATGGCCCCGTATATCTCGTTGATGACCGGCACCATCGCCTGCCTGTCTGCATCCGGGATATTCGGCAGTCCGCCGTGAGCCCCGGAGAGTAGGGCTGCGGCCGAATAGACGGCGTGATAGATGAGATGTGGCTCGTTGTTGATGATGTCGGCCAGTGGCAGCCGGAAGGAATCCTGCGCCAGGGAGTCGCCGGCCTGGTTGCCGTTTCGCCACAGGAAGGTCGAAGCGTACCGACCGAGGTCAGGCTGCTTGGAGCCGATGCCCGACCAGTAAGCGATGCGCTTGACGGCGTCATCCGCGTCGAATTTGTAGTCCCGTGGCGCCAGTGGCCACGTCTTCCAGCTTTCTGCGTTGACGTCGAAGGAGCCCCAGTCGCTCATGTCCACGCCAGCCGAAGCCAGGAGCGACTTCTCGACGTCGTTGTCAACGGACATGTGCACCTGATGGAAGGCCGGCATCGGGACCAGAGTTACGCCGATGACGTTGTACTCCTTGAAGAGGCCCGCCTTCTTGTCGGGGCGGAGCGGATGCGCGATTGCCTCCACGGTGAAGTCCCGGTCTAAGTCGACGCTGGGTCCCATCACCTTGTTCTGGAGCATGTAGATGGCCTTGGTGACCTCAGGAACAACCTCGGGGTCAAGGAACGTGCCCTCGATCCAATAGCCACCTATGCCGGGGTAGACGTTGTCCACCTTGCCTACGACCGCAGCGCCATCGTGGCCGCCGGAGGTGAACCGAGCCAACAGCGGGAAGGGCGTTGGCCGATGGGTCAACTTTCCGGCCGCGAACATCCGACCATCGCCGGTCGGAACCTCGGTTGGGGCGGCTAAGCCCCTGAAGCGAATTGTCATGGCGTCACATCCAGAATCCGCAGGTTGCACCGACAGTTACAAACATTGGCTGGAGTGGCAGAGGGATCGCCCGGGAAAAGCAGGCTCTCACCGCCGACGTCGAATGGAGCGTTCAGCGTCCTGACTTGGTTATTGGCCAGTCGGTGCGCTGTCCTCTCCTTGTCGTCCATCGTCGTGTTCCACTGCTTCATGAGTAGCTTCTTGTCCTGGTTCTCGACTAGGAAGGCATGGGCCAACATGCTGCCCGAGAAGTGCCTTGTCGTTTCGGTCTGAGCTATAAGGCGAGCCCTAGCTGGCCAGTTCTCGCTACCTGTGTACGTCAGCACATTGTCCACGCGATTTGCGATTTGATCCAGCGTCTCGCCAGCGTTGGTGCCCTCAAGAATCTCCCTGACGACCAGGGAATGAACCTCTTTCGGGATGTTCACCAAAAGGTTCTTGGTCAGCGCGAGATTGGCCTGAATGAACGGATCAGCCGGGTCATAAGGCCGAGGCAGACTCGCTGCGGCCCAACCTTCCCGCTGAGCCGGTGTCAGTACCTGAAGAATCCGGTCTACCTGCTGCTCCCAGAACGGAACAGTCGCATAGATGGCGGCTGGATTGGGCTGTGCGCCGAACTGCTTGAAGGGGGCCATGACCGCGTCCCGGGCACGCTGGAGCCACAGCTTCAGGCCGTTTGATGCGACCTTGAAGATGCCCTCCTCGCCTGCTTTTCCGGGACTAGGCATGGATCACGCCATCTCGCTGCAAGGTCGCCAGCAGGTTCGGCGGATCGTGAGCGACGCTGCGGGTCAACAGGATCGTGCAGTAGCGAGAAAGGCTCTCTCTCAGCTTCTCGGTGGGGAAGTCGTCGGCGAAGAAGCTCGTCATCGACTCCAGCTGGTCCCAGGCGCCGGCCAGCAACCGGTTGGCATGCGCTGTGTCCTGCACTCGGATCCGGGTGTGCAGCTCGTGCGCCGGTACATCGGGCCAGCGGTTGCGGTTATGCCGGTCGAGCAACTGCTTGCCAGCGCGCTCCAGGCCGCGGCGAACGGTGGCCTCGGCCAGGACGACGACGCCCATCTCCTCGGCCGTGAAGGCGGACGCCTGTAGACCCGTGGGTGGAGCGCCTCCACCCGGTGGGGGGGCGCCGATCTTGTCTTGGGTATCCGGCATAGGCGGCGGCAGGCTGGTCTGAATGCCAGTTGGCGGCGGCGGAGGTGGCGGGGGAGGACCACCACTTCCGCCGCCGCCCATAGAAATGCTCTGGGCCGTAGGGGCGATCATCGCCGACTGCGGCAGGATTTCCTCGGTGATGCCGATGGCTTCACGAATGGCCTGGTTCTGGATCAGTTGAGGATCGCGGAGCACGACCTCTTGGAGGTACCGCTTACCGGATTCCTTGTCGTCCGGCTGCTGCGAGTCCCGGAAGAAGCCTTCCTCGCGCACGGCCTCGGCACTGATGATGCCCTTCTCGTACAGGTTCAGGGCGTCCTGGAGGCGTTGCGGCCGGAGAGTCAGTGGACTCGTATCGAACTGATAGGTGTACCGGCTCGGGTCCTCGTCCATGAGGCGCAGAGCCGGCACCAGGTAGGCCTCAGTCAAGGCCTGACAGATCCGGTTCATCAATGGCTCGATGTGAACCTTGATGCCATAGCCATCGATAAGGAAGCCGCTCCAGTGGTTCGTGTCGCCCATTCCGGACAACACCTCAGGAGGCATGTCCATACCGACGCCGAGGCGCTCGATAGCTTCCTTACGTAAGTCCATCGCCTGCTTGGACAGCTCCGACTCGAAGGTCAGAAGCTTCCAGCCCTCGGCATTATGAGACTCGACAATGTGTGGCAGTACGCCCAGCGCAGAGCCCTCCCCGCGAAGGCTCTGCGCGCCCGCGGTGGCCAGGCGCATCATCAGTGACTCAGAAGCTGTGGTGTTCTCTTCGTCAGGCAGATCTACGTCGTCGGGCATGATGAGGATGCCCGCGCCCACGAGACGTGAATCGATCTGCGAGGCCACGTACTTAGTGAGCTGCTCCAGCTCCCGCAGGATCATTGAGCAGGATCGAGCTGGAGAGTCGGCGCACCAGACGCGCTCCGGGTCCGGTGTCCAGACCCGGGTGACGACGTTTCGTTCCAGGTCCAGGCGCATCGGGTTGCCCTTGGGCCCCCAGGCCCAGTCCCACTCGCCGTTACTGCCTTTGATCCGGCGGAACTCGGTAGGGGTGACGATGTACCAGCGGTCTCGGGCCGTCTCGTCGTCAGGACGGCCGACGATGTAGCACTCGCCGCTGATGGTCAAGTCAATGCCCATCATGCGTAAGTGCTCGGCCTTGGACATCGGGCCACCGAGCAGGGTGTCACTCAGGGCCTGAATCTTTTTGTTTCTGGTTTCTCCCTGAATGCGCCCGAGCTGGTCCACATTAGCCACATAGATGCGCACCCGAGAGCAGCATTGGCCAACCCAGCTTGCTGCGGCCCGCAGTTCCGGCGTAATCCGATAGAGACGCCACAGCTCTCGCTGCCATGCTTCGTCGCGGAATCGCCAGGTCGCATAACTGGCGTCGTCGAAGCGGAACCTAAGGGCCGACGCAACCAATGACCTAGGGACAGCTGACGCTACTGATGCAGTGAGCGCCGCTGGTGTCTTGCCCCTTAGGAACGCCATTTACTCTTGCTCCTCCAGGCGGGACAGCAGAATGGTTGCGTAGGACATGCCCATCCATGCAGGCAGCATGAGCCACCACCAGTGCAGCGGCAACGTCAAGGAGCCCCACATAAAGGCTGCTGGAATAGCGATCCAGACACTGGCGCAAGCCCGGCAATGAAATAAGTAGCTAACTTCAGATTCGTCGCCGAACTTATCGACTACCCAGCGACGCAGAAAAAGCATGATGCGGTCAGCCGTCACCAGTCGCGTGACCCTGGCTACGGCTAGCGTCATAAGGATCAGCGAGGCCCATACCATGCAATTATCTTAGGGGCAAGATCCGGCTTTACATATCGTTGCCCGTGCGTCAATTAAATGCACCCCGTCATGGGGGTGTAGAGTTTCGGGGTATGAAGATTGACCCTTGGGTGGTCTCCGTAGGGGAGGCCTTAATGTTCGTCTGCCCTACGTGTCAGGCTGCAATAGGGAAGCCGTGTCGATACGTAGGCACCCTGCCCCGACGGGGGAACCTCACCCGGAACGTGCACAGCTACCGCCGGAACCTGGCCCGTCGAGCCCGACAGCACCCCGGCATACCGCCGGCCGAGTTTTACCAGCCTGAGTTCCCGGTGCCGTCCGCCGAGATCAGGTCGGCGGCTCAGGCCTTACGCGACTTCGATCTTGAGGAGCACCGCAAACTCCATGGCTGGCTGCGGCGCTACGGTCGCATACTTGTCGACGTGTAGAGTCTCCGGCCATGACTACGAGGAGTCTGGGCCTGAACCTACGTGGCGACGACCCGCGGCACGGAACCGTCAACGGGTACAGCAATCTCAAGTGCCGCTGCTTCGTGTGCAAGCAGGCCTGGACCGAGTACAACCGCGAGCAGCGGCTGGTCCGCTTCCTCCAGCTGACGCCCGACGACCCGCGGCACGGTAGCCGCAGCACGTACCTGAACTACGGATGTCGATGCGGTCTCTGTCGGACGGCAGCCAACACCTACAACCAGACGATCCGGAAAGCGAGGAGAGGTGCAGGAAAACCCTGAGATCAACGTTCTGCTGCAAGGCATCGTTGGCTCTACTGCCTACGGCCTCGCCGGACCCGACTCCGATGTGGACAGACTCGGCGTCTTCGCCACACCTCTCGACCAGATCCTGAGCCTTGACCCGCCGGCCGACAGTATCGTGACTACGAAGCCAGACGTCACGATGCACGAGGCACTCAAGATGTGTCGGCTGCTCCTCAAGGGCAACCCGTCGGTGACCGAGCTGCTCTGGCTGCCCGAGGAGCTGTACGAGGTGAAGACAGAGCTGGGCGAGCAGCTCATCGCCATCCGTTCTGCCTTCCTCTCGGCATCCCAGGTCCGGGCTCGCTACCTCGGCTATGCCCGTTCCCAGTTCCATCGGCTCACGAAGCACGGAGACGGGGACGAAACCTTGGACCCTCGTAAGCACGTAGCGAAGCACGCCCGGCACCTCCTCCGCCTACTTGATCAAGGTCTGGTGCTGTACCAGACCGGCGAAGTTCAGGTGAGACTGGCCAATCCCCAGCGGTACTTCGACTTCGGCGAGATGGTCGCCAGGCGTCCCTCCTCGGCTGAGGAGTGGCTACTGCGGGCCGAGGAGCAGTTCGACTCCGCCGTCTCCGCACTGCCGAGCGAGCCGAACAAGGAGCTGGTGGAGGACTGGCTCTGGTCGGTACGGCACTATGCACCGCCGATCAAGCTCTCAGTTCCCGGTATGTGGGAGAGCGACAGAACTGAATAGCCCCTGGTCCGCCCGGCGTTTTGCCCATAGGGCACAAGTTTTGTTTACCCCGATGTGGGGGTCGGGCGAATCTGTGCTTCGATGGGATTATGACCATGAACAAGACCCCTGGTCGGCACGCCGCATACGAGCCGCCGGCCGAGGACAACGTCACGGATCAATCCTGGAAAGACCGGTGGCTGCGTAACTGGACTCCGCGCGAGCGGGTCATGGCCGCAGTCATGGCTCTCCTGGCGCCAGTCGCCCTGCTCGCGGGCGGCGGGATCGCCTGGGCGGCACTGCCAACGCAGAACGCCACTCTGGCTCAGATCGGCTGCCCACCAGGGGTACCGCTGATCATCGAGCCGGACACCATGCTGGCTCACTGTGGAACGGACCCGAGTCCGACCGCAACGACCAGCCCGTCGTCCTCGCCGAGTGCAACGGCAACATCGCCGGCACCTAGCCCGAGCACGACGACACCGCCACCTAGTCCGACAACGACCTCACCCGCGCCTAGCCCGACGACGACGAGTCCGTCGCCCAGCACGTCGCCCAGTACTTCACCGAGCCCGAGTACGACATCTCCACCCGCCGGGCCGCTGACGAACTGCTTCGGCGACGTGAAGTCGGTGCTCAACCAGGCGCGGCTGGCCGCATGTGGCTATCCGAACGAGAGCAATACTGGCGTCCCTGATGGCGTCCAGCTTTTCCCGGCGGCCGGACTGACGATCAACCAAACCGGTATCTACGTCAACAGAAACGTCACCGGTTGCGTCGTGGTCAACACCCAAGCCGGCCAGGAAGTGACGATCCGGAACTTCCTGATCAACGCCACCGGCTGTGGACAGGGTGGCATCCAGCACTGGGGCGCGGGCAAGCTGACGGTCGAGGACACGACCGTCTACTGCACCCGGGCGAGCGGCCATGGGTTCTGGGTACAGAACACGACCGCAGTGCGGATCCACACGTACGGCTGCGAGAACGGGTTCGAATTGAACGCGAACTCGACGGTCCGCGATTCGATGATCGGTGGCTCGGAGGTTGGTAACAGCTCCGCTCACGGTGATGACATCCAGAGTCAGGGCGGCAACGACGTCTTCGTGTTGCACAACACCTTCGTCGGCCTCAACCCCATCACGTCGTCCATCATCAGCAACCCGGACAACAACCGGCGCTGGACGATCCGCGACAACTTTTTCGCCGCTGGGGCATACACCCTGTACTGCCCTGAGAACGTCGGCAACACCTGGATCGTGACCGGCAACCGGTTCTTCCCATACAGGAACGCTGCCGGCCAGCGACTCTATGCAGACCTGGGCGACCTGCGCGCACCCGCGTACGGGTACACCGACGGCTGCGGCGGGGTCGGCACCTGGACGGGCAACTACCGAGACGACACCCTTGCCTCGGTCTCCCGTTAGCCAGAAAACTCTTGACGCCACCCCGACGTCGGGGTAGTGTTCCGGAAGTCATGAAAAAACCCCGAACCCCATTGCTGGGCAACGGGTGTAGGGCCTAGGCTCAGAACCGCGGCCGAATCTACTCAGTCGGAAGGGAGGGCACATGTTCGAGATCAATAAGCAGATCGCCAGCCGACAGAAGTCGGTGGGCGCGGAGCCTGTGTCCTCCCTCTCGGCCTGGGCCTTCCCGCTGTTGCCGTGTGGGCACTGGTTTGATTACCGGGCCAACGTGCGAACCCAGGGGGCACGAGTGGACAACGACTAGCTAGCAGAAGCGCAAGCTAGAGCCGCTCCCCGGGACACTCGGATCAGGGCGGCTCTTGTGTTGTAGGACAACTTCATTGGGGTGTAGCACAACTGGTCGTGCGTCGGTCTCCAAAACCGAAGGTTGCAGGTTCGAGCCCTGTCACCCCTGCTTGGGTTCTGAGGAATCGGGACCTAGTTTCTTGAAAAGTCCACAGTGGAACAGCATGTGTTAAGACGCGGGGCCCCGACTCCTTCTTTCTTGGGGTCGGGCCTCCGCGCCTCGGGATGTAGCTCAGCTTGGTCAGAGTGTCTGGTTTGGGGCCAGAAAGCCGCAGGTTCGAATCCTGTCATCCCGACGCAGCAAGGGCTCATAGCTCAATTGGTTGAGCACCTCTCTGGCAGGGAGGAGGTTTCGGGTTCAAATCCCGATGGGTCCACGTCGAGGTGAGGAAACTCCGGGGCGAGTAACCCCGCCTCCCTCGGCTCCATGGGGATATAGCTCAGCCGGTAGAGCGCTGTGTTCGCAACGCAGAGGCCCGCGGTTCGAATCCGCGTATCTCCACCCCTTGCCCCCTTAGCTGAGATGGTTCAAGCGTTGGTCTGAAAAACCTGAGACGGCGGTTCGAGTCCGCCAGGGGGCACGCAGCAAAACCTGCACCGTTGGAGGAATGGGAACTCGTCTGCCCCTCAAGCAGAAGAATGCCGGTTCGACCCCGGCACGGTGTACGTCCTCATCCCGGGCATGCCGCAGTCGACAGCGGTAAGGGATGTTGTGGGACCCGACGAATGCTCTCCCTTATTGAGGAGGGGGTGTGTATGCGGCAGTCGCCCTCCGCCACAGCCGAGTAGCGCTCCAGGATCCGGGTCCCATGATGCGGGTGTAGCTCAATGGTCCGAGCATCTGGCTTCCAACCAGAGGATCAGGGTTCGATTCCCTGTACCCGTTCTCGTTCGTTGGCAGCTGGTCTAATTGGTAGGACGCCGGGCTTTGGTCTCGGATGGTAGAAGTTCGAGTCTTCTGCTGCCAGCTCGACCCTGGAGGGAAGCATGATCAATTGTTTTAGGTGCGATCAGGCCATGAAGCCAGCCTTTCCGAGTGAGTTGGACTTACCGCAGCCGGCTCATGGAGTCATGTTTACAGCTCATGGCAACTTCGGAAGTCGGGTCTTCGATCCGATATCCAGCTCCCCGTCGCTGCTCATTCTGATCTGCGACAACTGCCTGTTGGCGAACAAGGAGCAGGTCATGACCGCTCGTCTCAAGCAGGAGACGAGGCACGAATACGGGCCCTGGGATCCCCAGGCGGCCTACAACTAGCCGTTCTATCCCAATCGGTAGAGGAAGCGGACTCAAAAACCGTCAACGTCACAGTTCGAATCTGTGGAGCGGCACATACATGCCCTCAAAGCTCACGAGGTGGAGCGCCGCCATGGTAAGGCGGAGGCTGTCGGTTCGAATCCGACTGGGGGCTCGCGCGGTAGTTTAATGAGGTTAAAACCCCTGGCTGATAACCAGAGAGAAACGGGTTCGAGGCCCGTCGGCGCAACGCATGCGGATGTAGCTCAGTTGGTCAGAGTGCAACCTTGCCAAGGTTGAGGTCGCCGGTTCGACCCCGGTCATCCGCTCGTTATATGGAAGCTCGCTCGCCTCACAAATAGGATGTAGGAATGTTGGACACCGCGCAGCCCGAGTTAATCCGATCGTGGCACAAGCCACGACGGTGCGAATCTTCAGTTTGTGTGGAAGTGACCTTCCCGGAAGAGAAGGAGATCGTCGGCGTCCGAACGTCGTCGATGCAGCTTCCTATCGTTTTCGACTATCACGAGTGGCGCGAGTTCATCGCTGGCGTCAAGCGCGGAGAGTACGACATCTGATCGTCGAACCGCGCTGCACCCTGCACCTAGCAAAGGAAGGTGATCCCAGTGCAGGCGGTTCAGGTTCTCAATGCTGATCTCGGATACCTACACCGGGTCAGCCTTCGGCACGCGATCCGGATGCTCTGCCGCAACGTGGCAGAGGTCCATGAAGCGGAGCCTGACATATGGCTCGGGCCATTCCCGATGCCAAAGGTCGTCCGTCTGGTGCGCTACGTCGTCACCAGGTGGCGTTACAGCGAAGGTCCGGCCTGGTCGCGGGCGGGCGTCATCCGTCGGGACGTCGGGGTCTGTGGCTACTGTGGCCGACCCGGTAACACCGTCGACCACGTCCTGCCGACTTCCCGTGGCGGCAAGAACACGTGGGCCAATACGGTTTGCAGCTGCGATAGCTGCAATCAGAGCAAGGGCGACATGACGCCGAGCGAGGCACACATGAGCCTGCGGATCAAGCCCACATCGCCTAGCTGGGCATCGATGGCGCACTAGTTCCTGGAGGAGGAGCGCAGCCATGAAGTACGAGGAGGCGCTCCAACTCTGGGGTGCGAAGAAGTTGAGCGAGGTGTACCCACGTCTCGCAATCGACTCAGCTACGGTCCACGTCGGCATGCAGTTCGACAAGGGCTACGTCTGCTGCGGCGGGCGAGACCCGGACTGCTACTGCTCCCGCGCTGAGTCGCCATCGGCAAGCGTTCGGATTACGGCGTGGACACGGGACATGTCCCGTCAGGCGTCGGTCGACATTGACGCCGAGGACTTCGACTTCGCAACGGTACTCAGCGAAATCATCGCCGTCAGCGATGGGGCACTAACTGCATAGAGCCCAGGAGAGAGGCTCAAGATGAACTGCGATACATACTGCTCCCACGGCGGTGTGTGCGTGTTATCCCAGGGGCACGAAGGATTGCACGACTCGAACTACTGCACGTGGGCCGACGAGGAAAGCATCAGTCGAGATGAGGCCAATGAGAAGTTGGCCGACGTAAGTCCGCTTGGCCGAGCGCTGTCGCTTCTCTGGGAGGCCGCAGTTCCCAGAGAAGATTGATGGCGCCGAACCAGACTTCTGGGCCCCGCTTACTGTGAGGGGGGCGGGGCCCAGAACTCATTCCCGGATCGTCTAACGGTAGGACGCCTGGCTCTGAACCAGGCAATTGAGGTTCGAATCCTTGTCCGGGAGCGTAGTTAGGGGCGCGCAAGCGCTGGGCTCGGGAGTGCACCCCAATGGGCCCGGGAACTGAGTTCGCGACAAGGGGACCCCGTTTTCGTCTGAGTGGGCAAATTGGCAAAGCCGCCAGCTTGAGGGGCTGGAGATGCTGCGGGTTCGACTCCCGCCTTGGACACGCAGTTGCTACAGAACCTGCCTGTACTGGCGGTGGTTCCAGGTAAACCAATAATCTTCGTGACGGCCCTGGACTTTGCGTCCGCCCAACTGCACTATGCCGACTTAGCTCAGTTGGTCAGAGCGTCCGCCTTGTAAGCGGAGGGTCGGGAGTTCGATCCTCCCAGTCGGCTCGCTTGCCCTTGTAGCTCAGCTGGTAGAGCGTCGCACTCGTAATGCGAAGGTACCCGGTTCGAGTCCGGGCTTGGGCTCCGTACACAGTGGACATGGAGGTGATCACGATGACCGCTAACCGGCGCTAGTCCAGGCGAAAGACGCCTGGCGGCCGAGGACGAGGTCGTTACATGTCCAGAACCGACGTGCACGCACCGTACTGGGTCAAGCAACTCGATCCAGCATGGCGTGATCACTTCCAGGAGGTTCACCATCACCAAGATGGTGTCTGCACCCTCCAGGACTACTTCGAGTCGCTCCGTCGCAATGGGAGAAGCTGGGGAGACTGCTTCATCCAGCCCGTCTCTCGGGGACGCAACATCCATTGTGGATGCTGGATGTGCAGTGAAGGCTACAGCCGCTCGCTCCGGCGTCGCACTGAACGGCACCAGATAAAGCAAGCGCTCCGCTCAGGTCAGTGGGAAGATCCTACGCCTCAGGTGCGGGAGCGATACTGGATCAGCAATAGGCCGTCCACCTGGGTCGGCTATCAGCGACAGAAGGCGTTGACTGAGACCGAGGAATAGAAAACTAGGCCTACGTCAAAGGCGTAGGCATTCGGGCCCTTAGCTCATTTGGTAGAGCATCTCTTTTGCAAGGAGAAGGCGGCCGGTTCAAATCCGGCAGGGTCCACCCCGGAGGGCAGTAATGGAGGATAAGCCGCCGCGCAACTCGACGGGGTTGGCGCTCTAGCCTGGGGTCCGGACCTTGGGGCTGGCGCGAAAGCGGAGTTGTGGGTTCGAGTCCCACCCGGATACCAAGCCGACGCACGCTGATGGCTCAAGCGGCCTGACCTAGGATCAGGTGTTTGTGAGTTCGAATCTCACCGTCGGTACGTTATGACAGTGCCCGAGTGATGAAATGGCAGCCATGCTGGCCTTAAAAGCCGGTGCCGAGAGGCGTGCGGGTTCGAATCCCGTCTTGGGTACGATAGACAAGGGGTCGGACGGTTTCGTCGGGTAGCTAGAACCGCACGTCGGAAGTTGCCTGCACCCGGGTTCGATTCCCGGCGGCTCCACGCAAGAAGCAAGGTCTGTTAGCTTAGCCTGGTTTAAAGCGCCACCCTGTCACGGTGGAGATCACGGGTTCGAATCCCGTACAGATCGCGGACCTAGAGGATAGCGAGATCGTATGCTCGCGTATCGCTAGGACAAGGCGGACCCTTCGGTGGTCCGCCCCAAGGAGATGTGGCAGAGTCCGGTTTATCGCGCAGTCCTGCTAAGACTGTGACCCCTAAAAAGGTCCCCGAGTTCAAATCTCGGCATCTCCGCGCAGCTCGCTGGCCGTTCGATTCGGCCATAAACTTGGCGTTCTAGCGAGCCCTTGGGAACGTAACTCAGTCCGGTTAGAGTTCCGATCTGATACGTCGGCGGTCAGAGGTTCAAATCCTCTCGTTCCCACGCAGCAAGAGTTCGTATGTCCCAGTAGCTCAATTGGACAGAGCGCTAGCCTACGAAGCTAGAGGTTGCAGGTTCGAGTCCTGCTTGGGATACGTAGCGGGATATAGCTCAGCTTGGTTAGAGCGCCGGTCTGGGGGACCGGAGGCCGTCGGTTCAAATCCGGCTCTCCCGACGCATGGTAGGCATCCGGCTGGATGAGGGGCCGCGTTCGAAGTGCGGTAGCGGGTCAAACCGTTGTGGGTTCGAGTCCTACGCCTACCGCGTACCTGGAAGATGACCGGTTGGTCGAGGGAGCACGGTTGGAAGTCGTGTACGTCGCGTGAGCGGCGCCGGAGTTCGAATCTCCGATCTTCCGCGTGATCAAGAGATGGTTCAATCGATGCTGGCCACAGTATCGGCTATGCGTTCGTCCCTGGTGCCTGCGCGGGCAGGCTTACGACCACCGCTGCTACAGGCACCAGGAATTGCCCTAGTCGGTTAACCGTCCGGCCTCCTCGTCGACTACGGCGTCGGCGACCGCGGCGATGGCGGCGGGCGTTAGGTCCACTGGCCCCGCACTGGAACCTCCGTCAGAGTCGCTGGCGAAGTAGCCAAAGAAGGTCGGGTCGACATCGAATACCGTTACCCATGGCTCGTTCGGTAGAGAGATCGAGCCGACAACTGTGGAGTAGATCGGCTTGAAGACATCGCCGCCTGGAGCGTGGCTGGCGTTGGTCTGTCGCCCCGACCACCACCAACCCTGACCGGCCATGGCGGCGGCGTCTCCGACGACAGCAATCTGCCCGCCCAGCGGGACTCGGTAATACACGCCGTTCATGCGGCAGAAGATGGTTGGCTGCACGTCGTCCTCCTCGATCGGGGGTAAGGGTGGAACCGGCGGTGTTGGCGTAATGGCAACATATCGATAGGCCTTGTAGCCAGGAGTAATGCGCTTGATCTCTCGTCGGACGGGGCCATTTACCCCGCCAGCCTGCTCCCAGATGTGGAGACCATTTGTAGTCCAGCCGTCGAAGAGCTGGATATGACCATCGTCGCCCGCGGTGCCTGGGCCGCAGAGACCGATAGCATCGCCCGGCTGTAGGTCGCTGACAGGAATTTCCTTCATAAAGCCCCGGGTAACAAGCGTGACCGTGTTTTCCCCGGGCGGTGGCGTCTTCCAGCACATGGAGACATAGCCGGAGCAGTCCTGGCGATATCCGTCCGGCTGGTGAACGAGAGCCTGGCTATATGGCACAGACCTCGGAGGCCAAATAGTGGCGGCCCTGACTAAGACTTCAGAACGAGCGACCATTCAAGACCTCCTTGGCGGGCGCTAATGGTCAGACGGTACCGCATTAGCTGACAGTTTCGAGGCACTTGATAGACATGGAGACGCCAGCCGATAGGCCGCCGGCCGCGAGTTTGAAGCTCGTTAGGGGTTAACGCCCGTGAGAGTTCGAGTCTCTCCGTCTCCGCCCAGAGGGCTCTTGACCGAACCTGAAGGTCCGGGGTACTCTGTACCCGGACATCCCCCTACAGGATCGGAACAGTCATGAACACGAAGATCAAGGAATGGCTCGCGACCGCCGGATGGGTCATCGCCATCCTGCTCATCGTCCTGGTCGGCACGCTCGCATCCCGCAACCTCCAGGTCACGCCTTCCGGCTTCAAGGCCATCGCACAACAGACGTTCAAGGAAGTCCAGGTTCGCTTCGTCGTCAAGGTCGAGGAGCCGACTACCTGGATGGAGGTTCGGCTGTACGAGCTGGGCGAAAGCCCAAGCTCACTGGAGGAGACCCGGTCGACGCCGTTCATGACGGCGCGGGACTGGTCGTACACCGTGACCATGCGCAACGACATGTATACGGTCATCTGGCCGCTTCTCTACACCGGCATCGCTGGGCAGTCGGCCGGCGGCCGAGGGGTGTGCTGGGTCGAGGTTGACGGAGTCGAGGTCCCGGGCAGTCGGACCCAGATACCGTCCGGCAGCATCGTCCTGGCAAAGTGCGAGTACCGGGTCGACTGACAGGAAGTCGCTCGCCATTGGCGAGCGCAATGGGCCGTTAGCTGAGTGGTTTAGCTCCGGGCTCTTAACTCGGAGAGGAAGGTTCGATTCCTTCACGGCCTACGCAACAAACTCCCTGGAGGAGGAAACATGTGGTGTCTAGGGCTGCTCTGCCTGGTCCTAGTGCTCATCGTCGTCGGAGCGTTCAGCAGACCTGACGACAGAGGGCCCCTGTAGCTCAACGGATAGAGCCGCGGGCTTCTACCCCGCGAGTGTGCGGGTTCGAGTCCTGCCAGGGGCGCGTGCCGTGAGCATGGATGGTTATGCTCCGAACTTTTAATTCGGAGAGCAGGGTTCGAGTCCCTGGCGGCGCACGACACAGGCCGCTATGCTTGCACGGCAACACATCGACGCGGAGTAGAGCAGCTCGGCAGCTCGCTAGGCTCATAACCTAGAGGTCATCGGTTCGAATCCGATCTCCGCTACCATGCTGGTCCCGGCACGAGGAGTGTCGGGCGTAAGCGCGGCATACACTCCGCGGCCCGCAGCAGTGCCCGTATAGCTCAGTGGCGGAGCATCTCTATGACACGGAGAAGGCCCCTGGTTCAAGTCCAGGTGCGGGTACGTCAGTCGATGGGGTCGTAGACTAATTTGGATAGGTCTCCGCTCTTTCAAAGCGGAAGGTGCCGGATCGTGCCCGGTCGACCCTACGCACAACTTCATTCCCCGGTAGCTCAGCTGGTAGATGCATCCGCCTGTTAAGCGGAAGGTCCCTAGTTCGAATCTAGGTCGGGGAGCGCGGGCGTCAATGCACCGAACCATCCGGTAGATGGATCCGATCCTTATAAGTTCGGAGGGGCGGGTTCGACTCCCCCTCGGTGTACATAATCAAGCAGATGTGGCCAAGCGGCTAAGGCCCCTCTTTCACACAGAGGAAATCAAAGGTTCGAGTCCTTTCATCTGCACGTCGAGCCAAGGAGGCTCCACGATGGACACTGGCTGGAACACTGTCAGCACCGAGACTCTGGAGTTGTTGCGTAACAACTTGATCCAGGGCCTGAAGAAGGTGGCCGCGCACATCGCGGCCGGGACGTTCGAGGAGATCCCGCCTGGGAAGTCCTCGCCTCCGTCCCAGTCGGGCCAGCTAACCCTGGCCTTGCTCAACGAAATAGAAGCCGAACTGGCCGACCGGATTGCACATGTGAACACGGGTGACCAGGTAATGTGAACCCATGCCGATGGCGACCAAGGAAGAGCAACGCAACTATCAGCGCGAGTGGCGCAGTCAAAGACGCTTGGAGTGGATCCAAGCACACGGACCCTGTGTCCACTGTGGGGCATCGGAAGAGTTAGAAGTCGATCATATCGACCATAAGGAAAAGTTGCTAAATCCTTCTTACTTATGGTCTTTATCTAGAACAAATCCAAAAAGAATCGCGGAACTGGCTAAATGCCAGGTGCTATGCAAGAGATGTCATGACGCCAAGACCCTTGAACAGCTAAAGACCTACAGGGGATATTGCCGACAGGGGCATCAGTTGGTTCAAGAGAACGTCTACCTCCATCCTGGATCTAGACGTAGGGAATGTCTTATCTGTAAAAAGACTCGCCGCAGGGCGAATGTCCATGGTGGCCGTAGCTCAATTGGTTAGAGTGCTGGGCTGTGAACCCGGAGGTTGCGTGTTCGAACCACGTCGGTCACCCTCCACATTGCACCTCCCTACAACAGCACATGAAATGGACCCCGATGTTCTTCAATCGCCGTCTAGCCGTCTTCATGGCGGCAACCTGCATGGCCGTCTCGGTGGCCGGCTGTGAGCCGATTCAGCAGGGCGCGTCCAAGCCGGGCACACCCGAGGTCGTCTTCGAGATAAGGTCCAGCCCGCCGGGGCTGCTCGCGAGCATCCACATCGACGCCACGTACCCGGACGGGAGCCCCGTCCTCAACGCCGATACCGGCATGCCGTACCCGATGGACGTAGGCCGACGGACGCCGTACAAGCACACGTTCGCCTATGAGCCCGGCGCCTACGCGGTACTCAAGGTCGTGGCCATCGTCGTCGGCGAGCCGGGCGATGTCGTCTCCTGTTCGATCACGGACGACGGATTCACGATCGAACGACCGCAACCGAAGCCGGTCGCCGAGATCCCCCCCGGAGTGATGGGGGCAGAGGTGGTCTGCATCTACACCACCAAGTAGGCGTCCCTAGTCGGGGTCACATCCGACGCACCGCGGGACCGTCGGGGCGAAGCTCACCTGGCACCTTGTGGTGACGAGCTGAGCCCCGACGTACGGGAGAGTTGGGCAATTGGTTTGGCCCAGCGGACTGTAAATCCGCCCCAGAAATGGCATGCAGGTTCGAGTCCTGTCTCTCCCACGTCATGTCAGGTAGCTCAACTGGAAGAGCACGCGACGGCGAAGATGGTCGGTTCGAGTCCGATCCTGACATGACCTCATACATATCCCTGTAGCTCAATTGGACAGAGCATCGGCCTCCGAAGCCGAAGGTTAGCGGTTCGAATCCGCTTAGGGATACCACTATCCACAAAGGAGGGAACCATGGGAACGTGGTTCACGGCCGATACACACTTCGGCCATGCTCGCATCATCGAGCTGTGTAACCGGCCGTTCAAAACGGTCGAGGAGATGAACGAGAAGCTCGTCGAGAACTGGAACGAACGAGTCAGCCCCAATGACGAGGTCTTCATATTGGGGGACCTGGCACTGGGAAAGCTCGACGAGAGCTTGACCTGGGTCGGGCTGCTCAACGGCACCAAGCACCTGGTGCCGGGCAATCATGACCGCGTCTGGGAGGGGCACCCGAAGAAGGGCAAGCCCGTCCGGCCGGAGGACATCGTCAGGTACGAGGCGGCTGGGCTCAACATCATGCCCGGCACCATGAACTTCATCCCCGAGGGAGAATCTTTCCGGGATCCATGGATCTTGTGTCATTTCCCGGACGTGGGCGATAGCCACGATGCGGACCGGTACGACAGCTGGCGGCCGAAGCCCAAGGTGGGTCAGGCCCTGATCCACGGTCACGTGCACGAAAAGTGGCTCACGAACGGCCCCAGAATCAACGTGGGCGTTGATGTATGGGACTACCGCCCCGTACATCAGGACGAGGTCGCCGTCCTCGCTACCGTGGCCCTGAGGGGCTAGTTAGCCTGTCACGGTTAGAAGTGACTCGCTGTAGATGGTGGCGGCCGATCCTTGGATGTTGACACCGACCCAATACTGTCCGGCCGGAACCTGGGTCGATACCTGAGCATGTAGCTCGGTCGGAGTTTGCGAGCCGGTAATCGTCAATCGGTACGTGTCGTTTGATGGCCCCAGAAGATAGACCTTGTTCGGGGAGTTGAATCCGTCGCCGCTGATCGTGAGCGAGGTTCCGCGGGTTGCCGTGGTGGGACTGAAACTGGTTACGTGGATGGCAGTATCGACCGCATCCACGGTGCAACTGCACACAGTCCACGCATAGCCAGGAGCATGCAGGGCTGGTATCCAGGTTCCCACAGAGAGCGGAGGCGTGGAGACTGCCACTTCTCCCGGGTTGTGTGGAGTGAAGGCCACTGCCTCAAGGATGGCGCCCGTAGCCTGGTCGGTGAATTGAATGCCATCAACCGCATTGATCTCGAAGCTACCCGACAGAATCAGAACCTCCACGGAATGAGCGGAGATGGACGTCGGGCTCACTCCCGTCAACGCAGGAGCGGTGCCGGGATCTGGGTTCGGGGTCGTGGGGTCGTAGCACGAGATGATTGGCACCACGTAGACCTCAGACGTAAGCCCGGTGGTTTGATCCGTGAGGACGACGAGGAATGTGTGTCCGTCGGAGCCGTAGTTGTGTTCGTAATCGTCTCCATCCACAACCCCAGTAGTCGTGGTCCCGTCGCCCCAATCAATGGTTGCCGTATTGGGCGTAGATACGTGCACGCCGAGCGTCTGCCCGTCGTCGGCATGAAGGTGCAGGATGGAGGGGCCGCCATCTAGAGTGAGAGACGCGACGTCTCCTGGGCCAGCGCTAGTGGCCTGCGTCCGGCCAACGTGATAGGCACTCAGGATGTTGGGCCCTTCGTCAATAAGCCGAAGCGCACCTTTAGTGGCCATGATGCTGCCCGGGATGACGATGGACATATTGCGACCATTGCTGTTGGTTTCAATGAGATGCGCGTCCTCTCTGGCCCAGGCCAGGACTCGGCCGGCAATGTGTCTCACGAACTGTGGGTACTCGGCGATGATCCTGAAATATCCACAGCCCATGACGCACCTCTGTCCCGTATTGCACACTTCCCCCTGTAGCATCCCACCGTCGGTGACCAATAGCTAACCCTTGCGGAAGTCGACAATCTGATTAGCAAGCCGATGTGCCTGAGTGGTCCAAAGGGGGCGCCTGCAAAGCGCCTATTCGCCGGTTCGAATCCGGCCTTCGGCTCAAGAAGTGCTGTTCTGCTGTGGGCCTTGGCGAGGGATCAGGGATCAACGGTTACTCATAATGACCGTCGGCCGGGATCAATACCCGGACTCGCTACGTGAGCAATTCATCTGACGACCTTCCGGGGTCGATGCGAGAGGCTTATCAACGTCTCAGCAGCGAGAACTCGATCAAAGATCCTCGCGTAGCTGTCGCTTACGGCGGTGGCATGTGTCCTGAACAGCACTACGGACACCTGTTGGACGGCCGACCGTTCTATCTCCGGCTGCGCAGCTCATGGGCGGAGCTTCAGGTCGGGCCGCCGGGCTCCAAGGAGGAGGATCTACCTCTCACCAATCCGCTATGGGTCCGAGACGATTTCGAGGCCGCCCTGGCGGCCGGCGAGGAGTATCCACACTCGTTCTGGCTACAGCCAAGACCAAGCATCCAGGTGTACCCGATCGAGGAGATCGGGGGCTCGTTCCGCACCGACGAGGATCTCCAGGAGACATTCACCAAGCTCCTGGACATGGCGCTCGACGAGCTGGGGCAACAGATCGCCGTCGAGTACGCCACGGTCGACCGGACCGCACATCAGACCGCGGTGGCCGCCGCATTCGATCGGATCATGGCCGACCCGAAGCAGGTTGAACTGCTCCGACGGTTGGGCGAGAACCCAGACGCTTGACCCTGACATGGGGGTGCAGCTAGCATCACAGGATGGGATCTCGCGGATACGACCCAGATCTGATGCTGCTCAAAGGATCGTTGGCCTTCTGGACAGTCGTCGTCACCACTGCCGCTCGCGCGAAGGCGAACGCGACATCCCCGTCAGGCGTCTTCGACCCTGACCAGTACGCAACGGACTACGAGACTGCCGCTGACCACCTGGAGGCGGTACATCCATGAGTCCGCTCTGGTCATTCTTCCTTGCCACGATCGGTATTACGGGGCTGTTTATTGCAGCCAATCGACCTCGGGTCGGGTGGTGGTTCAACATAGCCGCACAGGTCGCCTGGCTGGTCTATGCGATCGGCACACGCCAGTGGGGATTTCTTCTCACAGCTGTCGCCTACGCGCTCGTCTACATCCGCCTGCTGCGGCGGGCATACGCCGAAGCCGAGTACCGAGCGCGGGAGGACGACGAAGAGGCCCGCGATGCCTGATGCCGACGGTCTACATCTCCTTGTTGAAATGCACCCGATCATCGCGGTAGTACGTAGCGCCAAGGAGGACGACGAAGCCTTCGCTCGCCTGGCTGCCGCGAGCCTAAAGCGACAGGACTACGACTATGACCCCGCCGAATGGGTCGTAGCTCCACCAGAGTGGGGTTGGTTTCGAATCAACCCCTGTAATTGCGGCGAGCATGCCTGGCATATCGCCACAGTCGATGGACCGGGACGGGGGCGGTGGCGCGGCTCGTATGTGCGCGTAATGCAGCGCTCCACCGCTGTCTCCGAACCTACAGGAGGTCCATGATGTCCAGTATCGACAGCAAGTCCCGACTGCGGGAAAAGCTAGCCGCGGCGGGACTAGGAGGCAACGACCAGCCAGGCTATGGCGTCGCGACTGACGACGAGATCGCTGAACGGGTGCTTACGATCGTCGCCGACTGGCTACGCGATGAAGCTGTCGAGTTGTTCGCAGCGGCCGAGCGTCTAAATTCGCGCGCTCCGGGCGTTGCCACCGCCTTCAGGCATAAGGCGTTTGCTCTTGAGCAGCGCGCCGTCGCCATTGAGTCACAAGAGGATCGCGATGACTACTGACTGCGTCTTCTGCCGCATCATCAGCGGTGACGAACCGGCCACGATGGTCTATCAAGACGGCGAAGCCGTCGGCATCGTGCCACTCACCGGCCAGGGATCTGTGTCGCATGTGCACGGCCAAGGAGACGCCGTGACCCTGCATGAGGACATCAAGGCCGCCGTCGAGAGGCGGCTGGCGGCGGCGCGGGCAGCCACGCCGGGGCCGTGGGCAGCACGAACTGGCTATCCACAATGCGTCGTTTCGCCACTCTGGCGAGAAGGTGAACCGGAAGATAGTCCGTACGTCTGGCTCATATCAACCACGCTCACCGATAAGCCGGATGTCGACGCCGAGTTCATCGCGGCCAATGGCCCCGACCGGATCATCCGAGACTGCCAGCGGGACCTGAAGACGCTCGCGAGGCACGTGCCGACAGGGCTGGAGTCGTACGCATCGGGGCGCCCCGACGACTGTATGTCGTGCTCTGAGCGGATGCCTTGTGACGAGATTTGTGATCTTGCTGATGATTACGACATCTAAATAAGCGTCCCTGGACAGCAGAAGCTTGCCGAGTCCAGTTCCAAGACGTACTACGAGGCGCTGTTTCATGAAATCCGAGAGGGGACGCGCGTAGATCCGGACCTGTGGCTCAATCCAGATTCTGGCGAAGTCGAGCCCCGCGCTGGATGGTGTGCACCAAGCCCATGAACTGGCATGAGGAGTTGCGAGCCGCCATACAGGCTCGTACGACGACGGCGAAGAAGGTCCGGCCCAGGCGCTGGCGCCAGTACAACGGCAATGGCGGTCTCCAGGGAGTCCACGATATCTTTGCCGTCCATCACAGGGACATGCGCAGCTTCGATCCAGGAGAAGAGGGGCTGGCTTTCATGGTCGGAAACGACCCAGCCCGCATCCTCCGTGACTGCATCGAAGATCTCGACGTATTCACCAGACACGAACGAGACGAGAAGGTACCTGGGAACTGCTTCTGGTGTAGCGAGGACGGCTTCACGCCCATCAACGTCCCGTGGCCATGTCCCGAGATCAGGTCGCTGGCGCGGCGCTACGCAATCACAATCGAGTCTCCGTCTCTTGACTGACCCCCTCATGGGGGTATAGATTCATCGACATGAGAGCCCTTACACTCGCGCTGCTTGCGCTGTTCACTTTGGCCGCGTGCGGCCCCATGGACGGCTCCTCGAACGGAGCCCCGTTCCCGCCGGCCTCAGACGGAGCCGGTGCCCCGATCGAGCGCACAGTCGGCATTCGTGTCACCGTCTACGGCGCCTCAACGGCCGCGAACGCACCAGGACCCGAGGTCCCGAAGCTGGTACGGCTGACGCTCACCGGCATGGGTGTCAACGGCCGGGATGCGATCGTCCTCGACGAGCGCACGGGCGCCGAGGCCACCAAGCTGGAGGAGTACGTCCAGACACCGCATATCCACTGGGTGACCCTCGGTCCCGGCATGGTCAGCATCAACGCATCCATCGAGCACATCGGCCCCGCTGGCGAGGTCAACGTCGGCGAGCAACTCGCCTGCTGGATCGTTGACGAGCACGAAGTCGAGATCCGCGGCACGAGAGACATGAAGCCGGTGACCTCGGGCAGCAACGGTCTCTACGGCGCCGTCGTCCGCTGCGGCTTTTCCTACTAGCTCCCCTTGCACTACCCCCACATCGGGGTGTAACGTTCCTCGGGTCAGTGGCCCCAGTGCCGCGCCCACGTGAAGTCCATAACTCCCTACCGAAAGCGGGACCCAGTGGCCAACCTCAAGCTCAATCAGATCATCGCCTTGCAGAAGGGCGCCAAGGCGGCCGGCGAGGGCGCACTCACCAAGGCGTACCACGACCTCCAGAAGTCGACTCTTCTGACCGGCCTCACCAAGACCTATAAGTCCCGCGACGACGAGGGCGAGAGCCTTCCGTCCGAAGGGGTCAAGCTCCAGCTCCGGACCAGCGAGGTGCTCAGCGACCTGAAGGCTCCGCTGAAGCGGCTGCTGGATCTGACCGCCACCCTCGACGCCGGCAACCAGCAGGCCAGGGCCGACGTGGTCGTGGACGACGTGGTCGTGCTGCCCGGAGTCCCGGTGACCACCCTGCTGACACTGGAGAAGAAGCTGGTCGACCTGACCACCTTCGTGTCCAAGCTGCCGGTGCTCGACGCAAGCGAGAACTGGCACGCCGATTCGACCAGCGGCGCCTACAAGACCGAGCCCGACGTCAAGACGCGCAGTAAGAAGGTTCCGCGCAACCACCTCAAGGCCGCCGCCACGGACAAGCACCCGGCCCAGGTCGAGATGTACTACGAGGACGTCGTCGTCGGCGACTGGACCACGACCAAGTTCTCCGGCGCCATCCCCGAGGAGATGCGTCGGGACCTGCTCGCCAAGGTCACGAAGCTGGCTGCCGCGATCAAGGTCGCTCGCGAGGCGGCGAACATGACCGAGGTCGCGGACGTGAAGATCGGTGACTCCATCTTCACCTACCTCGGCTGGTAGGACTGCTACGCTGCAAACGGCCGGGGTTCCCGCGGGTCCCCGGCCCCCAAAACTCCCACCTCTAGGGTGGGTTGGCACAAGCTCAAGCTGAATGTAGTGGCGTTCGAGGTGGCCCAATGAGGGTGGTGCACCCGTAATACCTCGACTAAAAGCACCAGAAACTGAAGTTCTTGCCACAAACTCAAGCATTGCCGCAATTCGCTACATCGAACGAACGTGATCAAACCAACCGAAGGCTCCGGTTCAAATCCGGACGGCGCCGCCAAACCATGGCGCCGTAGCTTAGTGGCAGAGCGTCGGTTCCGCAGACCTTAGACACGTTCTTAAATGTTGGTAGCGATCCAAATTGGCGGTACCCCGAATCACATGTAGCGCAATGGATAGCGCGACAGCCACAACAGCTGTAGTTGCCGGTTCGAGTCCGGCCATGTATTACACATTCGGTTGGGGGGCGTCTCCGGCTATGAGGCGCCCCCCTCTCTAGCTTTATCCCCATGTGGGGGTGTAGAGTGGTCGCATGACCTCACAAAACCCCTACGGATCGTCGCTCCTGGCCTCGTTCAACGAGCTGGCGGACGCAAACGCCACTGGCGATCGCGAGCACATCAAGGCCGCAGAACTGAAATGCGCTGTCAGACTCAGACGTCCGGGGTGACTTCCTCCGGAGCGCCAGCCACGATCTCGACGCGCTGAGCGTCGCCAGCGACGACGCTGATGAGCAGGTCGCCGGTCACCGTGGTAGCGCCGTCAACGGCCTCCACGTGAACGGTGGCGTTGCCTAACGTGCCGGTGGCAGCGGCCACGGCCGTACCGTCACCGTTGTCGGTGAGGTTGATGATGGTCGGGTCATCCACCGTGTAGGTGACGACTGCGCCGGCCGGCGGCGCGGGTACGGGGTTGCCTACCTCGTCGGTGTACTGAACCGAGAGCGCAACCTTCTTGTCTGCCTGGAGATCCATGGCGACATCGAACCTTCCTGTTGTGTTCTGGTAATACGGGGGTGGGGCAATTACTCGATCCTCAGGAACTGTTTCCCGAGGAACACCAATACGCCAGGCCAGTTTGTAAGTCTGGACCTGGCAACATTTCGGGTCCAGGGTCAGGCGCAATACGGTGCCGCCGAGGTCTATCTCCACGGCACCAGCTTAAGGCAGTCAATCGTTGATCGCGAGATAACGGAAAATGACTATATGGCAAGAATGGCAGGCAACGTGCACCCCGATTGGTGTCCTTATTGCCACACGCCACCCGGGCCCGACTGTCCAAATGTAGGAAAAGATGGCCGGACTATTCGGCGCCGACTAAAGAAAGACCTGCAAAAAGAAATCCTAGAAGCCACCACTGTTGTAACTGCCCGCGTCCTGCCATAGCGATTGCAGCGTGGATGAGAGAGCGTCGCGCGGACTCGCGATCCGAGCTTCTTTCTTCTCGCCATCCATGAGGTAGCGGCAGGCGTGGACAAGGGCATCCAGGCGGTCTGGTGACTCGTTGGTTCCCCAGCCGGTGAAGGTCGACATCTGGTCTTCGAGCTTGGGCATGTGGCCCACCATGTGCAGTCGCCCTTGCTCGCAGCGCATGGCCACGGGCTCGGCGCGCGTCTTCTTGCCGATCTTCGTGTCGATGCGGACCAGGGGCGGCTTACTGCCGGCGGGGAACAGGCCCTGGCCGACCAGCTCGAAGTAGGCGTCGTGGAATACCTGCTGCATCCAGCGCTTGCCGAGGTTCTCCTCGCACACGAGCTTGTCGGCGCCGAACTCGGCCACGATGCGCCAGGCGGCCAGCGCCGCGGCCCTACCTACCGCCATGGCGGACTTGTCGGCCTGGACGTAGAGGTGCTTCTGACGGTCGCGAGAGACCACCACAATGCCCATCTCGTCGTCTTCGCCAGTGAGGCTCGGGTCCACGCCTACAACGGTGGCGATGATGTCGTCCGGGATGTCATCGACGCGGCCGTTCTCGATGTCGAGGCGGGCGAACAGGGCTCCGTCGAATGCCTCGATGACTTCGCCGTACAGCTCCTGGCGGCCGACCGCAGTGCCCTCGTAGCGACGCTTCAGCTCCTGGATCACCAGCGCCGATAAGTTCGCCTGGTTGTCGAATGTCGAGCCGCGCATGAGATGGACCGTGCCGTCGTCGCGCTTGAGCCATTCCTGGATCAGGTCGATCGGCTTCGGGGTGGTGGTGACGAATGCCCGGGGGTGGTCTCCGACGAGGTCTGCCCGCAGAGACGGCATGATGCCCTCGTACCAGGAGCGTCGAGGGGTTCGCCACTTTACACAGTTATGGACTAAGAGGCCGCCAGCGAAGAACTCTGGCTGGCCGTCGATTGTCAGGTCATAGACCTTCGCGGGAGCGGAGACCTTCTCGACGGCGAGCACGCGCGTCTGACTGAGCTTTGCGCTGGGCGGCGGATCGGCACGACTGCCCGCACCACTTGGCGCGCATGCCGGTGCTGAGGTAAACCACTCCGCACTCCGCGCAGACAACTTCCCTAGGCTCGCGCCGCTGCCAATAGGCAGTAAGGCCAGCGCTGGTTCGTTCAGATCTCCCCTCAGTCCAGGCGGGATCATCTCGTTGCGCGCAAGTGAGTCGTTGGTGTGCTGCAACAGTAAGGAGTTCGAGGTTCTCCAGGCGATCGTCCCACCGGCAGCGATTGATGTGATTGACCTCGTGGCCGTCCGGGATCGGGCCGTGGACTTTGATCCAGAGAGACCGGTGAAGGAGGGAGCCGGCTCGATTGAGGTGATAGCCCATGCGCTTGTTGAAGTACCAGCGTTCGCCGTCCCAGTCATAGAAGGCGGGCTCGGCGCTGGCGACAGGGGGTTCGTATCCATTTGGCGAAGACATGTAACCATGCTATCGCCAGGGACTACGTCCTTGGCGTTTTTCCAGCCGCGGTGAGTCCAGACCAAATGGGTCGGCGTCACGACCACGGCACCAGAATCGGTCACGATGCGGATGACAGACGTGCTTTCGGATACGACCCATGCGTCCGTTACGCGCCGGAAGCCTGCGCGAGTTAGGGCCAGATCGCCGATTCTGACCTGCTCGATGGGGATGGCGCCGCGGGCGGTCGTAACTAGCTCGCCCTCGGCTACGCACTCATCAAGCCAGGCGCCCGATGCGTTGTAGCCACGGCCTACGTCAGGGTCATCGGCGCCCTCGGTGTAGATCTTCGCGCCGGATGGGAACAGCACCATCGGACGTGGCGACATCTTGTAGCGGTGCCGGATCTTGCGCCGGTTAAGGACCTGGAGAATGCCCGCCGGCCCCTCCATGCAAATGGTGCGGGCGTCAGAGAGCGTCTCGGCAATGACGAGCCATTCGGTCGAGGCACCGCGGTTGTCGTAGGGGTGCTTCAGGACCTGATTCACGACCCACTCGGATCCGGCTCGACTGTTGTGGGTCGGAATCATCGACTCACCGATCAGATACATGGAATTCGGCGAGTCGACCGTGATGCAGCGCATCGGGGTCGGATCGATGGGTTCGACGGCCGTGATCATCCGATGGTGATTGCGCAGGCTTTGGCTGTTTGTCGGTGCGTACTTAGCTGCTTTGCGCGGGCTGCTGAATGGATTGAAGGTAGGGCGCCAGGTCACCCTGAAGCTTGGTCCATGATCAACGCCGTTGAGTATGGCTCGACCTTCGTGCAGCACTGCTTTTTGACTAAGAGAGCGGGCCAAGAAGGCGACAGCTTCGGCCAGCTCTCGACGCACCGAAGAGAACTCCACCTTGGATGCCTCGCCGTAGCCATCCGAGTCCATGAGTCCAGCCAACAGCTCCATGCGCTGTCGAGGAGATGCCCAGAGGTACTGCTCCGGGACATGTTTCATGCCAAGTACGCCCAGCTTCCGAAGCAAAGTCACCAGTCCGTAGGGACTGCCGCGGAAAGACCCTCCGGACTCCTGAGTCAATCGAGCATCAAACTGTCCGGCGACAATGCGCCGCTGAACATGGTCCGCGTCCTGGGCATTCCCGACTAGCTCGCCGCTGTTGGTGCTGCCGTTGCCCAGCCAGTAGCCCAGGAGCCAGGGATCTATAGGGAGATCGGCGTCAGGCAGTTGGAGGGGACCTGCGACCGGGATGCAGTGATTGAGATCGCCGCGGGAGCCATAGGTCATCGTGTTGACGATGTCCTGGGTCGTTCGTATCCGGGGACCGGCGCCACTCTCGTCGCGACGTAGCGTCGCCCCTCGTTGGCGCAGGGGGCGCCAGTTGGCCCAGTCAGTCGGGAACCGAGTCACGTCACCTTCGTGGCTGGAGCGTAGGAAGGACTTCCTGTCGCGGTGCTCCCAAGTCACCCATTGATGCTCGGAGCAGGCGTCAATGGTGGAGCCGTCAGAGAACGTGATCCGGTAGGCGGTCGCTGGAGTCTGATTAAAGACGGCAGTGACCGTACATGGCGCCCCGGTCTCATCGAAGACTTGATCCCCAATCTCAAGGTCGCCCATCTTCCTGAACCCACTGGGCGTTGGGATCGGGGTAGAGAGAGCCACTGCCTTGCCCCACCCGCGCCCGGCGAGTGCCAGACAGACGAACCAGTTGCCAGGCGGAGGAACCTGCTCGGGACGAGCTACCCACCACCATTCCCCCCGGGCCATTTCCTCGACGAGATATGGCGGTTGTTGAGTGAGCCAGTCGAGGCGTTCCCTTTCGGGTAATGCCGCAACTCGATCCTGTAATGACAGCCCCATATCCCCCAAGTTAAACCCCAAACCCAACCCTTGTCGATCTTCAACCCAACAAACCTCGCGCCCACTTTCCCCTACCCCCTTCCTCCCGGAAGTTGATCTCCCAGGACTTGATCTTTCAGGAATAGCGTTTCGGTGCTACCTCTATAGAAATCGGATAGTAGTGGTAGTAGTAATATCTCCCCCTCCTCCCTCATATTATTACTATTACTACTACTATCTTTTTTCCTACAAATACTCTCCACTACCTTCTTTTTTATCCTTTTCAGAAGAGAAAAAGAGTAAAAGAGCAGGTCAAAGGTAAGATGATCTTAGATGAATAAGTTATACCATACTTAGAATCGAAGAACCTTGATTTCCTGCTGTTCCTAGGCCCCGATATCGGGGTTGCCAGGATCAACCACCCAACCGTCCAGGCAGAAGTTGATCTCCCAGGAATAGCGAAACGGGAACAGCCTTTTCCTACTACTGCTACTATCAACCATGTCCAAGTCCAAGAGGCTCAACTTATGGTGGGACGACCTGCTCGACGGGCGCCCGCACCTGATCGACCTGCGCGGTCAGGACGTCCAGGCGTGTGGCTACCGGAACCCGAACGCCTTCCGCACCACCGCCCACCGGGAGGCGGCCAACAGGTTCACGCGGGTCGCCACGTACGCGCTCACGCCCTGGGAGATCGCGGTCCAGGCCTACACCCGCGCGGACGAGTGCCCGGCCCGCACGACCGTTCTGGCGAGCTTTACTCCGGCCGACGTGCCCCCACTGCGCCAGATCCCGGAGCTACCTCAGTCCTCTTCCCCTACCCCAGCCGTCCCAGCCTCGCCCGTGGCACCGGAGACCAGGCCCGAGATCGTGCCGGCCAGGACCAAGGAGAACCTCTTCGCCCCGGTGAAACAGCTGCCGGCTGACTGGCTGCCGCCCTGCACCTGTGGCAAGGCCCCACATCACATGTGGCCGTGCGAGCTGGCTGGTGGCCCCGGAGTAGATGCCGCGGCCCCCAACCGAGGAGACGTGTCCTAGGTTCTATCCCCCAGGACCGATGACTCCAGGTTCAAGATCAACTTGAGGGCAAAAAAAGGCCCAGACAGCGGGAGTTTCTACTACTCCTACTATCTGGGCCTCTTCAGTCCTTGCCTTGGTCCTTGCGCCTGGCTTCCAGCTCGGCCAGCTGCTCGGCGACCACTTGAGCGCGGTCGACGCCGGCCATCTGGTCGTCTTCCTCCTCGACCGCGGGTGCGATGCGACCCAGGCGGTAGAGCGCGGCCTCTTCTTTCAGGATGCGGATGCCGAGTTCGAGGAAGCGCGGGTCAAGGGGGCGCTCGCCCGCCTCGTCCTCGCGGACCCGTTCCTGCACCCGGGCGTACAGCTCCTCGTACCGACGGATCGTCTGGGCGCGAACGCGGGGCTTGGCTTCTTCGAGCTGGTCCTCGCCGATCTCCCAGCTGCCTGGTTCAAGCTCTCCGGTCATGGTGAGAAGGCTACTAGAGTGTGGGGCCTTGATCCGTTGTCCGGGGAGAGCGTGCACCTGGCGGCCGGGGCCCGGCTCCAACATGCATGTGAATTCTTATAAATAAATATCAATGTTCCTGGGTGAGCCTAGGTGTATCCGGGCTCTCGCGAGCGGCCCACTGTTCATTCGAAGCATTGAAGAGGAGCAAAGTCTTCGAAGATGGATCAAGGGCACGGGGTGGGTTTCTTTGCGTAGGCCGGGAAGCCACCGAGAAGGAAAAACCCCCTGCCTGGCAGGCTCTAGGGCCTGGGCGCCTGGGCTCACCCTCCCCCCTCCCGGGGGGTACCTCGAAGATCGATGATCTTGGGTGTGGGGGTGGTGCCTGGGGTGTTCCTGGGTGCTTCTAGGTCCTAGTCTAGCGCCTAGGGAGCGCCTGTCAAGTGCCCCGTGACCTGGGTAAACGCTCCAGCCAGGCGTGCCCGTGCCATCCGCCCGTGAGCGCCGCGCCCTGGGTGAGCCATAGCCGTCCGGCCGTCCGCCCGTGGCCCGTGGCCGGTGAGCTGAGGACCGCGGTCTGTGCCCCGTGCCCTGGCCGTGGAGACCAGGGCACGGGGGTCGAGCTGGAGCTAGCCGTAGGCCTAGCCGTGTGGGCTAGGTGGTCGGGCGGGGGTGGGGATGGTTCGGACCCGGGTGGACAGCCGGTGAGTGCCCGCCTTGCGGCGGCGTAGCAGCTCACCCCTAGCCGTCCGGTAGTCCCAGACCACGGCCTCCCCTCCATTGGGGATCGCAGGGATCTGCCTGTGGACCATCAGCGCCATGGCCAGCGGATACCAGGTGCGGCTCCGTTGGTCACCGGTCAGACCGGTTGCCCTGATGGTCGAGAGCAGGTCGAACCCCGGCTCCCCTCCGCGTAGCTTGGCCAGATGGCCGGCTGCGTGATGCTCTGCCAGCCTCTCGGCCAGCTCGACCAGACCCTCATCGGTGGTGAACCCGCCTTTGGGCGGATCATCGATGCGGCCAGCTTCCAGCATGTAGTGCTCGTGTAGCTCCCTGGGCATCGCGTGCCCCCTTCCTTGCTTCCTGTCGACCGTCGACAGGCCGCACGGCCGGTACCCAGTAGGTACCGGCCGCACGGTCAGATGACGTCGAACTGACTCTCCATGCTTGCCCTCACCCGGTCTGCGTAGCGGTCACGTAGCGCGCGAGTGTGCGCAAGCGTGGCCTCGTCGACCCAGCGCGGACCCAGCTTCGTTAGGCGGTCCAATTCGGCGCAGAGCGCCTGAAAGATCCGCTGATCATCGAGCGCCTGGTCTGGCACGTTCGTGCTCATGGCTTCCCTCCTCCCTGTCGACCGTCGACAGGCCACACGTGCCCGGGGATCACCCCCCGGGCACGATGGTCACGCTACGGTCTGCGGTCCCTGCCGCTCGATGTGCACAGCGGCCATCGGACCGACGTGCTCTCGGCACGCCAGGTCGTTGCCTACCTGGTACGCGGCCGGAGTCGAGCACCAGTCGCACCACCCCCACTCACCGGGTAGCAGGTGAGGATGATCGGCAAGCACGACCTCGGACACGACCACCATGCAGACGGGCCAATGGATGTTACTCGCTGCCTGCCGGCAGTGCACCTCGCCCGCCAGTCCATCAGCCGACGTGGTCCCCTCGCGGATCCATGTCTCAGTGCCCTCTAGCCGCTCGATCGTGCTGCCACACACACAACGGGCCATTGCTGGCCTCCCTTCGTTCCTGTCGACCGTCGACAGGCCACACGTGCCCGGGGATCACCCCCCGGGCACGATGGTCAGTCGTCGGACTCGTCGGAGTCTTCCTCGGCGCACTCCTCATGCGCCAACTCCTCCGCGTGGTCTGGGTCGGTCGCCTCGAACGAGCTAGCCCAGCGCTGCACAGACTCGCCCCCGATCTCGTCGGAGCCATTCGAGTCGACCGCGAACTGCTCTCCCGCGAACACTCCGGCGACGTACAGCTCACCGTTTTCATCGCGGAAGCCGACCACGGTATACGTAGGCACGATGTGCCCTCCCTTCACTGTGTAGACCGTCTACACAGGACACGGCACCCGCTCTCACGGATGCCGCGCCCGACCTAGGCGGTCAGGTGCGCACGGAATACGGCTCGCGCCTCGCTCGCAACGTCCTCGCGGCCATAGAAACCCCAACAGCTGTCGACAACCTCCCACGACTCGCGTGAGGGTCGCCCGTCAGCGCGCCAGATGACCCGCTCTTCGAGGACGTACCCATAGATGTCACCCTCCAGGTACTGGTCCCAGGTAGCGATCTCTCCAGCCACATAGGCGGCTGGGTCGGGGGTGCCGTCCGGCCCGTCCGCTACCTCACGGGTGAGATAGAAGATTGACCATGGACCGTTGTACGGCCGATGCTCTACCACGGTCGCCCCGTGGTAGATCCGTGCGTACCGCATGAACAGTGCGACCGCCTCCTGCGTACGGTAGCGGCTGGCCAGACGCTTCCACACCCAGCCCAATGGGCCGGGGTCCTTGTCCATGTCCCAGTCCTGAGACACGACAATCATCGACGCAAGATTGTCATAATCCGTGCGCGGGTTCATCGGGTCGTCGTCCTGTGCGATCGTGACGCGTAGATTGCCGTCATCGCTCGTGGCCAATACTTCGCCGTTCATCTCTTGCCTTCCTTTCTGTGTAGACCGTCTACACAGGACACGGCACCCGCTCTCACGGATGCCGCACCCGACCTAGATGGTCACGGCGGTACGCCAACGTGCCCGCTGCGCTTCCTGCGCGGCGAGTATGGCGGTCCAGATCTCGGACAGCTGATCATCGGTCGCCCCGTGCACGTGCGCGCACATGGACGACTCACGGCCGGTGACGTAGTCAGTGTTGTCTGACCCCATCGCATAGAACGAGTGGCCACCGATGTTGTCGTCCACCCAGCCGATCCGGTCATGGATGGTGTCGACCACCCAAGCGATCAAGGTCGCCTCATCCTCGGCCAGCTCTTCGTCCGATGGCGCCTCGTCACAGGACACGCTCTCCCGCTCTTCGTGCACATCAAACGACTGACCAGGGTTGATCCAACCGGACACGAGATCGGCTCCGCACCCTTTCTCGCACGGGTCACCGTAGACCCACACGTCCGTACCGTTGGGTACGATGACGTCCGCCGTATACCAGATCTTGATACGTTCGGCCATTGCTGGCCTCCCTTCCTTCCTGTCGACCGTCGACAGGCCGCACGGCCGGTACCCGGAGGTACCGGCCGCACGGTCACGACACGGTCAGCTCTTGAGCCACCCGTGACTACGGGCGTACTCAACTGTGCACATGCGGCTCTGATCAAGTAGAGCCGCCGTTCCGTCATCGTGACGGACCTTGACCCACCACGCCGCCCCGTCCGGGGTAGGCGTCACTGGCCGGCTTGGGTACCGGGCGGCCTGCTCGATGACCCCCGGCTTGTGGTCGTAATAGTTGAACACTCGCGCGCCGGTCGCGTGCTCGACGCTCCCCCCACAAGCCAGATGAAGCTGCGTCGGTGGGATCGCGGACGTCCATTCGTCGCCCGCTGGCATGCTGGCCATTGCTGGCCTCCCTTCCTTCCTGTCGACCGTCGACAGGCCGCACGGCCGGTACCCAGTAGGTACCGGCCGCACGGTCAGGACACGGTCACTCGCCGGACCAGTCTGGCCGGCTGACACACTGCACGTCGGCCACGGCCTGGACCGTGGTCACCGGGCACGCCTCGACGTACAACACCCATCGGGCGCCGTAGTATCCGCCGTTGCCGCGCTCCGCCCCGTCCCACACGCACGGCACGGGGCCACCCAGTGCCGGGCCATCCTCGGCCGGACACAGGGCAACGGTGGTGACGTCCAGGCCGACATGCGCCCGGCCGGTCTGGCACGCGCTGAGTACCAGCGCGATGACCATTCCGGCGAGCGTGATCAGGCCGATAGCGAGGTACGCGGGTCCCTGGTACGTCGGTTGCTTGCGTCGTCCGCCGTACCCAGACCGAATCGGCTTGCTGGCCATCGCTGGCCTCCCTTCCTTCCTGCCGACCGTCGACAGGCCGCACGGCCGGTACCCAGTAGGTACCGGCCGCACGGTCAGGCACGGTCAGAGTGTTTCTTTGCGGAACCGGTAACCGCTGTCACCCGTATGGATGACGTCGGCACCGCGCGGCGCGTGTCGGTCGTTCGCGTGCACGTTGCTGGGGCAACGATCGCCCCGGCATGACCACGGCCGGTCATCGATCAGCGCTCGCCCGATCTCGTAGACCAGAGCGAACGCCATGTCCATGCCGCAACCGTCCATGATGATGCCGCCGTGTGTCTGGTGGACCTTCCCGATGCCCGCCTTAGCGAGCATGTAAGTCAGATCCCACGGGCGGCCATCACGGATGATGAACGCGCGGATGGCCCGACGCATGCCGGACCGCGATACGTGCGTGACGTCCGTGTAGATCACGTCGACGTCGCGCAACTGCTCGCGCAGCTCTTCGCGCGCCTCGTCCATCTCTGCCTGACGTGCCTTCGTGATGCTGGCCATCGCTGGCCTCCCTTCGTTCCTGTCGACCGTCGACAGGCCGCACGGCCGGTACCCGGAGGTACCGGCCGCACGGTCAGGCACGGTCAGTGTGCACATGGTCCAGGTCGCGACACGGCCAGTCCTCGCACCATGTCTCGGCCGACCACAGCATGAATTCGCCATCGTGCCAGCCGAACGAGTAGCCGTCCGGCGAGACGTGGTCATTCAGCCACGTCTCAGCCTCGCTTGCGATCTCCCCGGCAATGACCAGGTCCCCATCGCCTTCGTGGTACGCCTCGATGGCTTCCCTGTCCTCTGTGGACAACGGGTAACCCCACTCTTCGGCGCGACTGACCATGTAGGACAGGCCGCGCCAACCGCGCGAACCTTCCACCCAACACCCGGCATCGGCCGGGGTCGCACGCTCTACGGTCGGCAACGGTGCGGGCAGCAACTGCTCGCCCGGTACCGGTTCCATGGTCCAATCAGCGGCCATCGCTGGCCTCCCTTCGTTCCTGTCGACCGTCGACAGGCCGCACGGCCGGTACCCGGAGGTACCGGCCGCACGGTCACGACACGGTCACGACACGGTCACGACACGGTCACGACACGGTCATTCAACGGTGCAGCTGTCCAGATGGCCCGGGTCGTCCGGACCAACGGGGCAACCGCAGTCCATGATGCCGGTCACGACCAGACCGAAGATATGCGCGTATAGCTCGCTCCGGTAGTCCTGACCTTCGTACTCGACTACGACCTTCCCGGACTTGCCGGGAACGGTCATCGCGGACGCAAAGACGAGTTTCGCTTGCTCGCCGCGCGAGTTGACGACTATCGAGCCAATCTCGACCGGCTCCCCGTCCTTGGTGTGGACGAACCGCTGCGTGATATTGGCCATCGCTGGCCTCCCTTCGTTCACCCTAGGACCGTCCTAGGGTCGCCATGACTAGGCGCGGCACATGCCGGGTCCCCGTGCGATGCGGGTCCCCGGCATGACCGGTAGTAGTCACTGCCTTTTGGTGCGCCTCAGCTCTTTCAGGCCAGCCTGAATCAGCCAGTCCGTCAACGTCATGTGTTCCAGCCTCGCAGCCTCGCGGAAGCGATCTTTCAGCTCCCCCTCGATCACAAAGTTGACCGTGGTCTTACCCTCGGCCAGTCGGTTGCCCGTTCCTGATGCCATCATGATACCCACCGTATCAGACGTTCTCAAGTTCGGGATGCTGCGCAGGCTCGATGAGCTTGGCCTCTACCGCGCGAGGCTTCGCCTTCAGGTCTGCGAGCACATCCGTTACCGCTTCGGTGGTCGGACCCGGGTAACCCGCCATGCCTGCCGACCGACGCCTACGGCGTGGCTTGGCGGGTGCTGGCTCGGGCGCTGGCTCGACGGGGGTCGACTCCGGCACCACGGTCACTACGGGTTCAACCATCGACACGGCTACGGCCTCAACCGATGGAACAGACGTCACGGCGGCCCGCTTACGCTGCCACCATTTCCTACGCGACGGGTCCGCGATCTTCCCGCGCTTAGTGAGCACTTCGACCACCACGATCAATGCCCCGGACGGGACAGCGGCGATACCTCGGGCCAATGGACCGTCGGGCCACGCGGACGTCACCTGAGCAGCAACCGAGAGGATGCCACCGAACCAGGTAGCCACGCGGGCCCAGCGCCGAACCTCCAGACCGTTCGCCCGGTCGTCGGCCGCCGCGATCACTCCGACGATCATCGCGCCGTCGATGGATACCGGATACAGGCTCGCGACCTTCAAGCCGAGAATGGCTTGTGTCTGCTTGCCGTACTCCAGTGCCACATGAACGATGTGTGACCACGAAATGATTGCGGCGATGGCGCCTACAGCAAAGGCCATCAAGTCAGATCCGATGCGTCGCCACACCCGACCCTTGCGCCACCATGAAAGAGCCCTAGGCTCGGTCATGTTGATCAACTCCCTTCATCCTGTCGACCGTCGACAGGCCGCACGGCCAGTGCCCACTATGGACACTGGCCGCACGGTCACGGTACGGTCAGACCCGCCGGCTCCAGGCCGAGAGTCTTTCGCGCGTCGTGCGATGAGCACGGCCACACGTGAGTCACTTCGCTGCTACGGCCGTACTGACGGCCGTTGCCACCGAGCACCACCATCCGCGCGCCGCGCAGCTCGGTCGCCCGGTAGCACACGTCAGCCTCGCCCCAAACTCGGACGCCAACCAACCATGCGCCCGTGAGGGGTGACTTGACGGCGGCGGCATAGCTCGCCTCAGGCGCGTCGGCCTTGATGATGAGCCATTGACGGACGTCGTCGGCTGCGATCTCGACCACGGTGCGGTCAATCTTGGCCATTGCTGGCCTCCCTTCCTTCCTGTCGACCGTCGACAGGCCGCACGGCCGGTACCCAGTAGGTACCGGCCGCACGGTCAGTTGCGGTACTTGCTAGTGGAAGTACTCGAACGGGCAACGAGCGCCAGGCGTCGGGGTCCACTCGGTGACCACGGCGTCATCCCAGCTGCGCTTACAGGTGCCACACGTCGCGGGGTCCGTGGCTGTCTTGGCTGTCTCGACCGTGAGCGGTCGCACTGGCCAGTCAGCGGGGACTGGCTTGCGGTGTGCCATCGCTGGCCTCCCTTCACTGTGTAGACCGTCTACACAGGACACGGCCACCGGTCGCCCGGTGGCCGTACCCGATCTAGGCGGTCTGGTCGCGGTACCGGCCGCACGGTCAGGCACGGTCAGAGCAAGCGCAACGACCATCGACCGCGGCGCCCGTCGAGCGAGTACGGTTCGGTACCGAACTCGCTCCGGCTGAACATCTGGGCGCAGAGCTGGATGTACGCCTTCGCTCCGCCACCACGGATCACGTCGTACGCGCCTACCGGGGTGCCCTTCACGTTGTGAAGAGCCGACACGAAGTCACCCGGGTCGACCGACGCGACTCGCTCAGCCGTGGTCGTGTGTGCGTACCCCGTTGGCTTGGTCGGCTTGACCGGCCCGCCGCAGTAGCCGCACAGATAACGGATAGCCATCGCTGGCCTCCCTTCCTTCCTGTCGACCGTCGACAGGCCGCACGGCCGGTACCCAGTAGGTACCGGCCGCACGGTCAGTTACGGTTTAGCGGATGGCGATTTTGAACTCCTCCCAAGCCGGAGCCGGGTTAGAGATCGTCGACACCCACGCGGCGAAACCGCGTTGAACCTCAGCCACGTCGAAGGTTCCAGTGAAATTCGCCGGGTCAAATCCCTCGTAGCACGAACACCCTCCGTCGCTCCCGTAAAACAGCTGTCCCGAAGGGTCGCGTTCTACGATGAATTCGTTTGTCTCGTAAGAGAGATCAGGGTCTCCGTACCGGAAGATCACTTCCCGGCTTGTGTTGCTCTCCATGGTGGCTCCCTTCGTTCCTGTCGACCGTCGACAGGCCGCACGGCCGGTACCCAGTAGGTACCGGCCGCACGGTCAGATACGGTCACATGACGTACAGCTTGCCGTCGTCGCCCGCGTACAGATCACAGGACCCGTACGATTCCGCGCACTTGGTGAGGTAGTCGCCCAGCTCAGCCGCCGGGTGACCGCCGCTGTAGCGGTCCCAGAAACCGGCTCCGTGATGGTTGCGGGTGAGCCAGAAATCGTGGGCAACCTGACCCGGGTCAACCCATAGGGTCGCCTCCATCTCGTCCCACACGGTCGGCCGAGCTTCCTCGATCAGGTCGAGGAAGCCAGCTAGATCGCTGACCATCTCGTCACGTGCACTGTCGGCTAGGTCGAACTCGTCGAACTGTGCGTCCAGCGGTTCGTCGTCGTCACCGAGGCTTGACCATAGCGCTGTGACCGCATACTGCTGAAGCATGCGGCGAGCGTCGTAGTCTTCCCTACTGGCCATCGCTGGCCTCCCTTCGTTCCTGTCGACCGTCGACAGGCCGCACGGCCGGTACCCGGAGGTACCGGCCGCACGGTCAGATACGGTCATCGGGTGGTGATGATGGCACCTCCCACCCAGGCCACAACTGCCGCGAACGCAAGCCAGAATGCTACGGACGCACGTCGGGTGATCATGGCTGTACTCCCTTCAGCCACCGGGGACCGTCCCCGGTAGGCACGACCGCGCCCGGTGACCGTAGCCACCGGGCGCGACCGTGCTAGTCGTCCTCGCTCTCGTCTTCCTCGTCGTCTTCCTCGTCCTCACACGTGCAGTCGTCGGTCCGCTCTCCGCACTCGTCGCAGTGTTCCCCGTCGCATTCGCACTCCTCGCACTCCTCGCAGTGATCCGCGAGGAGGCCGCCGTGTTCGTCGCAGAACGTGTCTCCAGCGTCATGCGTCGGTCGGCTGACCATGTCGTACACCACCTCCGTGCGTCCGTCGACTGGTTCCGCGCCTACCTCAGCGGCAAGCGCGGCCAGGAAGGGGATCAAGTCCCCATCCGACCAAGCGTCATCGATCACGGAAGCGGGGCTCCCGACATGGCTGGGTGCGTGCTGCGCAAGTAGTTCCGCGTAGCGGGTGGCAGAGATGGTGACGTCCGCGAATGATCGGCGTACGGTCGTCGTCTCGTCGTACTCGAACGAAAACGTTACGGTCTGCTCGCTCACTGGAGCGCTCCCTTCAGCACTGCGCGGACCGTCCGCGCAGGCACGGCCGCGCCCGGTGACCGTAGCCACCGGGCGCGACCGTGCGTGTCAGAGCACGTACGAGCGCCAACCGTTCTCGATGACTTCCGAGAGCCCTTCACACACCAGCTCTTCGGCCGCCCTCTCCTCCATGCCGCATTCGTCGCGCAGCTCGCGGACCACCCGCTCAGCCGGTCCGTTGACCTGGAACCACCGGGCGAACTGATCCTGTAGCCGTGCGACGCGCGCAGCCGGAGAGTCGTAGTCCTCGGTCGTGCTCGCTTGCTTGCTGGCCATCGCTGGCCTCCCTTCAGCTACCGGGGACCGTCCCCGCTAGCTCCGTGGCCCGCACCGGAGTCGAACCGGCTAGGTGCGCCTATGCCGTGCGTAGGGAACGGCAGTAGCTGGCCCGTAGGCCAATCGGCACACCCGGCATACCCGCCGGGCCATGCGGTCGGTTGCCCGACCTAGTACCAGTATGACATACGTATGGCACTGGTCAAGTCGAGGCCATACGCACACGACCGCGCCCGGTGACCGTAGCCACCGGGCGCGACCGTGCTAGCGCTTGCGCGCTCGCTTGCAGCGGATCCGTACCACCGGCCGCGAGATCCGGTCGGCATAGGCGTAGAAGCCGGTACGCGAGTCCGTGTCGAGTGGCCCGTGCCCATGCTTGCGCGTCCACATGTCCGCGTGCAGCTGAGCACCATCCATGGAGTCCTCGGCGGTCCCTGTCAGGTCCCGCCAAATCCGCTCGATGGCGATCCCCTCGCGGTGCGCGAGGATCACTCCGTAGTGGTTGGCCGTGTCTTCCTTGCTGGCCATCGCTGGCCTCCCTTCAGCCACACCAGACCGTCTGATGTGGACACGACCGCGCCCGGTGACCGTAGCCACCGGGCGCGACCGTGCTAGATCGGCTCGCCTGCCGCGCCTAGCTGGAGCACGAGCCGCGCGACCTGGGCGCCGCTCAGGAACGCAGTCGCGACTGCGTGAGTTCCGTCTGAATGGAACTCACCGATCGTGAGCTTGACTCCGGTCGAGTCTTCCTCGCGATCGACGTAGACCCGGGCGCCTCTCTCGTCGGTCGTCTCTCCGTTGTATGCCCAGATAGGCGAGCCTTCGTAACTGGCCATCGCTGGCCTCCCTTCAGCCACCGGGGACCGTCCCCGGTAGACATGGCACCGGCCGGTACCCGTAGGGACCGGCCGGACCGTGATCGAAGGTCAGTAGTCGTCGCACGCTTCCTCGTGCTCGCGGACCGCGCAGTCAACGTGCGCCGGACCACCGTAGAGGCGTGTGCCATCCTCGCAACACGAGATGCCGGTATGGCAGACCGTGCAGTAGCCGAGGACCTTATAGACGTGCTCTTCGACTAGCAGCTTGCTGGCCATTGCTGGCCTCCCTTCAGGGTCGCGGACCGCCCTCGACCCTCTAACTTCAGAGTAGCATACGTATGCCATAAGTCAAGTCAGCAGGCTACGCGCCGCGTACCAGGGCAGCCATCAGGGACCGATAGCGCTCTGCCTGCGCCATGTCCGCGCGGGTGAATGGACGCCCGGCCAGCGTGTCGTCCATCATGCGACGTCCGGGACCGTTGTTGAGCGCCCGATGGAGGCGTTCCCACTCGGCTAGCTGGACGCCTGTCAGGTGAGCTGTCTCGGGGTGGCGCTTGGTCTGCTCAGACTTCGGCATGGCGGGACCCTTCGTAGGTGACTTGCGGGCGAGTGTGAGGATGCTATGGTGGGAGCATAGCAT